>Ga0210408_10000026_pt1 | contig 221848 bp, 201 predicted proteins | sample IncBWH4MmetaG_FD_155471 | JGI IMG/M metagenome (GOLD analysis project Ga0210408, IMG submission 155471) | Forest soil microbial communities from Barre Woods Harvard Forest LTER site, Petersham, Massachusetts, United States - Inc-BW-H-4-M | ecosystem: Environmental > Terrestrial > Soil >...
CCAGGACGACAATGGTTTGCGGTATAGCATCGGTAATCCGGCGAAACTCACGCTCGTCTTCAAGGAGTTTCGTCTCCGCTCTTTTTCGATCTTCGATGTCGGTATCGCTTCCTAACCACCTGACGACGTTGCCTTCAGCGTCGAATTCTGGAAGGACACGTATAAGGAACCATCGGTATTCTCCGTCATATCGCCGGATGCGGGTTTCCAGTTCGCCTGGTTTGGGGTCATTGAGCAAGGCAAGCCATTCACGAATAAGTCGATCCAAGTCATCGGGGTGAACGACCACCTTCCAACCCCAACCTTTACCCTGCTCCAAGGTCAGGCCGGTGTACTCGTACCAACGTCGGTTCAGAAATTCCTTGGATCCATCAGGGAAGCTCGTCCACAAGAAAGACGGCACCGTGTCGATGAGGCTCTGGAGCCGGGCAGCCTCCTGGCCGAGCTTTTCGAGAGCATCGCTTAGTTCGTGGCTTTCCGAATCTTGGGCCAACTCACTCATGTTCACTCAGGCTGCCGGAGTGTCAGAACCAATATCAACGATTCTAAATCAAGATTCAAAGCCAAGATCAGCCGGATGGCTTCACGCTGAATTTTCGGCTAAAGCTGAAATTACAGCCTGAGTTCAAAAGCTAAACACCAACGACTCAATTGACTACGAGTGGCGACGGGATTGCCGTCTGTAAGGCGTGAATCGTTCGACAGTCAAGCATGACCTTGAAAATTGAGAAGTACTCTGACCAGTACAGCACGACTCTTCGACTGATAGGTCGGATGCACGCGGAGCACTTGCCCGAGTTGGAGAAGCAGATTCGGGAGGGCGAATCGAAGATTGTGCTGGACTTGGAGGAATTGAACCTGGTCGATGTTGAGGCTGTTCGATTTCTCGGGACGTGTGAAGCACAAGGGGTCAAGCTCCTCAACTGCTCCCCCTACATACGCGATTGGATCGGCAAAGAACGCGATTAGAGCGAAAGGTCAGGAGCTACTTCCATGACCGCCACGCCAACTGAAAGGAGCGTTTATGTCAGACCAAGTAGTTTTGATTACGGGAGCGTTGACGGGAATCGGTCGCGCCGCCGCAATCATCTTTGCGCAAGAAGGGGCACGAATTGTTGTGTCTGGCCGTCGAGACAAAGAAGGACAAGCGTTGGTTTCCGAGCTACAAGGCCTCGGAGCAGAAACCATGTTTGTCCATACTGATGTCCGCAAGGATGAGGACGTGCGCAACCTCGTGGACCAAACGGTCAAGCGTTTCGGACGTCTGGATATTGCGGTCAACAATGCTGGAACCGAAGGCACACCCGGCCCGGTGACGGAGCAGACTGCAGAAACCTACGCCGCAACCTTCGACACAAACGTTCTAGGAACACTACTGAGCATGAAGCACGAATTGAGGGTGATGCTGGCGCAGGGGAGCGGAAGCATCGTCAATGTCTCGTCGGCCTATGGAAGCGTCGGGGCTGCCGGAGCGTCCGTTTATGTGGCCAGCAAACATGCCATAGAGGGTCTGACAAAATCCGCTGCACTGGAAGTTGCCGGGACCGGAGTTCGGGTAAACGTAGTCGCTCCGGGCACAACAGACACCGGTATGCTCACGCGTTTCACCAGCACAGAGGAGAATAAGGCGGCGCTCGTCTCGACGGTACCGGTCAAGCGTATGGCGACGTCGGAAGAGATCGCTCACGTGATTGCCTTTGTTGCTTCGGAAAATGCGTCGTACATGACGGGTTCTTCCATCCCAGTCGATGGAGGCATGATCGCTGGCTAAATCTTCCTCGAGTACGGCAGCTCGCTGCTCAAGACAAGTCGTTTTTCTGAACGGCGAGTCGTGAATAGGTGGCACGACGCTAGCAAAGGTGTTCCTTTTTTGGATTGTCAGGGTATATGGAATGACTACACTTCAAGGCAAAACCGCCCTGGTCACAGGCGCATCACGCGGAATTGGGCGGGCCACTGCATCCGTGCTCGCTAACTCCGGTGCGCATGTCCTTGTGCACTACGGTCGTTCCGCGCAGAATGCGGAATCTCTCGTGGCAGGCATCCTTTCGAAAGGCGGACGCGCGAACGCAATCAGGGCCGACTTAGGAACTCCGGAAGGGGCAACGCTGCTGGCGAAGGAAGTTCGTACGATCGTCGGCGCGCGATTGGATGTGCTCGTGCTCAACGCCGGAATCAGCAAGGCGGCGCGCCTCGCGGATTATACGGTAGAGGATTTTGACAACCTCTTGGCGACAAACGTGCGCGGTCCCTTCTTCCTGGTGCAGCAACTGCTGCCCATTCTAGGTGACGGCTCGAACATCATCGTGATCTCTTCCGTCGGGGCGCACGCCGTAGTTGGCAAGCCCGGCGTGGACAACCCTTCGCTGCTGGCCTACGCCTCGACCAAAGGAGCGCTAGAGACTTTGGTCAAGAACTGGGCTGCCATTCTTGGGCCGCAAGGCATTCGCGTGAATGCAGTCGCGCCAGGCGTGATCGATACTGACATGTCGAACTTCACAAAGACTGAGGCAGGCCGGGACGCGGCGCTCGGGATGCAGGCATTGAAACGGATCGGCAAGCCGGAAGATGTCGCGGACGTCGTCGCTTTCCTGGCGTCAGACGATGCCCGCTGGATCACGGGAGCCAGCATCCCCGTCGATGGCGGGTCGAAGCTTTAGGGACGTGACGCCTTGCCGGCGTGAGCTGCAATCGCTCGGATAAATGAGGAGGATCGACAGATGGCAAAAACAAAAATGGCAAGTGAGACGGTCGAATCCAAAAATAGAGCGCTCGTTCTAGAAGCCTTCGACACATTGTTCAACAAGCGTGACTACGCGTCGGCAGAGCGCTTCTGGTCACCGAACTACATTCAGCACAGCGCACACATACCACCGGGTCGCGAAGGACTGTTCAATCTCGTGCGCTCAGTGCCGGAAACGATGCGCTATGAGAACCAGCTCATCGTTGCAGACGGTGATTACGTCATAGCGCATGGCCGCTTCACGGGGATGGGAAGGCCCGCGGCCTGGATCGCCGCCGACATTCTCCGGTTCGAAGACGGTGTTTTTGCGGAGCACTGGGATGTGCTTCAGGACGAGGCCACGCAGGAAGAGTCAAAGAGCGGTTTGCCAATGTTCGGTGACAAATTTCCACGGTGAACGAGTGAATCGCGCCGACCAGCGGCGCAATAAGACTTCGATCAACCGAATTTAGGCAGCAACCTCGGGGCTCAACTACCCCGTTGACTATCGCAACGTCGATGGAATTGTCGTGCCTACGACACACAGAATATTTGCAGCCGACATCACCAAGGGGAAGATTCCGGAACCGGTGCTGGTGGCGATCGACATTCGAGATATCTCATTCAGCGCTGATTAGGACGTCGCGATTCCACTCTGAAGGTGTGGACTTATCGGGAGATGAGAAATGGTGAAAATGAAAGCTGTGCAAGTGCCGAAGGCGGGAGCGGACTTTGAAATCGTGGAGCGCGACATTCCCGAACCTGACGCGGGACAGGTGAGGATTCGCGTGCAAGCTTGCGGAATCTGTCACAGCGATGTGATCACCAAGGAGGGCCTTCTGCCGGGAATCACGTACCCACGCGTCCCAGGCCACGAGGTGGCCGGCGTGATCGATGAACTCGGCGCGGGAGTGAAGGAATGGCGGAAGGGCCAGCGCGTTGGAGTCGGTTGGCACGGCGGGCAGGACGGGACCTGTCTTGCCTGCCGTCGCGGGGATTTCGTGAATTGCGCGAACGAAAAGATCTGCGGCATCACGTTCGACGGCGGATATCAGGAATACATGGTCGCGCCGGTGGAAGCGTTGGCGCACATGCCGGAGGCGCTCGACGCTGCCGAGGCCGCTCCGCTAATGTGTGCCGGGGTCACTACGTTTAACTCCCTGCGCCATAGCGGCGCGCTGCCGAGCGATTTGGTTGCGGTTCAGGGAATCGGCGGCCTCGGTCACCTGGGAATCCAATTCGCAAAGAGGTTCGGCTATCGTGTCGCGGCCGTTGGACGCGGGCCGGACAATGCCGCACTCGCCCAAAAACTAGGCGCGGACGTTTATATCGATAGCGCCGCCACGGACCCCGCATCGGAGTTGCAGAAACTTGGCGGCGCGAGTGTGATTCTCGCTACTGCGCCGAGTGGTAAAGCGATGTCGGCGCTGGTCGGCGGCCTCGGTGTGAACGGCACAATGGTGGTCGTGGGAGCGTCGATGGATCCAATCGAAGTGTCGCCCAATCAGTTGCTCTTCGGCAAAAAGGGCATCAAGGGCTGGGCCGGCGGAATCCCCACAGACTCCCAGGACACCCTGCGTTTTGCGGAGATGGCTGGCGTGCGCCCCATGATCGAAAAGTTCCCGCTCGCAAAGGCCGCCGAAGGCTACACGCGCATGATGAGCGGGAAAGCCGAATTCCGCGTCGTCCTCACTACGTGACAGCCGAAGGCCGCCAGCGTGTCGGGCATGAACAGGAAGGATGCTGCAGGAAAGAAGCGATGAAGCCGAGGACCTATCGAAGGGTCGTAACGATGAATGTCAATGGCAAGTCTGTTGTTCAAAGCGACGAATCTTTGCTTGCCTATGAGTTTAAGACTGTTCCCGGCTACGTGCACATCCTCTTCTGGGTCAACGCGGCGACCCCGGATCTCGGCGAAGAGCAGCGGTTTGACAGCTATCCCGACTCCGTGGTTCCGGGACCTGGCGGCACGAGCCTGCACTTCGTGACGTTTCCGCCCGGCTCAGTCTTCGCGGATCCGTCTTTCGATGGCGAGGCCGCACGAAACGAAGCATTGGTTCGTCTGAAGGGATTGGCCGATCACTTCGAAAAGGAAGATCCTGCGATGCACAAAACGAATACCGTGGACTATGCAGTGGTGTACGAAGGAGAGATTTGGCTGGAGTTGGACGACGGCGAGATTCTGCATTTGAAGCGCGGGGACGTAGTCGTGCAAAACGGTACGCGCCACGCATGGCGAAACAATGGCAGCAAGCCCGTCACGATGCTCTTTTTCCTGAATGGCGCGATGCAAACAGAGCAGATCCGTGAACTTTAGAAAAGGAGAAACGAATGTGAACAGCCTTAAAGACAAGATCGCGGTCTCAACGGATGGCATGTATGTGATTTTGGGGGCGAGTGGGAACACCGGCTCGATCATCGCCGATTCCTTGCTATCGAAGGGCAAGAAGGTGCGCGTGATAGGTCGCGACGCGGGGCGACTGCAGCGCTTTGTGCGCCAAGGCGCGGAAGCGTTCACGGGCGACATGAGCAACGCGGCTACTCTCACCAAAGCCTTCAGTGGCGCGAATGCAGCATACTTGCTGTTGCCGCCGATTACCTCCCGAGAAGACCAAGAGCGAGAGAGCGATGCGATCGCGCAGGCCGTAACGGAGTCCGGCCTACGTTACGCGGTGTACTTGAGCAGCTACGGCGCTCATGTCCCGGAAGGCACCGGGCCAGTCACGGGGCTGCATTCTTCGGAGCAAAAACTCAACGCGATCAGCGGTTTGAACGTTCTGCACCTGCGCGCCGCATATTTTATGGAGAACAATCTGGCGGCGATCAGCATGATTCAGGAGATGGGAATTTTCGGACATGCACTGCTACCCGACCTGAAGCTGCCCATGATGGCGACGCGCGATGTCGGTGACTACGCCGCGCAGCGCCTCCTGGACCTGGATTTTTCCGGCAAACAAACTCGCGAGTTGCTTGGCGAGCGCGACCTGTCGATGACGGAAGCCACCGCGATCATTGCGCGCGGCATTGGCAAACCAGATCTGCGTTACGTGCAGTTTCCCTACGATCAGGTGCAGCAGGTGTTAGAGCAAATGGGCATGTCGCCGAAGAAAGCCGCGGTGTACATCGAGATGTTCAAGGCGATCAATGCAGGTGTGCTTGCTGCGCAGGAGCCGCGTTCGCGGGGGAACACTACACCGACTTCGTTTGAAGAATTTGTGCAGGACGTCTTTGCGCCTGCCTATCACGGGAAGGCTCGCGTCGCGTAGACCCAAGCGTCCAGGGACGCCGGTTGCGCCTCTGTCCAAGAGTGGCAAACCAATGGTCGGTGACAAATTTCTACAGTGATCAAGTGAATTGCGCCGACCAGCGGCTCCGTAAAACTTCGATCAACCGAATTTAGGGAGCAACCTAGATGAACACGACAACAGATGGCAGGCAACTCAGCCCCTGCGTCGAGCTCTTCATAGAGTTGCTACTCGACGGAGCTTCCGCAGTCACGTCAATTGAGGGTGCCATGGTTCGTCAGCCGCAAGATCAAGATGTTGCAACCCATTTTCGGACTGGACTTCCTCCCAACGCTTTAATTCCGGAGAAGGTAGATGAACGATTTGCTGCAAGTTGCCGTCTATGCCCACGGTGGGCCGGAGCAGTGGAATCTTGACAACAGTGAAGGCGAGTGCGGACGAACCTTCATTGGTGGTAGGCCACTCGGAAGTTGGCCAGAAACGGTTCTAAATCCACTACGGTTTTAAATCCACTACGGTTTTAAATCCGCTACGGCTAAACCTCGCACCTTCTCCAGAGATTGCTGTATTGGTCCCCTAAGGCAAGCCAATAGACAATTCATTGTCAGATTGATCGCGCTCCAGGAGTGGCGGACTGCCACGTCCATTCCGAAGCTTGGGAATCGACTAAGTTGATCTGGAGGGTCAAACATGCGACAAATTTTCCTACTACTTTCCATTCTGTTGCTCGGCCTCTCATGGGCCGTCGCGCAGGACAGCACATCGGGACAAACATCACGCACCGGCGCCGGCGGTCAGATGACGGTCGAAGGTTGCCTGAGTGGCTCCAACGGAAACTTCACTCTTACCGACAAGAATGGAATGGCATATCAGCTCACGGGCGACACTGCGAAACTGACCGAGCATGTCGGCCATGAAATAAAAGTGACAGGAACATCGGCTTCGGCCGGAACTGGCGCATCAGGTTCGACAGAACCGAGCGGCACCGCCGGCAGCGCAGGCGCTGGCCAGGCGTTGCAAGTCACATCCGTAAAACACATTGCCAAGAGTTGTAAGTCCGGCGGCATGGCTCATTAGATTGCTGTGAATGAAAAAAGCCCGGCGAAATGCTGGGCTTTTTTCTCGGGATGTCCCACTCCAGTGCTTAGCACGAAAGCCACTACTCAATGCTGCCTTCCCAACGGTTCGGCGCAACGGGCCTCCGAACCGCGAAAAAAAGCTGTCGCAGCTGTTCGCACCTGGCTTAGCCTTCACTGAGAACTGAGAACTGAGAACTGAGAACTGAGAACTGAGAACTGAGAACTGAGTACTGAGTACTGAGCACCAACCTCCTCCATGTATACTCTCCGTCTAAAAGGAGACCCTTCATGCAGAGCCGCATCACCGGCACAACGATGCCTGTTTTGGAGTTCATCCTCGACCCCAACGAGTCCATCATCTCCGAGGCCGGAGAACTCTCCTGGATGGGCAGTTCCATTCAGATGACGACCCACACGCAGTTCGGCGGTGGCGGCGGTCTGTTCGGAGTCATCAAGCGCGTGGCCGGCGGCGGATCTATCTTCATGTCGGAATACCGCGCCATGGGCACTCCAGGAGAACTGGCTTTCGCCACCAAGCTTCCCGGTCACATCGTTCCCATCGAGGTTTCGCCCGGGCACGATTACATGATTCACCGACAGGGATTCCTCTGCGCTACGCCGCAGATCCAGATCGGCGTTGGTTTCCAGCAATCACTCGGCGCCGGCATCTTCGGCGGTGACGGATTCCTTCTGCAGAAAGTCAGCGGCCAAGGTATCGCATGGATCGAATTGTCCGGAGAGTTGGTCGTTCGTGATCTCCAGCCCGGCGAGAACCTCCGTGTGCATCCCGGGCACGTCGGCGCCTTTCAAGCGAGTGTCTCTTTTCAAATCACGACGGTCCCTGGAATCAAGAACATGATCTTCGGCGGCGATGGAATTTTTCTGGCGTCACTCACCGGCCCGGGGAGAATCTGGTTGCAGACGCTTCCTATCGCCAAACTGGCCCATGCGATCGAGCGATATCTCCCCCGCGAAGCGTCTCGCCAGACAGTGGAAGGCGGCGTGGTCGGTGGAATCGTCGGCTCCATTCTCGATAACATGCGCTAGAGCGAGGTATCTGTGGAATCACTTTCCGATCAGCTCAGGCAGGTATTGCGCAGGCTGATGCGCTCTCCGATTTTCACGATCATCACCATCATCACGCTTGCCGCTGGAGTGGGCGCCAACATTGCCGTCTTCAGCGTGGTCGAGGGCGTGCTCTTGAAGCCCTTGCCCTACCCGCACGCGGAAATGCTAGTTGGCGTATGGCACACAGCCCCGGGTCTCAATATGGATGAAGTGAATATGGCGCCGTCGAATTATTTCATCTATCGGGAACAGAACCGTGTCTTCGAAGACATCGGCGTATACCAAGACTACTCAGTGGCGGTTACCGGACAAGGTAATCCCGAGCAAGTGCCTGCCCTCGTTGTTACCGACGGAGTGTTGCCGACGTTGGGTGTGGCTCCGATGCTTGGCCGCTGGTTTAGCCGCGCAGATGACACACCTAGCGCTGCCGATACCGCGATGCTGGATTACGGCTACTGGCAGCGACGCTTCGGCGGCGACCGATCGATCGTGGGGCGGGCGATCACGGTGGACGGCAAGCTGCGGCAGGTGATTGGGGTGATGCCGCGGAATTTTCGCTTTCTCGATGGCGAGCAGCCCGCCTTAATTCTGCCGCTGCAGTTGGATCGCAACAAGACCACGCTGGGCCAGTTCAGCTATGACGGAATTGCGCGCCTGCGGCCCGGTATATCCCTCGCTCAAGCCAATGCCGACATCGTGCGCTTGATTCCAACCGTCTGGCGCAGCTTTCCCGCGCCGCCGGGTTTCAGCATGGACCTGTTTCAAACGGCGCGCCTTGGTGCCCGGATCAGGCCGCTCGGTCAAGTCGTGGTCGGAGACGTCGGCAAACTGCTCTGGGTGCTGATGGGCAGCATCGGCGTCGTGCTGCTGATCGCGTGCGCGAATGTCGCCAACCTTCTGCTGGTTCGGGCTGAAGGCCGGCATCAGGAGCTGGCTGTGCGCGCCGCTCTGGGTGCGAGCCGGTGGCGCATCGCCTCTGATTTCCTTCTGGAGAGCGTGGTGATCGGAATCCTCGGGAGTGGCCTGGGCCTGCTAGTGGCGTGGGGAGCGCTGCGTTTGCTGATTGCGATCAATCCTCAGGGTCTGCCGCGGCTGCAAGACATCGGCATTGATCTGACGGTTCTCGGATTCACCATAGTGGTATCGCTTTTCTGCAGTCTGCTGTTCGGGTCCATTCCAGCATTGCGTTACGCCAGCGCCCGCATGGGTACTGGCTTGCGCGAAGGGGGCCGCACACTCAGCCAGGGACGCGAACGGCATCGCACCCGCAATACACTCGTGGTGATCCAGGTGGGTCTGGCGTTTGTGCTGCTGATCTGCTCAGGGCTGATGATCCGAACCTTCCGCGCGCTGACTCACGTCGATCCGGGATTCGATAGCCAGGCAGGAATTCAAACTTTTCGGCTGGCCATTTCGGAGGTCGAGGTTCCCAAGGCGGAGAACGTGATGCGCAGGGAAGAGGCAATCGCTCAGGGTCTGGCGGCGATTCCCGGAGTGACGAGCGTAGCGCTGGCCAATTCTGTTCCGATGGACGGAGGGCATTGGATGGATCCGGTCTCTGCGCAGGATCGCAACTATGCAGACGGGGCCCAGCCTCCGCTGCGGCGCTTCAAATTTGTTTCACCGGGATTTCTGAGAACACTCGGGATTCCTTTGATCGCCGGGCGCGACTTTACCTGGGCCGAAACCTACCAGCGGTTTCCCGTGGCGATGGTGTCGGAAAACCTGGCGCGCGAATGTTGGGGCAGTCCTGCCAAGGCGCTGGGAAAGTACATCCGTGTAGGCACCAAAGACGATTGGCGTCAGATCGTGGGAGTCGCCGGCGATCTGCTGGATGACGGCACGAATAAGGACGCACCCACGATCGCGTACTGGCCGATTTTAATGAACCACTTCGAAAGCGATGACGAGAATGTGCGGCGGGAAGTTCTGTACGCCATCCGCAGCTCTCGCGCCGGCTCCGAGAGTCTGATGAACGACGTGCGTCGGGCCGTGTGGTCAGTGGACGCGAATCTGCCACTCTTTAAATTCCGTACCCAGGAGTATTTCTATTCGAGGTCGATGGCGCGCACGTCGTTTACCCTGGTCATGCTTGGCGTGGCAGCTGCGTTGGCGCTGCTGCTGGGACTGGTGGGGTTGTATGGAGTGATCGCTTATTCTGCGTCGCAGCGCCGGCGGGAAATCGGAATTCGAATCGCCCTGGGTGCGCAGCGCAATGCAGTGACCGCAATGTTCGTGCGCCAGGGACTCTTCATGGCAGGTGGTGGAGTCGCCTGCGGTCTCATCGTGGCAGTCGCCGCAACGCGCTTGCTTCGATCGCTACTGTTCCACGTCAGCCCTATGGATCCGCTGACGTATGGTTGCGCCGCTCTTGCCCTATGCGCCGCCGGGGCGCTCGCTAGTTATATCCCGTCGCGGCGAACGGCTTCCGTCGACCCAGTAGAGGCGCTGCGCGCCGAGTAGGATCGTGACCCCGCATCGTGCTAGTGGACTGTCGCGCAGAAAGCGTCAGTGGTGGAAACGCGGCGGCCCTAATTTCAACCTCAACCACGGTAAAGTAATTTTGCCTTTCTCTGCGCTCTCTGCGGTCGTTCTCGGCGACCTCCGCGATCTAAGCCTCTGTTTTCCCCAGTCTGTCCAGACCCCAAAACGCAGAGGCCGCCGAGAACCTGCGCCGAGTTCGCGGAGAAAAATTATCTGGCGATACGGTTCACCTTCTGCCAACAACCCAAACCGCTTGACCTTAGTAATGAAATCTGTGCGACAGGCCACTAGTGCGTCTCCGGAACCGCGGCGCAGTTGAAAGATGGGGATTTTTGGGGGTCTGAGGTAACCTACTCCACCCGGCAAACGCGCACAGCGGGATTCTGATACGGGCACGCCAGTCCGTCGACTCCCAGTTGCTGGACCACGATCCAAGTCACTCCGTACTTCTCGCGCAAGCGCGCGAAATCTGCGGCCCGCAAATTCCTCCACGGATTCTGCGCGCGCACCTGCTCCAGCCACTCCTCAGCCAGCGGGGGAAACATGCTCACCACTCCGCCGTCCTTGACCGTGTCGGCCAATCGGCTCCGCTGCGCCAGACAACGGAATCCGATCGCGTCCTCGCCGGGCCACCGCATGTAGTCAGGATCGATAGCAAAGACTGTGTCGGTAGGAGTGTTCTCGCGAATCCACACGAAGGCCTGAGCCCACGGATTCTTCGGAGCACGGCCCGGCCACTCGATATGCGCGCTCGCTGGAAACAGCGAGCGTTGTGCCAGCAACATTCCAACACCGAGAGGAATGAAAAGAACCAGCCATCGCCAAAGGCGATCCTTCAAAACATACTCGCCAAGAAAACCTCCGATACACACAAACAGGAACATGTACAGCAGGTGTAGGCTGCGCAGCGGCTGTATCCGAGCGAGGCTCTCGAACGAAGCAGGTAAATCCACGGCGAGAGCTACTAGAAAGTAGATCAGTCCGTACAGTGCAAAGACGCGGCAGGCGCGGGCCAACAATATCTTGTTCCGTGCCCTCGCGATCCGGGCAAACCACCATAGCAGCAACAGAGGAGCAAAAATGCCCAGCCACTCATACCATCGCCAATCCTGAATGTAGAAGTAGGCGTGCATTCTTGCCGATTCCTGGTAGGCAGGCGATGCAGACGGCGCCAGTGGAATGGTCATGAACAAAAGAGAGCCCAGTGCGCCAACGCCCTCAATGCGCCATCCCGTGCGGTGTTCGACCTGTTCAATGACGAGCCAGAGCGCTCCAAACGAAAAAGGGAACACCCACATCAACGGATGCACGCACGCCGCGAAAGCAATCCAGGCGAATGCGCGAAGGTATTTCTTATCGAGAATCCTCGCTACCGCAAATACTGACGCGAAGGCCGCGAGGTTTCGCGGATTCAAGTACTGGTCCATGATGTAGAGCGCGGTGCCTGCCACCGGCGTCGTTAGGAGCGCGGCAATCAGGCACATCGATCCCCATCGCGCGCGCGCATTCTCAAAGAGCAGACCGCTCAGCTGCCAGCAGGCCAGGAGCAATAACAGGATGGAGGCAACGTGCCAGGCGAACAATCCGATCTCAAACGGCACCTGAGTAACGCGCAACGAAAGCGCCACCAGGTTTGGAAACAGCGTCATGCTTGCATGCGAACGAAAGAACTCCTGGCCGATGGGGAATAGCGAAGGGTTCAGAATCTTCTCGACGCCTGGAAGATAGATTTCGGCGTCCTCAGCAAAAGGATGGTAGCCATGCGTGAGCAGCGCAGCGGTGGTCATCAGCAGAAGCAGAATCCCTGGTTTGTATGAGCCGGGACGGATTTTGGTCACCCGAGGTGGTACGTATCGATCCTTGTGCGCAGATCAGCCTACAACAAAGCCGCTCCATTGCGGCGTCTTGGAGCGAGGTTTAACATCTAATCTACTTAAGATGGCAACTGCGACACCACCCTGCGTCAGTCCTAGCACGGCGTCTACCGTTAGCGCGCCGCGCCGCATCACGATAGGCCTCAGCGAAATCTTGAATTTTGTCTTCGATTCTTTCTGCAGCAACAAGCTGCAGTTCACCCTCACGGCGCTAGCCATGGCCGTGGGCACAGCCTCGGTAATTCTGGTCGCGACGATCGGACTCACCGGTAAGCAGTACATTCTTCGCCAACTGCAGTCGATCGGTACCAATATGATTTCCGCCGAGTATCAGGGCGGGTCGAACCGCATTGACTCCACGCCCGATCCCATGACCATCGAGGACGTACGCGCCGTTCGCGAGCAGGTTTCGAGCGTCGTGGCCGCGTCGCCCACGGTGGCGCTGGTGGATCGCATCAGCATTGGCGGAGGGAAGCAGAGCGACATCCTGGTGCTCGGCGTCGATCCCGAATACATGCGTGTGCGCAATCTCAAGTTGCTCGCCGGGCGCTTCTTCGACGCGGAAGACTCTTCCGGTCACAACAAGGTCGGAGTGATCACCGAGAGGATGGCGCAGAAGCTATATGGAAGTTCGCTGGCGGCCATAGGACAGATCATCAAACTCAGCGGTGGGCTTCCGTTCACGGTCGTCGGAGTGTTCAAGGAGAGCGTGGACACGTTCGGCCAATCGGAGATTCAGGAAGACACGATGCTGATCCCCTATACCGTCAGCCGGTTCTTTACTCCGACGAATGCGGTGTACGAAATTTATTTTTCAGCGGCTACTCCGCAGGATGTCGTGCCGGCGACAGAAGCCATCAAGCGAGTGCTGCGGTCGAGGCATCGCGCAGAGTCTGTCTACAACGTGCAGAACCTGACGCAGCTTCTCTCCGTTGCGGGCAAGATTGCCGATGCGCTCACGCTCATCCTCATGCTGGTGGCGTTCGTCACGCTGCTGGTCAGTGGCATCGGCATCATGAATATCATGCTGGCGACCGTGACATCGCGCATTCGTGAGATAGGAATTCGCAAGGCGATTGGCGCAACGAACCGTGAGATACGCTTCCAGTTCCTTGCCGAGGCAATCGTGATCTCGGTGACCGGCGGCATCGCCGGAATCGTTGCCGGGCTCGCCATCCCCTACTCGGTCCGTTTCTTCACGGATTTCCGCCTGCCCATCTCCGGGCTCTCGGCAATCATAGCGATCGTGGTGTCTTCGATTGTAGGGATGATTTTCGGAACGGTTCCGGCCACGCGGGCTTCTCAACTCGATCCTGTGGAAAGCCTGCGATACGAGTGAAAACGGATGGCTCTTATGTGGGGACAGCCGCCCTCGGCTGTCTTTCGAGCGAAGCTCGACTTTTTCAAGTCGGCACTCTCTCCAAAAACCACAAAGCCGGGCTGGTTGGCCCGGCTTTCCCATTGTGGAACTGATTCGTCGGTCTTTGTTGGATCGGCAAGCCAGAATGTCTAAATCTCGATTGTCGCCGCGTCTTACTGCTCAGTCGGCTGCGCAGTCTCGCACAGCAAACTCAGGATTCAGGTCAAAAGTTTCAACTCGAAAGCAGAACCCTGGAACCTGCGTTACATCACCATCGCCAGGTTCTCCAACTCGTGCTGGAGGACTGGGATTGCACAACCGGCCATTTCGACGCGTCCCGCTGCGTCGAGTGCTGCCGTGGGAGAAACCCCATAGCCACGGCCCATCAGGAACACGCGAAGTAATTCGGCGGCCTCGTAGGAATCGACCATACCACCCTGGATCAAGTCGTTCCGCAGCGCTGCCAGCTCCGTCATCGTGAACCTGTCTTTGTCGTTACCCACCATTTTCTCGCTCATCATGGCCGTCATCACCTCCGATTTCGACCTTTGCCTGATTAGACTCATCGGCACCTGTTGAAGTTGCATGCAATTGGTATGCCGTAAATCCCCTGCACTTGTGGATATGCTCCCCAAACCCATCTAGTTCTACTAACCCTTGTGAATATCGGAAGTTGCGGGAAACGCTGTAGGCCTTCAGGCGGCGTAGGGATGCCCTTCGTACTCACCTGTAATCTCGAAACTGACACAATGTGTCGATTTGGGATGGCCGAGATTCAGCAGGGTGGTGGTGCCAGGGCATCCCGGTTTAACCGTGGAGGGTGGTAGCGGTCCGCCAAACAGCGTCGACCCGCTGTCTAGCGGTGTCTTTACTTCCCTGTGACAAATCACCCACATTTATTGATACAGTGACAAAGAGGGCGCGAAACAGGGAAAGCCGCATTTTTCCACCCGGAAGCCCTTTGTTACCACCAGCATGCGGCGCCGTTTCGAGCGCGTGGTCACAGTACACGCCCGAAGGGAGACTCCCCGTGAATCGATCGATCCTACGCTCAACCCTTGCCCTCCTGACGCTGACATTCTCCGGCGCCCTCGGAATTGCTCAAGCGCAAGATCAGCCTGCAGTGAATTCACCCCTGATCGTGAAAACGATCGTCCCTCACATCAGTTCCATCGCCCAGCCTGGACGAACCTCGGTCGCTCCGGTGCAGGGCCAGGAAGTTCTTCCGCCCGCCTTCACTCAACCTCCGTACATCGTGGCCCCGGTTGTGGTTCCGACAACGACTGCGCCGGAAGCGGAAGAGCACGTCACCTCCGATCCGAATAACTTTCTGAATCTGCTGGCCATGATCAGCGACTTCTCCTTAAACGGGGGTTTCAACACCAGCAAGTGGGCGTTTTCGAACAACGGCGGTACAACTTGGAGACAAAGCTTCGTACCACGGCAGAGTGGATTTCCGGTGACGGCCGACGGTCACGGGTGGCAGGCCAACAGCGATCCGGTGGTTGCGATCGACAAGTTAGGGAATGCCTACCTTGCGAACCTGTATCTGCAGATAGACACGAAAGGCAACGTTACCAACGACGGTTACTACGTCTGCGTTGCGACGCTGAAGTCAGGGCCAAGCTTCAGCAAAGCCGGATGCCATCCGGTGCGGACTTCGCTCAAAGCCTCAACGGTGTTGGAGGACAAACCCTGGCTCGCGGTGGACAACAGCAGTTCCACCTTCTCGGGCAACGTCTATGCCACGTGGACGCACTTCACGACAACTTCCAGCATGATCTTTTTCTCGCGCTCCACCAATCACGGGGTGACGTGGTCGCCGGCGATCCGAATCAACCCGGCTAGCCAGAACGGGGCGATTCAGGGATCGCAGGTAGCGGTAGGCCCTAAGGGAGAGGTCTACGTATCGTACGAGTTGTTCACCGGGACTGGCGCCACCGGCAAGCACGAGATCGCGAAGTCGACCAACGGCGGAGTGTCGTTCGGCGCCGCCGTGGCGCAGACCCCGCAATTCACCAATCTGACCTTCTGCATGGATTACCGTTGCAACAGTTTTCCGGCTCTCGCGGTAAATCCGAAGACCGGTTTCATTTATGACGCTTACACCGACCAACCGGGCGCGAATTCGAAGACCAGGTTCGTGCGTTCGAAAACGGCGGGCGGACTGACATTCACCGCACCATTGATCATTAACGATGCCACGGCGGGCCAGCGCCTCATGCCCGCGGTTTCGTCAGACCTGAGCGGGGATGTGAACATCAGCTGGTTCGATTCGCGGCATAGCCCCACCAACCCCGACGTCCTGGATATTTTCGCCACCTATACGAAGGACAACGGTGCGAGCTTCGCCAAGAATCTGCAGGTGAATGCGAGCCACATCACGGCCAGCGCGAACGATTTCCTCGGCGACTACTCGAGCATTGCGTTTGGGAATTGCACGGTAATCCACTGTCCGCGCGGCGTGCCGGCGTGGACCAGTGGAGGCCTGAATGAGGGCGGCAGGCTGAACACCGCATTACTGATGGTCCCGTAGTTCTTCAGGAACGGAATCAAGGGAATCATAGGTGACGGCCGAGTGGAGGTTCTCAGGAAACTCGGCCGTATGCACGCGCCTGGGGAGAGGGGAGAGACCTGACCTCCAGCCGTGTAGCGGCGGGATGTGAAAGCCCGGCACGGCAGTGCCGGGAAGGCGCACGTGAAACAATCCGAGTCCGCGTTAGCGGACGGCACAAGTTCCGCACGGCCTCGAGGCAGGCCGTCTGTTGCCCAGAGTCAACAGAATGGGCGAACCTACACCGGTTCCAGAAGCTTCTCCTGCGCCTGCGCCATCAGGCTTTCGAACTGCCTTTGTTCCAGGCAGACGGCGTGCTGACCGTATCGGGCTTCGTTGCCCGTGACGTGCCAATACGGCATCCAGCAGAACTGTTTGCCTTCGTTGGTTTCCAGCCTCTCGGGCAGCAGGGTAGAGGCGACTTTGTAATCGGTATCACCAGCGCCCAGCTGAAAGTCGAGACTAACGTGAAGGTCGCGAGCGCCACCACAGGCGGGGCATTCGCCTGGTGCGGTTCTGGAGAAGTTGTACAGTGTGTCGAACAGCTTCTGGTGCGTCGGATATTTCTTATGACATTAAATGCAGTAAAAAGATTGCGCAGCCACGTCCGAGCCTCCTTTCCTGGAACCGCGGGAGTTCAGCCGGCAACTGCCATCGCCACCACTTAAGGCTCGATCGTAGCCTCATCGACCAGCATGATGGGGATATCGTCCTTCACGGCGTAGACCCGGTAGCACTGCGTGCACTTGAGGCTTTCCGGGCTTTGTCGGTACTCGAGTGGCCGCTTGCAGGCTGGACAAACCAGCATTTCCAGGAGTTCTTTGGCAATCATGACTCGGCATTGTACGACAGGCGATGGAACAAGACGTATGACGAGGCTCATAGGGGGAGGTGAGGGGATCACCGGAATCAGGGGTCAGGGGTTAGGGGTCAGGGGCTAGGTCGCAAGACCACACCGGTGTCGGACCTTCCGACTTCAGACCTCCCACCTCGGCCCTCAGACTTCCCCATGCCGGTCTATACTCACTGCTGGCGGCCGATCCCCGACCTCTGACCTCTGCCCCCTGACCCCTGACCCCTGAAGGTCCTACCATTCGCCGGTGTAAGATTTATCCAGAAGCCTAATCATGTCTGCTCTCATCCTCGACGGAACCAAGATCGCCCAAGACATTCGCACCGAAGTTGCAGCCGAAGTCAGGACCATGTCGGCTGCCGGAGTTCGCCCCGGGTTGGCGGTGGTGCTGGTTGGACACAATCCCGCGTCGGAGATCTACGTGCGGGGGAAGGTGAAAGCCTCCGAGGAGGTCGGTGTTTACAGCGAGAAGCTGACTCCGCCGGAATCGATTACCACCGCCGAACTGCTCAAGTTGATCGAAGATTTGAACCGGCGCGACGAGATCGACGGCATCCTGGTACAGCTGCCTTTGCCGCCGCAGGTGGATTCCAAGAAAGTGTTGCTGGCGGTGGATCCGGCCAAGGACGTGGATGGATTCCATCCCATGAATGTCGGATTCCTATCAACGCAGCGGCCGGGGCTGGTGCCCTGTACTCCCGCCGGGGTGATGGAGATTCTGAAGCGAAGCAACATTTCGATTGCCGGGCGTGAGGCGGTGGTGGTCGGGCGCAGTGACATTGTGGGCAAGCCCGCCGCCATGCTGCTGACCAACGCCAACGCGACCGTGACGATTTGCCATTCGAAGACGCACGATCTGCCGGGCGTATGCCGACGGGCCGACATTCTCGTGGCTGCCATCGGCAGGGCGGGGATGATCACGCGGGATTTCGTGAAACCGGGAGCCGCAGTGATTGACGTCGGCATGAATACGCTGACCGATCCCGCGGAGTTTCATCGCTTCTTCGCGGGGAACGCAAAGCGGGAAGAGACGTTCCGCCAGAAGGGATCGATTTTGATTGGCGACGTGCATCCAGAAGTGGCGGACGTTGCAGGAGTGCTGACGCCGGTGCCGGGCGGAGTCGGCCCGCTCACAATAGCCATGCTGATGTTCAATACTGTGAAGGCCGCGAAGATGCGGCGGGGCAACCGGGTGCCGGAGCTGTCGAGAGCCTAACATCCATGCTGAAAGTCGGGCTGACCGGGGGGATTGCATCGGGGAAGTCGGTTGTTGGCGAGATGTTCGTGACGCTGGGCGCACACCTGGTGGAGGCGGATCGAATCGCACACTCCTTGATGCAGCCGGGAGAACCGGTTTACCAGGAAGTGGTGCGAGAGTTTGGCCGCGAAATCCTCAATCCTGACGGAAGCGTAAACCGCAGCAAACTGGCGGAAGCGGCCTTCGGTCCTCCCGGATCCGACAAGGGCCCGGTTCGAGTCGCGGACCTCAATCGGATCGTTCATCCAGCCGTGATTCGCAGCCAGGAGGAGTGGATGCACACGATCGGCTTGCAGGATCCGGGCGGAGTGGCGATTGTCGAAGCGGCCTTGCTCATCGAAGCAGGCGCTGCCAAAAGGTTTGATCGTCTGATCGTAGTGACGTCCACCCTGGAGCAGCGTGTCGAGCGATTCGCGAAGCGCCAGAAGCTTGGCCTTGAAACCGCGCGAGCGGAGGTTGCGCGGCGGATGGCGGCCCAACTTCCGGACGAAGAAAAGATCAAAGCCGCCGATTACGTGATCGACAACTCCGGCCCGCTGGAACGTACCAGCGAACAAGTGCGGCAAATCTGGGAGAAACTTCGAACCGCTCACGAATCCGCCACAAGGCCTGCAATACATCCCGCGAAGTGAGTTTGGTCCTCGTTTACGAAACGAAACAATCAGTGCGCTCTCGTGGTGCGCGATACCGGACACGTTCTGATTGTTTAGAATTAATTAGGGACCTTTCGGCTCCTGAATGACGTATTCATGTTTAATGTTCGGCTGGTTAGAAGTCGAATCACCGGACTTGGGGTATCTATGAAACTTGTGCGGCCTTTGATCCTTGCGATGGTCATCGCGGGAGCATTTTTCTACTTCACCACGTGGCGCTCGAATTCAGCGGGTGAACCGCATTCTTCGGATTGGTTCTCCCGGCCTGATCGGGTGGAGATTACCGAGGCGGCTCCCGGTGAGTCGCTCGACGGAGAAGAGCAGAACAACATCTCCGTCTATAAGAAGAACATCCCGTCGGTGGTGAACGTGACGTCGCGCGCCATGACCTTTGACTTCTTCTATGGCCTGGTTCCACAGGAGGGACAGGGCTCGGGATTTGTGATCGACAAGGAAGGGCACATTCTTACCAACTACCACGTGATCGCCGATGCCCGTCAAGTAGAAGTCACCATGCACAATCGCAAGAAGTACAAGGCGACTATTGTGGGCACGGACCCGTCGCACGATCTGGCAGTCATTCAGATTAAGGCTCCGGAACTGATTCCAGCGGTGCTGGGCGACTCGCGCAACCTGCAGGTGGGGCAGAAGGTGTTTGCCATCGGCAATCCCTTCGGACTCGCCGGGACGATGACTCGCGGCATTGTGAGTTCGATTCGTCCCGTGCGCGAACCGAACGGGGCCATGATCGACGAGGCGATCCAGACCGACGCTGCGATCAATCCGGGCAATTCCGGTGGGCCGCTCATGAATTGGCACGGCGAGGTGATCGGCATCAACACGATGATCCTGTCGAACTCCAATCAAAGCGCAGGCATCGGTTTTGCCATTCCGATCAACACCGCGAAAGCCGTCCTCAACGATCTGATGACGCTGGGGCGGGTGCGGCGTCCAGCGTTGGGCGTGCGCACGGTGCCGGTGAGCCCGGAACTGGCCGAAGAAATCGGATTACCCGTCGACTTCGGATTATTGATCATCGGGGTAGTGCCGGGTAGTTCCGCGGAGCAAGCAGGGTTGCAGGCCGGAAGCGAGCGCGCTTACCTGGGCAACATTCCCATCATGCTGGGCGGGGACCTCATTGTGGCCATCGACGGGGAGAAGATCCAGGATCAGGACGATCTCACGCAGATGATGAACAATCACCGCGCTGGCGATTCGGTGAAAGTCACCATTTATCGGAATAAAAAGAAGATGGACGTGGAAGTATCGCTGGGCGAAGCGCGGCAGCAGGTGTAGGAAACCGGCTTCGGCGTGGCGGTTCTCCTTCGTGATCCTTCGTGTCCTTAGTGGTTGAAGCCTTCCCCTGCCACCTTGAAAAGCTCTAGACTTCGCGCTAGCCTTCTTACCTGCCTATGACCGCCGTCCTTTAATTCCGCAAGCTGCAACGTGGAGCGAGACGCTCGTGGAAGTGTGCGCGGCGCGCTCCAGCCTCGGTGCGGTTTCAACTCAAGAGAGGACATCCCCAATGGAATTCGTAGATAAGACACTCGCTCGCCGTCTGGAATCGTGCGAGGAGATGCCGCAGGTGCTGTACGCAAGGGTATTCAAGCAGACAAGGCCCGACATCGGTGCGGCGGAGGAACAGATTTGCGGCGGTCACATGGTGTTTGCCGGACTCGGGTCTCCTATCGGCAGGGCGACGGGCGTGGGATTCGACCAGCCGCTCACGAAAGACGACGTAGATCGCATCGAGCAGTTCTACCGCGAACGCAAGGCTCCATCCCAGGTCGATCTCACTCCTCTGCATCGGCCTGAGACCTTCGAGATATTCAAGGAACGTGGATACGCGATCGCCGAACTGAACAACGTGCTCTACCGCAAGCTGCATCCGGAGGAAGACTTTCCGGCTCCTCCAGCCCATTGCGAGATCCGTCGTTCGCCGGTCGAAGAGGCCGAAGTCACGGGAAGCATCGTGGAGAGTGCCTTCTTTCCCGATGGCGCTCCCGAAGCATTCGGCGGACTCATCACCCCGCTGTATGAGATGGAGAACGCACTTCCCTTCGTCGCAATCATCGATGGGAAGCCGGTGGCGTGCGGCACTGGTCTGGTGATTCCTGAGCACAAGGTGTTTGCGCTTTGTGGAGCGGGCACGCTCAGCGATTTCCGAGGACGCGGTCTGCAGACAGCTTTGCTGCAGGCTCGCATGCGGGCGGCAATCGAAGCGGGATGCGAATACGCGGTGGTGGTCACGCAAGGAGCGACCACCTCGCAGCGCAATGCGGAGCGACTCGGGTTCCGCGTGGCATACAGCAAGGTCACCTTGATCAAGCAGAGTCCCTAATACTCTGTCCGGGCGGCAGCCCCGCGAGTGAAGCCAGCGTGGGTTTGACGCCGCGCTGCCGTGGAAGCGCTACGATAGGAGCGATGACCTCCGACTTCAGCTTGCACGGTAAACACATCCGGCTGGAGCCGCTGCGGCCTCAGCATGTCGGCGGGCTGGCCGCGGCTGCGGCCGCTGATCCATCTCTTTACCGCTGGAGCCCCGTTCCGCAGGGGAAGGACGAAGCCGCCGCATACGTCGATACCGCCCTCGCGTGGCGGGATGCGGGCACTGCGGTGCCATTCGCCATCGTTCGCCTGTCAGATGAGATCGTGATCGGATCGACGCGTTTCTGGAACATCGAGCGCTGGGCCTGGCCAGCGGGCCATCCTTCCCATGGCCGTCACGTTCCCGATGCCTGTGAGATTGGTTACACCTGGCTGGCGCGATCCGCCGTGCGCACGGCCGCGAATACCGAGGCCAAACTATTGATGCTGTGCCACGCCTTCGAAGTCTGGCAGGTGCTTCGCGTCTGCTTTCACACCGACGCCAGAAACGAGCGTTCGCGCGCGGCGCTGGAACGCATTGGCGCGCAATGCGAGGGCATCTTGCGCTCGCATAGAATGGCGGCGGACTTTATCCCCCGCGACTCCGTCCGCTACTCGATCGTGGCCCCCGAATGGCCATCAGTAAAACAGAGGTTGGTCACGCATATGGGTCGATTCGTGTAGGGGCGGACGCCTTCGTCCGCCCCGCGACCCAGAGCGAAGCGAAGGGGAGCGTGCAGGCCGGCGTCCGTTTCTCTACGCTCGCCCTACCGTCTCGGCTACGACGCTGCAGTCTTCTGTTCAATCCCGTAGAATTTCTCCCACTCGTCATGCCACTTCTGGTTTGCTGGCCATTGGAAGCAGAGCCCGTATCCGTCGGGATCTTTGAACCACAGCTGCTTCATGCCATACGGCGCAACTTTGGGTTCATTCAAATTCACCCCGTGGGCGCGCAGGTGCCGGTAAGCGGCGTCGAGATCTTTGCAGCCGAAAAACAGGCAAGTATCCTTATGCGCGGCGACACGCGTCGGGTCGGGAGCAGGCGGGCGCTGGTCCGCTTCGTACGCCGTGTTGAGCATCACCTCGGCGCCGTTCAACCGAAGTCCGCACCAGTTGCAATTGTCACCGGGCTCAGAGGACGACCAAACGGTGAATCCCAGCACGTCGCGATAGAAGCGAATCGCTGTGGGCATATCGAAGACTTGCAACAGTGGGGCTACGCCGTGGATATTCACGCTACCTCCTTGCGCGAGCGGCAAGAATATTATCAAACGAACCGACCGGAATGCCGCCGGAGTTCTTGAGGAATCCAGTTGGCGAGAGGATGCCATGAATGTAGACGAAATCCGCAAGCATTGTCTGGGCTTTCCCGATGCCACCGAAAATCTGCAGTGGGGAGATGATCTATGTTTCAAAATCCGCGGAAAGATCTTCGCCATAGTGGGCCTGGACAATCCCCGCCTCTGCTTCAAGTGCGCCCCGGATGTATTCGCCGAACTGGTTGAACGGGAGGACATCCATCCAGCACCGTACGTGGGCCGCTACAAATGGGTCATGGTGGATCGTCTGGATACGCTTGCCGCCGCCGAAACCAGGGAACTGATCGGCCAGTCTTATTCCATGGTGGCAGCAAATGCCCCGAAGACGCCGAAGAATACGAAGAAGAAGGTTGTCAAATCCCGGACAAGGCCGCAAAAACGATCGAAAAAGAGATAAAGGAGAGCCCTGGCCAGATCGGCCCGTTTCCGCGCGGCTTGCGTTGAATCATTTGACTCTGCCCGCTTCGCTCGGCTAGCCTCAAGAGTCTCCTCTGACAAGGCTACCCTCAACCTGGCATGCGATCTCCGCGTAAACTGCTGATTCGGTTGCTACTGACGATCCTGGCTCTGGCGTCTTCCGCCTTCACGGCAACACGCCCGGTGCACGCACAACATGCGATGGTGGTGAGCGTGCAGGAACTGGCGTCGCAAGCCGGGGTTGAGATTCTGCAAGCGGGCGGGAATGCCGTCGATGCGGCCGTGGCTACCGGGTTTGCCCTCGCCGTCGTACATTCTCCGGCGGGCAATATCGGGGGCGGTGGATTCATGCTGATCCGCATGGCCGACGGCAAGGCTCACTTCCTCGATTATCGTGAGAAGGCTCCGGCGTCGGCGACCCGGGACATGTATCTCGACCCGCAGGGCAACGTGATCGAAGGTGCCAGCGAATACGGCTATAAAGCGATTGGCGTGCCGGGATCGGTGGCCGGGATGGTCACCGCCGAGAAGAAATTCGGCAAGCTCACGCTGAAGCAGGTCATGGCGCCCGCGATCAAGCTCGCGCGAGATGGATTCGCCCTGACTTGGGACGAGGCTCACGATCTTCACGATTCATACTTGGCGAAGTTTCCGGAATCGCGCCGGGTCTTCCAGCGAAACGGCGACTACTACAAATCTGGAGAAATTTTCCGCCAGCCCGACCTTGCGCGTACCCTGGAGCGAATCTCAGAGAATCCCGACGATTTCTATCACGGAGCATTGGCGCGCGAACTGGCGGCCGCTGTGCAAAAGGGCGGAGGCCTGATCACAGTCGAAGACCTGGCCCATTATGAAGTGAAAGAACGCGAGCCGGTGCATGGCAGTTATCGCGGCTATGACGTGATCAGCGCCCCACCGCCGTCTTCCGGCGGAACCGTGCTGATCGAATCGCTGAATATTCTGGAAGGCTACGATCTGGCGAAGATGCAGAACCGGTCGGCGCAGTCGATCCACTTCACCGTGGAGGGATTCCGGCGCGCATTCTTCGATCGGGCGGAGTTTATGGGAGATCCGGACTTCTCCAAGATTCCAGTGGCGCAGCTTCTGGACAAGCGATACGCGGCGGCATGGCGGGAGTCGATCGATCCAGAACACGTCACTGCTAGCAAAGAGTTAAAGCGGCCGGCGATTTTCAGCGAGTTGGAGCAGTATGCTGAGGCGCATCCGCTGGAAGTTCCGCGGCGCGAATCGAACTACACGACTCATTACTCGGTGGTCGACGCGGAAGGCAATGCAGTTTCGGTGACCACCACCATCAACGACTGGTTTGGATCGCGGGTGACCGCTGACGGCCTGGGATTCCTGCTGAACGATGAGATGGATGATTTCTCTTCAAAGCCCGGAGTTCCGAATGCCGACGGGCTGATTCAGGGCACGGCCAATGAAATCGGGCCGGGCAAACGTCCCTTGTCATCCATGACGCCCACGATTGTCGTCCACAATGGAAAGACAGTGATGGTGTTGGGCTCTCCCGGAAGTTCGAAGATCATCACCACCGTTGCGAACGTGTTGATGGGCGTGGTCGATTACGGAATGAATTTGCAGGAAGCGGTGAATGCGCCGCGATTTCACAACCAGTGGTTGCCCGATGTCGTGAATGTCGAGAAATGGTTCTCCCCCGACACAGTAAATACGCTGGGAAAAATGGGATACAAAGTCCAGGTTGGGCTGCACGACGGACAGGACGTGTCCCCGTACTGGAGCGACGCCGAGTGCATTGCGATCGATGAAAAGACAGGGGAACGCCTCGGCGCAACCGATGGTCGCAACAGCCATGGCAAGGCCGTGGGATACTGAACAGGATCGAAGATTGCAGATTTCAGATTGCAGATTGAAAATAACTCGTACCAAGGCTAATTCTGAAATCTGAGAGCATCAATCTGCAATACTGATTACGCTTATGCAGAGAGCCGTCTCAACCTATTTATTCGTAAAAGAGCGCCTGCATCCCGGCATCCTCGACGGGCTGACTCGCAGCGGTGTGCAGGCCATCGAGATCTTTGCCGCACGCCAGCATCTCGACTACGCCAACCGCAAGCAGCACGTGAAGGAAATCGCCGAGTGGTTCCGGGGAAGCGGCGTTCCGCTCAACTCCGTGCATTCGCCGCTCTACGCCGATTACGAGTGGGGACGCGCCGGCGCGCCTCCCATGAACGTGGCGTCTACCGACCGTGCCGCCCGTGTTGAAGCCATGGACGAGATCAAGCGCGCGCTCGAAATCGCTGAGCAGATTCCGTTTCGTTTTCTCGTGCAGCATCTGGGCACGCCGAATGAGAGTTTCAGCGAAAAGAAGTTTGAAGCGGCCATGACATCGATTGAACATTTGCGGGCATTCGCCAAACCGTTGGGCGTGAAGATTCTGCTCGAGAACATTCCCAACGAGCTTTCCACTCCCGACAAGTTGGTGGAAATGATTCACAACGCGCATTTCGATGACGTCGGCATCTGCTTCGATTTCGGGCACGCGCACATGATGAGCTCGGTGCGCGAGTCCTTCGAGATCCTGCGCAACCAGATCTGCTCCACGCACGTGCACGACAACGATAAGGACAAGGATCTTCATTTGTGGCCCGGGCAGGGAACCATCGATTGGAAAGAAGCCGTCGAGTTGCTGCGCTCCGCTCCCCAACGGCCGCCTCTGCTCCTGGAACTTGGAGAAAATGAAAAAGTAAATGCTTTCGAGAAATTAGGGGAGACGTTCGACAAGCTGGAAACTGCGTAATTGAGTAATTGTGGAATTTGGTAATTGAGTAATTTTGAAATCTGCTCCGGGGCTGACACGGTTTTCGACCTGGTGTTTCTCTGGTGTCTTTTTTGAAAGGGCGCGGTTTAAGTGTGTGCGTGAGATCTCGCTTTGCAGATTCAGCGTGCAATAAGGCAGGGGTTTCCAGCCGCGAAACGGCGAAAGAATACAGCCTACGGCGTAAGCCGTGGGTACAAGTGGGAAATGATCCCGCCCCAACGGGGCGAAAGAGGAGTTCTCGCGCACTCGCTTAAGCCGCGCCGCAACAAACGCCGCTATGGTGCGCCTTTAGGCGCCGAAGGCGAGCTCTTGAAATTATTCAATTACCAAATTACCCAATTGCTAAATTCCCATGTCTTCACCCGTTAGCACAATTTCTGAAATCGGCAAGCACGATGGCCAGACGGTCACCATCCGCGGCTGGCTCTATAACCTGCGCGAAAGCGGGAAGCTGCTTTTCCCGCAATTTCGCGACGGATCGGGAGTGATTCAGGGTGTCGTCCCCAAGAATGCCGTCAGCCCGGAAGTGTTCGAAGCAATCAAGACGTTGACGCAGGAATCGAGCGTCATCGTCGAGGGCAAAGTGCGCGCCGACAAGCGTGCGCCCGGCGGATACGAACTCGATGTCGCGAATGTGCAGGTCGTACAGCGGGTGCCGGAATCGGATCCTTATCCCATTACGCCCAAGGAGCACGGCACCGACTTCCTGATGGAACACCGCCACCTGTGGGTGCGCTCGCAGCGTCAGGCGGCGATCCTGCGGGTGAGGGCGGAGATCATCAAAGCGGCCCGGGACTACTTCGACGAGCACGGATTCACGCTCACCGATCCGCCCATCATTACTCCTGCAGCTTGCGAGGGCACGACAACGCTTTTCCCGGTTGACTATTTCGATGATCAGGCGTATCTGACGCAGTCGGGACAGCTCTATGCCGAGGCGATGGCCATGGCGCTGGGCAAGGTGTATTCCTTCGGCCCCACTTTTCGCGCCGAGAAGTCAAAGACTCGCCGCCATCTCACCGAATTCTGGATGGTGGAACCGGAAGTGGCCTACGCGACTCTAGACGACGTGATGGATATTGCCGAGGGCCTCATCAGCTTCATCGTGAAGCGATGTCTGGAACGCCGTCGCGCCGACTTGCAGACTATTGGCCGCGACATATCCAAGCTGGAAAAGATCGAGCCCCCATTTCCGCGAATCAGCTACGACGATGCCGTGAAGAACCTGCAGGAAGGCCACGCCAAAGGCACGCTCGAAACGAAATTCGAGTGGGGCGGCGACCTCGGCTCTCCCGACGAGACCTATCTCTCGGCGCAATTCGACAAGCCGGTAATGGTCCATCGCTATCCCGCGAAGGTGAAGGCGTTTTACATGGAGCCTGATCCGCAGCGACCGGAACTGGCGCTGTGTGTCGATGTGCTCGCGCCCGAGGGATACGGCGAGATCATCGGTGGCTCGCAGCGTATGGCATCGCACGAATTGCTTCTACAGCGCATTCACGAGCACGGGCTGCCGGAAGAAGCGTTCAAGTGGTATCTCGACCTGCGCAAGTTCGGCAGTGTGCCCCACGGCGGTTTCGGCATGGGCATCGAGCGCGCCGTAGCCTGGATCTGTGGCCTGGAGCACGTGCGCGAAACGATTCCATTTCCCCGCATGTTGCACCGGCTGTATCCATAAATGCTCACTCCCCGTGGGAGGATCTCCATGAAGAGACTTCTCGTATTGTCATTGGTATTGTCGCTGCCGGCCCTGGCTCAACGTCCCGAGCAAGCACCCGATGTCCCGGTTGAAAAGTGGTCTGGGAAAACCATCATGCTGATCGGCGCGCATGCCGACGACGATGCAAATTCGCACGGCACCCTCGCTTTACTGCAGGCGCACGGAAACCAGGTTTACGTTTTAACGCTCACGACGGGAAATGTGGGGACGCAGGACCCCAACTTGTCCCGGACTCAATTAGCGGAGATCCGCCGCCACGAGGAGCTGGCAGCCTTGGAGGAGTTGGGCATTCCTGCCGACCACTACATCAATCTGGGTTACGACGACGGCCTACTGGAGTTTGAAGATCGTAAGGCCGTCGTGCAGAATCTCGTGCGCTGGATCCGGAAGCTACGCCCTACAGTGCTCATGTCATGGGACCCAGGTAAGAATTATCAGCGATGGCACAAGTCCGATCACCGCGCCGCCTCCTACCTGGCGGCAGACGCTGCCCGTGCGGCGATGTGGCGGTTGCTCTTCGAAGGCCAGATCACGCAAGAGGGCCTGAAGGAGCACATGATTCCTGAGTACCTCTTCTACAACGACTACGATCACGACGATGAGAACACCTGGGTCGACATCAGCGAGTTCGTGGAGAAGAAAGTAAATGCCTTCGCCAAGTATGTCAGCCAATACGGTCCGGGATGGAAGAATTACAAGGCGAATCTATCGGACGCGGAACTGAAGCAGGTGAAGGACGACAGTCGCAGTCATGTCCGGATGAAAGACGGCAAACCAGTCGAAGGATTCCGCTACTATAAAGGCCTGCCCGACGGCTTGGGGAAATAGTAAGACTCTATGACGACCACGACAGCAAGCTCCACGAACATCTCCGGCCGTAAGATTCGCGTCATCGGAGTTCCGCTCGACCTCGGGCAATCGCGCCGCGGCGTGGACATGGGTCCCTCGGCGGTGCGCGTGGCGGGCCTGGAAGCTCGCCTCGAAGCCATCGGCCATGAGGTCGAAGATGGCGGCAACGTGCCGGTCGCGATCCCCGAGCAGAAGAAAGAAGGCGCCGCAAATGCGAAGTACTTAAAAGAGATCACGGTCACTTGTACCAAGCATGCCGAGCTTGTTTTGAAAACGCTAGAAGCCGGCAAGGTTCCGCTCGCGCTAGGTGGCGACCATTCCATGGCGGCCGGCACCGTTTCCGGTGTGGCCGAGTTCTATCGCAGGCAGAACCAGCGCATCGGATTAATCTGGATCGATGCTCACACCGACATCAACACGCCCGATTCATCCCCCAGCGGCAACGTGCACGGCATGCCGCTGGCGGCTTTGATGGGGCTCTGGTCTGGAGATTTAGCGAACATCTTTGACTTCTCTCCGAAGGTGAAGCCCGAAAATTGTGTGCTCGTCGGCGTACGCGACATTGATGCAGTCGAGAAAGAAAACGTCCGCAAGGCCGGGATCGGCGTCTTCACCATGCGTGACATCGACGAACGCGGCATGCGCACCGTGATGGAAGAGGCTCTCCGGTTAGCGGGCCGCGGGACCGCCGGATATCACATCTCGCTCGACATGGATTGGGTCGATCCCGAAGACGCGCCCGGCGTGGGCACGCCGGTACGCGGCGGCGCGACCTATCGCGAAGCTCATCTTGCGATGGAGATCATCGCCGATCACGGCCGTATGCTCAGCTTTGAAATCGTCGAGGTGAATCCCGTGATCGACGAGCACAACCAGACCGCGGATCTGGCGGTAGAGTTGGCGCTGTCAGCTTTCGGAAAGAAGATTTTGTAGCTATGCAACTTCTCTTGCCACGGATCTACGCGGATTCACACCGGTCAACAAAGGGAAAAGAATTATCCGTGAAAATCCGTGCGATCCCTGGCTGATGTTCTACCCGAACCATACCTGCGATTGACGCGCAGCGATCCCTCCGTCCACACTAAGTCGTCATGGAAAAGCTTCGAGTTGGAGTTCTTTTCGGCGGGCGCAGCGGCGAACACGAAGTCTCTCTGCTCTCTGCCGCGTCCGTTCTCAACGCAATCGATCGAGAGAAGTATGAAGTCGTGCCCATCGGCATCACCAAGGATGGCCGCTGGCTCACCGCCGAGCACGCCGAGAATCTGCTCACGGGCAAGCTCATGCTTGAGCCGCGCCACCTCCGCGCTGGTGATCCAGATATCACGCAACCGGCGGCCGTTCTCGCCCGCGGCGAGGCGGTCGTGGTGCCTCCCGAGCCAATCCATCGCCAGAGTGGCCTGGTGCCATTCCAGACGGATTCCTCCCCCATGCGCCGCGCAGCCGATCGCGCCATCAACGTCGATGTGATCTTTCCCGTACTCCACGGCACGTTTGGCGAGGACGGCACAATTCAGGGTTTGCTTGAACTCGCGGATATTCCCTACGTCGGCGCTGGCGTCCTCGGCTCTGCCGCCGGCATGGACAAAGACATCATGAAATCTCTGTTCATTGCCGCCGGACTGCCCATCGTGAAGCACGTCACCATCCTGCGCAGCGATTGGGCAAAAGACTCGAAGAAAGTGGAGAAGCGCGTCGCAAAATTGAAGTACCCGGTATTCGTGAAGCCGGCGAACCTCGGATCATCGGTCGGCATCAGCAAAGCTCATAACAAGAGGGAACTCGGGCCGGCGATCGAGGAAGCCGCAAAGTTCGATCGCAAGATCGTCATCGAGCAGGGTGTCGGAGGCAACAAAGAGAAGGCGCGCGAAATCGAGTGCTCCGTGCTTGGCAACGACGAAGCTGCGGCGTCGGTGCCGGGAGAAATCGTTCCGGTGAAAGAGTTCTACGATTACAACGCGAAGTACCTTGACGAAGGCTCGCAGCTGATCATCCCCGCCAAGCTGACGAAAGCCGAGGCGAAGAAAGTCCAGGAGTTGGCCGTGAAGGCCTTTAAAGCGGTGGACTGCTCGGGCTTAGCGCGCGTCGATTTCCTGATGGATCCCAAAACGCGGAAGATTTACCTGAACGAGATCAATACGATGCCAGGCTTCACCGCCATCAGTATGTATCCCAAGCTGTGGGCGGCATCGGGCCTGGAATATCCCGACCTGATTGACCGCCTCATCCAACTAGGCATCGAGCGCCACGAGGACAAGAAGAAGAATCAGTACAGCCGGTAAAACCTTGAACCACAAAGGGCACGAAGGTACACGAAGGAAACACTCTGAACTGAGAATCCTTCGTGAAACTTCGTGTTCTTTGAGGTGAATGCCCTTGACTCACTTCTGGCATACAAAGTTCGCGGCATCATTGGTATCCCCGCTCCCTTTGTACTTCGCAGCCTGTGGATACGGGCACAGCGGCCGCGTCATCTTCGCATGCGTGCGGTCTTGCCCCTCAAACTTCGAAGCAATCACGGTCGAAGGCGCCGTTCCTTTCTCGACCCACTGTTCCAACGACGCGTCTAGACTGTGCTGCGGGTCGTCGAACTTCAGATCACCGACCGCCCCGAACGAATCCGCCCCAGGCCCGCCGCCGCAGTGCTGTACGCCCGGCGCCATATAGACTCGCACAAATGAGTCCACATCCTTTTGCCCCATCTTCTTGATCACGCTGTCGTAGTAATTGATCGTGTTCAGCGCCGTGATCGCCGGATCATTCCAGCCGTGATACACAATCAATTTTCCGCCGCGAGCTTTGAACGGTTTCAAATCCGCATCGGTGGCGTTCAACGCCTGAGCAGTTTTTTCGCTGGCAGCTTTCAAATCCGAGTCTACTTTGAACGTCTTGTAATCCCAGTCCGGCTTCTCATAAACAAAGCCGGAGAAAAATCCGTTACCAAAAAATGCCATGAGACTCTTGGCCGGAGCTGGGCCCGTGATCCACAGTCCCCAGCCGCCTTGCCCCTCCTCGGCTCCCGGCAGATACCCGGGATAGACCACGTGCCCCTTGGAATCGAGTGTTCCCGCATAGAGCTTCTTCAGCGCCGTGACTTGCGCAGCGGTCAGGCATTTCTCGGAACCTTCCGCCTTGCACTGGATCGTCGCCGGATCGAAGTGACATTGCCGGGGATCATTCAGAATTCCGTCGCGCACCCCGTCGGCTTCGTCGCACGCTGCATTCACTGCCGCGGCAATCGTAGGAATCTTCGCCTGAGGAATGAAGCTCGCCGGATCCAGGGTCAGGGCCTGCGTATCGTAGGCCGCCGTTGCGAGCAAGGGAGTCCAATTGTTCGCCGGTGCGCCCGCCAGAATCCCGTCATAGTCCTCGGGATATCGTTGCGCCTCCATCAGCGCCTCACGCCCGCCGTCCGAACATCCTGCAAAGTACGAGCGCTGCGGAGCCTTCGCATAGTAGGCCTGGATCAACGCCTTGGCCACGCGCGTCATTTCGTGAATCCCGCGATGGCCGAAGTCGACGACCTTCTCCGGATGTCCGATTGCCCAGGTCGCATCGATCGGTGATCCGGTATGGCCCGCGTCGGTCGCCGTCGCGGCGTATCCGCTCTTCACAGAGTTGGCGAGTTGCATGCTGTCGATCAGTCCCGCGAACCCTCCATTGCCGATCCCCTGCAGCTTCCCGTTCCAGTCGGAGACAGGAAGCCAGACTTCGAGCTTGATGTCGGAGTCAGAAGTCGGCTTGGCCTCTGCGACAACGCGGCAGAATGCCGGAAGACTCTTGTACAGCGCGGTGATGTCGACTCCGCTGAACGGCGCCGGAGGCCCATTGAAGGTTCCCGCCGCAACTGTCTCCGCGAGAGTAATGGTGGTGTTCTGAATTTTCGCCCCACTTAGACGCTCGCATCCGTCTTGCGCTCGTGCCGCTATTCCCGAGAACATCACAATGCAGACGATGACCCACTCACAGCAACCTGTGGCTCGCATGAATGCCTCCTGATTTCAGCTACTGCGGCCCGGCCTTTTCCATAAATGCGGCCTGATCCGCCTTCATCTTCTTCAGGCCTTCAGTTGGCAGATACACCATATGCCCGGCATCAAAGGTCGCAAATGAAATGTTGTCCCGATATTTCTGCGGCAGGTTGAGGTGATCGACGGTGTAGTTCGCCGCGTAGTACGGCGTTGCCAGGTCGTAATAACCTTCCATCACCAGAATCTTCAGATATGGATTCTTCACGATCGCCTGTCGGATGGCTGACGCCGTGTCGGGAAATCCCTGAATCGCCGACCCCCAATCCCACGTATCACCGCCCGGCCCGCCTCTCGGCGCCCGCACGTTGTACGGCATGTCGACCTTGTATCCCAGTTCGGTGCGCAGATAGTTATTGAACACCGAGGTGAACGGTGGCTGTGTCGCTGAGCCTGTGGGATCGTAGAACGGCGTGTCGAGTAGTCCGTTGGGATCAGGCCCCGTGTAGCGTCCGTCAAGCCGCCCCACGCGCAGCTTCTGATCGATCAGCAGATAGTGCGTGAACTTCTGCACATTGACGCGGAGATTTGCCTCATCGATAACTTCCTTGCTCAATCCAGTGAAGTGCGCGAGCTGGTCGATGATATTTTGTCGCTCCTGCGGCGTGAGCGAGTCCCCCTTGTCGAGCGCGTGCTCATACTCTGTCGATGCCCATTGCTCCGCCTGCTGGCGCGCCCGATTCATGTCCTGCGCGAAATCAGGCGCCAGCCGGTGGTGATACCCGGCGATCATCGTGAACGACGGAATCAAAAACATATAAGGCTGGTCGTTTGTAGGATTGTCTTCCAGCGTTTCGAAATTCAGGACGGTCGACAACAGCGTGATGCCGTTGAACGAGATGCCGCGGTCGGCCAGATATCCAGCGATCCCGGCGGCGCGAGTCGTCCCGTAGCTTTCTCCAAGGATGAACAGCGGAGACGACCAGCGCTCGTTGCGGCTGATGTAGAGCCGTATAAATTCGCTGAAGGATTCGATGTCTCCTTTCACGCCCCAGAATTTCTTGAACATCTCCTGGTCGGCGGCCCGGCTGAAGCCCGTGCCAATCGCGTCGATCAGGACTAGGTCGCTTTTGTCGAGCAAAGTGTAAGGATTGTCTTGGATGCGATACGGTGCCGGAGGCATGAATCCGTCCGCCTGCAACACGACTTTGCGCGGACCCAGCGCCCCCATGTGCAGCCAGATCGATGCCGACCCAGGCCCGCCATTAAACGCGAAGGTCAGAGGCCGCTTCGCCGCATCCTGCGCATCCAGCGTGTACGCGACATAAAACATCTCTGCTTCAATCTTGCCGTCGCCGCGCTTGATCGGCAGCCGTCCTGCCGTCGCTGTGTACGTGAGCGGCTTCCCGTCGACCGTGATTTGGTGATGCGTAATCACCGGCGGGACTTCGGTCATGTCGTAGCGCTCTTCTTTGTCTTTCTCTTTGTCCGCCGGAGCTTCGCGGATCGCGGGCTTCTGCTCCGGAGGTGTCTCCGGTTTTGGCGTGGTTTCGGCGGGCGTCTGCGCGGGTGGTGTCGCCGCTTGTCTTCGCGGTGCGGCCGGTTTCGTAGACTGGGATTGTTGGGCGAAAGAGAAATTGCAGATCAGAGAGACCAAAATCATCAATACGAACGCGGATGTCCGCAGCAGTGCCTTCATTCTTGTTCCTCGCGAGCGATTCGTTTGTGCCCCCAGAGACCCTCTGCCGAGTGCGAAAAATTGTACACCTTTGCAGGAATCGCAGGCCGCTTCCAAGGTCGGTTCAGCAAAATGACTGAGAACATCTCCATGCTTAGGTGAAGCGACAGACTGGACTAACTAAGGAAGCGACAGACTAGACGAACTGATAGTCCAGCCGCGAAGCGGCGGTATGTGAACGCCCGGCCCGGAAGTGCCGGGTAAGTTTGCATTCAACGCACGAGTCCCGTAGGGACGACACGATCTCCCGCACCAGCCCGTTTTATGAGACCGCCCCTACTCTTCTCTCAGCGCCCTCGCCGGATCCAGCGCCGCGGCTCGCCGCGCCGGTATCCACGATGACACCGCTGCGATCAGCAGGAACAGTATCACCATCGCACCGAACGTCGCTGGGTCCGTGGCCCGCACCCCCACCAGCATCGCCTTCATAAGTCGAGTCAGTCCAAGCGCGGCGATCAGCCCGCACGCCACTCCAATCGCACTGAGACGGAATCCCTGGGCAACCACAAGTTGGAACACTCTCCCCGGTTCGGCTCCCAGTGCCATGCGTACGCCAATCTCCGCGGTGTCGCACCGTGGTCGCCAGCACGCCGTACAAACCGACTCCGGCCAGCACGCCGGCGATCGTTGCAAATACCAATCAGCAGTAATGAAAACCGCGTTCCGGCCTGCGCCTTCTCGATGAGAGCATCCCCGGTCTGCAGCTCATTCACCAGAACTTGCGGATCCACTTCCCTGATGGCAGCGCTGACGACGTTCCCGTAGCTCGCCGGATCATTCCGAGTTCGAATCGCCCAGAAGTTGGTTCGCCCGACCCCACGAAACCATCCATGAAATAAGTCTGCTCCCGACCCACTTCCGTCAACGACGTTTCATGCTGGTACGCCACGACCCCGATCACCTGCACCCATTCTGGCTGCGGCGTACGGACGCGGACAAGAATGCGCCTCCCCACCGCCGATTGCCCGTGGAACGCCTTCCTTGCCAGAATGTTGTCAATCACCACGAAATTGCGTCCGGGCAGATTATCGTCGTCAGTGAATGTGCCTCCCTCCAGCAGCGGGACGTGCATCGTCTCGAAATATCCCGGAAGCAGAATCTGATCATCCGTCGCCTGGAACTTGCTCGCGTCCGTGAGTGCCTCTTCCGTTCCCCACCGGATTGGAAAGAATCCAGCTGCCAAAGGCAGCGGACTCGCTGCTGTCACACTTTCCACTCCGGGAATCGCGCGCAGCCGATCCTGTACTCCGCGAATGAAGACCGCAAGCTTTTCCGGTGCGTCCGCGTTCTGCAGAGTTCCCGCGACTTGAAAGGTCAACAGACGGTGAGGATCGAATCCGGGATCGATACGTTGCAGTTCGAAAAAGCTACGGAACATTAATCCCGATCCCACCAGCAGCACGAACGAGAGTGCGACTTCCGCCATGACCACTCCGTTGCGCAATGCGCCGTCGCCAACGAGCCCTGCATTTCGACCGCTGCCGCGCAATAGATTCGCCACTCCCGGCCTCGACGCCCACCAGGCTGGCAGCATTCCAAAAATTGCGATCGCGGCGAGGCACGCGAGGGCAGTGAAGCCAAGAACCTCGGTGCTGATTCGGATTGTCTCCAGGCGCGGCAAATCCTCGGGAGCGACAACCCGAAGAACGCGTATGCCCATCCAGGCCAGACCCAAACCTCCGAGCGCGCCCACAAACGCGAGCAGCCCAGCTTCTGTGAGAAGTGGAATCAGCAATCGCCAGCGATTTCCCCCGAGCGCCGCCCGCACCGCTAGTTCGCGCTCCCGCTGCGACGCCCGGACCAGCAGAAGATTCGCCACATTGGCGCAAGCAATGAGCAGCAGGAAAATCGCCGCACCCATCGGCGCCAGGATCGCTGGCTGCGCTTTCGAAACCATGTGCTGCCGCAGCGGTTCAAGCCCGATGTGGTATCCGGCTGTTCCGGAGATCAAGAAATCCTTTCTTGCCTGAGCGGCAACCTTCTCCACCGCGTCCCGTCCTTGCTCCAGCGTAACTCCCGGTCTCAACTTTCCGATCCCGCGAATCGAAAACGCCACCCGGTTCGCCGGATCGTAATCCAGACGATTTGCGATCCATATATCTGGCGTGGATTCCTCGCCTGCCTCAGGCGGAAAATACAGCCGGAAATTCGAGCGACCACTCCTACCACGACCATGCTGGGCCCCGCCGTCGCGCGTATCGTGTGTCCCAGAATCGCGGCATTCGCGCCAAACCGGCGCTGAAAGTATTCATAGCTGAGCACGACCATCGCCGGCTTTTGCGCTGCCTGCGGAGTTTCCGGCGCAGCCGCGGGCTGCGGTGCGCCATCTTCATCTTGAAAGTCGCGTCCGATCAGAACTTTCCCGCCCAGCATCCGAAAAAAGTTCGTGGTGGCGATCGCCAATTTCGCTTCTTCCGGCGTCCCGTCGTCATGCAGCACAATTTGACGAAACGTGAAAACACCGGCGTAATCCTCGAATGCACTTTTGGTCCCATCGCGCATATCGATGAAGTCAGCATTCGAAAATGAAAGGTCGCGCACATGCCGCTGCCGAAGTTCCATTCCCGCAAACATCAATCGGTCTGCGTCTTTATATGCGAGAGGTTGCAACAGAACTGCATTCGCGACACTGAAGATAGCCGTGCTCGCGCCGATGCCAAGCGCGATGGTGACAACAGCAGTCAAAGTAAACAGAAGACTGCGAGATAATACGCGACTTGCGATCCTGAGGGTCTGTAATGCCACCGAAGCCTCCTTAATAGTCGGAGATATGACCCACCTGTGGGAGGGGGACTCCACGTGTTTCCCCGCCGAAGGTGATATCAGGAGCGACTTGAAAGGGAACTGAGAACAAGCTGGGTGCATCCTTTCGATGTCAACTTCGCGCGGCACATCGCTTAATGCTGGAGTCTTACGGCAGCTTCGATTTCAGGTTTTTTCCAACAGGCAAAGCGGCCGAGATTGTGACATCTGACCTTGTGCCCCGTAATCGAAAAGCAGATCATTGCCAAGGCGAAAGCAGCAGGGGATGGACAAAGCCGGAATGAGTTAACTCCTTTGTCCGCAAGATTTTGCCTCTAACTCGCTGTAGCAGAAGATTTCGTCTGTCATCTCCTCGTAAGTCGATGATTTCACTAGACCTGGGGGGAGGGGGGATACTCCCGCAACATCCGGAATTCCAAAAACGGAACGAAAGATTCTCGCACCACAGAGCCTCTCCGTCGAAATTATTAAAGCCGCATTTCCACCGCAAAGCGAAACTAGCGTCCCCCAAGATTTCTTCGTGAACCTTCGTGCCCTTCGTGGTGAATGAATTCCCTCTTGACGTCGAGTCGCTCGGTTCTATACCATCACAGCAACAAGTTCGCTCTTCGGAGCGGACCTGAATTTCATGCAGAGTGGCTGAGGGACGAGCCCTGAGACGCCACGGCAACCGATCCGGGATCATATATCTCGGGTGTCTGGTGCCAACTCTCTCCTGGAAACAGGGAACATGGGATTCGGCAAGCGCGCTGTATTTGCTTTCCGATAGCCTCTTTTCCTTTTCCTGGAAAAAGAGGCCATTTGCTTTTATGGCCAATTTTTCCGGCTCGTCCTCAGCTATTCGCTAGTTAATTACGAAAGCGAGTAGCAACATGTCTCACTACGAATTGCGGTGCCGCGAATGTGGACGGACGTGGGGAAACCAGCCCCGCTCCATCTGCGACGACTGTTTCTCCCCCCTGGAAGTTGCTTACGACTACGACACGTTGAAGACATCGGTCAGTCGTGAGCGCATCTCGCAGCGGGCACCGAACATGTGGCGTTACTCCGAACTGTTGCCCCTCCCCCAAAGCTTCACCCCGCGTTTGCCGGTTGGTTTCACACCGCTCTTCAACACGCCGCAGCTGGCGCAGAAGTTGAGCGGCACTGCTGCCGCAGGCAATCTTTACATCAAGAACGACGCAGTCTGTCTTCCGACGTTGAGCTTCAAAGATCGTGTTGTTGCCGTAGCCCTCTCCCAAGCTCGTGCTTTTGGCTTTGACACGGTCTCTTGTTCATCTACCGGCAATCTCGCAAACGCGGTTGCTGCACACGCGGCGCGCGAAGGCCTGAAGGCATGGATCTTCATTCCTTCCGATCTAGAGCCCGCAAAGATTCTTGGCACGAACGTCTTCGGCGCGAAGGTTGTCCGCATCGCCGGGAACTACGATCAAGTCAATCGTCTCTGCTCGCAGATCGCTGACGAACATCGTTGGGGATTCGTGAACGTCAACCTGCGTCCGTACTACGCCGAAGGATCGAAGACCGTTGGATTTGAAATCGCCGAACAACTCGGCTGGCGCTTACCCGACAACATCGTTTGCCCGATGGCTGGCGGATCGTTGATCACCAAGATCAGGAAAGCGTTTGATGAGTTGATCAAGCTGGGATTGGTTGAGCCGAAGGAAGTGAAGTTCTTCGGCGCGCAAGCGACGGGATGCTCTCCGATCTCGACTGCGGTCAAGACAGGCAGTCCTGAGATCGAGCCCCAAAAGCCAAACACGATTGCCCGCTCGCTGGCGATCGGCAATCCCGCCGATGGACACTACGCCATCAAGACCATCAAGAACAGCGGAGGATGGAGTGAAGACGTCAGCGATCCCGAAGTGGTCGACTCGATCCGCCTGCTCGCAGAGAGCGAAGGCATCTTCACCGAGACCGCTGGTGGAGTCACCGTCGGATGCGCTGGCAAGTTATATCGTCAGGACCGCATTCTGCCCGATGAGACCACGGTTCTGTGCATCACCGGGAATGGTTTGAAGACCACGGATGTGCTCGCCGGTGTGTACAAGACAGAGCGGCCAATTGCCCCGAAACTCACGGAGTTCGAAGCATATCTGCAGCAGACGCTGGATCTGGATGAAGTTCCCGGCGTGATCGCAGCGGCGCAAGAAGCCGCCGTCGGAGCATAACCATGCCGATCACGGTGCAAATCCCAACCGCTTTGCGGCGTCATACCGACGGAGTTGGATCGATCACGTGCGCAGCTTCTAACCTCGGCGAACTGTTCTCGGTGCTCGACGAGAAGTTTCCCGACCTCAAGCCGCACTTGCGCGATGACAAGGGTCAGATTCGCCGTTTCCTGAATATCTATGTGAACGAAGAAGACATCCGCTTTCTGGGCGGACCATCCTACGCATTTCAGGAAGGCGATGAAGTTCTGCTGGTGCCGTCGATCGCCGGCGGATCGCATTAGTCCGACAGTTAATTTCCACGCTGCAGCGAGTCCAGTTGAATATCGCGCGTGCGTCATGTGCAACCTTCAATTCACAGTCCCCAACTGACCCACAGAAACATCTCATCAACATTGGTTGTGATCTCCTCTTGGTTCTCTGCCAACCTTCGAACGTTTTGTGTCCGTAGATCGCGGGATACCTACAAGACGGTTCAATACACATGTGCACACAGATTCCTCTTTGGATGTGAGGTTTCGAACGCGATCAGGTTTTAGGGATTTACATTTTCGTGACAACAATTCGCGCTATCGCTTTCACGTCGACAACGTCTGACTGGGCATCGTTGCCGCGCCCGCAGCGGAGTTTGACGTCTCACCTGCAACGAACGAGGATGCGCGGCAGCGATTCCGGAGTGGTCTATGACGGGTCGCTCAATCGCGGTAGTTCTTCTTCTCCTCGGCGCAGCCTGCGCGCAAATTGAAAGTGGTTCTTCCGACGTGGCTCGACGAGTGAGAGTGCGAATTGCATTTTCGGATCATACCCCGTGCGATTCTTCGACTCGCGTCGTGCTCACCGGAGCCATGGGCTTTGCCCTCGCGGAAGGATCGGTGAACGGCGAATGCACAGCGGAATTCTTCGACGTGCCATCGGGACGATACCGCGTAACTGTTCGCGGCACGGACAGCGCGAATGCAGACGAAGGCGATGTCGAAGTGAATTCAGCGATTACACAGGAACTGGAAGTTCGGGCAAAGCACACTGAAAGCTCCGATCCGAGTTCGTGGGCCGAGCACGCAGCCTTCATCTCGGTGAAAGATCTCGGAGTCCCATCGAACGCAGCAAAGGAATTCGAGAAAGCGAGTCGTTTGATCGCAAAGCAAGACTGGGCAAAAGCAACAGAACGTCTGCACAAGGGACTCACGATTTATCCGAAGTATGCGGCTGGTTACAACAACCTTGGCGCGGCTTATTCCCACTTGGGAAACAACGCGCAAGCACGCGAGGCGCTGCAACAAGCAATAACGCTGGATGATCGTCTAGCACCAGCGTACGTAAACCTGGGTCGCCTCAGCTTTCTGGAGAAAGACTATTCCAGCGCCGAATCTCTCTTAACCAAGGCTGTGAACATGGCTCCAGCTGAAAATGCCGACGAACTGTTTCTCCTCGCTTATGCGCAGCTCACCGATCAGCATCTGGATCAGGTACTTCAGACAAGCCGGCAAGGACACGAGGCAAAACTAGTTCACCACGCCTACTTGCACCTGGTAGCTGCCAATGCCTGTGAGCAGCAGAACAAGATCGCGCAGTCGATATCAGAACTACAGACCTATCTCACCGAGGAACCGAACGGTCCTCGAGAAGAGAAAGTCCGGAGCGCAATCGCAACTCTGCAGGCGCAAGTGGCGGCGCGCTGATCAAAGCGCTGCGGTTTTCCAACAACTTCGCGATAACAGAGAATCGTTGCACCGCGGTGTCTACCGTTGTCTTGTCCCGCTGCGTCTCGTTCCGCAGCTTCGAGTTCACGCGGAAAATAACAATACAGATCTACACGCATCGCGCACACATGTTTCTGGCTGTGCTGGAGCCTGCTCAACGTGGCCGCAAGAGAATTTGCAGAGTTGTGCTTCATTGCAGCTATCGCTTTCACAAATGAATCGTCTCATGTCGCAAGTGTCGGGCGTAGCTCCCAGTGGTGACTGCAAGCGCAGAGGAAGAACGCACGGCAGCGATTCGGGAGGATTCTATGACGGGTCGCCTGGTGGTGCTGCTATTTCTTCTTCTGGGTGACGCCCTTGCCCAGTTCAGTACTGGATCAGTGGCAATGACAGGACGCGTGAGAGTACAGATCTGGTTTGCGGACCATGCGGCATGCGATCCTTCCACGTTCGTCGCGCTGATTGCGAATAACGGGTTCACCTTCGATAGTGCTGTTGACGGCCACTGCGTTGCCGATTTCTTTGATGTTCCCGCCGGGAACTATCGCGTGAAAGTGACGGGCGCAGACGTTGCCAGCGCCGACAACGCCGACTTCGCGCTCAGTCCCGGCATGACTCAGGATTTGGAAGTGCGAGCGCGGCACACTGGCGGTTTCGAGGCTCAGGGACTCGCTGCCGCTGCCTTCGTATCCGTCAGTGATTTTAGTGTTCCCGCCACAGCCCGGAAAGAGTTCGAAAAGGCAAACCGCCTGATTTCGAAGCGAGATTGGGTAAAGGCAAAAGAACGGTTGGGTAAAGCAATCGCGGTGTATCCGCTGTATGCCGCCGCTTACAACAACCTGGGCGCTGTCTACACTCACATGGGAGAAATTGGGCGGGCTCGCGAGGCGCTGCAGAAGGCCGTTTCTCTCGATGGACATATGGCGTTAGCCTACGTCAACCTTGGGCGCGTGAGCTTCACTACCAAGGACTTCCCTGAAGTAGAAACATTCATCGAGAAGGCCATGAGTCTGGCCGCTCCCGATGCGGAGCAACTCAAGCTTCTGGCTTACGCCCAACTCGCGGACCATCATTTCGATCAAGTCATCGAGACCAGCCGTCAAGCGCATCGATCACAGTTGAACCATCATGCGTTCCTGCACGTGCTTGCCGCTAAGGCTAGCGAACTGAAAAGCAAGAGTGACGACTCCATCGCGGAGTTGCAGCAGTATTTGATGGAAGAGCCTACCGGACCGCGCGCGGAAAAAATCAGAAGCGTGCTTGCGGCTTTTCAGGCGCAAACCGCAGAACGTTGAGCTCCGCTGCAGCGGATTAGTATTGCGGCTCGGCCGAGACCTGTCCGGTTGATAGGCGCAGTTCCTTCGAGCGATCGATGACCCACTGCGGGAATACTGGCGCTCCCTGGGGAATCTTGCCCTGCGTAATCGCCCAGTGATCGATCCAGCCAGTACCTTCTTCCCCGACATACGTATCAGGCAAGCTGTAGACCGAATCGCTAAGGGCGTCTTGCAGCGGGATGAAGCGATAGCCTCGTTTGCGCAGCACGTCGAGCAACTCGCCGATGTGATCGGCTTCCAGGTTGCTCGCGTGCAACAAGAGGATCTGTTTTGGTTCGTAACCCACAAGCTTGGTAGATTGCTGCTCGGAGTAGGCAAAGACTGCGTCGTGATAAGCCAGATAATCTTTCACGATCTGTTGCTGCATGGCCGTATCATTGCGCTTCGTGGCGTCTTCGTAGACGCCGGCGAAAGCCCAGTCCCATCCATCGAGCGTGATCGGAGCAATGCGATATCCGCGCTGCGTTAGGAACTCTTCGGCCTTGCGGCGAGTCTCGAGATCGCGGCCGGTGTCCAGATAAGGATGGCGGAAGTAGCGCAGCCTCATCTTGTGCTGCGCGAGCAGCATGCGCGTGACGGTCTCACCCTGGACTACGTCGTCTTCCCAGTCCTTCAATTCTCTCTGGTTCAGCGACATGTGGCTGAAAGTGTGATTGCCGAGTTCGAATCCGTAGTCGAGCCACATCTGCAGCGCCTTGATGCGCTCGTCGACTTCGCCGGGTTTATACAATTTCTTTTCATTGACGAAGCCGACTACTGGAATCTTCTGGTCGCGAAGTGTTCCCAGCAGTTTAGTTGTCATCGCTGTGATATCGGCTGAGGGCAAGCGATCGGCCATGCCGGCAGGAAGGTCGTCAATCGTAATTGCGACCTGGCGATCGAGTTTGGGAGCTTGGGCGAACGTATAGGGGCTGAATAGGACCATCAAAGGGATGACGAGAAGAAGCCGTCGGGTCATGCGATTCCTCCTGGGAACTTGGAACGGAAGGCCTATTAAAGCATGAGGAGAGTTGGCCGGATCATGGTTGTTTCCGTTAAATCTCATCTGGCAAGAAGGAGTGGCGAATCTTGGGGTGGACGAGTATAATCTAACTAACTGGTTAATTAACGAACATGCCTCGCGTTCTGCATCGTCGCAACACGTGGCGTGGCCGCAGGATGGGATCTCGCGGCCAGCCTGAAGAGAGCCGTGCCGCAATACTGGCGGCAGCGGCGCAGGAGTTTGCCCAGCATGGCATCGCCGGTGCCCGCACCGACACGATTGCCCAGGAGGCAGGGGTCAACAAGGCGCTCCTGTATTACTACTTCAAGGATAAGGAAACGCTTTATGGCGCGGTGCTCGACGATGCGTTTTCTGGTTTGAAGAAAACTGTATTTCAGGTGCTGGACAGTGATCTGCCGCCGCGCGAGAAGATTCTCGCCTATGCCGGAGCGTATTTCGATTTCATCGCTGCGAACCAACTGTACCCGCGGTTGATGCAGCGAGAGATGATGCGGGCGCGGGAGGGCCAATCTCCGCACATCGAGAAGGTCATCAAGAATTACATCCAGCCAATTTTTCTTCGAGTCAGTGAAGTGCTGCGGCAGGGAATTGCTGAAGGACAGTTCCGTTCGATCAATCCAGCGCATTTTGTGCAATCTATCGTGGCCATGATCGTCTTCTACTTCAGTAGCGCTCCCATGATGCAAAAGATCGTGGGCTTCAATCCCCTAACGCCCGAGCGAGTCGCGGAGCGGCGGGCCTCGGTGTTGGATTTCATTTCCGCGGCATTGTTCTCGCCCAAACATCACGCCTCACAAGGAGCACGTTCATGAGCGCGCGTAATCGTTTTTTTATTCTTCTGGGCATCATCTTCGTCGTTGCTGCGGCCTACTATTTCTTTTCCACCGACCACTCGCGAGACATGGTGCTGATCGGCACCGTGGACGCCAACCAGGTGATCGTCAGCGCGCAAGTCGAGGGCCGCATACAAAAATTGCTGGTAGATGAGGGGACGCCGGTGAAGGCCGGTGACTTAATCGCGGTGCTCGACCCTTCAGAGTTGCAGGCGCAAGATGCGGCGGCCACGGCGACTATCACCAGTCTGCAACATAAAGTTGCGGAGATGCAGCACACGGAAGAATCGACATCGGGCTCGACAAGCAGCGACGTGGCGAACGCTGAGGCCAAACTCTCTTCAGCGAAGGCTCAGTTGCTGCAGGCGAAGGCGACACTTGATCGAACGGAAAGTGACAGCCGCCGGATCATCGCGTTAGCAAAAGCCGGGATTGCCTCCGATCAGGAACGCGTACAGGCAGAAACCAATCTGCAGGCTGCGCAAGCAACGGTGCAAGCGCAACAGGATCTGGTGACAGCGGCCGGCGCGGATTTGAAAGCGGCGATTGCTCGAACCCATCAGGCCAATGCGGCAAAGAGCACTGTGGCCGCGACACAGGCCGATCTCAAGAACGCCATGGCGCTGAAAAATCAGATGGCAGTTCGCTTGGGATACACGAATGTTTATGCTCCCGTCAGCGGGACCGTCTCAGTGCGCGCCGCCCGGCAGGGGGAAGTGGTGAATATCGGCGCACCCATCGTCACGATCGTCGATCTGAGCGATACCTGGGCGCGAGCCGCGATTCCAGAAACCTACGCGGACCACATCGGCTACGGAGATGTACTGCGCGTGCGTTTGCCTGGCGGAACGGTGACCAGCGGCAAAGTGTTTTTCAAGGGAGTAGAAGGCGATTTCGCAACGCAACGCGATGTCAGCCGCCGCAAACGAGACATCAAGACCATCGTCTTGAAAATACGCCTCGATAATCCGAAAGGGGCTTACGTGCCCGGGATGACTGCAGAAGTTCTGGTTTCGCCGGAACAGCTCAAAAGTGGCGCAACTCAAAACGCGAAAGCCTCGGAGTGAATCATGGCAGCTGAAACCAATGCAAAGCCGGGTAACGCTTCGAACCACACGCTTGAGAGGCCGGTTTACGATCCCAAGGCGCCATCGGCGATTGAGGTCGAGCACATCGTGAAGAAGTACGGTGACTTTACGGCGGTGGACGACGTTTCTTTCAATGTAAAGGAAGGCGAGATCTTCGGACTGCTTGGCCCCAACGGCGCGGGGAAGTCGACGCTGATTCGCATGATGACGACGCTGATTCCGATCACATCGGGAAAGGCGTGCATTGCCGGACACGACGTCGCCAAGGAACCGAATGCGGCGCGCCGAATGATTGGCGTAATTCCGCAGGCTCTGACCAGCGATCTTGATCTGACCGTCGAAGAGAACATGAATATCTACGCCAAGCTCTACGACGTGCCGGCGAAAGAGCGCAAGACGTCGATCGATGAGTTGCTGCAGTTGGTGGACCTTACAAAATGGCGCGACGCGGCCACGAAAACCCTGTCCGGCGGCATGCGCCGGCGCCTCGAGATTGCGCGAGGATTAGTGCATCATCCCAAGATTTTCTTCCTCGACGAACCCACCACGGGGTTGGACCCGGTCTCACGCGTTGCGGTGTGGGAGATGCTAGGCAACATCAAAGAGCACCGCCAGCTGACAATTCTCATCACGACCCATTACATGGATGAGGCCGACCGGTTGTGCGACCGCATTGCGATTGTGGATCACGGCAAACTCGTGGCCCTGGATGCGCCGATGGCACTGAAGGCGAGCGTGCCGGGGTCGACGGTCATTGAAGTTCAGTTCGACAATCCTCCCGCCGACCTGGAGCAGAAGTTGCAAAAGCTCGATGACGTTACATCGGTGCAGCACGAAGGCGCGGGCATGTTTCGCGTGCTGACCAGCGACGGCTCGCGGACGACGACGGAACTGGTCGAAATGGCGGTGCACAGCGGGGTGCGGGTCAAGACGCTCACTGTTCAGAACACTACCCTGGACGACGTGTTCGTTCACTACACGGGGCGGCAGCTTCGTGACGAATTGCAGAAGGCTTATGCGTTTGTGATGCCGCAGCGGCCAGGGCTGCAGCCGTGATTTGCCCCTGTGCTTCTCTGTGCCCTCTGTGGTAGTGCCTTTAAGGCTTTCACCACACCTTTAAGGCAGGTTCACAGAGGAAGATTTGGAGTTTTATCGATGAACCGAATGATGGCGATTGTCGAGCGGGAAATGCGCAAATTCTTCCGTTCACCGGCGCTGATGCTGGCATCGATGATTTTCCCGCTGGTGCAGCTCATCATTCTGGGCAACGCATTTGGCGGGAAGATTCACGATGCCAAGATCGCGATTGTCGACCAGGACGGGGGCCCGCAGGCGCTCAGGATTCGCGAGGCATTCGATTCGGTTCGCGCCAACATCCGCACGTTCACGCCGATTCCTTATGACAGCGACAAACAGGCGTCCGAGGATGTCCGCAATGGGAAGTTGCAAGGCGCGGTCATTATCCCGCCGCAGTTTTCGCGCCGCGTGTACGAGCAGAATCATCCGCAGATAGTGCTGGTTGTCGACAACAGCGACAACTTTATGAGTTCAGCGGTCGAGGGTGAGCTCAATGATCTGACCAACGCTCTGAACCAGCCGGCGGCGACGCCGCGCATTTTGCAGCAGACGGCACTGAGCATCGTGGAGCTTTATCCCTATATCGAGTACATGAAGTATCTGTTGCCGGGCTCGCTCGTGCTGGCCATGTTCGTGTCAGTCATGATCGGCGGGGGCATGCTTTATATCGACGACAAGGCTCGCGGCGTGCATGAGGGTTATCTGGTCACGCCGATTACGAAGCTGGAACTTGTTCTGGGATTGAACCTGGCGGGCGCGATTAAGGCCGTCATGACCGGCGCGATCATTGTCGCGATTGGTTCCATGCTTGCCGGTGTCGGAACGATCTTCAATCCGTTGACGATCGTCGGACTCGTGATCATGATCGTGTTGACCTCATTAGCCCTGAACACGATGATGTTCCTGCTGATGGTACGCATTGAGGATCCGCTGGTGCCGCGCGCCATGTTCGGCATTCTGAATACGCTGCTGTTTTTCCCCAGCGGCTCGGTGTATCCCATACAGGCATTTCCGCCGTGGCTGCGCGCGATCGCGAGATGCGATCCATTTACTTACGCGGTCGATGGGTTCAAGTGCCTGCTGCTGAAGGAGACTACTCTGGCGGCGGTATGGGGAGATATGCTATTTCTCGGCGTGTTTGCGGCGGTAACGTTGGGGATCGCGATTCCACTGTTCAAACGGACGCTGTAGAGTGGCTGCCTGCCGCCCGGCGGGCAAGTTGCCCGCCGGACAGCCGCCGGGACGGCAGCGCTACTTGGCTTTGATATCCAGTGACGCTCGCGTCGTTTCCCAATCCACGTTCATCGTGCACCCGCTGCCGGACTTCTCGTAGGAGATCGTAAAGTTCTCGAGAGGCGAGGAAAGCTTCGATACTTTCATGTCGACCCGTGCAAGATCCTTGTCCTGGCCTGGGTATTGAGTACCCCATTCGCCAGTTCCCTTACTGATCACGAGGCTCCACTTGTCTGCGTTGGGCACGGTGAAGATCGTGTATTTGCCGGCGGGAACATTCGTTCCGCCGACCACGATGTCAGAGCTCGTCACGAACGTCGTGGCCTCATTTGCGCCGGTGCGCCATACCTGGCCGAAGGGCACGAGGTCACCGTAGATTTTTCGGCCCTTCATGCGCGGGCTGGAATAATCTGTCTTGACCGTTTTACCGGCGCCGAGGTCGCAAGAGGCGGATGCGGCCGGACTCGGACGCTGAGCGGAGCAGGCGGTGGCGGCTAGAAATGCGAACAGCGCGAGGAGGGCGATTTTTTTCTGCATGGTTTCTCCTTGTGAGCAACTGGAATAGCAAAAGTTCTTTGACGTTTGAAAATTGATTTTGTCAGCGGCCCATTATCCTCCACGGCGCGGCGCAGTTACAATCGGTGCATGCCGGTATTCGACGAGAAGCAGGAAGAACTGGAGCATTTCGAAACTATGATGGGCGTTCCGCGCGGGCGCCTGGCCGTTACCATGGATACCATCACCGATGCCATGGCGCTCGTCGGTCAGCACGGCGTTTATTGCCAGAGCCAGCGTTGGCCGGGCAAGCCGGTAATGGATATTCAATTGATCATGAAGAATTTGACCGACGCGAAGGAACTCATTCAGAGCGTGATGGAAGAATTGAAGAAGTCGCGCGAATGATTTTGCAACCCGCACCGATTCAGGGGTGGAGCAGGACGCGAACTTTCCGAAAGAGTAGAAGCACAAACCTTTAACCACGAAGGGCACGAAGGTACAGTAAGGAAAACTCACCCAAGGTTCCTTCGTGAGACTTCGTGCCCTTTGCGGTTTATGCTTTAGGGTTTTACTGCGACCATTGCCACGGCGTGCGGGGCGACGCGGGCAGAGAACTTCGCCGTCATCTTCCCCAGATCCTTGTGCTCCCAGAGATCACGCACTGAGGCACTAAGCGTCTTCGGATAACCGATATCCTCCCAATCCGCGGTGATCTCTTGTTCGGATTCGCCGCGGTTGAGTAGGATTACGGCGCGGCTGCCATCCTTCATTTGCTTCGCCCAAACTTCGAGATCTCCGTTCTTGGCGACGCGCTCGCCTTCTCGTCCGAGAGCGTCCTGATCGACGGCGATTACTTCTTTGTTGGTGAGAATGTCGTGTATCTCGGGACGCATACTGCGGAGGTCATTGCCGGCGATGAGCGGAGCGGCCAGAATCGCCCACAAACTGAAGTGCGTGCGATACTCGGCGTCGGTCATTCCGCCGTTGCCGACCTCGAGCATGTCGGGATCATTCCAATGACCTGGCCCGGCATAGGATTGCAGTCCAACTTGCTGATCGAGAATCGCGAGCACACCATTTGAGCAGCAACTGCCGTCGGGCCATTTTTGCTTGCCGCCCCATCGGTCGTTGATGTCGCCCGTGGTACGCCATAAATTGCCGCCGACCTCCTGGCCCCAAAGCCATGGCTTGGCGGTTCCCCATTCGCAGATACTGAGCACGATGGGGCGTCCAGAGGCGTCGAGAGCGGCGCGGATGTTGGCGTATGAGGCCTTGGCATCCTGGGTACTCGTGTGGCACCAGTCGTATTTCAGATAATCCACACCCCAGGCGGCGTATTGCACGGCATCTTGATATTCATGGCCGAGGCCTCCAGGACGTCCCGCGCAGGTTTTCGACCCCGCATCGGAATAGACGCCGAACTTCAAACCTAGCGAGTGAATATAGTCTCCCACTGCTTTCATGCCGTGCGGGAATCGCTGCGGATCTACCACAATGTTGGCATTCGCGTCGCGGCTCACCTGCCAGCAGTCGTCGATGTTGACGTAAACATATCCGGCATCCTTCATGCCGGATTTCACCACGACGTCGGCCATGCTTTTGATCATGTCCTCGCTCACGTTGCAGGCAAACTTATTCCAAGAGTTCCAGCCCATGGGAGGAGTGAGCGCGAGGTTGGCGGAAGGAGACGGCTTTTCTTGTGCGGCGGCGGAGATTAATAGCGAGACGAATACACAGAAGGCGGCCACAAACGCAGTCTTTTTCATGCGACTGTTTTACCAGAACCATTTGGAAGACGGTAAAGAAATGCAGAAAGAACGGGTGCTCCTCGGACTGAGCAACCAGGGAGATCCTGCTGTCGCAGTGGTGAGCGGCAGCGGCGCGGTTTACAATTTCTGTTTCTTCCGATATTCAAAGGAGCCTCGACGTGGCCACGATCCGCACTTACTCATGCATAGTTCTAATTGAACTCTGTGCTTTCTTATCTCACGGATTGATCCACGCGCAAAGGGCTGGCGCCGTCGGCATCTTTGAAAGCCATGGCGATGTGGGCACGGTGTTACACCCTGGCGCGGTCGAGTATGAGGCGGAGAAGAAGACCTATACGATCTCCGGCAGTGGGGAGAATATGTGGTCGACCGCGGACGCGTTCCAGTTTGTGTGGAAAAAGATGTCGGGGGATGTGAGCCTGACGGCCGACATAAGCTTCCTGACGAAGACGGGAAACCAACACAAGAAGGCGGTGCTCATACTGCGGCAGAACCTCGATTCAGATTCGGTTTACGCCGATGTTGCGCTGCACGCCAACGGACTTACTTCACTTCAATTTCGTGACGAGAAAGGCGCGGTGACGCGGGAGGTTCAGTCGAATCTCTCCGCGCCGAAACGGCTGCGCATCGTGAAGCGCGGAGATTATGTATACATGGCGCTCGGTTCTGAGGCCGTTCAGCCTGCGGGCGGATGGCTTCGCATTCCGCTGCAAGGTTCATTCTATGTAGGGCTGGGCGTCTGCTCGCATGATAAAGATATCGTCGAACAAGCAGTGTTTTCGAATGTTGAGCTGACGCAGCGGATGGCTTCTTCTGGCGAAGCGCTTCTCTACAGCACGTTGGAGACGGTCGATGTCGATTCGGCAGACCGGCGCGTGGCTTATCTTGATCAAGGGCGCTTTGAAGCGCCCAACTGGACGCGTGATGACAAAGAGTTCTTGTTCAATCGCGACGGCCACCTTGAGTATGTTCCGGTCAGCGGAGGCGAGCCTGCAAAGATCGATACCGGCTTCGCGACTCGTCTCAACAACGATCATGGGATCTCTCCCGATGCGACTCAACTTGCGATCAGCGACAATTCGCAGGGCGATCACAATTCACTGGTCTATATTGTTCCGATTACTGGAGGTACTCCACGGCGCATCACCCAGAAGTCTCCTTCGTATTGGCATGGCTGGTCGCCGGATGGAAAAACGCTGGCGTTCGTCGGGCAGCGGAACGAGGAATTCGATATCTATGCGATTCCGGCCGCTGGCGGCGAGGAGACTCGCCTCACTACCGCCAAAGGGCTCGATGACGGTCCGGAATATTCGCCTGACGGGAAGTACATCTACTTCAACTCCGAACGCACCGGCCACATGCAGATCTGGCGCATGAAAGCCGACGGGAGCGAGCAGGAGCAGGTCTTCTCCGACGATCTGAACAACTGGTTCCCGCATATTTCGCCGGACGGGCAGTGGATGGTGTTTCTGACCTACGGCGCGGATGTGAAGGGACATCCGGAGAATAAAGATGTCCTGCTGCGGCTAATGTCGCTCGCGGACAAGAAAGTCACGGTGCTCGCGAGGTTGTTCGGAGGGCAGGGAACGATCAACGTGCCTTCGTGGTCACCCGACAGCAAGCGGGTGGCGTTCGTCAGCTATATGCTGATTCCGCCGGATGCTTCTGTCAGTAAATAGTGATGTTCAGTTCAACGAGGCGTCCTGCTATATTCCGCGTTTTAGAAGTGGCAAAGTTACGGGCGGTTTACTCCGGCTAGCGTTCAACTTTCTGATCGAAGAACTTGGCCATGAGCTCGAGCGCTTCGCGAGTTTCCGGTAGCTGGAAGTGATACCAGAAGGCGTGCGGCAGGGCTTCGAATACGACTAGCTGCGAGTCATCTACCGCGCCTAACAACGCGCGATGAAAAATTGCCGTGTCACTCAGCAACAGATCGCGTGTGCTGGTCACGAGCAGGCTTGGCGGCCAGCTGTGCAGGTCGGCGAATAGCGGGGAAAGCACGGGATCCTTGCGGTCTGTCTTGCCTACATATTCGTTGTCCGGTAGGTGTTGGGGGTCGACCGGCTGCAGTTGGCCGGGGAATCCGTTGAGTGTGAACAGTTGGCGTGAGTCGCCGGGGCGGCTGAAGTCGGCGAGGCTGGAGAATACGCCCAGAGCGCCCGGCAGTGGGAGTCCCAGCTGCTTGAGCTTCACCGTAACTTCGCAAGTCAGAATCGCGCCCGCGGATGTTCCGAAGATTCCGATACTGTGCGGTTTGTAGGTTTTCAGGAGTTCCTTGTAAACCGCTACGACATCGTCGACGGCGGCAGGGAAGGGATTCTCCGGCGCGAGGCGGTAGTAGACCGAGACCACTTTCATCTTCGCGAGATTCGAAATCGGGACGCCTTCAATTAACGATCCTGAATCGGAGTTGAAGCCTCCGCCGTGCAGGTTGATCAGGACGCGAGACTTGTTCTCGGCGGTCATGGTCATCGGCGTAATGATGTCGGTGCGAACGCCGGCTGTCATGGCCTCTTCCACATTTACCGGGTACAGCTTCCGCGCCTCGGCGGAATCTTGGGCACGCCAGGCATCGGTTCGGGCGCGGCGCTCGGCTAACGTCTCGGGGCCGGGTGTGGTGTGAGTCAGTGATTCCAGCCAGGTCTGCGCCTCTGGGCTGACGGTGGTAGGCATCGGTACTACGCGGGTAATGTGGGCGGTGCCGTCAGCGTCAAAAGTTGCAGAATCTGCTTGGGAAGCTGGTTTCGACTGGGCAGTTACACACGCCGACAGTGCAATGAGTGCGAGGCTCATTCTTTTTTTCATGGGAAGTTTGTATCAGAGTGTTTGGTGGCTGCCAATAGGGCGAGGCGAAGGATCTGTGCAGCTGGCTGGGAGGGCATAGGTCCTTCGCTTCGCTCAGGATGACAACGCAGAGTGAGAGGCCGATAACCGTTGGTTACGCCAGCGTGTACTTTCCGCGTTCAATCATTTTCTGTGCAATCTGCTGGCGCAACTCGACGGTGTTGAACGGCTCGTATTTTGCGAGCCGGCGAAGAATCGCGAGCTGGGTGCGCAGCATGTCGCCGTCGGCAACGGCGGCGATCACTTTGCGCGCGGCGGATTCAACCTTCTCCATCGCCTGCGATAGATAGACGCGAGTCATGGCGACAGGCAGTGCTGCGGCGGACTCGCCCTTGCTCTCGACTATCTTCTGTGCGCGCAATACGGCAGACTCCATCGCGTAAGTCTCGATGGTCATGTCGGCGATCGCGCCCATGATCTCCTGCTGATCCTGGATCCCTTGCATGTACTTCTGCGTGGCCGAGCCGGCCGCGAACAGGCCTAGCTTCTTGGCCTGTGCGACGAGTTTTCGCTCCTCAGTCAGCGCGCCTTCGAGTTCTTCGCCCACCGATGGACCAGAAAGAACTTCATCCATCAGCTTCTTGATGGCGGGCATGAGCGGTAACTGGCCGGTCATGGCGCGCTTGAGCAGAAAGCCGGTAATGATCAGCCGGTTAATTTCGTTCGTCCCTTCGAAGATGCGATTGATGCGCGCATCGCGATACGCGCGTTCCGCGGGATACTCTTCGACGAAGCCATAGCCCGCAAAGATCTGAACGGTCTCGTCGACGACGTAATCGATCATCTCCGAGCCCCATACTTTGATGATCGAGCACTCGACTGCATATTCCTCGATGGCTTTCAGCGACTGCTTCGCCGCGTCTGCTGCCGATTTGTCGACTTCGCTGAGAGCGGCATCCATCAGGGCGACGGTGCGATAGACCAGCGACTCGCCGACAAACAGCAACGTTGCCATGTTGGCGATCTTTTCGCGCACCAGTCCGAAATCTGCGATGACCTTGTTGAATGCCTTCCGCTGCTTGGCATAGCCAATGGCGTTTTCCAGCGAGACGCGCCCGCCGCCAACGCACATCGCCCCCAGCTTGAAGCGACCGATATTCAAGATGTTGAAGGCGATCAGATGACCCTTACCGGCCTCTCCCAGCAAGTTCTCAACCGGAACCTTGCAATCGTTCAGAATGATGGGGCAAGTAGATGAACCTCGGATGCCCATCTTGTGCTCTTCCGCGCCAACGGAGAATCCGGGAAAAGTCTTCTCGACGAGAAAAGCAGAGAATTTCTCGCCATCGATCTTGGCAAAGACGGTAAACAGATCGGCGAAACCGGCGTTGGTGATCCACATCTTTTCGCCGTTCAGGATGTAGTGTTTGCCATCGGGAGAGAGCGTGGCGCGGGTGCGGCAGTTCATAGCGTCGGAGCCCGACGTCGACTCAGAGAGTGCGTAGGCCCCGATGATTTCTCCTGCACCCAGGCGCGGCAGATACTTCTTCTTCTGCTCTTCTGTGCCGAAATAAACGATGGGCAGTGTCCCGATTCCCGTGTGTCCGCCCCATGTCGTGGCAAATCCGGCGTACTTGGCAATGTGGTCGGCAATCACCGCCGCCGTGACCTTGTCCATCTCCAATCCACCGTAGGATTCGGGGATCTCCACTGAACTCAGGCCCAGTTCGCCCGCCTTGCGCAGCAAGTCACGCGTTACGGAGAAATCCTTGTGCTCGATCTTTTCGATATGGGGAACGATTTCGTTGACGGCGAACTCTTCCGCCGTTTGCCCAATGAGCTGATGCTGCTCGCTGAAATCCTCAGGCGTGAAAACTTCCTCGGGGCTTCGGGTTTCAAGCAGGAAGCTGCCTCCCGAGATTTTGGTTTTCGGAACTGCGGTGGTGGTCGCCATCATCTATCCCCCAAATAAAAACGCCGGCTGTGAAAGCTGGTGGAACGGCTGAGGCAATTCTAATGCTGCGGGCGAGGGAATGATAGTTTGGACGAAAGAACGTCCGCCATATTACTGCCGGACGTAACCATTACGCGTCTTGCGTGTTTCTGGTGGGGCTAGAAGTCCTCGTTGAATCGCAACGAATCCAGCCAGAGCGTGGAATCATACGGGGACCGTCGGTATTGCGCCGAATACGTCGACATGGACTGGGACTGGCATTGCTGATAACGGGCGAAAAGATTGCGGCGCAGGTTCTCTTCGGTCTGCCAAGTGCTGGTCGCGTCGGAACATTCCTGTGCGGGGCCATTGGCGCAGGCGTTGCGCCGAGCCGCCTCCGCAGCGTGCACGCGCTGTGCCTGACGCTGCATGGCCGTGCGCTGCGCGAAGCAGCTGTCCAAGAACCGGGTGTGGTAGAGGCAAGAACCGCCGTTCCAAATTTCAGCATGGGAACATTGGTCGTGGCAGGAGTGATTCCACCTCTGGCCCGCAACGCACAGCTGGACGGCTGGAGTTGAGCATACGCCGCCACTGCTAACCTGTCCTACTGGACACGCCGGAGCGCATTTGCCTTTCCGACAAACCGGCCTGGGAAGATACAAAGCCGGCAGAGCCACAACTTTCGGCGGTGGTTTTCGGAACGGATGTCGCAGGAAGGTAAAGAAGCTCCGCTTTTCGGGTACAACCGCGCGCTGGGGAAGGCCTGACTTTGGCTCATGAATGGGGCGCACCTTCGACGGGGAACTCTCTATTCCATTCCGCGAATTTACGAGGCTGGATCCGTGTTCGTCCTTGCCATGCGAGCCGGATCCGGTGGAGACCGACACGCCACCAGAGGGATGGCCACTGCTGGAGCCATGACTACTTGTAGAGCTGTGGCTGCTGCCGCCACCCGAATAGCTTGACCCGCCGCCCGAACTGTGGCTGCCACCGCCTGAACTGCCGGAGTAGCTGGACCCTCCCGAAGAACTGGTGTGCGAGCCACCGCCGGAAGAACCGGCGCTGGAAGAACCGCCGGAACTGCTGCCACCGGAGGAATGTTGTGCCAGGGTGTAGGATGCAAACAACAAAACTGCAGTTAGAGACAGGCCGGAGAGCCGCATAAAGCACCTCCTACCGACCACGCTTGATATAACCGGCTGGGGATGCCGCGCGTGGTTCGTACTCTACATCCATCGAAAACATACTCTCTATCGTGTAAACGAGCGTAGCAATCGAGTAAAGAAGTGTTCAGACGTTACGTCACTTGGCGGATGAGCCGGTTTGAATCTGCGTCTTCTTCAGGCGGTAGCGACTCGCCGGCTGACAGGTCGAATAGCCGACGGGATGAACAGAGTCCGAATCTTTCGAGTCGCGCGCCACCACGTAGCTGCGAATCTTGTAGCAGAGGGTGTCATCTCCCAGTGTCTCCATAACAATGTCGTCGTTTTGAAAAATCCATCGGAAGGGTTGGCGGTTTGGGTCGATCCTAGATCGGTCGATCTTGTAGGCGTCAATCTGGAATTGTTGAAGACGATCCTTTCCAGCGTTCCAGTCCACTGGTTGGTTTATAACGAGCTTCCACGGTTCTGTTGCTGCGGCCTGTGCAGCTTTTTCCGGTTCGGCGGTGCGATTGGGGTGAGTCGCCGCGGAGAGTTGTTGCTGGGCAAAGGCCGACGCAGTGCAGAGGAGCACGGCGGCTGTAAGAAGGCGGACCGAAGTCATAGGAACCTCCTTGCGCAAATTATAGCTCCGGTTTGCCTTAGGCGTTCTCGAAAATCCCTGCTGCTCCCATGCCGCCACCGACGCACATGGTAACCATCCCATAGCGGGCCTTCCGGCGCTTCATTTCACGGATTGCGCTCGCCGTAAGTTTGGCGCCTGTGCATCCCAGGGGATGTCCCAGCGCGATTGCCCCGCCATTCGGATTGACCTTCTCAGGATCAAGGCCGCCTTCCTTGATGACCGCCAACGATTGTGCGGCAAAGGCCTCGTTCAATTCGATCACGTCGATGTCGGAGAGCTTGAGGCCCGCCATCTTCAGGGCTTTCGGGATTGCGAACACGGGCCCGAGTCCCATTTCCTCCGGCTTGTATCCGGCTGTGGCGAACGAAACATAACGAGCCAGCGGCTTGATGCCCAATGCTTGTGCGCGTTCGGCCGACATCACGATCGCAGCGGCAGCGCCGTCGGACATCTGGGACGAATTTCCGGCAGTCACGGTTCCTTTGGCGTGGAAGGCCGGCTTCAACGCAAGCAGTGCTTCCAGCGACGTGTCTGCGCGTGGGCCCTCGTCGACTTTGAAGACGATTTCCTGCCGCTTCGGCTTCGATCCGTTGGGCGTGCTGAAGCTGACTGGGACCGAAACGACTTCATCCTCGAATTTCGCAGCTTGAATTGCTGCCAGCGCTTTCTGATGGCTGCGCAGCGAGAACTCGTCAGCGGCCTCGCGCGTGATTCCGAATCGCTGCGCCAGTCGTTCAGCCGTTAATCCCATCGAAAGATAAGCATCCGGATAGTGATCGACCAGCCACGGATTCGGCGAGATCTTGTGGCCGCCCATCGGGATCATCGACATCGACTCAGTTCCGCCAGCTACGATCACTTCCGCACCACCCGACATGATCCGTTCCGCCGCCATGGCGATCGCCTGCAATCCGGAAGAACAGAAGCGATTGATCGTCAACGCCGAAACTTCGACCGGTAGCCCGGCTCGCAGGGAAGCGATGCGTGCGACGTTCATGCCCTGCTCGGCCTCGGGCATGGCGCAGCCGATGATGACGTCTTCTATTTCCTTTGCGTCGAGTTGTGGCACGCGCTCAAGCGCGCCTTTGATGGCGACCGCAGCCAATTCATCCGGGCGCGTGGCGCGGAGCGTGCCCTTAAAAGCGCGGCCTACAGGCGTCCGTACCGACGATGCAATGATCACGTCCCGCATAAATCCTCCTGGTTCGACTTCTAGTTTGATGTCCGGCGCTGGGTGATCGCTTCATAGCTACCTCGCCGGCGCATAGAAGTAGTAGTCGGCGGTGTATGCGCTCTTCGTCTCCGCGGCTTTGTGTGATTCGTCGCAGGGATCGTTGCCTGGTTTGCCGCCGTGCGTGTGCACGCGTTGAATCTTAGTCACCTTCGCGAGGGAACCTTTGCCGGAGTTGCTGACGACATCCACCAGGAGCCACGGGATCGAGTCCGAGTCGAGCGAGTCGACGTGCCCGACCGCCTTTCCGGTTACTTCGCTGCCATCTTTCAACTTCCAGGTTGGTCCGGCGGTATGCTGGCCGATGACTTTGTCTTTGCGATCTTTCAGTTCGGCCTCTGGAGCCTTCAGCGTCCAACTGTACTTGCCCGCGTCGTCAGCCTGACAGGTATAGATCTGCGAACCAGAAGCGCGCACGAAGAGCACCGGTTGAAGCCCCTCAGGGATGGCAATTGCATCAGGGACATCCGGCGCGGATTCCTGCTGTGCGTCCTTGGCTTGAGCGGTGGCAAGTGGGGTCGAAGAAAAGAGGACCGTCAGAGCGACGATCGTAGCGGCGGCCAGCAGAGTTGCTCGCATGAAGCGATTGTAGCGCAGACGTTGGGGGTCGCAACGGTCGCTGAACCTCCCGCTTGTTTTCTCGATCGTGATACGAATTCTCGTGGCGCCACACTATTAGAGCGGGAAAGTAGATGGGGCGGACGAATTTGCTCGACGACCTCCCTCCTCGACAAGCACAGCCGTACCTAAGCCCTGTCCCCCAGAGGAGAGTAAAACGATGTTCGTTGTCTCAGTTCGCTCACGAGTTCTCAAGTCGATTGCCATCACCACGCTTGTTGCTGGCCTGACCGCAGCCCAAGCTCAAATGCCCGCTGGGCCAAAGCGTCCTGCGGCAGTTCCGGCAAACTATCTAATCACGCCATTTGGCTACTTCCACTCCAGCTGCGTTAAGCACCTGGCGAAGGGAGACGAGGTGCGGCGGGATGAAAAAGCCATCCGCCACGCGAATGGAGGCGTCGAAGACATCCAAGTGTGTGCCTTTCCACATTTCAAAGCCGACGGAGCCAAAGTAATCGGGGATGAGCGAGGCGTTAAGGATCCCTCCATCGGGCATGCCTGGGTGGAATATGCCAGCACGACGACGACGACTTCCTATGCCTACCTGTATGCCAACTTCAACGTGCCCCCGGCACCGAGCACCAACGACGGCCAGACCATATACATGTTTCCGGGCATGGAGGACTATGCCGATGTTGTGACGATCATTCAGCCTGTCCTGGGCTGGAACTCCGATTACGCTTCGGCGTGGGGCATCGCGAGCTGGAATTGCTGCGTCAGTGGCACGGTTTTTGAGGCCCCGCCGGCGCCGGTCAAGTCGGGAGATGTCATCCTCGGCTATATGTTCGACACGTGTGCTTCGGGAACGCTGTCCTGCCCCACATGGGACATTGTTACCTGGGACCGGACGAACGGAAATTTCTCTGAGTTGCTCAACACCTCAAGCTTTGGACAGACCTTCAACTGGGCCTTTGCCGGTGCACTGGAGGTTTACAACGTTGTCCAGTGCGGCGATTACCCTTCCGGTGGCTCAACCGCTTTCTATAACTTGGGGTTGTACAACTATAAATGGGCCAAGATCGCTAACCCGACATGGTCCGTAACCAATCTATCCGCGGGATTGACTCCTCAATGCGGTTACGGCGGTTCATTGCCGAAGCAGCTGACTCTCACTTATTGATCGGCCTGTCAATGTAGGCGTGGGCACCTCGGAATAGGACTCCAGGTGCCCACTTTCACGCAGCTCGATTTTCGGGGCCAGGCTACCACGCGAACGGGTGGTGTTTTGGATTGCGCTCAACGGGGAGAACGAGAACAGGCGCTGGCACTCAAACCCCGGGCCGGGGGCGATGAGTGAGATCGCGATTTAACAACAGTCAGCGCCTCGATATAATCAGGCTCCACGTATGTTGCCTCCCCGAAAATGGCGCGTCCTCTTCTTCGCGTTAGCGGTTGTCTTCGTGGTACCGTCGCTCTCTGGAGTCATCGTCGAGCTGCGCGAATGGCAGGGCAACCAGATTCAATGCATTCACGGCGGGGCTTGGGCAACTGCGCCTAAGCCTTGTGGCACAGTTGATTATTGGTATGAACGCGTGTTTACCGGCACCGTCCGGTCCGTGACTGAGATATCCGATACCGACCGGCGACTTGAGATTAGCCCAGAAGAAAACTTCCTGGGCGACTCTAAGGGCACAGTGACGGCTACGGTCAATCAGGCTTGCCTAACACCAAATGACCCCGAGATTAAAGCCGGAGATCGATGGCTATTCTACATTCGAGCGAACGAAATTCCGTTTGATGGTCCAAGCAAGCCGCTGTCACAGGCGCAAGAAAACGTCGCTCAGTTGCGGCAATTGGCACACATGACTAACTCAGGCATCCTGAGTGGGAACGTGATGCGAATAGAAGCTGGGAAAATGAGTAGGGCGCCGAATCACAAGATTGTGGCAAAGCGAGTATCAGATGGCACAGAGTATTCCACGGTGTCTGACAACGATGGAGAATTCGTGTATAAACCCCTACCTGCGGGTGTTTATGAAGTGACAGCGAACACCATGGAAGGGTTGTGGGCCGCAGGCGCAAAGGTTGAGGTAAAACCGGGTAAGTGCGCTGCTGCCCAACCCCGCTTTAAGTTGCAGCCCCCATAACGAAGAGTCTGTGCGCAACGGCAAAACGGTTCTCATCTGAAGCCGTTAACAAAGCCGAGACCAACCGTTGTGCCAGCTGATTAGCGGTGAGGGCAATCAACTTCTGTTAACAAGCCAGGCGCTCATTGAGAAAGGGCGCATACACCACCGAGGCACTGCCGGCTAGTCAAAGTCAATCTTCTCGAATCCCAAACCCTGCAGCAGACTGCGGATAGTAGAAGCCGCATTCTGCTGGGCGGTTCGCAAAATGCCATCGGCCATTGCGGCCTCTTGCAGCTGACGTTCCGCCTCCTGGCGCACTTGCGTTTCCAGATTCGGGTCGGTAGGTACCAGCAGCCCAGTTTGCCTGGAATAAACCCGCGTCTTCGCGCTGTCGATCCGAGTCCGGAACACTTGCGGCGCCGGAAGATGCAACTGAATCTGCTTGCCGTTCAGTCTCACGTCGCCCGGTTTCAGATCCGTGAAATCAATCCCGGCGATAACTTCGCCGTGCACCAGCATTAACAGGCGATCTCCTGCCAGAAAATCCGGGAAGATGGGGTTTTCTTTTGCGCCGGTCACAATTTTGTCCACGGTGTAAACCACGGTCTCCAGCCGCTGCAAGCGCTGAATGCGATCGACCACCGTAGGCTGGCTTACATCGATACTAAGGGTTCTGCCTGTCACCGCCGACCACACATGACTCAACAGCGCTTGCCCGGAATTGCCCGCCAGCATTACCCATCCAATCGATCCGACGCAGAGTACGCCCAGGAAGAGCCCGATGATGAGAGCAAACACAACCACCGCATAGGATCGAAGAGGTTTTGCAGAGCGGGGGCCCGCATCAGAATCGAGAGGCATCTCGCAAGGTTATCACTACGCGGAGTGGGACCGCCGGGCGGGGAACCGTGATTGCTGATGAGCTGCTGGGATAGGTAAACGCGAGTAGCTGTCGAAATCAGGTCACAGCGCTCAAGACCCACAAGTCCAGAAATATCGAAGCTTGAGTCATACTGCTCCGGGCTTGCCCTCTATGGAATACGCTCATGGGTGAAGCGTCGCGCATCCGTGCGGCAAGGCAATCAAAAAACCTGCGACCTGCGACGTGGAGATTTGTCTATTGTGTCAGGAGTAAGGGTGATGGATGATCCGAAAGAGCTGATCAACAGGTTCGTGGAGGAGTTGTGGAATGAACGCCGGTTGGAGGTGGCGGACGCGATCTTCGGCACGGATTGTGTAACACACCAGCTGCGGTCGGGCGTGCCCATTGATGCAGTGCCCCGCGGCCCACGGGCGATCAAGGAGCATGCTGCGGGCTGGATCGCCAGCTTCCCCGATCTCCGCTTCAGCATCGAACAGATGTTGAGTGAAGGTGATCGTGTCGCGACGCAACTACTGATGGAGGGCACGCACCAGGGCGCGTGGCTGGGAATTCCCGCGAGCGGCAAGAAGGTGCAGATACGGATGTTCACCGTCCACCGCGTTGTGCAGGGCAAGATCGTTGAGGACTGGGTGCTGGTGGAATCGCTGGGCTTCTTTCAGCAACTTGGAGTGGTCCCGAACACAGCAGACTTGGTGGGCAATTTCGTCCGTCAGCAGGGTAATCGATAGCAGGTCAGAGATTAAGTTTGTGCCGTCTGCTCACCTCTCCGCGACTGGCAGCCACCTGAATCGGTATTCCGCTATAGCACTCCCCTTCACAAAGCGAGGAAACCAAAACCCCCAACACCAATCGCGCACAGTAATCGACGCAACCCGTTCGGTTGAAACGAATCTAGGTAAGCACCTGCCTTTTCCGTTCGGCGGCAATTCGTTGTTGGACGATGAGCTCACATTGGTAGTCGTGGAGTTGCACCCCCATGGACTGCACCGCTTGCCGAATAAGCTGGAGGTGATTTGAGGACTCCGAATCTTGCGAGTGTCGTTCAACCAAGAGGTCACAATATCCGAGAATCACCTGCAGTTTGCCCAGTAAGCTGTGCGTCAAGGGGCATATCGGGACGATCGACCTCGGGTTTGACTTCTCCATCATTGCCCTGCCTTCTGCGGCTCAATCACTAAGAGAACTTTAGCCCCCCCTTGATGCTTGGCACTATGAGCAGAATCACAGTCTTGGCGCTTTTGTCCGGTTTTCGTAACGGAGACGACGGAGTGGCCGTCAGGCCAATTGACGTAGTCAGATTGGTTTTTGAAGCACAATTTTATTTTTAGAATTTTAGGCGAAAAGTTTTTCAACTGCCACAGGCGCTACCACTCAAAAGCCCGATAGGACTTCGGCCGTGTCAGTTCCTTAGCGTCTTGCCCGTCTTCAGGGTGAACTGAATTCTCTCTTGCGTTTTCTTCTCGCCGCAGAGTGATTTGAAGCCCTCGCGCTCCAGGTCGAGAATGTACTGCTCGCTGACCGGCGTGCCCGGGGTGACATTGCCGCCACAGAGAACTTCCGCGATCTTTCCTCCCAGCTTCACTTCGTAGTCGGTGATGAAGTCCCCTTGTCTCATGAGATACACGCCCATCTTGAGAGCGGCCAGAAGACTCTCGCCTGGTGCGGGGATGTCGGTACGCGGCACCGGCGGATCGTATCCGGCACGCACCAGTTCCAGTGCCCGAGCCCTGGCGTCGAACAGGACACGCTCCCGGTTCATCGTGATCGTGTCTGAATCAGACAAGAATCCCAGTCCGCGTGCCTCATGCGCCGAAGTGGCTACCTTCGCGGTAGCAATTGCCTCGAAGGCTTTCTTCATGGCCTCCATCATCTCGACGGAGCCCGCGAGTGCCTCGCCAGAAGACTTGCCCCGCGACGCCACAGCGGTATCGACCGCTCGCAGCAACATTTCTTTGCAACCTCCGCCTCCGGGCAGCAGTCCGACTCCCACTTCGACCAAGCCGGTATAGAGTTCAGCGTGTGGTTGCCGTGCCGCAGCGTGCAAAGAAATCTCCGTGCCGCCGCCGAGGCACAGCCCGAACGGCGCTGATACCACGGGTTTGAGCGAAAACTTGATAGCCTGCGTCATTCCCTGAAACTGGCGGATCGCGAGATCCACATCGTCCCATTCTTCTTCCTGCACGCTCATGAGCAGGAGCATGAGATTCGCGCCAACCGAGAAATTCACCGCATCGTTGGTAATGACAAAGCCGTCGAAGTTGTCTCCCGGACCGCCAGGCTTGAGCGTTTGCGTAATCAGGCCGATGATATCGGCGCCGAGCGAGTTCATCTTGCTATGGAACTCGAGACAGGCAACGCCATCACCGAGATCGACCAGCGAAGCACCGGAGTTCTTCTTGACCACGCCGTGGGATTTCTTCGCGACGGTGACGGACCAGACGCCAGAGGGAACCTGGAGCCGTTCCCAGTTCGCAGTTCCCAGTTCCCAGTATTTGCGACCGGAAGGTGACTTTGGATCTTCTGAGTACCAGGATTTTTGTCCCGCAGCGAGCAACTTCTCGACGTTGGGCGCTACCGGCTTGCCTTCTTTCTTCATGCGCGTGACGGTGGCCTCGACGCCCGCGGCATCCCACAACTCGAACGGACCCAGTTCCCAGTTGAAGCCGAGCTTCATCGCCTGATCGATCTCTACAATCGAATCGGAGATCTCGGGAACACGATTCGCGGCATAGGTCCATAAATCGGAGAGCGCTGACCACAGGAATGGTCCTGCCTTGTCGCCCTTCTGCGGACCACCACCCTCTAGGCCGAGCAGCATGCGCAGGCGTGCGCCCGTGTCCTCGACGTTCTTCGCCATATCGAGCGCGGGGAATTTCGGCTTCTGGCGCGGATGGTATTCGAGAGTTTTCCAATCGATGGCGAGCCGCTCGCCTTCCAGGCCAGCTTCGGCGGACGAGAGCGCGCGCCCCACATTTTTCTTGTAGAAGCCGCCCGTGGTCTTGTCGCCCAACCACTTGTTCTGGAGCATCTTCTTAAAGAACTCGGGCAACTGCAGATCGCTGCGCTCGTCGCGAACATTTGCCGTCATATTGCTGACGACGTGCCCAACGATGTCGAGACCGACCAGATCGATGGTGCGGAATGTCGCTGACTTCGGCCATCCAACGGCCTGCCCTGTGAGCGCGTCTATCTCTTCGACGGTCAGTCCCATCTCCTGCATCAACCGCATGACATTCAGCACCGAGAACGTGCCGATGCGGTTGCCGATAAAGTTCGGCGTGTCCTTGGCGATGACGACGCCTTTGCCTAGACGCACGTCGCAGAAGAGAGAGATAGCTTCGATCGCGTCCCGATCCGCCTCGGGCGTGGGGATAATCTCCAGCAGGCGCATGTAGCGCGGGGGATTGAAAAAGTGCGTTCCGAACCAGGCCCGCCGGAAGTCGTCGGAGAATCCCTCGGCAATCTTGCCGACTGGCAGGCCGCTCGTATTCGTGGTGATGATCGTGCCTGGCTTGCGAATTGCCTCTACCTTTTTCAGCAGGCTCCGCTTGATGTCGAGGTTCTCGACTACGGCTTCGATGATCCAATCGACGTCCGCCAATTTTTTTAGATCATCTTCAAAGTTTCCTACCGTCACCAGTCGCGCGAGCGACGCGTCCATGAACGCGGCCGGCTTGGATTTCTTTGCCGCATCGAGACCAGCGGCGGCGATTTTGTTCCGCGCCGGCACATCGGCATCGGGCGGGACGATATCCAGCAAATAGCTTGGAACCCCGGCATTGGCAAAATGCGCGGCGATGCGAGCGCCCATGGTTCCGGCGCCCAGAATGGCAACTTTATGAATGCGTTTCATGAGCAGGCCTCGACGGTGAGTCGGCTTCCATTACTCGGATTTTCGAAGAACGGACTGACAAGAGAGATGACTTTCTAATCGCCTTCGACTGGGAGTGTGTCGAGGCCATGGTAATTGCACCGGGGGACATTTTTCCAGAGCAGCGGGTCACAAGTCGGTGTGCGTAATCACATACTCGAGAGCCTGCCGCGCCATCTGTTTTTCGCCTTTGTAGGCCAGAAGTTTGGCAGCATCCTGCAGCCGGATCCAGGACGCTCGCGCCACCTCAATTCTCATCGCTTCAGAAATCTGGTCGATCTGGCCCGACTCGTAGCGGAGCAGGTAAAAGCTGACGATCTTGAAGACCTGCGCGCCGTCTCCCCAGGTGCGCACGTACATGTATTTGATGTCGGCAAGTTTCGTCACTGGCGATGCCGTGACACCGGTTTCCTCGCGCACCTCGCGGAGGGCGGCCTCCAGAGCCTTCTCTCCAGGATCCACAAGGCCCTTGGGCAAGCAGAGCAGGGCCTTGTCCTTTGCTGCTGCTGCTGGTTTTTTGACAGTGCGAGCGGACGAAGGGTCTCCGGCCGGCTCGATTGCGGCCGTCCACCACTCTCCGTCCATTTGTCGGACAACGACCCCACCGGCGGAAATCTCTCGCACCATACTGTCGGCAACTTAGCAGGAATACAGGGACTTCGCCAACTCCATGATGCTTCTATGGTAACTGGTTACTGCCCTTGGAGTAACGTCGGGTGGCACCCTCGTGCCCTTACAGCCTTGCGGCATAATGTGGCATCTTATTTGCTAGATGGGATTCTGGCGGGTTTAAGCCCGACAGTGGGGTTCGCCGTGAAAAGTCTGGGGAAGATCATTCGCTCGGTTCAGGCGTTCGGGCGCGAACTTTCCCGGAAGCCTGTTCTTCCACCGGTCGCGACCCGCGTCCCCGCCATTGGTGTGGCTTTAGGTGGAGGCTTCGCCCGCGGCATCGCTCACATAGGGGTTCTGAAGGTCCTCGAACAGGAAGGCATTCCCATCCGCGTGGTGACGGGCACCAGCGTCGGAGCCCTCATCGGAGCCTGCTACTGCAGCGGATTGTCGCTTGCCGAGATGGAAGACGTGGCTCGCAATAGCCGCTTCACCAGTTTCGCGCGCTGGACTCTGTCGCGCTACGGTTTTGCCTCCAATGATCGGATGGTTGCGTTTCTGACCCGAACCCTGAAGTGCAGGACTTTCGAGGATCTGCGCATTCCGCTCGGAGTGACGGCAACTGACTTCAACACCGGAGAAGGAGTGGTGTTTCACTCCGGGACGATCATTGATCCGGTCCGTGCGAGTTGCGCCTATCCTGGGATGTTCCTGCCAGTGCAGATTCGCGGACGGCATCTGGTGGATGGCATGCTGTCGCACCCTGTGCCCACGCGCCCGCTCCGTGATATGGGCGCCGAGCGCGTATTAGCGATACACCTGAAGGGGACCTGGTCGAACGGCGGCCCGCCGCGGCATCTATTTGACGTCATCGGACAGTCCTTTGCCATCGCGCAGGACGCGATGGGTTCTCTCTGGCGCGGTGCAGCCGACCTGGTCGTCGAACCTGATGTGGCCGGATTCGCTTACGACGACTTCAAACGCTCTGCAGACCTGATTAAGGTTGGCGAAGTTGCGATGCGGAAGGCGCTGCCGGAAGTGCGTAAGTGGATCGAACCTGTTGCCGACGCCACGCTTCCCACTGTCGAGGGGCGCTCCGAGCCGCGGACGGCGCCGATGCCGGCGGACTAGACGTCCCCCCTTTCTTCCCGCACTCAGTCAAAGGCTTGCACCGTTCCCGGCACCAAGCCGGTGGCGCAGCGCCGCCGACGAGTAACCCGGGTTGACGGGATCGCCGCGGCATGGGGAAAATGGTGTCTAGTCAGACTAGTCATAAAAGGGATCACGTATGTCCAAGGTTGGCAAGGGGCCCTCCCGCCAGATTCCGCAAACATCAATCGACAAACTGAGACTCGGGGAAGGGCTGGCCAAAAAACAAGCTCGAGAATCCTGGCAGATTCAGAGCGCGAAAGCCCGCTTCAGCGAAGTCTTCCGGCGGGCACGCACCGAGGGGCCGCAACGGATCACACGACAAGGCAAGGAAAGTGTGGTGATGGTTGCGGAGGAGCAATACGACCGGCTGGTGGGCAAGTCCCATCAACCGGAGAGTCTTGTGGAGTTTTTCCGCCAGTCTCCGCTAGTTGGCGTCGACCTTGACCTGGAGCGGGACCGTGACGTGGGACGCGATATCGAGCTATGAGCGGATTTCTGCTGGACACAAACTGCATTTCTGAGTTGGTTCGCAACAAGCCCGAACCGCGCGTGCTCGAATGGATAGAGGCGGCGGATGAAAGCTTGCTCTACCTGAGTGTCCTCACACTGGGCGAGATTCGGAAGGGCGTGGCAGGACTGTCGCAAGGCAAACGCCGAACTCAGCTGGAGACTTGGCTGGAACTGGACCTGCAAGCCCGTTTTTCCGGGAGGATTCTATCCATTGATCCGTCCATCGCCGACCGGTGGGGTTTGTTGGCGGCGGGCGCTCAGCGCCAAGGGCGGTCTCTATCGGCGGTCGACGGTTTGCTCGCGGCGACCGCTCTTCACCACAACCTTACGATTGTGACGCGCAATGTGAGCGACTTCGTCCATACGCAAGCGCCGGTATTGAACCCTGGGGAAGTGTAACGCTGAGGGTTCTTGTCGAGCGTCTAACCGCTTCTTTAAGTTGACGGTGCCCTTATCCTTCAGCCACCACCCAATCTCTTCGCTTCTTCGCGGATCAGCTGCCACGACCAACTGCTGCCGACGCTACGCTTCCCACGGTCGAGCGCCGCTCCGAACCGCGAACAACGCCAATGCCGGCGGACTGATTCTGGTAACAGCGCAACTGGTGCGATAATACTTGATCGGTTCCCGCGGAGGCTTCCATGCGGCTCCGGTCAGTCTGTTCACTTGTGTTCTTGTCAGTGGTCGCCCTGGCTCAGACCAAGGTCCTTCAGCCACAGCAAACGCTCAACCTCGGGGTTCACTTGAGCTCCAACGAAGGCCTCTTCAATGACTCGCAATGCGATAGCCAGGGAAACACCTTCGCCACTATCTTTGATCCGGCAGAAGATCAGCCCGGCGATCGCCCTTTGCTTATGTTCGACAGCGCGGGCAAACTGAAGGCGAGAATCGCTAAGAGCCGAAAGCCGCTTCAGCTTGCACCCAACTGGGATGCGTTTGAGCCTTCGTTCCTGCTGCGGGGCGGCGAAGTTGCCAGACTTGCCTGGTCGAAAAACGCCATTTTCCTGGTCAAGTTTTCGGCTGACCGCAAACTCGCGTCCCGGATGCCACTCGCACCGCCTGCATTCACTCCGTACTATTTTGTGGTTTTTCCAACCGGCGAGATCCTTGTCGCCGGATTGCAACGGGGCTTACCAAAGATCTTCACCGCGATTTACGCCGCGGATGGCCGCTTGCTCAAACGCCTTTCGTTTCCCGAGGATCAGGCAATCGATGAAGCTGTCAAGCTGGGAGATGCCAGGTATACTCCGGCGGCTCCCATATCTGGGAACCGAAGCCATATCTGCGGGCCGACTGCGCCTCGGAGACGACGGAAATGCCTACCTCATGCGGAGCACTTCTCCGGCGAAAGTCTATGTGATCTCATCTTCCGGAGAATTGTTGCGCCACCTTGAATTGGATCCACCAGACATCGGGCAGACGCCAATGGCGATGCAGCTTTCAGGAGATCGAATTGCTATGGAGTTCTGGCACTGCTCAAATCAATGTGAAACCACGGAACTGGATGTCTTCGACGCAAACACGGGCAAGAAAGTGTCCGGGCTCTCCCGGCAAGGAATTTTCGGCTCTCTTTCCTGTTTTACCGAAAAGCCGGAAAGATTCACTTTTCTGACGGTCAATGACGACCGGAAGCTGGCGAGGATCACCGCAGTGGCGAAGTGAGAAATCTATCGTGGCGTCTCTTTCGTGATCTGCTTCCACGCGTTCTCGACATGTCTCGCTTTCGTATTCATCTGCCCCACCGATAGTCGCAGGGTCAGCTTGCCATTCAGCTTCGTGTGGGTCAGGCACAAATCTCCGCCACGGTTCAACCGGTCCATGATCGATTGATTCGTCGCGTCTCCACTTTTGTGGCGGAAGCAGACCAGATTTAGCGGAACCGGCGCGGCCAGTTCGAATCGCTCGTCGTTCTTCGCCCAGCCAGCGAACTCTTGCGCCAGTCGCACATGCTCACGGACGTTATGCTGCAAGCCGGCGACTCCGTAGTGGCGGATCACGAACCACAGCTTCAATGAGCGGAAACGCCGTCCCAGTTGGATGTGCCAATCGCGGTAGTCAATCACCGCTCCCGACTCCGTGGCTTGATTCCGCAGATACTCCGGCAAAATGCTCAGGGTTTGAATCAGAGCTTTGCGGTCCGCTACCCAGAAGCAGCTGCAATCGAAGTTTGCACCCATCCATTTGTGCGGGTTGAAATTGTAGCTGTCAGCCAGTTCGATGCCGTCTTGAAGATGGCGAAATTCTGGACAGACCATCGCCGTTCCCGACATGGCGGCGTCGACGTGGAGCCACAGATTATTTTTCCGGCAAACTTCCCCAATCGCTCGAACGGGATCCATTGCGTTGGAAGATGTCGTGCCGACGGTAGCGCAAACAAAGCAAGGAACGAGCCCGGCTTTTCGATCGGCTTCCACTTGGCCTGCAAGCGCATCAGGCTTCATGGCGAACTTATCATCCACCTCGATGAGTCGGAGATTATCCGTCCCTATTCCCGCGATCATCGCTGCTTTCTCCAGCGACGAATGCGTCTGGGTGGATGCGTAGGCTACGAGACGGCCGTTGCCACCTTTCTTGTTCGTGCTGTAGCCGCTGGCGCGCTCGCGTGCTGCAAGGAGCGCGCACAGCACTGCGCTCGACGCGGTGTCCTGAATCACTCCACCGCCGGTACTCGACGACAAGAATTTCTGCGGGAGGCCTAGCATTCCGACCAGCCAGTCCATGACGTGCGTTTCAAGCTCAGTGCAGGCCGGGCTTGTTGACCACAGCATTCCCTGCACACCTAAGCCGGAAGCAAGCAGGTCCCCTAAAATTCCCGGACCTGACGCGTTGCAGGGAAAATACGCAAACCAATTCGGGGACTGCCAGTGTGTGACGCCCGGCAGGATCAACTGGTCGACATCCTTGAGAAGCGTGTCGAAGGGCTCTCCGTTGGCTGGCGGCTTCACCGGCAGCGACGCGCGTATCTGACCGGGCTTCACCTGCGACAATACGGGGAAGGATTCAATCCGCAATTGATAGTCGGCGATCCAGTCGACCACAGCATGGCCGTGGCGACGGAACTCGTCGGGGGTCATATGAAACGATTTTTCCTGGGGCACGGGGAACCTCGGGGAACAGCAAATGCTATCAGAGCGAGTCCAGAACAGGCCTTCCTTCGTGAACCTTCGTGGCTTTTGGGGTTATTGCTTTCTCTCGCCCCGACCGCCACCAAGCCGTCCGAAGTAGACGCGGGTCTTGTAATCGAAGGCTACGCGCCCACCCGCCGCGTGCTCCGCAAAAATCCGCCGCAGCTCGCGCAGCATGGGTTCGTGCTTTGGTTGCCGCGGCCCAGGTGCGTACGATGACGAGAGCAACCGCCCTTCGAGGCCCGCACAGTCGAAATCCTGCCGCATGGGATACACGCGCTCGACGTATGGAGAAGGATCGAAGAATTCATTCACCGCGTCGGTAGTTCGCTCGTGGCGCACCGCTTCGTAGTCGGTGCCGTAGGTCAGCAAAAGCTGTTCGTAGTCGCGCAAAAACGGGGTCGTGTCGACCTCGCGTTCATTCCACAACAGCACCAGCCATCCGGCAGGCTTGAGGATGCGTACAAACTCCCGCCGCGCCCGCTCGCGATCGAACCAGTGCGCCGCCTGTGCGGCGGTGGCGAAATCAACGCTCGCGTCCGGTAGCGTAGTCGCCTCGCCTTTCCCATCGATGCTGGTGAATTCGGGAAATCCCGCCAGCAAACGCTCCGCTGCCTGCCGCATCTCTGAGTTCGGCTCCACCCCGTACACGGCGTTGCCATTCTCCAGCAGCATCTTCGTCCAGATCCCTGTTCCTGACGCGATGTCAGCGGCCAGGTGCGAGGCTATCAATCCGCACTCTTTCTTCAGAGTCTCAAGGACCTGGGGCGGATATCCCGGACGATAACGAATGTAGTTTTCCACGCGGTCGGAAAAGCGGCTGGTAGCGTTGGAGGCAGGCATCGCAATAAACCGGCAGGATTTTTCACCTTGCCAAGTAAGCCATTCTAACGGCACGATAGAGATGTTGTCCCACCCCGCGGGAGGCTGTGTTCTCCACGTCGGAGCAATACGGCGGCGAATGGCAAGCGAAATTCGCACTCCGCAGCCGCCAAGAAACAAGATGCGCGTGGTCATCAAAGTCGGCACCAGTCTTATCGCTCCTGGCGGGCAGATCGATATCCATCTGCTGCGCGGCATGGTGGACCAGTTCGATCTTTCGAAGAACGAATACCTTATCGTCACGTCCGGAGCCATCGCCGCGGGCATGTCGGGTCTTGATCTGCAGAAGCGGCCCAGCGACGTCCCGCGCATGCAGGCTTGCGCCGCCGTCGGCCAGAGCAAACTCATGCACACCTATGAGCGCTTGTTCTTCGGCAAGAAGGTCGTGGCGCAACTGCTGCTTGCCAGTGACGATTTCACCTCGCCGGTTCGTTACCGGAATCTTCAGAACGCGTTCGCGGAGTTGCTGGGCCTGGGAGTCGTTCCGATCGTAAACGAGAATGACAGCGTTTCCGTGCGCGAACTCGAAGGCGCTTTCGGGGATAACGATGAACTCAGCTCTCTGCTTGCCACAGCAGTCAAAGCTGACTGGCTGCTCCTGCTTACGAATGTGGATGGATTCCTCGTTCCCAACGGACGTAAGAAGCCGAAGATTCAGCGAGTCATTCGCAAGCTGACGCCTGAGTTAGAAGCGCAGTGCAATGGCAAGAGTGCGCTCGGGCGTGGCGGCATGATTTCGAAGCTGCGGGCCGCAAAACTGGCGAGCGAAGGCGGCGTCCACGTCGCCATCGTGAACGGACGCCATCCCGAAGCCATTACACTGGGCATGGCGCGAAAGATCGGAACCTATTTTCCTCCACGGAAGACAACCTGATGGCTACCACGGTTGCCAGCACAGCTTCGACGCAGGAAAAACTGCTGCGTGCTCGTGCCGCCTCCGCGAAGCTGGCGCAATGGTCGAGCGAGCAAAAGAACGCGTTACTGCTGGCGATTGCAGACGCCGTCGAAGGTCACGAGAAGGACATACTCGCGGCTAACCGGGCAGATATCGAAAACTCAGGTCTTGAGGGCGCGATGCGCGAACGACTGCTGCTCACACCGACCCGAATCAAAGAGATGGCCCGGGGGGTGCGCGAAGTTGCGGCCCTGCCGGATCCGATCGGCGAGACGCTCGCGGAATGGACCAAGGAGAATGGGCTGCGCATCCGCCAGGTGCGCGTTCCTCTCGGAGTGATTGGCATCATCTACGAATCCCGCCCGAACGTGACGGTCGACACAGCTGTCCTTGCGTTAAAGACCGGCAATGCCATCGTTCTCCGCGGCGGTAAAGAAGCGGCTGGCAGCAATCAGCGCCTGGTCGAAATCATGAGCGCCGTTCCGGGAGTTCCCGAGGGCGCGATCGAACTGCTCGACTCGGGAACGCGGCAGACGGTATACGAACTCATCAAAGCGCGCGGCCTGGTCGACGTGATCATCCCGCGCGGCGGCGCTGGTCTGATCACCTTCGTGACTGAGAATTCAGTCGTCCCAGTGATCGAAACCGGGGCAGGGAACTGCCACATCTTCGTCGACGCTTCCGCGGACTTCGATATGGCGGATCGCATCGTGATCAATGCGAAAACACAGCGTCCGTCGGTGTGCAATGCGGCCGAGAAGTTGCTGGTCCACGAGCGCGTTGCGGCGGAATACATTCCGCGAATCGTAAAGAAACTGATCGATGCCGGAGTGGAGCTCCACGGTGATGGCAAATCTCGCACGCTTGCCGCAGGCTTGCCGATAGTCCCCGCGAAAGATCAGGAGTGGTACGAAGAATATTTGCGGCTGTGTATGGCGATCGCGGTGGTTCCCGACGTGAACGAGGCCATCGCGCACATCAACAAATACTCGACACGGCACTCCGATTCGATCGTCACCAGTGACGAGGCGAACGCTCGCAAGTTTCTCCATGAAGTCGATTCCGCGGCGGTTTACTGGAACGCATCGACGCGCTTTACGGACGGCGCCGAGTTTGGCTTCGGGGCCGAGATGGGCATCAGCACGCAGAAGCTTCACTGCCGCGGACCATTCGCGCTCGCAGAACTCACGTCATCGAAGTACCAGATCGTTGGGACGGGGCAGATAAGGTAGAGCGCCGTCGGTTCATCACACCGTTATCGCCAAACACCAACTCTCATCACGTCGAAATGATGATCGTAGGTCCAGACGTCTAACTTCAGACGAGTAGCGACGACTGCTGCAACCGCATCGAATAACGTGATCGACTGATCCGTGAGTGCTCGAATTCTTGCCGCAGCTTGCCAATAATCCTCTGACGTCGGATTGAGCGGAGCCGTTTGGGCCATGTCCAGCAGCCAGTTCGACGCGACATCCCTGCCCAAACGAAACATAATCAAAGAGTAAGCTTCAAGCAGGGTGGAGTAGAGAATCACGATTTCATGGCGATCACGGTTTAATTTCTGCAGTTCCAAAAGGGCTCGCGCATGGTGCTCATCGTCCGGGTCGACTGCTGCGTACAAGGGCCCAGTGTCCGCCAGTACGGCGCGCATCATTTCTTAATGCCCGTCAAGTACAGGTCGTGGTTCTGACTGACGTCGCTGCGCCCGCTCCCTTTCTTCGCTGGCGTGATCTTCAACGGCCGGAATTCGCGCAGAAATCCGCGTTCGCGCAGGTACTCTCGCAAAGCCGCCTGCATGACCGTCGTCAGCGAGGGAGGAGCCTCTTGCGATTGCAAGTAGTCGTCCATGGCCTTGGCAAGGTCGTCGGGAAAAGTCATAGTGGCTCGCTTCATACCCCTAGTATATCACTCTATAGCACCAGATGATGAAATTGGTGAAGTTGGTGCAAGTGGCGAATATAAAGCGAATCAAGAGGATCGGCCAAGATGCCATTCCTAACAGCGGCAAGCACCTGTGCTACCTTACTAACTTTCCCGTCGGAACCAATGAGAGTCCTTTTCGCAGCGCTTCTCGCCTCCGCCATCCTCTTCTTTGGCTTGTCGACACCGTCTGGTGGGAAGGCGCCAGCCTCTCCCGGTGCAGCCGCGACCATCTTTGGTTTTCGCAAAGCCGAGGCGGAAACGGCAGCGGAAACACAATTCCTGTCCGTGCCCGATTCCAGACTGGCCGAAGAGCATTTACGCATTCTGACCAAAGCGCCGCACATGGCAGGCACGATCGAAGACAAGGCGACGGCCGACTATGTCGCCCAGAAGTTTCGCGATGCCGGTCTGGATACGGAAATCGTCGAGTACAAAGTTTGGATCAACTATCCGGCCGAGATCAGCGTGGACATGACCGAACCCGCGGGCGTCGCAATGCATGGCCCGACGCGCGAGCACGTCAGCAAGGACCCTTACCAGGATGATCCCCGCATCGTCATGCCTTTCAGCGGCATGTCTCCTTCGGGGGACGTCGAGGGCGAAGTCGTATATGCCAACTACGGCACGCCGGAAGATTTCGAGAAGCTGCAGAAACTGAAAGTCAACGTGCACGGCAAGATTGTGCTCGTCCGCTACGGTCAGAACTTCCGCGGGGTGAAAGTTTTCGTCGCGCAGGAACATGGCGCAGCCGGAATGATCATCTATTCCGATCCTGCAGATGACGGCTGGCGCCGCGGGGACAAATATCCCGATGGGCCGTGGCGTCCCGACACCGGAGTGCAGCGCGGGTCCATCGGCTACATGTTTGAGTTTCCCGGCGATCCGACGACGCCGGGTGTAGCGTCGACGCCATCACTGCCCGACTCGCAGAGAATCTCGCCCGACGCTTCCGCGCAGATGCCGAAGATTCCCGTGACCCCGCTCTCTTATCACGACGTTTGGCCGGTGCTGGAACATCTCGGCGGACAGGATTCCCCGCGGGAGTGGCAGGGGGCATTGCCCTTCACCTATCATGTCGGACCCGGCCCGGCAAAACTGCGGATGCACCTCAAACAGGATTATCAATACCGTACGCTCTGGGACGTGATCGGCCGGGCGCAGGGTAGCGAGATGCCGGACCAATGGGTGGTCGCCGGAAATCATCGAGACGCCTGGGTGTACGGCGCGGTCGATCCAAACAGCGGAACCGCAGCCATGCTCGAAGCCGTGCATGGAGTGGGCGAGTTGCTCCGAGCGGGTTGGAAACCGAAGCGCACCATTGTGTTTGCGAGTTGGGACGGCGAAGAAGAGGGGCTGATGGGTTCCACCGAATGGGTGGAGCAGCATGAGGTTGAACTGCGAAATTGTCCCGCGTACTTCAACATGGATGTCGCGGTCTCCGGAGCAAAGTTCGGCGGCTCTGCCGTTCCCAGCCTCAAGCAATTCCTGCGCGACGTGACCAAGGTTGTTCCCAGTCCCAAGGGCGGCACTGTGTACGAGGCTTGGCAGAAAGCGTCGCAGCCGGAAGCGACTCCCTCAACGCAATCGCCGGCGGAAGCGGTCGGAGAAAATCACCGTTTGCCGGCCGCTCAGGTGAAATCGGATGTGCCTGTCGGTGACCTGGGCAGCGGGTCGGATTACACCGCTTTTTTTCAGCATCTCGGCGTACCTTCGAGCGACGTAAGTTCGAGCGGGCCCTACGGCGTTTACCACTCCGCGTTCGACAACTTTGCCTGGTTCAAGAAGTTCGGAGATCCGGATTTCGTCTACGAACAGCAGATGGCCCGCGTGTTTGGCCTCGAAGCGGTGCGCATGGCGAATGCAGATGTTCTGCCGTATGACTACGAAGAGTACGGGAAGGAAGTCGTCGCCTATCTCGACGCGGCAAAAAGGCGGTCCGACGACAAATTTGGAAATCATAAGCTCGACTTCGAAGCGGTGAACACCGCGGCTCACCATTTCGAGTCGGCCGGGACGAAAATCCTGGCGAAGCAGAAGAACCCACCGGCGGACGCTTCGCGGCTGAACCAGGCGCTAGTGGGCACCGAACGGGCGCTACTTGTGCCTCAGGGCTTGCCTCATCGGCCCTGGTTCCGCCATGCCATCTACGCGCCGGGAGAGTACACCGGCTACGCGGCGGTGGTGATCCCGGGAGTGAATGAGGCCATCGATCAGGGCGACAGCGAGCGGGTGCGTCAGCAGTTGATCATCCTGACCTCAGCGCTGGAACGCGCGGCAAAAACGCTGGACGGATACCACTAATATGACCTCCGCTCATGCCTTGGGACATTTCCTGCGAACCCTGTCGGGCTCCGCGGTCGCTACGTTCCTGGCCCTGTTTCCCATCGTCGATCCCTTTGGCGGGATCCCGGTCTTCTTCACTATGACCTCATCATGGGCCCCACGAGACCGCTACCGCACTGCACTCAAGACAGGCGTCTGGGTCTTCGTCATCCTGGTCGCATTTCTTTTCTTCGGCAGATTCGTGTTGCACTTCTTCGGCATCTCTCTTCCTGTCCTCAAAATCGCCGGCGGACTGATTGTCGCCAACACCGCCTGGGGCATGGTGACTTCCCATGCACGTATTAGTCCAGAAGAAAGCCAGGAGGCCGAAGACAAAGAAGACATTTCACTAACTCCACTGGCGATGCCGTTGATGTCGGGACCCGGCGCAATTGGCGTGGTCATGGCTCTCGCAGCGAATGTCGACAACTGGGAAGCATATGTGGGGATGGTGATCGGCATCTCTGCCATCGCGTTGAGCGTGGTGCTGTTCTTCTGGCTGGGCGGTCCACTGGTGCGCCGTCTGGGACCGAGCGCGGTGGGCGCCATCAACAAAGTTTTCGGCTTTCTGATCCTGGCGATCGCTGTTCAGTTAGTTTCGGACGGCATCGCCGATTTCAGGAGTTAATTGCAAGTCCCACCTTCGCCCGAATCAACCGGCTCCTAAATCGAGCCGGAACTATTGTTCTTCTGATTGCGTATCAAGAGGTGGCGCTGGTGCGCCCAAGAGGTGCTCCATGTCTCAAAGATCCGTAGTTCAGGCTTTGCAGCTCCACACGGCTCTTCTGTTTTGTTTCTTCCTGGTGCCACTTTGCGCGGCGAGCGACTGGAGTTATGAAGAGACGCACACCGACTCCCGCGAGTTTGTATCCGGTGGCTACCTGCATGTGCGCGTCAGTGTTGGCGACGTGCACATCAAGCGCGGCGATTCCGCAAAGATCAGGCTGGAATACACCGTGAAATCGCGCCGGGAGAGCAATGTGAAACAGGCCCGCGTCGATTTCAATATTCGGGGGAGCGACGCCACCGTCGAATTCCACGCTCCCACAGGCGGCAACACCCAGTTTGATGTTGAGTTGGAAGTTCCTGTAAGTACTCGTCTCGACGTTCACCAGAAGGTCGGGGATTTGACCGTCGATAGTATCGAGGGCGACAAAGACCTGAACCTGGGAGTTGGCGACATCCGCGTTTCCACCGGACGATCCGGCTATCGTCTGGTCAATGCGAGCACGGGCATCGGCGACGTCAACAGCGATGGCTACGGCGAGACTAGCGGCTGGCTGGGCAAGACGCTCAAATATCACGGCGACGGAAAGTATGAACTGCGCGCGCACGTTGGCGTCGGAGATATCAAACTGGAAGGACAGTAGCAAACGCTCTGGGCACGAAGAAGACTCGTTGCGTGCCGATCTTTGTTACATTTTCCGAACTAGACCTTCCCGGCTGTTGACAATAGTCTGGACTCTGCTAGAGTGTGTCCCGCCAAGTAGGCTTCCCCCGTCTCGAGGTCACTATGGCGCCTTCCAAAGTAGTTGATCGTACTTCTGCGCAATCTAAAGCTCATCACTGCGACAATGATCCGACCACCTTCGATCAAGTGCTTGATCGCGAACTGCAGCGGGTCAACGATTCCCGCACGAAGCGCGATGTGCCTGTTGAAGCGCGTCCGGATAACCTGATCGGACTGGCATTTTCCGGGGGAGGCATCCGCAGCGCGACGTTCAACCTCGGAATTCTGCAGGCGTTGGCGCAAAAAGGACTGCTGCGCAAATTCGACTACCTGTCGACAGTTTCCGGAGGCGGATACATCGGATCGTGGCTGGCGGCGCTGACCCGACGGCTTACCGCTCCTATGGCTGTGCCCTCGTTTGGCGAGGTCGAAAAGGCGCTAAGCCCATGCAAGTATGAACCCCTCCGGCGCAGCGAAACTCCGGTCGTGCATTGGTTGCGGTTGTACAGCAACTACCTGACGCCGCACACGGGAGTCGTTTCCGGGGATACATGGGCCATGATCGGAACCTGGCTGCGCAACGTCATCCTGAACCAGGCAATCCTGGGAATGATCTTTGTAAGTGCCTTCATGCTGTGCCAGAGTGCGCTGTTGCCTCTGGTGAAGATGGAGGACAGCGACGACGGCATGAATTTCCTGATCGCCGGCGGCATCGTGCTTTTTCTGGCGTGCGTGTCGATGGCCGTCAATGTGGTAGTCGAAGCTCCGCCCAATGAGATCCCCAAGACCTGGTTTCAAAGAATCAAGGCATGGTTGCGAAGGATTCAGGTCACCTTGACTGTGATGCTGCCATTTGTGGTGGCGTGCGTGCTGTTGAATTGCGCTCTGTGGCAGAACTTGTACTTCGCCGATAAATCCATCGGCTTATGGGCCGCAGCTGGAGCAGTTTTTTACTTTGTGGTGTGGGGAATGGTCGCGCTGATGGCTTTGGGCCGGCGCAAGTTGCGCCAGCTTCACGGGAAACCGATTAAGCTGATGATTTCGGTCACGGCGTTGCTGGTCTTCTCGCCGTTGGCTGGAGCAGCCGGGGGCTGCCTGTTGTTTGCTTACGCTTTGCTGCTGAGGCACCTACCATCCTGGATTGACACCAGCACAGACTGGGTGGTCGTGGTCTTTGGCAGCGGCGTGCTGATGGTGATTACGTTGCTGGCGGGGATATTGCACCTGGGACTTGTGGGGCGTGGCTCCATGGACGTCGTGCGGGAATGGTGGGCGCGGCTGGGCGGATATCTGATGCTGATCACTCTGGGCTGGCTTCTACTGGCCGGAGTCAGTGCGTTTGCGCCCTTGGGAGTGCGCTGGCTATTCACTTTCAAGCTTTCGTCCTTTACCGCCATCGCGCTCTGGGTTCTGCACAATTTTGCAGGAGTGAAGGCCGCCAGCAGCGTGAAGACCAGCGGGAAAAATACCTACGATTCGAACGCCAAGAAGGACAGCGCTGCACCGTCCGATTCGAAGGCCGAAAGCGGTTCGTGGATTTCGAACGTGCTCGAGTCACCGCGGGTTCTGAATGCGGTGGCGAAGGCGGCGCCTTATGTGTTCATCGTGGGACTGGTGCTGCTGCTTAGCACCGGGGTGCACATCGCTACCGGCCTGGCGTTCCAGTTCGAGGACACGGCGAAGCTTTGGAGTCTCAACAGCGGTCTGAAATTGCCTGCATTATCGGAGCAATACTGGGCAATCCTGGAAGGCGCTCCACGAGTCTGGCTGCCATGCATCGGCGGGATCTTCATCCTGTCTGCGATCGGGTTGTCATGGCGTGTGGATGTGAATGACTTTTCCCTCCATCACTTCTACCGGAACCGGCTGGTGCGGTGTTATCTAGGCGCTTCGAATCCTGAGCGGATGCCAGAGCCCTTCACGGGATTCGATCCTGGCGACGACTTGGCACTGAGCGAACTCGCGGATAATTATCCGGGGCCTTATCCAATTCTCAATGCCGCCCTGAACATCACCGGTGGCGAGGAACTTGGATATGCAACCCGGCGGGCGAAATCCTTTGCGTTTACGCCACTATTCTGCGGATACGAACTTGGTGCTTCCGGTGAGGGCATGCTGCGCTTCAGTTGCACGGATGGCTTTCTGCCCAGCTACTCGAAGACAGAGTGCGGCCGGTCGGCGGCTGGACTTGGCAAGTTCGGCGCGGAAGGCGGCATTTCTCTGGGAACTGCCATGGCCATCTCAGGGGCGGCGGCTAGTCCTAACATGGGCTATCACACAACTCCCGCAACAGCGTTCTTCATGGCTCTGTTCGATGTGCGATTGGGCTGGTGGATGGGAAATTCGCGCGACCCGAAGAAATGGAAGAGCACGGGACCGGCGCTGGGACTCGGCTATCTATTCTCTGAAGTACTTGCGAACAGCGATCAGCAAAAGGGATACGTCTATCTCTCGGACGGCGGGCATTTCGAGAACCTGGCCGTATATGAGTTGATCCGGCGGCGCTGTCGGGTGATCGTGGCTTGCGACGCGGATGCGGACGGGAGTTATCAGTTCGACAATCTGGTGAGTTTGATCGAGAAGGCGCGCACCGATTTCGGAGCGCGCATCGAAATTGATTATTCATCAACCCGACCTTCCGACGGCGGCCGAGAAAGCCAGCATAACTGTGTATCAGGGACGATCTATTACGACCCACATGATCCGACAGACACCGGAACCTTGATCCTGATTAAGGCGGGAATGCCGGTGAGAGGAGCTGCGCCGTCGGGACCTTGCGATCGAAAGCTGCCGGATGACGTTTGGCGATACTGCGACCAGCATCCAACGTTTCCCCATGAGAGTACCGCGGATCAATGGTTTGATGAGTGGCAGTTCGAGAGTTATCGGGCATTGGGCGAATACATTGGTTGCAACGCGGCCGACGGAATTCGGAAGGCAATCGACGATACACTGCAACTTTTGAAACCCAGGTCCGTCCCGCTCGCCGAGCCATCGGATGACCTGGCCACGGTCGGCGGATAAACGAGTCAACCCTCATCCGGCGCTGGGGCATCTAGTGATCAGGTGGATACTCTATGGCCAGCACAAAGCAAAGAAACGCGGCGCGCAGGAACATCAAGAAAGCGGCTGCCGCTGCCCGGAAGAAACGAACGATTGCCCATCTTCCCAAGTCCGTGCGGACTGCTTTAGGGAAACAGGGAGCGAAGGTAGCCAAGCAGAAACGCAAAGCCGCGTGACAAAGCGGCGGCTCGGCGCCAACGCTACGCTGCGATCACCTTGTTCAGCTCCAAAGCGTTCTTCGGGGCGAAGCCTGCCTGGTCGTTATCGAAATACACGAAGACCTGCTTAAGTTTCCTGCGCCAGGCTTCAATTCTCTTCGCCTAGTTCCGCAAAATCTGACGGCTGTGCGCAGTGATGACGGATGCTAGCGTCGCTATCCATGGAATCAGTTGCAGGTCTCTTCGCCACGCGAGCGCGATGGTGAGCACAACGAACGCGACTGTCACAGCGGCCGCGAGTGCCGGGGAAAGAACCTGGAAGCGAACCGTGGATTCCCACAACAAAGGCGACAGAATCAGTGCGGATGTAATGCCGTAGGTGATGCTGGCAAAACGGCCCGCAGCGTGGATGCGTACCGCCCAAACCATCCAGAAGCAGGCATACGCGATCGCGACGAAGAGCACCGGCAATTTCGGAACCGAACTCGATTCCGCAATCGCTCGCAACAGGTACGCACCTGCGATTCCGAGAACCGCTTTGCCGAGGATCGGCACCACTCCGGATGGGGTTTCGAGGGGAGGGAATCCCCGCCAAGTGGCAGGTGGGCGCGGACGCTGCAGAAGGGTTTCTGATGAAAGAGCTTCCAATGCGGACGAGTTCCCGACTGGGCAGGGATCCTTGGGATTCTTGAGATCTGCGAGCTGGCGCGCGCCGGTCGGACAGACTTCGCAGCAGGCCGTCGTCAATCCTTTGGTGATGCGGTGATAACAGAGCGAGCAATTCTCCGCCGCGTTGGTCTTGGGGTTGATGAAACGGCAGCCGTACGGGCATGCCTGCACACAGTAGCGTGATAGGGGTCACCGCCTTTTGTCAGTTTTGTATTTCCATTCGTGCTGGTTGGGAAACCCAAACAGACGGGGAAAATGAAGTAGTGTTGAGGGCCCCTCCCCTCCGGGTCTATTGGAATCAGGGAGTTAGCGGAAGATCTCACGCAAAATATTTGGGCTCAGGAGCTTAGGGGCAAAGTATTGAGCCGCAGGGACTTAGGTCCCATCGCCGATTACACTGCCTGTCTTGGCAATCATCTGTTTCTTTGGCTTTGTCGGCAAGGGCGGATGTCACCTCGGGCTGTGATTTCTCTCACCAGTTATTCAAGAAACTGATGAAGCGGCTTGGCCGTCGCAGTTTTCCAGGTTCGGGTCAGATTCGGGTTTTCTTGAAAGTCGAAATCCCCATCCTAGCCGCAGAAGACGCGGCTAGGATGGGGTACCCGGCCCTTCTGATCATCAGTAGGGCAGGTAGGAATTCTTGTATTGGCCGTTGGCGAAACTCCGGTTGGACTCAAGAGCGGAGCCGACTTTGCCGGTTTTGCCGCCGTGCGTGGCGCGGTAGTCCTGGAGGCCGTCTTCTGCTCCCGATGCGCCCCACGCGACCGCGTCGGCCGACGGAGGAAGCACAGGAAAGCGGGGATCCGTCCGGAGATCTTTCTCGCGTCCGCTCACATACCGGACTACTTTGACCAGTTCGTAGCCATAGACCAGGGACTTGGTGGCAGGATCGCCCGTGGAACCGGCGAGAAAGCGGGCGTACATGTAGTGTTCGGCGTCAGCCAGATTGAGATCGGTGGGAGCGGTAGCGACCGGTTGAACGTGGATCTTGAGCTGTCGGCATAAGTCGTCGTCTCCCATGCGGCGCATTCCGCGGAGATATGCCCAGGCATACTGGCTGCGCTCGACTTTGTCTTGAATGCGCAGGAAGCGTCCTAAAGCGTCGTCGATGTAGGCCTGGGTCTTACGGTCGTCGCGTTCATCTGCCATGGTGATTCGCTCCTCGGGTTCGTTCGACGTACAGTGATGGGTTCAAATCAAGGGCCGCGGATCCACCGGGAGCGGGCTTTGGGGGAAGTACGACTAGCGAGGCCGAACCGGATGTCGCGGACTAAGCCGAGAAAGTATGGCCGCGGGGAGTCCGGGTGTCAAGCATGGAGGACAACCAAACAGCTGATGACGGCTGTCCCGCATAGATCGCTCTACTTCAGGGTGACGAGTTTCTCCACCAGGTCGGAGTAGTCCTTCTTTTCGATGCCGTGGACTTGTTTGTTGTATTCGTCCACCTTAGACGAATAGTTCATGGAGCAGAACTTGGGTCCGCACATCGAGCAGAAGGCGGCTTCTTTGTAGTAGTCGTCGGGAAGGGTTTCATCGTGCATGGCACGGGCTGTCTCCGGATCGAGGGAGAGGGCGAACTGCTTTTCCCAGTCGAATTTATATCGCGCATAGCTTAGGGCGTCGTCGCGGTCGCGGGCACCGGGGCGCTGGCGGGCGATGTCGGCGGCGTGAGCGGAAATCTTGTACGCAATAATTCCGTCTTTTACGTCTTTTTCATTAGGCAGGCCAAGGTGCTCCTTCGGCGTCACGTAGCAGAGCATGGCGGCGCCATACCATCCGATCATGGCTGCGCCGATCGCTGAGGTGATGTGGTCGTAGCCGGGAGCGATGTCGGTGACCAGAGGCCCGAGCGTATAAAACGGGGCTTCGTAGCAGAGTTCGACTTCCTTGTCGACCTGCTCTTTGATCTTGTCCATGGAGACGTGACCGGGGCCTTCGATCATGACCTGGACGTCCTCCTGCCATGCCTTCTTCGTAAGTTCGCCTAGAGTCTTGAGTTCGGCGAACTGGGCTTCGTCACTGGCGTCGGCGACACAACCGGGCCGGAGTCCGTCGCCTAGCGAGAAGCTGACATCGTACTTCTTGAAAATCTTGACGATGTCGTCGAAGCGGTCGTAGAGAAAATTCTGTTTATGGTTGTAAGCCATCCATTGAGCGAGGATGGCGCCGCCGCGGCTGACGATGCCGGTGATGCGCTTGGAAATCAGAGGAAGATATTGGATGAGCACGCCGGCGTGGATGGTCATGTAGTCGACGCCTTGGGCAGCCTGCTCTTCGATCACTTCTAACATCACTTCTGCATTAAGGTCCTCGACCCGCTTTACTCTCGCGATGGCTTCGTAGATGGGAACAGTGCCGATCGGGACCGGAGAGTGCCGGAGGATGGCTTCGCGGATTTCATGGATGTTGCCGCCGGTGGAGAGGTCCATCACGGTGTCGGCGCCATAGTGGACGGCGGTATGGAGCTTCTTGAGTTCTTCGTTGATCTCGGAGGTGACTGCGGAGTTGCCGATGTTGGCGTTGATTTTGCAAAGGCTGGCTACGCCGATCGCCATCGGCTCGAGTTCGGGATGGTTGATGTTGGCGGGGATGATCATGCGTCCGCGGGCTACTTCGTCGCGGACGAGTTCGGGCGTGAGCTTCTCCTTGTGGGCGATGAAGGACATTTCTTCCGTGATGACGCCCTGGCGGGCGTAGTGCATCTGGGAGAAGTTGCCGTCGCTGTTTTGCTGCTGGCGCTGTGCGAGCCACTCTGCGCGCGGTTGGGGGACGGTGTAGCCGTTGCCATTGGAGCCATTCGTGGAAGTCATGGAAACCCAGCCTCTGAAGAATCGATATTAGCCTCGATTATAGACGCGTCGAACAGGGAACGCGGGGATGGTTTGTTTTTCCTGGAAATGAAAAAAAGAATAACCACAAAGGACACGAAGGATCACGAAAGAATAAGAGCGAGGTGTTGCTCTCTTCGATGGATCATCCATTCGGCGACGAGCAGGTTCGGCACCCAGCGCTCCTACGACTCCGAGGCAGTGACCGAGTCAATCGTTTGCCGATTCCCTACGAGCAAGCTTAGAATTCATCCCGTTCATCTTCCTCCAGGAGAATTCTGTCATGCGCTTTTCCCGTCTTGTCCTCGTCTTGATGCTGTTTTGTGCCGTCAGTTTCTCGCAATCCTCGCCCGCCGCCAAGCCTGCGCCCGGTTTCAGCATTAACACGATTGATAAGAGCGTCGATCCGTGCACGGATTTCTATGAGTACGCATGCGGAAATTGGCTGAAGACTGCGGAGATTCCTCCGGATCAGGCGCAGTGGGTGAGTTTTGTAGAATTGCATGAACGGAATATGGACATCGCTCGCGGGATTCTTGAGAAGGCGGCTGCGGGCGGAGCCGGCCGGAGCGCCATCGAGCAGAGGATCGGCGATTTTTATGGCTCTTGTATGGACGAGAAGGCGGTGAACAGCCGGGGGATCGCGGACCTCAAGCCGGAACTCAATCGGATCGATGCGGTAAAGGACAAACAGGCGCTGATCGACGAGATCGCGCATATCCACATGACCGGGGCGAGTCCCCTGTTTGCCTTCTATTCGTCGCCGGACCTGCACAATGCCGACCAGGTAATTGCGTACATCGATCAGGGAGGGCTGACGGCGCCCGACCGGGATTATTACCTGAAGGATGATGAGAAGACGAAAGCGGTGCGGCAGCATTTTGTCGAGTACATGACGGAAGTGTTCAACCAGGCTTCGAAGGACGAAGGGAAATCTGAGACCGACGCAGGGCACAAGGCCGACACGGTGCTGCGCATCGAGACCGCGCTGGCGAAGGCGGAGATGGATCGAACATCGCGGCGAGACCCGAAGAATCGCGATCACAAGATGTCGCGCGAGGAAGCCGTTTCGCTGGCCTCAAATTTTTACCTGGATCGCTACTTTCACGATGTGAACGCGCCGACATTCGCTCAGTTGAACGTGGGGAATCCGGAATTCTTCAAGCAGATCAACGCGGCGCTGGAGTCAGAATCGTTGGATTCGCTGAAAGTCTATGTGAAGTGGCACCTGCTCAATTCTTCGGCGCCCTGGCTCTCGCAGCCATACGTTGAAGCGAACTTCAAGATGCAGCAGGCGCTCACTGGGCAGAAGGAAATTCAGGCTCGTTGGAAGCGGTGCGTGAATCTTACCGATCGCGAACTCGGCGAGGCGCTAGGCCAGAAATATGTGGAGGTTGCGTTTCCGCCGGAGAGTAAGGCGCGGATGCTCAAGTTGGTGGATGCACTGGAAAAATCGCTCGATCAGGATATCCAGAATTTGGCATGGATGAGCGACGAGACCAAGAAGGAGGCAAAGGTCAAGCTGGACGCGATCCGGAATAAGATCGGGTATCCGGAAAAGTGGCGTGACTACAGTTCGGTCGAGATCAAGGCGGGCGATCTGCTGGGGAATGTGCAGCGCGCCAACGAATTTGAGGTGAAGCGGCAGATCGCGAAGATCGAAAAGCCGCTCGACCGCAAGGAGTGGGGCATGACTCCGCCGACGGTGAACGCTTACTACAGCCCGCCGTTCAACGAGATCGTATTTCCGGCGGGGATTTTGCAGCCGCCGTTCTTTGATCCGAAGCTGGATGATGCAGTGAACTTCGGCGGGATCGGGCTGGTGATCGGGCATGAATTAACACATGGTTTCGACGATCAAGGACGGAAATATGATCCGCGGGGGAACTTGCATGATTGGTGGACGGAGCAGGATGGGAAGGAGTTCGAGAAACGAGCGAGTTGTGTGGCGGACGAGTATTCCAGCTTTGTGGCAGTGGATGACATCAAGCTGAATGGACGGCTCACTCTGGGCGAAAACACGGCGGATAACGGCGGAGCCCGCATTGCGCTCGCGGCGCTGGAGCACATGATCGCGGATGACAAGACCGGCAAGGAAGGGCAGAAGATCGATGGCTACACGCCGGAGCAACGATTCTTCCTTGGATTTGGCCGGGTGTGGTGCGAGAAGCGGCGTCCGGAGGTGGCGCGCATGCGGGTGCTGACCGATCCGCATTCGCCGGGGAAGTATCGCGTGGACGGCGTGGTGCAGAACATGCCGGAGTTCCAGAAGGCGTGGGGATGCAAGGCGGGGCAGCCGATGGTGGCAGAGAACGCTTGCCACGTTTGGTGAACCTCAACCTTTTGGATTGAGCAAGCTTTTTTGCGTTGCGTCCACAGTCTTGAGCAGGGCGAGATTCACTTCGAACACCGACTGAGCTGACATCAGCAACCCCTTGGCTGGTGCAAAGGGCTACTTTGCACCAGCTCTGCGGGCGCGATTCTAGATTTCGGATGTGCTCACAACGACCTTGGCTCCCGTTGCCCGGCAGATATCGATTACCTGCACGACCTGCCCAAATGGCAGTTGCTCGTCGGCTTTCAATAAAACTACTTTTTCATCCCCTTTCTGGAAATGCAGCGTGAGCGTACGTTCCAAAGCAGACCAGGAAATTTCATCACCGTTGACCTTTAGAGAGGGCCGTTGCTGCCCCGACCTGAGCAACTCAACCACGGTTGCGACCCTACCCGCAGGCAACGGCGGTCCGTTAAGCACTTCCAGTCCATTCGGAGGCACCACGATTCCGGGTGCGGGAGATAGCGATTGTGCCGTGAGCAGTACTGGCGCTTCGAACGCTACCACCCGTCCCGCCTCGAGCACTCTCTCCACAATGGAAAAGGGCGCGCGGGCGTCGGCTTTGATATAGAGTTTGGCGTCGCGTTGGCGAGGAGTAGCTTTCATTTCTTCCAATAATTGGTCGGGCGTGACGGGCTTCACTCCAAAGTAAAGGTTGCCATCTGCGGTGACCGCTACAATCCAGGCGTCGTTGTTGTCGGCGGCGGGGTAAGGGACCGCACTCGTCGTGTGGGCCATCTGCACACTTACCCCTTGGCGGAGTTGCTGGGCGTGGCTGGTGTTCAAAGACAGCGGAATTACGAGGGCTAGCGCAAAACTCAGGTTCAGGTATCTCCGCGAATTGGATGTATTCTTTCTGATTGAAGACATTAGGATCTCCTTCGAGGGCAGGGCCCTCAGCGGCCGAAGCCGCATGTTCGTACGTTGTGATTGGCCTGGCTAAAGCCAGGTCCTTTCCGTTTTTTGAGTGGTGTCGGCGGCCCGCGGGGGCGAGACGCCCCCCCGCCACAGCCGGCAGGATGCCGGTGCTACCTCTTCGTGTGCTACGGTTTAGCGCCGCCCAGCGAAGCAGTGCCTAGCATGCCGCCTAGGCCCATGGTTTCTACGACGGAGGACGGGACGATCACCATCGAGCCACGTTCTTTGATGGCCTCGTACAGCATGTTCATGGCGCGCAGATGCAGGGCGGTCGGATCGTTCCGGTAGATTGCAGCGGCTTGTGCGAACTTGTCGGCAATTTCGGTTTCGGCCTGGCCGAGGATGTTGCGAGCCTGGCGTTCACGTTCGGCCTGCGCCTGGCGCGACATGGCATCTTCAAGCGCTTGCGGAATCTTCACGTCGCGGATTTCGACCGATTGCACGGTGATGCCCCATGGATTCGTTTTTTCATCGAGAATGCGCTGCAGTTCGCGGCCCAGGATTTCGCGTTCGGTGATCATTTGCGCGAGCTCGTGTCGGCCAATCGACTCCCGCAGCGCGGTTTGCGCGCTGAGGGTGATGGCTTGGACGAAATCCTCAACTTCGAGGATGGATTTTTCAGCATTCCAGACCATCCAGAAGACGATGGCGTCCACGTTCACGGGAACCGTGTCACGGGTCAGCGCGGATTCGGCGGAGACGCTAGCCACGCGGACGCGCTGATCGACGTAAGGACTGAGTGTCTCCACGATGGGGACGATGTGGCAGAAGCCGGGGCCGCGGAGGCCGACGTAGCGGCCGAGGCGCAGGACGGCGACTCTCTCCCACTGCCGCACAATCTTGATCGCGAATAGGAAATAGAGTCCGACCAAGGCTCCCGTAATAGCGTAGGCCTGCTGATGAGTCGCTTGCGCGATGGCGATTCCAGCCAATAGGCAGACGATGAACAGCAAAAGGGCAACTCCATTGATTTCGCTCATTCGAATTTTAGACATGACTATCTCCTTTGTGCGGAACGCGGCAAAAACTCGCGCAGGCGGTCGATCAATTCTTCCAGGGTAAATCCGGCGGCTCCGGCACGCGCCGCGAATTCTCCTGCCATTTGGCCGAGCTGACGTTCGCGCTCGACAGTCTTCCTCTCCGGCTTCTTATCGCTGATAAAAGTCCCGGTGCCCTGATGGGTTTCGAGCAGGCCCCCGAGTTCCAGTTCGCGGTAGGCGCGCATCACGGTGTTGGGATTGATGGCGAGATCGACGGCGAGTTGGCGGACAGTGGGAAGTTGATCCCCGGCCGTCAAGGAGCCAGAGGCGATACCGGTGCGCACTTGATCGATGAGCTGGCGATAAACCGGGACGCCAGTATGAAGATCAAGAGCGAAGGCGAAGCGTCCGTTTTGAAGATTCTTTCCCACGCGCACTAATGTACTATATAACTAGTACAATATGTCAAGTGCTGTTTTCGCCGCCAAATCAAAGGGTTAGAAATGTAACTTGCGGTTCCTCTAAACATCTGCGACGGATGCGTGAATTTGCTAACGGCGAAATGACTTTCATTTGACTCGGCGGTGACGATGTCAGTTCTGAGATTGAGTACTCTCGGACCATTGCAATCGCCGGATGCGAAGCGAGTAAGTAGTGAATTCTCCGATCGATTCGACGAAGCAAGGAAGCTGTAAAGAGAATGTAAAAAGATTCGGCTCCGCCCGACTTTTTTGTCGCAGGACAAGGTCTGAATCTCAGCGAGTGCTAAGTTGTGACCCGACGATCGCGAATTTGTGCAGAGCCCCACGCGATGAACGGGATGCCCGCGACGGCATCCAGGCCCAGGTACAGACAGAAAAATTTTGATGCGCCCGGATTAGTACGCATTTCCGGGCCCAGGGAAAGGTGTGCACGCAAAATCACGCGCGCGTGCGCCGCGGGATTCGTCCGTTCGTGGGCGGAGAAGAAGCCCGTCTGCAGGATTTGCTTCGCAGGAGGAACAAATGCAAAGGCTTTTGACATACGTGCTGGCGATGGGGTGTGTTGGAACAAGCGCGATGCTGGTGCAGCGAGATGTGACGGTACGGCAGAAACAGACTGCGGATGTGCAACTGACCAACGATGCCGCCTATCGAGATGGACTGTATCTGGGCAAACTGGCGCACGAAGCAAAGCGTCAGGCGCATCCGCCGATTGGAAGGTGGTCCACAGAAAAAGACCGAGCCTCGTTCACCGCCGGCTACAAACAGGGATTCGGTGAGGAGTCCTCACGGCAATAATGCAACGAAAACTGTTCCGGAACCCGGTGAATCCGGAAACAAGCAGAGTCAACATTCTCAAAATGTAGTTCCCCCCTGCGGCAGATTCTCAATTTGAGGTGAAGTCTTATGAAAGTTAAGAAGGTTTTGTCGTTCGCGGCGATTGCAGTTGCGATTTGTATCTCCGTTCCGCACCGAGTGAAGGCGGGGGGCGCTGCGCCAACGACCACGTCGAGCGTTCGGGGCATCGTTCATTTTGAAGGAAAGGTTCCCGCGGGGAAGCCAATCAGTATGGCCGCCGATCCGGTCTGCGCCAAGCAGCATTCCGCCCCGTTGATGGCGCAGGACATCATGGCTGACTCCAAAGGCAATCTGCAGAACGTGGTTGTCTTCGTGTCGGAGGGGCTGGGAGATCAGAAGTTCGATCCGCCAAGCGAGCCGGCGGTGGTGGAGCAGAAGGGCTGCATGTATCAGCCGCACGTGATGGCTGTGCGGGCGAATCAAAAACTGGAATTGGTGAATGACGATCCAACTTCGCACAACATTCATCCGGTGCCGGCCAACAATCGCGAGTGGAACAAGGCGGAGCCTCCCGGGACGAAGATGGAAGACTCGTTTGCGCGCGAGGAAATTGCAATTCCGGTGAAGTGCAATGTGCATCCCTGGATGCGAGGATACATCGCCGTGTTCAAGCATCCGTTCTTCGCGGTGACGGGGAAGGATGGCAGCTTTGATCTGAGCAATCTGCCGCCGGGAACCTACACGATCAAAGCGTGGCACGAGAAGCTGGGGACATCGACCCAGACGGTGACGATCGGGGCGAACGAGACGAAGGAAATCAGCTTCGTGTTTAAGGGGATGTAGACGCGGTCTTGAGCTGATCGGACGGTGAACAGTTGCGGGGGCGAGACGCCCCCGCCACAGCCGGCAGGATGCCGGCGCTATGACCTGCCGGCGCTACGATTTGGGTTTGAAGCCTTTACGGCGCTGTTCGCTGTAGCGATGTAAGGCGTCGAGGATGATGGGGTACGCTTCTGCAGGGGGGCGGATCTCGTCAACCTCGACTGCCTTGCCCTCCAGTTGTTTGTAATCCTGAAAAAATCTGCGAAGCATGACGAGGCGGTGCGGAGGCATCTCTGAGGCGCTTCGGTACGAGTTGAACTCGGGATCTTCGGTCGCGACGGCGATGATTTTGTGGTCCTGTTTCCCGGCGTCGAGCATGGTCATCAGGCCGATGGTTCGAGCGTGAATGATGGTCAGCGGGACGACTGTTTCCTGGCAGAGGACGAGCACGTCGAGCGGGTCGTCATCTTCGGCAAGCGTCTGCGGGATGAATCCGTAGTTCGCGGGATAGTAGACCGCGGAGTAAAGAACGCGGTCGAGGCGGATCAGGCCGCTGGTTTTGTCGAGCTCATACTTCACGCTTGCGCCGTAGGGGATCTCGATGACGGAGTCGAATTCCTGCGGGAGTTTGTCGCCAGGAGTTACGTCGTGCCAGGGATGGATCATGGGGAAGTAGTCTGCTCCGAGAATGTTCATTGTAGCGGAGAGGCCTTTCGGCCCGCAGGCCTCAGTGGCCTCTGTGGTGAGCGCAGAGACGAAGACCTTTTACCACAGAGGGCACGGAGGAAGACAGAGGACGTCAAAATCCCCACCCTCTTTCGCAAAAAGCGCGAAAGAAGGGTGGGGCACCCTAGAGCTATTGGGTCAGGCGGAATTCGGTGTGGAGCTTGGCTTGGGAATTGTCGCCGGCCCAGATGTCGAAGGCTTCCGGCTCTACAACCCACTTCTTCAGGGCTGGACTCCAGAACTGGAGTTCGTCGGGGCCTAGTTTGAAGTGGATGGTCTGTTTCGAGCCGGGCTGAAGGGTTAGCCGTTGAAATCCTTTCAGCTGTCTAACCGGGCGGGAGGCGCTTCCGGCTCGCTGGTGGATGTAGATCTGAACGACCGCATCTCCGGCGCGATTGCCAGTGTTTGCTACATCTACCGCGACATCAAGTGTTCCGCCAACCTTTGCTTCCGACTGGCTGACCTTCAGGTTGTCATAAGAGAAAGTCGTATAGCTGAGCCCATAACCAAACGGATAGAGCGGTGTGCTCAGAGCGTCCCAGTAGCGCGAGGTAAAGCCGGGTGCATCTTCAGGAGCCTGGGTGAGAGTGTGGTTGTAGTAAAGCGGGAGTTCGGCGGAGTTATGGGGCCAGCTGATGGGAAGATGTCCGGCAGGGTTGGCGTCGCCGAAGAGGATGTCAGCGATTCCATTGCCAGCCTGGCTTCCGGAATACCAGGTTTCCAGAATCGCGGGAATGTGCTCGGCCGCCCATGAGATATCGAGTGGACGTCCGTTGACCAGCACCAGCACGACAGGCTTGCCTGTGGCTGAGACTGCTTCGAGCAGTTCTTCCTGTCCACCAGAGAGTTTGAGAGAAGATCGCGAAGCGGCTTCACCGCTCATGAGCGCGATCTCGCCAAGCACGACGATGGCGATATCACTTCGCTTCGCCAAATCGACCGCGTCGTCCATTGCTTTGCGAGCTTCATCTGGAGTCTGCTTCGGCTGCTCGTGAACCGTAATGATCGGAACATTTTCGAAGAATGAGGGAATGTCGCGCCGGATGTTGGGGCCGTGAGCGAATTCCACTTGCACGGAATCGCCGACTTTGTTCTTGATGCCCTGCAGGATGCTGACGGTGGGCCCCGGCTTTGTCATCGCCCCCCACATATCGAGGACGTCCGCTTCGGCGTCGGCTAACGGGCCAATTACAGCGATGGACTTGACTTGAGATTTGCTGAGCGGCAGCGCGTTCTGCTCATTGCGGAGCAACACGACCGAGCGCTGGACCGCCGTGCGTGCAAGTTCCTGATGCTCGGGAGCATTGAGGACTTGGGGGATGCGAGCTTCATCGATGTACGGATGCTCGAAGAGGCCCAGTTTGATCTTGGCTTCGAGGATGGGGAGAACCATGTCATCGATTTGCTTCATCGCAATGTGTCCCTGTTTCGCTTCTGCGATGAGGTACTTCAGATAAGTGCCGCTGGCCATGTCCATATTCAGTCCGGCGGTGAAGGCTTTCATCGCCGCGTCTTGTCCGTCGCGAGCATAGCCATGGGTGATCAGGCTGTGGACGGCGTTGGCGTCGCTGACGACGAACCCGTTGTACTTCCACGTCTCGCGCAGGACGTCGTGCAGCAGCCAACGGTTGCCGCTGGCAGGGACGTCGTTGAGGTCCATATAGGCGCTCATGAAACTGCCGACACCGGCGTCGGCCGCCGCTTTGAAGGGGACGAGATAGGTGTTCCACAGCTGTTCTTCCGGAATGTAGGAAGAGTCGTAGTCACGTCCGCCGTCGGCAGCGCCATATCCGGCGAAATGTTTCGCGCAGGCTAGAACGCGGTCGAGAGCGCCGGGCTGGGTGCCCTGGAAGCCGACTACTTGCGCACGAGCGATGGCTGCGCCGAGGTAGGGATCCTCGCCTGCACCTTCGACCATGCGTCCCCAGCGGGCGTCGCGGGCGATGTCGAGCATGGGGGCGAAGGTCCAGGAGATTCCGCCGGCGCGGGCCTCACGGGCAGCAACGGTTTGCGCGGACTCGACCAATTTGGGATCCCAGGAAGACGCCATGGCGATCGGTGCCGGGAAGATGGTGTGGTAGCCGTGGATCACGTCGAGTCCGAATAGGATGGGAATGTGTAGGCGGGATTCATCCACGGCGATGTGCTGTATGCGGTTGATCTGCTTCGGGTCGGAAACCCACAACACGGAGCCGGCGCCGTACTTGCGGATGACTGCCTCGGGATTTCCGACCTGCTGAATGAATTCGGGAATCGGAAAGCCCGGAAGTTGCGAGAGTTGGGCGACTTTCTCTTCGATCGTCATCTGCTTCAGCAGATTCTTGGCGTCAGGGCGGGCTTGCGCCGCGAGGTTGGGGCTCGAAATCTGGAACAGCTCGAAAGCTATCAGCGATGAAATGATTGAGAACCGATATTTCCGCAGCGAATCAGACATTGGATCTTTTCTCCTCCGGGAGCGACTCGGCGCTTTCTTAACCCTTTCGTAACCTGCATGATTGAGGGGCGAAGAGAGTGTAAACCTTTGCAGGCAAAAGGTCAGTGCCGGCGGGAGCCCTTCAGAATCTTGATCTGGATGCCAAAAGACGGGTACAGTTAAATAGTAGAGATCCCTATGGGGTGTGATATGTCCAGTCAACTGAAAACCTACATGAAGTTCGGTGGCGCAACTGTCGCAATTCTCTTTTTGCTGGCGTATCTGGCTTACACGGGAGTGCAGGACAGCAAGAGCTATTATGTGACCATCAAGGAATTGCACAAGATGGGTGATAGCGCGTATACCAAGCGTTTGCGGGTCGCCGGCAACGTGCAGACGGGATCGATCAAGCGTACGGGAACGCACGTGCAGTTTGTGCTGGTCGAGGAAGATCAGAAGATCGCGGTCGATTACACTGGAACCGAGGCGCCGCCCGATACTTTTAAGGATGAGTCGCAGGCGCTGGCCGATGGCAACTTCGGCCGTGACGGCGTGTTCCATGCCAAGCAACTGCAGGCCAAGTGCGCTTCGAAGTATGCTCCGCAGCAGCCGGGAGCAACTCCGGCGTCGGCGCCGGCCAAGAACATGACACAGGTACAGACCGGTTCACCGGTGCGAGCGAACTAAGCTCTGGATTCGGATCAAGTGCAAGGCCTCGATCGCCTTCTGTAATCTCTGCCCGAGTCCGAATTGTTGTCTCGCCCGATTCTCTCCTTTGCAAAAATTCCATGAAATCCATAGATTCTTGGCTGTGAGTGCTTCCGCGAACGTTGCAGCAGGCGCCTCAACCATCACCGTCAGGAATGTGATCAAGCAGTTCGGGCGATTTGCCGCCTTGCGCGGCGTCTCGGCCGAATTTGATCCGGGACGTTTTCACGCCATCCTCGGCGACAACGGGGCAGGGAAAACCACTCTGCTGCGCGGCCTTGCCGGGCTTGCCCAGCCGACGCAGGGAACGATTTCGATTTTCGGGAAGAGCCCGCGCGACGCTTGCCGCGAGATTGGGTACATGGCGCATCCGTCGCTGCTGTACGACGAGATGAGCGGGATGGAAAATCTGCGCTACTTCGCGGGCTTGTACGGCGTGGTCAGTGACGGCAGGTGCGAAGAAGTAATCCGATCGGTGGGGCTTGATCCGGAACTTAGTCGTGGGGTGGGCCAGTACTCGCAAGGGATGCGGCAGAGGATGTCGCTGGCGCGGGCGATCTTGCACGACCCTAAATTACTGCTGCTCGACGAACCGTTTTCCAACGTGGATCTACATTCCGCACGCGAGATGGTTGGCCTGTTGAGGGGCATGCGTGATGCGGGCAAGACGATTTTTGTCGTGACCCACCAGGCCTTGTTGCTGGAGGGCGCTGCCGATGAGTTCGTGTGGATGCAGGCGGGGCAGATTGTCGATCGGACGGCAACGGCCGAGCGCGGACGGGCGCAATGACTTCGTTCTGGGCGGTGCTGTCGGCGACGCTGGTGAAGGACATTCGGCTGGAATGGCGCTCGAAAGATGCGTTGAACTCGATGCTGTTCTTTTCGCTGCTGGTGGTAGTGATCTTTGTGTTCTCCTTCGATCCGCTGGCGGAGGAGTCGCGGCATATCGTCGGTGGTTTGGTGTGGGTGGCGTTTCTGTTCGCGGCGGTGGTAGCGCTGAATCAGACTTGGGCACGCGAGCTGCGGAATCAGGTTCTGGATGCCTATCGAGTGTCACCAGCTCCGGCGAACGCGCTGTTCCTGGCGAAGTCGGTCGGCAACTTTCTGTTCGTTAGCGTGCTTGAAACGTTGATGACTCCGCTGTTCATTGTGTTTTATAACCTGCACGTGCTGGGGCCGGCGTGGCAACTCATTCCCATTGCGTTGCTGGGAACGTGGGCCCTGGTGGTGAACGGGACTTTTTTCGCGGCCATGTCTCTGCGCACGCGAAACCGCGAGATCATGCTGCCGTTACTACTGTTTCCGATTTCGATTCCGGCGGTACTGGGCATGGTCGCTGGAACCACCGCAGTTCTTACCGGGGAGAATTCAGCGCACTTTTATATCGTGTTGCTTCTGACCTACGATGTGGTGTTTACTACGGCTAGTCTGGCCTTGTTCGGAACGATCCTGCACGCAGAATGAAAAAGATCTTCCCAATCCTGTCGATCGTGACCGTGCTTCTGCTCGGCTATGCGCTCCGTCTAGCACTGGTAGTTGCGCCCACGGATGCCTTGCAGGGCGAAGTCTACCGCATCATTTACTACCACGTGCCGTCGGCGTGGACCGCGTTTCTTTTGTTCTTCATCAATTTCGTGGCGTCGATTCGATATCTGACGCGGTCAAAGGCATCTACTGAGAATGCGGCAAAGTGGGTTGCGATTGGAATCGGCGTAGTGGGTCTCATCGCGCCATTTCTTCCTCCGGTGCGGCGATTGATTCCGCCCGGGATGGAGCCGAGCGCAGTAGCGACTACGATTGTGTTGATTCCAGCATTGTACTTTTTGGTGGGCAAGTTGTTTCCCGGCGACCGTCTGGATGTGCTGGCGGTTACGAGCGCGGAGGTAGGAGTAGTTTTCTGCACCATCGTTTTGATCACCGGGCCGCTGTGGGCACGGCCAGTATGGGGAATCTGGTGGGCGCCCGGGGACATTCGCCTCACGTCAACGCTGGTGTTGTGGTTGATTTACGTGAGCTATCTGGTGTTGCGCCGATTTTCAAACAGCGCACAGACGCAGATGCTGGCCGCGGCGCTGGCCGTGTTTGGAGCGCTGGATGTACCCCTGGTTTACCTCTCGATCTGGTTCTTCCGGACACAGCATCCGCAGCCAGTGATTGGCGGCGGAGGTTCGATGGATCCCCGGATGCTGCACGTGCTTCTGTTTAGCTGGGGAGCATTTTTGTTGTTCGGATTTCTCGTGTGCTGGTCGCGCTTCCGCTTGGAGTTATTGAAGCGAGAGGTTGAGCAGGCACACGCGATGGAATCCCTGGCTGGTGCTGAAGATTCGGAGAAGGCGAGCCTTCCGTTGAGCAGGAGTTCCCGATGAACGCTGTCAAGTTTTTATGCGCCGCCTATATTGCGACCTGGGCGATTCACCTCTTCTATATCGGTACTCTCGTGCGTAGATTCAGCCGGCTGCGGCAGCAGCTTCGCGAGTTGGGCAAAGGGAAGTAGCGAACCGGACTGGATATGAAACCGGGTTGTTTCCCTTGGGAAATGACACATCCCACACTTTCCTGAAGTTCCTGTCATTCCGAAACGGTGTTAAGCCGTTGAGGAATCTGCTGTCGTCTGCAGCGGAACGGTGCCGGCCAGAAGCAGATTCCTCCCTTCGGTCGGAATGACAAAGGTCGTAGAGCGGCAGAATGAGGGAATGACAGATCCCACACTTTCCTCAAGTTCTTGTCATTCCGAAACGGCGTTAAGCCGTTGAGGAATCTGCTGTCGTCTGCAGCGCAAACGGTGCCGGCCAGAAGCAGATTCCTCCCTTTGGTCGGAATGACAAAAGTGCCAAGGCTGCGATTTACGACTATGAGACTCTGGACTGTGGTTCCTTGACCGCGTACTTGATCAGGCACCAGAGCGCACGGACGCCGTCCTTCCAGCCGATTTTCTTGCCTTCCGCGTAGGTGCGCCCCCAATAGCTGATGCCGACCTCATAAACTCGCAGATTGCGCTTGGCAATCTTCACGGTCACTTCCGGCTCGAATCCGAAACGATTTTCCTCAAGGGGGATCGACTGAATGACCTCGCGACGGAAGACTTTGTAGCAAGTCTCCATGTCGGTCATGTTGAGGTTGGTGATCATGTTGGAAAGCAGGGTGAGAAACGAGTTTCCGACCGAGTGCCAAAAGTACAAAACGCGATGGGGGCCGGCGCCGACGAAGCGCGAGCCGTAAACCACGTCGGCCTGTCCGCTCTCGAGCGGTTCAAGCAGGCGGCGGTAGTCGTTGGGGTCGTATTCGAGGTCCGCATCCTGAATGATGACGTAATCGCCAGTGGCTTCCTGAATCCCACGATGCAGGGCCGCTCCTTTTCCCATGTTGTGGGGCTGCAAAAAGACGCGCATCTGGGGCCACTGCTTCTGCAGGTCGGCCAGGATTTCGCGTGAGCCATCGCTCGAACCGTCGTCGACGCAAAGTACTTCGAGTTCCAGGCCGACCGACATGACGCGCTCGACCACGCGACGCAGGCTGGCCTGTTCGTTAAAAACGGGCATCACGACCGAGAGTTTCATAGCGAGAGCCCAGTGTAAGGCTTGAATCACAAAGGACACGAAGGGAGACGAAGGATTGCGCCGGAGCAAGGTTCCTTCGCTCGTTTACGTGTGCGCGACGGCTAGCGATTTTAACAGACAGCCCGAGGCGGTGCAGACGCAGGAGTCGGATCAGTTCGCGCTCTTCAACCCGGTCTGCAGGGCTGAGAGGAAATCAGTGCTGCCCGCGGTGCGGAGAAATTCGTAGTCTTCGATCATGGCAGCGACGCCGATGCGGGCGGACGGAAGCGGGCTTTCGACGCGAATCACGCGGGCAGAGAAGCGTACGCGTACCGCATCGGTCAGGGTGACGTGGGGAGGAAAGGTAAGTGTGACCTCGGCCTTGGTTCCAGCGACTACCGGGCGGTCGAGATAAAAGAAGACCCCGCGGGCGCTGACATTGAGGGTCTCTGTGTGAAACTCATTGGTGCCGTCCACGCGGACGATCGCAGGCAGGCGCATGTCAAAGCGCCGCATTGCCCGCCGTTCCTGTGAATTTGCTTGCATTGCCCGCCTAACTGCGAGTCGTTCGTGATGCAGCACATGGCAGACAGCAACATCCGAGAAAACCTGAGAGCACGAGTGCAGCCCTCAATTTATAGAATTGTCAGCCATTTGCAACAGCAAAATGCGGTTCGGAACTAACTCGGTAAATCTTGGCAGAAGGTCGGTACAGAGACCTCCGTGAACCGGGGGGAGGAGGTGAAAATGCAGGGTTCATTTGCTATATGTGCAATCGTGCTGCCAAATCTGGATTGTGAATACGCAGGTTTGCCGAATGGACTCAACCTCTTCGGCGGAGTACACCTTTCGACGCACCGTTGAGGATTGCAATCACTTGCAGAATATCGCCAAAGTCAGGGCAGATTTTTTCAGGCGGGGAATGTATCTGTCCATTATTTGCACTCGCCGTCCGGCATCTTTCCCGCCCAGCCACTGCATCTGACGAATCTTGGGGGAGACGAGCTTCGGCGTGGTGTGTCATGTCAGCGGGTCGTACGAGTTTGGTTTGGTCTTTGGTTCTCCTGGAAGGCTTTCCGAGCCCCGTATGGGGCCGGACTGAGGAGTCGGCTTGACTTGCCTATCCGTCAGATGTTTAAGTAGTTACTTAATTTTTTCCGCCAGTTCCAGTGACCACCAGCTAAGGGCCAAGCTCGCTCGGGGATATATGTGCCGGCGCGAGGCTCTGCATAGATAGTGCATCCCTCATCTCACCACTGGTTTGTCAAAACGATCTGGACGAAAGCGACTTGAGCGCAAGAACTGATCTGATTGCATCGGAGGAACGCGTGAACGTAGATCGCCGTTGGTGGGGCACATCCGTGGTAAAGGTTCGCATTCTGGTGGCCGGATTGTTATTGCTCGGGACCGGATGCGCTGTTCTCGGGTGGGGAACCCGCTTTGGCAAGAATGTTCACAATCAAGCTAAAACCGCTGGCGCTTCCGCTATTGGAGTAGAGCCCAGCGTGCAGGTGCAAGCTCAAGCGCGTTCCATCCTGGCTGGGCTGCCGCTTATCTTCGAGCCGAATGTCGGACAAGGTAATTTGCAACCCACCGACTCCCGCGCCAGGTTCGTGACCCATGGTTCTGGGTACAGCATGGTTCTGGGAAATGAAGGGGCCATTCTGAGTCTGGTTACAAAAACCCGCTCAACTTCATCTTCGTCGGGTTCGGAAAGCCGGGTCCAGACTCTTGGGATGAGACTCGCGGGGGCGAGCCCCAATGTGAGCCTCAGTGCCGTTGATCCACTGCCAGGGAAGAGCAATTACTTCATCGGAAATAACCCCGCGAAGTGGCGGACTGGTGTTCCACAGTTCGCGCGGGTGCGTTACGAGAATGTCTATCCCGGCATCAATCTGGTCTTTTACGGGAACCAAGGGCATCTGGAGTATGACTTCCAGGTGACGCCGAGTGGTGACCCATCCCGAGCGGAACTCGAATTCAACGGGGCAGAGAAGCTCGAACTGAGGGACGGATCCCTGGTGATCCGGGGACAAAATGGAAACGTTCGCCTCGATGCGCCGAGCGTATATCAGGAGATCGATGGGCGAAAACAAACGGTTGACGGGACATTCGTTCTGCGGGCTGCGAATCGAGTGGGTTTCGCAGTCGGAGCGTACGACCATTCGAGAGAACTGATCATCGACCCTATCCTGAACTTCTCGACGTATTTTGGCGGCAGTGGCGACGAGCACAACACTTCCGTAGCCGTCGACGGCAGCTTGAATATCTATCTCGCCGGGTCTACCACTTCTCCGAACCTTCCGGTTCCCACCGGCGCAGTGCAGACTACGTTGCATGGTGCACAGAACGTTTACGTGGCCAAGATTCAGCCGCCATTGGGTTCGCAAGTCGCGAAACTCCTGGATTTGACCTACCTTGGCGGCAGCGGCAACGACTATCCGGTAGGAATCGGGGTTGATGGCGGGGAAAATCCGTACGTTGCGGGTACAACCACTTCGGGTAATTTTCCGACAACGGCCACGAATGCGTATCAGGCCACTCCGGCCAGCGCCGGCACGCACGTGTTCGTAACGAAACTCAATTTCGATTTCACCGCGCTCGATTATTCTTCATACCTTTCGGGAAATGGGACCGACATCGCGAGTGGGATGACGATCGATCCGGCAGGTAATCTGTACGTGACGGGAACGACTACTTCGGTCGAAACGTCGGTGCTGGACCAATTCCCCGCCACCAATTTGCCCCAGCGCCTGCCATTTCAGAGCACCTCGAACGCACCGACACAGAAGCAATTTTTCGTGACCAGAGTAGACACAAACGCGCCGGGCACTGCCAGCATTTTTTACTCGACCTACTTCGGCGGAGGAACATTCAACGGGACGCTGGTAGCGGATGGCGGCGGAATCACCGTCGACACAAATCTGAATGTCTATTTCACGGGCACGACGAACTTCACGTATTCGGGATGCTCCGGATGCAGTGTAACTGACTTCCCGATCCTCAATGCGTACCAGCCCTGTTTGGATTCTCCTCCGGCGACGAACATTGTCAGTCCTCAATCCTGCGCGAATACCACGAACCCGACGGCTGCGGATGCCTTCGTGGCGAAGTTGAATCCCAACGCACCACAGGGACAGCAGTTGATCTGGTCGACGTATCTGGGAGGCAGTCAGACCGATTCCAGTCCGGGTGTTGCCATCGACTCTGGTGCGGCGAATGTATACGTCGTGGGGACCACAAACTCTCCCGATTTCGTCAATACGGGCGCTGTCATTAGCTTCGCACCGTATCAGAAGTGTTTGGATAACTTGCCTCGCACCACGACGACCACCGTGACCTGCACGCCCCCGGCCAACCCAGCGCCAAACGACGCCTTTGTGGCGCGGCTGAGCAATCCCAGCACGACTACCCCTGCCACGAATGTGGCCCTTAACTACTTCTCGTACCTGGGGGGGGCCAACGACGAGGAGGGCCTCGCGATCACGGTGGACACCAACCGTGGCGCGATGATTACGGGTTCGACGCAATCGCCTGCCTGCGCCTGTGATGGCACGTTCCCCGTGTTTCCTAATCCGAACTCGATCCAGAGCAATCTGAATGGGACGCAGGATGCGTTCATTGCCCGGTTGAATACGGGAGCGATCGTGGGTCAGACGACCACAGCCTCGTGGGCCAGCTATTTTGGCGGGACGGGCATTGACGCGGGGACGGGCATCGCGCTCGACGTGAACCAGAATACCTATCTGGCGGGGGAAACAAATTCAACCGACTTGCAGGTTTCCAAACCGCTGCAATTGAACAATGGCGGCGGATACGACTCGTTCGTAACCCAGTTCGCAACGGCTGTGAGCTTGTCCATTCAGGGGGTCCTCAGCCTGGGGACAAACCAGCAATACATCAGTGCCGGAGGCCCCGCGACGTTCACCTATACGGTGACGAATAATGGGCCCGACCTGGCCAGCAACATCGTGATCACCGCGGACCTGAGCCTTTCCGCAACGGGAGTGCAACTCACGAATGTTTCCGGCAACCTGAACGGAGCGGGCGTTTGCAGCGGGAGCGGTTCTACAAACCCGAGCATCAGCTGTGGACCGATTTCGCTGCAGTCTGGATCGACCGCGACGCTTACACTCACCGCGACCCCTACGGCAAACGGCAGTGGGACTTCACCCGTGTTCTTCAACGGAGGAACGGTCCAGGCCATGGCCCCGGGCAACATTGTGCTGGCGCAGACATCGGTCTCGGCGCAGATGACAGACTTCAGCATGTCAGTCACTCCAAGCAATCAGGCTATCCCCGTAGCTGGAGCGCCGGCGAATTACACGGTGCTATTGACTCCGCGTCCGTTGTACACATCGAGCATTACGATTTCGTGCTCGGGACTTCCGGCCGCGTCAAACTGCAGTCCCAGCACCAGCCCGGTGAGTTTGACCAGTACGAGTGGAACCTCCGTGACGCTTACCGTGCATACAACTCCTCGCCCGGTCATAACGCCGGCAGCGAGCATCTTCACGCGACGTTTCTACGCGTTCTGGCTCATCATTCCCGGGATCGCACTTGTGGGTGTAGGCGGTAATCGTCAGCGGAGGAGGATCTTTGGGATCCTGATGCTGTGCACTTTGTTTGCCCTGCTATTGCTCGTCCCGGCGTGCAGCAGCAGCAAGACGCAGCCCCCGGTTAGCGGCACCCCGGCGGGCAATTACACCATCACGGTGACGTCTGCGGCGGGAACTAATTCCAAGACGCAGACGATTGGGCTCACTGTCCCGTAAACTGCGAATTGTGAACTGCGAATTATCGACGCATGAGAAAGCCCACGCACCGAGCGTGGGCTTTTATGCGAAAGCGCAGAGACTAGAACTGGTCACACGTTCTAAGCTCCGGCCGAGAGTTTGTGGTGCCCTCGAGCCTCGGCGATGCCATACTGGCGGATCTTGTAGAGCAGGGCCTTGTAGCTGATCTGTAGAATGGCGGCGGCCTGTTTGCGATTCCAATTGGTTTGTTCCAGGGCGCGAGTGATGGCGAGGGCTTCCGCCTCATCTTTCGCCGAGCGGGCAAGCGACTTCAACCCTCCGGCATCATTCGTCCGGGAAGATTCGCCGGGAGTTCCTCCGGTGCCATCGTTGCGCGGCAGAAGTTCGGAGACGGCGAGGCTTTCATCTCCCAAAATCAGGTAGCGCTTCAGGAAATTATTCAGTTCGCGCAAGTTACCGGGCCAGGAATGATTGTGGCAGGCCTGCAGTAAATTCGGCGAAAGCGGCAACGGAGGCCGCGCATAGCGTTCAGCCATGCGAGTCATTGAGTGTTTGAGAAGGATCGGAATTTCTTCCCGGCGATCTCGCAATGGCGGCAAGCTGAGGGTGAAGGCGTTAAGCCGATAGTAGAGATCTTCGCGCAGCCGCTTGGTAGCGAGCGCTTCGGGGATGTTGATGTTCGTCGCCGCCAGAATGCGCACGTCGACTTTTATGACGGAGCGGCTGCCGAGTCGCGAGAACTGCTGGTCCTGCAGAACGTGGAGCAGCTTGGCCTGCAGAAGCGGCGGCATCTCGCCGATTTCGTCGAGCAGGATCGTGCCCTTGTTGCAGAGTTCGAACTTGCCGGGCTTGGCGTGGGTGGCTCCGGTGAAAGCGCCGGGCTCGTATCCGAACAATTCGCTTTCCAGCAGGTCAGCGGGAACAGCGGCGCAATTTACTTTCAGGAATGTGCGATGCGCGCGGGGTGAGAGCTTGTGAATCAGGCGCGCGAGAACTTCTTTGCCGGTTCCGCTTTCGCCAAGCAATAGTACTGGGATGTCAACATTGGCCACCAGCGCTGCTTGGGACCGAATCTTACGCATCGCGGGGCTGGCGGCGATAAAGAATACGTCATCTGCGAGTTCCTCGACTTCGCCGCCGAACGTCTGCTTGCCTTGGCCAAGGCTGAGATCGATGACGGCATCCAACTCTGCTTTTTGAAATGGCTTGGTGAGGTAATCCTGGGCGCCGAGTTTCATTGCCTGGACGACCTTGCGCGTATCGTTCACGCACGACAGCATGACAACCTTGGTCGACGGCTGTTTCTGCCGCAGTTGCTCAAGAGTCTGCAGGCCGTCGATGCCGGGCATGAGAACATCAAGCAACACGAGATCGGGCTCGAGTCCTTTCTCGATTTTCTGCAGAGCTTCTTCGCCGGTGGTCGCGGTTTCGACTTTGTAGTTGTCCACTTCCAGCAGCGTTTTGATGTACCGCAGCATGCCGGGTTCGTCGTCCACCAGCAGGATCTTGGCGGTGTGTTTCATCGATGTTTTCCTTTGCTGGCGACGGCAGCTGCCGGTTTATACGGAATCAGAAACGAAAACTTGCAACCTGCGCCGGGATCGCTTTCGACCCATATTTTACCTCCCATGCCTTGTACCAGTCTGCGCGCGATCGCCAAGCCTAATCCCATGCCTTCCTGGCTTTCGTTGCCGGGGAGGCGAAAAAAGTCGTCGAAGACTTCCAAGTGAAACTCTGCCGGAATGCCGGGCCCTGTATCGGACACGCTCACCTTGACCGAGTTCGGATGGCTGACATTCTGACGCCGCCGCTCCGAGGCCGAGGGCACCGACGCCGCGCGGCGTTCCCACATGTAAGGCTCGGCGTGCAGCCATACCGTTCCTGCTTGCAACGTGAACTTGAAAGAATTCTCAAGCAGGTTCGATATGATGCGCTCCAGCTTGGGAGCGTCGAAAGGGAATTGCGGGACCTTGTCGTTGGCCAGGAAGTAAAGCGCGATTCCTTTTTGCTGAAACCGGTTCGACCAGAGGCGGCAAACTCCCGACAGGCAGTCGTTGATGTTGCCCATGTCGAACTGCATGCGCAAGCCGCCAGTTTCGAGTGCGCTGTAAGTCAGGAAATCTTGAATGAATTGCTGCAGGCGCTTGCCGCTGTCTCGCATATCCTGCAGGACTTCGCGTTGTCGATCGCAGAGAGGGCCGAGCTTCTCGCTGTGCAGGAGTTCGACATAACCGTTCAGGATGGACAAAGGCGTCTTGAGATCGTGCGCCGCTGAGGCAAGAGCATTGGTGGTGCGTTGATGGCGTTGGTGCAACTCCTTGTATTCCTGCAGCAGGTTCTCGGGAGTGGGGACATCTGCGTCGGTTCGAACAGTCGGCGGCGTCGGTTCAGCGATTGCCGCATCCGAAACACACGTGGTCTTCTGGGCAGAGGTCATGAGAGTTACCACAAGGTTGACACGGGGAGAGGAAAAAACCGCACTCAAACTTGTCAACACGGAGTGTCGGTAAATGAAGCGTACGGTACGCAGTAATCCCTTGTCAACGAAAAATGCAGCGGAATTACCCAAGTGTAGCAAAAGCTTGCACTTCCACGGGATTACTTCCCAGGTGACTGTATCCGACCGGAGCGAACAAACTACGAATACAACGCCCGGAATCGTCCGCTCTCTTAGGGTTTGGCCGTCGTTGTTGGGGGTGGGATACCGGTTTTGAGTGGAAGGTATTGGGTCTTCTGGTAGGATTTGGCACCCGAGGTGCAGTTTGAAGTCTGGGGAGGGGCGCTTATGGAGAGGTCTGCATGAACGGGGCGAGATCCCGAAGTGAGCGGCGGAAGTGGGCCCGGTTGCCGCTGGCGATTCCCGTTTTTGTGCGCAGTCGAGACGGAAAGGGCAAAGAATTTCTCGAGTTTGCCACCTCGCTGAACGTGAGCGCCGGCGGGATGCTGGTTGCGATTCGCCGCACTCTGCCTGCTGTAGCGCAGGTTCGGTTGGAGATCCCCAGCGCTCCGGTCGCTGCCATGGCATTGTTGCCACGAGCCGCTCGGACCTTGAACGCCAGAACACTCCGTACCACCCCTGCGGATGGATACTATCTTCTCGGCCTGAAGTTTGTGCGTCCCCTGCCACTGTCTGAAAAGCCATCCGCTCGCCGAAGGAAACTCCTCTCAAAACTGTGAAAATATTTGCGCATAGGTGACTAAAAAGTGTTACTCTGGCAATCGATTCTTGGTTACCGGGGTGCCCTGTTGTGTTTCACCAGTAAATTTATACTTTTCAAGTAGATAGTCTCCATTTCTTAGTTTTCCCGGAGGCTGCCGTCTTTGGCTCTCTGGATGCAGGAATGAATACCTCTCCCCCCGATTGGTAATTACCCACCATGACCAGCAACAGCGTCAATACACTCGTCCAGCCTTTGGGGGAGATGCCGCCCGAAACGATCGTCTTTGGGCGCACTGAGGGCATGAATGCGGTACGCGACCGCCTTAACAAACTCGCGGGCGCGAACGTTCCGGTGTTGATTCAAGGCGAAAGCGGGACCGGCAAAGACATCATTGCCCGCATGATCCACGCAGCCTCGCCTTGGCGAACCGGACCGTGGGTGAAGGTAAATTGTCCGGCGATTCCCGGAACCCTGCTCGAAAGCGAGCTATTCGGGTACGAAAAAGGAGCATTCACCGGAGCCTACGGAGTGAAGCCGGGCCGCGTCGAGATGGCGCACCGCGGCACGCTATTCCTGGACGAAATCTCTGAGTTGGATATGTCGCTGCAGTCGAAGTTGCTGCAGCTTTTGCAAGATGGGCAGTTCTGCCGGATCGGTGCGCAGGAAGACAAGAAAGTCGAAGTGCGTGTGGTTTGCGCGACCAATCGCAAACTTGAACAGGAAATAGAGAACGGCACGTTTCGTTCCGATCTGTTCTACCGCATCAATGTTGTGAATCTTCATCTGCCTCCGCTGCGCGAGAGAGCCTCGGACATTCCGCAATTAGCGGACTATTTTCTTGAGTATCACAACCGAAAATACAACTGCCGCGCAAAGCCTCTCTCGGCCGAGATGATGACCACGCTGCGGAAGTATCACTGGCCGGGCAACATCCGCGAACTGGAGAATCTGATCAAGCGCTACGTGATCCTGGGCAACGAAGAAGTGATCTCTGCTGATCTGGCGCCGCGCAACAACGATTTTTTCAATACTGAAATCCCAGTGGATGGGCAGATCTCTCTCAAGAAACTGACTCGCCAGGCAGTGCGCGAACTGGAGCGCAAGGTCATTCTCAAAGTGCTACAGAATCATCACTGGAACCGCAAGCAAACGGCGCGGGCTCTGAGCATCAGTTATCGCGCCTTGTTGTACAAGATTCGGGACGCGGGCCTCCCGTCGAACCGTTCGCCGAAACCGCCGCAGGTACCGCCGGAAAAAGAGATCGCCGCCGACTAATTCCAGCGCGAACTGTCTTAAGCCAGCCGATCACCGAGTCGCTTCGGCACAATCCGGGAGAAGATTCTCGAACGTTGACATTCATTAGAACTGAGAACTCCGGTCTAACCGTTCTCTGATTTTCATTCCATGCTGCAAGTCTGTTTTTCGGCGGACGATGTTCGGCATCTCCAACCAATTCCGCGACGAGCAGCGCTGTGTTCATCACACCTCCAGCGGCCGGACAAAAAAGTTGCACATGGGAAAATCCGTGGCCGTCGATTTTTGGTGCGCAGAGATTTTCACTTCTCTCTAAGGTAAAGGCCCGATATGGTGTATAAGTTACTCATTTGCAATAGTTTAGCTGGTTTTATGTTTGGAATCCGGGGTGCACATCCCGGCTTGCGCCTTTTAAACTCCCTCAAAGGGTGTAATCCACGGGTCACTTTCGACCCACTTGTAACTCCTAGGAGAAAAAATGAAGAAACTAGTTCTGCTTGCTGTCCTGGCACTGGCCCTGCCTACGGCAGTTTTTGCCGGCAGCAGCATCGACTACACCAATAGTGGCGGCACTCTAGCGGGCTCCAACAGCGGACTCTCGCTGAGCGGCTCAGTCTTGATCGCCGTCAACGGAAATGGGGGGCTCATCACAGGGAATGACCTGGGCAGCGTGAGCTTCCAAACTGGAGCCTTGTCGAGCGGTTCGCTGCAAAACGGCGGCACGTTCGCTGCGGGCGGCTGGTTCACCATTACCGGCAACGGCAGCAATGGAGTTCCCACCGGAACGCTGTTCACGGGAACGTTTTCTGGTCCGGCGAGCTGGTCTCTGACGACTCTCGCCAACGGGACTCACAACTACACGTTAACTGGAACTCTATCGGGAACAACTGCATCAGGTTACTCCACCGTCGGTGTCACCGTGCAATTGACCATCAATACCGGCAAGGGCTTCTTTAACGGCTGCACAAAGATCTCCAGCGGCGACAGCAACGTGGTCGTTCCGGAGCCAGGTTCTCTGAGCCTGCTCGGAACTGGGCTGATTGCTATGGGGGGAATGATCCGGCGCAAACTGAAAGCGTAGGCATGCGTTGTACGCAACCAACCCCGCCTTACGGCGGGGTTGGTTGTCGAATGAGGATATTGACAGCGGTTAGCTGCGCAGCTCCGATAATGCTTTTCTGGCGTCGGCATAATCAGGTTTAAGCTTCACAGCTTTCTCCAACTGCTGCCGCGCGAGTGGCAGCTGATTGGCCTTCTGGTAGGCGAGGCCGAGATGGTAGTGCAGTTCGGACTCGTCGGGAGCGCCCGCTCTTTGGTTCAGGCGTAGAGCTTCCTGGAACTGGCTGATCGCAGACTGATAAATTCCTTTCTGGTAATAGGCCCAACCCAGCGTGTCAGCAGCACTGGGTGAATCCGGCATGCCGCGGCGCGCAGTCTGCGCCATGCCCATGGCCACATCTACATTGCCACCATGCTGGAGAAGCAAGTATGCGAGATTGTTGGAAGCCAGAGGATGATCCGGTGAAATGCTGAGTGCCTGCTGGTACATGGCCCTCGCCTGATCCCAGTTTTGTTTGGCTCCGTAAAGTTCGCCGGCCAGAATGTAAAAATCTACTGCGTCTGGATTGTCCTTGGCCGCTTGCAGGTACGTCGCGAGTCCCTGGTCAATCGATCCTTCCTGGATTTGTACTTTGCCGAGTTTCTCGAGAGCATCGACGTTGTTCTTGTCGAGAGCGATTGCCTTCCGCAGCGCAGCTTCAGCTCCTGCATAGTCCTTCTTGCCATCGAAAAGCGCGGTTCCAAGCAGATCGTAGAAGTTGCTGGTGTTGGGGGATTTGGCGATCTGTGTATTGGCGGCAGTGATGGCCTTGTCGTATTGCTTCTGCGCGACGTAGGTATTCATCAATCCACTCAGCGAATCGGGAGACGACGGGTCCTTGTCCAAGGCTTGCTGATAGAACTGTTCAGCTTCTGGGAAATGTTTCTGCGAGAGTTGTATGTTGCCGAGCTGGAAATAAGGCGCGAAGCTCTCCGGCGCTCTGTTCCTCGCCTCCTCTGCATCCTTTTCAGCAGCGGCATACCTTTGACGCGCGAGTTCAGCCAAGCTCCGAATCAGGAAACCATCCGGGGAGTAGGGTTGCGCCTGAATAATCTGTTCCGCTGTCTGGGTAACGGCATCAACCTCGCCACGGCTGATCTCAAGGCCTGCGATCTTGCGTTGGGCCTCGGTCATGTCAGGCTTGATACGCACAGCTTCGCGCCACTCCGGTTCGGCGCGGTGCACGTCGCGCTGCTGTTCATAGGCTAAGCCCAACTGATAGTGAGCAACGGCGCTGTTCGAGTCGTTCTTCAATGCGGACTGAAGAGAATCGACCGCTCCTGCGGCATCGTTCTGTCGAAGTTGAATCTCACCCTTGAAGACGAGCGCATCCACATCATGGGGTGTCGATTTCAGAATTTCATTGTTCAGCTTTGCGGCTTCATCGACCCGGTTCTTGAGAATGAGAAGCTGAATGTAGTTCTTTTTGGCGAGAATGTCCTTCGGATGGTCACTGTGCAAAGATCCATACTCAACCACTGCTTTGTCGAGATCGCCGATTGCGAAGTAATAATCGCCCAGCATGCGATAGCCTTCAGGATTACCCGGAATGTCCTTCTTGGTCTGGCGAAGGAAGGACTCTGCTTCGTCTCTCTTACCCTCCTGCATTAAAAGACGAACAAAGGCGGCACGAGGCGACGAATCCTTAGGATTGACCTCGATGGCGTGCTTGAACTGCTGTTCGGCCTCTGGCAGACGATTGTGAGACTGGTAAAAGCCGCCGAGAGCGAGTTCAGCATTCATCGCCTTGGGATCGGCCTGGACGGCTTTCTTGAAGCTTGCTTCAGCTTGATCAAGCATATTCGAGCGAAGCTGCAGCAAAGCGAGCAGAAGATAAGACTCCGAACGGCTGGGATCAAGCGCGATGGTCTTTTGTACTTCCTGCATGGCTGCGGTTAAGTTGTTCTGGGCAGCGTAGTAATTGGCCCAAGCCTCATGGGTTTCGGGATTGTTCGGCTGTTTCTCGAGCAGCAAATCGAGGTGGGTTTTGGCTTGCTTGAACGCATCCGAAGAAATGGAGCCATCAGGATTGTGCACAGTCACGAGCATGTTGGCCATGTCTGTGTGGGCGCGATAGTTTTCGGGGTTGAGTTCCACGCTGCGGCCGAGTTCCTGGTAAGCGCGATTGCTGTCACCGAGTTTCAAGTATGCCTGGCTTAGCTTGTAGTGCGCCTCAGCGAATCGCGAATCGATCTGTGTAGCGTTGGCATATTGGATCGCGGCCTCGCGGTATTTGCCCTCAGCGAAGTATTTTTCCCCACTATCAAAGAACTTCTGCTTGCGAACATTCGGGTCGCGCGAGCACCCGGTTAACAGGGCAAGCAAAAAAGAACTCAGGATTAGCAGGCGCACAGTGGTGGAGCGACTCATGTTGTTTCTCCGATGAGGGATACAGGGCAATGACGAAACATCTGGTCTAGGTAATACATCGATCTTACTGTAGAGGAACCGGACGGAGGAATTACCGGAGTCACAGGCGGTTGACCAAATCGCGACATCAGGGATCTTCTCAGCGCGGAATGTAGTTGTCCAATTGGGGGAGAATGCGATCGGCGAACGGGAGCAGTCGCTGCATGGCAGCATCTGCGCTCTCCCCCGGTGAAATGGCGGTTTTCAGCCTTACCAGAGAGCCGTCACTGCGATTCATCCGGATTGCGTCAGCGACCAGGTAATACTTGGCCCAGTATTCGCTGGCCACGCCACGGTCGTGTGCCCAGTACCAATACAAAACAAGCTGTCGGGAATCGCCCTTTGCGATCACATAACGATTCACCGGAAAGGGTGCGTGGTTCGGAACAGACAGTATCATGCGGCCGGACTGCACCGGCGCCCAGCCGGCTCCCGGTAAGCAGTTCTTGGGAGAATGGATTGTGTCCCCAGCGCGCTGGCTCGGAAAGTAGGCGATAAAGAGATCCACAGGGAGCTGGGCGGTTTGTTCGTCGCGGTAAACCCGCAGGAGAAAATCGCCCGGGCCTAGAACCTGAAGGGCATCGTCATCGATGGCCACATCGGTTCCGTCCCAGCTTCCGAGTTGCTGCGGAAAAGACTGCAGCGTCTGGCGCGGAGGAAATACCTCCCCGCGTGTTCGAGCTTCCAGAAAGATCGCGGTGATGATCAGTAGAAGAGCGATGGGGAGAAAACGCGCGATCGACCGGGTCATTCCTTTACTCCTGCCTTCTCCAAAATCATACTGATCAAGCGGTGCAGGCCGTACAGCATCATCAGGGAAATGACGAAAATAATCCATCCCCAGGAGGCGTGGAAATAGCCCTCCGCCTTCTCCGGGTCCCAATATTGGACGAGCAATCCAGTTCCGATGATGCGCACGCTGTTGGCCACCACCGCAATGGGGACGGAGGCGAAAGCCAGCACCCAGCGGACCCAAAGCCGTTTCTCCATTAGATATCCGTAGATGATGGCGAGGGTAACCAGCGACATCAGCGACCGAATGCCGCTGCAGGCTTCAGCCACTTCCAACGCCATGGCTGGGAGATTAATGACGTTTCCCTCTCGCAAAACCGGCACTCCGAGCAGAGGTAATATCAGGCCGGAGACTCGCGAAGCCAGCAATTGCAGAGGAAAAGTGATCTGATTGAAGATGATCGTTGGGATCGGGATCATCAGGACCAGGAACGCCCAGGGAAACAGCAAGGCCCGGAAGTACGTCCATCCGCAGAACAGAACGATAAGGCCAGCGAGGAGGATCAACAGCGAGGAGCGGGAAAGGAATAACTCCGCTCCCAGTTGCCCCACGATCAGAGTGCACAACGCCAACGCGGCGATCGGCAAGCCGGACCAGGATGGACGCAAAGGAAGCTGGGCGAGGTTTTGCCGCTCTTGCCAGATGACAAGAGCGGAAAACAGCGGTACGAAAAACCCATGAGAGAAATTGGGGTCACGCCACCACTGCCCAACCAGATGAACCAGGATCGACCGGTAGAGCCAAAGAATGATTCCAGACAGGATGATGAGCTGCCAGAGGGGCAGCACCCACTGAGCGCCAGCCTCCCGGCGGACACTCGAGGTGTCGGATTGCAGGACAGTGCTCACGATCCAGGAAATGTCAAGTGTCGGGGGATAGCTCAGGATAAGCCAGTAGGGTAGGTTTGTGCAATGAGCACCCGGCAATGGCCAACCTTCAAAGAGCCGAACGCAACGAAGGTGCAGCCAATACCTGGAGAGGTGGAGACCGCTGTCGCGACCGCCAAGTTCGGAACTGTGGCGAAGGACGTTGCCAGGTTGATTTGTGGCAAAAATTGCCCTTTGGTCCCGAAGACAAGACCGGAGCCGTGAGATACTAAGCCTAGTCAAGAAGCCTCAGTTTCCGCCTGGGCGAGTCTGAGTAAGATTGCGAATGGTCCCCTCCGCTTTGGTAACAGATCCCTTGGTTACAGCGGTAACGACACAGAAACTTCGAAGGACTTTATTCTGCAAATGCCGCAAGGACATCTGGGGACTGGGAGGTCTTGGCGCCGAGGCCGAGGCTGGTGCAAATGAGAAAAGTTTTTCCCACAGTTGCTATCCTGCGTATAGGCGTGAGGGTAGTCTAAGATCTGAAATATCCCCCTTTGGAAGATACGTTTTGTAGTGTAAGTTATTGAAAAACAAGCATGACTGCAATTCTTGTCTCTGGGGCATGGCAGCCTGAAGGTTCGGCGAGTGTCTTGCTCTTGTTCTGTCTACAGGCCGACTGGGGTTCGACCTTGGTGACACCACAGGAAGGGGAAAAATGGGCAAATCATCCCTGGGTTGGGGCGATCGGCCGATTCCCGCCAACTGCGAAATGGCCATCGACGGCGTTGTGACAAAATTCGTGGAAGGTGCCAGCGCGAGCATGCGGCCCGTGGAAGCAGTCATCCGGGAACTGGCGCAAAGCGACGTGCCGGTATTGCTGCTCGCTGAGCGCGGTGCTGGCAAACATGCCACTGCGCAGCGCATTCATGACCTCTCTCGGCGAAGCGCGCAACCCTTTCGGAGACTTCTGTGTTCCACCCTCAAGCCTGAGGATCTCGAGAAGCTTTCAGGCCAGGATCACGAGTCTGCGGGCACGATTTTCCTCGAGGAATTGGGGGATTTGAACGGGGATTGCCAGGCCTACGTGCAGACCGTGCTCTCGCAGCGGGCTGGCCATCACAGCGAGAGCGTCAAGGCGAGATTTATCTGCGGCAGCGCTCGGGACCTGGAACTCGAAGTCAAAGCGCGACGCTTACGTGAGGACCTGTATTACCGCATTAGCGGAGTGTGCTTGCGTCTACCGCCTTTGCGTCAACGCAAGGAAGACATTCCGATTCTGACGGAGGAGTTTCTCGCCAAATATGCCCAGGAATTCCGCCGCCCGATTCCGGCGTTGAGTAAAGAAACCCGGCGCCTTTTTCAGGATTATTCATGGCCCGGGAACCTGCACGAATTGGAAGCAGCGGCACGAATTTTGGTGGCGCTGGGTGATGAGCAGTTGGCCATGGGCGGACTGCGGGCTCTGCTGCAGAAGGCGCCGTCGGCGCGCAATGGTCGAAGGATGTCATTGAAAGCTGCCGCGAAGGCGGCGTCTCATGAGGCGGAGAAGGAACTCATTCTCAGAGCCTTGACGCGTACGAGATGGAATCGGCGGCGAGCGGCGGAGGAACTCCAAATCAGTTACAAAGCGCTGCTCTACAAGCTGAAACAAATTGGATTTGAGGGTTATGGAGCGTCGTAAGTGCATGGAGAGTCTATGAAGAAAGTGATCCATCTGGCAGTGCTGCTGTGGATGGGTTTTTTCACGAGCGCGATGCTGTCACAGACGCAGCAGGCGGCGACCACTGCATCGAAGTCTGAGAACTCTAACAGCGCCAAGTCCGGCGACGAGGTGCAGGCGTCCAACGTAGCGCCGGATTATGTGATCGGGGCTGACGACACTCTGCATATCTCGGTATGGAAAGAGCCGGATCTCACCGAGACGCTGCCGGTTCGTCCCGACGGCAAGATCTCCATGCCTCTGCTCAATGACATCACGGCGTCAGGCCTGACTCCTTTGCAATTACGGGACGAGATCACCGACCGGCTGAAGAAGTACATCGCGGATCCTCGGGTCACCGTAGTGGTGACTGGAATGAACAGCCGAAGGGTTTTTGCCACGGGAGAGGTCTTGCATACCGGGCCAATGACGTTGCTGCCGCACATGACGGTTCTGCAGGCGTTGGCGCAAGCCGGCTTTACCCAGTTTGCCAATCCCAAAGCGATCTACTTGCTTCGCATCGATCACGGGAAACAGCAGAAAATACCCTTTAACTACAAGGAAGTCGTCAAGGGTAACCACCCGGAGCAGAACATCGAGTTGAAGCCGGGTGACACGATTGTGGTCCCGTAAGGAACTTCTGATGAACAGACGCCAAGTTATAGGAATTGTAGGCATGATGATGTTCGCGGTCGGTACGGTTTGGGCGCAGGACAATGCGACCCCGCCGTCTGACTCGCAGGCGCCGCAGCAACCGGTCCCGGCTTACGGGCAGGAGGATGCGCCTCCGCCCATCAGCGAGAATCCGCCTCTTTCCGGGCTGGATCTGCCATCCCTACAGGAACACGTGGCTCCGTTGAGTTATCTGCAACCGGGAGCGACGGTTAGTGAGTCTGCAGATACCAATACCGGGAATACATTGGGCGGAAGTAAGTTTGGTTCCATCAGTCGTGCCCTCGGAACACTGGTACTGAGAAGGTTGTGGAGCAACTATGATCTGGCGCTCGATTACATGGGCGGCGTCGGTTACTACAATCTTGGGGGCGTTGGTCTGAGGCAGTTGCAGCAGTTGGGTCTGGAGCAGAAGATTCACTGGAAACGCGGACAGATCTCTTTTCGCGACAGTTTCAGCTATCTTCCCGAAGGTAATTTCGGAGCTGGCTACGGGTCACTCGGTTCGGTAGGTATCGGCGGCTTGGGCAGTTCAGGTCTCAGTGCTTTTCAGGGTGGAAGTGGATTTGGAACTTTCGGGCTGACCCCGCAAATTCTGAACGTGAGTCTGGCGGAGGTGTCTGAGAACCTGAATCCGAAGTCGGCAGTAACGGCCACCGGAGGATACGCGTTCACGCACTTCTATGGAAACGACGTCAGTGGCGCATCTTTCATTGGGAGTTCGCAAGTCTCCGCTCAGGGCGGGTACAACCGGATCCTGACTCCCCATACTCAGATCGCTGTTGTCTATGGATATCAGGGATTCGATTTCAGCGTTGCTGGTGCGGCGTTTCACACGCACGTCGTGCAGGGGATGTACGGACACCGTATCTCCGGCAGGCTGGACTTGATGCTGGGAGCGGGCCCTCAGTTGGTGCTGATCAACACGCAAAGCCAAGTTTGCAGCGATCCCACAGTTCCGCCTCAGTATTGCGGGGTATTCGGTGACACACTGATGCCGGTAACGATTCGGAACAGACGGGTTGGTGTCGCGGCCCAGGCCCGCCTGCGCTATCGCGTTTCGAAAAATAACTTGGACTTGCGATATGAGAGGTTCACGACAAGCGGCGCGGGGGTGTTTGCGGGGGCACAGACCGACCTGGTGAGCTTTAATGTCGAGCACCCCCTATCGCGCGTCTGGACCCTTAATACAGATTTGGGATATTCCCACAATAGTCGCCTGCAACCACTATCACCGCAGCAGATACAGGGGTGCACCAGTTTTCAGAACCCGCAGAACGCATGCCCCGCCAATGACGCCACGACTTACAATTCCGGTTTCGCGGGCGCCGCACTGCACCGCTATTTCGGTCGCCAATGGCACGGCTTCGTCAGTTACCAGTTCAATGAGTTGGCGTTTGATCAGTCTTTCTGTGTGAGCGGCGCCCCCTGCAATCGAATCTCGAACCGACAGGTAGTGACGCTGGGATTGGATTGGACGCCCCGGCCAATCCGTATCGACTGATTCCAGGCCGGACCCGCGGGCTACGAGTGGCGCGAGGGCGGCCAGATTGGACTTAAGGAAATGATTACAAATCGTGAATTAACCATGCAGGACTATATGGCGATGTTACGCCGCCGGGCGACAATTATCCTGATTCCTGCGCTGCTGGCGCCCTTGGCGGGATTTCTGATTTCATACGCCTTCCCGGCCAAGTACACCTCGCAGTCCGTGGTCCTGATCGAGGGGCAGAAGATTCCCGAATCGATGGTGCAGCCGGTTGTCTCCGGAGATCTGACGGCTCGGGTGTCGACGCTGCAGCAGCAGGTCCTGGCCGAGAGCAAACTGCGGCCCCTCGTGCAGCGCGTTTTCCCGGGGAAGAATCCAGCCGATATCGGCGCGATGATCGACATGATACGAGAGAACATGTCGGTTGAGCCCGTGCCGTCCGATTTGCTAAGCATTGGCACGCCGGGCAAAGGAAAGAAGCCGAATACGAGTCCTTTCCCCGGGTTTTATGTGAAATACACTGCTCCGAACGCACGTGAGGCCCAACTCATCTGTAATGAACTCACCACGCTCTTGGTGGATGAAAACTCGAAAAACACTGCTGATGCGGCCGCCGGTACGTCGGAAGTGTTGAACCGCGGAATCGAAGACGCCAAGAACAACCTCGACGGCATGGACGCGAAGCTGGCGGAGTTTAAGAAGCAGTACGTGGGGCAACTCCCCGGGGATGAAGAGAGCAACCTGAAGATCCTGACTGGGTTGAACTCGCAGCTCGAATCGAATACCCAAACATTGAACCGAGCACAGCAGGACAAGGCATACACCGATTCGATGCTCGCTCAGCAGTTGGCAGCGTGGAAGAGTTCGCAAAATTCCACCAACCCTGAGACCCTGCAGAAGCAGCTGTCCGATCTCCAATCACAGCTGCTGCAACTCAAGTCGAAGTACACCGACGATCATCCTGATGTAATCAAAACCAAGGCTGACATCGACGGCCTGAAAAAGAAGTTGGCCGATATCAATAAAGATTCCGCGGACAGTACGCAGGACAGCAACGAGAAAGGCTCGGCGACCGAACCGCCCGACATCCGTCAGTTGCGGTTGCAGCTTCACCAGTACGGAGAACTCATCAGCGCCGCGACCCGCGATCAGAAGCGCTTGCAGCAGGAAATCTCGCTCTATCAAGGGCGGATTTCCCTGAGTCCCGCGGTCGAAGAGCAGTACAAGCAGCTGACCCGCGACTATGACAACGCCCAAAAGACGTACCAGGACCTGCTGGTCAAGAAGAGCTCGGCTGATCTGACGGTGAAGATGAACAACCAGGCCGTGGGTGAACGGATGTTTCCACTCAACCCCGCCGACCTTCCCGATAGCCCAAGCTTTCCTAACCGGCTGTTCTTCGCGCTGGGCGGGCTTGCCGCCGGGCTTGCGGTCGGCGCGGGAATCGCTCTTCTGCTCGAGTTGAAGGACAACTCGATTCGCAACGAGCGTGATGCCGAAGCCGTTCTCGAACTGCCCACTCTGATTGCCGTGCCTTGGGTGGGAGTTACGGCGGCGGACACAAACGGTAAGTTGAAGTTCTGGCAGCGTAAGAAAGCGGCAGGGGATGGGAGTGCGGTGGTGAGAGCGTAAGCATCATCGCCTCCGGGAAATATCATGTACAAAGAGTTTTACGGACTACGAGCGAACCCGTTCAACGTCAATCCTGATCCGCGCTATCTGTTTCTGACGCGGCATACGGAGGAAGCGTTGGCCTGCCTGACATACGGCATACAAAGCCGAAAAGGCTTCGTGCTGTTGACGGGCGAAGTGGGAACAGGGAAGACCACTCTGATTAACAAGCTTCTGGAGTGGTTGCGGCTACAACAGGTGGCAACCGCGTTCATCTTCAATTCGCGGCTGAACGTGCCTCAGTTCCTCGATTACATGATGGCGGATTTCGGGATTCCATGCGATTCCCGCGCCAAGAGCCAAGTCCTGCTGCGGCTCTATAACTGGCTGCTCGACCGTTATCGGGCAGGAGAGACAGCGGTACTCATCGTGGATGAGGCGCAGAACCTCTCCGATGAAGTGTTGGAAGAGATTCGCATGCTCACGAACCTGGAGACGTTTACCGAGAAACTGCTCCAGATCGTGCTCGTGGGCCAGCCTGAGCTGGAACAAAAATTGAAGCAGCCGCAACTCCGGCAGCTGCGGCAGCGTCTAACGCTCCGCGCAAAGACCCACCCTTTGACTCTTGACGAGACCAAAGCATATGTCCAGCAGAGATTGCGGATCGCCGGCTCAAATGGGCAACAGATTTTCACTCCGGAGTCATTGGTATCGATACATCGGTACTCGACCGGCATTCCTCGCGTCATCAACCTGCTTTGCGAGCATTGCCTGGTGAGTGCATTCGTGGATCAGCAGAAGTTGATTGAACCCGGCGTAGTGGATGCGGTAGCGCGGGACTTCGATCTGGGCGACAACACCTCGTCGGGTGCAATGACGATGCCCCCGCCGCCCAGCAGCAATGGAAACAAGTTCGACCTAGTGGATGCGTTGCGTTCTCTGGCGACTCTGGCCGACCGGTTACGTCAGGAAGAAAAAGAGACCTCCCCTGTGAAAGGAACCTATGAGCCGAATTCATGAAGCGCTGAAGAAAGCTGAACAAGAACGGGCGAGTACCCAAGGGGAGAGAGTTCCGTCCAGCTACGCGACAACTCCAGTGGCCGACGTCCCGGGTTATGAGGACATCGAAGTAAATCGGGTTCCTCCCAAGTTAGGCATGCCGGAGCTTGGTGGCCCCTTCAGCCTGGAAACGCTGCTGGCCCGTTGTCCGCAGACGGGGTGGAGTCCAGATCTGCAAACCATGCTGTTCATGAACGGCAACGACAGTGCGAAGGGAACCGAGGAATACCGCACGCTGAGGTCCCGTTTGTATCACATACGGGAGAAGATGCCGCTCAAGAAGCTGCTGGTAACCAGCGCTCTTCCCAAGGAAGGCAAATCGTTCACTTCGGCAAATCTCGCGCAAGTCATGGTCCGGCAGCATGGCCGGCGGGCATTGCTCATCGATGCTGATTTGCGGGGACCGCGCCTGCACCAGATGCTCGGCGCGCCGAAGGGCCCCGGTCTGGCAGAGTACCTATTAGGAAAGGCCGATGAAGCTTCGGTGATTCAACGTGGTCCCATGGAGGGACTGTTCTTCATCGCGGCCGGTGAGTCCATTGAGGATCCGGCAGAGATGGTTGCAAGCAGCAAGCTGAAAATGCTCTTGCAACGTGTCGAACCGGTGTTTGACTGGATCATCATTGATTCGCCTCCGGCAATCCCGGTTTCCGACGCCAGCGTACTGGCCAAAGTGTGTGACGGAGTGCTGATGGTCGTGCGTTCCAACTCGACGCCTTCCGATGTGGCGCGCAAAGCTCGCATGGAATTCCCCGACCAGATGCTGGTGGGGGTTGTACTGAACGGCACTGACCGGGATGAAGCAGAATACGCCCGCTACTACTACGAGTCGTACGAGAAGAAAGTGCCTCCGACCCAGTCTTAGGGAGAAATTCAGTGATCCGGCTCTTCCGAGTTTATTACCCGCTTCGCGCTCTTGTGCTGCTGGCGGTAGAAGCCCTGATTGTCTGGTTGTCGTTCGTCGTGGCGACCACCCTTCAGAACCAGGAGAACTGGTGGCTTCTGCTGAACGTGGAGGGCGGGTACCTGAAGATTCTGGGCGTGACCGCAATCGTGCTGTTGATTTCCCACTGGCTCGACTTGTACGACACGTCGATGCTTGGGGCCAAATGGGACCAGATCTTCCGCATTTTACTGGTGCTGGGCTTTGTCGCTCTCGGTCTGTCCGCAGTCGGAGTTGTGTTTCCCCAGTTCCTTCCCGGCAATGGATCGCTGCGGACCGGAATCATCATCCTGATGTTCACACTCTTCTTATGGCGTTTTGCTTACTCTTGGATCGTGCATCAGCCCTATTTCCGGCAAAGAGTATACGTACTGGGCACGGGAGCACGCGCGCAGCGACTGCTGAACGGGTTGCGGCAACAAAGCGCACAGGGGATCGAAGTCGTAGGCTGGACGGGGAATGTTGAAGGAGAACTGACGCGAGAGGCGGTAGCGACGCACTTGTCTTTGCTCGCCCAGGAAGGAGGCGTGCATCGCGTAATTGTAGCCATGCCCGATCGTCGCGGCACACTTCCAGTGGAAGAATTGCTTGATCTTCGCTTAAAGGGTGTAAAGGTAGAAGAAGCCACATCGTGGCTGGAGAAGATTACCGGAAGAATCGAGGTTGACCAGCTGTATCCGAGCTGGCTGATCTTCGCCGAAGGCTTTCGTTTCAGCGCCTTCAACCGCCTGATCCGGCGGAGCCTCAATTTTACCGCTGCCCTGATCGGTCTCATCTTTGCGTTGCCCGTTCTCCCGCTGGTCGCCCTCGCCGTAAAGTTGAGCTCTCCGGGCCCGATTCTCTACCACCAGAAGCGCGTTGGGCGGGGGGGAGTCGTCTTCTATTGCTACAAGTTCCGCACCATGCGCAAGGATGCCGAGGCTGACACCGGCGCTACGTGGGCCACTGACAACGATCCGCGGATTACGAAGGGGGGGAAATTCCTGCGCTCCTCGCGTCTGGATGAGATTCCGCAGTTGTGGTGCGTGCTGAAGGGGGACATGCATTTCGTTGGGCCTCGTCCCGAGCGCCCGGAATTTGTGGAGTCGCTGAGCAAAGTCATCCCGTACTACGGCGTGCGTCACACAGTGCGGCCTGGGATTACCGGGTGGGCTCAGGTTCAATACAAGTACGGCAACACGGTGGAAGATGCTCGCGAGAAGCTGCAGTACGACCTCTTCTACATCAAGAACGCTTCCGTGGGCCTGGATTTCTGGATCATGTTTCAAACGATCAAGATTGTTCTTCTGGGGCGGGGGGCAAAATGAAGTTACTTTTTTGGGGGGCGGCTGCGTTCATCGTCTACACATATTTTGGGTACTTGGGATGGTTATGGTTTCGGGCGCGTATGCGCCCTTGTCCGGTGCACAGGGGAACCTACGAGCCGAGCGTATCAGTTGTTATGGTCGTACGAAATGAGGAGGTGGTGTTAGAGAAGAAGTTGCAAGATCTCCTTGCAATGGACTATCCACCCGACCGTTATGACGTTGTGGTCGTTTCGGACGGCTCGACCGATCGAACGGACGAAATCTTGCGCGATCAGTCGCGCAATCCCAGAATACGTGTCCTTCTCACACAGATGGGGCGTGGTAAGGCGTGCGGACTGAACGACGCTCTGACTCTTGCGAATGGAGAGGTAATCATGTTCGTGGATGCACGCCAACGAATCGAGGCTGGTGCTCTGCGCCTCTTGGTCGAGAATTTCGCCGACCCGAATGTGGGTTGCGTGAGTGGTGCGCTGATTTTGGGCGACCCGGACTCGGGAGAGTCTGGGAAAGGAATCGGGTTGTATTGGAGGCTCGAAAAGAAGATTCGAGAACTGGAATCTGCATCTGGCTCGGTTGTGGGAGCAACCGGTGCGATTTATGCGGTTAGGCGCAACGTGCTGGGTGTTGTGCCCGAAGGAACCATACTGGATGATGTGTACATACCGATGCACATCGTGCGGAGGGGAAAACGTGCGATTTTCGACTCAACCGCACGGGCTTGGGACAGGCCGAGCTTAGGCGGGGCACGCGAATTTTCCCGAAAGGTCCGCACACTGAGTGGAAACTACCAACTGATACAGTTGGCACCTTGGCTGCTCAGGAGCGACAACCCAATTCGATTTGAGTTTGTGAGTCACAAGCTCCTGCGTTTGGCGGTCCCTTTCGCGCTCGCCATGCTTCTGCTAACGTGCGTTGCATTATCCGGCACGTTCTATAGCACTGTGCTGGTGCTGCAATTGATGTTCTATGCCCTGAGCGTCCTGTCGTTAACGCGCCGGTTCGAGGGTGGAACCTTGGCACGCTTTGCTGATGCGGCCGGAACTTTTGTGTTATTGAATAGCGCCGCAGTCGTGGCTCTGGCTAATTTTGTTTCGGGCAGACGAACAACATGGACACGCTGAACCCGTTCTATAGAGCGGAAAAACGAGAGCCGCCGCCGATGCCTAAAGGCCGAGAGCCAGAGGCTTCGACTCGTAACGAACAAAAGATCCGATGGTTTCTGCTGGTAGGCGCAGTCGCTCTCGTGTGCATCTTTGCTGCCCGCCACATCGCTGCCCGCCACATCCGCGTTGGCGAATTCGATTTCAACGTGGATGAGGCTCAACACGCCGTTACCGGTCTATTCGTAGCCGACGCCTTGCACGACCTGCCGCTTAGGCATCCCGTTCAGTATGCCAATACGTATTATGCGCAATACCCTGCGGTTGCCATCCTGCACTGGCCACCGCTGTTTTATCTATTCGAAGGCGCCAGCTTTATTTTGTTTGGCGCCACAGCAGCATCGGCAAGACTGACAGTCATCTTTTTCACCGTTTACCGCGCGGCGTTCTGGACGCAAGTGGGTTTCTACGGGTTTAGTTTTTTGGGATTCTCCGGCTGGAAACTGGGACCGCTCTTAAGGCTGAGTGATATCGCTTACACATTTGTTGCCTTGAACGCCGCTGCCCTGGTCGCGTTTTCGAAATTAATCACCGGACAGAAAGCCGTCTGGATGCATGCGACGGTTCCCATGGAGGTCCACCTGCGATGAAGATCCTGTGGGTCAAAGCCAACAAAATTCTACCGGTGCACAGCGGGGGAGATCTTCGCTCGTTCAACATTCTGCGGCAGCTGGCACGGCACCACCAGGTGACGTTCTTGTCGTATTATGACGGCCCGTGGGATGCCGACTACGAAACCAATTTGCAACGCGAACTGCCAGGAGCCGTGTGTGTGAGCACTGGGCAGCAGCAAGGCTCAGTGGTGGCTCGGGGATTCGATTATCTGCGCCGATTGCCGAACGCGGTTCCGTATGCGGTCAGCCGATTTGCCTCTGGAACCGTACAGGCAACTCTCAATCATTGCTTATCTGAACGTCCTGACGTTGCCCTATGTGATTTCCTGGATGCGGCCATTAACTTTCCCCAGCACGCGCAAATTCCTTCGGTTCTCTTCCAGCACAACGTGGAAAGCGAAATCTGGCGGCGTAACGCCAGTAACGGCTTGAGCGGAGTCAAGAAACTCGTCTACCGCATGGAGTTTAGAAAGATGCTGGGCTACGAGCAGCAGGCGCTAGCGCGATTTGACCATGTTATCGCGGTCTCCGATCACGACAAAAAACTCATGAGCGCCTGGACGGAGCCACAGCGAATCAGCGTCGTTCCTACTGGCGTCGATACCGAACAGTTCTGCCCCGATAACCGTGTACGGCAGAAGCCGTTGGTCATCTTTGTTGGTGCCATGGACTGGGAACCGAACGTCGATGCGGTGAAATACTTCTGCGCCGAGATCTGGCCTTCGGTCGTGGCAGAGGTGCCGCAGGCACGCTTTCGTATTGTCGGCCGGAATCCTGACCGCCGGGTCAAGGCGCTCAAGAGTTCTTCGATCGAAGTCACGGGCCGAGTTCCTTCCGTTGTGGACCATCTTCGAGAAGCGGCAGTGGTTGTGGTTCCCTTGCGAGTAGGTGGCGGGACCCGCATCAAGATCTACGAAGCCATGGCCACTGCGAAGGCGGTGGTTTCTACAACGGTCGGGGCCGAGGGGTTGGACGTCCACCAAGGGCAGGACATCGTGCTCTCGGACAAACCCAAGGAATTTGCCGAGTCTGTAGTTCGTTTGATGAAGGATGAGCAGGCTCGCGTCCGTCTGGGAAATGCGGCGGCAGCGCTCGTCTCCTACTACGGCTGGCCGGTCATCGCGGCAAAGTTCGCCGAAATCCTGGAAAGCGTCACCCGTCAGGGTTCAAATCTTCTCCTTCATCATCAGACGCGATCCGAACGGAATTTCAGCGGCAGCCCGCAGACGTCATAAAGAAATCAGAGAGGAGTGGCAATGCCGGTTTTGCAAAACGAACAGCCCCGCACCCGGTGGACTCGGGCGCTCGCCGAAGTTCGCGAGCCGCAGGCGGGCGTATTCTTCTGCTTGAGCGCTTTTTACTTTGTGTATTGTGCCCGGCCGGAAGATTGGATTCCGGGCATTGGCATCTTGCCTCTGGCGAAGGTTTCGGCAATTTTCGCGCTCTTGGGTCTGCTGTTCGCGGTGGGTCGGACCAAGCGCGGTTTCCGGAATCTGCCTCGCGAAGCTTATTGCCTGGTCGGCATCATCCTTTTCTTGTTGCTGGCTGCGGTCCTTTCGCCAGTCTGGAAGGGCGGGGCGTTTTTCAAGTTGCTGGATTTCTCCAAGATCCTCGTCGCCTGGGTGCTGACCTTCCTCGTAATCACGAACTTCGAGAGATTGCGACGCATTATTTTTATCCAGTGCGGCTCGGTCGCTCTCATAACAATTATTTCCGTGCTCAAAGGCCGGTCTCACCCACGGCTCGAAGGCGTCATTGGGGGAATCTATTCCAATCCAAACGACCTGGCTTTCTCGATTGTTCTATCGCTCCCGTTCTGCTTCGCCTTTTTTCTGAGGACGCGCAGCATTCTGGGCAAAATGTTCTGGGCTTTCGCCATGCTGGCGATGTGTGCCGCACTGTTTTTGACCGCTTCGCGCGCCGGCTTTATCGATCTCATCGTCACCGGCGCGGTGTGCCTGTGGATTTTCGGAGTCAAAGGAAAGAGGCCACGTTTGGTTGCGGGCGCGTTGCTGGTGGTTATTGTGGCGGGCGTGCTTGGGGGAGCCAAACTTAAGGATCGGTTTCGGGCCATTTCCGGTACAGATCTGCACGACAACGTCGACGTGATGGCCTACGAGTCCTACGAAGCGCGCCGCTCCCTCATGATTGACAGCGTGAAATCGATCGTGCATTATCCCTGGGGAATCGGGCTGGGAAATTTCGTTATTGCCTCCGGCGTCTGGCACCAAGTGCACGTGTCTTATCTGCAGATGGGCTCTGAAGGCGGCCTTGGCGCCCTGGTGCTCTATCTGTTGTTCTTCCGTTGTGGCTTTCAAAACTTGAAAAAGCTCCGCAGTATCCCGGATTACGATCCCGAAATGGCATTGTTTACCGGGGCTCTGTTCGGAACTTTAACCGGATTCCTGGTAGGTTCTTTGTTTGGGCCCGAGGCCTACCAGTTCTACCCCTATTTTGCGGTGGCATACACGTCGGTTTTATTGGCCATTGCTAAAGAGCAAGGGCAATTGGCAGAAGAGATGGCCTATCGCAACACTACTGGTTTTTCAAAGCTACGATCTGCGTCAGATTCGGTTCGTAATCAAGAACAGCGGCGACCTGCAGAGCCATCTCCGGTTGGCCGGCATTGGCGATGATACGGATTCACTTGATTTCCAGAATAGTCATGCCCGTCCAGTGCGAAAAGGAGAACCCGTGTGTGGCGTAGCCGGCACGGTGCAACCCGTGCCGACGGTTTCTTGAACCCGGAGCTGATCCGACGCATGCGTGGCTACTTCAAGCCGACAGCGGTGCAGCGGTTATTTGACGAGCATTTGCGCGGATACCGCGATCACTCTGGTCCCATCTGGCCCCTGCTGATGCTGGAGCTATGGCACCGCAACTTCCTCGAAAAAGCGCCGGATTTTTCCCGTATTCCCAGTCTGGTCGGGGCCAGGAGATGAGCACGCCCACGCAGAATCAATCCGCGTCTGAAGCGGCCTCATGCGCCTCTCCAAACAATCAGTGGCCAGGTTTCCCCAAGCCCATCTTTCTGATGGTCAATAGCCTCGAGCGGGGCGGCTCCGAGCGTCAGTTTGTCGAACTTGCCGGTTCGCTGAAATCCGCTCAATGTTCCGTTCACCTCGGGTGCTTACAGAAGGTTGGTCCGTTTCTGGAGGATCTTGAACGCTCTGGGTTTCCGGAGTTGGTGCCTTTCGATACGGGTGGCAGCCTGTATGGTCTTGAGTCCTGGAAGACGCGCTGGCAGTTGATGCGGCATTTGCGCAAGCTAGAGATAGCCGTTGCCCATTCCTTCGACTTCTACGTGAACCTGACCATGGTCCCGGCGGCGAAGATGGCAGGCGTTCCTGTCATTGGAAGCCAACGCCAGCTTGGGGACCTGCTTACTTGGGCGCAGTCTCGCGCCCAATTGGAGGTGTTCCGCTGGTGTGATCGCGTCGTCTGCAATTCCAAAGCCGCCGCAGACCGCCTCGTGCAAGCGGGATTGCGTGCCTCGAAACTCGTGGTCATTGGCAACGGCCTGCCTCCCGACGCATTCGCGAAGACTGCCGCAGTTCTGCCACGTCAAGACGGGATCCTGCGCGTGGGAATGATTGCCCGAATGAATATAAGGGCCAAGAATCAGGATTCATTCTTGCGAGCCACCGCCCGCTTGCGATCGAAATTTCCAGAAGCCGAGTTTCTCCTGGTGGGAGATGGTCCCTTTCGAGGAGAGTTGGAAAAGTTAGCAAGCGATCTCGGAATTCAGCGGCAGACCCGGTTTTTGGGAGACCGCCGAGATATCGGGGCAATCCTGGCCAGCATGGACATTTCCGTCGTCGCCTCGTCATCTGAGAGCCTGTCGAATGTGATGTTGGAATCGATGGCGGCCGGCGTGCCTGTGATCGCAACCTCTGTTGGTGGAAACGTCGAACTTGGCGGCGATGATCGTGCCCTGCTCATTCCTGCAAACAATGACGAAGCGTTGGCGGTAGCCATCCAGACGCTGCTTTCGGATGCCAACGTACGGCGCGAAGCGGCGCTCCGGGCGCGGCGATTCGCGGAGGGCAACTTCAGCCTCGAGCGAATCCGCGAGAAGTATTGCGACCTCTATTCTGAGTTAGCTACCGCCCGAGCGCGCTAGCAGGCTCGGGAACAACTCTCGCGAGCAGCATTCCGTGTTCATGCTGAGTGTAGCGCTTCGATTCGCGAGGAGCGAATCGGAATGCGGAGTCGAAGGATTCGTATACCGAACGGCGCTCTCGACCGCGGGGGATTTTTTCCGCATCGGCTCGATCCGTCTGGTCAGTGCCTAAAACAATGCGACTCCAGTCGTGCCTCCTACTGCACTCCCATCGCCACCGGCTTATACTTTTCCTGTTCCAAACACGCCCGGTGCCACAACTCCAAATTTAGCAGTCGCCAGATGCGATCGTAATGGTCGCGATACCCTGCCCGGTGTTCCTCGAAAAGCTTTTCCACTGCGTCCCGTTTGAATAAATCGCGCTCGGTGGAGCGGGCCTCCAGCAAGAGATCGCGAACGATCTTCAGCTGCGACCCTTCCAGCGACCGGCTTCCAAGGCGTGAAGCCCAGTTTCGGATGGTACAGAATCGAATGCGGCAGTAGGTTTTCCATGCCTTTCTTCGGGAATATGTTTGCCCGCCAGTCTTCGGACCTGCAGTTTCTGCGGAATGTTGGTTGCAAACTCCACCAGCGGATGATCGAGGAAGGGGGCCCGGCTCTCGATCGACGCTGCCATGCTCATGTTGTCCTGCTTCATCAGGAGTTCCACAAGATAGGTCTTAATATCGGTGTAGAGCAGCCGCTGCAACGTCTCGCCAGAAGAGTGTTCCCAATATTCGAGCACGTTTTCGTATGCCGAGCCTTGCGTGCATTCGCGCAGCATCTCGTCGCTTAGCAGACCCTCCTGATCTGCCTCGTCGAAGGCGGAAAAGAAATTATCGAATAAAAGACGCCCACGAGTCGCTGTCGCGTGCGAGAAAGGTGTGGGACAGTTTGCGCCGGACTGTCGCCCCGATCCACCTCGAGTTGGCGATCGATCCACGAATAGTTCGGCGTACGCTGCCAGGCACCATACGCCGGTAGGTCCGGTCCCAAGCCGCATTCTTCAAGGTGAATTCGTATCGCGTGTATCCCCCCAGGGTTTCGTCCGAACCCTCGCCCGTCAGAACGACGGTGACCCGCCCGAGCTTCGCCACGAAATACAGCGGAACGCTCGAAGGCCAAACGATGGGCTCGTCCTCATGCCAGATCGAAACGGCAAGCCCTCAAAGAAATCCTGCTAGCTGACGAGAACTTCGTGGTGAACTGAGTTCAGGTGCTTGGCAACGATGCGGGCGTAGGGTAGTTCGCTGTAAGCGCCCTCCGCGTATCCGACAGAGAAAGTCTCGACCGGGCTTTGGCGGATTTTGGTCATGAGCGCAGCGACCGTGCTGGAATCAACCCCGCCACTGAGAAAGAATCCGAGCGGCACGTCGCTTATCAAGTGACTCTCGACCGCCTGCTCCAGCTTCTCTCGATAACTCCGGATGTAGCAGGCTGCAGGCCAATCCGGCTGAGAGTGAGGTCGAGCCGCTTGGAAACATCCTGCCCGAGGCGGGCTCAAGTTCGTCCCAACTCATGCGGGATAGGCGGAACAATAGTCTACGCGCAGCTCGGGGCACAACCAGATTTTATCCTCAAGTTCCCGGTATACTCCAAGAGAGCAAAAACATTCTTGAGAGACGAAACTTAGGTAACCTTCAGCGCATTTTGGGAACTGGCATACTGCAATCTTGCTTGATTAAGTGCTCAGGAGCTCGAGAGTGGGTCTATCCATCAGCGTGTTTGGAATGGGGTACGTGGGATCAGTATCGGCCGCCTGCTTCACCGACTTAGGACACCGAGTGATCGGCGTGGATGTAAGCCCGCTGAAAGTAGAAGCGATGGCGGCCGGGCGTACGCCCATCGTGGAAGCCCGCATGGCCGAGTTGATTGAAAAAGGGCATCGCGCCGGGCTGCTCCATGCCACAACCAATCCGGAAGAAGCAGTCTGCAACTCTGATATCTCTTTCGTTTGTGTCGGTACCCCGAGCATGCGCAGTGGCAAGCTCGATCTGGGATACGTCGAGCGAGTCGTTCACCAGATTGGCAACGCTCTAAAGAAGAAAAATGTCCATCACCTTGTTGTTCTGCGGAGCACTGTGCTCCCGGGCACTACCGAATCGATGGTGATCCCGACGCTGGAGAAGGCGAGCGGGGCCCGTGCCGGCACCGCTTTCACCGTCTGCTACAACCCGGAGTTTATGCGCGAAGGCAGCGCCGTTGCCGATTTCATGCAGCCTCCTTACACCGTGCTTGGGGCGCAGCAAAGAGAACATCTGTCCACCGTCCGTGAACTCTACAGGAAAGTCTCCGGCCCCATGTTCGAGACCAGCATCCCTGTAGCGGAGATGGTCAAATACGTGTGCAATGCGTTCCATGCGGTGAAGATTGGGTTCGCCAACGAAATTGGAACACTCTGCAAAAGCCTTGATGTCGATGCCGAGGCGGTGACGAAGATTTACACCTCGGATACCAAACTGAATATTTCTCCGGCATATCTCTCTCCCGGATTCGCATTCGGCGGATCGTGCCTGCCCAAGGATTTGCGGGCGCTGAGCCATCGCGCCAAGGAGTTGGATGTGACTTTGCCTCTGCTGGAATCTATCCTTCCCAGCAACACCCTGCACATCGATCGTGCCGTGGAAGCCGTGCTGCGCTGCGGCAAACGGAAGATTGCTTTTCTGGGATTGAGCTTCAAACCCGGCACTGACGATCTGCGCGAGAGTCCGCAGGTGCAGATGATCAAGCGCTTGCTGGGCGAAGGATACCAAGTCCGTGTTTGGGACCGCGATGTGTCCCTGGGACGAGTCACAGGTTCCAACCGCCAGTACATCGAGGAAGTCATTCCGCATATCGGCTCGCTGTTGTCCTCCGACATGGAATCTGTGGTGCAGAGCGGAGAAGTCGTCGTGATCGCAACCAAAATTGATAAAGCCCAACTCGCTGCCAGCCTCAGCCGCGAGCAGATCATCGTCGATCTGGTGAATCTGGCGGCAAGTGCTCGGCCTGTAGTGGATGGTACTTCATATCAAGGAATTTGCTGGTGAAAGAAGTAGTCAGTAGACAGGAGTCAGTGACTCGATCTGTACCGGCTACTGACTGCTGACTACCGACCACCAACCACTGTTTCCAAGCATGAAAGCAAAGATCATCAATCCCGAGCAAGTCGATTGGGCGCGCTTAGACGCTTTCGCCGACCGCACCGTTTTTCAGACGCGCGAATGGCTCCAATTCGTACACCAAACGCAGCGCGCCAGGATTGTCATTTGTGAATTGAGTGATGGCGGCCAGTGCGTCGGATACTTTTCGGGACTACTATTTTCGCGTTTTGGAGTTCGCATACTGGGTAGTTCATTTCCGGGGTGGACGACGCCTTACATGGGCTTCAACCTGGTCCCCGGAGCGTCCCGCAAAGCCGCATTGGCTGCCATCGAGCAGGTCGCGTGGGATAGTTTGAAATGCCTGCATATGGAAGTCTCCGACCCGTTCTTTTCGCCTGAGGACGGAGTGGACAATGGATTCGCAGCCGAAGCTTACGTTTCCTATCGCAGCGACCTCACCAAGACCGAAGACGAAATTTTCAACAGCATGGATAGCGCCTGCCGCCGCTGCGTGCGCAAGGCGGAAAAAAGTGGAGTCACTATTGAAGAGGCCCACGACTCGGCATTCGCCGACGAATACTACGAACAATTGACGGATGTCTTCGCCAAGCAAGGTTTAGTGCCGACCTATCCGCTGGAAAGAGTTCGGGCACTGATTCGCAATCTGGAACCGGCGGGGCGCGTTTTGTTGGTGCGAGCCCGCGATCCACAAGGGAGGTGCATCGCCAGCGGAATATTTCCCGGATTCAACAAAATCGCCGAATTCTGGGGCAATGCCAGCTTCCGTGCCAGCCAGAACCTGCGCCCCAACGAGGCGATCCACTGGTACGTGATGCGCTATTGGAAACGCCGCGGCGTCGAAGTCTACGACTGGGGCGGGGAGGGCACCTACAAAGAGAAGTATGGTTGCGTGCCGCACCGCGTGCCATGGTTCACGAAGTCGCGTTTCGGCTTGCTTTCGACACTACGCGGGCAGGCGAAGACACTCTTCGCAAAAAAACAACAGTTCCAAGGCTGGTTGCAGAGCCGGCGAAAAACGGCTGATGGCGAGGGCTCCAGCCCTACGACCGAGGCTTAAGTTGCAGACCGCCGCATATAAAGGGGGCGATCTTGGGTGAGTAAGATTGGCGCGCACCGCCTTGTTAAGATTAACTGGATGCAAGGCAATTTTCAGTGAACTGATAGCATATCCTGAGGCAGAGACATGCTAAAACGAGGTGTAAAGCACCTTTCGCGGGTTAGTGATGTGTTGTTTCGCAAGCTGCGCATCGAGCGCGACATAACCATCTTTCCCGATGACGTGTTTTTGACCTCTTATCCCCGATCCGGAAACACGTGGACACGTTTTCTCGTGGGAAATTTAGTGCATACGGAAGAGCCAGTCACATTTCTGAATGTCGAGCGCCTGGTTCCCGACATGTACAAACACAGCGACCGGTACATGCGAAATCTGCCCCGGCCACGCATTCTGAAAAGTCACGAGGTGTTCGATCCTCGTTACAGGCGCGTGATCTACATCGTGAGAGATCCTCGCGATGTTGCCGTCTCGCAATACCACTGGGAAATGAAGCAGAAGTCAGTCCAGGATGAGTATCCGATCGAACAATTCGTTCCCCGGTGGATCGAAGGAATCTACTGGGATCGGCTGGCCAATTGGGGAGACCACGTGACCAGTTGGCTGAGCACACGGCAAGGGCGCGACAGTTTTGTGATCCTGCGATACGAGGACCTGCTGGCGAATGCTCAGGCAGAACTCGTCAAGGTTGCCCGGCTGCTGGGGATTGAGCCCGCGCCCGAGCGGCTCGCGCGCGCTGTGGACTTGAGTTCCGCCGACCGGATGAAGAAGCTGGAAAGTACTCAGGGCGATAAATGGGTGCAGACCCGCTACACGCGCCAGGACAAGGCCTTTGTCCGCAAAGCTGCTTCCGGCGACTGGCGATCAGTTCTGTCTTCGCAATCCGTAAAGGAGATTGAGACTGCCTGGGGTGCGATCATGACGCGGCTCGGCTATCTCCTTAGCAGCGAAAGTCAGAGAAGCGCCGACGTTGCTCACGTACAGAACTGATCGGCTCAGAAGTTATTCGGCAAACCGTCACCATCGGCGCGAGTGACGTGAAAAGACGGCCGGGTTTCCTGCAACGGCTGCAGTAGCTCGGTCAGTTTTTTCGATAGAGCAAGCACGAAATTCGAGGGACCCTTCAGAAATCCGTTCTGTTCAAACGAACGGCACCACATCTCGTGAGCCTGGTTGGAAACAATCAGATCGACTCCACGCTTCTCCAAGGCTTTTGCTGCAGCCTGGACCACGGCTCCAGCGTTTTCCGGGGACGCCCAACAATCAATCACTGAGCCGACGCGCATGGTGCCGAACTTTTCATCCTTGCGCCGCTCTCCCACGACTGCCCATCCAATCACTTGATTTCCGCGGCTCACGCGAATGCGTGTCAAAGTGTTCTGGTCGGGCGGATAAAGCAGGCGCAGCGTCTCGCTGTCCCGTACGGCCGCCATGGTGACGAAACTCTTGGCTTGGTCCCACAGATGGTCGGTCCAAGTGGAGAACTCGTTAACTTCTTCGGCGACAAAATCGGTTGCACCGCGATGCCTCCTACCAAAGTATTGAGCAGCTTTGATCCCTAGCCATCCCGTCCCTGTGATTGCCGCCAAATCCAGGAGCACTGCACGCCAACGCTGTGCACGCAACGCCTGCATCTCGCGCAAGAACTTTGTGGGGTGGACGACCCGAAAATAGAAAGGCAGCAGCGTGAGGCTGAACCCCAGGGCCTTGATCATCCTGGCGATGGGGCTGTCGGATCCGCCCATTCCCAGGGCATAAAGCAGCGGCTCGCGCGCCAGAGCATCCCGGGCCAGCAAGGCTCCGACCGAAGCATACGAACGATCAACAATGCCTTCCGCCAGCGAATGATGGTAGCAAGCAATGTTGACGATGCCTTTGCCCCGGATGAAGAGTCGTTCGTGCTTGATGGCGTACGCTCCTCGAACTGCCGATCCCTCCACGGCGACAAAAAAATCGTTCCAAACGGGGGAACCGGATTGCGGCGGAAGCCAGCGCGGGACCGCACTTTTCGGGAAGACTAAATTAGGATCGTTCGTTCCTGCCTGCAATCTGCGGTTGAATTCCACCACTGCCGGCTCATGTTCGCGAAGGTAAGGTTGAATCGAGATGGGCAAGACTAGCTCGGCGCGGTCTGCAGTTTGCCTTCCACCAGCTTGACCACATCACCAATGGTCTTCATCTGCTCGATCTCTTCGGGCATGAGTTGCAGATGAAATTTTTCCTCCAAGGCCAAAACCAGGTTGAGGTGCTGAACCGAGTCCCAGCTCTCAATCGTTTCCGGGGAAGACGCGTTGTCGATCTGACTGGGTGGGATGGCGAACAGATCTGACGCCAGAGTGCGGATCTGATCGAAGATGGACGAAGTCAACGTTTGCCTCCATTTGCCGCGATCACTTTAACCCATTCCGGGGCGGCTATTTTCCCCCGGCTGAGATCAAAAGACCAAAGAGATCCGTTGCCGTTCTGTTGGGCAAGTTCAAAACCATGTTGGGAATAGAAGTCACGAGCAGGTGCATTCTTTTTGGTGGGCAAAAACCATCCACAGAGCCGCTTGCATCGCCGAGACAAAGCTCGCGTCGCGAGTTGCGAAAGCAATGCTGTTTCCACGGTGCGCCCGATCACCCGACAACTTAGCAGAAGTGTATCAATGTTGCAGGTTTCGTTTTCATCCTTGGTAATGGCGACCCCCACCAAGCCATGATCACCGAATCGATCCCGCACCTTGATCGACAGAACCTGACATTCCGGTCTTGCCGCCATCTCCGTGATTTGTTGCTCTGTGAATCGCCGGGTCGTCAGATTGAATTGATTCGTCTTTTGCGTGAGTTGCGCCACCCTTGCAAGTGTTGCAGGCGAGACGGGCGCGACCTCAGCTTCCTGTTCCAGGTAGTGGAAGAAGTCTTCCTTGCACTGAAAATTATGTTCTGCGTGCGCGCGTTCTCGTTGGGCTGCGTACATTGTGGTCCGCTGCTGGTCTTCTTCAGACAGCGCCAGCCGCTCAAATAAGGGAGAGTCTTGGACGGCTGCCGCATAGCCCAGCGGATCTTCCGGCAGATCAATAACGTGGACCTCAGGAAGCAGTTGGCGCAGTTGTTCGCGCTCGAAGGGATTGTCGTCAGTGAATGCCAGCGAATCCAGACCCAAATTCAATTCCGTTGCAATCTCGTGCAGATTCTGACTCTTGTCGCTCCAGTTAATGCGGATGGCCGCAAAATCCTTCGGCTTGAGCAGCATTCCGGGATGGCTTCTCAGAGCTTCCATGGCATCGTCGGGATTGTTCTTGCTGCACACTGCCAAAAGAATTCCGCGCCTGGCAAGATCCAGCATCGTTCTCTGAAGTTCCTGGTAGGCCGCGCCGGGATATTCCTGCCCCAACTTGATTCCGTTCATCCCGTCTTCCCCGATAATTCCGCCCCACAGCGTGTTATCGAGATCGGTTACAAGCACCTTGGCGGTTTTCCCGGAGAGCGGTACCAGAAACCTCATCCATTCCCGAGCGAGATAAATCAGGTGATCGGCCGAAACGGGCATTCGGGCAATCAGCCATTTGCGTTGATCCCGCCAGCGCAAGCGCCCGTGCCGTGCCACCAATCCGTCATAGTCAAGGATGTAAACATTGCGATGCTGAGACGCGATCTTGACCAACTCGCGGTTAATCTGCTGAATCGCGGCGGACTGCCCATTGTCCTGTTGAGCATCGAGGACTCCTGCGCTCGGACACGCCCGTTGCTCGAGAGAATGCACGATCATTGCGGCGGAGCTGCGCTCTCGAAACACGCGTATCCATTGCGCGAAGCTCTCGGAAACTCGTTGAACGATTTCTGGTCCCGCCGACGGCGAAAGCTGCGCGGATGGACTCCATAGATCGGGGGCTACGTCCGATGTCTGAGCGGCCAGGACGGCGGCATTCGGTTCGAATTTGTAAAGCGCGCTACTCGAGTCGAGGATTTCCTGCGCGAACGCGTTGAACTCTCCGATATTTGTGGCCAGATCGACGCCGCGCACGAAGGCCTCCGCCCGCAGCAGGGGAATCACGGGCTCCACCGTGAAGGAGCGTAGGAATACGAGGCGGAAGGGAACCAGAGGAACTTTGCCGCGCAGCTGTTCAAAGCGCGAGACCACAAACGGCGCGGCAGCCGTACCGACGTTCTTGCGCCAAAATTCGCTCAGGCAAGCCGATGCCAATTCCGGCGTTCCCTGCAAGATCAGGCGGTCCGCCTCGCTGCGCAGGTCTGGAGTCTGAGTCGTCGATGTCATGGTTCAGCGTGCTTCATCCGATTTTTGTTAGGAGTTGGGAGAGCTTACCAGCCATCCGCCGCGGACAACGTATTCCTGTGCCCCTGATGCATCACTTCAACTCCACAATGAATACGTCCATCCGATTTTTGCCTGTAGGTCCGGTTCCCAACAGGTTTTCCCAGTCGGAGGTGAACTCGAAGAAACGGCCATCCTGAGAAACATTGCCACGCGGACTGGACCAGAAGCCATTTTTCGCCGAGCTGTAAGTATGGGCGAACCGCCAGACCTTCGAACCCTTTCCGTCAGTTTCGGCACAGTCGATCTCATTCTCCCAAGGACCCGTGACCATGGGAGCGGTGCCCGGAGCCGCGCTATTGCTGGGCAAGAACGTTGAATAGCACACCGGGGCCGTGTCGTCCGGATCGACGTTATTCCAGGAGAAATGGGAGTCGTACCACTCTTTTTTTCCCTGTTCCAATCCCTCAATCATGGATCTGGACTCCTCCACATGATCTAGGGGTCGCAATAATACTTCCATGGGATGATGAAAGCCCGACGTGCCCAAGATATGGGAATATCCCATCACATGATGACCGCTACAGGCCTTTTCGCATACGCTTACATTTAAAGTGTCGAGTTGCCACACTACCCAGCGATGGCCGGGGCTCGAATTTGTACCGCGAGTCACATAGACAAATTTGCCGGATTTTGCAATTCGAGCGTTATGGACCAAAAACCGGTCGGGAACCGAGATGGTTCCCTTTGGTCCCCAGTCGCCGCCAATCTCTCCGGTTTCAGTGTTGTACCAACGGCACCCGTGGTTCCGTTCATAAACGTAGACGAGATAGCTCCTGTTCTGGCCCGGACCTAAAATCGTGATAAAACGACTATCATCAGCGCTTACCGAAATCACACTGGCCGTATCACCTGCGCCGAGCTTCACGCATTTTGATGGCTTGCTGATCTCACTTACTTTCCCGCTGGCGGTGTCATATTGCTCGATGGTAGCTTCCTGGTGTTGCACGCCATAAAGAATATTGTTCTGTGCGAAGCTGAATTGCGGCTCTGGCCCCCAATGTAGGGTGGGTGTTTCGGCAATCTGGGGCTTCATCGTACTGGGATCGAAGTGAAAGAGGAGAAAAGATCCGCCATCGGTGGTCACATAAAACATCGTCGAAGTTTTGTTCCACGTGTTCTGCTCGGCCGAAGATGGTGAGTACACCGAGCGGCCAGTCTTAACCCGATCTGTGTTCTGATCGGTAACCCGCACAATGCGCGAGCCAAAGACCAGATCCGTGATGATGGATCCAGCGGGGCCCACCGCCGGTGCTTTTTCCGGATAAACCTCAATTTTTCGGTCAGTTCGAGCGCAGTAGGGACCTGGCACACAGCTTTTTTTTTCGGGGGCTGTATCGGTATTAACAGGGATCTGCGCAGCACAGGCCATGCTAAACGCAGTGATTGCAAAACACTGAAAATAAAACTTTTTTGGGGCCACGCTTGAAAGTCTCCTCTCCAAGCCAGAGTCAATTCTAATTGCTCGCCTGAATCGTGCCAAATAGAAGACTTTCACATATTTCGCCGTTGGCTCGATCGCAATATTCGGGCGCGGACGCGATCGTAAACAGAGTTTCCGAGGAGCCGCTTGGCAATTTCGCGAACTGCCGTCTGCACTCTAAGGCGGGTCAGGCTGGTGCCCTCGCAAATGGCGGCAAAATCGCTTAAAGGAATATCTCTCAGGATCGCGACGCGTCCCAGAGCAAAGGGGTCGGATGTTGGGGAGTTTGCCTGAAGGCGGCTCGTTGCGACGGTTCGGTATCCTGCTCTCCGCGCCATGAGCAGAACGCGGTCGTCAAAGCGACCACCGGGACATGAAAAGTGCTCGACTGACGCTCCTACAATCTGTTCCAGTTGCGACCGGGCATCGCAAATCTCGCGTTGCAAACCTTTTTCGTCGAGATCGGAAAGATAAGCATGGGTCATCGAATGGCAGCCAATCTCGAAGCCGAGAGCCCGCAATTCCCGAACTTGCTGATGGGAGAGGTAACCGGTAGTCCCCAATGTTCCAGTGGTGACGAAAAAAGTTGCCATGTAGCCGGCCTGCCCCAGAATCGGTGCCGCTGCCAGAAGATCTGTCTCGCAGCCGTCGTCAAACGTAATGCAGGTAAAACGGCCTTCCGGGTAGGCCAGGGCCTGACCGACGGACAGCCCGCCGAATCCTTGCTGCTTCAGAAAGCCGATCTGCCTGCGGAACTCATCCTCCGTTAGCACATATCGGGAGTATCCCGGCTCGTTTTGACAGAGGGGCCGTCCAGCAAGTGCTAATTCGTGATACATCAGGAAAACGATCTCGCGTTTTGGCATAGCAAAAAGCCCGTCAGGGAACTGTTTGGCAATTTCCGAGTGCTGCGTTACGGCACTGGCAGAAGGCCGAAGACAACCCCGATCCCACTCGGTTCAACTTCAATCTCTCGTTCACACACGCCGCGCTCCACATCGTAAAGGGCAATGTGGGAAGGACGATGGAGATAGGTCAATCCATGCTTAATCCAGGAAACGTTCTCGATGAATTTTGTGGGGCGCACCCTGGTGAAGCCAACCCAGAGCCACCTTTCATCCAGAGGCAACACGCCCCTGCACCAGCCCAGGGTTTGATCTGATTTCGGAATCATCTGATTGAAATCGATGATCCGATCCACCTGCAGCGTGTCCTGCCTCGCAATTGCAACGCGCCCATCCACAAGAGTGAAGTAGATCTCGTCACGAAAGGGGTATCCATCATGCGGTCTCTGCACGCCGATATCAATACGCAGGCCGGGATTAGTCAAGCAGATGGCATCCCGCTGGCGTAGACGTGTTACCCAGACTTCCTGACCGAGCTCAAACGCATAGTTGGGATGAGATACATGCGGTTTCGTGGTAGGCACTTTGCGGTAGTCTGTGCTGTGGGAAAATCGAACCCATGGATCCTGTCCGAGCACCCCCCATTCTCTGATTACTTTTCCATCCGTGCTGACCTCCACCACCATGTCCAGACCGGTCACCACCACCAGCAATGTTCCCCAAGACGTAGCACAGACGTGGTGCAGATCATTAAAGCAGGGCAGGGAGATGTAATGCCGAACACGATAGTCGGGGAGTTCGTAAACCAGAACTTCGGTCGAGGTACATGCGTACAGCAGATTCCCTCGAATGCAAGCCGACTTGAACAGAATTGCAGGGAGTTCGTTCGGACAGACTTCCTGAGGCGACACATACTCCACACACTTTCGTGAGCGGTTATTTGCAAGATCGAATTCGATCAGCACGGCCTGATCACAGGACTCCCACTCCTCCAATTTCTTGAATATGGTGCTGCGAAGTCGCCCTCCGGAGACCAATAGCTTGTTCATCGTGATTTTCCCCGGAATGCGAGATCCTCTCCAGCGGTAGAGCCGCCTGTTAATTCCTTGTAGAACGAGAATATGTCGCGCAGATTGCTGTCGTCTGTCTCCGCCGAACTCGCTTTCCTGACGGGATGCAAGAGGAGCTCCTCAGTAGCTTGCAAGAGTGCCTCCAAATTCGAGGGGGGAATCAAATGAACTCTGGCCGGCCGCATTCCGTTATCCGTGGCGATCACGGGCGTGCCTAAGTGCAAAGCTTCGCGGACCGACACGGCATCTCCATCGTAAAGTGTAGTGCGCAACATGAGATCCGCGCGTGAAATGGCTTGCAAGGTGGAGGAGTGCGGCACGTCTCCGCAGAGTAGAATGTGCTCAACGTAATCGCGCGCCTGGATACGATCGCGAATTTCATGCTCCAGGCTGCCGGATCCTATTAACACCAGGCCTGCGGACCCAAACTTCTGCCGAATTGATCCCAGCGCCTCAATCTGCAAGGGCAGGTCGTACTCGGGCTCCAGCAGTCCCACGGAGATGAGAACCGGGTGGTGAGTATCGAAAAACGATTCCACGGGAGGCGGCAATGTGTTCTCGTTGCCGCCCTCGGGCAAAAACGAATGAGGCAGGATCAATCTCGACTTCCGGCTCGGAACGCCGAGGCGTTCGAAAAAATCCATAATCTCCCGATTCACTCCGATCAAACCATCGAAGCGCCGTAGAACAAAACCTGCAAGTGAAGTTCGCTTTGTCGCCCGTCCTTCGGGAGAGGATGGGTATCCGCCAGAGTGGAATGTCAGAACCGATCTGCTACCTGATTGCAGTGTGCATACCAGCCCTAAAGCCAGAACACGCCTATTCAGTGTTCCTCCCACATGCAAATGGATCACGTCGTACTTCAGCTGCCAGAGCAACCGGAGTAGTCCGGCGGCACTGCTCGGATAGTAGACCTCGTCAGACTCCGGCTTCCTATGACGTGTAATGTTGATGACCGGGCAGGCCACACCCTGGCTTCGCAGAAAGCTCCGTATCGCGACCAAGTTACTTTGGACACCGCCGTGGGGCGGCGGATAGGGTCCTAGCTGGAGCACTCTCATCGGGCAGGGGTAGCGAGAAATCCTTCCAGATCGATTCTCCGAGGAGCACGTTCACGCGCGGATTCCATCATCCGGAGACATCCCAGGGTGGAGCGGACGCCGTCGAAAACCGTCACTTGCGGTGCCCGTCCCTGTTTCAGCGCGCTAAAAAAGTCGCTCATTTGCCCTTCGTAACCTTTTTCGGCAAACCAGCTCGATTTGCTGCGTACTACACCCGCTTTGAGCGTGAATCGTTTGAAATCCTCGGCCATCGCTCCCGCTCCTGGGGCAAAGGCTTCCACGCGCTCTCCTCCCGAGCTTCGGCTGCCCACTGTGCAATACGTCAGATTGGCGATTGACTCATCGGCAAATCGAAATGCCGCCACGGTGTTGTTTTCTCCTATGGGGTCCATCTTGCCTGTGGGTAGCGAATAGGCAGTTACTTCGATGGGCTCCGACTCGAGCAGCCAGTACATCAGATCGATAAAGTGGCAGCCTTCTCCCAGAATGGCGCCCCCAATGGCTGGATCTGCCATCCAATACGAGCCTGAGATTCCGGGTGAATTGACGCGGCAATTGATAACTGCTGGCCCACTGCGCTTCACCAACTGCTTTTTCAATGCCGAGTAGGTGGGCGCGAAGCGCCGGTTGAACCCAACTGTAAGCTGCTTTCCACTGCTGGCCACTGCCTGACAGAGGTCGCGACACTCGCTCTCGGTGAGAGCCATGGGTTTTTCGACAAAGACATGTTTTTCCGCATGCAGGGCTGCGAGTGCCTGGGGAGCATGCTGCGGATTCCGGCTCACGATCACGACCGCCTGCACTTCTGGATCGGCCAGGATCTCGTCGTAATCGGTCGCGCAATATTCCGCGCCGAAACGCACCGCGTAACTCTTGCCGCGGGCGCCGCTGCTCGAATGAATCGCGCGCAGCCGCACGCCTGGAGTTTTCTTCAGATTGGGTAGATGAGCCCAACGTGCCAGGTTGCCTGCCCCAACCAGCGCGACCCCTATGGAAGTCGAATCGGCGCTGGGGGTGTGAACTTCGATTCGGCGCTTGGGCCGAAAGTCGGCGAGTGGTTCCTCCAGATCCGCGGAGGGATACTTCACCAGCACGGCCAGGCTGTTCGAAGACGGATCCATGATCGTGTCATAAGCCTTCGCGGCATCTTCCAGTGCAAAGCGATGCGTAATCAGCGGCTCGATCTGAACCCGTCCTTGCGCAAGCAGTCGGAGAAACTCCTCCATGTTGCGGTTTTCAGTCCAGCGAACGTATGCTCGCGGGTAATCCTTCCCGTCCCGTTCATAGGAGGAGTCATAGCTGCCCGGGCCGTACGCACGGGCCATGAGCACCTGAATTTCTTTGAGATACGTCTCGTACCAGGGAAAATTGAGCTCTACCGCGCCGACGTCGACAATGCGCCCGCGATCGCGGCAGATATCTACGGCAAGGCGGCACGGCGCGTCAGATTTTGCCGCCGCAGCAATAATGACGCAATCGACGCCATGTCCGTCGCTCAGGGCACGAATCTGCGCGCCGATTTCGGAATTTCCGACCACGGCTTCATCGGCGCCGAGCCGGCGCGCCAGCTCTACCCGTTCCGTTCGAAGGTCAGTCGCGATAATGGATCCACCCTGAAGCCGGGCCAATTGCGCGACTAGTTGCCCGACCAGGCCCAGCCCGACCACGGCCACTCTCTCGCCTAATGAGATATTTGCTATCCGAACTCCATTCAGTGCAATGCTGCCGAGGGTAGTGAAGCAGGCATACTCGAAGGGAACATTATTAGAAATGCGCGCCGCCAGATTCCGTCCCACCGGAATCGTTTCACTGTGGCCGGTACCCTCTCCTCCATAGGCGACCCGGTCTCCCACTTTTAGGTCCGTGACCGAGGGGTGCTTCTCGGCGACATATCCCGCGCCGGAATATCCCAGTACCGCATACTCGCTGAACTTCGCTTTGACCTCGGCAACTGTCCGGATCGGGGCGTCCTTCAGAGCATTCCAGACTTTGGTGATCTGCGAGGGATCGTTGGCCACTGCTCGCGCCACGCCCTCCTTGTGGATGCTTGCCGTTTCCGTACCGCTGCTGATGAGGGAGTAAATAGGGCGAACCAGCACGTGATGAGAGCTGACCGTAGGATCAGGTACCTCATCCACGATGATGTCCTTCAAGCCTTTTCGGAGGATCTGCTTCATGGATCTTCATATTAACAGCCGATTTCCAGCAAAGCCTGCGACTTTCAGTAACTACACCAGAGCGAAGAATTGCCGCCTTACGACTGCGACGCACCGCTTTCCCGGAAATAACGCGATACTCTGATTCTTGCTTCAATACCCAGCGGCTCGCGGGTGAGCACGAACCAAAGTATCCCGATCCCGTAGGCAGCAAATCCGGCTGCCAGATTGATTGCCAGTTGCAGATAATGATGCGCATAGAAATAGCGCTGCATAAAGACCATGACCACAGACATTGGAATGCACAGCACAAGCGGATACGTGTACGCCTCCACCAGAAATCTCCAGACTGGAACGTTCAGGTGCCGGCACGTATGTCTCGGCAAGAAGAATAGGGAAGTGCACAGGAGGGGAATGGCGGTTCCGATAGCGTCACCCACGATGCCGAGCGGCCGGATCAGAGCGACGCTCAGAATGACATTGGCAATTCCCTCCAGCAATACCACGTAGCCAAGGGACTTGTGCAGGCTCATGCCGAACAGGATCCGGTTCGACGAACTCTGTGAGATGTACAGTGCCGACGGGATCAGCAGGATCAAAAGCACCAGATAACTCGAAACGTAGCGTGGACCGACCCACGCTTCGATGACCGATTTTCCCATGACAACCAGGGTTACAGTGAGCGGGAGAGTAACAAAGGCGCAAGCTCGGTTGCCAGCGATGAAGATCTTGCGCAGCTGCACGAAATTTCCACTCGCGTGGAAATGGCTCGACATGGGAACGAAAATCTGCGCGAGGCTGCTCACCACCTCCGTCGCATAATCAACCAGTCTTGCTCCAATGGAGAAGAAGGTAATGGCCCCGGCGCTTAGGAAGCTGCCGATGATCACTGCGTCGGTTCTGAAACGCAAGCGTCCAGCCACGATGATCAAGAAGGTCACCGAGCCATAGCTTGCTACCTGTCGCAGCGATCCCCGGCTCACGTATTTCCAGCCATAAGGAACGGGGAGCAACCGATGAGCAATCACTAACCGAACCGTGGCTCCAACTATTGGGAGCCCTACCGTTACCAGTGCAACCGCAAGCAGTCCATAACCGACTCGCAGTACATAAACGACCAACACCGCTCGCAGCAGCGTAGCCACGATATTGGTCCAATTGAGCAGATAAAAACGTTGTAAGCCTTCGAGAATGCCGCCCGAGATTGCCAGCGGAAACCCGAGTGCCAGCGACCCTCCCACCATGATGAACAGAATGCGAGCGTCGCGAAGGAATCCGGGCGGTACATGAAAGATGTGCTCCACGTAAAAGCTGCCCAGAAATGTCGGCACGAGCAAGATTGCGCCAATACCGGTATAGACGAAGAAGCAGGTGTTGATCAGCCGGGCCAGCTCTTCTCGATCGCCGGTGGCTTGGAATTTCGAAACATAGCGTACGAGCGAGGACCTGATCCCAAAATCGAAGATCCCGTAATATCCGCTCAGCGAAAAAATCAGGACCCACAATCCGAAAGCGTCATCCCCGAGGTGGTGCAAAATGTAAGGGGATAGGAACAAGCCGACGGCGATATTGGTGGCCAGACCTCCCCAACTGGAAAGGATGTTCTTGAGAGCTCGTGTCTTAAGGCTCATTCGATTGCATCCGCACCGAACGCGCAAGTCGCGCCATCCTTGCAACCCCACATTCTTCTGAAGTCGGTGAGTGGGTGGTTCAGAGAAACAGACGTCTACACCAAGGAAAAGGCAACGCCGCGCATGCAAGTCGGATGCCCCATTTGGTTGACGCAACTCATCCTTCAGCTTGGCACAAAGCCCCTGAGCCTGTCTAGGTTACTGGGCATGGCAGATGGAGCGCCGGCGAGAACTGAACCGGATGCTACAATTTTGGCACTTTGGCGAAGAGTGACTGTCTCCGCATTCTTTTGTTTCTGGCGGTCGTGGTCGTGCTCGCGAGCGTTTTTGTTCTCATATTTGGGGATCGGCTCCTGATTTCTCCGCGGCCGCCAATCGGAACCGTGAATGGCGTTGTTGTGTTGCAAGGCTCCTTTGAAGGAGAAAGAGCCCGCATCGCCGGAGCTGTCAAGCTCTTGCAACAAGGCATTGCTCCGCGAGCGCTGCTCAGTGTGCCGCACGTGTCATTTTGGGGGGAGTCAATCCCTCCTATCGCCCGAGCTTACCTGGAGCGAACGTACGGGCAGGATTGGGGGTCCCATATCGATTTCTGCGAAACCGATGCGGATACGAACTCTACTGATAGCGAGATGCAGGCTCTCACACCGTGCATCCGGCAGCATCATTGGCAATCCATCGTGGTGGTTACTTCGAATTACCACACACGCAGGGCCGCAATGATCTGGAATCGATTGGCCCGGCGGGACCCTAGCATGCGTGTTTGGGTGGCCGGGGTCGACGATCCCGAGTTCCAGAAGCCTTGGTGGCGGCACCGGCTCTCGGCGAAGATTTTTTTCCTGGAATTCACAAAACTGGTATGGACAACCTTTGGCGGCTGATTGGGAGGTCGTTCATAAGAAGGGGTGCTCGGGTCCTATCCCAAGCTCGGGATGGTTTCCGAACGGCCTTTCGGCGAATCGCCAGCAGATCTCCTAGGCCGCTGGTTCTCGCTTTCGACTTTGATGGGGCGTCGCCGCTGAATAGGCGAGGGAGCAACAAGATTTCACTGTGGGTCCTAGCGGTGCTGCGGACCTACGTCCGCTGATTCATTTTGGCGAGGTTCCCGGCTGGTATATTTTAAAAGCGATTTTCGCCGCGATGGTCTTGATCCATAAATGCCATTCGAGTTTGTCAAACTAGAGGCCTCAGAGCAGCCTGCCCTGCGAGAATTCCTGGTGAATTCGTCCGATGAGGGGGCGACTGTCACGTCATTTCGCTCCGAAGTCCTTACATGGAAGTATTTTTCAAGGCACCCAGCCTGGCCCGAATTTCGCAGCTTTGCGCTCAAAGAATCGGGGAGAATAGTGGCCCATGGCGGCATCTGGCCCGTTCGCATGCAGGCCCAGGGGACCGAACTGAGAGCCATACAGCTGATTGATTGGGTGGCCAGTCGCTCGGCAGTCGGCGCCGGAGTGTACCTGCTCAGAAAAATAGCAGGGCTCGCCGATCTGCTCATCAACGTTGGCGGTTCACAAGATACACTCAGTGTGCTTCCAAAGCTGGGTTACAAGCGTTGCGGCGAGTTGCAGCAATATGCCCGCGTCGTTCGCCCATGGCTGCATTTTCGCACGACGCCTCAGAAGAACTGGAAGGTGCCAATGAAGTTACTCCGGAACCTTACGCGGACTCTTGCTACGAACGCTCCGGTACCAGAAGGATGGACGGCTGAAAAAGTGACCGCCTTCCCCGATGCTCTGGAGCCTGAAATCAACGGGAAGGTCTGCGATTCAACGATGTCCCTCAGGACCGTTGCAGAGCTGAATCATCTCTTGACCTGCCCTGCGGCAAAGTTTTCCGGATATCTGGTTCGTGAAAAAGAGCAACTTCGGGGCTTTTTCTTGCTGGCTGTAATCGGCCATCAAGCACGCATCGTGGACGTCCGACTGATTGGAAATGAGCGAGGTTCGTGGCCTGCTATGTGTAATCTTGCGGCCAGCACTGCTGCGGTAGATCCGAACATAGCAGAGGTTACAGCTGCTTCTTCGGTTGCATCCGTTCAACAAGCATGGTCAAACCCAGGCTTCGTACGACGCCAGACGGATAAGATCTTTTCCCTGGATCCCCGGGCACTCATTCCACCCAATCAACCCATCGACTTGAGCCTGGCAGATAGCGACCTGTGCATCGTCACGGATCCGGAGTTTCCTTACCTTTTGTGATCAAGTTCAGCAACGGCAATGGCTAACGTCTTAAGGGAGGGTTGGCACTAACGAGTTCGTAACCCACAGAGCGCATGAGGTCCCCCCAGGCCGCCTCGATGGAAGCGACACAACTTTCTGAGAGCCGGGTTTTCCAATCACCCGAAATCGCTTTGCGCACGAAAGGCTTGTCCTGACGCGTCTTCTTGGTCGCACTCCACTGGTTTGCCTGTTCTTTTTCCAGCTTGCGCATTCGGTCGGCGGAACTGAGTTCCACCGCTCGTGCAATCCGGTCGAGGTTGAAATCCAGACCAAGGAATGTCGCGATTTTCGTGGCCTCAGCGTGAGTGTTTCCCAGCATTTCTTCGTAACGCAATAAAAGGAAATTCTGCTGCCCGCCCCGGGTGCCAATCCAACTGGCGACATGGTCTCGCCAGGATCCGATCTTCGGCTCGATTGCCGACTCCATGAATTTTGGCAAGAATTCGTCAAGCGAGCAGTCGTCACTCAAAACGCGCCGCTTCAGTTGGTACTCGTAATACGAGATCAGCACGTCCCGGGGATCTCGTACGATGTAGATGATCTTCGGGTAGCGCGGGTCAAAGCATTCGTGGCTTTTGATGACCCGTGGCCTGGGGAACCTTCGTAGCTTGCGGTCGGGAACAAAGTAGATCTCTGGGATTCGCGACTCCAGTTCGGCGAAGCTGATCGGGTGGGCGGTGTCAATGAGGTTGCAGACTAGAAATCGTGTCCAGGTATTCCCCGATCGGGGAAAGGAAACCAGGAAAGTGTCGTCGGGAAAGACCGTTAGCCCCCTCGCCGCCGCTTGCTGTTTCGTCAGGACTCGAAAATAGGCCGCCAGTTTTTGATTGAGGTTAGACATTCCGCGCCCTACAGAAAAATGACTGACTGGGTTGCAACGACTTACGGCCGTGCACCCTAGGTTATCAGAAGCATCCACGCGTCGAGAACCTGCAGAACAGAACCGCGCCCCTGCAGATGCGGTTCCGTAGGGAGATAGCGGTCAGTACCAAGTGGTACCAGCGCAAGGAAGCCTCCGGGGCTGCAAAGGCCAGATGTGAGCGGGTGTGAGGCCCGTAACTCCAGCGAGATTGTCGCTACCTGATCGCAGGCGGTTTTTGTTTTTCTCGCTCTTTCCTGGTGCCCAACTCTGATTCAAAAGGGAGCATCGGCACGGTGTTTGGAGAAAATCGGGAGTCGGTCGTCGTGCGCTGTTGCATCTACAAGCGGTGGCACGTGCTGAGAGTTGATCTGAAGACCTCAAGCGGCACAACTACGGGTGTGCAGGTCCGAAACTACTACACGGGAATTGAGCACCAACATGGCTGAAAGTACTCGTGCCCCGGTTTGCAGAAACTCCCGACGGTTCATCTGTCCTCGCGTTCCAACACCACGTTTGCTGATCCTTAGATTCCAATGCAATTCTGGACGTGAGCCCTGAGATCAGGACAGCACTTCATCCAGAATCCGCTGCAAATATAGTCTTTCGTTCTTGACGTGTTCTATCTGCTGTGGGCCCGAGATGTCATGTTTAATCGTCATATCGCTGGGATACCCGAACTCGTGAAGTGTCGTGAATACTTTCTGGAAATCGACTAATCCTTGCCCGATGAGCACCTCTTCGCTCAGCTTGCTCGGATCCGTTGGCCACTTCCCATCTTTCGCATGGACGCTGCGCAAATCGGGCACGAGAATCTCGACTGCATTACTCCGGACCAACGCGTTGTGAGCGTACCCACGCCGAAACAACTGTCGTGAAATCAATTTGATTCGTTCACATGCTCGAGATTGTTGCCGGATGCACGGCTACGACGGCCCACTCCACGGCAGCAACCCAAAGACGACCAGGCTGTTCTGTGTCCCTATGAAGACTTTGCCGTCGGCCTCGATTGCAGTCGCAAAATGCGTTATGGGAGGCACTAGATCTCTACCGTTCGCAGCCTGCCTACTCGTGTATAGCACTTTCAGAGTTTGAGCATCCCTTGCCCACAGCACGCCGGAGTAGCTCAGGCTCCAAAGTATTCCGTCCGCATTGCTGTTTGCGCTAACGATCGTAGGCCCCCGCCAGCGGCCTGATCCAGAGTAGGAGGAGTAAAAAGCAAACCCTGGTTGACTTTATAGGCCTGCACGTAGGCTCCTCCAGTGAAATACACGGTCTGATTCCAGAAGGTGGGACTTCCCGTATTCGGGACAGCGCTCGCGAGTTCCTGGACGATCTGACTGTCCTTGGTCGTGCAGCTCGTGCAAATGTGGCCCATGTTTTTGCGATCGATCAGATAAATGGTTCCTTGTTTCCCAACCGCTATCGCTTCGTAAGGATGTAAACCAGACTGAGTGGAAGGATCAGCACTGCAGTATTGAGGTCCAGATCGGCATTGGAGAGGGGCTGCCAGTTGTAAGGAGTGAACCAATCCGCAAGAGGGAGTTGACCGGTCCCCTGGGCCAATTTGAACACGCTAACCGGACAGATCTACTCCCGCCGAGAAAGAGCCTTCGCCGGTCTCCGCGTAAATCCTGCCGGCGGGATCGGCGGAGATTCCCGCGCCTTGTTGCCAAATGGCGGCCCACCTGCCTCCCGGCTCGTCATCGAACACACCATCTTGCAGTAGCGTGCTTGTACTGTATGACATGATCCAGCCCTGATCGCCTCCACTGCAGCCGGCGACCCGAACGCGATATAAACGTGCCCGTTGGCCAGCAGCAGTCCCGGCCTGTTCATTTGGCGAGTATCGACGAAGGGATAAGTGATCCCAGCATGCGTATAGCTCGCCCTTATGGTGATGGGCGAGCCAGCCCGCTCTTGCCTACTGCTCACCTCTAAGACATGCAGGCGATGAACTACATGCGTTTTCGTAAGTTTCCGCGACAAGATACAGATAACCGGCGGCTGCGTCGATGACCGGAGTAGAGACAACTCCGACTTGCGTGAACTTAGTCGTTGGGGCACAGCCCTTCACACTGACTGGAACGGCTGTTGCTCCTGCGGGACTATGGCTGAGCAGACTGGCTTTCCACAGCGCGGGTGCAGTACTTGCATCCGCATCGAAAGCGTATACCGTATCGTTCATCGTTGCGACGTATACCACGTTGTGAAGTCCCTTATTGGGGATGGTGACACCTGGCAAATAAAGCGGCTGCCCAACAATGAAGCCGTCTACTGGCTGGGTAAACAATTTTCCGAATGTACTCACCTTTACGTTGCTCGCGGTCAGTATCTTTTCGGTGGTGTTAGCGCCGGTTAGGCCATTGTTGTAGTGCCAGGTAGTGACCTTTGTTTGGGCCGCTGCGTGGAAGCTGGTTAGGCAGATTAGGGCGCACAGGATGCTCACAGAGAACCGGCTCGCAAAGCTGTGGGCTTGCTGAAAGTGCTTGCTGGCGTGGATCCGCATATAGCCTCCCAGAAAGGAACTGCCGAGTAGGAGACTCGGAATCGCCTGCTCTTGCGACCGATGGTCAGCAGGACAACGGGGGCGTATCTTGACGCCAGTCAGTGTTCAAAAACAAGTAAAAAATGTGGTGAACAGGAATTTTCCACTGCTCTCTCGGTAACCAGGAATATGGGGAAATCCCGGTGATTTCCCGCTGTTTACTCAGAAAAACTATGCCACAGTCACTGAGGAAGCACTAGTACTCGCGGAAAACTATTTCCTCCCGGCTTTTTCCTGGATAATTGAGCGATGGTGGGTTTTAATCTGGGAGGCACTGCCGGCAGCTGCGGGAACAATCTGTGGGGCTGGCCTGCGAATCCTGAGCAACGAAGCAAGCCCCGTCAAACACGCTTCAAATTCGACCGCGCTGTGTGCTGATGTATCGACTAAACGGGGGAGGAGTAGAGGATTACTCTGCCTACTCACCATCCCAGGATCGCATGTGGTCGCAGAGACTACCCTCTCTTTTTGCAACCAACCCAAGAACTCAGGTCGATAGATACCACTGGGATAACAGAAATGGACCGCTGCGTCGCCTAAGGGGCCCAAGCTTTGGCGATTGTCTTCAATCTCTTTGCGAAAAAGACTTTCGTCAATCGGAGTTCGATGCCGGTGAGTATGCAACTGGAAATCAACTCCTGCGGCAGCAAGCTGGTCTCGCTCAGACGGATTCATTATTTGCAGTATCCGGCTGGATAGGATCTCGTCGTAAGGAATGTTAAGGTGCTCGGCCAAACGCCTGGCCAGGTCATCCCGTTGCGCTCCGTTCAACTTGCTTGCTTCGGCATCCAAAATCAATTTCCTTACAATAGTGGCACGGCTGCTTTCTGTACTCAGGTCCAGAGGCTCAGAGAATCCGAATTCCTTTCCGTTTCGCGGGGGCTGATTACGCCGCTGCCATAGCATATAAGAGCACACCAGATTGAAAATTGGCTTCTGATAATCGCTGTAGTACGTAGTCTGGTAGACGGTCACCGGGAAACCGTAGCTCTCTATAATCGGAAAAGCCGCCTCGTAAAAATCGTAGCCTCCATCATCGAACGTGATAGCCACACTTCGAGGCGGCAATTGCCCAGCACGGATGCGCCGAAGCGCTTCTCCCAGCGGTAACACGTTGTACTTACCTTCTGCAAGAATCTGCAGGCGCTGACGGAAGATTTCGGGCTGCATATACAAGCCGGGCCGCCACAAATGCTCATCAGTCCGCGAAATACCGTGGTAGCAGAGGATCAGCAGGCGATTCTTTCGCCATGTGCTGTCTGCCACCCGGCGGAAGATGCCGCAGCTTCGCTGCAGGTGAAATGCGGCCCGTCGCAATTGTCTTAGCATTGGAGAGAGAAAATGATTTCGATTCCGCGATTCTTGCTGGGGGCCGCCTTCACAGAGCAGCCCATTATCTATTGCTTCAAGCTTCCCGATAGACTTGAACCAGCTTCCCCTCTTTGGTCAAAGGTATGTTCCTTACCCACTGAAGGTTAACCGGTACAGCACCCAGAAAATGGGCAAGCAACCCTCGAACTTGCGCCTCTCGATCGGAGGCAAAGCCCTCGCCTCGGAGAAGAACCTGGAGACTTCCGTCTTTGCGTAGGATTACTTGGAATTGAGCAACCTCTTTGATTTCTTTGAAGAAATGATTCCAATAGAGATTGTTGATCTTGCGGCCGTCCGGCAATTCGAGGAGCCCACTGACCCGGCCATGAAGACTATCAATGGCGAATACACCTGACTCGTCGCAATCGCACGCCCGAAATGTGCCGAGATCTTCGACATCGTAGCGAAGGAAAGGAGTTCCTCGGCAAACGGTACTTGTCCATACGAGCCGGCCAACTTCCCCGGGCGCAACCGGATGGCCACGGTCGTCTAAGACCTCCAGAAAAAGGCACGGGCGCATTACATTCAGCGGCCCACCCTCGGAGAATTGACAGGCCATTACCGAAAGCTCACGTCCTCCGTAGCGGTTGAACAGCGGCACGCCGAATGCCTGCCGAAAAATCTCACTCTGTTCCGGGAACAGCATTTCGCCACCATTCCAGGCAGTGCGAACCACGCCATGGTGGATCTCTTTTTTTTTCTCCAGTACTCGACCCGCAACGAATTCCAGCATGGACGTAAATCCGTAGACCGCAATTGGACCTTTAAGCATATGCCTGCACACTCGGTCGACAGTCTCATCTGAAAGATGGTAGCCATCCACCAGGATTTCGTTGCGGAGCAAACCATACACGCGATTGCGCAACGTGGTCCGCTTCTTGATATCGCGTTCGGATCCCCAGAGTATGATGATCGGCATTCCTGGGAACCAGCCCATTCGAATCGCACTAAAGGTGATAGCCGCTGCGTTGCTCCTTAACATTTCCACGTTCTGAAAAAAATGCACCGGCTCGCCCGTGGAACCTCCCGTGCTATTTGCCTGGCCGGCAATGTGAAAACGTTGGCCAATCTCTTGGGCAGGAAAGCGCGTACGCAGGTCATTCTTAGTAATGACCGGCAGCTCTGGCCAAACCCGAAACAAATCTTCCGGATGATCGATTTTGGCAGCCTCTCGCCATTCCGGCAGCGCATCTGCGCGCGATCCAAAATAACGAATCTGGCGCAACAATCGCTGCCCCAGCTCTTTTCGCTGTTCATCAGGACGAAGCTGAGGGAACCGGTCCAGGTCGGCGTATGAAGTTGCGTTTCGCCGGAGATATCTGTGCCACCAGAGACGGCTGATCGTGAGCGGAATCATGGTTTAAGAGTCAGCCGAACAAACAAGAATCTCCGGATTCAGCGCGTGTCGAGAGACCACCTTCCATGAGTTCACAATGGCCGCGCCAACCACGGGGTGGCAAGAAACTCCGCCCTTCGAATGGACGAATGTCGCCGGCAGAGCTCTCTGTTTCGGCGATCCATACGCGAACGGCATCGGGCGAGAAATCTGTTAAAGCGTAGGAGAATTGTCCGAACGCTTCGCGAATCAAAGCTATCTTCATGGGATCGAAGCCCATCAAACGAGCGTGGACCCATTCCGCCGCTGCGCTGTTTAAAGCACCGGTCACAAAACCACTAGGAACAGGGGTGTTCGCCAGCGGGCCTTCGCCTTCCCCGCCTATGATCGCGTCCGTAATTGAAATTACGGTGCGTTGCGGCGCAGCCGCAAGCGATCCGTCAAGCCTTCCGTAGCGAAGAATTCGTTGCAAGTCGAGGCAGGTGCGCCAAATCGTACCATTTCCATACCATGATCCTTCCAAATTCCCATCCGCTCCCACCTTGACCGCGATTTTTTCCGCTGTACCAGCCGTCCAAGCAAATGCGGCTTGCACCGGTCCGGGCGGGCGCCGATTCGCTGCGTCCAACAAACCTTCCGTAGCCCGTTTCCACACCGGCCCGCCTACATAGCAGTCTCCCCCACTTTCGGAGCCACCCTTGCGATGATGGGGCAAATACTCTTTATTCCCATTGATCCCGATCAAATTCTTTAGAGCACCAGTCACGCAAGCTTTCCTGTGCGATTTCAGTTTCGCCAGGTTGATGACTACGTTGGCATCGATGACCTCTCTGGCAACCAGATATTGATGCCGTCCCGCGCCGTGTGTGCGTTGCAATAACTCGGGGTTATACATCGTTACTCTGAACCTAGATGCATCCTTGGATAGCGATTCCAGCAGGCTGTCATTCTTGAGATCAAAGAGAACAAAGTTCGAAAGGTCGCGTACTCCTTCCGATCTCTGGAGATCCACAGCGTTGCCGGCAAGAATGGTGCGGCGAAAGTCGACAATGCTGAATTGCAGACCACTCCGGCGGAGGCGATCGGCCATCCCTTCGATGCCAGCGTTCCTACGCAATTGCTCAAAATCGCAACCTTGCAGGGGTGCGTCGCCGATAACCACACGGGCAGGATCGGTGAGACTAACGTACTTCACAACCGCCTCGATAATGCTGCTATGTGTAATCAGACACTCCAAGCCGGCGCCACTCTGATTCTCGTGGAACACCCAGTTTGGCTTTAGCACAATACGAGATCCAACCGGGATCAACCCCGCAAGTGGGTTCCAAGCAGACGTCCCGTAGTGGTCCGGATCCAAGCGCCAAGTGCGAAATAACTGGTGAAGCGCGACTTCGGCTGAAGTCGTGGCCCCCCCGATCTCGGGAGCGCAGCCAGCTTCCGCGGAGGATTGGTAACTGGCTTTGGTTCGTGCGACCGCGACTACATTATGCAACAAATCCCCCATTATCAGCAGTATATCGCATTCGCCGGTTGTCCGGCGAGACCTGTTCGGCCAGTCGAGCGTATCCAGGATTCACACGTCCGGATTGGAATGAGTGTTCACCGGAAACGCGTGACCCCAGCCCGGGGCTTTCCGACGACGGGAATAACCTTCAATGCGCGGTTCAGCCCATAAACGAAAGGCACGATTACGCGAAAGAAACGATGTAACACGCGCGGCGACATGCCCTTGAAATGCTGTGGTTGCAGCCAGGTCTTTCGGATGAAGTCCAGTTCAGAAAGGTTCCGTCTCTGATCGTCCAGTTGCATGCGCTGGAATTACGTGGTACCAAAGCTGTCGGCATAGTTATTTTCTTCGACAAATCTGACGACGCCTCTTACCTCGGGGAAGCGGCGCGAGCAGGCTGCGCAGGAATATCTATCTTCCTGCTCCCCTAGCACACCACGGCAAACCGGGCAGAGGAGAGAGGCCAGCAACTCCGGCGGGCGTATTGCCGCATTTGATTGATTGCAGATAGCACAAACTCCTGTGCAAACCGCTGGAGTCCAGAACCCACGTGACTAGGTTATCAGAAGCATTCACACGGCGAGAAGCTGAAGGACAGGACTGCGCCTTGACAGACGGTTCCGCATGGGAAATGGCGGTCGGTACCGACTGGCACCGCCGCAAACGAGGAGTTCACTACGTCCCCGGGGCGTTCCGGCCAGTCAGGTGGCGCACGTACTCATCGCCGGCAATCGAGCGATTGCGTGTCTTACCGCAGTTCAACGACGAAAACGTCACCACGACAATTAATCCCGGTCGCACAGTTTTTTGCCCCGGATTCCGACCCCAGCGTGCTCATCCAATCCGAGGAAAAAGCGAAAAACCTTCCATCTTGCGAGACGCTCCCGATGCCGTATTTGACAGAGAAGTTCTGGTTTCGTGCGGTGATGAAGGTGTGCGCGAACCGCCAGATCGTTCCACTTCTGTCCGTTGCCACTCCAATGATTTCGTTGTACCAAGGGCCAGTGAAGGGGCTCAACGGCATCCATGTAGACGATGCGAATGGCACGTTATCCAACGGATCCGCATTGTTCCACGAAAGATGTTGGTCCAAGATCCCGTTTATGCCCGATGAGGGAAGGTAAGGGGTAATGTTTATAACGGAGCTTGGAAGAGCGAAAAGGCGCATCGCCTCGCTTCCGACAGGAGTGTTATGGTTGTTCACCCAGTGTGTGTAGCCTTCGGTCCAGTGTCCCGAGCCAAGACCTCCGTCCCCGCAGGAAATCACGTTCGTGGTTCCAATCTGCCAAAAATAAGGTCCAGTGGAGCAAGTGGTGATCAGGCAATTCTCTTTGGCGATGATAAGCCAGTTTCCGTCCTTACTGATTTTTGTGTTGTGAATCGTCCAGCGTTCTGGTCTGCCAATTGTGCCTTTCACTCCCCAATCGCCCGACACTTGGCCAGTGGAGGTATTGAGCACGGAACAACCGCTTCCTACTTTGTAAACCACCGCATAGATGCCTGTTCCCTGGCCTCCCTTGTTCGAGTACCCCATCGCGAACGCCGTATCGTCGGCACTCACGCCGCCGCGGCTCTGCCAGGTTGCCTCGAATCCTGCCGGTAGGCAGTTTGGGCTGCTGGTGAAGTCATAAAGGAATTGCGGCGTAGGCGGATTGACGCGATCGCTGAAGTCGTACTTCTGAATCGTGGTCCCATCCTCCGTATAGAGCAGATTCGGGGTCACGCGGCTCCAGTTGCCGGTTCGTTTCAACACTAAGCCGTTCGTGCTGGGGAACTTTCGAACATACATTCTTGAGGCCTGCATCGTGCTGGGGTCAAAGGTGAGCGGATAGCCCAGCGCGCCGGTGTCCTGCACGATCAGTAGAGTCGAATCCAGATTCCATATATTCTCATCCGCGCTACCGCTGGATGTGGTCATGAAACTGCGATTCTGGAAGGAAGCCAGCGGATTTTCGTCAGCGTCGGTAACCCGGACAATCCGATTGCCAAAATCAGGATCGGCAACGATCGTATTTTCGCCAGTGAGGTTGCCCATATTAGGCGGCGCCGGAGCTTGCACGATAGCTTGATCTATCCGGGAGCAGTTATATCTTGGCGGACCACACGAAGTTCCGCTTTTAGCGATGAAAAGCGAGTAGCTGTGTTCGCTGCTTTGCTGGGTTGCGTCGCTTCCTTGAACTTTGAAGGAGTAAGTTCCCGGGATGGTTGGGGATCCCGAGAAAAATCCTGTGCTGGCGTCGAGCTTGAGTCCCGTCGGCAGCGAACCCGACAGAACATTCCAGCGATAGGGCTCTTGCCCACCGCTTGCAACCATTGATGCCGAATACGGTGTACCCTTTACGCCCGGAGGTACGCTGCTGGTCAGAATTTTGAATTGAGAATTGCTGATGGTTGCGACCGCGCTGGAATACGCCGACGGGTCTGCTGCGCTGATCGCCATGATGCTAGCGCGATTGCTGCTCGCGCTCGCCGGAGCTGTCCACAAGCCGGTTTTGGAGATGCTCCCTGCACTCGCTGTCCAGTTCACCGCAGTATTGCTGGTACCTTTCACAGTCGCGTAGAACTGCACTTTTGCGCCTGCTACGAAGGATGTCGTGGTGGGCGAAATCTGTACGCTGATGACTTGATTGGATGCGTTCACGGTCAGCGTATACCTGCACACCGTCGTGGTCTCGCGCGGACCCACCGTCATTGAGATTGCGAAGGTGAATGTTCCGGCGGTCGTCAGAACTCCGGAAATCGTTCCACGCCCCGCATTAAAAGTTAGCCCTGGCGGGACTTGCCCCTGAATTAAACGCACCGACTCTTCAGAGCCGTTCGAGACCAATACTTGCTCATAGGTGGAGCCGACCGAGGCGCTCGGCAGAGTGATGCTTCGTGCAGGCGCTGGCGCTTGAGCCGCGGCTGTACTTTGCGGGACCGCGGAGCAGCCTTGCAGCACCAGAGCGCCAGCCAACATGCTGAACGCCAACACCAACTCCAGACTTCGCTTGCCGCTATTCCTAACTGACAACTGCTTCGCCGGTTGCATGAGTATCCCTCGGAATAGGTCTTGGGGGACCAAGGGTTTGAGTCCACTCCGGTACTTTACGGAGGGTTTACAAACCAGGACAGATAACGCAAGGACAATGTCCCCACGGCACCCGGATGTGCACGGGTTCCTGCCACTGCCTGAAATAGAGAGTGAGACTTTGGTGAGGATATCGGGCCGTTCTGTTCGATGGGCCGAGAGAGCGCGCTCATGGGAGGAGAATGCGAAGGTCCATCAACATTACTGTTAGGTGGCAAGGCTGCAGACCGGAGAGGTTCAGAAAACCGATGAAAGAAGTTTGAGACAAAGCAGATTCGGGTCCTTCAACCCAAAACAGGATCCAAGGACAGGCTGGCGTGCCAATGCTTCGCGCAAGCCTGAGTCTCGGGACTGTTAACTAGTTGGTCGCGCCCTGCGCGGCAGCCAAGTTGCGCGCAGCCATAGGTCGGCGGCGCACAAATTGTCGTCGTAGTACTGGAAGTGAAAATGTCCCAACCTGTTCGGTCTGACTTGCGGCAATGCATGAAAGCGCAAACACGATTAACGTGGCAAGCTGGATCTTTTGGGACAAATGCACTGCTTCATCCTCTTTTCAGGCACACGACGAGCCCGTGGGTTGCCGTTTTGCTAACCAGCAACGCGTGTTCCGTGTGCAATTTTGGTCTTGCTTGAGCGTGGCGCCCCTGAGTGGGCGGGTGGATTTGCCCCTCACTCGACATACCGACGAATTAGCTACGCGAAAGTTATTTCAGAAGGCAATCAGAGTCAATCGCATTCGGCACTTCTGAGTGTGGATATGCCCTTGTGTGCTCCAAAATAAACGCGCGCACACTGGATCGCAACTGCAATGACAACGCACTAAAGCTGTTGAACGCAGGGGATTTAGGGGTCGGCGCTGTCGGGATTGGCATCGCGCCAGCTTTTCAGTCGCTCCAGAGACACAGGAGTGCGTCCATCAATGAATTCGAGTTGCGCGTTGCGATTGTAGGTGTGCACCCCTGCCAGTCCGGGCCAGTGTTCCGGGCCGATCGTTTTCATCGGACGCTCCGCGTAGCGCTGAGGAGTTAATTCTGTGATCTCATGAAAAGTCAGACTGTATCCGTAAGTGGGTGCTCCACTCTGGCTGGGCCGAATCAGTCGGTTACCGTCTCGGAACACCCGTCCTGCGCCGCGACTCGTGCGAATGTCAGTCGAAATCGGATTCGCAGGATGAAGTTGCCATTTTCCCCTGAGCGAGCTTGAATAATACAGCCAGAGAAAACCCGCGCCCGGCGCAGGTTCTGCGCTCGTCGTCGCCAGCCACCATAGCCCCTCCGCTTGCCACAATGTTGTATCGACAAACCTGCCTTGCATGAGTATGCTGTCGTGCACCCATTCGTTGGGAAAACGCCGGCAGCAGTACAGATCCACAGAGTTAGATTCAAACGACTCGGGGATCATTAAAATCTCTGAACCTTCGCGAAATACATGTGGGTAGGAATAATGGCAGTCCCTATTCTCCAGGCACACCAGCGGTGCCCCGCGGACCACCCCATCGTCTGAAATTTCGGCGCAGGCGATGCTGCCCCGCATTGTCTCGTACGAGTAATCCTCGAAGAACAGCCAGTACTTACTCTCGTGCTCAAAGACAAATGGATCGGCCCAGGCGTGACCTTTCGGGGGATCGATCCAGCGAAACCCGCAATGGCTCGTATCCGGTTCAAACAAAGACGGCGCATTGGCGCGGACCGCAATTTTCCAATGTTGCACGACCTTCTTTCGAAAGGGATATGACAGCGCTTTCTTCACCAGAATCGGTCCGAGCCAACTCGCCATCTCGACGTTGCTCGGATAACCATCAAGCGGCCGCCTGCCTTTATAAGATGTTGCTGCTTTCGCTGTCTGCAACAACAACTGCCAACCGAATTCATGAAGGTCGTGCAGTTTCCCGATGATTAGTTCTGTCGAGCCCCAGTAGGGCAAGTATCGGTTGCGGGAGACGCTGATCGTTTGTTCCGTCGCAAAAAGTGCTTTTGCAAGTACCAAGTAATCCTTGGTATGGGCGTAAGCGGCGCACAATGTGACTGCCGAAATCGGATTGTGCTCCCGAATTTCCCAGAAATCAGAGGGACCGCCGCGATAGAACTCATTGTCCCCGGGGCTCAGCCACCAGACACCATAGGGCAGTTCTCCGGAAAGATCGATCAACGCAGGACCGCCAATTAGCGCAACCAGCACGTCCAGTTTCTTCGAGCGAATTTCTGTGATGGAGTTCGCAGGGGAGAGTTCGCCGCAGCCCTCACGCACCTTCAAATCCGCCTGAAGAATTTCCACCCCGGCCAATGTATCGCGGCAGTCCAAGGGAGCGAGCGGATCATTGCTCGGCCTCATGCGCTCGTCGAGACGAAGGTAAAGTCGATATAAGACATGAGGCGTTGCTGTTGGCTGCTGCCTGTTTACCTCGAGAACTAGCCCGATCTCCGCGAAGTTCGAGGCCTGGATATCTGCAATGATCTTGGCCGCGAATGCCGGCACTCGATCCAGGCACTCCACGACTATGCCAATTCGGAGCGGGGCCCGCGTCGCGCAGGACGTGAGGTAGTGTTCTCGCGGCGTCGAAATCATTCTTAGAAGCGTACTATAAATTTGATGAGAAGTGACATTCGTTAGGGTGGCGGCGCTACTTCGATTCAAATTGCGTCTCAGCGTTCGAAGCCGGGCCGCTCTGGCTACGGCGCCAACGAGTGCTGGCAATTCAACCTGCTGAAGCGCTACCGGCTGGTGCTGAAATTGTAAAGGCTGGGCCGGTGCTGCCTTCGGTGTGCGCCCTCGATAGACTTGATGCAGCCTGGCGGGCAAGTACAAGCTGAGAACTGTCAGGAGCGTTACAGGAATCTGGACAAGAGCTGGAAAGGCAGAGGTGGCATGCGCTTCGAAAGGCGTGATGAGCATCGAAAACGCAAAAACCTGCAACGACTGCTGCCCCAGCAGGTTGCAGAGTTGGGCGGCTCGCGACTGCATCAGCGTTCGATCCACGCTGCCCGGAATCCAGGACAGCACGTATCGCAAGCACGCTCCATCGACGAATCTCGCGGGATTGTGATCCGGGTGACCAGAAAAGCTCAGCAGAGGTTTGGTGCCGACAAGCGCGAAAAGGTGCCGGTCGAGCATCAGCACTGTTGCAATTACGGCACAACCCGCGAGGAGCGCACGAGCTTTCGGCAACCCAGATGTGCCAGTCTTAACGCCGCCGAACCCTAGGTACTGGCCCACGATGAAGTACGCCTGCCATGCGCAGACATTAAACGTTCCCAGATCGAGCCAGGGAAGCCGCGGTGTAATGCTCCCACTCCAAACTGCACACCCAAAGATCAGCACGGAAAGCGACCGCCCGTGTGCAAATCCTTGCGCATAAGGGAACCGGTTTCATCTTTCTTCACAATAAAAGTAAAAGATTCTGCACACTTAAGTCTTCAAGACCCAGCCCTGTCCTCTGACGCACAATGCCGCCTCATATCCGGGACCGGCGTGAACTTCGCACAAGCGCCACAGCCCGGCTTCGCCTGGATCGGGGCGTGTTGCCAGCGGCCGTTCTGTTCTCCGCGCACTAGAGACACATCGGATGCATGGAAAGACAAAGATAATCCCGCGCCGTGTGCCTTAATGTAGGCTTCTTTTCGCGTCCAGCAAACGGAAGAAGCCTTTGCATTTTTCAGATGACGGCAAGTCGGCCAATGCCTGCCGTTCGGCTGGCAAAAAAAATCGTCGAGCCTCAAGATCGAAATTGTCGCGAACTTGCTCAACATCTACTCCCATTTCACGGGCGTGCGCGAAGGCAAGAAGAGCCTTGGTTCCGGAATGGGAGACGTTAAAGTGCAACCCCGCTCCGGAGTGGCTGGCGTGCAGGACCGACTTCTCTCGCTCTCCATAGGTGAAGGTGACGGTTTCGGGAGGGCAGCCCAGGTACTGACCCAGAAGCATTCTCAACAACGCGCGCGTTGCGGTGAAATTTTGCCGATCGCCCGCAAAATGAAAGCGATCTGCCCGGGCCAACTCGTCGGCGGAAAGAATCTGCCGCCAGCGTGATTTCGCCTGAGCGATCGCCTCCAACTCGATCCGCCACAACTGCACCTCAATTTCAAGCAGACGAAGTACAGTCGCGCGTGCGAACTGAGGATCTGCAATGGCCATCAAATCGCTCACGTTGCGCAGGTTAATCGCAATTCCCAAAACTGGCAACTCGGATCACGAAACGTCCTTCCCTGCTATCCTATAGCGCCAATCGTGGGTATCCTGTGATGAGGAGTTCGCGTGCATTCGGCTCAGCTCTCCAATACGTGAGCGAAGAGGCGGCGCAAGATCGCTGGGCCGGATGCGTGTCCGTGATCGTACCCGTGCACAACGAAGTTGTGCATCTGGATGAACTGCTAAGCGCAGTCCTCGCTTCGCCGGTCAAGAAGGAAATCATTATCGTCGACGATGGTTCGACCGACGGCACGCGCGAGAAGTTGCGGGTGCTGCCTGCCATGGACAGTATCAGGATCATTTTCGATGACAGAAATTGCGGCAAAGGGCCTCCATCCGCACGGCTCTCGCCCACCCTCGCGGCGAGTATGTGCTGATTCAGGATTGCTGGACAGGTCCCGACGCCCGAACTATTGGCAAAGCTAGACGAGGCGTGGAAGAAATCGAGGGTCGCAAGCGAAGCACGCCCGCAGCTCCGGCCACCAAAAAGCCCACAGCGTAAACCATGAGGCAGGCGTGGACACGCCCAAGGGGTCTTTGGGAAAGCAGCACCGCCACCCAAAATCAATGTGAACCGAATCGAAAGGAATCGGAATCTGAGTGTTAACGCCTTGTTTGCGACATCTATCAACAGCCTGATTTGAGTCCGACCCGCCCATATGCATTTCTGGCGCAAAGCAGACTCCCAAGACAGCTCGCAGCATCTCACAATGATCATCGTGATCCCGCTCTTGGGAGTCTCGAATTTACGTATCAGCGGACCTGGAAGGAATTTCTTTGTAGGTTAAGCAACCATGTGGTAAAAAAATCTGCAGAACTGTTGTCCTTAAGTTAGGGTCAGCGGTCGTATTTTTGCTGTATGTCTGACAACGTTGTCTCCCCGCGTTCCGGTCCCTTTCTTGGAACTGCTTTCTCCCTTCTGTCGGGGATTTGGTCTCGAGTTCGCACTGACATGTTCTGGATCGTGATTGTTGCTATCACCGTCCGTCTCCTAGTGATCTTCGTATTCCATACATACCGGTTCGGTCCCGGTCAACCCTACAATTTTGGCTACGAAATGGGAAGGATCGGTCGATCGATAGCTCAGGGCAACGGTTTCGGTAATATCTACGGGGGGTTGACTGGTCCGACCGCCTATGAGCCTCCGCTGTACCCCTATATTGTAGGCGGCGTCTTCAAACTTTGCGGGGTTTATAGTCCACTCTCCGCCTTTGTTTTGCTTAGCATCAACGCCGTTTTTTCCGCGCTCACCTGCATCCCTATCGTCCACATCGCCAAAAGATGCTTCGGAGAAACAACCGCGGTCGGCTCGGCTTGGACCTGGGCTTTCTATCCCTTCGCGATCTATTGGTCTACGACCTGGATCTGGGAGACCGTGTTGTCAACGATGCTCCTGGCCGTTCTATTTTGGGTGACCTTAGCCATGGACGAATACGACGGGCTGAAGCCGTGGATCTGGTTCGGCGTATTGTGGGGTGTCGCCGTTCTGACCAATCCCTCGCTGATATCATTTCTCCTGGCTTCGGGATTGTGGGCCGCTCGTCAATTCGTAAAGCGAAACAAGCCTTGGCTCCCGGGCGCTGTCGTGGCCTCTCTCGTGTTTTTCGCTTGTCTCACGCCATGGCAAATACGGAATTACCAGATCTTCGGGCATTTCTTTTTCATACGACACGACTTCGGCATGATCCTGCGCATGGGTAATGGGCCAGAAGCCCAAGGCGCCTGGCTGATTTCCCTGATGCCCTCGCGCAACCCCGCGGAATTCGCACGCTACGTGAGCCTCGGGGAAACCGCTTACGCCGCGGCCCAGGGACAACAGGCTTTGCAATTCATCAAGCAGAACCCCGGACACTTTGTCGTCTTATGCGCAAAGAGGTTCCTCTACTACTGGGCGGGAAACCCGCGCCCTTCCCTCTTCCAGGCCGCAATCCTCACTAATCTTTTTGAAATCGCCACTTCGGTGATTTACTTTTGGGGACTCATCAGGGCTCTTCGGAAGCGCGTTCCCGGAGCCTGGCTCTTCTTCTGGCTCATCTTGCTCTATCCTGTGGTCTACTACATCACTTACCCGAACATCCGTTATCGCGAGCCTCTGGAGCCGTACATGATTATCATGGGAATATCCCTCTCATCACAACCGCGAAAGCACGAGCGTCGCTCCAGACCATCCCCGGTCGCAGCCGCAAAGCCACCCCACACGGCCCAGCCTGACTCTCGCGAGTTGCCGGTTGATCGCTTCTGCGATCACCGCTGGGGCTTCGTGTTGCTGGCTAGACTCATCGTCAATCCCCAGGTCCTTCGCTGCTTCTTGCGTCCGTCTTTAACTAAGGCCAATTCCCTCCACCAGCGTCACCCGGCTTCTTCGGTACTACGGACCTTTCCCGCCAGTCCGGTTTGGCTTGGTTCTGTTTCCTGTTCCCGCTCATCGAACCGGACAGGCGGATTTCCCGCATCCGGCTCTCGGAAAAGACACACGATGTTACGTGTGACGCCGTCTGCAGCTTCTGAACACAACTCGGGGTGAGGTGACGTGGCGAATGCCCAGTCAATTAACTACCGGGAGACTACCGTCACTGCGCCTGTTCTCGACTCTACTCATTGACCAGATTCTGGAAGTGAAGTCACCGCTAAGCTTTGCCGCATGGGCGAGAAAATCGCGGAAGTACCCATTTCCTATCATCCGCGCTCAGCAATCGAAGGCAAGAAGATCTGCACGCCGATGGCTGGATGGCCATCTGGACTCTGATCCGCTATCGATTTACGCCGAGCGGTCGCTGGTTACAGATGAATCAGTAAGGGCTTCAAGGTGCGCTCCGCTCTCTGTTTACAAGTCAATGGATGATCCCTGGCAATCCCGGCGCGATTCGGTATGCGAGAATACGGTTATGTCGTCTCAGGCGAATCCCACGCAGACCAATGTGCAAGCGGAGTTTAGGCCAGCCGAACTCACGCGCCTCGGCGAGAAGATTCTAATGTCGTTTTGTCGCGATCCGAAGGGCGCCGATTATCGCGGCGGTACGGTAAATACGAGGGTGGAAACTGCCCTGGATTTCCTGAACAAGACTGTACCGAATTTCCGAAGCTATCTGCAACGCAAGATCTTGGACTTTGGTTGCGGACGTGGAAACCAATCGGTCGCGATGGCGAAGGCTGGTGCAGGACAAGTTGTCGGCCTTGACATTCGTTTGCACGATCACGCCAGAAAGCTGGCTGCTGATTATGGCTGCTCGGACCGTGTGCGCTTCGTCGATCATCTAGAGTCGGAAGAACTGCAGAGTTTTGATATGGTGCTCTCCTGCTCGGCCATGGAGCATTACGCCGATCCGGTTGGCATGCTGGAATTAATGAAAAGGGCGGTGAAACCAGGTGGTGTGGTTATCATCAGCTTCGCTGAGCCGTGGTTCGGTCCGAGAGGCAGCCACTTTGACGCCTTTAGCCGTCTGCCATGGGTGAACCTGTTTTTTTCCGAGCAAACTATCCTGCGCGTCCGAACTCATTTTCGTTGCGATGGCGCGCAGCGTTTCGAGGATGTTGAGGGCGGGCTCAACCGGATGTCGGTTGCCAAGTTTGAACGGATCATTGGAGCCTCGGGGCTCAAGCGGGAGTTTTTCCGGGTGTATGTCACCAAGAGTGTCCCATTCCTCGGCCACATTCCCGTCGCCAGAGAATTGTTCGCCTCAGCTGTGGCCTGCGTCTTGCGAAAACAAACAGAGTCCTGACCAGCTACTCCCTGCCGAAGACCTCCGTTGATCAGGGATGAGCGGACTTAGATTCTCCTTGCAATCGGGTCCTCGGATTGGTCAGCCTTCACTCGGACTCGCAGTGATACCGAAACCATTGTTCATCTCTACGAGGAATACGGCCGAGAGTGCGTAAAGCACCACCTGCGCGGCATGTTCGCATTTGCGATCTGGGACCGGCGCAGGCGTGTCTTGTTTGCAGCGTGCGATCGCCTTGGCATCAAGCACTTTTAGTACCGCTGGGATGGACGCGCGTTTCTTTTTGGCTCGGAGGTCAAAACAATCCTCGCGTATCTCGGCGTTGCGCCAGAGTTCAACCGCGGTGCGCTTGCTGAATATCTTGCATTTGGCTATCTCACACGACCAGAGACGATGTTCAAGGGGATTTGCAAATTGATGTGCCCGGACATACGCTGGAGCTTTCTGAAGGTGGCGAGCCGAAGATTGAGCGCTACTGGGAACTGGGAGCCGACGGTGATTGCGATTCCCACAGCCGCGAATACTACGTCAATCGATACTGCGAGCTGCCCGTTGGAGCAGTGTCATCGCATCTCATGAGCGATGTTCCGGTCGGAGTATTCCTCAGTGGTGGTCTCGATTCGAGCGCGATGGCAGCCTTGACCGCCAAGGTGCGCGGTGACCAAATTCAGACGTTCTCTGTCGGTTATGGAGAGGAAGCCTTTGGTGAATTGGCCTATGCTCGAGAAGTGGCTGATCACATACAACGAACCACCATGAAGTCCGGCTGAGCCGTGAAGAATTCTTTGAAAGTCATCCTTCTGCACCGCATCCTGCGCTATTGGACAACGACTAATGCCACCTCTTCCAAGCCATGAACCAACTGGAGCGATTACAGCGACTCCGCGAGGGAGAGAATGTGCCAGCCCCGTTAACCGTCCAGATGACGCACGATACCCCGACAATGTCCGACCAGCAGAACTCAAAACAGTGACTAAGCGTCAAGAGGGATCGACTGAAGTGGCTTCACACATCGGTAATAAACACAATGCAGCATATAGCTAACAGCTATATTTCGCCATGAAAAATTACGAAACGAAGCCAACCACCAATTCATTTTCAAGAGTATAGATTTTCGCGAAATGCACGTCTGGCTATTGTAACGTCTTGAGTTCACAAAGGAGGGCGACGCGGTTCTGCTGAATTAAATGATCGATGAGTTGTCGACTGTTTGCTTGTCACTTCCACACTGCGTTGCGGCAGAAGTGTGTTTCAAAGAATTTCACGACGCTGGGATATGGCTGATGTGAACGAGTTGGGGAGAGGCAGGCATGTGGCTTTGGTCACAACCCGCTCTGCACAAGTTCATAGCGCTGATGTGGACTAGGCTCGCTTCTCTTGTCTACGCGGCAAACCACAAATACACCGGGTCATGCTCGGGCTCTTCACCGGTTATGTGCGGGGACTAGTGGTGTGTTTGAAGGGTTCGGGTCCACACGACCTTGTGTTTTCTTCGGCTGTCAAAAGCCTACTCATGCTTGATAACGGCATTCTTTGTCGGTTCATCAAGCCTGCGGCCCGAAAGCTGAACATGTGATGGGTGAACTCGCAGGCGGCGAGGCAGTCTCATATACTTCTTGGCTCAGCTAGCTAGTGCCGATGTCAAGGATCCGCAACCGCAAATGCACCACCCCGGGGTGATCACGAATTTTCGCCCAGCGCCTCTGTTACCAAGCGTAAGTCGTTGATTTATTGAAGCCTTGTTCAATTCAGCAGGCGTGAGCCGCCTCGATGGATGAGTCACAAGAGCAGTCCGGACCTGTGACCTCATACAAACTCTCGGACTCTGTGCGGGGAGCCGAATTTGCCGCTACTATGATGAAAGCATGGGCGACAGTCAGTACCCTCAAGTTCGTGTTTCCGAATCGCCAGCCTCAGCAAGCCAAAGCGGGCGCGAGCTTGGCCATTCCCAGACTACGCGTCGGCAGAGAGTTTTCTTCCTGCTCGATTCGCTGGATGTCGGCGGAACGGAAGTGCAAGCGGTTGAGCTCGCGACCAGGCTCAGTCCCGAACGTTACGACGTCACGCTGGGATGCCTCCGTGCGCGCGGACCTTTGCTTGAGAGGCTGCAGGGTACCTCCGTTTCCGTCCGCGAATTCTATCCAAAGGGCGGTTTCGATTCAGTTCACGGCATCTATCAGATGTTCCGGCTGGCGATGTTCCTGCGGCGAGGCCGTTTTCAAATCGTTCATACTCACGATCTTTACGCGAATGTCCTGGGCATTCCCGCTGCCGCAATCGCGCGTGTTCCCGTCATCATTTCCAGCCAGCGCGACTTGGGCCATCTCGACCTATATAAGAGCGGGCGGCGTGTCTGGCTGCGACGCCTTCAGAAGCTTTCTACCGCGGTCCTGACGAACGCCAACGCCGTCAGGGAAGCGGTGTTGGCTGAGGACCACTTTGCTCCGGAAAAAGTCCGGGTCATCCATAACGGTGTCGATCTGGAGCGCTTCAGCCAGAGGTCGAGCGAGAGAGCATGGCTTCTTCCCGACGCGGATCAGGAGAAATGGATTGTTCTCGTCGGGAATATGCACGGTGATGTTAAGGGACACACGGTGCTGATCGCGGCCGCCGAGACCGTCGTACGTGAGTTTCCCAACGTCAGGTTTCTGTTTGCCGGCGATGGGGAGCGGAGAAAGGAATTTGAGGATCAGGTCGCAAGGCTTGGTCTCGGGAAGAACTTTTCCTTCTTGGGACGGCGCAATGATGTGCCGCGAATCCTCAGTTGCTGCGACATTGGAGTCCTTCCGTCCCAGGCCGAGGGCCTTCCGAATGCTGTCCTTGAGTATCTCGCGGCTGGTCTGCCCACGATTGCGAGCCGCGTCGGAGGCAACGTCGAAATCATTCAAGAGGGCAAAACCGGGTTGCTTGTCCCCCCGGATGAACCTTCCGCTCTCGCAGCTGCGCTTCTCCGACTCTTGCGCGACCTTCGCTTCGCGGCAGAATTAGGCAGAAATGGGCGGAACTTTGTCTCCGCCGAATTCAGCTTCGAGCGCATGATCGAAAAAACGGATCAGATGTACACCGAATTGCTTCAATCGCGAGGTGAGGAAGCGAGCCTGGAGCCGAACCATAGCTCGGGAGGACGGAAACGCGTTTATCGGCGCGTGCGCTCGATGGGGAGGGCCGAGGTCACGGACCGGCTCCGGCAGCACGCGACCGCGCGTCTGGATTGGGTACGTTACAAAGTCGGTTCCGATTTCTTTCCTGAGATCTCCACTGTCCCGCAAGGGCGGCCGCAATTCTTCTTCTCCCCTGACGAGGTTCCACATCTCTGCTCCAGATTACGGGAGTTGTTTCCCGAAACTGCCGAGCAGATTGTCCGCCGTGCCGAGCGCATCTGCCAGCATCGCTTCGATCTCCTGGGTTACGAAGCTGTCGACTATGGCACTGAGATCGACTGGCAGAGCGACCGTGTTCACGGCAAGCGCGCACCACGGAAACCTTGGTTCAAGCTAAAGTATCTCGATTTCGCCCAGGTCGGTGACAGCAAAGTCACGTGGGAACTGAACCGCCATCAGCACCTGGTCACGCTAGCTAAGGCCTTCCGGCTGACCGGCGACGCAAAATTTGCCTCGGAATTGTTCGCCCAGTGGCATCACTGGCACTCGGAGAATCCGTATCCCATCGGCATCAATTGGGCCAGCAGCCTGGAAGTAGCCTTTCGCAGCTTGTCGTGGCTTTGGACTTATTCTCTGATGGCCGATTCTCCGGCAATGCCAACAGGGTTTCGTCGCTCGTGGCTGCGTTCGTTGGCGATCTCAGGACGCCACATCGAGACCTATCTCTCGACTTACTTCTCTCCCAACACACATCTTCTCGGTGAAGCCGTCGCTTTGTTCTTCATCGGCACGCTCTGCCCGGAGATTCCTGCCTTTCGTCAATGGCAACAGCGGGGATGGAAGATCGTGCAACAAGAGGCGACGCGTCAGGTTCGCAGCGATGGTCTGCACTTTGAACAATCGCCGTACTATCACGTCTACGCCCTGGACTTCTTTTTGCATTCTGCGATTCTGGCTTCCGTCAATCGCATCGAGGTGCCGAAAGAGTTCGATCGCACGCTGGAAAAAATGTTGGATGCCCTGGCGGTACTGTCTCGCGGCGGAATCGTGCCCGCATTTGGCGACGATGATGGTGGACGGCTCTTCGATCCCGCCCGAAATCGAATGATCCACGTGACGGATCCTCTGGCTACCGGAGCCGTGCTGTTTGGACGAGGCGACTTCAAAGACCTGGCCGGCGGGCCGCGCGAGGAAACGCTTTGGCTGCTCGGCGACGCTGGTATTCATGAATTCGAACGGATTCCAGCAAAGACGGTGCCGGATGCCTCCGCTGCATTCTGCGCTAGCGGTCTATACGTCATGTCGGGAAACAATCGGAAATGGCAGCTACTGATGGATGCCGGTCCCCAGGGAGCCCACACCGCTGGGCACGGACATGCCGACGCGCTAAGCCTGACTCTCACCGCTTCGGGCCGCGAATTGCTTTCCGACGCTGGGACCTTTGAGTACGTTGGCCCGAACTCGGAACGCGACCGTTTCCGCGGAACGGGATCCCACAACACGCTGATGGTCGGTGGCGTGGATCAGGCGCAACCGCGCAGCCCTTTCGGATGGGATCGCTTGCCTGACGTTCAGGCCGAGGGCTGGATCAGCGGCAAGACGTTTGACCTCTTCGTCGGCAGCCATGACGGTTACTCTCGCCTGCCGAATCCGGCCATTCATCGTCGTTTCGTGCTCGCACTGAGGTCAGGCCTAATCCTAGTTCGCGATCTAGTTCTCGGATTTGGAGAGTACCCAGTCGACCTATTCTGGCATCTCGGTCACAGCTTGACCGAACAATTCCCGGACCTCTTCTTCGGTGGAGGCGCCGGCCTTCGTTTCTTGACTGTGGATGGCCACGGGTGGTCTCGCAATGTCGAAGAGCACTTTCATTCGCCGGTGTATGGAGTGAAACAGACTCACAAAGCTCTCCACTTCGCCACCCGAGCAAAGCTCCCAACTGAGTTCGTGACTTTGCTCATACCGGTATCGACGACGAAAAGATCAGATGACAAGCTCGTGAAAATTCCCGCGCAATCAGCATCCGCCTCTTGCATTGGATATCGTTATAAGACGAGCAGTGATCAGCATTGCTTCTTTTTTGGGCAAGGGGTGTCGTGGAAGATGGACTTCTGGAGTACCGACGCAGAAGTTCTGTATTTCGGCCGATCCGCGGATGCATCCGAGGTCAGCCTTTTCTGCTGCAATGCGACGTTCGTGGAATGGGAAGGCAAGAAGATTGTCAGTGCCAGGAAGCCCGTTTTACGCTGCGAGGTGATCGGAAGTCCCGCGGCGGTTGTCAGCAGCGATCCCGATGCGGTGACCGTCGACAGTGAAGCATGGAAGACGCTATTAAACTCTTCCCAAGTGCCGGTGAAGGCGATCTAGGCGAAAGAGCTCTTATATGTGTGGAATCTGCGGAATCTTCTTCGCGAATCGCGAGTGGCGCGTCCAGGGCGATGTGCTCGCGCGCATGAACCGCCGCATTCTGCATCGCGGGCCCGACGATGAGGGATTCTTCGTCGAGGAGAATGTCGGCCTCGCCATGCGCCGGCTGAGCATCATTGACGTCAAGAGTGGCCATCAGCCTCTGGCGAATGAGAATCGCGATGTCTGGATTATTTTCAACGGCGAGATCTATAACCACGCCGAACTGAGAGAAAATCTGGAAGCGCGTGGCCATCAGTACCGCACACGGAGCGACACTGAGACCATCGTCCACCTCTACGAAGAATATGGATCCGATTGCGTGACGCATTTGCGTGGCATGTTCGCATTCGTGATCTGGGACCGCCGCAGGCGCGTCCTTTTCGCGGCCCGCGATCGCCTGGGCATCAAACCCTTCTACTATCGCTGGGATGGAAAGTCGTTTCTATTCGGCTCCGAAATCAAAACGATCCTGACGTATCCGGGCGTCGATGCTGAATTCGACCGGGGCCGACTCGCGGAATATCTCACCTTCGGATACATCACCGGGCCGCAGACCATGTACGCGGGCATTCGCAAGCTGGTGCCCGGGCACACACTCGAGCTAAGCGAGCGCGGCGAGCCCAAGATCTCTCGCTACTGGGACCTCGTGGTGCCTGTGGATGAGTTGCCGCGCGAACACAGTTACTACGTGAAGAACTATCGCGAGAAGCTCGAGTCCGCTGTCGGATCGCACCTCATGAGCGACGTGCCGTTAGGCGTCTTTCTCAGCGGCGGTCTGGATTCGAGTGCGGTCGCCGCCCTGACCGCGAAGATTCGCGGCGATAAAATCCAGACTTTTGCCGTTGGCTACGGCGAAGAGGAGTTCAGCGAACTTCCGTACGCCCGACAGGTGGCCGCCCACATCCATTCGGATCACCACGAAGTTCGTCTCAGCCGGGAGGAATTTTTCGACAGCCTGCCGCGACTGATCTGGCACGAAGATGAACCGATCGTCTGGCCGTCAAGCGTCTCCCTCTACTATGTCGCACGTCTTGCGCGAGAGCGGGTGACGGTGGTGCTGACTGGCGAAGGGAGCGATGAGACCTTGGCCGGTTACACCCGCTATGCCTGGACGCTTTTGAATTCGAAGATGGATCGCACTTATCGTGCGATGCTGCCCGCATTCCTCCGCCGCTGGTTTCGGCAAGGAATTGCGTCGGCCCCGCTTTACGCTAGCTTGCATCGCAAGCTCGAGCACACTTTTCTCATGCGAGACGGCGCCTCATGGCCTTCGTTTTACTTCGACAACTTCTACTCCGCGTTTGGGGACGCTGAATTCGCGCAGCTCTTGACGCCGGAAGCCCTGCAATCGGCTGGCCATGCCTATGACGGATCGATGGAGCCGTGGGAGCGGTCCTCCGGCGATCTTCTGCACCGCCTGCTCTATACAGATATCAATAGCTATCTGATCGAATTGTTGATGAAGCAGGACCAGATGAGTATGGCCGCCTCGATCGAGAGTCGCGTGCCCTTCCTCGATAATCCGCTCGTAGAATTCACCGCTCGTATTCCCGCGGCTCATCAGATTAAGGGGATGGCTGGAAAATTCATTCTGAAAGAAGCCGTCGAAGATCTTCTGCCCCACGACATCATTTACCGCAAGAAGATGGGATTCCCCACGCCCTGGGCCTATTGGCTCTCTGGACCTCAACTGCAGCAGATCGAGACTCTTCTGACGGAGCCTCGAAGCTCTGCGCGAGGCCTGTTCCGTGCCGACGCGATTTCCCGAATCTTTGCTGAGCATCGCGCCGGGCACCGCGACCACGGCAATCGCATCTGGCGGTTGCTGAATCTCGAGCTGTGGCAGAGAGTCTGTCTGGAGGGAGATCTCGAAGCCCTTTCCACCGCAGTTCCCGCGAACGCCGCCATCTGATCGTTCCACGCTACCGATTTCCATCGACCCAAAATCACCATGCTGAGGGGCATCGGACTCAATCTCCAATCGGCGAATGTGCCGGACACTACTGTTGTTCGAGCGGAGTGTACACGCAGCGACGATCCTTTCCTGATATCAAGAATTGAAAGCACAACAGGCCGAACACAGTTGGAGTTTGAAAGCTGGCTCAGCGGTCTGGGAGCCCCGCTTGCGTTCCGCAGGGCGGCAACCCAGAGTTACAGCTTACCCGAGGACTAACGCGGCGAAGGGGCTGTTGGAAGGTGCGCCTGCACCGCAGCCAGCAATTCCTCACGCAGGAAAGGTCCGCTGGCCAGAAGTCCGGTTAAGAGCGGATTCTTGCGGTTGCACTGCAGAGGGGTGTTCTCCAGCGTGCTCACAAATCCGCCCGCACTCGCCACCAGCGCTGCCCCGGCAGCTACATCCCACTCATTCTTCGGCGTCAGGGTGAAAGTGACATCTGCCAGTCCTGCCGAAACCAAGCCAAGTTTGTAAGCTACCGATCCCATGGGGCGAATCTGATAATCGCCACACTGAAACTGCTGCCACTCGCCTCGCTTCACTTCGCTACGGCTGGCAAGGATCCGCGAACCTTTCAGTGTGGTCCTCTGACTCGGACGAGCGGGCTTGCCGTTATAGAGCACTCCCGCGTCGATCGCGCCGATGATGATTTCATTTGTGGCCGGATTACAGATTCCGCCTGCCACTGGTCTCCCGTCTTCGACAAACCCGATCGAAACACAGAACTCGGGGATGCCTTGAACAAATTCGCGCGTGCCGTCAAGCGGATCCACCACCCAGACCCGGCCCTTGGAAAGCCGGGAAACGTCGTCAACACTCTCCTCAGAAAGCCACCCTTCGCCATCCCGCAGCAGGTTCTGGCGCAGCACGGCGTCGACGGCACGATCCGCCTCGGTCACAGGATCGTGTCCGATCTTGTATTCCGTCTCAATAGCACCCGGGGTAAACCGCGCAAACACAGTTCGTGCGGCTTCAATGGCAGCTTCAATGCGGGTGAGAATGTCCGAATAGGCAGAGGTCATGAGGTCCTTGAAAATGGATGGTCTTTAAAATGTGGGCCACAACATGCGGGCTCCGGTGACCAGCAGCAAAGCGCAGAGCAGGCGGCGCAGCCACAGCATGGGAACGCGAGTTGCCAGGTGCGAACCCAATAGCCCACCGGGGATCGAACCAATCAGGAGTGACACCACCAGTCCGGAATCTACGTTTCCCAGGCGAAAGTGCAGTAACCCCGTAACGCCAGTCAGAACGACGGCATGCACGATGTCGGTCCCGACGTTCACCTTGGGCGGGAAACTATAGAACAGCAGCAACAGCATCATGATGATGCTGCCCGATCCCACCGAAGTCATTCCCACCAGGAAGCCGGCAACGACGCCGATCACAACCATGCCGGCGAATCCCTTCATCGTCGGTGGGCGATTCGCAACGTGGTCCTCGATTCGTTTCTGTAACAGCAACAGGATCGGAACGATGATGAGAAGCACGCCAACAGCGGTCTTGATGAAGTTGTTGACTCCGTCGCCGTACACGTGACGGATGTGCATGAGCAGGTTCACTCCGCCGATCGAGCCCGGAATGCTGCCTAGCGAAAGAGCGATGACCACTTTCCTGCGAACCGTGCCTCTCTTCAGATGCATCAGGCTCGCAGGGATTTTTGTGAAGAAGTTGAACAGCGCGTCCGAACCGACCGCAACGATAGGTGGTACCCGCAAGCCAAAGATCAGCACAGGGAGCAGCAAGACGCCGCCCCCCACGCCGGTCATTCCGATCAGAATACCCACAACGAAACCGACCAGGATTTTGCCTGCTAGTAGCGTCATATACGATCCGTCGTTGGGTTAGGCCGCCGCTCCGTTCACTCCGATGAAGCCTTCGCGCTCGAGATGCAGAATGATTTCCTGTGCGGCTTCCTCGGGTGACAACTCGCCCGTGTTGATTGTTACCTCGGCATCCGTTGGAGCCTCGTACGGGTCAGAGATTCCGGTGAACTCCTTGAGAATGCCGGCTCGAGCCTTGGCGTACAGGCCCTTGCGATCGCGTTGCTCGCACACTTCCACTGAAGTCGCTATGTGCACCAGGATGAAGCCTCCAAAGGGTTCGATCATCTGCCGAACGTGCTTGCGTGTCGCGTCATACGGAGCGATAGGCGCGCAAATAGCAATCCCGCCGTTCTTGGTGATCTCCGACGCAACATAGCCAATTCGTCGGATGTTGATGTCACGGTGTTCCTTCGAAAATCCCAGCTCAGACGAAAGATGCTTGCGCACCAGGTCTCCATCCAGCAAGGTCACCGGACGCCCGCCGACTTCCAGGAATTTCGTCAGCAACACATTGGCGATCGTCGACTTGCCGGAGCCGGACAGGCCCGTGAAGAAGATCGTAACGCCCTGCCGGCTGCGAGGTGGAAAGCTTCGCCGTAATTCGTGAACTACCTCGGGATAGGTGAACCAACCCGGGATGTCGCGTCCCTCATTCAACCGCTGGCGCAGTTCCGTGCCCGAGATATTCAGAACGCGATCGCCCTTCTTCACTTCGTCGTCCGGAATGTAACGATCCTCGCCTTCGAGATAGACCATCATGCTGAAGGGAACCATGGTTACACCGATGTCCGACTCATGCTTTTTGAAAACTTCCTGGGCTTCATACGGTCCATAGAACGGCTTGCCATCTGTGTCCTGGCCTGGTCCCGCGTGATCGCGTCCCACGACCAAGTGCGTGCAGCCATGATTCTTGCGGATGAGTGCGTGCCAGATCGCCTCGCGTGGCCCCCCCATGCGCATGGCAAGGGGCAAAATAGAAAGCTTCTGCGTCCCCTGCGGATACTTCGAACCAAGCAACTGATAACAACGCACCCGCGTGTAATAGTCCACGTCGCCCGGTTTGGTCATTCCGACGACAGGATGAATCAAAAGGTTGGCTTCGACTTGCTTGGCAGCGCGGAATGTCAGTTCGACGTGCGCGCGGTGCATCGGATTTCGAGTCTGGAAAGCTACGACGCGGCGCCATCCCAGCCGCGCAAACTCATTGCGAAGCTCCGCGGGAGTAAAGCGCAGAGAGCGGAAATCATAGTGCGAAGGCATCTGCAACCCTTCGACGCGTCCTCCGACGTACCAGGGGTTGGCAATGTTCATCGTGTAGTTCGCACCCGGGTGGGCCTTGCTGGTGCTGTTAAACACAGCTCTGGCTTCGGCAGCGCGGTCCGGTTGCCAGACTTCTTCCACGTGGAGAACGGCGAGCATTACGCCCTCGGGGTCGCGTAGAGCCACTTTGCTGCTGCCCGGAGTCAACTTCTTGGCGAATTCTTCGGTCACGTCCAGAGTGATCGGCATCGGCCACAGGATTCCGCTGGCCAGCTTCATGTTGTGGCCGACGCCTTCATAGTCAGCCTTGGTCATGAAGCCTCGCAGCGGGGAAAATCCTCCGCTCATCAGCAATTCGAGGTCACAGATTTGGCGGGCCGTAAGGTCCCACGACGGCCATTCGCGAGAATGGGCTTTCAGTTCTGCGGCTTTTTCCGGCGATGCCAGCAGATCAATCAGTTCACCACCGTGTGGAGCAATCAAATGACTAGTCGAAGCGGACAAGAGCGTGAGCCTCCCAGATTCGTTGATTTGGATTTATTGCATGTAGATTCAGCATTTCGCAGCAGGAATCAATAGATGATTCCGGGCTGCTATTGAGGATGCAAACCGGACTTCAATCTTTGCCGCGGGCCAAAGACCCTGACTCTTGCTTAAAGTTGACACGAAAAGAAATGATGTTATTCCCCTTGCAAGTGTCATGCCGCTTGTGTGCTGCTATTGTACTGTAAGTTGATAAGGATAAAAGCTTAAACTTGGTTTCGCAGGTGCCGAAACCGTTCAGACCCGTATTTGTGTGCAAATCCGTGCGCAGTTTTGTAAGCGAATTTCCCCGGAAAACGGGCCGAATATGCAATTCTGTGCGCAATATTCACGGCCGCGTTTTCGAAGTCTGTTTTTCCAGTACGCTGCCTCGGTAGCATATGCACTGCCCCGCAGGTAACCCTCCTGCGATTGCAGGTAGTGGCGGTACTGGGCCGTTGGCGACGGCAACGGACGGTCTGCAACGATGGACGCGTAATTCGCGGCCACCTCTTTGCTGAGCACTAGAGCCGATTCCCGATCACAAATAAATTTGTGCACAGTCAGCACGTATAAGTGGTCCTGAGTTCCCACTCGGTAGAGCGTCGCTCGGGATAACGGACTGGCCTGCAAATCGAATGCATGGCTTAGATTCTGCTGGCAGTGCCTACGCGGTTGTTCGCGCTCCTTTTCCGGCAGGGATGTCCGCTCGACCGCGGTAAGTGGCGCGCAGGTCAGAAGGGCACGGAGCGTGCGCGGTTCGTTCTTCTCCATCACGAAACTGGAGCGCAAGACGTGCCGGTTATGCGCCAGTTCGGTCTCTTCTTCAAGCGAGCGTTCCAGTGCTCCGCGGATTCTCACGCAGACAGGAATATGGTTCACCGCGGGAGTATGTCCCAGTTGCTAGAGCACCCAGAACCGTGGCTGCTGCGCCGATTCCGAGAGCGCTACAGCTACCTTCGGAACTCTAGTTTCAGACTTTAGTCATTTCCGCTACTGCCACTGCCGCCACATAACCGGTACCCATCGGCACGTCGCACACCGTCCACCGTGCAGCCTCAGTTGGATCGGGGCGGGTTGCTAGAAGCGCGTCGCGATCTTGTTCAGCGATAGAAACGTCGAATTCATGCAGCGCCAGCGAAAGGCCGTCGCCTTTCGCCTTAATGTAGGCTTCCTTCCTGGTCCAGCATCTGAAGAAAGCAGCTTGCAATTCATCCCCGCGAAGAGACCGCAGGGCCTGACGCTCGCGTTCGGAGAAAAATCGTTCCGCCAACCGTTGCGCATCGACTCCACGCACTAGGTTCTCCACGTCTATTCCGATTGTCCGTCGCATCACAAACGCCATAAGAGCGAGACCGTCTGTATGGGAGACGTTGAAGCACAATCTACTCTCGCCCTCAAGGGCGGGCTTGCCCCGGACCGCATAACGGAAATGCACCTCTTGCGGCGTAATGCCAAGGTATTGAGCCAGCAAAGTACGAAGCGTTCCGCGTGTCAGGACAAATTCCTTGCGCGGCCGTTCGACGCGGAATCGAAGTGCCCTCTCCTGTTCTTCACTCGATAGCAACCGACAATACGCATTCACTTCCGCGGCCGAGGCATCAAGCCGACGCTGCCACAAATGCACAACTCCGGGGTGCAATTCGAAAGGGCGGCCAGTCGTCCTCGCATCCCAAACCTCGCCGATCTGTACCTCCGTCTTTGATCCCATCAACAGGCTTGATCCATCTTTCTCTCTGAATCCTCCAGCAGAGCGCTAACGTATTGTGTAGCAATAGGTTAAATGCTCTTCTTAAGGTGACGAAGTTTGATGCTTACGTTGGTCGTGCTGTTGTTGGGTGAGAGGCGTAGTAGGACCCGCGTTCGGCCTCAAGTCTGCGGCCCTGCTTGCTAAATCGTGGCAGGTGCAACAGGCCGACTTTCTGCCCGGCGAACTGCAAGGTAGTAGCCAGCACCTCGAGACCATACTTCACGCTGCGGCGGAAATTGATCGACGACGCCTCCTCGAAATACTTCGTCGGACAGGAGACTTCTCCTATGCGAAAGCCGAAGTGCACGCATTGCGCCAGCATCTGGTTGTCGAAGACGAAGTCGTCGGAATTCTCCAGCAGGGGCAGCTCCGTCAGCACCTGGCGGCTGAAGGCGCGATACCCCGTGTGGTACTCGGAAAGCTTTACCCGCAGAAACAGGTTCTCAAACGCGGTGAGCAGGCGGTTGGAGATGTACTTGTACAGCGGCATGCCGCCCATCAGTGCGCGGCCTCCAATGATGCGCGAGCCCAGCACTACGTCATACACGTCGTAGGCCACCATGCTGGCCATCGCGGTAATCAGCAGGGGCGTGTACTGGTAATCAGGGTGGAGCATGATGACGACGTCGGCGCCCGCCGCCAAGGCTTCGCGGTAGCAGGTTTGTTGATTCCGTCCATAACCATAGTTGCGATCATGCTGGAAAACGAGCAGCCCCAGTCGGCGGGCCAGTCCGACGGTGTCGTCGCGGCTGTGATCGTCGACCAGGATGCAGATGTCGACGAGATCCGGAATCTCTCCGACCGTGGCCTCAAGGGTCTTCTCCGCGTTGTAAGCGGGCATGACGACAGCGATGCGTTTGCCGTTGATCATGGGAATACTTCGGGAAGATACCCCAATAGTCTAGCCGAGAATTAGATTCGCCGCGACGCCTGCTGGCAATCGGGCTTCGGTAACAACCGAGGCACGAGAATCTGCCGGAATTGGGCTTGCATTTTTCGCCACTGTTTCGCTTTCACCATTCCCCACGCAGTGTGGTTAAATAGAGTTCCAGGCGTGAATTTTCTCGAGACTCTCCCTCGGCATAAGGATCCGGCAATGCAAGATCGCTGGGAGGGATGCGTGTCGGTGATTGTGCCGGTCTACAACGAGGTGGACCATCTCGAGGAACTGTTGCAGGCCGTTCTTGCATCTCCCGTCAAGAAAGACGTCGTTATCGTCGACGATGGCTCAACCGACGGCACTCGCGAGAAGTTGCTTGCGCTCCCGCAGCGCGAAGACGTCACTATCGTGTTCCACGAAAAAAACTGCGGCAAGGGAGCTTCGATTCGCACCGCTCTCGCCTACGCACGCGGCGAATACGTTTTGATCCAGGATTCAGACCTTGAGTATGATCCGAAGGACTATCCTGCGTTGTTGGCGCCTTTGCAACAGGGATCAGCGAACGTTGTCTATGGTGTCAGGCCTGATCGGCCTGAGCGCGGTCTCCGGTTCTTCCTCGGAGCCAAACTGTTAACCCACCTCACGAACCTTCTCTACGGCACCAGAATTCACGACGAAGCTACTTGCTACAAAGTCTTTCGACGCGCCTTGCTTGCTCGATTGGGACTCGAGTGTCGCCGCTTTGAGTTTTGCCCGGAGGTCACGTCGAAGCTTTGCCGCATGGGAGAAAAAATCGAGGAGGTCCCTATCTCGTACCGTCCTCGATCGGCGGATGAGGGCAAGAAGATCCGCTTATCCGATGGCTGGCTGGCAATCTGGACTCTTATTCATTACCGATTCCTGCCGCGCCGCCGCTGGCTTCAGAGTCCGCAGGAGCCTTCTTCTGCGCCGTTTGCGGTCAGTTTTTCGCGATTGCCAGAGGAATAGCAAAAACACGGCTTCATCGCGAGGTGCGCTTTCGCAGGGCAAATTCACCGCTTCCTGCCATCCAACTGGTCCATCGGAATCTCGATGTCGTGGGGCAAAGTCAGCATTCGGATCTTCAGAACTCCGCCGCTGGGAGGCACCCAATTTTTCTTTTCATAAAGCAGCAGATTCTCGCCCCTCCACTCGGGCTCGTTCGTCGTGACCGGGTAACCACCCAATAACGAGAAATCGTCGCCCCGCAATTGTTCCCGGAGAATGCGCTGCGAATCGAAGCGTATCGCCAGCTTCTGCGATACCACTGCAAAACGAACTCCGTACCGCCGGAGAGCCTCCGACACCTCCCCTTTGCTGCGCAGCAATTCCTCGCTGCCCGGGCCCGGCCGGATGTCATCCGCGTAAAGCACCTTGCGCAAAGTTACAAACCGCCTGCCCGGATCCAGGGCCCGAACGAAGAACACAAAATTCCCCGGCACTGGCCCGTCAAAAAGAATGATCCCCGAATCGTAACCTTTCACGATGCGCGCCGCGGCTTCCTTATACCCGCTGATATACGGCCTCTGGTAGCGCCATGCCGGAATCACCAGAATCACAATCAACAAAGCCGCTGCAGCCCGCATCGCAACTCTCATCGGACCGACCCGGAACATTCGAGTGATCAACCCAACCGCGAAGTACACCAATGGGGGAAACCAATAAACCGCAAAACGAGGTTCCCTTTGCCCAAACCAGCTGAATGTCAGGTAGCCCGACAGGACCCAGCATCCCATGATCGTTGTCCGCCGCGGGGTATCCCAGCGGAATGCGAGCGCCGCTCCGATCAGGGCCAAAACCAACAGAGTTGGGGGAAAGGAACTGGGCAACCTCTGCCCGTAATACGTTATGCGTTCCCATCCACCCATCCGATGCGAACCGAGATCATTTGCGACAGCCCTCCCTTGCAGGAACAACATCAGAGTCAGAAATGGCCCGGCCAGAACCGCTACGATCGCCGTGAATAGGATGGCATCGCGTGAAATGATCCGCTTCCACTGGCCTGTGACCAGCAAGGTCAACAGGCAGAATACCAACAGATAAACACTGGTTTGCTTGCACAGAAGCGCCGCACTCAGCCAGAGTGCAGATAGGTAAAGCGATTTTCTTTGATGCTGTTCCAGATATCCGATCCAATGTCGGATCGCCGCTACGCCCAGCGCCAGAGATGGAACCTCCAGCATGACGCTCTTCTCGAAGAGAAGAACCATCGGCAGAAGCCCAAGTGCGGCGGTGCAGATCCCGGCGGTATAGGAGTCCAGCGTTTCCTCGACCAGCCGGAACCACTGATAGAGCAGCAGGACGCAAAACAGCAGCACGGTCAGCCGGGCGGAAACCACCGAGGGACCCAGTGTCAGGAAACTCAATCCTTCAAAGATGTAGAACAAGGGAGGCCAGTGAAGGATGGCGACCGCTGGATACTGCGCGTAATAGCGGTACGCATATTGCACCGGATGTCGAATGGGAAGATCGCGAAACGCGTCGGCAACGAATAAGCCGGTGACGGCATGCTGCGCCTCGTCCACGTTGTAATCGAATTCGCCAATGCGAATATCGCGCGCGGCAACCACGCAAACCAGCGCAATGCTGCCCAACAGCCAAAGCCAACGCGTCCAGGCTGCGGACCGAGCATTGACGGCGCCCTGCCCGGTAGCTTTCTCTTGCTCTTGTTGTTTCAAGCCAGCACGCGTTTCCAGCGCTTCCATCTTGCTCGTCTCCCGATCAGAAAAGCCTCACAGTAATCATTCATGTCCCACGTAGACGCTGCAACGGTTCGCATACCCTGAGGGTGCGCGATAGAACACCATTACCAATTCGTATTCAGAGCTTGTTGTTGTGGCTCACATGTTGGCGATCGTGCACCACGAAGTTGGAGGACCGTCGTTTGCTACTGTTGTGAGTCTCAAACGAGGATCGGCTTCAGACTGTTGCTTAACATTGTCGCCGATGATCGGCGTCCTGACAACGCCGTTCTTCAGGATTTCTCGCTAGATCCCGCGTCCATCAACCGGTCTGGGCCGTTGATTCCATAGGATCTGCCTTGAACTTCCGGGAAAATAGGATGGCCCCGCGCTCAGGTGAGACTAAGTCCCTTTCTTCAACTGCTGTTTCCACCCGAGCACCCTCGCTTTAGCTCCCTCGGCCTCGGCTTCGGGAATCATCCCTTTTTTCTGATAGAGCACTGACAGACTTGTGTGCGCGAGCACGTCGTCAGGATCTATTTCGGTGATTCTCCTGGCCACCTCAATCGCCTCGTCGAAACGCTGCAAATCCTGCAGCGCCCGCGCCAGCCCATGCATGGCCTCAGTAAATGTCGGATCGGCAGTCAGTGACTCTTGGTAGGTCGCAACCGCCTTCTCCAGGTGTCCTTCTGCCATGAGATCCAGAGCGGCATAGTAGAGGTCCTCAGCTCTTTGGCGGGTGTTTGCGTCAGTCATGCGGAAGAGATCGAGGCAGAGCCTGGATTTTAGCACGGGCCGTTGTGGGGACAGCCGCCATCGGCTGTCCCCCCGCGCCAGCGGCGCTCTTCTCGGAACTGTCACTTTGCATCCATTGTGGTTATTATGGGGGCGGCATGAGCAACAAAATCCGCTTCCTCTGGAACGCCACCCGTGGCCATCGCCTGGCTCCATGGCGTAGCCCGTATCTTCTCTGGCGCATCGAGACTTATACCGGCGTGAAGATGAAGCAGATCGGCTTCGTGGAGTTCTGGGAATTCATGTGGCGAGAACGCCACGAACTCTGGCGCTTCCTGCGCTGGACGGGCGAGATGGAGCGCTACGCCCATCCCAAACCGAAGAGTTCCTAGCCGTTTGTGTTCGTCGCGTTAGGGAATGCGTTGGTGGAGGGCGTCTTTCTCGAGGGGGTTGGTGGAAGAGCGGCGCTTTAGCGCCGCGTTCAGCACGATCTGATGAAGGGCTTTAGTCCCGGTAGCCGCTTATGCGCCCTTGCCCGCCGCTGTCGCGCCGCCGAGCTGTACGGTAACCTCTGCGCCCTTGCCCGCTCCCGTGAGTTGCGCCGCCGGTGCCCGGTTCGCAACGATCTCCAGATATCCCATGCTTCCGAGAATTCCAAAAACCTCTCCCGGGCCGCCCTCGGAAAAAGCGCTGCGAATCTCTGTGATTTCTTTGTTTCCAACCATAATCTTGAACGCCGCCTTGCCCGAAAACAGGGCGGGAGCGTCGTCCGGAGTGATGTTCGTGATCAGGTTCCCGAAGCGATCCACCTTCAGCACCACGGCCCTCAACTTGTTTTCCCCGGTAGGCTTAGGTTTGGGCGCGGCGAATTTCACGTAGTCCTCTATCTCATCCCCAAACTTATGTGAGTCCACGAGTTTCGCCAGATAAGCTGCCACCGGTGCAAACACGTCCCGCGCATGAAATGTGTTGCTCACCGGCTGATGGAAATAGTGGTCGGAGGTGACGTGCCGCACATGAATGCGCTCTTCTTTTGCGTAGACCATCGAAAGCACTCCATTGTCAGGAGCGACAAAGTGATAGCCATCGCTCGATGCGATAATCGGCCGCCTCGTCGTTCCCACGCCCGGGTCCACCACAACCATGTGCACAGTCCCGGTAGGGAAATACGAATACGTCTGTGAGATCGCGATCGCGCCGTCGAGCACATCAAAGGCCTGCACCGCGTGCGAGATGTCGACAATCGCCGCCTCCGGCACGATATCCAGAATGACGCCCTTTACAGCGCCCACAAAATGATCGTTGGTTCCAAAATCAGTAGTAAGAGTGATGATCGGACGATGCGCCAACTTGATCCTCGCTGGAAGACAGAATTATCCCTGTACCCGCGAAGTTAATTGTCCGGGAAGCTGTGCGTCAAGGCACTGAGGTAATGGGGTGAACTCTTGGGCGAAGCTGGATGTTCGAATGCATCCAAAAAAGCTAAAGATGAAGTGAGAGCCTCAGTCGCCGCCGCAATCAGGCACGGTTATTCTTACGGCAACTGGGTTCGCTCCACCTTGGCCTTCGTCCATTTTGTGAATTATTTCGCCCGTGGTATTGCCTTCAGTTTTCTTATCGGCGAAATGACGTATGTAATCGAAGACGTCCTTTTGTTGCACTTTTACTCTTGCTCCAGCGTGCAGTTCTGGAACGCTCTCCGGTTCATTGTCTAGCAACCCCTCTATCACACCGCCTCTCCAACTGGTGACCTCGACCCACATCCACTCAGTCCCGGCGTCCTCTGTTTTGAAAGGCGCTTTGACGTCGATGAATTCGCCTGGCTCTAGTCCGGACGAGAATGCTTTTTGCAGTTCGGGCAGCTTGGCCTTAGCCCTCGCACTGGCGGCAAGCAACTCTTCGTTGTGTTTTATCTTCGAGATTGAATCTTCGGATCCGAAGAACGAAGAGATCATTGCTTCTTGTTTTGCGCTGTCATCGGTGCCGGGATAATCGTCAGATCCAAGCTGGATCAAACGATTCTTCGGATCCCCCTCCTCCCATTTTCCAGGTTTCAAGGTAAGGCATGCCACGCCGCTGGCATTTCCTTTGAGTGATTTGAGTTGATCCTCTCGGACATGAGAGTTCTTCACCACTCGCAAATCGAGTTTGAATTCTCCCGGCTCACGTATCGGTGCACCTTCAGCCAGACGTTGAGAGAAGATGTCGATAAGATTCCCTATTTGGCTCTCAGATGACCAGCCGGTTGAGTCCATCGTTACGTCAGGCAGCCCCATTTTCGACATCCCGAGGGTGATTGCCCTTACTGATTCGTCCCCGTTGTAGATGTGGATCACGGTTTCATCCGACACATCCGGAACCTGATCGATCCACGATGCCACTCGCTTTTCATGCCATGCTTCCGGTGAGAAGACTTCTCGCGTTTCCTCATCCCACGCTAATCCATTGATCTTCTCCGCCAATTTGTCAACAATCGCGTTAGCAGTTCGCAAGCCGGTCCATACGTATTCTCTTGGGTGTCCGAAATTGAGAATGAGGGCTCGATCGGAACTCTGCAGATCACGGGCCTGATCTGGGGTGAGTCCGCGTCCGAAGTAGCGTAACGACCGAATGCCCGGAGGCAGATATTTTTCTTTCACATTCTTTTCCACGTAGGCATGAATAAGGACGGCCTGTGGACGCTCCGGTATTTCGTCAACGACCTTCACTCCCGGAAACTTCTTAAGTACATCAGCAAGAGCGCCTAATGGGTCCACATTTTGCGTCGATCTCCTAGGCACCAGGTACACTGCATACTGGAAGTTTATCGAATCCGCCATGGGAGAACTCTTGGGTGTCGCTTTTGTGGGAGCGTGTAGTGAACAGCAGCACAGGAATACGAGCATTGTGATGGCGCTGACCAGCCATACCCAAGATCCTGCACGTCGCTCTGACGTCGTTGAACCAGTTTTCGCGAGACGTACAATCCGCCGATTCATGGATGACGAGTTTACGATACTCGGAGCTGGTTGACGACATAGACGCGGTGCTTAAGGTCGCGCTGTAGACCGGCGAGACAAAGCCGCTGCAATCCAGGATCGCCTCGCTGAAACTCCCGTAACCACGGCTTCTCCCCGCTTCTGCTATACTGTTGTTGACGCTTTTTCCACGGTTTGCTTGTGACGCGGTGGTCCTCTTTTTCTGACCAGCTTCATCTCCGCCTTTCCTGCCCGCCGTTTAGTTAGCGCAAAATCCAAAACTCAAATGTGAGCGGCGTTGCGGCTCTTGACGTGTGTCAGAGTGTGCGTGACAAACGGCCCCTCCAGAAAGAAAAAAATTCGAATGACCACATTTTCAGAACTGCCCTTGTCTTCTACGTTGCAGCAGAAGCTGGCGGCAGCTCAATTCATCAACTTAACCCCCATCCAGCAAGGTGCGATTCCTCCCGCTCTTGAGGGGCGGGATGTCATCGGAACCGCACAGACCGGTACCGGTAAGACGCTCGCATTTCTCATTCCGCTGATCGAAACTCTCCAGCGCGAGCCGGCGAACCATACGACCGCCCTGGTGCTGCTTCCCACTCGTGAGCTCGCCATGCAGGTGCACGAGCAGTACGAACAGCTCCGTACCCGCAAAATGCCCACGGCTGCGCTCGTCATCGGAGGAGTTTCGGAGAAGGCCCAGATTCAAAGCCTGCGCGCCGGTTCGGAGCTGGTGATTGGCACTCCTGGACGTTTGCAGGACCTGATGAATCGCAGATTCGCCGAACTGCGGTACGTGAAGGTCCTCGTGCTCGACGAAGCCGACCGCATGTTGGACATGGGATTCCTACCTGCGATCCGCAGGATCTTGTCGGTGCTCCCAGCCAAGCGGCAGACGCTATGCTTCTCGGCCACCCTGGAACAATCCGTTGCCGGCCTGGTAAACGACTACATGCGCGATCCGATACGGGTCGCTCTCGGTTCGGTGCTGAAGCCCGCTGAAAGCGTACAGCTGACGGCCTACGAAGTACGGCCCGGCGAAAAGCTCGATGTCCTCCGCCAACTGCTCTATGCAGAAAAAGGCCAGACCCTCATCTTCACCCGCACCAAACGTGGCGCCGAAAGGTTAGCCAAAGATTTAGTGCGCGACGGCTTCAACGCCGGAGTGATTCACGGTGACCGCTCGCAGTCCCAGAGGAACGCTGCTTTGAGTGGATTTCAGGAAGGCCGCTATCAGGTGCTGGTCGCCACCGACGTTGCATCGCGCGGCCTGCATGTCGACGATGTAGCCCACGTTATCAACTACGACCTGCCGAAGATGGCTGAGGACTTCATCCACCGCGTGGGCCGTACCGGCAGAGCAGGTCTGCAAGGGCAAGCCTCGAGCCTGGTAGCCGGAGCCGAAGTCATTGAACTCCGCCACATCGAGCGCACACTCAAATTGAAGATTGAGCGCAAGCAGTTCGACAGCTCGGCACCCGGGCGCCCGATGCGAGTCGTTCAAAACACGCTGGCATCTCGAACCTTGACCGCTTTGCCCGGAGAGGTGTTTGCCTGAGAACTGCGCGGCTCGTCGACGAGGGTCTTCCTTTGTGAGCCTTCGTGTCCTTTGTGGTCGAAGGTTTTCTCACTACGGAGGACCCAAGGCTTACCAGGAACTAGTCCTTTCAATCTTCCCGCAAAGCCTCGACCGGCTGAATAGACGCGGCTTTGCGTGCCGGCAAAAGCGCCGCAACCAGCCCGATGAGGGGCAGCATGAGCAGAACCGAGGCATAGGTCCAGGCGTCCAAAGGATGCACCTCGTACAAGAAGCTCCGAATCAGGCGTTCCGCGGGGAATGCCAGCAGGAGACCTATGCCGAGCCCAATCCCGATTACGATCGAGCCTTGACGGAAGACCATTTGCACCACACTCTGCCGGGTCGCACCTAACGCCATGCGAACCCCGATCTCGCGGCGGCGGTAGCCCACCAGCTGCGATAACACTCCATAAAGTCCGGCGACCACCATCGCCACCGCAAGACCTGCGAACGAGCCGACCAGATACAAGCCCAGCCGCTGGCTGAAGGTGTTCTGGTCGACCGCTTCCTGCATGGTCTGAAACTCGTCGAGGGCGATGCTGGGGGCGACCTCGTGGAAGACCGATCGCATCTCGGCTGCGACGGGAATGTTGCTCCTGGTTTTGACGGCGAAATGAACAATCGTCTTCAAGAGCGCCTGGTAAAAGAGCGAGGTTGTTGGAACCTGTTGCTGCGGAAGCATGAGGAACGGTTGAATTTCAGCGCCGACGTTGTGGTCCGCCTGGTCGCCGAGAATCCCAACGATCGTATACTGCTTGAGCATGCCCGTGTCCTTGCCTCCAAGCTCGACTTGCATTCCCAAAGGATCCTTTCCCTTGAAGTATTTTCGGGCGAAGGCTTCGTTGATCACCGTTACAAAGGGGGAAGAGGCAATATCATCGTCATTGATCATGCGCCCGCGTATAACCGGCGTCCCGAAGGTTCGGGCGCAGTCGCCACTCACGGCCGTGACCCGCGTCGAACGCGGATTCGCCGGATCATCCGGTTGCCCGACAATCTTGAAATCCGAACTTAAATCCCATCCCGAAAGGGGCGGCGCTGTGATGAGCGCGGCGCTCTCGATTCCGGGCACTCGGCGCATGCGCTCGAGAACCGGCTGATAAGTGAGAGTGGCGACTGAGGCTGGCGCGTTCGCCGTGTCCTCCGAGACGGCCATCGCGGAAAAACCCGCGGCATCGGCGGGCATGGCGGTGAAGGTGGTAACGTTTGCGGTCTCAAAGCCCAGCCGCGCTTTTCCCAGATTCCAGAGCGTGTGGAAGAGCAATCCGGTTCCGACGAGGAGCAGCGTCGAAAGCGCGACTTCGGCCGCGACCAGCGCTCCGCTGAGTTTTCCACCGACCGTGCGCGACCCAACGCCTCGCGAAGCGGCTTGCAGCGCGGCCTGTGGGTTCACGCGCCCCACCAGAAGAGCTGGCAAGAGCGACGACAGCACCGTGGTAAGGGCGGCGATTGTGCCCAGCGCCACCACGATTGTCCAGTGAATCGCAATCGAATCGGCGCGTGGGATGGTTCCGTCAGGTAGCTTTCGAATCCCGACCATCGCCAGTTGCGCGAGCAACAGGCCGGCTCCACAACCCAGCAGGGTCAGTGACAATCCCTCAGCCAGCATTTGACGGACGAGCCTTGCTCGGCCTGCACCGAGGGCTGTCCGCACCGCGAATTCCTGCTGGCGCGCGAGGCATCGGGCAATCAGCAGATTAGAGACATTGGCGCAGGCGATCAGCAGGACTAGCCCCAGTGCGCCGAAAAGAGCATAGAGCACGGGACGCGCCGGCCCAGTGAGTAATTCCTGGTACGACGAGGCCCAAACCTTGATTTCTCCGTGAACGCCTTCCCGGGGAATGTGAGCGGCAATCGCATCGAGTTCGTGCTGAGCCTGCGCGATCGTGGCTCCGGAACGAAGCTCGCCCACCACGTTGAAGAAGTTGTAACCCCTGTCCTTCAACATCTCCGGCGTCGGTTGTAGCGGGATCCAGACACCCTTCTGAAGATCAGCCCCCACCTGTTCGGGAAAGTGGAAGCTCTGCGGCATTACTCCAACCACAGTGTGCGTCTTGCCGCTGATTTTGACCCCTTGGCCGACGATGCCGGGATCGGCATGAAAGCTTTGCCGCCACAATCCCTCCGAGAGCACTACCGCCAGAGGTCCCCCAGCTTGGCCCTCTGCATCGATGAACGTGCGTCCTAGCAGGGCCCGTGCGCCGAGGATCGGAAAGAGGTTTGTAGTTACGTGCGGCGCCAGAATGCTTTGCGAACCGTCCCGAGTTTCAAGAACGCTGACGTCTTCCGTGTACCCGGCGGCATCCTGCAGCAGCATGGATTGGGTGTGAATGTCGCGATAGTTCAGCCATGAGGTGGTGGAAAACGATGCCTTATTGACCCCAGAACCGATAAAGAGCAGGCGATCAGAATGCGCATAAGGCAAGGGCCGCAGCAGAACGCTTTCGATCACCGTGAAGATCGCAGTATTTGCGCCAATCCCTAGAGCGAGGGTCAAGACAGCCAGCACAGCCATTCCTGGTGTCTTCCGCAGTTGGCGCAACGCGTAGCGCAAGTCGTGGAAAAGAGTCGGCACGGACACCTCCGGCGTACGAGTCTTAAGAAAGGCTGGCACTTTCCTAGCCAAAGGAAAACAAGAAACATCTCAACTGTTATCAAGCAATTCTGTCGGTTCGTGGGGATGGAATGTGCGGTCTGGATGACCAAAAGCGGAGTGAGTTGTCCGGTAACGAACAGAGCGAAAACAGCCGCATCCAGATATTTCTACTCGTACCGCAGCGCCTCGATGGGATGCATCCGCGCCGCCTTCAGAGCAGGGAAGAACCCGGACACAATCCCCACCATCGACAGAATCGTGAACGAGATAATCATCACGCCCATTGATGCGTGCAGGAAGATAGCGCCTTCATGGTCGGTAGTCTTGTAGAACTCGTCGTACAACGGCATCGGCGGGATCACCCAGGTAAGAACCTGTGCCACCAGCATCCCGATCGCGCCGCCGACAAACGTCAGCACCAGGGCTTCCAACAAGAACTGAATCAGAATGTGCCGTGGCCGCGCCCCAATCGCCTTGCGCAGCCCAATCTCCCGGGTCCGCTCTGTCACTGAGACCAGCATGATGTTCATTACGCCTATGCCGCCGACGGCCAGCGTGCAGACTCCAATCAGCCCGAGCACTGCCTGCAACCCGTACGAGAACGCGTTAATCATGCTGCGGTCTTCGATCGTGTCCCACTCCGGCGTAGCCTTGTCGTCCTTGGGATCGAAATGATGCCGCCGCGCAATCACCTCACGCGCCGCCATCAGCGCCTTCTTGTTCTGCTCCGGAGCAATCGGCTGGATAATGATTTCGTCCGGATCCCGCAGGTTCTTCAGGTCGCGCATCAGCGCAAATGGAATGAACGCATTCTCGTTATCCGGCCCCTGGTACATCGAGTCCTGAATCTTGTTGCGCATGGTCCCGATCACTTCGAAGTCCAGCCCGCCAATTTCGACGTGCTGTCCTGCGCCTGGCGCTCCCTGAAAAACTTTTTTCGCTGCGTTGTAGCCTAGGATCACGACCCGCCGGTGATCGGCAAAATCGGTCTCATTGAAATAGCGTCCGTCATCGAGATCGAGCTTGCGCATCTGCCCGTATGGCATATCCACGCCGCGCGTCATGATTGAAACCACGCGTGTACCGATCTTGAATCCGAAGTCGCGATCGATCTCTCCACTCACTGCCCGAATGATCGGAACTTCATCGCGGATCGCTTCCACATCTTCGAGTTCATACTTCACTGCCTTGCCGGCGCGCTGTCCCCCGGCCTGCATACTCGTCTGCCCCGGCCACATTACGATGACATTGTTCCCCATGTTCAGGAATGCGCTGAGCACGCAGCCGCCGAGTCCCTGCCCGTAAGCCAGCAGGAGCACCACCGATACCAGGCCCCACCCGATGCCCAGCATGGTCAGCGCCGATCGTGTCCGGTCGCGCATGAGCGCCTGCCATCCTTGCAACACGAGTTCCTTGAGAAACATGGTTGAGACGAAGGAGGCACTCTTCCTGGAGCGGGGAGTGTGGAGCGGCACTGGAGACGGTAATTCGAACCTGCGAACTCTCGACGTCTCCCGGCTCTCCGTCGTCAGTGGTGGGACCGCGCTCATCTTCCTACTCCTTGCATGTGAACTTCGAATTGAGACTTCAGATCGCAGATTTCCGTGTCTCTAAATCTGAAATCTGCAATCTGAAATCTGCAATTTCTCCTCTACTCGATATGAATATCGCCCGACCCGGTGTGCACGCGGAGCAGTGGCCCGCCGCCGCGCACTTTACCGTGAATCGATTTGTGCGAATCCCCGATGCGCCCCTGCACCGTCATCTCCACCGGGGCACTTACATCGACGGAGCCGGAACTGGTCGAAATGTCCGCATCAAACGCGGCATTCGACGGCAATCGCAGACGCACATTGCCGGACCCAGTGCGGGCATCCCAGGTGCCACTCTGCTTGCCCTCGGCGGTGATTTCGCCGCTGCCGGTTTCTCCGCGGAAGCTGCCCTCTACACCTCTCGCGGTGATGTTCCCCGAACCCGTATGCATGTCGATGTCGCCCGGCCCGGTTTCTTCAATCTCGACATCGCCGCTACCGGTGCTGCCTCGCACCGGTCCCGCAACCTGCCGCGCCCGCACGTCACCCGATCCTGTTTGTACCCGGATCTCGCCGTTCAGATTTGTGAGTCTCACGTCGCCCGACCCGGTCTGCGCCTCCGCATTACCGCGCGTGCCCTCGATCGTCTGATTGCCTGAGCCACTCTTCGTGCGCACAGTCGTTTCCGCCGGCACAGTGATGTCGTAATCAATGGAGATGTTCCGGTAATCCACGTATTCGATGTGAATGCTGTTGCCACTCTGCCGTATCGGGGGATTCTGTTCGATGGCGTGTACGTCTTCCTCGCGCCGCCCTCCAAACCAGCGGTCACCGACATAAATCTTGCCGTGAATCTGCACCGATCCCGACGAACCTGCATGCACTTTCACATCGCCCGAGTGCGTCAGCACTTCGAGATCGACCGGCCCGCTGACTGAGAGCGTTCTGTCGAATGTTCCCTGCGGCGTCGAACCAAACGCCACCGCGGAGCTGAACAGCACGACCAGCGCGATCGTCACCAACAGTCCGAATTTTGATCCGCTGGACTCAAAAGCCGAGGGGAGAACTTGATTTTTTCTATTCATAACGTAGCGACTCCACAGGTTGCATATCCGCGGCGCGCTGGGCTGGATACATGCCCGCCGTCACGGTGATCAACGAAAGCGTCAAAATCGAAATCACAATCGAAATCGGCGAAACAATTGGATGTGGCACAAAGTCTGGCAGGGGGATGACGACCATCGCAACGCAAATGCCGATTCCAACGCTGAGCCCGAGAATTCCGCTGACGATCGTCAGCATTGCCGACTCCGCAAAGAATTGCCGCAAGATGTCGCGCTTGGTCGCACCCATGGCCTTGCGCGTTCCAATTTCCCGCGTACGCTCGGAAACCGAAACCAGCATGATGTTCATCACGCCGATTCCTCCCAGACACAGCGTCACCACCGCCACGCACCCGAAGAACAGAGTGACCACTCCAAAAATCTTCGCCAGTTGCTTGGCCCCGTCCATCGTGTCCCATATGAAGAGCGCGTCTTTATCCGTAGGATCGAAGTGCCGCACCCGCCCGATCGCGCGCCGCACCTGCAACACCGCCGCCTCATGATTCTCCGGATCGCCCACCTCAAACACGATGTCATCCAGATATCCGCGTGTAATGCCGGCTCCAGGCTTTTCCGGGGGAGGGAAGTCGCGCGACACCGCCGAATATGGCGCGAAAAGATAATCGTTGTCCGGTCCGCTGTAATTTGAATTCTGTTTCTTTTCTGCCAGCACTCCCACGACCGAGTAGGGAACGCTCTTGACCAGAACGGTCGCACCAATCGCCGGTTGCCCTGGAAACAACTGCCGGTAAGCCTTCGATCCCAGCACCAGCACGCGCCTGCCTTCGCGCTCGTCGTCATCGGTGATCAGGCGACCTTCAGAAACCTTGAGCGACCGGAAATCCTGATACGAAGGCCACATTCCCACAACGCCGCGATTGGCTAAGTTGAATTGGCTGACTTCCGGAATCGTTCTGCGTAATTCGGGGCTGACATTCTTGACCAGGTAGCATTCATCCCGGATCAACTCAGCATCATCCACATTCAGCCGAATCTCGCGCCCGGCAGCCCGCCCTCCAACCTGCGTGCTCGTCCGCCCGCCCCACACGATCACCAGGTCCTTGCCCAGCGTCTCCATGTGTCTTTTCTGATCCACGACAAAGCCGCGCCCCAGCCCCACCAGCAGAATCACCGACGCAATTCCCCACACCAGCCCGAACATGGTGAGGAACGTCCGCAATTTGTGCGCCCGGAATGTCGCTACGGCTTGTCGGAAGATCTCGGAGAGAGTCATGGAACCGGACCTCTGGCATCAGACGGAAGACTCAAAATCGTTCCTATACAACTCAGACCTCGGAATTACAGGCTGGTTGGCCGGAGTCCGAGGTCTGAAGTCTGACGCCACGTTTTACTGCAGTACGACTTGATCCCCTTCCTTCAGCCCGCTCAGAACTTCTGTCTTCGCGCCGTTGGAGATCCCAATGTTGACCGCTACCTTATTCTTGCCTTCCTTACCCTTCGGATCGGGAATCTCAACCGACGCTTTCTTGTCCTTGTCGTAGAGAATCGCGCCTTCCGGGATTTGCAGAACGTTCTTGTGTTCGTCCAGGATGATTTCCGCGTTTGCGGTCATCTCTGCTTTGAGTTCGCCGCCCGGATTTTGGATCGACACGCGAACTTCAAACGTCGTGACGTTATCTTTCTCCACGCCCATCGGAGAAATCTTCGTTACTTTGCCGTCGAACGTCTTGTCTTTGAAGGACTCAACTTTGATGCGCGCACGCTGTCCCAGATAGACCTTGCCAATATCGCTCTCGTCCACTTTGCCCTTCACGTAGACTTCGCTCGTATCGCCGAGAGTCATGACCAGAGTGGCCGACGATCCCAACACAAGGATCGAACTCACCGCATCGCCCATCTGCACATCGCGCGAGAGCACAATGCCGTCGATCGGCGAAATGATGTCGGTGTAGCTGAGCTGCTCTTCCAACTGCTTCAGATTCGCCTCGTCCTGCGCAACATTGGCTTGGGATTGAGCGATCTTTGCCTTCAACACGGTGACTTGCGCCTTCGAGACATTCTGCTTGTTGAGCGACATTTCGTAATTCTTCTGTGCGTCTTCCAGGGCGGACGTGGAAACCACGCCATCCTTCGCCATATTCTCGGCACGGTCATATGCCCGCTTCAAAAGAGGAACGTCCGGGCCTTCGGCATCGACCTTGGCGCGCTCGAAATCTGCCTGCGAGCTCTTCAGGTTCGCCTGCGCTGCTTCCAGCGCTGCCTTGGACTGCTCCACCTGCGCCTCGATCTCGATCTTGTCGAGCTGCGCCAGCAGTTGGCCTTTCTTCACCCGATCGCCGTAGTCCACCAGCAACTTCTTCACGATGCCGCTGGCCTTCGATTTCACTTCCACCTTCGTGATGGGTGTGACTTTGCCGGTTGCCACCACGCTCTTAGCCAAGTCTCCCTTTTCCACCTTGGCGAGCTTCGAAGGATCAATCTTGGTGCCGCCGCGGGTCGCTGCAAATACTCCAATCGCGACCAGCAGGACGATGCCCAGTCCAACGCCGCCCCAAATCATCAGTTTGCGGCGCTTCTTTTTGCCATTAGTGCCGTTACCGTTCACAGATCCTCCTCGCTATACCGCCAGTTGGGGATTGGGAGCCATCTTGCCGCCCTACAAGCTATTACGCGGCTCCTGCTGAATTAGTTCCGAAAATTGCTGTCTGCGATGCGAAAACAAAGCGTTACGTTGCCAAACCGCCCGCTTTCTGCAAATTAGACCTGCTTTCTTTAAAAAGGATAGCGCAATGCCCCCCTGATTTTTGTGATGCTGGACACACCAGAGCGGCCCCGAATCCAGGAAACCGGACCCGATGACTGAGAACTGGGTACTGAGAACTGAGTACTGAGAACTGAGTACTGCCTTCTAACCCCTAGCCCCTGCCCCCTGCTAAAATTACCCCTCAATGGTCGCCTATGTGCTGCTCCGGGTCTTCCTGATCCTCCTCCTGGTAGCAGCCAATGCGTTCTTCGCCGCCGCCGAATTCGCCCTCGTGAGTGTGCGCGATACCCGCATCCAGCAGCTCATTGACGCCGGACGTATCGGCGCCCGCATTGTCCAGCGTCTCCACCAGCATCTCGACGAAGTCGTCAATGGCGTCCAACTCGGTATCACCATGGTTAGCCTTACCCTGGGATGGATCGGCGAGCCCATGGTCGCCAGTCTTGTCGGTAGCCTGCCCATCGTCCAGCGCCTGCCCCACGTTGCTATCTATGCGCACACCTTCGCGATCGCCATTGCGTTCACCTTGATCACCTACATGCACGTGATTCTGGGCGAGCTCGTCCCCAAGACCCTCGCCCTGCAGCGCTCCGAGCAGATCGCCCTGGCGGTCGCGGCGCCGATGGAAGCCTTCCTCACGCTGACCCGCCCCGTCCTCTTTTTTATGCGCAGATCCGGCGGATTGGTTTTAAGGCTCTTCGGCGCACAGTCCACCCGCCGCGGAGGCGCCGTTCACTCCCCCGACGAACTCAAACTCATCGTCACCGCCAGCCGCCAGTTCGGACAGATCCCTGAATTTCAGGAAGAGATGATCCACAGCGCCATCGAACTCGATAGCATCACCGTCCGCGAAGTCATGGTCGCGCGCCCCGATATCTTTTCTTTGCCCTCTGATCTCATGCTCGACGACGCTCTGGCCAAGGTTGTTGAGGGCCAGCACTCCCGCATCCCGATTTACGACCCGCAACGCGGGCCCGAGCACATTGTCGGAGTCCTTTACTACAAAGACCTCATGCGCTGGATGCGTCTCCGCCTCAGCAACCTTGGCCAGACCAGCGCCACCCGCATCTCCCGCATGCAAATCGGCCAGATCATGCACGACGTCGTGGTCGTACCGGAGACCAAGGTGCTGGCCGAATTGTTAGCCGAATTCAAAGAGCGCCGCCGGCATCTCGCCGTCGTGGTCGACGAATTCGGATCGACAGCCGGAGTCATCACGGTGGAAGACATCCTCGAACAGCTAGTCGGCAATATCGAAGATGAATTCGATGTGTCTCCCAGCGAGCCAGCGTTGGAAGATGAATCGGTGATGGTTTTGGAAGGCTCGGTGAACATCCGCGATTTGGAGATGGAACACGGTCTGACGCTGCCGCGTGACGCGGGATTCGAAACCCTGGCCGGTTTTATGCTCGCCCGCCTGCAGCGCATCCCCAACGTCCGCGACCAATTCGAATATGAGGGCCGCCGCTACACCGTAGACGAGTTGGAAGGGCACCGCATCGCAAGGGTAAGAATAGAAAAAACCACGAAGGCTGAAGGGGAAACCGAAGCCGCCAAGGGCGCCGGAAATTAGTAGCGCCGGCGTCCTCACCGGCTGTGGCGGCGGGCGTCTCGCACGCTGCTTGGCCCCCAAATACTGGAAAAGATGAGCAATTGTCATCCTGTGCGGAGCACGACGGCGAGCAAAGCGAGTCTTCGCGCGCAGTCGAAGGATCCCTACTGGCCGAAAGCACCGTTTACTGCATCAAGGCATTCCCGTAAGGCACTAAATCGCCGACGTTGAGAACTCAACACTAAGTACTGTGTACTGAGAACCGAGAACAGAGAACTGGCAACTGAGAACTGTAGCCCAACGCGTCCTCTACACCCTCCCAGTCATCTGGCTGGTGGTCAGTCTCGTCTTCCTCATGATCCACCTGGTCCCGGGAGATCCCATCCAGCAGATGCTCGGTGAAGGCGCCCCGCCTGCCGACATCGCCGCCACCCGTCACGCCTTCGGCCTAGACGCGCCGCTTGGTGAGCAATATATCCGTTACTGGAAGGGCGTCCTCCACGGTGACCTCGGCCGCTCCATCCGCTACAACCAGACGGTCACCAAACTTCTCGCGCAACGCTACCCCTACACGCTTCGTCTCACGCTGGCGAGTCTCATCGTCGCGATCGTCCTCTCGATCCCCGCCGGAGTCCGCTCCGCCCGCCGCCGCAACCGCTGGGACGACCGTCTACTCTCCGTCGTCAGCCTTTTCGGCCTCTCGTTCCCAAATTTCGCGCTCGGTCCAATCCTGATCCTGCTCTTCGCAATCAAAGCCGGATGGCTCCCCGTTTCCGGCGCAGGATCATTTGCCAATCTCGTGCTGCCCGCCATCACCATGGGCGGCGCGCTTGCCGCCATCCTCACCCGCATGGTTCGCACCAGCATGCTGGAAGAACTTAGCCAGGACTACATTCGTACCGCCCGCGCCAAAGGCCTTCCGGAGCGCACCGTCGTCTATCGCCACGCCCTGCGCAACGCCATGATCCCAGTGCTAACGGTCCTGGGCCTGCAATTCGGAGCCTTACTGGCGGGCGCTATCGTAACGGAAACCATTTTCTCCTGGCCCGGCGTCGGTCGCCTCACCATCCAGGCCATTTCCAACCGCGACTACTATCTGGTCCAAGGCTGCATTCTCGCCATCGGCCTCACCTATGTCGCGGTGAATTTCCTGACCGATGTTCTCTACTCGGTCGCGAATCCCAGGATCAGACAATGATCCCAACTCCATTTGCGTCGAATTAGAACTGGCGCCTGCGGCCCAAAATTCAAAAGGCGGGACACTGCTGTCCCGCCTCCTGTTCGTCCAATCTAGGCTGCTTGCGTTACTTTCTTCATACGTTCTTCCAGTTCTTTCGGCGAAACATCTTCCACGTGGGTAGCGACGCCCCACAGGTGTCCGAACGGATCCTGAAGGAAACCGGAGCGGTCCCCGTAGAACTGGTCCTCAACCGGCTTCAGGATTTTTCCCCCCTCCGCCGCCGCTCGTTTTACCACGGTATCGACGTCGGGCAAGTACACGTAGAGGCTCACCGGGCTTTGGCCAATCGTAGACGCACTGGTGTGCCCCTGGCCCATGGCGGGATTCTCGTCGGCCAGCATGATGTGGGAGTTCCCGATCTTCAATTCGGCATGACCGACTTTCCCGTCCGGACCATTCATACGAAGCAGCTCCGTCGCGCCGAAAACTTTCTTGTAATATTCGATCGCTTGGGCGGCGCCCTTAACGATCAGGTATGGTGTGATGGTGTTGTAATCTTTGGGAATATACGAGACTTTATTCATGATCTTCCTCCTTGGAATGTAAGGCTAAGGGTGGAGGTTTCGGCGCGCACTTGCGGAAGGGGTTTTACGATCCCGCTGTCTCTCTATGCTCTATAAGAACACAACTGAATTTTGATCTCAAGGCCGGGTTACGGAGATTTTAATATTCCTGATCTGGCTATGCCGACTGCCCATCTTGCGCCTTTGAGGGATCGAGACTTTGATGTGCAGCCGATCGCGCTTTGGTCGGCCAGGAAGCTTGACTCGTATATACAACGATAGCATTCTGTATATACACTCGTTTTCGAAGCTGAGGACGACGTTATGGCCGTTACTCTCACCTCCATCCGCTTAGATACAAACCTTGCCGACGAGGCTGTGAAAGTTCTCGGTGTCAAGACTCGCACTGCAGCCGTCCACGTAGCACTCCGCGAAATTGTCGCGCTCAAGCGTTTTAAGGCCTTGATGAAAAAGAACGCGGGGAAACTTTCGTTCGCCGGGCACCGTGAGTGACCTCATCGTTTTCGATACATCAGTGCTGGTCGACGACCTTCGCACCGCTCGTTATCAGGCAAAGATCCAATCCGTCAGCGGTCTGGTACGAACATCTTCGGTGGTCCTGGCCGAGTTATGGCGCGGCGCAACCAAAGCTGCCGAACGGGAGTTCGTCCGAGCCCTCGGCAGGAACCATCCCATCTTCACTCCCAGCGAAAGCATTTGGCTGGAGTCCGGACAGTTACTGGCAAAGATGCGTGCCGACCAGGGCTTCACCTCTGAAAAGCTGCGGGATTTGCATTTTGATGTGTTGATCGCTCTTACCGCGCGGTCTCACGGAGCTCGCCTGATCGCCTCCAACCGCGCCGACTTCGAACTGATTCATCAATACCGCAAATTCCGCCTCGAAGTTTGGTAGGTTTGTATCGCTATGTCGACCGCCGCCATCTCGTTCCGCCGCCGCGTTCTCGGCAACGCACGCCACAATCCCCTGGCCGCCATCGGAGTCGTCCTAATCCTCATCTTCCTGATCTTCGCCTTATTCGCCCCGTGGATCACCCCCCAGGATCCAGCCGCCATCGACCTCCCGGGACGACTCAATCTACCTTCACGCTCCCACTGGTTCGGCACCGACGAACTCGGACGCGATATCCTCTCCCGCATCATTTACGGCGCACGCATCTCCCTGCTGGTGGGTGCCAGCGTAGTTGCAACTTCGCTGATTCTCGGCCTGATCACCGGCTCGATCGCCGGCTACTATGGAGGCGGGATCGACCGCTTTTTCAACGTGGTCGTGATGAATGCTTTTCTTTCTTTCCCCGGAATTCTGCTGGCCATCGCTTTCGTCGCCTTCCGCGGCCCCGGCATCTTTAACCTCGTACTCGCGCTCTCCCTCGGCGGATGGGTGGGCTACGCGCGCCTGGTCCGCGGCCAAGTTCTCGCTGCTCGCGAGCGCGAATTTGTCGAGGCCGCACGCGCGCTCGGTGCCAGCGACCTGCGCATCATCGTGCGCCACATTCTGCCCAATATCATTCAACCAGTGGTCGTGCAATCCGCGATCGGTATGGCCGGAGCGATCCTTGCCGAGGCCACCATGAGTTTTCTCGGGCTGGGTGTTCCTCCCCCAACCGCAAGCTGGGGAACCATGCTGAACGACGGCCGCGCCCATCTCTTCGACGCGCCCCACCTCGCCCTTTTTCCGGCGCTCGCCGTCATGTTGGCCGTCCTGAGTTTCAATTTCATTGGCGACGCCCTCCGAGACTACCTCGACCCGCGTTCGCGAATCGAAGCCGGACTATGATTTCGCTTAGCCAGGGCTTGTAGGTAGGCTGGCGATTAGCTGCAAACTGCTCGACCCCCTGAGTCTTTCCTTCACTTGGGTGGCCGGGCTGTGTGCGCCCCTCCAATTACTTCTAACTCGCTGTTCCTGCTCGATATAAAACTCCCGCAACATTTCTTGACACTCTGGGTTTCATCCGACGTGTGGCCACAATGCAGGTGAAAAAGAACTCAGACCAACGGAGAGAAATTCCATGAACCGCACCCTCAAGATCTCGTTTCTTAGTACAGCGCTCGCATTTCTCGCGCTGCCAGTTGTGGCCCAGAGTGCAGCCCCCTCGACGCCGGTAACCGGCGAGAGCATTCAAGACCGCAAAGAAAACCAGCAGGACCGGATCGCCAACGGCGTGAAGAGCGGGGAACTGACCGCCGGAGAAACCGCCAACCTGGAAAAGAAAGAAGCCACGGTAAATCAGGAAGAGCGCGACATGCGCAAGCTTGACAATGGCAAGCTGACCACCGCCGACAAAAAAATCCTGACCCAGCAGCAGAATCAAATGTCCAAGCAGATCTACCAGGACAAGCACAACTCCGCGGTGCAGAACACCGATCCCAAGAGCGAAGTTGGCAAGCGAGCCGAGAACCAGCAGGACCGCATCGGACAAGGTATTAAGAGCGGACAGCTCACCGCCGGCGAAGCCGCGCACCTCGAAAACAATGAAGCCAAGATTAATAACGAAGTCCGCAACGACCGTGCTGCGAACGGTGGCAAACTAACCCCACAAGAGCGCGCCAAGGTCAACCGCCAGCAAAACCGCCAGTCGCGCCAGATCTATCGCGACAAGCACAACGGTCGTCATCAGTAAGCGACTTTCCCAAAGGCAGAAAGAACGCAAGAGCAATGCCGTGGTGAGCCCCCGGGTGCCAGCCGGGGGCATTTTTTAGCTAGGAGCTGCAAGCTATGAGCCACGAGCCACGAACTGATCTGCTTGCTCGTGGCTCGAAGCTCACAGCTCGTAGCTAACCCTCTTCCCGCAAACCACTGAAAAATCGATATATACATTTCTTGACACAAATCGCAAATTGCAATATAAATATAGCGATTTGAGAAATGGAACCGGCGCACCGTGAAGCTGGGCGAAAAAATCCGCTACCTGCGCGAGGTCGAAGGGTCGCTCCGCGGTCTGGGCCGTCCCATGACGCAGCTCGAGTTGGTGCGCGCCATTCGCGAAGAACTGGGCAAAGGGAAGAGCATCAGCCAGTCGTATCTCTCCCAGATCGAAGGCGGTTCGCGCCCGCACATGACGCAGTCTTCGCGCGCGTTGCTGGCGAAGTTCTTCAAGGTTCATCCTGGCTTTCTGGTGGATGACCCTGAGGGTTATCACACTGAACTGACTTCGGACTTGCGAACGGTAGAAGGCCAGATTGATGTCTGGTTGTTGCAGGGCTCGGAGCGATTCGCGAGCGACCCGGAGATCAGCCATGTGCTGATCAAGGCCGCGCGCGAGAAAGATACGCGCCGCGCTTTGCTGCTGCTGGGAGCGATCCTCGACACGCCGGGGTTGTCGGATCGTCTGTTGGAGGCGTTGCGTCCGGAGTTGGCGGCCGCCGGGAATCATCATCCCCGCGCGGAAGGGAGGCGAATGCGATGACCTGGCCTGATTTTTATCTGATCTGTTTCGCAGTCGGTTTCTGCTTCAGCTTCTTTTCGTTTGTGTTTGGAAGTTCGCGCTTTGGGAAGCTCCATCTGCCGGACTTCCATGGTCACGGAGTTGGGCACTTGCCGACGGTGCATGGGCCGGTCACTCACGGCCCGGTTGCTGGCCAAGGCGCGGCGCATGGTCCAGCAGCAACACAGGCGCATGGCGCATCGCATGCTGCCCGCGGTGCGAGCGTCTCGCCGTTCAATCCGCCGTCCATCGCCGCGTTTCTGGCGTGGTTTGGAGGCACGGGCTACCTGCTGAATCGCTTCTCGGCAATGTGGGTTGGACTCGCGCTGCTGCTGGCCGTAATCGCGGGATTAGTCGGCGGAGCCATCATCTTCTTTTTCTTGACGAAGGTTCTCATGTCTGACCAGGAGTTTCTCGATCCGGCCGACTTCGAGATGGTAGGCGTGCTCGGCAAGCTTTCGGTGCCGATCCGCGAAGGTGGTACCGGGGAATTGATCTACTCGCAGATGGGTACACGCCGCGTCTGCGGCGCGCGCAGCGACGACGGTTCGGCGCTTGCGAAAGGCGCGGAAGTGGTTGTGACCCGCTACCAACGCGGCATTGCCTACGTCCAGCTATGGAGCGAACTGTCCGGCGAACTGGACGAGGCGAGTACCACCGGGAAATCTGAATAACAGCCGCGAGGAGAGAATTATGAATCGCGTTTGGCACAAACCGGCGGTCCTGTTGATGTGGCTGGCGCTCCCCACCGCTGCCTGGATCTATTGGCGCGTCTGGGATCAACTGCCCGCGCGCATGGCGGTGCACTTCGATGCGAACTGGCAGCCCAACGGCTACACCTCGCGCGAAGGGGCAGCGCAACTGGGCCTCGAGATTCTGGTGGTCATGCTGGTGTTGTTCACGGTGACGACACTGATCGTCGATGCGCTCAAACCGGTCGCATTCTGGCCCGCTCTGTTGGTCTCGTACGCGGTGCTGGGTTTCTGCTGGTACGGAAACTACTCGATCGTCGACTTCAATTTGAAGGCACAGCAGGTGCATTCCGGATTTCAGGGACCGATATCCAAAAGCACTTCCCAGTTCTTAGTCGCAAATTGCCGGTTGCCACAGTTGGCTGGGCCCGTAACTCGGACAACTGAGAACTGAGAACTGGGAACTGCTTTTCTGGAGGAGGCGTTATGTTCGAAGGTCTTTCACACTGGGCGGTGATCTGGATCATCGCTGGGCTGGCGGTTTTCGTCATTCTGTTTCTGATCAGCACCATGGCCAGGCTTTATCGCAAAGCCGGACCCCACGAAGCGCTGATCGTGTACGGCATGGGCGGAACGCGTGTCGTCAAAGGTCACGGCTCGGTCGTACTCCCGATGGTGCAGGTCTGCCGCGGCCTCTCGCTCGAACTCATGTCGTTCGACGTAGCACCGCAGCAGGATCTCTACACCAAACAAGGCGTCGCGGTAACGGTCGAAGCCGTCGCTCAGATCAAGGTGAAATCCGACGACGAGTCGATTCGCACCGCGGCCGAGCAATTTCTCACCAAGACTGATCAGGAGCGCGAAGGCCTGATCCGCCTGGTGATGGAAGGCCACCTGCGCGGCATCATCGGCCAGCTTACGGTCGAGGAAATCGTCAAGCAGCCAGAGATGGTTTCCGACCGCATGCGTTCCACTTGCGCCGACGACATGAACAAGATGGGTCTCGAAGTCATCTCGTTCACCATCAAGGAAGTCCGCGACAAGAACGAATACATCACCAACATGGGACGCCCCGACGTAGCCCGCATCAAGCGCGATGCCGACGTGGCCGCTGCCGAAGCCGATCGAGACACGGCGATCAAACGTGCATTGGCCCAGCGGGAATCGGCGGTGGCGAGGGCACAAGCCGATCAGGAACGCGTGCAGGCTGAAACCGCTTCTCTGGCGAAGCAAGCGGAAGCGCAACGCGATCTGGAAGTGAAGAAGGCGCAATACCTGGAAGTCACCAAACGCCAGCAGGCGCAGGCTGATAAGGCATACGACATCCAGACCAACATCATGCAACAGCAGGTCGTTGCCGAACAGGTGAAGGTGCAGCAGATCGAGAAAGAGCAGCAGGTCAAGGTGCAGGAAGCCGAGATCAACCGCCGCGAGAAGGAACTGATCGCAACCGTGCTGAAGCAGGCTGAGATCGAGCGTCAGCGGATCGAGACCTTGGCCGAAGCCGAAAAGTCGCGCCTGATGGCCGAGGCCGAAGGCCATGCTTCGTCGATTCGTCAGCAGGGCGAAGCCGAAGCCGAAATCATCTTCAAGAAAGGGGAGGCCGAAGCCAAGGCGATGAACGTGAAAGCCGAGGCTTTCCAGGAGTACAACCAGGCGGCCGTGATCGACAGGTTGTTCGCCAGCATGCCGGAAGTGGTCAAGGCCTTAGCCAGTCCGCTGGCCAACGTCGATAAGATCACGATCGTCTCAACCGGCAACGGCGATGCGTCGGGGATGAACAAGATCACCGGCGACATCACCAAGATGGCGGCGCAGATACCGGCGCTGTTCGAGACGCTCTCGGGCATGCCGCTGGCGGAATTGTTAGGCAAGGTTAGGCAGATCGGCGACAAGGCCCCCAAGCCGCCAGAGTTGCCGAAAGCCTAGTGAGGGGTCCGGGGAAGCTCGTGTGGTTTGTGTGGGGACGGGCGCTTTCGCCCGTCCCGACGAGCGAAGCGAGGAGCAGTGGAGTGAGTTATGAACCGCAAACCAAAATACGCAGGACTCGGTATCGCGCTGGGAGCCGCACTAGGCGCGGTCGCCGGAGTAATAGCGGGCAACATGGGCGTCTGGCTAGCGATCGGAGTCGCCATTGGCCTCGTGATCGGACTTTCGTCCCGACGCAAGTCGACGGAGTGCCCACAGTGTGAAGCGATGCATCGAACGCATGAACTGGGAAGCAGGGCCAACTCACAGGTTGGCTAGAAGCTAGGAGCTAGCAGCTGGAAGCTGAAAAGGAGTTCACCATGGCACTACTAGAGCGGGTCGCAACACTGGTTCGGGCGAATCTCAACGATCTCATCGACAAGGCCGAAGAGCCGGAAAAGATGATCAAGCAGGTAATCCTCGACATGCAGAACCAGCTTCTGCAGGTCAAGACGCAGGTCGCAATCGCTATCGCGGACCAGCACTTGCTCGAAAAGAAGCACCAAGAAAGCGCCGACAAAGTCGCCGAATGGATGCGCAAGGCTGAGCTTGCCGTCGACAAGAAAGAAGATGACCTGGCGCGCGCCTCTCTGCTGCGCGTGGAGAGCTATCGCGAGCTGAGCGAGAACTTCACGCAGCAAGTCGCCGATCAGAAGGCGCAGGTGGAGAATCTCAAGACTGCGTTGCGTCAACTGGAGCAGAAGCTGGCGGAAGCCGAAGCCAAAGCGGACGTTCTGATCGCGAAGCAGCGTCGCGCCCGCGCCGTCGGCAAAGCCAGCGATGCGCGCATGGCCTCGGGTGGCGGCTCAAAAGCCGCCGCATTCGACCGCATGAAGCGCAAGGTCGCGCACTCGGAAGCCCTGAGCCAGGCGAAGTCCGAGATCGCCGCCGACAACATCGAAGACCGTCTTGCCGCCCTGGAAAAGCAGGACCGAATCGAGCAGTTGCTGGTCGAGCTGAAGACAAGACGAGGCGCGTAACGGGTGGCGCGGGCGCTTCCGCCCGCGAACGCATGTCCCTCACAAGGGCTTCACTTGGAGATACCTGTGCTGAAAAAGAATCTGGAGCGCTTGTTTCCCGTTGGCGCTCGGATGTTGTCGGGAGGCTTACTCCTCCATAATTTTCTGCACGCCCACTCCACCGAGTCTGCCACCGGATTCCTGATCGGTATGTCGATCGTATTCCTGATTGCCCCGTCGGTGAAGAGGTTCAACCAGTCGAATTTGTAACGAAGAGAAGCACGAATAACGGTTCTACTTCGTCGCCATGAACGTCTTCACCACGATCGCGTTCGGCTGCACACCCACGGGAATAAGCGTCAACAGCGAATATTCGCTGGGTTCAAGCTTGCGCGGTCTGCGCTTCTGGATCACGGTGACATCGCCCGACTTGGTGCCGACCACGAGCAGATAGTTCTGATCGGGCGTCAGCGCTAGTCCGTCTGGGTGGCTGCCGACATTGAGCGTCGCGATGCGCCTACCCATGTCGATATCGAACACCGCAACGCTGTTCGATCCAAAGTTCGAAACATAAAGCCGCGAATTATCCAGCGTGACCACGCCCCGCGAGGGATGCTGCCCGATCTCCGGGCTGCTGCCCACTTCGTCATTTCCCGTCTCGATGATCGAGATGCTGTCGGCATCAAAGTTGCAAACGATCATCTCGCCGCCATCGGGTTTGAGCGTGAGGCTGACCGGAGTGCGCCCCACATCAAGCAATGCCAGCACGCGATCTTCTTTCTTTTGCTGGGCCTTGGGATCGGTGCCGGCGAGCTGAATCGATGCCACCTGCGACGATCCTGAGCACGAGACGAATGCTTTGCTCGAATCCGGCAAGATCGCAATATCCTCCGGCTGTTTGCAAACGGGCAGCGTTGCGCGCACTCGAAGCAGATTGGCATCGATCAGCGACACCGAATTGTCCCCGCGATTCGCAACCACGACGGTCGTCCCATCCGGCGAAACCCGCGCCATTCCCGGCGAAGCACCCACGCGCACATTGCCGACAACGGCCCGCTTTTCCAGATCGATCACACTGACGTTCGACGATCCCGAGTTCGCCACATAGCCGCGCTTCCCGTCGCTCGACACATCGATGTAATACGGATGACCGTGCACGCCGATCGTTGCCACCACCGCATTGCTCTCGGCATCAATCACACTCACGTTGCTCGATCCGGTATTGACCACATAGATCTCATTCTTCTTGCTGTTCGCAGCGATGCCGGTCGGGTCGCTGCCCACGTGAAGGGTCTTGGCCAGCCGGAAAAAACGAAGGTCAATCACGCTGACGGTGTTGCTCTTGCCGTTACTGACATAAGCGAATTCGCGAAAGGCGGGCCCGTAGTCGGGCATCTGCTGCTCGCGGAAATACCACCACCCCACCCCGCCGAGGATGGGAACCAGCACAGCGATGAACAGGAGTTTTCGCAAGGCAGTGAGAGTTAGTGAGGAAGAAAGCTTAGCAGAAGTAGCGCCGCGGGGGCCCCGTCCTTGTCCCGGCGTTCTTTGCAGGGACAGGGCGGGGATTTTGACCTTCGTGAATTCCGCATTCTCAGAAAGTCAAAAACCCCATCCTGTCGCAAGAGCCGCGACAAGGATGGGGCACCCTCTTGTTCCCTAATAGATTGAACTTATTTCGCCGCCACCGTCTCCCTGACCCCAATCTCCGGCAGGCTGCGCCCCACGACGACCGCGATCTGCCGCACCTGCTTCATCAGTTCGTCGAATTGATCCGGAAACAGCGACTGCGGCCCATCCGACAAAGCCTGATCTGGCTGCGTATGCACTTCCACCATCAGCCCGTCAGCGCCGACGGCCACCGCTGCGCGCGAGAGCGGCGTAACTTTATTTCGCTTCCCGGTACCGTGGCTCGGATCGACCAGGATTGGCAGATGGCTCAGCCGCTGCACCGCCGGCACAACGCTAAGGTCTAGTGTGTTGCGCGTGTGGTCCGCGAACGTGCGCACGCCGCGTTCGCACAGCGCGACATTGTAATTGCCTTCACTCAGAATGTATTCGGCCGCCATCAGGAATTCTTCCAGCGTCGCCGACATCCCACGCTTCAGCAGCACCGGCTTGCGAGCGCGTCCCGCGCGCTTGAGCAAAGAGAAGTTCTGCATGTTGCGCGCGCCGATCTGGATCATGTCTGCATACTCTTCGACCAGATCGAGCGACTCGTGGTCGATGGCCTCGGTGATGATTCTCATACCGAACTTCTGGCGAATTTCCACCATGATCTGGAGAGCTTCCTCACCGAGTCCTTGAAACGAATATGGTGAGGTCCGCGGCTTGTAAGCGCCACCGCGGAAGAACTGCGCCCCAGCACGGTGCACGCGCTCTGCGACTGCAAAAGCTTGTTCGCGGCTCTCGATGGCGCACGGCCCAGCGACGATGGCCAGGCCGGTGCCGCCAATCGTGGCCGCCGATCCTGGAAATCGGATGACCGTGTTTTCTTCCTTCACATCGCGGCTGACCAGTTTGTAGGGCTTTGAAACCGGTATGACTTCCTGTACGCCCGGCATCTCTTCGAGCGTGCCCTGTTCGACTTCGCCCTTGTTGCCGGTGATGCCGATGGCGGTGCGGGTCGCTCCCGGCATCGGATGGGCGCGGTAGCCCAGCTTCTCGATTTTTTCGCAAACGGCGCGCACCTGTTCTTCACTAGCCTGCGCCTTCATCACGACCAGCATAGATTCACCCTGGAAATAACAATGTGGGGACAGCCGCCCCCGGCTGTCCGTCGATTCGAAGCTCGACTTGGCGGCCGCAGGAGAAGCCGCACACGTAAGTGTACCGTTGCCCAGACCTGCCCCGCAAATGGAGCAAGAGCCTGTCGGATTCGTGGGCATCTATACTTCTTCTATGCCCCGATCCATGGCGCAGGAACAGGACCTTCTCAAGCGGCCCGCGCCGAAGCGCCCTCCCCGCCTGACTTCCCGCCGCATCGGCATCCACACCTCGACCGCCGGAGGCTTGCAGAACGCCGCCGAACGCGCCTACCGCCTCGGCTGCAATACCCTGCAGATATTCTCCTCCAGCCCGCGGCGTTGGGCTCCTTACGAACTAAGCGAGCCGCATTGCGCCGAAATGAATCGCTTGCGCGCGCACTATGGTCTGCAGCCGCTCGTGGTCCACACCAATTACCTGGTGAACCTCGCTAGCTCGAACGAACGTTTCCTGCAAATGTCGCTCGAGGCCTTTCGTGGCGAAGTCGTCCGCGCGCTGTCTCTGTGTGCCGATTATCTTGTCTTGCATCCCGGATCTTTTCGCGGCGCCGACCGTGACCAGGGATTGCTGCACACCGCAGCCGCGATCGCCGCCTCGACCCAAGGCCTCGATCTCGCCAAGGGCGGACTGACCATCTTGATCGAGAACACGGCTGGCGCCGAGTTCTCGCTCGGTGGCAGTTTCGAACAGGTCGCGGAAGTTCTCGAACGGCTGCAAGGAATCGTCCCCGTCGGCGCTTGCATCGATACCTGCCACACTCACGTCGCCGGATACGACATCGTCAGCGAAGAAGGCCTCTATCAGACTCTGCAGCATCTCGATGCAACAATCGGGCTGAACCGCGTGAGGGTCTGGCACTGCAATGACGCGAAGGCTCCCCGCGGATCAAAGCTCGATCGTCACCAGCAGATTGGGAAGGGAATGATCGGCAAAGAGACGTTCCGCCATCTCCTTAACGACGCGCGCCTGGCGCACGCCGCCTTCATAGCCGAGACCCCGATTGACAAGCCGGGCGACGACCGAAGAAATGTGGACGCCCTCAAGAAACTAGTCGCTGAGACGTAGCTTGCTACGTCTCTGCCGCCACCCGTCCGTGCTGCCCGTTGGCGAGAGAGACGTTGCCAGTAACGTCCTTACGGCTGATACTCTTTCCCCATGAAACTCTACCGATGCCGCGAGCGTTTCGTCGCCGAGCATGCCGACCAGTTCTACGAGATCCCTGCTTCTTCCCTGGACGACATCATCGCCCGTGAAAATCTCCTCGACCATCTAAGCCGAATAATTTCACCAGCCAACCGAACGCAAGCCCCTGCTCTGCAAGATTTGCTCCCGCCCATCGGCAGCCAGGAAGTCTGGGCCGCAGGGGTTACCTACTACCGTAGCCGCGACGCCCGCATGGAAGAGTCGAAGAGCGCCGGCGGCGGCGATTTCTACGACCGAGTCTACTCCGCCGCCCGCCCCGAATTGTTCTTCAAGGCGACACCCCATCGCGTCGTCGGACCGGGCGCAAAAGTGGCGATCCGTAGCGACGCCTCCTGGTCAGTACCCGAGCCCGAGTTGGTCCTATTTATTACCCCAGGCGGAAAGATCGCCGGCTACACCATCGGCAACGACATGAGTTCCCGCGACATCGAGGGCGAGAATCCTCTCTATCTTCCGCAAGCCAAAGTCTACGACCGTAGCTGCGCTCTGGGCCCGTGCTTGCTCATCTCGGATGAAGCGTTGCCCGCATCCACCGGCATCAGCCTTGAAATTCGCCGAGAAGGCAGGGTGTCATTTTCCGGCATGACGACGCTGAAAGAAATGAAACGCAAGCCGCAGGAGTTGGCGCGTTATCTCTACCACAGCAACAGTTTTCCCTCTGGCTGCTTCCTCTTCACCGGCACCGGCATCGTGCCCCCGGACTCGTTCACGCTGCGCGAGGGCGATGAAATCAGCATCACGATCCCCCCCATCGGCACGCTCTCGAACGTAGTCGGATAGCGCCCTTCTACAAAGAAAACCATCAACCACGAAGGCCACAAAGTTCCACGAAGGTCTTGGTCCTAGTTTTTCCTTCGTGAACCTCCGTGTCCTTAGTGGTTCAAGGTTTATGCCCACCCCGCCATTTCCCCCGCCCAAAGCCGCCACTCTGTAACCCGCCGTGTAAAATAAAGGATTATTCCCTGGCGGTTACTCGCACTATGGCGATCGAAGAAAAATCTGCGAACGCTGTGACCAACGGCCCTGAAGCGGGCGCACCCACGTCTCGTCCAAACGACGAGCGCTACGAGGCCCAGAGCGTCGAAAAGAAGTGGTTCGAACGCTGGCAGCAGGATGCGTCGCTCTACGCCGCCGAACCCAACTCGACGAAGAAGAAGTATTACGTGCTCGAGATGTTGCCCTATCCCTCTGGCGCCTTGCACATGGGACACGTGCGCAACTACTCGATCGGCGACGCGCTTGCCCGCTACATGTGGATGAACGGTTACAACGTTCTCCATCCCATGGGATGGGACTCGTTCGGCTTGCCCGCCGAGAATGCCGCCATTTCGAACAACACGCCGCCACGCGAGTGGACGCTCCGCAACATCGCCAACATGAAGGCGCAGATGAAGCGGATCGGCTTCGCCTACGACTGGTCGCGCGAAGTCACCACCTGCCTGCCCGATTACTACCGCTGGAACCAGTGGTTCTTCCTTAAGCTCTACGAGCAGGGCCTGGTCTACCGCAAGAAGAGCAAGGTGAATTGGTGCCCGAAGTGCGCAACGGTGTTGGCGAACGAACAGGTCGTCAACGGATGTTGCTGGCGCCACGAAGATACGCTAGTCGAACAACGCGAGTTGGAGCAGTGGTTCGTTCGCACGACCAAGTACGCGGAAGAATTATTGTGCGCTCTCGACCGCCTCGAAGGCTGGCCCGAGAAGGTGCGCACCATGCAGCGCAACTGGATCGGCCGCAGCGAAGGCGCGCTCGTCGACTTTGAACTGGAAGGCAACGCCGGTCCCGCGGGATCGAAGATCAGTGTCTTTACCACGCGCATCGATACGATTTACGGTGCGACCTCATTGCAACTTGCGCCCGAACATCCTCTCGTAGCCGACTTTACGCGTTACAACCAGCCGCTCGGCGCCGCCGTCCAGCAATTGATCGCTGAGCAGCGCAAAGCAAAAGAGGTCGGGGACATCGGCGAGATCGAAAAACACGGCGTGAACACACACCGCTACGCCATCAATCCGTTCAACGGCGAGCGGGTTCCGATCTGGATTGCCAACTATATCCTGATGGACTACGGTACGGGCGCCATCATGAGCGTGCCTGCGCACGACGATCGTGACTACGATTTCGCCAAGAAGTACAAGCTCGAGATCCGTCTTGTGATTCTTCCGGTCAGCAACGATCCCGAAGAGACCATGGCCGAGCCGAAATTGCCCTTCACCACGCACGACGGCATGGTGATCAATTCCGGCCCGTACAGCGGAGTGAGTTGCGCCGAAGCCGTCAAGAAGATGACGGCCTTCGCCGAGGAGAAGGGATTCGGCAAAGCGACCGTTACGTACCGGTTGAAAGACTGGGGCATCTCGCGCCAGCGCTACTGGGGTACGCCGATCCCCATGCTCTATTGTGAGAAAGACGGCATCGTTCCGGTGCCGGAGAAAGACTTGCCGGTGATCTTGCCGGAGAAAGTCGACGTCACGCTCACCGGCGGGTCCCCTTTGGAGCGAGTGCCGGAATTTGTCAACGCCACGTGTCCGAAGTGCGGCGGCCCCGCGCGCCGCGAAACCGACACGATGGATACATTCGTCGATTCCTCGTGGTACTTCTACCGCTACACCGATGCCCGCAACGACCGCGCGCCCTTCGACGGGAAGATCGCGCAGTACTGGTTCGGGGATCGCGGCATCGATCAATACATTGGCGGCGTCGAGCACGCTATTTTGCACTTGATCTATTCGCGGTTCTGGACGAAGTTCATGCGTGACCTTGGCATGATCACCAACGACGAGCCAGTCGAGCGCCTCTTCACCCAGGGCATGGTGATCAAAGAGGGCCGCAAGATGTCCAAGAACTTGGGCAACGTCGTTTCGCCCGACGAGATGGTCGCGCGCTACGGCGCGGATGCGGCACGTTTGTACAGTCTCTTCGCCGCGCCGCCGGATCGCGATCTCGACTGGCAGGATACCGGCATTGAAGGCATTCAGCGATTTCTCGGACGCGTTTATCGGTTCTTCGTGCGTAATGCGCGCCCAGATCGTCCCGACTGGCGCAAGCCGGTTCCAGCCGAGCTATCGCCGGAGGCCCGCGCCATCCAGCGCAAGCTGCATCAGACGATCAAGCGCGTCAGCGACGACTTCCATGGACGCTGGCATTTCAACACCTGTATCTCGGCCATCATGGAGTTGGTAAACACGTTGTACGCCGCGGAAGAGGCGATTCCGCGCAACGCCGTTCCGATCCCATTTCTTGCAGACGTACAACGAAACCTCGTTCTTTTGCTCGCTCCCTTCGCTCCCTATCTTGCGCACGAGCTCTGGGAGATGTTGGGCGAGAAGGGAAACCTGCTCAAAGCTCCCTGGCCGAAATACGACGCGGACTTGGCCAAGGAAGAGGAAATCGAAATCCCCGTGCAGGTGAACGGCAAGCTACGCAGTCGCGTCACGGTACCGGCCGACGCCGACGAGGCCTTCGTCCTCGACCGCGCCCTTGCCGATGAGAAGGTGAAGGCCGCCATTGCCGGCAAGCAGATCGTAAAAAAGATCTACGTGCCCGGCAAGATGGTCAACCTCGTCGTGAAGTAAGGTTTTTCGAGTCGGTCGTCCCTTAATTCTGTCACCCTGAGCGAAGTGGCTGCTTCGCCAATGCGAGGCAGCCACGCAGTCGAAGGATCCCTACCAGCCCGCGGCCCCCTCGGCGTTTCCGGGTGTTCTGACAACGAAATCCGGTATCCTTATCGGCAGCATGCCCATCTCTCCCACGGCCGAGGGCTTCCGCGCCGCGTTCCGTCGCCCGCTGCTGGCTTTCGCCGAGATCACCTGGCGCTGGGTAGTCGGCGCCACGGCTACGGTGCTCTTCTTCTTCGGCCTCTTCGAATTCCTCGACACGCTCCCGGTAACCAACGGCGAGCTCCTTCTCCTGCGGACGCGCAACCCGTTTTTCGTATCCCAGGCCATCGGTCACATCCTGCGCGGCCACCTGAGCCGCGGCTTGCTCTCGCTGATCCTCGCCGCACTGTTGCTGGCCATCATCTGGATGGTCGCCGCTTCCCTGGGCCGGATTGCGACGGTCGAAGCTCTACTCGAATACTTCCGCGCACGATTCGCGACCGATACCGCACACGAAGGAGAGAACGATGTAACCGGCAAGCGTGCGCAGGGACGCTTTGCCGCGCTATTACGGCTCAACTTCCTGCGCCTCGCCGTGGTCCTCGCAGGACTTGTTGGACTCGCAGGCGCCGCGGTTGTCGCCCGTTCCGCCTCAACTCCACCAGATCCTCAGACGGGCATAGTAGTTCTTTTGTTCGTCGCGATTGCCGGAGTCGTCTGCCTGATCGGGTATGAACTGAACTGGCTGCTCTCGCTGGCTGCCGTGTTTGTGGTGCGCGACGCAGACGACGTTATCGGCGCGATCTCAAACTCTATAGCGCTCTGCCGCCGCCGCCCCGCCGCACTCTTTGCAGTCAGCACCTGGACCGGCGTGGCACACCTGATCGTCTTCGTAGGAGCGAGCATGGTGGTCTCGGTCCCCTTGGCGCTAGCGGGAATGCTTCCATGGCGGGTCGTCGCGTTGGGTGTGGTTTTGGTGACCCTCGCCTATCTCGCCGTCGCGGACTGGCTGTACACGGCGCGCCTGGCAGGATTTGTTTGCATCGCGGAAATTCCCGATGCGCTGCTAGTCCCGCCCCCTCCGCTCCCACCGCCCGCCGTTCCTGCGGCAACGATCGACCGCGACGAGTTGATCCTGAGCGATGTGCCCATCCCGCAACCTGGAATCTAAACCTCAGATGGGATGGACTACTGAGAGATAAAAGCCTCCGCGGATTCACGATCACTATGTCCGATGAGCCGGCGAAGAAAAGAGCGTCACGAGAGAAATGTGGGGACACGCGCCCCCGGCTGTGCGGCGGAGCAAAGCTCCGCCGCCACTGTGCCGCATGCGGTCCCACTCACTTCGGCTCTCCAAAAGACTAGTTCTTCCGAGAAGTCAGGTTCTTGTTTCCGAAAGAAACCTAGAACCCCTTCGCCTTCAAAATCGTATCCAGGTCCTCCGGATGCAGCGCCCGCGTCATCGCCTCTTCGCGAAATAAATCTTGCTGAAACACCAGCTGCGCCAGCGACTCCTCCAGCGTGAACGATCCTTGCTTGCGCGTTATCGTGATCTCCTGATGCAGATGCTGCAGCGCATTCTTGCGAATATGCTGCCGCGCCCCATAGCCAAGGATCAGCAACTCCGCCGCCGGAACCCGTCCTCCGTTACGTTTCGGAATCAGCGTCTGCGTAAGCATCGCCGCCAGTGCCATCGCCATCTCTGCCCGCACCGTATGCTGACGCTCTTGCGGAAATGAATCCGCGATGCGCGACACCGTCGACGCAGCGTCAGTCGTATGCAACGTCGTGAACACAAGATGCCCCGTCTCCGCCGCCGACAAAGCAATCCGAGCCGTCTCCGAATCTCGCATTTCTCCCACGACAATCACATCCGGCGCCTGCCGCATCGCCGCACGTAAAGCAGTAGGGAAGTCCGGCGCATCGATCCCGATCTCTACCTGCTCGATCACGCTCTTGTTATGCGTATGCTCATACTCGATCGGATCTTCAATCGTCACGATGTGCCGCGCGTCGCGCTGGTTGATTTCATTCACCAGCGCCGCCAGCGTTGTGGTCTTTCCGGACCCCGTCGCCCCACCGATGATTACCAGCCCGCGTTGCAGTCCTCCAATCGTGCCGACTCCTGGAGGCAACCGAAGTTCGCTCAGGGCAGGCACCTTCGAAGGCAGCGCCCGCACTGTCGCCGCCGCCCGTCCGCGCTCCCGATGCAGATTGATCCGAAACCGCCCCACCCCTTCCAAGCGATACGACGAATCGGCGATCCCGTACTGCCGATATTCCTCACGTGCGTGCGCCGCCATAGCCGGGAACACCGCCGCCTCGATCTCCTCGCCACTGAGGGTCTTATCCTCAATGGCCGACAAGACTCCCTCCAGCCGGATCGAGGCCGGAGCGTTCGGCACCAGCAACAGGTCACTGCCGTTGCGCAACACGAGTTCGCCCAGCCAACGCCGGAGCTCGGCCGACTCAGGGTGACGGGTTTCCGAATGAATCACTTGAATGTGTGTGGAATTGATTTCGCCTGTCATGCTCCCTTTTTGGATGCAGGAACCGGCCGCCAAGAACTATGCCACAGTCCGAGAGGCCCTTTCGTAGAGACGTTGCTTGCAACGTCTCCTCTATCCAGGACCACAATAGCAAAAGTTTTGCATTCTCTGGCGTGCCTCCCTCCGTATATGTAAAGTGAGGCACTCAGAGACCTTGGCCATGCCAGCGCGCCCCCTAGCAGACTCCACGCCGGACATAGCCAGTGCTGACTTTGCTGATCTCGTTCGCCGCTACCAGTCCATGGTCTTCAGCATAGCCCAGCACTTTCTGACCGACACCCCGTCAGCCGAGGAGTTGGCCCAGGACGTGTTCCTGCAACTGCACGCGACTCTGTCGACGCTGAAGTCGGAGGAGCACGTGAAATTCTGGCTGCGCAAAGTCACGGCTCATCGCTGCATCGATTACTATCGCCGCCGCAAGTTGCCCCAGGTGAGCCTCGACGAAGCGCCCGAGCCCATGTCCCCCGCGCAATCGTCGGACCCGTTGGTTGCGAGAAGGCTTCAGCAATTCGTCGCCTCCTTGCCGGAAAAGCCCCGGCTGATCGTGATTCTGCGTTACCAGGAAGACATGCTGCCCGAGGACATTGCCGCCGTCCTCGCCATGCCTGTCGCGACAGTCAAAAGCCATTTGCAGCGTTCGCTTGCCCTGCTTCGCGACAAGGTAATCCGCACCATGGGAGAAGTCACCATATGACGGAAATCAACAAAAATCCGAATCTTCTCGAAGATGCGCTCCGCAACGCGCTTCGCCGCGAGGATGCACCCGAAGGCTTCGCTCTGAAAGTTCTCGCCCGTGCCCAGCACCAGAACTCCGCCGCGCAGGAAGCACAAAGAGCTTCCTGGCTGAGCATCTTCTCCCAGCCCCTCCTGCGCTGGGCCGCCGTTGCGGCAGTCACGATCTGCCTGGTAGTCGGCGGCATTTATTACCGGAATCTCCAACGCCAGCGCGCCCAAGGAGAGGCCGCCAAGCAGCAGCTCATGCTGGCGCTCCGCATCGCCGGCAGCAAACTGCAGTTGGCCAAGGAAAAGGTGAACGAGATCAATACATCCCGCCCGGAACCACAGCCACAGAACAGGTCTCCAAGGAGTCGATCATGAGCACGCTAACCCGCAAACTTGTCCCACTCATCCTGCTGCTCGCGTTCCCCGCGATTTTGCGCGCACAGGAACTGAAGCTTCCCCCCGGCGTCGAGCAGCTCGCGTCCAAGGCCAAAGAAACCGTTGAAGTCAACATGGACGGTCCCATGCTCCATTGGGCCAGCAAGTTTCTCTCCGCCGAGGATCCCGAGGAAAGGAAAGCCGCCAAGCTGGTAGCGAACCTCAAAGGGATCTACGTGCGCAGTTACGAATTCTCGGACCAGGGGGCCTACTCTGCCGCTGATGTCGAGGAGGTCCGCGCGCAGTTCCGCTCTCCCGAATGGTCACGGGTAGTAGGAGTGCGCAGCGAGCGCGACGGCGACAATGTCGACGTTTTCTTCAAGCTCGAAAACGAAAAGATGGCAGGCATCGTCATCATCTCAGCAGAGGCCAAAGAACTCACCTTCGTGAACATCGTTGGTCCCCTGGAAGTCGATCAGCTGGCTGATCTGGGTGGCGAATTCGGGATCCCCAAGTTGAAGACCAAGCCGCAATCATCGAAGCCCATGGCCAAGGCCGACAAAGGAGAACAGAAATGAAATCTCTTTGTGTACTGGTTCTCGTCCTCTACGTATGCACGTTCGCCCTCGGCGCCGACTCGGAGTTCAAAGGGATCGTTCATTCCATTGAGCACACGTACGGTGTTCATCACACGCACATCCCGTTCCTCGGTCTAGCCGCCTTCTTCGCTCGCCCCGCCGGAGTCCACGGATTCCAACTCGCCGTCTTCGAAGGATTCCAGCCGCCCACGGACTCCAGTGACATCCGCCGAGTAGTCGAAAATTCTCTCGGGCCCGGCTGGTATCCGTTCGTCCGCGTCCAGTCCAAAGGCAAGCATGACGGCGAGACCACTCTCATCTACACCTATCCCTGCGGAAATAAGTTGCGCATGATGATCGTGAACCTCGAACCCTCGGAGGCCGTCGTGTTAAGGATGGAGCTCAGCGAACACGCCATCGAGAAATGGCTGAAGGAACCAGGAGAACAAGCCGACGGTCACACAAGCCATCACCCCCGCGTAGAAGAAGACTGAAAGAATGTGTAGGGGCGGACGCCTTCGTCCGCCCCGCGACCCTGAGCGAAGCGAAGGGGAGCGTGCCACAGCCGAAGTTCTTCGCGATGCCGTCCTTCTTCCAGCTTCGTGAATCCCCCTTGACCGAAGCCTCACCCAACGCGTAGCCTCCGTGACGGTCAATCACCTTCGTCCCGGAGGCACCTTATGACGCCACTCTCCGCTCTCTGGCTGCCAATCGTACTCTCCGCAGTCATCGTCTTCGTTGCCAGTTCCGTGATGCACATGCTGCTGCCCTACCATCGCGGCGACTACAGTCAACTGCCGGATGAAGGGAAAACTCTCTCCGCCCTCCGAGCCGCAGGCCTGAAGCGCGGACTCTACGTCTTCCCCTACGGCACCCACAAAGACTTGAACTCGCCCGCCATGACCGAGAAGTACAATCAGGGCCCGGTCGGTATGATGACTGTTTTCCCCAGCGGCCCGCCAGTCATGCCAAAATTCCTCGGCTTATGGTTCGCCTACTGCCTTCTGATCGGATTCTTCGTCGCCTACCTAGCGGCGCATACCATTCCGCCGCACACGCACTATCGGGCAGTCTTCCGCATAGTCGGCACCGCAGCATTTCTTGCCTATGGTCTCGGCACAATCAGCAACGCCATCTGGAAAGGACAAACCTGGAGCTTCACGATAAAAGAAGTCCTAGACGGCCTGGTCTACGCCTTGCTGACAGCCGGCACCTTCGGCTGGCTCTGGCCAAGATAAGTTTGTGTAGGGGCGAACGCCTTCGTCCGCCCCGCGACCCTGAGCGAAGCGAAGGGGAGCGTGCGGTTTTTGACTTCAGATTTGCGAAACTCAGTTCTGCCGCAGCGCCGGCATCGGAATGGGAATGCTGAACGCCGTGGCCGCCCCACCCATTCCGTTCTCACAAGTATCAGGCGGAAAAGTGCAACCCGTCCCGTTGCCCTGGCACCCCGCGGCCCAGAACATATAGCCAAGCATGCCCGTGGTACTCCCCGCACCCGCGGGCGCGAGATGCTCCACAAAGCTGGCAGCTGTGTTCTGATCGGAGTTGCTGAAGTTGTTGCAGTTCGGTTGCCCACCGACCAGCCACAGACTCCCGGTCAATTTCGCCGGTGCCATTGGCGGCACTGATCCCGAGATCCCCGTCACATGCTGGTCCCAACCCGTCTCCAGCGTGGCAACGCCAGTCTTCTGTCCAGCCACCATAGCATTGGCGTAATCGAGCACCGGTGCGTTGGTCTTGAGCCAGTTGGTCACCGCATAATTTGCCAGCTTGGTAAGGTAGGTGTCGCCATCACCCAGATCAATCGTGAGTCGCGCCGCGTAGTTGGAACCGGTGGCATCGTACGCGATCTGTGAGCGATAGGCGCTCACGAACTGCTGCAGCCCCGTGAGGTTTGGACTACTGCTGTTTTCATAGTCGATCTCCATGCCGACATTGAATTGCTTGGCGGCATTGGCCGCGTTGATGCCCAGTTGCGTCGGATTCGACGACAGCGCTTTATCCCAGTTCTTCCGGAAGCTGGCCCCGCCGATGGACATCATCACCCGAACCCCGCGGCTCTGGAAGTAGTTGATGACCGCAGTATTCATGCCAATGGGAATCCCATTGCTGTCGCCTGCATCAGTCGTAAGGTTCATCAACTTGACGGGATCCACAAAGCTCAGCACAACTAAATTCACAGAGGGCTGATACGTGCCGTTCATGTTCCGATCAATCATCCAGCGATTGTCAGTATCAAACGTGGTCATATTCGGAACCGAAGCCCAGCTGCAGGCGTCGCTGTAGCAGTGCCACGCCCCGTAAATCTGCATCTGAGTTTGCGCGTTCGCAGTTGCGCCCGGCAATACCAACAACAGCAAAGCAGCCGAGCCGGTACAAATCACCGTGGTGATTCTTCGAGTCATACGCGTCTCCTTGATTCAAAGCGGGTACCCCACTTCTCCCTGATTTGGGAGAAGTTTTTGACTTTGAGGCCGATACGAGTGCTGAAGGAAGAGGAAGCGAGCAACTCCCGCGTCGCTTCCCTCGCTATGAACTAGTAACTAAGGCGTCCCCGAAGGTGCCCCAGCAATCTCCCACGCGAATCCCAGAAACGACGACGCGGTCAAGTCGATTGCCGGTTCGACAGTTGAGTACGATTGCACATTGTCCTGAAACACAGCGCCATTCCCGTTGAACGCAGCGAATTGATCCACTCCGTTCGGAGGACACGCCACCATATTGGTCAACGTTCCCTTGGCGGCTGACGAATTGGGTCCTTCCACCGCAGCTCCATAAAGGAATGGTGGCCCATTCGGCGGCACCGCCACAAGATTCGTCACCTGATGCTGCATGCATAGCGGGAATGTGCCGCCATCGCCCACGATCAACGATGTGCCCCATGCATTCGCGCCCAACACATTCGCCTGCCAGCGATTTCCATAGGTCGCATAAGCTGTTGAACTCGTGAGGTTGTCATACTCGTTCGCCATAATCACGAGTCCGCCGCCGTGCGAAGTCGTATCGTAAGTGTTCCATGGGAAGCCAAACCCAAATGGATCGGTGCCCGCCTGGGTGACCGCCTTGTCGAGTTGTTTCTTCAGATCGGCCAGCAGTGCCGCCTCCGAAGTTGCCAGCCCGCTCGGATTTCCCGCCAGCACAATCGCACGATACAGCTCGTAATGCGCCAACCCGCTCAAGTCGTAAAGATTGAGCGTATCCGCGGCATCGTTCGGCCCGGTAATGTACGCGTTCGCCCACGTCGCCGCCTTCTGCAGGTAGTACGTGGGATCGCTGTGCGGCAACCCGGACGGCAACCCAGTCGCCCCCTGCAGCGCAAAATACAACTCGGTCGCGCCCCACTCCAGGTCGTCCCGCCACTCCGTTTCCGGATAAAAGTCAAACGGTCCCGCCGTCAACAAATTTCCCGACGGCGCAGTATTTGCCAGATCAAAGATGTGCTCCGCCGATAGCAGGCACTGATTCGCATAAGCAGCATTGCTGGCAGCAAAGACCTTGTAGCAGAGTGCAAAGTCTGCCGCCAGACGCCCCGCGATATTCGGGCTGATCGATGCTCCGGATCCTCCCGCCGGATTTTGAAACACTGGCCGATGGCAGATAAACTGATAAGGCGCGACGCATCCTTGCCAGTTGTCATCCGCCTGCGGCAGCCGCCAGATGTCGTGGTCGCCGGTGTATTTCGTTCCGCCTGAAGCTACCGCCACCTGGTAGTAAAGCGTCCGCGAGCTGTCCACCCACATCTTCTGCAGCCAGTCGAGTCCAAACTGGGCTTCTGCGGTGAAGTTCGACGATGCCGAACCCGACCCCATTTGTCCCGGAAAGTCCCGCACTCCAACTAGCATCATGCCCACGGTGTAACTGTGAGTCTCCACAAACTTCATGTAGTCGCCCGCATCCCACCATCCACCCGATGCATCGAGCACCGCCCCGGTCGGAGTCAGAGCGCCTGCGTTGTCCTTCTTGTTGAATGTGGGAGTGAAGTAGGCTTTAGCGCTCTCATCGTTCAAATGCCCAGGTGCGGTGCGGAGAGAGTTCGCAATGTAGTTCGGCCCGTCCCGCGAAGTCTCGTAGTAGAAAAGGGAATTCGCCAATGTTGTCGAGTAGAGGTTGGTCGCGCTGTCGATCTGGAACGACGGAGATGCGGCGGCCACTGGCGATGCGACGGAGAGTGTGTAGGCGCCTGCGGTTGAGACCGAGTCGAAGTCCAGCGCGTAAACGAAGCTGAACGTTCCCCACTTTCCCAGATTCGCGCCGATCGCCGCAGAGTAAACGGTGCTCCCGCCGGAATTTTTCACAGCGAAGGTCGCACCTGTCTCAGCCGCGGTCGCCATCAGATATGCGCGCTTGGTGGCGCCGGTTGCATATCCAACTTGATTGACGCGGATGTACGCGCTGGCAGCATGCCCCACGCCTACTCCGACCAGAACGGTTACAGCCACACGCAAAATGCGAGACAGGACACGCAAGGATTGACTTCTCTTCAGGGTCCCCATAGCGCCTCCATTGAACCGTTTTAATAAAACGCGTGAATAGTCCTCCAAGTCTGTTTGCCTGTCAATAGGGAGGATTCCTGAATGCGTTGACGAGGGATGAATGTAGCTAAGGACCATTCTCGGACGTAATGAAGGCCGTGAGAATCTCAACGTACACGCGTAGCACATCGTCTGGTCCGCGGAAAGCAGACAGCAACGAGAGGGGAAAGCGAGCGGAGGGAACTACCGTGGAAGAGCGGCCCTTTCAAGGCCGCGTCCAGAGCCAACTAGAAGACGGGCTTTAGCCCCAGCGACTTCTTAACTCTCTTCCCGCGGACGCATATTCCCCGTCCGCAGATACCGGTTATGCCACCCCAGCGACTCGGTCAGCAGATGCGGCGTATGCTTCCCACACGAAAGCTGCTCCGACCGCGCCAGATAATCCTTCAACAGTTCCTTGTACTCCGGCGCCGCGCACTTCTCGATGACCAATTTCGCGCGCTCTTTCGGAGAAAGCCCGCGCAGATCCGCGAGGCCCTGTTCCGTGACCAGTACCTGCGTGTCATGCTCCGTATGATCGACGTGCGAGACCATCGGCACGATGGTCGAAATCGTCCCCTTCTTCGCCGACGAAGGCGCCATGAAGATCGACAAATACCCGTTGCGCGCAAAGTCGCCCGACCCGCCAATGCCGTTCTGAATTCTCGATCCCATCACATGCGTCGAGTTGACGTTCCCATAGATGTCAGCCTCGATCATTCCATTCATCGCAATCGCGCCCAGCCGTCGGATGATCCCCGGATTATTCGATATATCCTGCGGCCGCAGCACGATGCGCTCGCGATACGACGCCATATCCGCCCGCATTCATTTCGTTCAGCATCTCCGGGCTCAGCGAGAACGCCGT
>Ga0210408_10000027_pt1 | contig 217863 bp, 172 predicted proteins | sample IncBWH4MmetaG_FD_155471 | JGI IMG/M metagenome (GOLD analysis project Ga0210408, IMG submission 155471) | Forest soil microbial communities from Barre Woods Harvard Forest LTER site, Petersham, Massachusetts, United States - Inc-BW-H-4-M | ecosystem: Environmental > Terrestrial > Soil >...
CATTAGCCTGTACTTGCCTCTACCGCGGATTCTGCATCCTTACCCGGAGGTGCGCTTCGACGCTAAGCACTCAAGGTAAGAGCCGTATGCGCTAAAGTGCGCCAGTACGGATCCGCGCGGGGGGCGGGGAGAAATCCTCGTCCCTACCGCAACAAAAGCAAAGAAAATTTTCGCAAGGTTTGTATAGAAAGCCAGAGCGGGTTGCCGCTGAGGAACGCTGATAAACCACAAAACCTTACCGCGGATCTACGCGGATGTTTGCGGATTTCGCACGATTTACCACAACAGCTTTGTCGAAAGATAAAAGCCTCCGCGGAATGGGAGGCTTTTTCCTGTATTGCGATAGATTATCTGACTCGCTCACGGGGCATGGGCGGCCAATCTTTGGCGCTCCCTTGATATAAGAACTTGGCCGTCTCGTAACGTTTGGTACCGTCGTTCACCACATACCTGCGGGGGTGTTCGCCAGAGCCGGACCACATCGAGACGCCCGCATAAGCACCGTCCTTGCGCAAGATGTAATAGAACATGCTGACATAGGCAAGCTTGGTCATGTCATTGTTGTAATTGCGGGCAATGCGCTTAAGGGCATCCATGCCTGCCTCTTCCGGAGACATGCCTCTGCGCATGTTTTCGACAATGGTGTGTCCGCCGCAAACCTTGATGTTCTCTTCGCCACTCCCAGTGGCACCGGCAGCGCCTACATCCTGGTCGCAATAGCAGCCCGCGCCGATGATGGGTGAATCGCCACAGCGGCCGGCAAGCTTCCAGGCAAGGCCGCTGGTGGCGGTCACGCTGGACATCTCTCCCTTTGTATTCAGGGCGGAACAATTAATAGTTCCGGTAGGCGGACGCAGCACCTTATGAATAGCATCCATGCGATCGGCCTCAGGGATGCCAAGATCGGCGGCGATGGAATACATGCGCTGCACTCGCTCTGGTTGCTCCTCGATTGAACTTGTCTGTAGCGGCGCAGGAGGCTTCCAGTTAGGATCAGCCATGCCCGGGCCCCACCAGTCCTGGTTGGAATGAGTTTCCTTCCATAACAGCCAGATTTTCCGTGAGTGCTCCGTCAATAAGTCTTCTTTATGAAAGCCCATAGCAAAGGCGAAGCGGCCCGCCCCTTCTCCCACCAGCATCACGTGGCCGGTATGCTCCATCACGGCCTTGGACAGAGCAGCGACGTTCTTGATATCACGAACGCCGCCCACTGAGCCTGCGCGACGCGTTGGACCGTGCATACAGCAGGCATCCAGTTCGACTACGCCGTCTTCGTTGGGAAGCCCGCCCAGACCTACGCTGTCATCGTTGGGGTCATTTTCCGGACCTTCGACCACTTTGATGGCGGCATCCAGAGTGTCAGCGCCCTGGGCGAGAAGTTGGTATCCGCCGTCAATATGCTGATAACCGTTGGCGGCACAGATGATGATGTTCTTGCCGCCCCCGCCCGACGCAGATGCTGTTTGCACTACCGGAGATTGATGTCCGTTTGCGCTCTTGGTGACCTGCGCCGCAGCCAGTGATGCGGAGGTGACCGCCAGTCCGGAAAGAAACTCTCTGCGTTTCATGAAGCCTCGCTTTCTTCAAGGAACGAAACGCAGAAGGATATCACTTCGCTGCGGCTATGAGCTACTTGCTATTTCAAAGTCATACTGCGACCTTTTGCGGAGTGTTCTGGTCGGCGCGGAAGCGCAGGAGCGCGCCTATGCGTCCGGCCTTCTCAAGATCCGGATCAACGTCGATGAATTTGATCTCCGCTCCATTGCGGAGAGCCAGATCAACCAAAGCATCGGAAACATCGCTAAGCTCGCGTGTTTCCTGCCCGCAGATGGCACAGTTGCCAACCATACGCGTGTCGAGGTGGCGGCAATTGGTACACTCAACCGCTTCGCCAGCAAAATCACGGCTGACAACCACAGTTTGGACCTCCTGACGTTCCAACGCGGTGAGGACGTGCCGCAAGCCGAGTGCGCCTCGTGCATTGCGCTGGGTTTCGCCCAAAATCTCACGGATGAGCGCCCGTTGCCTGGATTGCAACGCTTCGGTCAAAATGCGACCGGCCTGTGCTCGCACTTCTTCGGAAGAAGCCGTACCCGGGTCAACCAGAAACCTGCCCACAAGCCGCTGCCGCAGGTAGGTGTGCAGATGGGGTTCCACTTCCGGCCAAGCTTCGTCGTGGCAGCCAATGAGAAGAGCCTCAAAATGGTCGCGGTTCAGCAACAACTGAAGCGAATCAGCGAACTGCTTAAAGTGATGCATGATCTCATTTTCAAGGTGGCGCTCACGGTGCCCGGCATCATATCCGCCGAACCCGTCACTTTTGCCGATGTGAGGCAACTCGCCAAACAGCAAGTCCGGCTTCTGCATGATTTCGTCTTCATACAACTCGAAGATACGGGCCTTTTGACGATTGACCAGGGCAATGCATGTCCGAGACGACCCGGAATGCGCAACCACCAGGGGCTTGAGATGGAAACGTGAATTTACAACGATGAGAGAATTACCCAGCCTCGGAGGCACATCCAATTCGCGCCAGATTTCACGCTCACTACAGGCAAAAATGGCTTTGCCTCGGGAATGGTTGCCGTGAAGATGTTCGGCTATTGCCAGGATTTTTTTCAAGTCATCACGGAGGGCCGAATGATTGCCTTGCCGCTCAGCTTTGCGCAGGGCGTCGCGAACAAGGTTCTTCACCAGGATAGCTTCTTCGCGGTGTGATGTGTCTTGAGGGGTTTGAGGCTGGAAGTAAAAACTAATGGCGCAACTTGATGGGGACTCGATTTGTGCAAGCTGACGAATCTCTTCACGCGTGATCATGCATCTCCTCTCCTCTTGTACTATGGGCCGTGCAAAATTCAGGCCACACGCGAACCGCGCAATAAACTCCGCTTGAACTCATTATGAGCAGGCAGTCTTTGCTGGATCTTTTCGCGGGCCTGGTGGATACATTTGCGAATATGTTCGGGGGGCTGGTCACTAATTCGGGCTATCTCATCTACGGTGAAACCTTCGAGGGTGTAAAGCACAAAAGCTTCGCGATCCTCGGGACGGACCTCATGCAGCACCAAATCTAGCTGAGACACCATTTCTTCGCTGGCAAAGATCTCTTCCGGAGTCCTCACATTCTCATCGGCAATAATGCTCTCTTCCCGCAGAGAATCGTCCGGCTGATGGTATTGCAGCACGTTTTCATCGCTGCCAGTCACGTTTTGCTTACCTGCGGGCGCATCCAGGGAAACGCTCGCTGTATCCTTGCTGGATTCGATCAGAGCTCGAAACGCCCGCAAGGCCAGTCGGTTAAACCAGCTTTCCAGCGAGAGCGTTTCCGGCTTGGCTTCATCCGGGGAAAGAGCGCTTACGATGACCTCATCAATCACCTCTTCCCGGGTGATCTGGTCCGGTCGGAGCTGACCTATCACCACTCGATATCGCAATTCACGCTCCACAAATGCTTGCAGGCGCTGCAGGTTGGCATTGATCCATCCGTTGATCACGCGATCGCTCATCTGGGACCCATACGGCACTGCGACAAACGCCTGTTCCAAGGGGACAGCGGGGACAACGGTCTGCTTGCGCCCCGAGCCATGGCGGCCTTTCCAATTCCATTGCCCCCGCAGCAGCTCTTTGTGTTTTGTAACCTGAGACATAAGGTCAACAAAGGCCCCTTTAATAGCGGCCAAGATGCTCTCTGCCGATTTCTGCACGGCCATTTGTCCTGAGGGCAGGCGCAGGTTCAGCGACACGCTCGCGCTGTGGCCATTTTCCTGAGTAACGATTGCATGGAAATGCACAAGGTCAGGTTTAAAGACCTGCAGCCTGCGTTGCAGCTTAAGAAGCTGATGTTGGAATTCGTGTTCTATGGTAGAGGTCTTGCCTGCTTTGTAGCTGATGTGAACGTTCATCTGTGCCTCGGCGTAGGGAGAAGATCCCGAAAGAAGGTCCGTAGGCCCTCACTCTGTTGCAGATTTTACACCTGCCATGTGAGACGCAAGGGGAATTTTCTGAGTTGCATTGCGTGAGAGAACGCTAAGAAAAGAAATCCCTTGCATTTGAAAAGTTTTTCTGAACGAAGCTGCTGCTGGGAATAACTTCTTACCAAAAACAGCTTCTTGCCGCTGATTTGCGCGGAACAACGCTGATAAACCAAAACCTTATTTAGGAATCGGGTGATCCGATGATCGGGTGATCGGTAGATCGGAACTGGATTGCATTGACAGTTTGAAAACCGGTTTTGGCTCTCCAGACGGCCCCCAAGAGATCTTCGTGAAAATGCCTCGAGCGTGTTTCAAAAATAGGTTCGGCCTCAAACTAAGTACTTTCAGATGAGGCAGTTAGTTTGTTGAACTTCTGTCATGAAGAAGCGACAGAGGCTGATCGTGGAGCGAACCAATTCTTGGCTGGGACAGTTTCGTCGATTGCTGGTTCGTCATGAGTTCTTGCTCTCCACCTACCGCGCCTTCTTCTATATTGCCTGCCTGTGGATTACCCTCAGGAGGTATTTTTGAAACACGCTCTCGTTACATTATCCTGGAGGACACATCTCGGGTTCTTCGACGCGTCCTCACTCCTACGTCGCTCGGGCTTCTCAGAATGACAGAATGATTTTTGCTTCTGACACTACTGACGGTAAGAAACGATCCACGGCTCAGGGCTATGCTAATTGCCCATCATTACACCGAGATCGAGAACGAGGTTTCTGTGCGAGCTACTGGCCGGTACATGGTGTCTCGCTCTAAGGGTTCGCGTCCGGCTTCGGTAATGAGGCGCATCAGATCGTTGCGGCGCAACCCTTGGGGGGTGGTGGCGCCAGCGTCGTGATAGATTTTCTCTTCGATAACGGTGCCATCAATATCATCGGCCCCGAAACGGAGGGCTATCTGCGCGACCTTGGGTGACATCATCTGCCAATAGGCCTTGATGTGGGGGAAGTTGTCCAGCACCAAGCGTCCTACAGCAATCTGTTTGATGTCGAGCATCCCGGTGGTTGGGGACAGATGCTGAAGCGGGGTGTTGGCCGGATGGAAAGCTAAAGGAATGTAGGTTTGAAAACCGTGCGTATCATCCTGCAATTTCCGCAGGCGCACGAGATGGTCGGCGCGGTCTTCGTCGTTCTCAATATGGCCGTAAAGCATGGTGGCGTTCGACTTCAGGCCCAGGTTGTGCGCAGCGCGGGCCGTTTCCAGCCATTGCTCGCCATCAATTTTGTGGTCGCAAATTACGCGCCGGACGCGCTCATTGAAAATCTCGGCTCCGCCGCCCGGCAGTGAATCCAACCCCGCTCCTTTAAGTTGCCGAAGCGTTTCTTCAATCGAGAGTTTGGCACGCTTGGCCAGGAAGGCAATCTCCACCATGGTCAGCGCTTTGATATGGACTTGTGGGAAACGCTCTTTCAGCCCAGAAATAAGGTCGAGATAGTATTGAAAAGGCAGATCGGGATGCAGCCCACCCACAATGTGAAACTCGGTGACCGCTTCAGAATAACCCGCGGCAGCGGTTTCAAAAGCTTCGTCCAGGGCCATGGTATAAGCGCCGGGAGCATCTTTCTTGCGGCCAAAAGCACAGAGCCGGCAAGCAGCCACACAAACGTTCGTCGGGTTGATATGGCGGTTTACATTGAAATAGGCCACATTGCCGTGCATGCGCTCCCGCACGTGATTGGCCAGCCATCCAACCGCCAGGATGTCCGGCGAACGGTAAAGCGTTACGGCATCTTCCAAGCTGAGTCGTTCGCGGGCAAAAACTTTCTCCGCAATGGCAAGAAGGCGCGGATCGTCAGTCTGAAACCCGTGTCTGGGACTGGTTGAAGGAGCTGTAGCCATTCTGTCTAATGATAATTGAAGTTGGGGATTCCTTCACCCTGTTTCGAAAACTTCACAGCGCAGGCACAACCGCAACCAAAAGAAAACCAACTTCTTACCGCTGATTTACGCGGATTTACGCTGATAAACCAAAAACCTTTGAAACACGGAGGAACTGAGGAAGCGGAGGAAAACCAAAACCCTTAACCACAGCGCGGCATAGCCGCAACCAAAAACAAAACCAACTTCTTACCGCTGATTTACGCTGATTTTACGCTGATAAACCAAAAACCTTTGAAACACGGAGGAACAGAGGCAGCGGAGGAAAACCAAAACCCTTAACCACGAAGGAACACGAAGTTAAAGGCAAAGGACACGAAGGAAAAGCAAAGGAAATCTTTGCAGCAGGGGGAGAATTTCACGGATCGTAATACAGAGGAACGTCAAAACCTTACCGATCGCGCTGGTTGGACTGATTAACGCTGATCCAAACGTTTGGCGTCAGCCGTGATGGCTGCGAAGCAGTACGTCAGTGGCCACAAACAAGAAAAATACCACGGCAATCACGCCGTTCATGGTGAAGAAGGCAGCATCGAGCTTACTGAGGTCATCGGCAGAGACCAGCGAATGCTCGTAGGCAAGAAGGAGCCCAACCGCGATCACTCCCGCCGCCGCAAACTTCCCCAAACCAAACACCAGCACAAATCCAACCAGCAACGCCAACATGAGCAGGTGCAACATGCGGGCAAAAGAAAGCGCGCGCCGGATACCGTAGGCCTGGGGCACGGAATAGAGGCCATGGGAGCGGTCAAAACGAATGTCCTGGCAGGCATAGAGCACATCAAAGCCGCTTACCCAGAAGGTGACAGCCGCAGTGAGAATCAGGATTCTTGGATCCAGCGAGCCACGTACTGCGATCCAGGCTGCAGCGGGCGCAACGCCCAGAGCAAAACCCAAAACCAGATGCGACCAACGGGTAAAGCGCTTGGTAAATGAATAGAGAAGCACAATGCCCAAGGCCACCGGCGAGAGATAGACGGCCAATGTGTTCAGTTGGGCGGCGGCCAACACAAAGATGGCACAGGATGCAGTCACAAATACAACTACAAATTTCTGGGAAAGGGCTCCAGCGGGAATGGCCCGCGTGGCGGTGCGGGGATTGGCAGCGTCAATTTGCGCATCGGCCAGACGGTTAAATGCCATGGCTGCCGAACGAGCTGAAATCATGCAGACCACGATCCAGGCAAGCTGGGCGGCGGCAGGTATGCCTCCGGCTGCGAGCAGGGCGCCGCATAGGGCAAATGGCAGGGCGAACACGGAGTGCTCCCACTTAATCATCTCCAGCGTGGTCTTGATGTTGGAAAACATTCGCACTTCATATTCTAACCAAGTTTAAAAATTTTCACCGCTAGGGACGCAATGGGCGCTAAGGAACATCAAAACCTTACCACTGATGGGGCTGATTTGACTGATTAACGCTGATAACCAAAACCTTTGAAATGCAGCGCGGTATAGCCGCAACCAAAAACAAAAACCAACTTCTTACCGCTGATTTACGCGGATTTACGCTGATAAACCAAACCTTTGAAACACGGAAGAACCCTTCGCTACGCTCGAGGGCAGGCTACGGCAGCGGAGGAAAACCCCTTAACCACGAAGGAACACGAAGTAAAAGACAAAGGACACGAAGGAAAAGCAAAGTCAAAAACTTTACCCCTTCGCTCCGCTCAAGGGCAGGCTCCAAGGTCGCAAGAAAGAGCGGAGAACGCAGAGAAAACCTAACCACGAAGGAATACGATGTAAGGGCAAAAAAGGCAAATACAGTCTCCGCAGCAGGGCAAGACTTTCACGGATAGTGTTACAGAGGAACCAGAGTAAACAGAGGAAGAACGGTGGTGTATCCCCTTCAATCGAAGAAAAGCCGCAGAAAACCTTCACAGACTATGCAGCGAACCCCTGTTGGCCGATCAGCGGAACGAAGCGGCAGCCTTCCAGACATCTGACGGCGACTCCATCCGCGTGTTTTTCAACTACTTGTAGCACCTGGGAGTTAACGTCGCCCACGGGAATTACCAGCCTTCCTCCGATTGCGATTTGCTCTACCAGCGCAGGCGGGAGCTGGGGCGCCGCCGCGGAGACCACAATGGCATTGAACGGAGCATACTGTGGAAGCCCCAACGTGCCGTCGCCAGCCACAAGCATGATGTTTTTGTAGCCAAGGCGTTCGAGGACGGCGCGGGCCTGCTCCACCAGGGTTGAATGGCGCTCAACGGCAAACACCTGGCTTGCCAGCTCCGCCAGCAACGCTGTCTGGTACCCCGAACCTGCGCCGACTTCAAGGACATGGTCTAAGGGCGTGAGCTCTGCCGCCTGAAGCATGGCGGCGATCATATAAGGCTGAGAGGTAGTCTGTTGTTCGCCGATGGCAATGGGATGGTCAGAATAGGCTTCCGGCCAATCCTGGGACGGCACAAACTCATGTCGAGGCACTTTATTCATAGCAGCCAGAACACGTTCGTCATGTATGCCTCGCTGTCGGAGTTGTTGCTCCACCATGGAATGCCTTTCGGCAAGAAACGGTGTTTGCGGGACACTGCTCATCGTCATTTCTTACGCTGGCGGTAGTGGACGTCAAAGCTCAGAATGCCATTCTGATCCCTGACTGCTACGATGGAGATGCTTCTAGTAACGTTGTATTCAACCTGGATCAACTGCTGCGATGAGGACTGCGAAATGTTGGTGACGTAGGTCACAGTAATGTTGTTGTTTAACTGCTGCTCAATTGTAACCCTTGGGTTGGGATTGTTTTCCGGGCCACCCACTTGAGGATCGATCTTGACCCGGCTTACTCCAAACAGCTTTTGCACCCGGCTGTTGGCGGCGGAGTTCAGCGCCTGGCCCAGGAAAGTATCAACCGCAGTGCTGAGCCCCTGGTTCGATTGACTATTGTAGATTTCATCCTGACGAGTGCGTCCAAACGCAAGCAGGGCAACGATGTCTCCGCTGGGAAGGGGAGGCTCAGACCGATAGGTCACGCTCAGGTGGTCCACTGGACCGTGAAAGCCAATGGTTATGTCGTAGTCGCGGACCCGCGCCCCCATTTCGACATCCACAACCGGCTGGATCACGAGTGGATTGCTGAAAGTGATGTCTCCCCGCTCCAGACGATATTTTGTGGCATTGAAAAAGATATCTCCCTCCACGATGTTCACGCGCCCCAGCACTATGGGATTAGCCACGGTGCCGCGCAGGCGCAAGTCAACATCTCCAGAGAGCTTGGCCAGCGAAGTTTCAACCCGCAATTCCGGCGTGGAGACTATGTGGATGTCTAGCCGCATATTGTCCAGAAACGGATTCCGTATGGACGTGGTAATGGGAGTTTTACCGAGAGCCAGATACTGGGCAAAGTCAAAGCGTGGGTTCATCGAGAACCGAATGATGGTGACATCACCGGAAAGCTGGGAGCCCTGAGCGGAGCCTGTGTATCTTAGATCGGCATGAGCGGATGCGCTGATTCCCGGAGGATATCGCAGACGAACATCCCTGCCGGTGGCCCGAAGATCGAAATAAACGCCGTTCCTGTAGGCAATGAAGCCGCCAACATTCAGGTCACCGCCTCCGGTGTGGGCGGTAAGAGTATCAATCTGCATGCGGTCGCGCGCAAACACCAAGCGTCCGTTGATCCGGCTCAGCCCATTCGGCAGGTCAGTAAAAGAAATGCTTCCGTCGGCGATGTCTAAACGCCCTCTCATCTGCGGCTGGCCGATGGGTCCGGCAATATCGAGAGTCAAGGTGGTCGTCCCACTCGAAACCATGCCAGGGTTAAACGTCTGCAGGAGCTTCAAATCGAGATGTCCATCCGCATGAAGATCCAAGACGCTTGCTCCCGCAAGTTGGGCCGTGCCATGAAGAGAGATGTCGGTTTGGTCACCAGCCAGATGGAACTGGTCCACGTGGGCCACCTGATTGGCCATGGAAAATCGAATGGGGCCATCATTATGCACGCGAACGTTTTCCACGTCGGCAAAAAGCTGGTCGATATTGCCGGTGACGATCAGGTCCCGGGGAAATTCCAGAGGGCCGTGTAACTCGATCACGCCTTGCATGGAAGAGTGCCCGGTAATCCGTCCTTGAAGGTAGGCGCGAATCAATGGATCAAAATCAAGATGCGCGAAGGTAATGGCCATCTGACTGGGGAAGTTGTCGCGGAGATGAATATTTCCGGCCAGATTAAACGTGGCATTCTGGAAGTTGGAATGAGCCTGCACCTGCATATCGGCGCCGTGGGTCTCAGCTACGGCAGTCAAGTCTCCGACCAGTTCTCCGTTTAATACCAGGTTGTGAAAACCCAATTGCGCATTGATGACCGGAGCGTCTACTGTTCCTGAGCCGGTCGCGTGGAAATCAACCCTGCCCTGCATGGCCACCCTGCGCGGTTCAAAGCGGCGAAAATTGGCCAGCTCAACATCCACACCTTTAAGGTCAAAACGGAAATTCTTACTGGTCAAGTTATAAGCTGCCGAACCGGTGAGCTGCGTAACATCGTGGGAAAGAAGAATGTTATTGAATTGAGTTTCACTTCCCGCAAAGTTAATGTCCGCACGGAGGAGACGGAAGGGCTCGCCGTAGACGCTCATTTTTGTGAGCTGCATGTTCCCACTGCCACGCAGATCTTGCAGGCCCCCCGACACCCGCAGGTTCGCGTTCAGCACTCCCGCTACATGATAGTTGAAGCCGGCAAGAGGCTGAACGTCATCCAGATTGGCGTTTTGCAGGCGCAGGTATCCCGTGATCTGGCTGTTCTTTTGATCGAACTGGCCTTTGAATAAGCTTGCTGTTCCCGAAAACGCGACCTGCGCTGTGCCCCGGCGCAACGAGCCATCCTGCACGGCAAGGTTTGTTGGAGTATAGATAAGATCAGCGACCAAAGAATCCCAATGAATGCGGCGCGGCGTCTTCTGACGATTCAGAGTGACGACCGGCACCCCGGCATGGCCGGCAATGGGCACTTCGAGCACAGTATCAAAGTCCTGTATATCAAGATGGCCCCGTGCCGACAGTTGCTGGAATCTGCCGAAAACTGCTCCATTAAAAGAGGCCCGCCCTTCTACTGAAGCAGGAACCACGGTACCGGGGCTTAAGGCCGCCAGCATAGGCTGCAACTCGTGCAAGTCATTGGCGTTGAATGCAACTTTGAGTTGGGTGTTGGCCGAGCCGAGGGTCCCGACGCCATTGAGGCGCATGGCACGCGTGGCCATGCTCAAGCCCGCCACATCGACCGTCTGCGTAGCTCCGTGATAGGTAGCCTGGATCTGCGCCGTGATTGGCACCTGTTGGGGCGAAGGATTGGCCGGCGCATTTAGATCCAGCTTGCCCTGGGCGACGATATTACTCAGCGATCCTGTCCATAAAGCATTTATGTCACCAGAAGCTGCTCCAACCAGGTTGATTTTGTCCACCCGAAATCTGGCCGTGGAGATGGCAGTCGCCAGTTGGCTGATCTGCACTCCAGAAAGCTTGAAGTTCGCATTGCCTCGGGTTTTCCGCCTGGCGGCGGCAGAGTTCCAGTCTGCAATCTGGACCTCGCCCTGAGTGCTGCCGCCCAAGAGGTGCGCGACGAGATGCTCGAATGAGATTTTTTCAGGAGTTACAAAGAAAAGTGAAGTGAGCTCCACCCCACTGAGACGCACAGGAGAATCATTCCACCCGGCTCCGTGAAGTGAAACCGCTCCTTGTGAAGAATAGCGTTGGTTGAGATAAGCCGCGATGCCATTTACATTAAGACGCCCGGCCTGAAGTTGCGGTATTTTCGCGCTGCGGCCCAGTTCAGGCAAGTCCACCGACGCCGTATAGCGAAACAGGATTTCAGGATTGTTGTAGTTGGTGAGGGTGCCGCTACCTTCAAGTTTGGAGTGTTCCGTGCTTACTTGAAGGGCCACGATCTGGGTCTGGGCCGGACGCAGCAGGAAATGCAAGTTGATTTTCCCGTGCCACGACTGGGCTTTCTGGTATCCCGTGGCGCGCACGTCAAGGGCCACCGTTCCGTCATACGTTGTATCCGCTTTCGAATATGCCATTGTGGCGGACAGGTTTTCACCCGACACCTCGAACGGAATTCTCCGCTGGTCCAAGATCAGCTCGCCATTCTTAGCTTCCATGCGGTCGATGGCGAGTTGCAAGAGGCGGTCTACAGGACTCTCATTCTGCTCCCTGATTTTAGGAGTAGGTTGATTGGTGGTCCCATTCGGGTAAACAATCAGGTGGACAACCGGATGATCAACGGCAACATAGCGCAGGCCAATCTCTTGCGAGAACCAGGAGGTGATTCTGACCCGGACAAACAGGCGGTCGGCATGAATATAAGGCGCTTGATCGGGCTGTTCAAGGCCGTGAATGGTAAGGCCGGTGATCTCAAATTGCAGCCGGGTGAGGCTCCAGGTGAACGACTGAATCTCAACCTTGCCCCCAGTCGCCAATTCCAATTCAGCAATGACTCGCCTGCGGACCCTTTCCCGGAAGGCGTCGCTATTCAGATAAAGCACGATCCCGGTAACCATACCCAGCAATAGGGTGGCAACAATGGCACGAGTCCATCTGGATTTCTTGGACCTTGATTTCTTCGCAGGAGCTGAACCACCTCGACCGCCTAAGGTCCGGCCTAAAACCGAAAACTTCATTGCGGGGCTCCGGCGGCCTGGGCCCCTGCGGCCAGTCCAGTTTCGGGATCCATGATTTGAATATGCGCCTGGGCACGAAGTGTTTGCAGCCAGTCGACCAGCAATTTATTCATGCCTTGCTCGACCAGGATTCGTTGAATTTTTTCAGAAACATCGTTCAAGGGAGGCCCAGGTACCCCCTGTCCGCGAAGCTCCGGCAAGAGTTTTTCCTGGTAGTAGGCGGCTATCTCTGTTTGATCAACATTCACCAGCGCCCGAAAGCGCAAGTCGACAAATCGCAAAACCCTGGTCTGCGAGTTGACTTCCCTTTCGAGGTCCTGCTCGGTGACGCCATAATTCGCCAGCATGGCTTTCCACTTCTCATCTGTCTCCGCTCCGGGAATCTGGGAGCGAACCTCTTGAAGGCGAGCTGCAGGCGCTTCCAGGCTCGGATCCCACATAGCCGTCTGTACGATCTGCTGTTGCAGAAGGGCCTGGTCGATCAGCCGTTGCAATACGCTGTGGGTGTCTGCGCCTGTCAATTTGTCGAGCGGCTTGCCTTGCAGCAGGAATTCCACACGCGTTGCCTCTTCCAACTCGCTCTGCAGAATTACCTGCTTGTTGACCACCGCCACCATTCGGTCCACAACTTCAGCGGCGCAGTGAGCGAGCCAGAGCAACAACATCGCACAATAAAAACCAATCTTCATTAAAACGTCTGTCCTATGCTGAAGAAAAAATTGAAACGCTTCAGCGTCTCAGACCGGTTCGCCCGCCCGATGGGAAAGACCGGCGGATTCAAGTTGTAGCCCAAGTCAAAACTCACTGGGCCAATGGGAGTACGATAGCGAACTCCACTGCCCACGGCGTTGGACATGTAATTGAAATTGCAGCTTGGCGCCGCGAAGTTCAGGCAACTGCTCCGGTTTGGTTGAGAATACCTGAAAAAGCTGCTGACAATATCGCCAGCACTGGAAAAAACGTTGCCCATATCATGAAACACCACGGCGCTGAAGTTGTTGCCGGCCAGAGGAATGGGCAACGGGGGCGTGCGCAGCTCAAGGTTATTCAGAAAGATCGCTTGTCCGCCCAGCGGAAATCCAGTCTGCAAATCACGCGGCCCAGCCTGATTAATCCCAAAGCCGCGATGAGAATTGCTGCCTCCGGCGAAAAATCGCTCGGGAAGTGGAATAAAATCCGTAGAGCTAAAGGGCTCTTCCACGCCGATGCGGGTGGAACGAGCAAAGACCCAGCGTTTTTTGTGGAACTGATAATAGGTTGAGTGCTGGACCAGAAAGCGTCCGAAATTGGCCTGTGAACCAAAGATGCCGGAGGCCGCTCCCGCGTCGAAGGTAGTAAAAACCCCTTTGCGGGAATTCGTGGGATCGTCGCGCGTATCGCGAATGAAGGCGAAGGAGGGTATTCCCACCCGCACAGGCTGCGAAAATAGCGGGATGAGGGCTGGATCGATTACCAGGCTCGTCGAGGGAATACTCACGCGGCGGTAGGTAAACCGATACAGAAGCGTGGTCCCTTTGTCCAGGGTTTGCTTGATCTCCGCCGAACCTTCCAAACGTTTCGCCTCAAACGTGCGTATATCGAAGGTATCGTCATAAAACCCCGTAAAGCGCAGCGTCAGGTTCTCAAAATCAAACCAGCGGGGTGCTTCATAGCTGATCAGCGCTCGTTTTTGCAGATTGCCATAGCGGGTCTTGAGAGAAATGGTGTGATTGCGTCCGCGAAAGTTCAAGCGGGTGACATCAAATGAAACGCGCGCGCTGGCGCCGGCCCCCCCTTGCGGATTGAGACTTCCGGCCGGCTGCCCTGTCTGTACCTCGAATCCCAAGCCATAGTTAAATGTGTACCGCCTGGCTTCCGCAAGCTGGAAATTGATGTTCTTATGAGTGGCATCGCCCTCCGGATTTTGCACGGCCATGTCTACGGCATTGAATATTCCTAAATCGTAGAGCCGGCGCTGCGAGTCCAGCATCGCGGTCTGGCTCAACGGATCATCATTGCGCACCATAATCTCGCGCTGCACCACAAATCCTTTGGTGTGTTGCAGTCCGTTGATCAGTATCTTGTCCACGAACACCTGCGGGCCCTCTGTAATCCGATACGTCAGCTCCATCTTGTTGGAGCTTGCGGGCTCTGGTTTGGCAAAAGCTTCAAAGTGGACCTCCGGAAAGCCACGGTTGAAGTAAAAATTTGTAACTTGGTTCTGATCCACGACCACGTTCGACTGGGAATAAGGTTGCCCCGCCGTTGTAGAAACCAGTTCCCTGATTTGTTCGTCTGGAATGGCTTTGTTTCCCTCAACGATCAGCTTGCTTACCGTAGTCTGGAGACCTTCATCAATATGAATAGTGACTTTGAGATGTCCCTTGGTTCCAGCGAGGTCGTCCTGCACGTTGGGCGTGACTTTTGCTTGCAAGAAACCATTGGAATGATAGAGGTTCTCAATGGACGCAACATCCCGCCCCAGCATGGTCTGGCTGAACACACCGTAAAGAAGCAACCCTCCGGCTGGCTGCATCTCCATCCGCTCACGCAGTGTCTCCCGGTCGAAATAGTGGTTGCCCTCGATGACGAGGTCCACCAGCTTATGCCGCTCTTTTTCATTGACGTCAAAAATCACGGTGCGCCGGTTTTCTTGGGGGTCCTGTTTTTCGGTGACGTTCACTAGAACATCAAAGTACCCCTTGGTCTGAAAATAATCGCGGAGGTTACGGCTGCCTTCATTCAGCAGATCGTCGTCAACCGCGCCTTCTTCATAAATAGGCACATACTTTTTGATCAGCGCTTTGCGCAGGCTCGCGCCTTGTACTTTAACGTTCACAATCGGACCCTGCACGATATTAAAGGTGAAGTCCACAGTATTGGTCTCCGGACGGTACTGGCGCTGGGTAATGGACACGTCTGCAGTGAGCCTATCGTGCTTTAGATACTTGTTGCGCAGGCGCCGAAGGGCACTGGCAATGAGATCTGAACTCAGGCGATCGCCGCGATCGATGTGGGCAGTCTCAAGGACTTCCTCAGCAGCATAACCGGGCGATCCAGTCACCTCCACCTTGCCAACCCGCGCAGCTTTTCCTTTGCTGACATGAAATAAAGCTTTCACCTGCTGGCTAGCGATATCCCATTCATAAGAGGGTTGAATGTTCGCGGTGTAATAGCCATTTTCCTGAAGCACGCGTTGCATGCCCTCGATGCCTGCCTTGATCTTGTCTTCGGTGAACGGTTCTCCCAGGCGAAGCTTGCTGGCATCGACAAGCTGAGTTGCCGTTGGCGGGTTAGGAGCGTCCGCAACCCCGATCGACCCGAAAAAGTAGTTCTCGCGAGCATTAAAAATCAAGACGATCTCGCCTTTGGGATTGCGTTGCGCCTCAATCTGAATGCTGGAAAAGCGCCCGGTATTGTAAAGAGCCTGTACGCTCTCCCTTACTTTGTATTTGTCGAGTGGCTGATTTGCTTGCTGGCGAATGAGTGGGATCAGCCAGTCAGGATGCTCAATCGCGGGACTCTTAATCTGAATATCAGCAACGATTGCTCCCTCTAAATCGTTGAGGCTGCTGGGGATCAACGTTTTGGGATGGTCGGCGCCTAGCGCAACTTGCTGCCCAACAGGAGCAGGAATCGGTTGCTGAGCAGGCGCAAGCAAGCTGGAGACGCCTCCCCAAAACAACAGCGCCAGATGTACTGCCCTGCAACGCGGCAATATTTGCCCCTCTTTAATGGTGAACTGTATGTCTCTTCGATGGCAGCAGCTCGGATTTTTGTTGCACGAGGTTCCTATTGGACGGTCCTACTGGGAATACGGAATCCCGGCGCCACTCGGCCATGCACCTATAATAAATTCCAGAATGACATTCGAGGACCGCTATTCACGACAAACCCTGTTTACCGGGATTGGACTCGGAGGGCAAAAGAAACTCTCGGGCGCGTCCGTCACTATTGTAGGCTGCGGGGCCACAGGCTCTTGTGTTTCCAGCCTGTTGGCGCGCGCCGGAGTCGGCCATCTCCAGATTATCGATCGTGATTACGTAGAGCCCAGCAACCTGCAACGCCAAGTGCTCTTCGACGAGACCGATGCTGCCGAATCGCTGCCCAAGGCAATTGCCGCATCGCGCAAGATTTCCGCCTTTAACTCCGAAGTCACCGTGAAAGCTGAGGTTGCGGACCTGACTCCTGAGAACGTTCACGCCCTGCTGGCCGAAACTGACCTGATTCTGGACGCAACTGACAATTTCGAGACCCGCTATCTCATCAACGATTTTGCTGTAAAACACACAAAAACCTGGATCTATGCCGCAGCCGTGGCTGCATACGCAGTCACCATGAATGTATTGCCGGGAGAAACGGCGTGCCTCTCTTGCATTTTTCCCTCCCCACCCCAAGGTGCATTCGAGACTTGCGATACATCCGGAATCCTGAACAGCGCAGCTAACCTGGTGGCGTCCATTCAGGCGACGGAGGCGGTGAAATTTCTGGTGGGCGCCCGAGAGAAGATGCGGCGTACCCTGCTCTCCTTCGACGTTTGGAACAATGACCGCGCCGAAATTGCAGCCGGACATCCTCAGCCGGATTGTCGAACCTGTGGGAAGCATGAATTTGTCCATCTTGCAGGCGAAGGACGAGCACAGATCACCCTTTGCGGCAGAAATTCAGTCCAAATCCATGAACGCCGCCGACCCATCGACTTCAACGAGATGACCGCACGGCTCCAACCCCATGGCACGGTGAAGCACAACGACTTTGTATTGAAATTCTGGCGGGAGCCTTACGAACTTACACTTTTCCCCGACGGACGGGCCATTGTTAAAGGAACCACCGACACCGCCATCGCCCGCAGCCTGTATGCGCGGTTTGTAGGCAACTGAAGGAAAACCACATAACTCTTTTATTATCTGTGGATTGCGTGTCAGAATCAATAAAATCAATGCTGCGGCATCGGATTGGAATTAGCGGGGAAAGTCACATATTCAGCGGTGACCATAAACGGGGGTGAGCTGAATCACATATTACGCCCCAGGCTGCAAGCCGGGAATGCTCGACGGACCAATCAATACATAAAATACAATTACCAATAAGATCAAAACCAAAGTAAACGCACCCAGGACTAAGAGTGTGCGCCCGACCGATATCCCATGTACCGCAGCCAATACCGGGGCCATTACATTTAGTTCTGTAAGACCCATAATAAGTTGTGCCATCTTTCCACTCTTTCCACCATGGAACTGCTTCACATATAGTAATGATAGGCAAGAATAAAATACTTACATGAAGTCCGACATATGTGGTTTCAGAAAGCTTACCGCCTCGATATCAACCAAGGCGGTGGTCGGCTCGTGAAATCCCAGCCTCTTCTCATCGGGGAGGTCTCTGAGGTTCGACATCATAGTATTTCCCAGAGAGACTTGATTGAAAAGAGCTGACATTCCCAGTTTTGATATGCTGCTTTAAAGACAAGCTTTTCTAAATAGCAACGCAATTTTATTCACGTGTGCCGGAATGCTCAGGTTTGTGTTTTCACAGATTCTGGAACAATTTGATGCATATCTTCCCGCAAAGCTTTATGACCACTTGACACGGAACCTGTCCTCAGTACCCGACTTTTCGCCGACCAGTGGCTGCTGACAAACTGCTCCATAGCCTGACGGAATCCTTCGAGCAGCACCCCAGAAGTTCACCTGGGCCTTGTGAGAGCACTGAGACACGATCTCTAGTACATAAGCAGCGGTCATTTTTTTGATTTCTTCCCCTGACATCAGTTCACTTAGGTGGCTGTCTAATCGCGGCTCAACTCTTGCTATATTTTCCCAGAGGGTTCACCTTGTTTTACAAGCTTAAATGTTAAGACAGTGCAACACTGCCGTCACGCGCTCGTCTCTTGCCTTCATAGGGAAGCTCTGGCTATTCGCGGTTACGGTAGAGTCCATTCCAGAATGGATGAGCAGCGATGCAGTCCTATCGGCCGATCCCGCGCCTATCCCGAGAGCAAGGGTAATCACCGATGCTATGGGAAAAATACCGGAGAACGGGAAGGTTTCGGGTTTTCAAAAGGATCGTTTATCCCAAAGCTTGAAAGCAAGAGCGCAGTGACAATCGAGTACCAGAAAATGAATTCACACTTCGCAAGAAGTCACGTACACTGACCCAGTATGGATCAGTTAACTGGCACAATCAAAAACTTTGCGCCGCATCGTGGCTTTCGTCCCGCGCTCGAACTTCAGGTCGAAATATCCAATCCAAATGAGGACGAACAGGTGGGGTTCACTTGGATGTCAGCTCGGGTTGCTATTTCGTTCTCACCGAATACAAACGCAATGCCATCACGTGGCGAAGCACGGGATCTCGGCATCGCTGTTCCCAAATACACTCTTCCACAGTTTCGCAAAACAACAACCACGAACTTTACACTTCCTCTAGATGATCGCCTGATAACAGATTTGGAGGGTGCACGAAAAGGAACCAATGTGGTTGTGTATTTGTCTGTTACTTTCAGTGCAATTGTTAATAACCCTCGGACTCCTGCAGGTCCTTCGCAACTTCCTGTGAGTGGAGCTATCGCCGATCCAAGTTATGGTGGACAAGATATGGTGCGCGTGGTTCCGAAGTCGCAATGGGAAGAAATTATTCAAGGGCTGCATATTGCGGATATAGATTCATCCAGAAAGCTAGAAGAATATGAGGTCCAAGGAAAGCAGAAGCTTGAAGAGTTGGAAGGAACCTTGGAGGCTGCCAAGGAAGCAGCTGCGCTTGTAGGAATCGTGGAGCACGCAAGATTTTTTGAAAAAGAAGCCCTCAGTCACAAGCGATCCGCGTATTGGTGGCTGTTTTTTACAATACTACTCGCCGTGATAGCAGGAGCATCTGCTGGTTTCAATTTCCTCAAGACAGAACAACTTATTGCTCATGCTGTTGCCCAAAAAACGAGTGCAGAGAATTCAAGATTCGCAGATGCTAAACCAGAAGGGCTTGTGGGGTTAGAGATTCAGCTGACGATCGCTAAGGTCATCATTCTTTCGATTCTCCTATCGGCCGCAATCTGGGCTGGTAGAGTATATAAGGCTCACCGGCATAATTGTGTGATTAACCGCCATCGAAGCAATGCGCTCAGTACGTTTCAAACTTTTGCAACTGGAACCTCTGATCCTCAAATTAAGAACGCTGTTCTGTTGCAGGCGACCACTTGTATATTTGGACCCCAGAATCCCGGCTACGTAATTCAGGAAAAGGAATCTGAAACATATCCTCAGATTCTCGAAATCATACGTGGCGTAGGAAATACAGGAAAGCCGGAATGATGACCGGTAGTGCCGAACAATTGACTGGGCTTTCAAAGCACAAAAAAATACCGCCTGTCGTTGGACTTTAGTTCTTCGCATAGCGAAGTCGATTTCGCTCAATAATTTCCAAAATACGCAATGGGTAACAAAGCTGGAGGTACCTGATGCTAACTTATGAACGGCTTAAGAACTGGGCTGGCATTGCCATATTTGGTGACTATCTCTCCCTCAGAAGCCTTCATGAGATCGTTCATGACGTCAACGATCGATCCCCGATTATTCGTGACAAAGAAGGGTTTTTTCTGGGTTTGGCATATGACCTCCGCAAGGCGTACCAAGGCGAGCGGCTGAAAGATGAGGCGCGACCAGAGGTTGGAGCACGCTACGGAGTTGAGTTCCTGTGGCCCGCGATCTTGGTGCAAAGCCGCCAACTTCGAGACTCTTTGGCGTACATCGATCACACAAAGGAACACCAAGCTGTGACTTACGGTCTTGAGTCAATTCTTGAGGACGCAATCAGCAGAGAATTTGAAGGTAAGTCGGAAGCAATACGAACGGAATGGCAGCGTCTGCAACCGTCCCAATCGTTTTTGGAGGACAACGTAGAGACAAGAGTAGCCCAATTTGCGGCCTGGGCGAGTTCCGAAAGACAGCGGGGCCTCGCCGGACTCCTAGCGAGCCTTGATCCAATATATCCTTCGTCCTACCTTGTATGGATTCGTCAGGGAAGAACCGATCTTGTATCGCCGAATGATTTTGAAGTCTGGCGAGAAAGAGAATTTCCAGATGTGAGCCTTGATTTTGCGAGTCCTGAAGATGACGCGGAAGTGACAGCACGGCCTAAGTAGTGTGAACTGCCCAAGCGTGCCACTGCGCGTTAAGAAAATCATGAGATCCTGGAATGACCAACATGAAACGTAAGCAAACAATCAAAGTTCCAACATAAGTATCGTACTCTCCGAATCGCCGGGCATTCCTCCACCCCGTTCGGCTCCGCCACTAGTGTGGCGGCGTATTCCCCAGCAGATGTCGGATGAGAAAGTCCTCGGACCTCCGCAGAACATGATTAGGAAAGTATCCCGAGACATGGTTAGAGCCGGGCATGTAAACCAGCTCAAAATCTTTGTCTGCTTTTTCCAGCGCGTTCACAAACTGGAGCACGCTGCCGGGTAGAACGTTCTCATCGAGTTCGCCCATGATGATCATTAAATCCCCTTTGAGCCGGGAGGCTTGTGCAACTGTGTCCAGTGCTTTCCAGTTTTGCGGCACCTCATTGGGAGTGGGACGCCACTGGCTGCCGTCGCTATAAACAGGCGGGCCTTGAAACGCATACCAATCCATGGCAGGCGGCTGGCCATGCATAATAATACCGGGCACATTGGCGACAGCAACTTTGAAGAAGTCTGGAAATTCCAGAAGTCCGCGGATAGCGCTCCAGCCGCCTTCCGAGGTTCCCGATATGCCTACGCGATTGATATCAATATAAGGAAGGCGTTCGCTCAACTGCTTGATTGCCGCGACATGATCATCCAGGCCGCCAACATTCCGTTTGCCATAATTGGCATAGGAGAACTCACGCGACCTGTACGCCGTGCCCCGAGCATCCACAGACACCACGGCAAATCCGAGTTCGGTAAGGATCGCAGCGGTGGGGGCTGAAGCGCCAAGGATCGCCGTTGGGAAATTGCGCGGAACCACCGCGGTCAACGGACTCGCATAGTTCAGGTCCACAACCGGGTAGTGCTTGTTAGAGTCGAGCGTGCTGGGCTGGTAGAACAGGCACCAAAGATCGGTCTTACCGTCGGCGGCTTTGGTCACAAACTCTACGGGAGGGTGATAGCCTGCGGCAAACAGGTCGGTTGCATCGGCTTTCTCAAATGGTGCGATAAGCCGTCCATCGTCAGTGGCCCGAATGACTGTTTGGGTGGGCTGATCAGGAGTGGAAAAGTTGTAAACCGCATACTTACCGCTAGGGGAGATAACATCATAGCCCCTGCTAAGGTCGAAGCTGTAAACGCCGTCCGGGTTGAGCAACATGTGGTCAGCATGCTCGGGCGACAGTAACTTCAAGTCCGTCCCATCAAAATTGACGCGATAGAGGTAGCGATAATAAGGATTGCCGCCTTCTCTGCCTAGCCCGGTCAGGTAAATCTGGCGGCGCTTCTCATCAATCTTAATGATGTCGCGTACCAGCCAGTCGCCCTGTGTAATCTGGTTCCTGAGCTTTCCCGTCTGGCTATCGTAAAGATAAAGATGTCCCCATCCGTCCCGCTGGGAAAACCAGATCATGTCAGCGCCTGTGCTGCTCACCCACACATTAGGCGCATCCAGCGCTGCGGAGCTAAGCTGTACGCGAGGTTGCATGGCCTCTTCGATTACTGTGCGCACTGAGCCGGTGGCAATATCCGCATCGAACAGATACGCTGCCTCCATGTTTACACCGTAGGCTGCCGCATAGAGGTGGCGGCCATCCGCAGACCACCATTTTCTGAATATTCCCAACTGGTCGGGTTCCGGGAATAGCAATTTTTCGTAGGGGAAGCTGATTCGCCGGGACGTGCCACTGGGAACATCGAAGGCATACCACTCGACTAAGCAAGGTTTCTCACCCACCAAAGGAAGACGCACCATATACAAGTGTGGCCGCAAACTTCCATCCGGGGGCGCGCTCTCCACGAAGGGATAGTCAGCAATATGGCGCTCATCCACGCGCGGAACAATCACGGTCCGGGAGTCGGGTGACCAAGACGAAGCCATGGGAGGCAAATGATGACCCGCTTCCACGGCTTTTTGCCGCTGAATCTCTGCGGACTGCCATTCGCCCATGTATGCTCCATAGCCAAAATGAGGTTCACCGTCACGAGAAAGCTGCTGGTCACGATGCGTTGCCATCTCACGCAGCCACAGATTATTGTCGCGAGTAAAAAGGCCCCAATGATTGTCAGGGGACATCAGTACTCCTTCATTGGGGTCGTGCGTATCAGGCGGAACCCGGTCAAAGATCGTGATTTCAAATGGAGCAGGATGCGAGGCGGTCGAGGCCGCCACGGCACAAACCGCAGCATTTAGCTTGCAGTCATATCCCTTAGCCCCTTTTGGATCGGCAACGATGATATGAATGGCGCTGCCATCCGCGGTAAATTCAAAGCTGTCAAACGGTAATTTGTCTGGGCTGACCTGATTACCAATGGACCGGGCGAGGGCCTGAGCCAGTTTCTCATGATTGAAAACAAGTTGCGCATGACCGTTGGCTGCATTGACCTTGACAAACTCGTACCCTTTCGCAGTGTCGCGCTTGTACCAGAACTCATCGAGTTGTCCGATCCAGTGCGGAACCACAAATCCGTTCTTCAACTTTGCCAAAAGGATGCCGGCGCGCATCTGATTGGCCCGGTCGTAGTCTTCCCTCGTGAGTTGTACGCTCGCGGTTGTCGTCCGGGCCGGTGTGATCTGGGAACTGATGCGTACAGGCGTTGTGAACCCAATCGCTGCAAGCATTAAAATGAGGACGAGACTGCTTGTTCTATTCGTTTTCATTTGGCATCTCTTGGAAAGACTATGCAATTCCACAAATTTTGGATGCTCCAGGATGGCAATTTGCCTGGAAAACAAACTCTCCACCAGTTCGTCTAGAAAGCCTTACGCGTTTTTCGGCTCTGGAGAGACAATCGAGGAAGTTCATTTAAATGCCTGATTCCAAAAACACCCTTGGAGTAAGAATCTTTATTCCCCGATAAGGGTGAAGTTTTAAGAGATGGTTATCGCCAGTAACGATAATCTGAGCATGAGCTTCCAGCGCACATTCCAAAATGGCATCATCATCGGGGTCACTGCAATCGTGAACGTGCTGTTGGGGTTGAACTCGATGAGCAAAAGACCGAATGTAGCGCATCCAAAGATCGATTTTCCCTGGAGGCCATCGCAATTTTTGTTTTAGGATACGCTCGACTTCATCCGTGATTGAATCGGCAATTGAGACTTCAAATAAACCCTTCTCAGCCAGCTTGAGAATCGAGTGTGAATGACCTTCGACCGACAAGGCCGCCGAAATGTAAATGTTACTGTCGAGAACAATCCACATCAGCGCAGAAACGATTTGCCACGTTTGCGGCGCTCCCGCCGGAAGTCATGAATCATCTTGACCACGTCCTCTTCGGTCTTAATCCCGGCCCTGGCCGCCGATTGCCGTCCATAAAGGCCAATCTCTTCCCAAATCTGATTGCGCTCGTACTGCCGCAGCGCTTCGCGAACAAGCTCACTCATCGTGCGATGCTCTTTTTTCGCCAGCCTCTCTGCTTTGTCGAGCATTTCAGGAGGGAGGGTGACAGAAAGTGTCTTCATGGTTCTCATAATCGATATTGTAATACAAGATTTAACAAGATCAAGCCTTGTTGAAAATGGTCTGTTCGAACTGCAAGATCGATGGAATAAGTCTTTTCCCTTCCTACAGAAAGCCCTTTGATCTGATCTTCCAAAGAGCGAAATCGAAGGAATGGCGCGCCCTGAGAGATTCGAACTCCCGGCCTTCTGATCTGTAGCTAACGCTTGAAAAGTCCATCAGCGTATCCTCGGAGTTTTGGCACTCAGGCCCTGCGAGCGAAATCATTATTGTTTCGCACTCGTCATGCGCGGGATCAATGCCTTCAGCAGCGCAACAAACGAGGTCTTCACTCGTTCTCCGGTTTCCAGCACCTCAGCATGATTGATGGGCTGGTTCAGGACGCCAGCCGCCATGTTCGTGACACACGAGATGGCCAGAACTTTCATATTGCAATGGCGCGCCACAATCACCTCCGGTACGGTTGACATACCCACGGTATCGGCTCCAATCGTCCGCAGGAAACGTATCTCGGCTGGTGTCTCGTAGCTGGGTCCGGCCACCGCAGCATAGACACCCTCGCAGATGTTGATGCCCAGGCGCCTGCCTTCTTCCAATGCAATCTTGCGAAAACTGGAGTCGTAAGCTTCCGTCATGTCGATAAAGCGCACGCCGAAGCGCTCGTCATTCGGGCCAATCAGCGGATTATTGCCTTGAAGATTGATGTGGTCTTTGAGTACCACCAGGCAGCCTTGCTGGAGTTCCAGGTTGATTCCGCCAGCAGCGTTGGTAAGCAGCACGGCCGTTATGCCCATGCGGGCGAAGACGCGCATGGGAAACGTGACCCGCTGCATGGAATAACCTTCGTAATAGTGGACACGCCCCGCCATTACCGCTACCGGAACATCGCCGACTTTTCCAACCACCAGATTTCCAGCATGACCGATGGCGCTGGAGCACGGAAAATGTGGAATTGTCGCGTAAGGAATTACGCGGCCCCCATCGAGTTCTTCCGCAAAAGCGCCCAGGCCCGAGCCCAGAACCAGCACAATCCTGGGTTGAACATTGATCTGCCGGCGAATAAATTCGGCTGCCTCGCCGGCCAGTTGATATTCGTCCTTAGAAAAGGTCGTTGATGAAGAAGTCATGTCCGGCATTTACATCAATATGCCGACGATGGATGCCGACATCAAATTTGCCATAGTACCGGCAATCATGGCCCGGAACCCCAGGCGCGCCAGTTCGTTGCGCTTGTTGGGGGCCAAGGCCCCGATCCCCCCGATTTGGATGCCGATGGAGCTGAGGTTTGCAAAGCCGCACAGGGCAAAAGTGGCAATGGTGAAGGAACGCGCAGCCAGCGTAGCTTTCATGCCTCCCAGCAGTTGATAAGCAATGAGTTCGTTTGAGACCATGCGCGTTCCCAGCAGACTTCCTACTGCCTTGGAATCGGGGCCATGGATTCCAATCAACCAAGCAATAGGTGAAAAAATCCAACTCAATACTCTTTCCAGACTCTCTGGAAAAAAGTTCAAGTAGTGATGTATGCCTCCCATGATGCCGTTGAGCAAGTGGATCAACGCTATAAAGGAGATCAGCATGATCGCTACATTGAAGGCCAATTGTCCGCCGTCGATTGTGCCGCGCGCAATCGCTGCAAGCACATTTGAATCTTTCGGCATATCCTCTTTGGAGATTTCTACGCGGCCTGCGGTTATCGGTTGTTCTGTCTCCGGGACCAGCATCTTGGCCAGCAGAATCGTCCCAGGCGCGGTCATAATGACCGATGCCAGCAAATGCTCGGGTGCAATCCCAAAGCTAATATACGCCGCCATTATTCCTCCCGAAACATGCGCCATGCCTGCCGTCATGATGGTCATCAGCTCGGAAGAGGTAACTTTAGGTAGAAAGGGCCGAATGGTCAAAGGGGCCTCGGTTTGGCCCATAAAGATGGATGCTGCGACGTTCAGTGACTCAGCGCCACTAATTGCGAATAACCAGTTCATGATCCGGGCAAGCTGCTTGATAATGAACTGCATTACCCCGAAGTAATAGAGCACCGCGAAGAAAGCCGAGATAAATATGATCGTCGGCAAGACCTGAAAGGCGAAGAAGAAGCTGGCGGAATCGTGGGCCTTTTCACCGAGAGTCCCAAAAACAAACGTCGATCCCCAGTAGGAAAAATCCAGCAGATGCCCAACACCCTTGCCTGCTTTGTCGAGCGCCCACTGCCCCCAGGAAAAGCGAAGCACAATCCAAGCGAAGAAAAACTGGGCTGCCACTCCCAACAGCACGATTCTGGGCCGAATGGCTCGACGATTCGTGGAAATTAAATATGCAAGCGAAAGTATGACGATAATGCCCAGCAACCCTGAGAACCGTTCCATTCCGCTCCTGTCCTGGCGAGGCTACTTGCGCCCTTGTTTTTACCTCATGATACTTGGCTAAATGCGAGTGCCATATTAACTCTTTTAGAACTTTTTCCAAAGTTGGTAAGGCAAGAAAATGCTTCACCGCAAGGGACGCTAAGGGCGCAAAGGAACATCAAGACCTTACCGCTGATGACGCTGATTTGACTGATTAACACTGATCGATCCCGTCGAACGCATTCAACATTCGGCAAAGCCTATCGTGATAAATCGCACGAATCCGCGTAGATCCGCGATAAGATTTGGTTGCACTTAGGTGCGTTGTGTCCCTTGCAGTTAGTCTTGGTTTCCTTTGCGCCCTTAGTGAAACTTCAAACCTAAGTAGGTTGCAGCTCTTCCACACTGGCTTCGCGCAGAAATTTGGCTGCCTCTTCCGGCGGCGTGGGGTTGATGTAGAAGCCAGTTCCCCACTCAAACCCCGCGGTTTTGGTCAGCTTAGGAATGATCTCCAGGTGCCAGTGGTAGTAATCATTCGTATTTTCCTGGATCGGCGAGGTGTGCAAGACCAGGTTGTACGGAGGATTGTCCAGCACGTGAATGGACTTGATCAACATGGTGCGCAACATGCAGGCCAGATTCTCGTAGAAATGGGAAGGCGAATTTTCAAATACCGACTCATGCCGCTTGGGCAGGATCCAGGTCTCGAAAGGAAAACGCGGCGCGTAGGGGGAGATGGTAATGAAATCCTGGTTTTCAGCGGCAATCCGCACCCGGGCTTCCATCTCCTGGCGGATGATGTCGCAGTAGATACAGCGCTCCTTGTTGGCAAAGTAGCGTTTTGCTCCTTCCAATTCTTCGACCACCTGCTTGGGTAGAATGGGCAGCGCAATCAGTTGCGAGTGCGGATGCTCCAAAGATGCGCCCGCCGGCTCTCCGTGGTTCTTAAAAACCATGATGTACTTGAAGCGGCGGTCCTGCTTCAGGTCGAGAATACGATCGCGAAAGGCCCACAAAACGTCTTCGACGCGCTTGACCGGCATGGTGGCTAGAGTCTCCATGTGGTTGGGCGTCTCAATCACTACCTCATGCGCCCCAATACCGCTCATTTTGTCGAACATGCCATCCGCCTGGCGGTCCAAGTCTCCCTCGATGCCCAAGGCTGGGAACTTGTTCGGCACCACCCGCAGGTTCCATCCTGAGGCGTCTCGCTGCGATCTCTCGCTGGGACGATAAGCCAGAATCTCAGGCGGCGTCTTGCTCTCGTTGCCAGGGCAAAAAGGACAAAAACTGCCGCCCTTGATGACAGCGCTCTCGCGGGAAAAATCGCCGGGACGCCTTGCTCGGTCTGTCGAAATGATGACCCAACGTCCGGTAACAGGATCTTTTCTTAACTCGGGCACAGTACATATCTTAAGCCATGTTTTTAAACCGTGCTTTTTTAAACCATGGCAAAGGCGTTCTTCAACAGGGTGATCTCCGGTTCGCGGCCCGGCTCAAAGTAGACCGTCACAATGTCGAAACGGAAGCGGGGATTCCCCTTCATCTTGCGCAAGAATTCGCGGGCAACATAGGAAAGATCGCGTTGCTTGTCAAAATCAACCGCGGCTTCAGCGGGCAGTAATGGGTCGTGATGCGTGCGGGTCTTTACCTCAATAAAGCAGAGAGTATCGCCCTCCCAACCGGCCATATCCAGTTCGCTCCGGCTGCGTGGCGTACGATAGTTGCGGGCCACAATTACATAGCCACGTTGCCGCAGATAAAAGTAGGCTTCTTCTTCTCCTCGCCGGCCGGTTGCCAAATGTTCCGGTTGCGGCCCGCGCTGCGGAAGAAGTTGCGAAAGCGAATCAAGCGCGCGGATTGCGAAGCGTGTAATGCGACGAGGCATGGCGCCTTTCCCGGGTCGAAGCGCGAGCGAAGAGCAAGGAATCTGCCGTTCTGGTGTTTGGATTTGAGAAGGCAGATTCCTCGCTCGGAAGAACAAATTACTTTCTCTGCTCCTTTTCCACAATAGAGATGCACTCTTCCAGGATGTCCAGTCCGATCTCCGTCTGCTCCTCGCTGATGATCAGCGGCGGTGCGATACGAATGGTACTCGGTCCCGCTCCCAGGAACAGCGCGCCGCGTTCAAAAGCCAGCTCTACGACACGGTCTCTCGCATCGGGCACCTGGGCCTTGCTCAGCTTGTCTCTAACAATCTCTACTCCGATCATCAGGCCCAGGCCCCGCACATCGCCGACCATGGGATGAGTATCCACCCAACCTCTGGTGCGTCGCTGGATGTGGTTGCCCACGACCTCAGCATTGCGCATGGCCCCTTGCTCCAGCACGTTCATCGTGGCCAGAGCAGCCTCGATACACACCGGATTGCCACCAAACGTCGATGCGTGTGATCCCGGCACCCAATCCATAATCTCCGCGCGGGCCACTGTGAGACCCAGCGGCATGCCTGAGGCAATACCTTTGGCAATGGTAATGATGTCCGGCTCAACTCCGGTATGCTGGATGGCCCACCATTTTCCAGTGCGTCCGGAACCACATTGCACCTCATCGGCCACCAGCAGGATGCCGTGCTGGTCGCAAATCCGGCGCAGCTCTTTCATGAACTCCGCCGGCGCGGGAATGTAGCCGCCCTCGCCCTGAATCGGCTCAATAAAGATGGCAGCACACTCTTCCGGAGGCATAATGGTCTTGAATACCTTGTCTTCGATGAATCGCGCGCACTCCAGCGAGTACTGCGATTCAGTCATCCCTTCCGGCCGGTGATAGACGTCAGGATAGGGAACGTGCGCCACTCCCGGCACGAGCGGGAAAAAGCGGCGGCGTTGCTGCACCTTGGAAGCCGTGAGTGACAGCGCGCCCATAGTGCGTCCGTGGAACGCGCCATAAAAAGCAACGATTCCCTGCCGCTTGGTGTGATAGCGGGCCATCTTCATCGCGGCCTCGATGGCCTCAGTACCAGAGTTTCCGTAGTAGACCCGCACCGGCCCGGACATGGGAGCAATTTTTTCCAGTCGTTCCGCCAAGGTGATGAGGCTCTCGTAATAGAAATCCGTGCCGGACATGTGAATCAGTTCCGCAGCCTGCTTTTGAATGGCTGCTACCACCTCCGGGTGGCAGTGTCCGGTGGAGACCACCGCGATTCCCGCTGAGAAATCAAGAAACTCATTTCCATCAACATCTTCGATTACAACTCCACGTCCCCGTTTGGCTACCAGCGGATAGGAGCGGGTGTAGGAAGGCGAGACATATTGGGCATCGCCCTTTAGGATTTTTTGCGCGTTGGGGCCAGGCAGCTTGGTCTTCAGCTTGGGCCCGGCAGTAGAAGTCAGTGTTGAAATAGGCATGTTCATCCTCTTTGATAGAAAGTTCTGGGCGCATGCAAGCGCGGGTCTGGGAACTCAGCCTGTAGATCAGGCCAGGACAAGCAGAGGGAAAGAGGAATTAATCGCCTGCAAATAAATTGGCGCGAACATGGGAGGGTAGTATCGCCAGATGGCGACGCGGGCAGACTAGAAAATCTACCCAGCAGGCCAGAGATCTCTCCGGCAACTGCACTGGGAACCAATTTGTGACGCGCTGTTTCATGAGACAATTCATTATAGCTCAAACATCCTGTCCTTCTTAACTCCTGTGGTCAGCAGTTCGATGCAAATTTCCGCTGTTCACGATTTTTCGCATCGCTCAACCGAGGTGGTGCGTCTGATTATGGTATTTCCGAATGAGCCCTGCTGAACGACAACATCGGTTTCGTGTAGCCACCGCATTCCTGGCCCTCTATGTGTTGTGGGGAGGAACGTATCTGGCCATGCGGGTGGCAGTTGAACATATCCCTCCCTATGCGCTTGGAGCGGTACGTTACCTGATTGCCGGCCCTTTGATGCTCGCCTGGTGCGTTCTTTCCGGCAAAAAAGTCCGGATCAGCCGACAGGACGCGCTACGACTGACCGTCATAGGAATACTCTTGCTTTCCCTCGGTAATATAGGTGTTATTTGGGCGGAGGAATATCTGCCCAGCGGTTTGACCGCTCTGATTGTCGCCATCCTTCCTATCTGGATGGCCATCATTGAGGCCTGGATCTTCCGCGACCGGAGCATCTCCCTCATGGGAGTATCTGGACTGGTGCTTGGGATTGTCGGAATGGTGGTGTTGTTATGGCCTAAGATCAGCTCTGGCACCCATTTCGGCCACCAGGAATTGGTGGGAGTAGGAATCTTAGTTGTTGGTTCTTTTGCGTGGGCCTTCGGTTCGGTGCTCTCCAGTCGTTGGAGTCTAAGCATCGGCGTGTTTGCGGCCATCGCCTGGCAGATGACCATTGGAGGGCTGGTCAATATCACGGTCGCCCTTGCCACCGGAAGCTTTCACAACCTTGTGTGGACCTCCCGGACCGTCATCTCTATCGTTTATTTAGTCGTCTGCGGTTCCTGGATGGGATTTACCGCTTACATTTGGCTTCTGGAACATGTGCCTACTCCCAAAGTCGCAACCTATGCGTATGTGAATCCAGTCGTGGCGGTCTTTTTAGGATGGCTGCTTCTCCACGAAAAAATTGATGGATTCATGTTCGTGGGCACGGCGATTATTCTCTCTGCAGTCGCGCTGGTGAACATCTCCAAGCTTCGGACCATGAAATCAGGCGGTGTGAATCAAGAAATTGAAAAGGCTGATCTCCAGCTGGTTGAAGCCGGGGCTGATTGAGAAAATTGGGTAAGTGGGTGATTTGGCAATTGAGTAATTTGATCACTCACTTACCAAATCTTCACTTTCTCCCCGCCGCATCAACGCTCTTCGTCGGATCAGCCCCCTGCCAGGTAACGTCAGCCGTGGGTCCATAGCTGGGAGGAACAGGTTTGCCCAAGAGGCGTAAATAAGCGCTGAGCTGAGTGCGATGATGGGCGGTGTGCAGCACGCGGCGCCAAAACACCCAGATGCGCTGCCGCTGCACATCGAAGAATGGAACAATCTCCAGCCACCACTTTTCATCACGACCGGCCATCCGCGCCATCCGGGGTCGGCATAGTTCTTCGTTGCGCCGGCAAAAAGCAGCGGGGGTAAGCTCCTGGGGGAGCAGCGCCGTCGCTTCCGGCTCTCCTGGCAGGCCGATGAATTCAGCGAAGAAACGCCGTTCGGAGAGGAGTTGGTGTTTCATAATGTCCAGCACGGTGCTGGAGCGCTCTGCTGATCTAAAGCCCATCTCCTCCGGGCTGAACTGTCGCCAAACCGTGATTACTTTGCTGGTCTCGCTGGCGTAGGTGTCCAGCAGATGCTGAAAGATCGGACTTGCCGCTGGTGGAATGTCTGTAGGAGAAATAGCGGTGTATTCGTATTGCATAGCCATAGCAGAGCATTCTCCAATAGGCGCGGGCCATCAGCTCCGCCCCCATCTGAAGGTCACTACAAAGCAAAAGTGTATTATGCGCTGGCAGCAGCGGCTTTGCCGGCACTGCTCTTCACAATAGCAGCCGCAACAACTCCCACAAACAGATACCCCAGTATCAAGTAAGAAACATAGGAAATCGTATAGTTGGTTGGAAAGCTATACCAGTTCCAATAGGAAATATTGGTAGTCACTGCGGTCAGCAAACCTATTACGAATACGAATCCAACGCGCGATGAGAACCGCCTCAGCCCCACTTGGGCGAGCAGAAAAGCTGCCAGTAGCGCCTGGAGAATATTGGCGCCGGCTTCGGTCATCAACTGAAGCGAGAATGATTGTGCTCCAATGGGACGATAAATAATCATTCCCTGGGGTCCTGTGGCCGCCTTTTGCAGGGCCTGCTTCATCAAAGCTTGTTTCTGCTCCTGCGATGCTGTGGAGTGAAGTCCTGGACCCGGAAAAACATAAATCCCTGGTGCGGAAATATTGGCGCGTGTGATATTCAATACTGCGTCTTCGTTAGGCAAGTCATTGAGTCCGACCGTTCCCAGCGGCAGCACCTCATGCGCAATGAAACCCCAGAGAAAGAGCACTATCCCGCCTAAAATCCCTGCAAGTAAAACACGCTTGGCCATAATGTCTCTCCTTAAAGTGTGATTTGCGCTGTATCCTCTTACGCGAACAATCAATAGTCAATCAAAGACTTAGAAGCGTGGTGAAAGAGCCCGCATCCCTTTAACTTGACCGAAGTTTCCAGGATGAGCGGTCCGAACCATATAATCATTGAAAGCGTTCGGCAGCACAATTGGAGGACCATTGGCAGAGGACCCAAAAAAATCAACCAAGCAGCAATTCAAGGCTGTGCTGCCTCAGATATGGGATTTGGTGCGTCCCCGGAAGTTTCTGTTAATCATTAGCTTTGTACTGCTGGTAATCAATCGGGTTACAGGCTTGGCGCTGCCTTACACCAGCCGGATTTTGCTGGACGTGGTTATTCCGAGAAAAGATCTTCATATTCTCACACTAGTGGTTGCAGGGGTCATCCTGGCAACCCTTGTGCAAAGCGGGGCTTCATTTGCCCTCACGCAATTGTTATCCAAGGATGGGCAGCGCGCGATTGCTGAGCTGAGGCGCAAAGTGCAGGCCCATGTTGGACGGTTGTCGGTCAGTTACTACGACTCCACCAAGACCGGTGTGCTGGTCTCGCGCATCATGAGCGATGTCGAGGGCGTCCGCAACATTATTGGCACAGGTTTGATGGAATTCGCAGGCGGAGTGCTGACCGCCGTGATCGTCCTGGTCTTGATGATCAAGATCAGCTACCTGATGACCGGCATAGCAGTGGGCGCTTTGGTGCTTTTTTCTTTTGTGCTTAAGCGCGCTTTCAAGACCATACGTCCCATTTTCCGCGATCGTGGAAAGATCAACGCCGAGGTCACGGGCCGGCTGAACGAGTCCCTGGGTGGCGTGCGTGTGGTCAAGGGCTATCATGCGGAGGGGCGCGAACAAAATGTCTTTAGCGGGGGAGTTGAGAAATTATTGCAGAATGTCTTGCAGACGCTCACCGCCATGTCCGCGATGAGTCTGGCTTCCACCCTTGTCATGGGGACCGTGGGCGCGATCATTATGTTCATCGGCGGAAAAGAAATCATGGCCGGCCACATGACTCAGGGCCAGTTCTTCCAATACACGCTATTTATGGGATACCTGGCGGCGCCGGTCGTTCAAATTACAAATATCGGGTCGCAAATCACTGAGGCCATTGCCGGCCTCGACCGGACCCGCGAGATATTGCAGGAAGCACAAGAACATGCGGATCCGGAACGCACCATTGCGCTCCCCGAAATTGAAGGACGGGTCAGCTTCGAACATGTTGATTTCGAGTACGAGGCTGGAAAACCTGTTCTTCAAGACGTCAGCTTTGAATCGCTTCCCGACAGCGTGACTGCCCTGGTTGGCTCTTCCGGTTCGGGCAAATCCACCATCATTGGACTGGTTGCGGCATTTCACAAGCCCATTCACGGGCATATCTTGATCGATGGGGCCGATCTCAGCAAAGTCCGGCTTGATTCCTATCGTCCCAGGCTGGGAGTTGTCTTGCAGGAGTCTTTCCTGTTTGCCGGGACGGTTCGGGAAAATATCATCTTCTCCCGCCCCGATGCTACGGAAGAAGAGGTTTTACAAGCCTGCCGGATCGCCCATGTGGATGAATTCGCGGAAAAATTCAAAGATAAATACGATACGGTGATAGGAGAACGGGGAGTCAAATTGTCCGGTGGACAGCGCCAAAGGGTCTCCATCGCACGTGCAGTTTTAGCCGATCCAAGAATCCTGATCCTCGATGAGGCCACATCCAGCTTAGATTCAGAGTCGGAAGCCTTCATTCAACAGGGACTGAGATACCTGATGAAGGGGCGCACGACGTTTGTGATTGCGCACCGGCTTTCTACTATCCGGCAGGCGGACCAGATTCTAGTAGTGGAAGCCGGAAGGATCGTGGAGCGTGGCCGGCATGAATCCCTTTATGCGCAACAGGGCCGCTATTTCGATCTTTATACCAGGCAGCATGGCCTGGAATCGAACCTGCTACTGGCTCCCGGCGAAGGCGACAAGCCGGTTGATGAACCGGTTGCCGGTCGTCCCGCAACCGAACAGAGGCTCGACCCGATGGGGTTAGTGCGGGGACAGGGCTTCTAAATCAACACGTAAAATCCTTAGGATCAGGGCAGGGCAGGCTTTGGTATGGGTTCATGTCGCGTCCAGGCAGAAAGACGCGTTTTGCGTACATCAGCACTGCTACCGCTTTGCCGTCTTTCATGGCAGGCTTGAACTTCCAGTTCGCGATTTTTTCCGCGATAGCATCATCTTTGCCCAGCCCCACAGGTTTCCGAATCTGGACCCGCTGCACATCTCCCTTTTCATTGACGATAAAAGAAAGAGCGAGAGTTTCCGAAGTCATTTCGGTGAAAGCCGAAGGGCTGATTTGAATTCCTTCCGACTTGGATTGCAGCTTTGGCGGGGATACACCCGGTCCCATTGGGGAAACAGCCTGCATGATCTTTGCTTTCTCTATTTCCAGCGTGGCTTGGCGGCTACGTTCCGTAGTCAGCAGATCTTTCCAATAATCTGGAGCTAGATCGGAGAGCCTCTGCTCTCGGGTGAGAAATATCCTGTCCATGGCTGCGGCCACAGATGTCTCGGAATATCCCGGCTCCAATTGGATCGAGATACGCACACCGTGATTCAGCGTGTAGTTGCTAAATTCACTGGCGTTCTCCTCCCATTTGACGACGTTGCGTTTCCCCTTGATGAGCAGCGAATTCCCCGTCAGTTGAACTGAGGCAATCTCAACACGGCCAAAAGAAGTCCATGGTCCGATCTTACGATTGCCCTTGAGATTTCCTTGGGAGTCAAAATCGAGATCGTCGCTTGCGTAGAAGCTCCGCAGAATTGCCACTTTGCCTTGGACCATCCGTTGTAACTTGGCTTCCAGGGCGTCGTGATTGTCTGTCTGGTAACTCGTCCCTATCCGGCAGGCGAAGCTGAGAGATATCAGCAAACCTGCCCACGCAGCTCTGTTCCTGAACATACTGATCAGATTGGGTAACTGTGCAATTTAGTAATTTTGTAATTTCAACTACAAATCAGGACTCCAAGTTCAATGCAATACACCCACCCGCCCCATCGGCCAATAGCCAAACACGGCCTTGCCATAGATGAAATCACGGGCCACAGGACCAAAGTCCCGGCTGTCATTCGACATGGAACGGTGGTCTCCCAAGACGAAATAATTATCTGCTGGAACAACCACCTCCGGATAGGAGTGAGAATCAAGAAAGTGCTCCGGCACATAAGGCTCCTGTACCAGTTTCCCGTTCAGATAAACGTGGCCCTGCATCACGCGTACCCGGTCGCCGGGCAGTCCTATCACCCGCTTGATAAAGTTTTTGCGTGGATCGCGCGGATAACGAAATACGATGATGTCCCCGCGGGCAATCGGTTCCAGCCGGTAAACCAGCTTGTTGATGAAGATGCGTTCCTGGTCTTCCAGGCCTGGTTCCATGCTGCCGCCTTCAACCTTGACCGGCTGGTAAACAAAGAGAATGATAAAGAGGGAAATGATGATCGAGAAAAACAGGTCACGGATCCACGAATACAGCACCCGTTTGGGGCGATGGTCCGGATGTGGAAGAGTGGCAGTTTGTGCCTCCCCGGCGGCCTTTAGCTCGTCTTCAGACATGCTTGCGAAGTGTATCTGAGTAGCTCCTTATTTATGATTATATGTATCAATTTTGCTTTGGTAAGCATATACAAAAGCTCCCGGTTCTGAAGTAAAATATTCGGATATGAAATACACGTTAGGTGTTCTAATTGTCATTTTCGCAACCGCAATGACTCAGGCCCAGTTGGCCCAGTCCGATGTTCCAGCTTTTCATGACAAACCTCCTGCGAAGGGAGAAAAACTACCTGCGGTGTTGACCGAGAAACAGCTCACCGATGCAGGCTACACCGCGCCTGCTATAAAAGAGGGCTACAGAGCCGCTACTCGAGCTGGAGACGTGCTATACCAAATGCCCTGCTATTGCCATTGTGATCGCGGCCATGGTCACACCAGCTTGCGCTCTTGCTTCGAGGTCACGCATGGAGCAAACTGCGGCACCTGCTTGGCGGAGTCTCTCTATGCCTATCAGATGTCGAAGAAGGGTTGGACCACAAAGATGATCCGCGACAGCATTATGCGTGGCGAATTCAAACAGGTCGACCTGCAGCATCCTGATCATGTCATGTAGTTTGCACCACTTTCGGTGCAGTTGACTCATCCAAAGTTTCTGCGTATAAAAAGGGCTGCTCCCCTAAAGCAGCCCTATGCTTTAGGCTAGCCGTTTCCCAGGATTTCCACAGCCTTGGTTTGCCGCTATTCCGGTGTTGGCCGTAAGGACACAATGAAATGAAGAAAAAAGTGGCAGCAAGTGTTAAACGTTCATCCTCTAAACCACACAAAAATAATATACTTAGAACCACTAAGCACATGAGTAGTAAGAAATTACCCGCCCAGCCATCCAAACCGTCCTTCCCGCAAGATCCCAGTTTTACACAGGCTGTGCAAAACTATGAAGCCGGGCTCAAGGCTATGCAGGAGCACAAATTCGACAAAGCCAAGGCGGTTTTGGAGAAAATCATTGCCAGCGGTCCAAAAGAATTGGCCGACCGCGCTCGCGTCCATCTAAGCACATGCAACCAGCAGCTGGCCAGCAGCGCCACCTCGTTCAAGAGCCAGGAAGAACACTTTGACTATGCAGTATCGCTCATGAATGCAGGCCAATACGAGCAGTCGCGTAACCACATGGAAAAGATCCTCAAGCAGAATCCCAAGGCTGACTTTGCGTTTTACGGCCAGGCGGTGCTCGACTGTCTTACCGGGCAGGTCGAAAGCTCCCTGAAGAACCTGCGTGAAGCGATCCGCTTGAATCCGCATAACCGGTTCCAGGCCCGGAACGACTCTGACTTCCAGAACATGGCGGACGATCCTCGATTTACTGAATTGTTGTATCCTGAACCTACCGAAAGCGCCCCGGCAAGTTCTGAACAGAAGAAGCATTAATCTGAATCGATGCAGTTAAATAAAGAAGAAAACCAGCACCCGACAAAGCGGGGCTTTCGCCTTGTGTCCATTGGCGGAGGCACTGGACTTTCCACCCTCCTGCGCGGACTCAAGCGCCATACCGTATTGCCGGGAGAAGCGCCCCCCAGCGGATCTTTCATCTCCGAGCTTACTGCCGTAGTTACGGTAAGTGACGACGGCGGCTCCAGCGGACGCCTGCGCCGCGAGCTGAATATTCTTCCTCCCGGCGATATTCGCAACTGTCTGGTTGCGGTATCTGAGGACGAAAACCTGCTTTCCAAACTTTTTCGGCACCGTTTTTCCAGCGCCGGCGACCTGGAGGGCCACAGCTTCGGCAACCTGTTTCTCGCGGCGCTCACTGCGGTGACCGGCGATTTCACCGAGGCGGTAAAACGCGCTTCAGAGATTCTGGCCACACGCGGTCATATCCTTCCTGCAACTTCATCCAACGTACAGCTTGAAGCCCTGATGGATGACGGCTCGCGGGTAGTCGGTGAAACCAACATCACCGCCAGTGAAAAGCGCATTGTCGAGCTGTGCATGTCGCCGGAAAATGCCCAGCCTCTGGCCCAGACTCTAAAGGCCATTGCGGAAGCCGACATCATTACCATTGGCCCCGGCTCTTTGTTCACCAGCCTGATTCCCAACATGCTGGTGAATGGAATTCCTGAAGCTATTGCGGGTTCTCGCGCGGTCAAGGTTTTCGTTTGCAACTTGATGACCGAGGCCAACGAAAGCCTCCACATGAGCGCTTCAGACCACATTAAGGCCATTTATGCCCACGCCCGCCGCCGCATTTTCGATTATGCGCTGGTGAATTGCGCCCAGGTCTCTCCGGGAATGCTGGAAAAGTACGCCGAAGAAAGGGCGGAACAGGTAGAGTGCGATACTGCAAACATTGAAGCGCTGGGACTCAAATGCATAACCGGGAATTTTGTGGAAGAGAATGATTTTGCCCGCCATGCAACTGATCAGATCTGTTTGGAACTCTTAAGCTTGGCGAAGCTTGCTGCAACTTGTCTAACACAGAATTCCCCTGCAGGCAGTAAGATGATGGATCCATGCCCGGCAAAAACATGACGAACAACTTTGCCATCGTCATCATGGCGGCCGGCAAAGGCACGCGACTCAAATCCAGGCGTCCTAAAGTTCTTCACGAAGTTGGCGGCAAACCCTTGCTGGCCCACGTGATTTCCGCCGCGGCACACATTGTTCCCGCCAATGATATCTATGTAATCATCGGTCATGAAGCCGAGCAGATCCGCGCTGCTGTGGGAGATGCTCAAGTGCAGTTTATTCTTCAGGCGGAGCAGCGGGGCACAGGGCACGCCATTATGTGTGCCCGCCCTCAAGTGGAGCGGCTGGAGAACATCCTGGTACTTTCCGGTGATGTACCCCTCATCCGCCCTGAGACCATCGGCAAGCTGCGCAATTTTCACCTGGCAAAAAAGGCCTCCATGACCATATTGACCGCCGAGCCTCCAGACCCCTTTGGTTACGGACGCGTGGTGCGCGCTTCAGCTTCGAGCGAGCGAGTGCGGGCCATTGTGGAGCAAAAAGCGCTGTCCCATTCCCAGCAGAAGCTGCGGGAGATCAATTCGGGAATCTACGTTTTTGCCACCAAACCGCTTTTCACAAATATCGATGGTCTCACCACCAACAACGCTCACCAGGAGTTCTACCTGACCGACATGGCCGCCATTCTGGTCCGCGCCAAGAAGACCGTAGTGGCCATCAAGGCGGACGATCCAGTCGAGGTCCTGGGAGTCAACACCTTGGCTGAACTTGCCGCGCTGGATACGACTCTGCGCGCCCGCAAATGCAATGAACTGATGGCCTCCGGGGTGAGCATCTACAGGCCCGAGACCTGCGTGATCGATGCTGAAGTGGAGATCGGCCCAGACACTATTATCGAACCGTTCGTCCAAATTCTGGGGCGGACAAGTATCGGCTCCGATTGCCGCGTCCGCTCCTACTCGATCATCAATAACTCGCAAATCGCCGATAATGTGCACATCAAACCCGGCTGCATGATCGATCAAGCCAATGTCGCCTCCTCGGCCATCTTGGGCCCCTATTCGCATCTACGTCCAGGAAGCGATATTGGGGAGGGCGCGCACATCGGCAATTTTGTGGAAACCAAGAAGGCCAAGCTAGGCCGAGGTTCCAAGGCCAACCATCTCACTTACCTGGGCGACGCGGAGATTGGACCAGGAGTAAATGTCGGCGCAGGCACCATCACCTGTAATTACGACGGCGCGCACAAGCACGTAACCATAATTGAAGAGGGCGCGTTCATTGGCAGCGACTCAACGCTGGTTGCGCCTGTCCGCATCGGCAAAGGCGCTTACATAGCCGCCGGTTCCACAATTACCGCCGACGTCCCTGCCGATTCACTGGCCCTTGGCCGAGGCCGCCAGACTGTAAAAGAAGGCTGGGCCAAACAGCGTCGTGAAACCCAGGCCAAGACAAAAAACAAGTGAGGGTTCCCTTCGTGCTGCTTTAGTGTTTCCGTTCGTGACCTTCGTGGTTAGTTTGGTTGAGGCTAAGTGCCATCACCACATGATTTATGGAAAGAAAGTTAGTGTGGACGAGGTGGACTTAGTGGACTGAGTGGACAGTGCCATGGTTACCAATTTCCACCCGGTCAGAGCACTAGGTCACGCTACATTTCAAAAGTTTTGATTTTATCAGCGTTAATCAGTTTGATCAGCGTCATCAGCGGTAAGAAGTTGGTTTTGTCTTCTCCGCGTCTTTTGCGTCCTTGGCGATCTTTGCGGTGAGGATTGGGTTCTCGTCCGTTATCCTAATGGTCGTATGGCGTTCCTTGCTGCACTCTACGCAGTCGCAGTTTTTCTCAGCAGTTGTTTGTTGTTCCTGGCGGAGCCCATGGTGGCCAAGCGGCTTTTACCTCGTCTCGGAGGATCGGCTGCCGTCTGGACTACCTGCCTCGTCTTTTTTCAAACCACCTTATTGCTTGGGTATCTCTATGCGCACTGGTTGGTCACACGGCTGCGACAACGAACGCAGGCGCATGTCCACAGCGTGGTGCTTGCAGCCAGTCTGATGCTGTTAATCGTTACAATCGGTCCGGGGCCTCATGCGTTCTCCTCGCATCCTATTCTGAGCGTTTTCTGGCTGCTCACCGCGCTGATTGGGCTCCCTTTTTTTGCGCTCTCGGCCACCAGCCCCTTACTTCAGGCTTGGTACGCCAACAGCATCGCCACAACCACCACTGAAGCAAGCGTGACCCATCAAGATGCGGCTACCAACCAAGCCATGCCCGCCTTTCGCTTGTTTGCGCTTTCAAATCTTGCTTCGCTGCTTGCGCTGGTCGCATATCCGGCCCTGATTGAGCCGCACTTCGCTCTTCATGCACAAACCGTGGCTTGGAGCATAGGCTTCGTCATATTCGTGGTGGCGGCGGTGGCCGTTGTCTGGCAATCGAGTCGACTCAATACACCTGCAACAGGGCCCGCAGATTTCTCCAGACCTGGGTCCCGGCCTCCGGTCAGCATGCGGGCCGTTTGGATTTTGCTGGCCGCCTGTGGATCGCTGTTATTGTGTGCCGTAACCAGCTACCTGGGCCAAAATGTCGCAGCGATTCCTTTGCTTTGGGTCTTGCCGCTGGCAGCGTACCTGCTCAGCTTCGTTCTCGCTTTTAATGGAACCAGGTTCTATCCCCGTTGGCTGATGTTGCGACTGGTCGCTGTGGCGCTCGGATCAGTCGGATACCTGCTCTACGACACTCATGTCAGCTTGCGCCTTCAGCTCGCTATTCCTTTTTTTGTCGTTACGCTGTTTGTGGCCTGTCTGTTCTGCCACGGAGAGCTGCACCGGCTTCGTCCTTCTCCGGAATATGCAACGTCCTTCTATCTTTCCATTGCGGCGGGCGGGGCGCTGGGCGCATTTTTTGTGGGGATTATTGCGCCGGTATTTTTTTCGGCCAATTACGAACTTGCATGCAGTCTCATCCTGACCGCTGCCGCAGCGCTGATTGTTACCTGGGAACAGGGAACAGCATGGCGATTGTTCTGGCTTGCGGGTGTCGTGGCAACGTTCGCCCTCCTCTTCATTCAGGCACAAAGCTATAGCGAGGATACGACCGTCCAACTCCGCAGCTTTTACGGCACATTGCGGGTCCGCAAGGCTCTGCATCCGCCGGGGGCCACCCTAATCCGCACTCTTTTGCATGGCACAATCACCCATGGCACCCAGATATTCGGCAACGATCTTCGCACCACTCCCACCACATACTATGCCTATGATTCGGGTGTTGGAATCGCGCTCCGCCTCTGTTGTGGAGAGCAGCCCCGCCGTGTTGGTGTAATCGGATTGGGGGCAGGAACACTGGCTGCCTATGGCCGGAGGGGCGATGTTTTCCGCTTCTATGAAATCGATCCGCTGGTTGAACAGCTTGCCCGCAATGTCTTCACTTACATCCGTGAATCTCCGGCCGCTATTCAGGTTGTCATCGGAGATGGCCGGTTATCTTTGGCGGCTGAACCGCCCCAGGAATTCGACGTTCTGGTGATAGATGCGTTTTCCGGAGATGCTGTTCCTGTCCATCTCCTTACAACCCAGGCAATGGCGTTGTATCAACGTCATTTGCGGCCCGGAGGAATCCTGGCATTCCACATCTCCAGCCAATATCTGAATCTCGCACCGGTAGTCTGGCAGCAGGCTAATTATGCCGGGCTGCCAGTCGTCTTGATCGATTCTCACGATAACGAGGCGCGTGGCGAATTCAGCGCAGATTGGGTCCTGGTTACGGCAAACAAGGATTTCCTCTCCCGACCTGAAGTGCGCCATGACGCGAAGGAAATCGAGATCATCAACGGCCTGCGACTCTGGACCGACGATTACAACAGCCTGCTGCCATTGCTGAAGTAGCTGAGCTCCCGGCCATCAAAGAAATACAAACCGGAGCTCTGCATCCGGCTTCTCAGACCACTCAAACTGCAAATTCGTATCGGAATATCAAATAGAAATTAAAAGTTTTCAATTGAAAATTACCAATTCACTAGCAGCCATCCCTTTTTGAGGTCCATATCATCGTACAAATCTGGGAGGCATTCCAGCCTCTCTCGATCCATACCAAGGTCAACACTTGCAGAGTAACCCTGGACTAGCTTCCAGACAATCAGCGGTCCAGCTAGCAAATTGACAACACCAAGCCAAGGCTGATCCAAGCCTGATTTCACACAACCGGGTGACCAAACAATCCAGCAACTTAAAGAAAAGGAGAATGACAATGGCCAATATTTCTCGTTGGGACCCATTTGCTGAGCTGACCTCACTTCAGGAGCGTATGAATCAACTGTTGAATCAACCATTCAGTGGTTTCGGTAGTGGTCCGGAACAATCCCTCACATATTCAAACTTTGTTCCTCCAGTGGATGTTTACGAGGATGAACACGGCATTACACTGCAAGCCGAGATACCAGGCGTGGATGAGAAAGACCTGAACGTTCATGTAGAAAACAATGTTCTGACCATGAGCGGTGAACGGAAGTTTGAAAACGAAGAGAAAAAACAAAACTTCCACAGAATCGAGCGCCGCTATGGCCGGTTTACCCGTTCCTTCACCCTGCCACCCACTGCGGACCCGCAACAGATCAACGCAGAGTTTGAAAACGGGCTGCTCAGGGTCACTATCGCCAAACGCGAAGAAACCAAACCCAAACAAATCAAGATCGGCGCAGGCAAAACACAGGCCCAGATGCTGAAGGGGAAAGAAAAAGCAGCGTAGTCCTTCATGGTGGCTGGAAGATCTTCCAGCCACCATGAAACAAGTTTGGCATTTCCGGTCCCCAAATCACGGGACCAGCCCCGGCTAGCGTGGACCACCCAATTCCCAGCTTCTTCCTCTGTTTTATACTCGCCGGAGAGGTCTAAGATGAAATTCCACACCGATTACCTGACGTTTAACACCAAGACACATCGCGAATATGTGCATATTACGCCCCAAGTGGAAAAGATCGTCCGCGACAGTGGAATCCGGAACGGGATGGCCTTGGTTTCAGCTATGCACATCACTGCCGGAATCTATGTGAACGACAACGAAGAAGGACTGATCCAGGACATCGATAAGTGGCTGGAACAGCTTGCGCCTTTCCGGGAAGAATATTTGCACCATCAGACGGGTGAGGACAACGGAGACTCACATCTGAAAGCCATACTGGTCCATCATCAGGTGATTGTGCCGGTCACAAACAGCAAGCTTCTATTGGGCACCTGGCAGCGGGTCTTCTACGCGGAATTCGACGGGCAGCGTTCCAAGCGCGTGGTTGTGGCCGTCATGGGCGAGTGAGGAAAGGCCTTTTCTCAATCAATTGCCCAATCACACCCTGCTGCCCTCTCTATTGCAACAATTCCGGCTTAGCGGAAATCGACTGTGGTGCTGCCGGCAACTTCAGGTACAAAACCGGTTCGGCATCCAAAATCAGTTCGCCGCCAATGGAATAAACCATCTCCTCGATATACGGAAGTTCTTTTCCCAAAATAATCTTGATGTCCTGGAGCGCCCCTTGGGAAGGCTCGGTTGTTCTCCATCTTAGCTCAAGGTGGCAGCGGCTGCCCTTCGCGCTGGTGCTAAGTGTCATAGTAAGAGGCTTGGTATTTTTTCCCACCAGTTTTCCCACCAGCAGCACCAGAAGCTGTCGCAGGACCGGGCTGCTGGTGACCTGGATGACCGTGTCCCACTGGCGCTCCAAAGTCAGCATGCCGGAGTGCAGCAATACGATGAAATCGTTAAAGACTTCCTGCAGCAGGTTATCCAGCAAAATCCACGGACCGCTGGGCACGTAAACTTCGCGGGCCAGCGAAGCGATGGTTTTGGCCAGGGCAATGGCACGATCGGCCTGCTGCTCAATACTCTTGAGATCGCCGGCCTGTGCGGCCACTGAGCCGTTGCGCATGGCCAGTACCTCCAGGAAACAACGTACACTGGTCAGCGGCTGTGCCAAGTCGTGGGCCACCGAGTTAACCAAGGCGCGCAGCGGGGTCTGCTGAAGACTGACGGTCTCCGCCGAGGTTGCCGCTGCCTGCTGGGCCTGGTTCTGTGTCTTGCCGGAGCGTTGAGCGTCAGCGCCTGTTTTTTTTGCTTGTGGGCCGCCATTGCCGGTGGAAGCAGGACGGCCGAGGCGATACCCTGATCCCCTCACTGTATAGATGAGCTTTTCTTCATTGATCAGATCGATCTTCTTGCGCAGGTAATTAACATAAACATCCACCAGGTTGCTATCGGTCTCCGGCTGCAATCCCCAGGCTTTGTCCAATAATTCCTGCCGGCTGACGGTATTTCCCGCCCGCCGCATCAGCAGGTTTAACAACTCAAATTCCTTGGGACTCAGCTTGATCTCGCGTTCGCCCCGGGTCACCTTACGGTCGCGAGGACTTAGCTCCAGGTCCTCTACGCGCAAGATCTCCAGTTCAGGATCGACCTTGCGCCTCAGGATCGCGTTGGCGCGCGCAGCCAGTTCCTGGAAAGAAAAAGGCTTGGTCACATAGTCGTCTGCGCCCAGGTTCAGGGATTGAATTCGATCGGAAACTTTGTTTCGGGCGCTCAGGACCAAGACCGGGGTGGCCAGTCCTTCGGTGCGCAACCGTTCCAGAAGCTTGAGACCATCAGTCTGGCCAAAATTAAGGTCCAGAATGATGAGTTTATAATTCTGTCGTCGCAGTTCCGCCAGGACACTGTCCTCATCAAGCGCAGTGTGCACTGAATATCCTTCAGACTCCAGTGACTTGGATAGAAACGTGGCTAGATGGACGTCATCATCTGCAAGCAATATTGACATAGACTCCTGACCTTCCTGCATTTCGGCAAATTCTCAAGGGGTGAACATCATTAGAATGCAATAAGCTGAGGCGTTTTTGTAAAAAAACTCTACTTTTACTCATTTTTCCTTCCCATTTTGGAACCTTAAATAATATTCCAAATAGGAGTTACACCTTATATTTTCTAAGATCCAACCCTGCTCTACCGCTCTTTTTTGAAGAAAATATATCTTTTTCTAGATTATTCCTTGTATTTCACGTGGGCCTTGCCTCTTGGAATAGTTTGAAGTTAGCCCAGAAGGACTAGCCCATCCGACAAAAAAGCCTGTTCGAACATCTGGGAAGTTATGACATTCGGCAGCATTCACTCCTTCGCATTGCCAAAACTTTTGAGTGATCCACGGATCATTACGATCCACCCGATTTCTTCAGAATCGCTTCTAGTGATGAAGTACTGGCCGTTAGTCCTTAACCAAAATTGCGTTTTCCTCACACGTCTGCCTCCTAAAAGACTTTTTAGAACAGCTTGGTTTTTGCTTCGGATACCGCCCAGAAGATGAAAATCCGTCTTTGGACAGGCAAATACCGCCTCCAGACGGCGCAGTTTTGAAGCAAGCGTTGAAAACATTGGGGATTTCTGTGCCGCGCTGTCTGTTTTGCGCCGACTTGAGGCCGATTTTGTGCCGACTTAAACCCCTGGGGTGCCGACTTGAGATCGATTTGTGACGACTTGAAGTCGATTTGTGACGGACTTGAACTCTTGGGGTGCACCCCTAGAGTGAGACAGTTTTCAGTCGTCACACTTGCCGTTGGATGTAATTTGCTACTCAAATAAAATCTTCCTCTTCAGAATTGTCCCGGCTGGTGAAGCGCAAGCAGGCTCTGCTGGAGAGCAACCTGCCCAGGAATAGCCAACTGGAGACTCATCCAAGCAATGAGTCGGGGAGTAGCTTTCGGGCTGCTCCCCATTGCCTTGATAGATTTCCCCATGCCTAGGAAAACTCACCGTCGCAGCCGCCGTGGTCAAGCGGAGAATTGGCATGCAATATAAAAGTACTATACATATATTACTACTGTTTGTCAATAGGCGCGCTGAACCTCGGGCCTCATCGACATCTCCAAGTGGGGCGTCATGCATAAGCTCAATACCCATGCTGCCAGTGAAGAAAAAGGGAATTTGGATGCGTCCTGGGGCATGGGGGGATGGGGCGGTTTCTTCAATTGAAGCTTTCTCATTCCTGTAAAATGAAAAGTTTGAACAATCGAAAAAGGTAGTCTTCAGTACAGATGCCGGCAAAAACTTATAAAAACTTCATAGGTGGCGAGTGGGTTGCGTCCCATACCGGACAGACCTTTGAAAACTTGAACCCTGCTGATACCCGCGATGTTATTGGCGTTTTTCAATCTTCCGACAAACGCGATGTGGATGATGCCGTGGCCGCAGCCCAACAGGCGTTTGAACACTGGCGTCTCGTGCCTGCCCCGAAACGGGCGGAGATTATCTATCGCGCCGGTGAGATTCTGACCGCAAGAAAAGAAGAATATGCCCGCGACATGACTCGGGAAATGGGCAAAGTATTGAAGGAGACCCGAGGGGACGTCCAGGAGGCCATTGATACCGCTTACTACATGGCCGGTGAAGGGCGTCGCCAGTTCGGGGCCACTGTGCCTTCTGAGCTTCCTAATAAATTTGCTATGGCCGTGCGGATGCCCATCGGGGTCTGCGGGATGATCTGTCCGTGGAACTTCCCTATGGCCATCCCCTCATGGAAGCTGCTGCCGGCCCTGGTTTGCGGCAACACCTGCGTGATCAAGCCCGCCGAAGATACCCCTCTTTCCACCTTCAACCTGGTGCAGGCGCTCACGGAGGCAGGCCTGCCCAAAGGCGTGGTGAACGTAGTCACCGGCTTTGGCCCAGAGACTGGGGCGCCGATCGTGGAGCATCCTGATGTTCGCGCCATCTCTTTTACCGGCTCAAGTGAAGTGGGACGCATGGTTGGCCAGGTTGCGGCCCGCAGCTTTAAACCCTGCTCGCTCGAAATGGGTGGGAAAAACGCCATTATCGTTCTTGATGACGCCAACCTTGATCTCGCCTTGGAAGGAGTGCTATGGGGCGCATTTGGCACTACTGGCCAGCGCTGCACCGCCACCAGCCGCGTGATTGTTCAAGAAGGCGTATACCGCGAGTTTGCCGAAAAGCTCACCCGGCGCGCCCAGCACTTGAAGGTTGGCAATGGACTCAATGAGGCCATGGAGATGGGCCCGCAAATCAACCGCCAGCAGATTGAAACTACTGAAAAATATGTCGAGGTCGGAAAGAGCCAGGGAGCAAAATTGGCGTTGGGCGGGAAACGTCCAGCCGGCGCCGAACATGCTCACGGATGGTTCTTTGAACCCACGATATTCAGCGATGTCGATTCCAAAATGCGCATCGCCCAGGAAGAAATCTTCGGGCCGGTGATAGGGCTGATTCCCTGTGACAGTTTTGACCAGGCCATTGAGATTGCCAATGGCGTTGTTTATGGTCTCTCTTCCTCGGTTTATACGCGTGATGTAAACAAGGCCTTCCGTGCCATGCGGGACATCTATGCAGGCATAACCTACGTGAACGCGCCGACTATCGGCGCAGAGGTCCATCTCCCCTTCGGCGGCACCAAGTCTACCGGCAACGGACACCGGGAAGGAGGGCTGGGGGCAATAGATTTTTACACCCAATGGAAGTCCATTTACGTCGACTTCTCTGACCGGCTCCAACGCGCCCAGATCGACACGTTTGAATAAGATCCGAAAGAGTTCGAGGCTCCTTGCGCCGGCTGGCTCTTGAGATACTCCTTACCACAGACAAGAATATCCTCTACCAACAGAACCTCACCCCTGGTCGAAGTGTGGACTGAGTGGACGTAGTGGACGTGGTGGACAGAGTGGACGCTATCAACGATGTGATTTTCGACTCTGAACGGTATTGCGGCTGGCCGTGGATCTCCCAGTCCCTGATTTCCTGAACATGCTTATAATGCTCGTAGAGCTCCAGCCGAACCTTTATTGAGGCACTCGTGCCGCGAGTCCGGAATTCTGTGGCTGCACCTAAACAAGAACAACGCAAGAGATCGCTTCCAATAAGCCAGCGCCGCGCCATGCTGGTGCCGCTGGCGCTGGTGATCTTCATTCTTTTTTTCGTTGTTTTTTCGCAAACCGCTTTTAACCTGAAACAACTTCGTCCGGTATCGGTTGAACAGACCTTCTTTCTGGTGGCGCTTTCAGCCTTGGTTTTCCTGTTGCTGGTGGCGCTGACCTTCGTCTTGTTGCGTAATCTTTTGAAGCTGTATGCCGAGCGCCAGCTTGGGGTGCTGGGCTCGCGCTTTCGCACACGAATGGTGATTGGGGCCTTGCTGCTCTCTTTTATTCCCTCCATCTTTATGTTCATGTTCGCTTACGGACTGATGAACCGCTCTATCGACAAGTGGTTCTCGGGACCGGTGGAGCAGCTTCAGCAGGATTCCGGCAATGTCGCGGGGATGCTTTCCGAGTTTGCGGGTGAGAATGCGCGGCAGGAAGCGGTGGAGATCGCCGCATCGCAGGATACGCAACACGCCTTTGCGACCGGAAATTATTCCGGCGTGTTGAATGAGTTCCATCGTCATGCCCCCACTTTGCAAGGCGGGTTCGCCCTCGCGATTACGGATGATTCCGCAGTTGCCGTTTTGAATGCGCCTGAGCCCTGGGGAGCGCTGCGCAAGGAATTTCCTCCTCTCGACCAGATCGAGCACTCCCCGCAAAAATGGGTAAGTGGAAAGTTGGAGTATCTCTTAAGTGTGGCCTCCGTGCCTGGAGGGGGAAAGATCCTGGTCGGCCTTCCTTTGCCGAAGGCTTTTTCCCCTACGCTGGAGCAGATCACTAAAAACCAGCGTGACTATGCCAAATTGAGCCAGCAACGAAAACGGCTGCGCGGCCTGTACATGCTGTATTTGACCCTGATCACGGTGCTGGTGCTTTTCGCCGCCACTTGGTCCTCGATTTTTGTGGCCAAGCTGGTGACCAGGCCTGTTGCGGCCCTGGCGGAGGCCACCCGTGAAATTTCCCGAGGACACCTTGATCATCGCGTTGAGATTTCCGCTGCTGATGAATTGGGTGAACTGGTGGCATCGTTCAACAGCATGGCGGCTGATCTGGAATCCAGCCGCAGAAAGATCGACGAGTCGGCGCTTGCGCTTACCAACAGCAATACGGAATTGGAGCAACGGCGGCGGCATATCGAGACCATCCTGGAAAACATTCCTACCGGCGTTCTCTCCCTGGATCCGGAACAGCGCGTCTCCCACAGCAATGTAGCTTTTGGACGGATGTTCTGGCCCAACGGAGGCGCACCCATTGTCGGCTCGAGCCTGAGAGAGGTATTTCTGGCGGACATCGCTACCGACCTCGAACATCTGCTGCGCAAGGCGGCCCGCATGTCGGTTACCGCCGCCCGGCTTGAGATTCCGGTGCTGAAAGGCCGGCTCAATGTTACTGTGACCGCTTCTTCCGTCCAGCACGGCGAACAGCGGCTAGGTTACGTGATTGTGTTTGAAGACTTCAGCGATCTTCTGAAGGCCCAGAAAGAAGCGGCCTGGCGTGAGGTTGCGCGCCGTGTGGCGCATGAAATCAAAAACCCACTCACTCCGATTGCCTTGTCGGCAGAGCGCATCCGCAAGCATCTGGATCGTGGCATGCTTCCCGATGAAGCCTCGCTGGCCGTGATCCACGGCTGCGCTGAAACTATCGCCGGGGCAGTGGAGACCATGCGCTCATTGGTCGATCAGTTCTCTTCCCTGGCCCGGTTTCCCACTGCGCAGCCCCGTCCAGCAGATGTAAACGAAATTATCGAGAATACTCTGAGCATGTTCAATGGCCGCCTGAACGGCGTTACTGTGGAGAAGCAGCTTGCTGAAACGTTGCCCTTGGCCATGGCTGACCCGGAGGCCATCAAGCGTGCCCTGGCAAATCTGATCGACAATGCCGCTGAGGCCTTGCAGACTTCGCTACTGCGCGAAATTCATATCTCCACTGCCCTAGTAGAGAGCAAGGACGCAGTTGAAATCATCATCGCCGACACCGGCCACGGCGTCACCAGTGAAGTGAAAGAAAAACTTTTTCTCCCCTATTTTTCCACCAAGAAGCGTGGTACCGGGCTGGGCCTGGCCATCGTTCGGCGCATCATTGAGGACCACCGAGGCTCCATCCGGGTGGAGGAAAACCAGCCGCTGGGCGCCAGATTTATCGTAGAGCTGCCCTTGGCAGCGGAGGCAATCGCGCCGGAGATGCGGAATGCATAGCATCCTGGTCGTGGATGATGAACGCGATATCCGCGAGTCATTGCGCGGCGTCCTGGAAGATGAAGGCTATAAGGTATTGATCGCGGACACCGGCGAAGCATGCGTGGAGCAACTCAGGAAGCGCAACTGCGAGGTGGTCTTGCTCGATATCTGGCTCCCGGGAATGGACGGGCTGGAAACTCTGGAGCGGATCAAGCAAATGGAAGATGGGCCGGAAGTCATCATGATCTCCGGTCACGGCACCATTGAGACTGCAGTCCGGGCCACCAAATTGGGCGCCTTCGACTTTCTGGAAAAACCCCTTTCCCTGGATAAAACCCTCATTCTCATCAAGAATGCTTTGGATGCCCACCGTCTCCGGCAGGAAAACGCCGAATTCAAGAAGCAGATTCAATCCCGGAGCGTCATCGTAGGTGAGAGCATTCCCATGAAGGCACTGCGCCAGCAGATTGGAGTGATGGCCCCCACCAACGGGCGCGTCCTCATCTACGGCGAATCAGGAACGGGTAAGGAATTAGCGGCCCTGGCCATTCATGCCCACAGTTTAAGGAAAGACAATCTTTTTGTTGAGGTCAACTGCGCCGCCATTCCTGAGGACTGGATCGAAAGCGAACTGTTTGGGCACCGCAAGGGGGCACTGCCAGGCGCAGCCGGAGACAAAGAAGGCAAGTTTGAGAAAGCGGATGGGGGCACACTCTTTCTTGACGAAGTGGGAGACATGAGCCTGAAGACCCAATCCAAGGTGCTGCGCAGCCTGGACGAACAGCGCTTTACCCGCGTCGGTGACGACGAGTCCATTAAAGTTGACGTGCGCGTGATTGCAGCCACGAATAAGAACCTGGAAGAGGAGATCTCCAAAGGAAATTTTCGTGAAGACCTGTTTTATCGCCTCAATGTAATCCCCTTCTATGTTCCTCCGCTGCGGGAACGCAAGGAAGATATCCCGCAGTTAACCAGGCATTTCCTGAAAGAATTCTCCGCAGCCTACAGCCGCCGGCCCAAAGAGATTACCGATGATTCTGTTGACACGCTCACGCGCTACTCGTGGCCTGGCAACGTGCGTGAGTTGCGGAATGTGATTGAACGCATCGTGATCATGAACCCCACTATATACAAGATCGAGCGCAAGCACCTGCCGCCGCTGGTCTACCGTGAGGGAACGGGACGCATTCCTGCAGGATTCTCAACTCTTCACCAGGCCCGCGCCGCTTACGAGCGCGATTACATTCTTAAAAAGCTCGACGAAAACCACGGCAATGTGACTCGGACAGCAGAAGTCCTCGGTCTGGAACGCAGTCATCTGTATCGCAAGATGAAAACCCTCGGAATCGCCGTGAAAGAGTAGACTTCAAAATGGGGTTGAAGGCGACCGCGCTCCCGCCAAAACAAAACAATTGAAAACACGCGCGAAGCTGTATACCATTCTCCTCACTTAACCACAAAAAAATCTTTAGGAGGTTGCAACATGGGCCGACTAATCCTCTACCTCGCCTGGGCATGGGAAATCCTTATAGGCGTCCTCTTGATTACTCCTGGAGGCGTCTTCTGCATCGCTTGCGGTCAAGTCGTCAACGCCCCAGGCTATATCGGAAAAACTGCTGTTATGGCAGTTGGTGTCATATCAATTTTGTTCGGTCTTCTGGGATTTGCCGGGGTAGGAAAGAGTCGGGCTGCTTCTGGCGCCGCTGCCAGATAGCCAGCTTTCCAGCAATAGACGCGCCAGCTTCGGCAAGCTAACCGAAGTTCGTCGCCAATGTTTTTTCCACCCATGGCCGAGCGCACCAACATCTTGCGCCCATCATGGCTGTGCATAGTTTTTTCTGTAAGACGCTTGCTCCAGGTTACACCGCTTTTATCAATACTTCGATTGCAAACACAGGACTTGCTCTGCTTCGGCGCCACAAAAGCGGCCGAAGTCCTCACTCTGGGACGAACTTCGGTTACATAGAGCGGCCATTTTCTTTTGCTGAACCGGAAACATTTCCCCCTGCTGGCGGTGTCAATTTACTCAACTGGAGGGAATATGTTTCGGGAAACGCTTCTTGAGTCTTCGCCAGCATCGCGGAAACGCAGCCGCTGGGCCTTGGCAACCGCTTTTGCTTTGCAGATGATTGCCGCCACTCTTTTGGTAGTGATATCCCTGGCTTCCACTGGGGTCATCCCGCTCAATAGTCATACGGTGGTGATTGTCCCCACTTACCATCCAACGCCTGACAGGCCGCCCACTACAGCGCAACCAGGAACTGCCACAGGGCCGCGTCTGCCTTTTAGTCAAATAGTACCGATCCAAACCGGTCCAAACGTGATCACCTACGGTCATCCAACTTCGGCTCCCGAAGGCCCGGTCTCCGAGAATCCTCCACAGTTGGGATTCGGCGATCCCCATGGCGTACCAGGCGGAGGAATAGCTTTTCCCGTTCCAGAACCAGTGGTCGGGCCACCACCCAAGCCGGTTGTTATCTCGCACTTGTCGGAGGCGTTGCTGATCAACAGAGTTGTTCCCGTCTACCCCGTTCCGGCTGCGCGCGCCAACATACAGGGAGAAGTGAAGTTGCACGCTATTATTGCCCGCGATGGTTCTATCCAGAGCTTGAGCCTTATCAGCGGTCATCCGTTATTGGCTTCGGCGGCATTGGAGGCAGTGAGACAGTGGAAATATCAACCCTACATGCTGAACGGACAAAAGGTTGAAGTTGAAACCTGGATCACTGTTAACTTTAAGAGGGGGGAGTGAGGCGCTCAAGAGCCTCACTTTTCCGCCAGATTGTGGAAAATTCTGTGCAATTTAAAGGACCAGGGCAATTGCTGTTCGCTTTCAACCACTTACAGCAATTTGCCCAACTCCTGCTGCACCAAGGATAAGCCATTCATTATCAACAGCTTGCCTGGAAATAAAATTTGCACCAAGGCAGTGGCGCACTTGACGCTCCAGCGAACCCAGCCAAAAGAGATTTGCACATTCGCCCACGAGAAACTTTTGTGCCACTGGTTGCATCACGCATTTTCGCCTACTTTGAGCACCGCCAGAAAAGCCTCCTGAGGAATGTCGACTTTGCCGATCCGCTTCATGCGTTTTTTGCCTTCCTTCTGCTTTTCCAGGAGTTTACGTTTGCGGGTAATATCGCCGCCATAGCACTTGGCCAGCACGTTTTTGCGGATGGCCGCAACCGTCTCGCGAGCAATGATCTTGGCGCCGATTGATGCCTGAATAGCAACTTCAAACATCTGCCGTGGAATCAGCTCTCTCATTTTTGAAACCAGGGCGCGGCCGCGCTCATAGGCAAAATCACGGTGGACGATAATGGAGAGCGCATCCACTGGATCACCTGCGACCAGAATATCGAGCTTCACCATCGGCGACTCCCACAAACCGGCCAAGTGATAATCAAGGGAGGCATAACCCCGGGAGATGGATTTCAGCCGGTCATAAAAATCCAAAACGATTTCATTCAAGGGAAGTTCGTAGGAGAGCAGCAAGCGGCCTGGGCCAACATACTCAAAGCCCTTCTGCTTGCCACGTTTTTCTTCCACCAGCTTAAAGATCCCTCCCACATATTCTTCATTGGTCAAAATGGTCGCCAGGATAATCGGCTCTTCCACCTTTGCAATCTCGCTTTGTGACGGCCAGCGGGAAGGATTATCGACCTCTATGACAGTTCCATCTGTCCTGGTCACCCGGAAGCGCACACCCGGGGCAGTGGTGATCAGTTCCAGCCCAAATTCCCGTTCCAGGCGTTCCTGGATAATCTCCATGTGCAGCAGGCCAAGGAAGCCGCAACGAAAACCAAAACCCAAGGCGACGGAGCTTTCTGGCTCAAAGAAAAAAGAGGAATCGTTCAGCCGAAGTTTTTCCAGGGCCTCACGGAGCGCCGTGTGCTCGTGAGCATCCACGGTGTAGAGCCCCGCAAAAACCATGGGCTTGATCTCCTGAAAACCCGGCAAAGGCCCCGCCGCAGGCCGATTGTCATCGGTAATGGTGTCGCCAATTTTTGTGTCAGCGACATTCTTGAGGCCGGCGATCATGAATCCCACCTCACCGGCCACCAACTCATCCACAACTACAGGCTTGGGGGTAAGGACCCCTAATGCCTCCACCTCAGAGGTTGTTCCATTGGACCAGAGGCGAATTCTCGCGCCTTTGCTCAACGTGCCATGGAAGATCCTGGCCAGAATAATCACGCCTCGATAGGGATCAAACCAGGAATCAAAGATCAGCGCCTGCAATGGTGAATCAGGACTGCCTTTAGGAGGAGGCAGTCGTTTCACAATGGCTTCCAACGCTTCGGGGACACCCAGACCGGTCTTGGCGCTCACCAGAAGAGCGTCTTTGGTATCAAGGCCCACGGTCTGCTCTATCATCTCCTTGACGCGGGGGACGTCAGCGCTGGGCAGATCGACCTTATTGATGACAGGAATGATCTCCAAACCATTATTAATCGCAAGATAAGCATTGGCCAAAGTCTGTGCTTCCACTCCTTGCGATGCGTCCACCACCAGCAACGCACCTTCACAGGAGGCCAGGGAGCGCGAGACCTCATAGGAAAAATCCACATGCCCGGGAGTATCGATGAGATTCAGTTGATACTCCTGGCCATCTTGGGCGACATATTTCATGCGCACGGCGTGGGCCTTGATGGTAATGCCGCGTTCCCGCTCGAGGTCCATCGCATCCAGCACCTGCTCCTGCATCTCCCGTTGCGACAAAGATCCAGTCAGTTCCAGAAGACGGTCAGAGAGCGTGGATTTGCCATGATCGATATGGGCAATGATGGCAAAGTTGCGTATGTGTGCGCGATCCATGGAGATGGGCTGAAACTTTCATTCTAACATTCCGTGAGCAGCCCTACTTTTTGGAAGAACAGCGCCTTCTGCGCGCAAACCGGTGGATGGGATTTAAGTGACGACCGTCAATCGCAAAAACTTCTGCTGAAAGCGGAGCAAGAATGCTCCGCTTTCGCAGATCTTCAAGAATGTTGGGATCCAGAAACGGAACCGTGGATATGCTGGACATCTAAAAACATAAAAAACTGCCGCCGCCGCCGTTGGTTGGCAGAGTCCCGCCGGGGGGTGGATTGGTACCGCAACCAGGGGTGATGGTCCAACTATCCGTTGTAATTTGTAAATTATCGAACGTGCCAGTTCCAGTCAGAATTCTTAACGTTTCCTGACTAAGAACAAGCTGTCTCGATTTGTTTTTTTGCATATTGGTGTCCTTCTCCTTGACATGATTCAACGGGCCAACAAACATCCTCAACCACATTCGGAACCGCGGATATGCTGGACATCTAAAAACATAAAAAACTGCCGCCGCCGTTAGTTGGAAGAGGTCCGCCGGGGGGTCTACTGGTATCGCAACCAGGGGTGATGGTCCAACTATCCGTTGTAATTTGTAAATTACCGAACGTGCCAGCTCCGGTCAGAATTCTTAACGTTTCCTGACTAAGAACAAGCTGTCTCGATTTGTTTTTTTGCATATTGGTGTCCTTCTCCTTGACATGATTCAACGGGCCAACAAGCATCCTCCACCACATTCGGAGGAAGACAATTTATTGAATAATGCGTAGCATTATCCTACAAAGCCGCTCATGCCAGTGTGGCATTTTCGGAATAAGATTCTGCCTCTGCATTTCAATATGCTCAAGCCTCAGGCGCACTTGGTATTTAAAGACGGAGCCAACTACCACTTGAAGAAATGAAGCGAATCGAAATACTCGCAAAGGCTCCGGCACCCCCAACTTCTTACCGCTGATTTGCGCAGCGCGGCAAGCCGCAACCAAAACAAAACCTTTGAAACACGGAGGAACAGAGGAAGCAGAGGAAAACCAAAATCCATAACCACGAAGGAACACGAAGTTTAAAGACGAAGGCCACGAAGGAACGCAAAGAAAATCTTGGCAAAACCCTTCGCGGACTGGCACGAATCTGATTGTTAGCAATGCAGATGAACGCTGATAAACCAAAATCTTTGAAACACGGAGGCAGCGGAGGAAGCAAAAGAAGTCGCGGATCCACGGCCTGCCGGGACAGCTAACTTCTGGTTGCGCCCTTCAACAAGCTCAGGGCAGGCTCTCCGGTGCTTTGGTTCATCGTTCTGCAAGCAATCTCTAACCCCAAAGTAAGTGACATTGGGCTATAAGCGCATGAAAATGACGCCAACGGGGGGTCTGGTTGGCAGATTCGTATCGCAGGCAGGGGTCAAGGTGCAGGTTTCCGTAACGAACATACAATTGGACGACCCACCTGCCGTCAGGATTCTCAATGTCTCCTGATTGAGAACAAGCTTGTTGCTCAACTTCACACCTTTCAACATGTATATACTTCTCCCTCCCAGGCCGAATTCATAAGGCCATTTGGTCAATATTGTGCGTCGCTGTCAGCTTGGCCAGCGTGGCCAGCGTGGCGCATGGACAAAGCATGGTATGTGCTATTTGTGTGCTTGCAAGCACAGGCCATGCACGTGTGTATGTATTGTCAAAGTCGTATCGCAACACGGAGTTACTGGGTCGGTTGTGCAGGTATCCGTGCAGAACAGACCGTTAGACCGTCCGTCTGCTGTAAGGGTCCTCAATGTCTCCTGAGTGAGAACAAGCGTTCCTAACTTCTTAATCAACATGCGAGACCTTTCGTCCAATCCAAATTCAATAAGCCAAGCCGACCAATCATTATGCTTCAATTTCAACTTGATCAGCGTGGCATTTTCGGAATAGACCACTCTTTTATTTCCATTCCCCCTGGATTTGGAACGCAGCCCAGTAGTAGGGTGAACTCCAACGTTTCTGCTTCCACATTGCAATCTGGGCGGCCCGCAGGGCGGCAGCAGGTCGCATCCCTTCCTGCTCCATGTCCTTATAAAACTGCCCCATTAGCTGGGCTGTGGCCACATCCGACACGTTCCATAAACTGGCCACCACGCGGTTTGCGCCGGCGTACATAAATCCTCTGGTCAGGCCTACCAAGCCTTCACCGTTTACCTGTTTTCCCAGGCCGGTTTCACAGGCGCTGAGCACCACTAACTCGACTGGAAGACTCAAGTTGTAGATGTCTTGCAGATCAAGAAAACCGTTTTTGGGCCGGCCGCGCTTATCTACCAGCGACAATACCAGCCCAGACAGCTCAGGATGCTCACTATCCAGGAGTCCATGGGTAGCAAAATGCACAATGCGATATTTGGCCAATTCGGGACTGATAGCCGTCTCGCGGCTGGCCTCAAAATCCAGCGCCTTCTTCCCTTTTCCCGCTGGAGTAACTTTCAGAATTTCCTCTGCTTCGAGACGCGAAAAACGCAGCCTCGGCAGGCCCAATCCTCCGTTAACGTCTGCCAGAGAGCGGGTGAGCAAGTCGAGCGAACTTTCATCGCGGCTATCAGGTTTGGGCACGAACCCTGCCACTCTGCCGTTGGCTCCCACCCTTACGTCACTCTTGTCGAATACCGGGTCGGCCAAAACCGCAACAGCCCTGGCCGGCGGCCGACGGCCCGCCTCCCCCTGCCGGAGTAAGGCCAACACGGAGGCGGAAGGTAAATTAATAATTTCGTGCTCCACGATCAATGGCCGGTCTTCCTGTTCAAGCGAAGGCAGAAGAGCAAAAGGCACGTATTCCAGGGCCCCATCACTCACGATCAGCAGTCGTTTATCTTTCAATTCTCCAGCAATCGGCCCCAATATCATCCGGCCCAGCTCGGCAGCCGTTCCCGGAAATTCTTTCTGCGCTTTTTTCCACTCCGCCTGCCTCTGCAATTCGGTTTTCGCCCGGTTGGGCGCAGTCAAAACATCATAGAGACGGCGCGCCACCAGCTCAATTTCAGCACGCTTGGGCAGATTGAAGACTGCCAGATGGCCAGTCCCCAGCACAAAAACGTAGCTGCGGTCCTCTCCTAACTCATATTCCAGAAGAATGGTATCGGGGCCTAGTAATTGCCGCTGAACTTCTTCCACGGTCATGGCGTGCGGCTGGACGAGGGCGGCGTAATTCGGGTTGCGCGTGCGGATTTGCTCCTCGATCTCCTGATACTGCGCCAGCAGTTCTCCAACATCCTGGTCGATGGCGGCCAGTTGCTCCGCGCTGTGCTTCTCGCTCAGCAACTGAAAACGATGACTGGATTTGGCATTCAACAATTGCCTTACTGATTTTTCGCGTTCCATCAAGGACGGATCCGAGGACGTACGAATGTCGGCATGGGCATCTGCAAGGGTTTCAAGCAAGGTTCGCGCGCGGGAGCGCTCCAGCATGTGGAAGGCCAGTTCCTGCTTCCCTTGTTGCACCAGCAAATCAATGTAATCCCGATAGTAGTTGGCGTGCCGGGCCCGAAAGCCCAAGCGGGCTTCGCGGCCACCGCCGATGCGGGCGGTCAGACTCTCCATGGTATCGAGGGCACGCTCGTACAATTGCGCGGCAGCATCCACTTGTTCCCGCTTGTGCATGATGCCGGCCAAGGCAGCCATGGTCTCAGCATGACTGGTGCTGCCCGGAATTATCTTTTCGTGGATCGCCAATTCCTGCCGATAATAGGTCTCCGCTTTAGGCAGGTCTCGACGGTCCAAAGCCACTCGACCCAGGTGATCCAAACTCACCGCCTCCAGCAGGCTCCCAGGAACAATTTTCTGCTGAATGCCCAGAGCGCGCAGTTGCAGTTCCTCAGCCTTGTCCAGGTCACCACGCTGACGGGCGACTTCACCCAAGTCATTGAGGTTACCGGCAATTTCAAAATCGTCGGGAACTTTCTCATTCAGCGCGAGGGCCTGGCGGTAGTGTGACTCCGCCTTGGTCGAATCTCCACGCTGGCGTTCCACATCGCCTAAATACTTCAGCCCCCTTGCCACCTCCCAATTCAACTTTTCTCGAATAGCAAGGGACCTGCGCTGATACTGTTCGGCCTTAATCAGGTCACTACGGTCTTGGGCAATGAGGCCGAGAATCGTCAAACTTCTGGCGACTTGATAACCTCCGGGGGCAAGTTTCTCCTGAATGGCGAGCGCCTGGCGCAGGTATTCTTCAGCCTTCGCCAGATCACCACGATCCTCAGCGGTATCTCCAAGTAAAGCGAGGCTATCTGCTACTCCAAGGCCGTCTGGCGCAAGTTTCTGTTCGATGGCTAGGGCCTTGAGGTAATACGCATCGGCCGTAGTTGGATCACCGCGCATGTCGACCAGAATACCGAGACTCTTGAGGCTGTCCGCAAGTACGGTGCTCTCTGGAGCCGACTTTTCCTCGATGTCCACTACCTTCCGCTCGTACTGCTCTGCCCCTCTAAAATCTCCACGAGCCCTGGCAATAAAGGTAAGATTTTCAAATATCCCCGCGGTCAGGAGGCTAGCAGGAGCGACCTCTTCTGCGATGGCGAGACTCTGGTGGTAATATTCTTCAGCCTTGGTGAAATCATTTTGCAAAGATGCAACATTACCCAAGTCGTCGAGGCTGATAGCGACATCAAGGCTGCCGGGCGCCAGCTTTTCCCGAATTATCAGTGATTGGCGATAGTAATCCTCAGCCTTGGGGAGGTCTCTGCGCCAGTAGGCGACGGTTCCGAGCCAATCCAGGGTCTTGGCAACGGGAAGGCTGGCAGGAGCCAGCTTTTCCTGGATGGCTAATGCCTGGTGGTGAAAATCTTCAGCTTTAGCAAGATTATTGCGGCGCCGCTCAACCAGGCCAAGGTAATTGAGGCTGGCTGCGATGTCGAGACTCTCAACGGCAAACCTGCGGCGGATAGCCAGGGCCTGGCGAAAATACTCTTCGGCTTTGGTTAAATCACCCCGGTCCACAGCAACATTACCGATCCCATGCAGGCTGTTAGCCACATCTGCGCTTTCAGGAGCGAGTTTCTGACCAAGAGCCAGGGCGCGGCGATAATGTTCTTCAGCTTTTTCCAGCTCGCTGCGCTTTTCTGCCAAATCACCGAGACCGTTCAGACTCCGGGCCGTTACCATGCTGGCAGGAGCCAGCCGTTCCTCAATGGCCAGCGCTTGGCCATAGTACTCTTCTGTCTTGGCTAAATGGCCACGGCTAAAGGCCACAAGACCCAAACTATTGAGACTAGCTGCGACAGTAAGGTTCTTCTCCTTGCTCAATTTTTGAGCTTCCGCAATGGCCTGCTGGTAGTACTTCTCGGCGTTCTCCCAATCGCTTCGTTGTTCAAATGTGTGCGCCCAGGCACGCAGCAGTTGATTGGTGATGCCAGGGTTTAGGCCGGCTGCTTGTTCGATGGCTTTCTCAAATACCTTGTCAGCATCCTCCCAGTGTCGCGACTCAGCAAGCAATCCGGCTGTGTGTATGAGCAACCAGGAGCGCATCCATGGCGGGCCAGGCTGATCGGTTTCCATGGCAGCAAGCCACCAGTCGGAGATATGAGACTGATCACCAGCTTTGGCCAATTCCTGACTTTCCTGATAGCGAGCAAGAAGATTCTCCGGAAAGTTGGGGCGTACCATGATACCCCAGTCGCCTGGCCCTAGTGCCCAACGGCGTCTTTCGTCACCCCGGGCGCCTTCGAGTGTTATTGTTCCCCGTGGGGCATGCTCCACCTCAATCTCTGCCAGATCAAACGGAGAGTTGATCTCTCCCTTCCCATTAGGGCCGGTCCAAGCCAGCAGGATATCTCCATCGTGAAGACCCGCTTTTTCAGCTTCAGAATTTTTGCTGATTTGTTCGACCACGATTCCTGGTTTGAGAATGCTGGGAGTGTTCTGGTTATGGGCTTGGGGCAGAGTTCTTCCGCCCATAGTGACAGTCACAAAGAATAAGACCGCAGCACCAAGAACGCGTGATTTGCACATCTGCATAAAAACGTCCCACGAAGGGCGCTGGGGGACGGGGTAGCTAGTATTAGAGGATTCTTAGTTTATAGTCCAGAAGCTCTGGAATGGCAAATGCTTTTCTGCTTACATGGCATTGCTCCGATTTTACAAATCATCTGACGGGCAAATCCGGTACTGGTGAGCAGCAACCGGCAAATACACAGAACTGCCTGAAATCACAGAATTGACCCCTTGGACAAGTCACTATTATACAAATGGTTCTATTTGGTTGGCGAATCTGCTTCACATCTGCGCATAAATGCTGATTGCGCATCCATCTGCATCTGCGTCCAGCATCTTTTCCCATCCCTGACCCGGTTGCGGAAGTTCAGCCTTGCCCTCAATCCGGGCCACCAGCTTGAGCCGGGACTGCTGGGCAGGTATGTACATGGTGAGAATGCCTTCTTCCAGCTCAGCTCTGCAAGTGCGTTCAGTATTAGTGACATACTTTTTACGCAGCGATAGCAGGGCTGTATGCCAATCGAGCATGAAGTTTTCACCCTCGGCGAATGTCCAGCTCAATTTTGACCTGGTAAAGGTCTCAGGAGACTGCGGATCAGGAACGTGCTTAAAATCGAAGTCTTTGAATTCATTACGACGGCCTTCGCTCACTGCTTTCTGCAAGGTTGGATCGCTGTAATCCGTGAAGAACTGAAACGGGTTACGCTCATCATATTCCTGACCCATGAAGAGCAGCGGAGTGTGGGGCGCGAGCAAGAGCATAGCGGTGGCCACCATGCGGGCGCCGTATGGAATCAGGACTGTGAGTCTCTCTCCTTGAGCGCGGTTACCGACCTGATCATGGTTTTGAATACAGATCACGTGCGCAGGCAAAGGCATTTGCCGGGGACTGGTCCCGCGCGCACGGCCACCCCAGAACTGAAATGGTTCGCCCTGAAAAATAAAGCCTTGGTTGAGGGTGCGCGCAATCTGCTGCGGCCGGCCAAAGTCCTGATAATAGCCTTTGCGCTCTCCGGTTAAGAAGGCATGGATGGCGTGGTGGAAATCATCGCTCCAGATAGCATCCAGACCATAACCACCTGAACTCTGCGGGCGCACCATCTTTTCATCATTCTCGTCGGTTTCGGCGATTACGCAGACTGGCCGGCGCGACTCGCGCGCCTGGGCGGCAACTGCTTCCTTGATTTCTGCCAGGATGTGCCTGGGTGAATCGTCTTGGATGGTCTGCACCGCGTCGAGCCGCAGACCGTCGAGGTGATACTCCCGGACCCAATAGCAGGCATTTTCCACTACGTAACTGCGAACACCACCACAGCCTTCCTGATCGTAGTTGATGGCATCACCCCAGGGAGTCCTGTGCTTGTGTGTAAAGTAGGGCGCAAAAAGACGGAGGTAGTTTCCTTCGTTCCCCAGGTGGTTATAAACAACATCGAGAATTACCGCGAGACCCATGCGATGCGCGGCATCCACCAACCGCTTCAATCCTTGCGGGCCGCCGTAGCTGGACTGCACTGCGTAAAGAGAGACCCCGTCGTATCCCCAGTTGCGCGTGCCGGGAAAGGCAGCCACTGGCATGATTTCAATCACGCTAACGCCAAGTTTTTTCAGGTAAGGCAGCTTCTCGATAACACCGTCAAACGTCCCCTGGGGTGTAAACGTCCCCACATGCAATTCGTAAATGATGTATTCCTTGAGCGCCAGACCGCGCCAGTCTGCGTCGCTCCAGAGAAAATTTTGGGGGGCGACGATCTCCGTGGGCCCGTGGACACCCTCGGGTAACAGGCGCGATACCGGGTCGGGCACCGCCTTGTTCTCATCGACGATATAGAGATATCGATCACCGGCTTTCGCAGGGACTTGTAGAACAAAATGGCCATCATCGCAACGCTCCATGGCAAGCTCATGTTTGCCTTGGGCATTCAGCAATTGCAATTTCACCCGGCCCGCGTTGGGGGCCCAGACGCGAAACTCGCAGCTCTCGTTTCCCAGCGATGCGCCGAGCATGCCCTCAGTTTTGCTTAAGATCTCACCTTTCACGTATCTTGAGACGGATTCGCTTATCTTGAGGATGCTTGGACGTCCCAAACTCATTCTGGCCTCTGCCTCACCGCGCCGGCAAGAACTGCTACGCGAGGCAGGAATTGCTTTCGAAGTCTGTCCCGCCGACATCTCCGAGGAAAACACTCCCGGAGAGTCTCCTTTGCATTATGCTTTGCGGCTGGCGCAGGAAAAAGCTTTGAAGGTTGCCGCCCAGTTCCCCGGTGATTACGTTTTAGGCGCTGACACCATCGTGATTGTGGATGATGAAGTGCTGGGCAAACCGCGAGACCGCAACGACGCCGCACGCATGTTGAGCGCGCTGTCAGACCGCAGGCACCAGGTGACTACCGCCGTGAGCCTTGCTGTTCCCAACGGACCGCCTGACACGCGCTCCTGCACGACTCAGGTCCATTTCCGCAAATTGGGGGAAAGCGAAATCCAGAAATATATTGCCAGCGGAGAGCCGATGGACAAAGCGGGAGCTTATGCCATCCAGGGCGGAGCCGCACAGTGGGTGATCCGCCTTGAGGGTGATTACTCGAATGTAGTTGGATTGCCAGTACCGCTGGTCAAAGAGATGCTGCGAACATGCGGATTATGAGATCAGGGCCGATTTAGGATTGCTTTTTCTCTTCGGTGCTGGAACTCCCACCGCTGGCGCCTTCCTTCATTGCGCCTTTGAAATTGCTGATGGCCTCGCCCAAGCCCTTGCCCAAGTCACCCAACTTGCTGGGACCAAAGAACAGCAATGCGATGAACGCCAGTATGCACAGTTCCGGAAATCCAAGTTTTCCACCAAACATTTTTGACTCCAACCGGAACCGCTATCGCGCTTCCGTTTCCAAGGGGTAATAGTTCGTTAATGATTGTAGGCCAATAGAATTTGACAGTCAAAGAGCAATTACTCTTAAGAAGCCCTTCTATCTGAAGATCTTTCTAAAGATAAAGACCCTAATGCTGCTAAATAGTTGCAATCAAACCGGCCAATAGCGCAATACGGCGGGGCAAATGCTCCAGAACAATGGACTCGTTGGCGGCATGAGCGCCCTCGCCCACGGCCCCCAGGCCGTCTAATGTAGGGATCCCCAAAGCCGAGGTAAAGTTACCATCGGAACCACCTCCAGTGGCGGATTCCCTTAAATCCATGCCTATCGTCCGGGCCAATGCGTGGGCAGCTTCCCAGAGGCGAACGGTTCCGGAGGTGCGCTCCATCGGCGGACGATTCAGTCCTCCGCTTACCTCCAGCCGGCAATCAGGATCGAAAGGACGCAGGCCGGCAAACCTCTGCTCCAATTCACCCGCATCCGCCGAGCGGGCAATGCGGATATCGACCTCCACTGAGGCCTCGGCCGCTACCACGTTGGTGCGCGTGCCACCCTGCACCACGCCAGGATTCACGGTGATGCCGCGATTCAGATCGGTGAACTTGGTGATCTCCAGAATCTGACGCGATAGCTCGACAATCGCGCTGTGGCCTTTTTCAAAGTCAACGCCGGCATGGGAGGCCCGTCCATGCACGCGGATGGTGTAATTCCCTACCCCCTTGCGCGCAGTCTTCAAACACCCTTGCGGCCCTTGCGCCGGCTCCAGCACTAACACCGCCTCGCATTGTTTAGCAATGGCCTCGGTGATAGGACGCGAACTCGCGCTGCCGACCTCTTCATCGGTGTCCAGGAAGATCGTGACCGGCCTGTGGTTGTTTATTTCCAGCTCGCGCAAGGCACGCATGGCATACATCATCATGACCAACCCGGCTTTCATGTCGAGCACACCTGGGCCGTGGACACGCCCATCGGCGATGCGAAAGGGCATGTTGGGCAAAGTCCCTAGCGACCATACAGTATCGAAATGTCCCAGCAGCATGACCGGCTTCTGGCCGGGAGGGCCGGGGAATTCAATCTGAAGATGATCTCCGTAGTCCGCCTGTCGATGGACCGTGACCCGGCTGCCGTGATGCTCAAACTCCCGCGCCAGGTACTCACCTACTTTGTCCACTGCGGCTTTATCAAAGCTGGGCGACTCCATCTCCACCAGGCATTGCAGTGTCTTGAGCATCTCGGGCTGATGCTGGATGGAGAATTGGAGGATTTGGGAGAGAAGGTCGGTTGAGGTTGTGTTGGCCATGATGATTAGGATAGCCCTTCCGGCACAATTGGCAATCCACCAGCAGTCGGTGTTCACTTAGGTTTCTTCTTTGTTTTTCGCTTTTGCTTTCTCTGGGATTTCGTTTTGAATCGCCAATGTTCCTGTAAAGCTCTAAGCGCTACTTTGTTTCCACGGGAGCTATAAAAGTTGGCCAAATTGCTGAATATCGTCACCGTATCAGGATGCTCCAGCCCCAACGCCTTCTCCCTGATCTCCAAAGCTCGTTTGTACAGCGGCTCTGTCTCCACATGCCTCCCTTGCTCCTCACAAAGCCCTGCCAGATTGTTCAGGCTCATGGCTGTATCGGGATGATCCGGCCCCAGCACCTTCTCCCTTATCTCCAAAGCGCGCCTTAACAGCGGCTCCGCCTCTCCAAGTCTCCCTTGATCCTGATAAAGCATTGCCAGATTGTTCAGGCTCATGGTTGTATCGGGGTGCTCTGGCCCCAGCGCCTTCTCGCTTATCGCCAAAGCGCGCCTTAACAGCGGCTCGGCCTCTCCATGCCTCCCTTGATCCTGACAAAGCCCCGCCAGATTGTTCAGGCTCATGGCTGTATCGGGGTGCTCCGGCCCCAGCGCCTTTTCTGTAATTTCCAAAGCACGCCTACACAGTAGCTCCGCCTCTGCATACCTCCCTTGGTTGTCATAGAGTAATGCCAGATTGTTCAAGCTCGTGCCGGTATTTGGGTGCTCCGGCCCCAGCGCTTTTTCTTTTATCTCCAAAGCGCGCCGATACAGGGGCTCCGCCTCTGCATACCTCCCTTGATCCTGATAAAGCCCTGCCAGATTGTTCAGGCTCGTGGCTGTATCGGGGTGCTCCGGCCCCAAAATTTTCTCTCGCACTGCCAGAGCGCGCTCGTTCAATGTCTTCGCCGGTTCATACTTCCCTTGGGTTTGGCAAAGTCTTGCCAGATCGCTCAAACTGGTGGCCGTATCTGGGTGATCGGGACCTAGGATCCTCTCGCGAATATCCAGTGCTCGTTGAAGCAGGGATTCAGCTTCCGCATATTGGGCCCTCTCATCAAGATAACGCCCTGCGTAGTTAAGTAACCTCCCAGCCTGCTCAGATTCAAGTTGGTATGACCTGATCAGCGCCATGCATGCCAAAGCGTGCGCAATGAGTCGCTCACACAGGGGCCAGTTAGCAAATTCTTCAGCATCAGGAAATACTGAATTCATGACCGAAATCGCCCGCTCTGCCCAAAGCTTTCTTGATTCTGAGGGCATTCGCTCTCGCACCACCTCCTGAACCAGGAGATGAATGCTGTAGCTGTTCCCCTCTACATCGCGGTGGACCAATGAATAATCCATCAGCGGCTTTAACAGCTCATCCAATAGCAATGGGTCATCAGAGGCTGCGGCAAGCTTCCCAGCTAGAGCCCCATCAAGCTGAGTAGTTCTGGTTCGCAGCAAGTCCAAAGGAATCAACTGGGGAGCAAGAAAAGCGCTCATACGAAGAAGATCGGCAGAAGCTGGAAAGTTTTCGATTTCAGTGAAATTAAGGTCCCACGTAGTAGTGACCGTCTCTTTGTAGTTACCAATAATCGGTTTCTGCTTGTCAAATAGTTCCAGGCGGCGCTTGCGGAAGCTTAGTAGGTAGCTGCTGAAGCTGACTTCATTCTCTACAATGTAGGCGCCGGCCTGCTCCAATGCCAATGGGAAATAGCCGAGTTCCTTTGCCAACGCATCTAGGTCCGACGGTTGCTGGCCTTCACGCCCGGTGCGCTTGAGAAGGAATTCAGTTGCAGACGAAGGAAGCAATATGGGAACTTCCTGCGGTTTGAAAACCCCGATTTTTTGGAATACGTGGGCACGGGAGGTCAGCAGGACATGTCCGCGACGCTGCTGGGGCAGGAATCCGGGCAATATTTCGGGATGGTCGGCATTGTCAAAAACCAAGAGCCAATCATCATTTTCATCGAACCAGCGCTTGACCGCCGAGGTAATCACGCTTTGTTCCGCACTGTCCTTCTGTGGGAGATCGAGCAATTTTGCAATGGCAGAAAAACCAGAATTCACCGACTGCTCGGAACCGGCAAAGGTCCAGAACACCACCGTATACTCATCACGGTAACGATTCGCATATTCAACCGCGATCTGTGTCTTGCCGATTCCGCCCAGACCTGACAATGCCTGCCTCTTATTTTTTTGCAGATCGGCGCGCAGAGCTTCCAGAATTTCAGTCCGCCCAGTAAATACAGGATTGCGTTCGTGGGGGACGTTCCAGATATGGGCAGGTTTAAAAGCTGGCTGGCGCTGACGCGGTGGAAGACTCCGAATCGTACCGAGTTCAGGCTTGACTACGAGAGGTTGTCCAGTAATGCGCCGATAGAGTTTTTCATATTCTTGCTCATCGGTAAGAACATAACGATCGGTCGCGCGCAAAGGGCGAGGAATGTGCAATTCTTCAGCATCTCCCAGTAACACAGGGATGTGCTTGGAATTGAGGGAATCGTTGTCGTAGATGTCCTGGTAGGTAAGCAGGCTTTCCCACTTCACTCCTCTGCCGGTCTCTGGTTTTTCCGTTCCTCGCACACGGTTGAAATAAGCCTCGGTACAAACAATCAGGACGAAATTTGCTTCCTCAATCTGACGGTCCACCCACTTGGGCCAACCTTCAGATGGCGCAGTTTCATACTGGTCCAAAATGGCATCGATACCATCTTTGCGCAGTCTATCCGCCAGTTCGAGCACCCGGTCCATGTGGGCGGGACTATCATGACTATAGCTTATAAGCACCTTGGGCGTGATGCGCGCGGGAGACGGTTGCACGAGAGAGATTCTACCTTTGTTTCAAAACAGTATCATCAAAAGCTTTTTGGGTTGAGATTGTTGAAATGACTATCTGGACCAGAGATCTTGGTGAAAATGCCTCTTTTACATTGTTTCTGGAGGAGACATCCCGGGGGTTCTTCGACGCGTCCTCACTCCTTCCACCCCAGGTGCGTCGCTCGGGCTTGCTCAGAATGACAGAGTGATTTTTGCTTCTGACACCACTGACTGTAAGAAATGATTTCTTTGTTGCCTGCGCTTTTTTTCTCCCATAACATCTTTTTCCAACACAGCCGGGGCGGCTGTGCCACCGATCTATCTTTGCCACAACCTTAGCTACGACCGAGGGCGGCTGTACTCCACAGATGTGCTACCGACTCAAAAGCTGAATGGCGACTGTTGAGTGCTGATGGCCCCTGGCAACTGTTATAATTCGCGCTTCAACCCCATGAGCGAGAACGCAAACTCAGCCGACGGCGCAACCGCCAAGAGCAGTGGCGCGCTGGATGTCCTCCAGATCCAGGCGATTCTTCCCCATCGCTATCCTTTTCTGTTGATTGACCGGGTGGTGGAGATCCAGCGCACCAAGAAAATCGTGGCACTCAAAAATGTCACCATCAACGAACCTTTCTTTGTTGGTCATTTTCCCGGATCGCCTATCATGCCGGGCGTGCTGATCGTGGAAGCCATGGCCCAGGCCGGGGCAACGTTGCTGCTGACTGAGATTGAAGACCGGGACGAGAAGCTGGTGGTCTTCACCGGGATTGAGCGGGCCCGCTTTCGCCGTCCGGTGGTTCCCGGAGACCAACTTCGCATTGAGGTTGAAGTGCTGGCCTGGCGGCGCATCGCCGGACGCATGGGCGGCAACGTCTTTGTCGACGGCAAGCTGGTGGCTGAAGCCATCATCAGTTGTGCGGTTGTAGACCGCTCCCGCAACAAAGCGGCTGCGCAGGAGCAAGTTGCAGATGCCCAAAACCAACTTGTTACCACTGATGACGCTGATTCAACTGATTGACGCTGATACACCGAAAACCTTTGCGACACAGTGCGGCACGGCCGCAACAAAAACAAAACCTTTGCAACACGGAGGAACAGAGGAAGCAGAGGAAAACCAAACCCTGTAGCTTGGTTGCACCGCGGAGAAACAAAACCAACTTGTTACCACTGATGACGCTGATTCAACTGATTGACGCTGATACACCGAAAACCTTTGCAACACAGCGCGGCATGGCCGCAACAAAAAACAAAACCTTTGAAACACGGAGGAACAGAGGAAGCAGAGGAAAACCAAACCCTCACCGAAAACCTTTGCAACACAGCGCGGCACGGCCGCAACAAAAACAAAACCTTTGCAACACGGAGGAACAGAGGAAGCAGAGGAAAACCAAACCCTGTAGCTTGGTTGTTTTCACCGTAGATGGCCCCGGATTTTTCGTGAAAATGCCTCGTTACGTTATTCTGAGGACGCATCTCGGGGTTCTTCGGCGCGCCCTCACTCCTACGTCGCTCGGGACTTGCTCAGAATGACAGAATGATTTTTGCTTTTGACACAACAGACGATTTTTGTTTCTGACACAACAAATGATTTTTGCTTCTGACACAACAGACGATGGGAAGGGCAAATCGAAGCGGAGGTAAACCACTACGTACACGAATCATCAGGTTCGCCAAGTTTGGAAATTACCCATTTACAAATTTACCCATTTACCCAATTCCCACTGGGGAAAGCAACTGTCCATAAACAACGGACATAAGGACCTGACGAATGCACCACTCCACTGCAGTCATTGATCCGGAGGCTAAAGTTCCACCTTCTTGCTCGATTGGCCCATATTGCGTCGTCGGCGCTGGAGTGGAGTTGGGTGAAAGCTGTGAATTGATGTCGCACGTTGCCATCCAGGGACCTGCGAAGATTGGCGCGCACAATCGCTTCTTTCCCTTCTGCGCCATCGGCATGGAGCCCCAGGACGTAAGCTATGGCGGAGAGCAGACCCGGCTGGAGATTGGCGACCACAACACCATTCGTGAATACGTGACCATCAACCGGGGCACAACTAAAGGCGGAGGCGTCACAATCATTGGCAGCCACATCCTCATGATGGCTTATGCTCACGTGGGTCATGACAGCAAGGTTGGCGACCATGCGATGCTGGCCAATGCCGCCACTCTGGCCGGCCACGCAACCGTAGAGGAGTGGGCCACAGTCGGCGCTTTCTCCGCCGTACACCAGTTTTGCCGGGTGGGCGCGCACGCCTACATTGGCGGTGGCACAATGGCCACCAAAGATGTTCTGCCCTTTTCGAAGACCGTCACGCCCAGGGACGCCAATGCCTACGGCCTGAACGCCATAGGGCTCGAACGGCGCGGATTCAGCAAAGAGCGTATCCGCAAAATCCATCATGCTTTCCGGTTGCTTCTAAATTCAAAATTGAACACTACCCAGGCCCTGGAAAAACTCAGGTCTGAAGGAGACCAGGGTGAAGACGTGGCCCTGCTGGTCCGGTTTATCGAAGAATCACAGCGCGGTGTGATCAAGTGATGGGGAATTGAAAATCTGTAATTGCTAATTTGTTGGTTTATCAGCGTTAATCAGCGTCATCCGTGGTAAGAAGTTGCTTTTCCTGCGTTTTCAGGCAGCTTCGTCTTTGTCCTTGTCCTTTTCCTTGCGAGGCATCTCAACGACTTTCTCTTCTCCGGCTGGTGAAGGGTGATTTGCATCCGAAGAAATTGACCCAGTCTCCGAATTGTCGAGCAAACGATCGGCGTATGCGAGGTAATGGCGAACATAGGCCACCTCCTCCGGCTTCAGGTCAGGATCGAGAGCATTAATCTCCTCCTCTTTCCCGCTGATGCTGCGGGGCACCTGGTTTCCCGACTTGTGAAAAGGCAGCAGGTTCTTGATGTCGAAGGATTTGATGTCTCCCATGGCGCCCCCGGCTTCCCCTTGCTCTATTTACTACTTAGTTAAGATGCAGCCGCCGACAATTAGATGCCCCCTTCTAAATCCGCTAAAATCCTGTAAGTGCCTATACATCAAAAACTTGGACTGATTGCAGGCAATGGAAATTTTCCCTTGCTGCTGCTTGATGCAGCCCGCGCCAAGGGCGCAGAGGTGGTGGTGGCCGCGATCAAAGAAGAGACTTCGCCTTTGATTGAGAAGCGCGGGGCAGCCGCTGTTTACTGGCTGTCACTGGGTGAATTGGGAAAGCTGATTGATACCTTCAAGAAAGAAGGCGTGACCACCGCCATTATGGCCGGACAGGTCAAGCACAAGCAGATTTTTTCCAGCATCCGCCCCGATTGGCGGTTGGCCAAAGTTCTTTTTTCTCTCGCTACCCGCAACACTGATTCGCTGATTGGGGCAGTAGCCAAGGTGCTGGCCGAGGAAGGCATCAACTTGATCAGCTCGACCAGCTACCTTGAACCCTTGCTGGCCCAACCCGGAGTACTTACCCTGCGCCGGCCCACCGAAACAGAGCAGAAAAACCTGGAATACGGACGCCAGGTGGCGCGCCATCTGGCCCAGTATGACATTGGACAGACGGTGGTTATTGCCGAGTCCGCCTGCGTGGCGGTGGAAGCCATGGAAGGCACGGACGCCACCATCCTGCGCGCAGGCGAGATCATGAAGAGCCTGGCCGAAGATACCGCTTCGGAAGCTTCTTTGCTAAGCCGGGCCCTCACCGTAGTGAAGGTGGCCAAGCCTAATCAGGACATGCGTTTTGATGTCCCAGTCATTGGAGTGCGGACAATTGAAACCATGCGACAGGCAGGAGCCACGTGTCTTGCCCTGGATGCAGGCAAATGCCTGCTGCTGGACGGTGCAGCGATTATCCAAGCAGCAGATCAGGCAGGGATTACGATCTTGTCGGAATCGGGGGATCGGGGGATCGGAAATCAAAAACTAAATGTTTCTTACCGCTGATTACGCTGATTCACACTGATAAACCAAGCTAAGAAGAATCGGGGGGATCCGGTGATCGGGTCATCGGGGGATCGGAAAAAACCAAGACTAAATGTTTTTACCGCTGATTACGCTGATTCACACTGATAAACCAAGCGAAGGAAGAATCGGGAGATCGGGGGATCGGCTCATCGGGAGATCGGAAAAGCAAACACTAAATGTTTTTACCGCTGATTACGCTGATTCACACTGATAAACCAAGCGAAGGAAGAATCGGGAGATCGGGGGATCGGCTCATCGGGAGATCGGAAAAGCAAACTTTTTAGCTGCATGGAGATGAGATTGAAAGGTTTCTGATTTTCCGATCACCCGATCAACCGATTCTTCTTTATTCGTGTCATTCGCGGCTAAAAGAATTTGGGTTTCCGATCAACCGATCTCCCGATGACCCGATCTCCCGATTCCTCATCATTGCGTGATCTGCATGGATTGGTCGATGCTGATTGTCTTAGGCATGCCGGGATCGGGACCGCCATAGGTGGCCACAATGCGGAAGGACGTATCACTCACTTCTGCGGAATAGGTGTATTGTCCACGATTGCTGCGGGACAAAGTCAGTTCACCCGCGTTGCGCAGATCATCGATGGAGACATAGCCTCCATGAAGCGCATTGTGATTGCGCTCGGCTTGCGCAATCGCCAACAGATCCGTCTTTACGCCGGTGGTCTCGACCCGAGCGAGCGGATTAACGCTCCCTTCACCGGCCACACCCTGGGCTTGACGCATATAGATGTATGCGCCCGCGGCCACTACGACCAGAATGCTGATGAATCCGAAAAAGCGGCTCATAGACCCCTCCCCTGTTGCTGCAATCATAAACTTTGCCGCCTGGGTTTACCTCTGAGAAAATCAATGGGTGCTAAACGAAAGTGTAATCCAGGTAGCGGTAGTGGGGGTTGGAGCATTCGGCAGGAACCACGCCCGCGTCTACCACGAACTTCAACAGCAGGACCACAAAGTTGAGCTGGCCGCAGTGGTGGATTCAGATGAAACCCAGGCCCAGGCCATTGCGCGGCAATTTGGATGCAAGGCCTTTACCAACTTTCAAGAGCTGCGCGGCCGCGTTCAGGCGGCCTCCGTGGCTGTGCCCACCATTCATCATCTGGCCGTCGCCGCCGGACTGATGGCCGCAGGCATCGATGTGCTCATCGAAAAACCATTGGCCGCCACCCTGGATGAGGTCGATGAGCTCATTGGTCTGGCCAATGCCAACCAGCGCATTGCGCAGGCCGGACACCTGGAGCGCTTCAATCCGGCTGTCCGCGCCACCTTACCGCTCATTACCAAGCCCATGTTTTTTGAGGTGCATCGGCTGAGCGTATTCACCCCCCGCAGCCTGGATGTGGACGTGGTGCTGGACCTCATGATCCATGATATTGACGTGGTGCTCTCGCTGGTAAATTCTCCCATCAGGGAAATTCGCGCAGTCGGTCTTCCGGTGGTCAGCGGCAAGGTGGACATTGCCAATGTGCGCCTGGACTTCGAGTCTGGATGTGTCGCCAATCTTACGGCCAGCCGCGTGAGCACTGAGCGCGTACGCAAGTTGCGCTTCTTTCAGCCACGGGAATACATCTCCATCGATTACAGCCGGCAGGACGTGTTGCAATTCCGGGTGCCGGCGCAGCAGCTTTCACCACAAGAGCTGCAGAGTCTGGCGACCTCCTCTGTACCAATTCCGGGGGTTGTCATGAACAAACCTTCCATACAGCCGGAGGAACCGCTCCATGCGGAGCTTAAATCGTTCCTTGATGCGGTGCGCGGCCGCTCCAAGCCGCTGGTCACTCTGGAAGATGGGCGTCGTGCTCTGAAGACGGCTTTAGACATCCTTGCAGCGATTGATGAACACAGCCGGCAGGCCAATCTCAGTGCTTTGTAAAGGGCTTGTAAAGAAACAGGCTGCTCACCTTACTTCTTTTTGGGCTTTTCTATTAGGTTTACAGGTTTTTTACCTCTCCTTGGTGCATGGACCCTCGCAACTAGCGTTCTGTAATGAGAAAATAGTTAACATAAGACGAGCACAGGCGAGTCTAATTGACAGGTGGTAGTTTGGCGCCCGTAATGGAAGCTCCGGTCCGTGAAACCCCAAAGTCGTCGTCTGCGACTACAGAAGAGCTGCATCTTCTTATCAGCGAGCTGGATGACGAACTTTCCGCCTATCGCTGGCGGGAGGCCATCTGGCTCTCGATTGTCTTTCATATCGTGGTTGGCGTAGCTGCTATCTTTTCACCGAAGTGGTGGCCCAAAAAGGTTGTTGTAATCCCTATTACCAGGGCCCACAACCAGCAGTCTACATTCCTGGAGATGCCCAAGGACCTGTTGCATGTGAAGCCACCGAAAACTGACATTATTTCCGACAAGAACCGCATTGCGCAGACCCGCACTCCAGTTCCAGACGCAGAAACCCTACGCAGGATACTGAATGCTCAGCGACCGGGTGCTCCAGGACGCCAAACTCCTCCGCCAACGCCTCCAGCTCCGACCCAGCAGGCTGTGCAGCAGCAAGCGCCGCCGGCCAACCAACAGCAGGGCTCTGCCAATCCCGCCCAGCAGCAGCCCCAGCAATCGACGCAGACTGCTCGCGTGCAAGCTCCCACACAGGCAGGCAGCTCCGCGAATTCGCCCTTTAAGACTGGGATGGCCCCGGGATCGGCCGTTCAACAGGCAATCCAATCGATTGCCAGCGGTCATAGTGGCGCTACGCACGTCAGCTTTGGGGGCGACTACGGTCCACGCCACAGCCAACAGAAGACCAACGTTCATGGCGATGTGGACATTATGAGCGACACCATGGGCGTAGATTTTGGCCCGTACATGGAACGGGTCATCTATGCTGTACGAACGCATTGGTACAACTTGATTCCCGAGTCGGCGAGCGCTCCCTTGATGAAACAGGGCAAGTTGGCCATTGAGTTTGCCATTCTGCCGAATGGCACCGTTGCTGGTTTGCACATCGCCATTTCTTCGGGCGATGACTCCCTCGACCGGCCGGCCTACGGCAGTATCACCGGTTCCACTCCCTTCCAACCGCTGCCCAGCGCGTTCAAAGGACCCTACCTTCAGCTCCGGTTCAAGTTCTATTACAACCCCGACAAGAATGATCTTGATTAAGTTCGGCGCGCCATCATCTTCAAGAGCACCCGCTGCACAAAAGGCATATAGATAAGCGCTGCCGACGCGCCCAAGGCAAGCCCCAAGCCGATGCGGTTGGCGATCAGGAATGGAGAGAGGGCCCAAATCATGTCCAGGACGAACAGGGCGGGAAATAGAATGCGGTATTTTTCGCCGAGCAGATGATAATCGAATGCTGTGGCTGTAGTCAGGTAGAGCCTTACCGCAACACCCAGAAGCGCTGTGACCAGGTAGACCACAAAAACAATGTGCCCGGCGCGGCTCCAGGCCGTGTCAGCCGCTTGGGAGAGCTGATCCAGCCGGAACAGCGCGCAGAAATAAAAAATCAGATACATGATTTGCGAGAGCGTGAACAGAGTTCTGGCTGTCCGGCGGCTGGCGCGCGGCAGGTCACGTTCGGGAACTTCGAGCCATGAGCGCCTCGCTTCTGGAGTACTGCCGGGCGCTGTTTCAATTTTTGGCGGAGAAGTTGTCGCTTGAGTTGCAGCCTGATTTGCGGCTGGGGAGGCAGTGACTTTCGCCGGGTCAGGAACTGCTACGACTGCGCCCAGAAAACGATAACCACGTTTGGCAATGGTTTCAATGTACTTTGGCTTGCTGGCTGAATCGCCCAACACATCCCGCAGCTTGACCATGGCAGTATTCAAGCCATGATCGAAATCGACGAATGTGTCCTCGGGCCAAAGCCGGAGCCGAATCTCTTCTCTGGTAACGACTTCCTGAGGACGCTCCAGTAACGCAACCAATACCTGGAACGGCTGGAGTTGCAGCTTCAGACGCGCGCCGTTGCGGCGCAGCTCGCCTGCCTTGGTATCCGCCTCAAAGTCGTCGAATTTGTATTTCAGGACTGGTTCCATAAAAACAACGTACATCGTAAACTGCGGCCTTTCATTCTCCCAGCTATCTTTAAACCTGTCATCTTTCTCAACATCTCAAAACTGCAACGTTCCCAAGCCGATCACCCGATGTCCCGATCTCCGGATGACCCGATAAAATGTGTGCCATGGAAGCGCAACGGCAGCGGGTAATCGGTCTGGCAATTATCGTCCTGATAATTTTGCTGGTTGTGATGCTGCGCCACTTTTGGAGCGCGGCTTGAGCTTGCCACTACTGGTCGTGATTCTTGGCCCCACGGCCAGTGGAAAGACCCCTCTTTCTCTATCGCTGGCTGAACAGCTTCAGGGCGAGGTGGTTAGCTGCGATTCGGTAGCGGCTTATCGTGAATTCGAGATTGGCACAGCCAAGCCTTCACGCGAGGAGAGACAACGCGTACCGCATCATCTGCTCGATGTTGTCTCGCCCACCGAGATCTTTACTGCCGGAGATTATGCGCGGCTTGCCCGGCGCGCTCTGCATGAGATCCATGCCCGTGGGCATTTGCCGATTGTTGTAGGAGGCACTGGACTCTATCTTCGCGCCCTGCTGGAAGGGTTGTTTCCGGGGCCTCCACGCTCGGCAGAGTTGCGGGAGCGTTTGCGCGAACGAGCAGCCGAACGTGGCTCCGAACATCTGCACAAGCTGCTGCGCCGGCTTGATCCCGCGGCTGCCGTTGCCATTCATGCCAATGATGTGGCCAAGATGGTCCGCGCCCTGGAGATCTGCATCGGCTCTCGCAAGCGCATGACGGAGTTGTGGCAACAGGGACGAGAGCCCCTTCAAGGCTTTCGCATATTGCGCCTGGGACTGGAGCCTGATCGCGAGGCCCTTTATCAACGCATCAACCTGCGGGCGCAGCAGATGTTTCAGAATGGATTGATCCAGGAGACGCAAGCACTAGCGGGCCGCCACGGAGAAACCGTTGGGCCGCTGAACTCTCTCGGTTACAAACAGGCCACGCAGTATCTACGGGGCGAGCTCACTCTGGACCAGGCGATCACCCTGGCCCAGCAGGGACATCGCAACTACGCCAAGCGGCAGATGACATGGTTTCGCCGCGAACCGGATGTCCACTGGTTTGCAGGTTTTGGTTTCGATCCGCTGGTGCAGCAGCAATGTTTGGCATTGTTACGAAAAAAATCTTTAACTTCTTACCGCTGATTTACGCGGATCAACGCTGATCAAAAACCATGTGAGGACTTATCATTTCCAGAGCGGCTTGCAGACAAGCTTAGCCTCTGCTGCATTTTCCGTAGTGACCACTCTGATCAGCACTGATATCCGCGTGGCATCCGCGCAGATCGGCGGTAGGGTTTTGTTTGTTCTGTAATTCTTCTCCCAGATCGCGTGCATCGAGAGAAATCGCATCACGAGATTTCTTGATGAATCCTTGCAACCACGAGAAATGTTAAAGATTTCTATTGACAAGTGAAACCTGGTACCGCAATATCTTGGGTGTAGCTGAGTGGTTCCACTAGCAGTTGGGCTGCTTGGTTTCACGAGGCCCCAAGGACTTAAATTCTTCAAGGAGGAATTCAGATGCCAGCAAAAAAGGCGAAGAAAGCTGCCAAGAAGAAAAAGAAGTAGCAATGGAGCGGAGCCAAGTCTCCGTAAATTTCAAGGGAAAATAGTTATGACGGGTGTTCAATCGAACACCCTTTTTTGTTGGCGCACGCAAAGCAAGTTATTATCAAGTTGACGGCTTTCTCCGGGCGAAATAATATCCGCTCAGCCACTTCGTCCACGCCGACATCCATGCACAAGACTGCTAAGAATACAGCCCGTAAACCGGCTTCGGTCGAAGTCATGATTCCAGACAAGCTTTACTTCCGCATTGGCGAAGTCAGCCGATTATGCAGTCTTCCCAGCTATGTCCTGCGGTTCTGGGAGACTGAATTCCCGCAACTGAAGCCTTCCAAGAGCAGCACCGGCCAGCGAATGTACCGAAGGTTGGACGTTGAAAACGTACTCCGGATTAAGAAGCTGCTCTACGAAGAAGGCTTCACCATCGCCGGTGCCCGCCAGCAATTGCGGGCGGAGACCAAGAAGAAACAGAGCCCTCTGCCTTTCGTTCCAGTGTCGGAAGGCAATCTGACGCAGCTCAAGCAGGTACGGCAGGGACTGAAGGAGATTTTGGGCCTGCTCTCAGGAAAACGATGAAAAATGGTTTTTCAAGGGGAATGGACCTTGGTAATCCTGGAGATTTCTTGCCTCTCGAGAAATGTGAGCTGCATCCAAAAAAATGGCTATAATTACACTAGCTCACCTTATGGTGATTTATCCGTCTAGTAGATAAAAGGTCTTCAATGTCGAAAAAGCTGCAAGCTCTTCTTCTCTCTGCTTCGCTCGCCCTAATTCTATTTACCGTGGTTGGCGGTCTAGGAGTCAACGCCTCGACCAGCAGCAACAACAATGACAGCGCATACACTCACATGCAGGTGTACAGTGAGGTGCTTTACCGCATCCGCACCGAGTATGTGGAAGAACCCAACATGAACACGGTCACCAGCGGCGCGCTGCATGGCTTGCTGGAGTCCCTGGACGCCAACTCCAGCTACCTTAGCCCTGCCGAATACAAGCTGTTCAAGCAGAAGAAATCCGAAGGCAAAGCCAGCATCGGGGCGGTGGTCTCCAAGCGCTATGGATACGCGGCCGTGGTTTCCGTAATTCCCGGCGGCCCGGCGGACAAGGTGAACATCAGCAGTGGCGACATTATTGAGACCATTGACGGCCAGAATACTCATGAGATGTCGTTGGCCGAGGTCAAGAGCCATCTGGCGGGGGATGTAGGATCGCGCGTCGAGTGCTCGATCATCCGCGCCCGCAAGGTTGAGCCCCAGAAAGCCACTATTATTCGCGAAGTCGTGAGCGCGCCCGCTGTCCAGGCGCAGATGCTTGCCGACAACACCGGCTATATCAAAGCGCTGGTGCTCACAAAAGATAAATCCCAGGAGATTGCCAATAAGATCAAGTCTTTGCAAAAAGACGGCGCCAAGAAACTCATTCTGGATTTACGCAACGATGCCGACGGCGATGAAGAAGAAGGCGTTGCCACTGCCAACCTCTTTTTGAACCATGGCCTGATTGCTTATCTCCAGGGGCAAAAATTCACCCGGGTGAGCTACAACGCCGACCCCCAGAAAAAAATCACAGATCTTCCTCTGGTGGTGCTGGTCAATCGAGGTACGTCCGGAGCGGCTGAGGTTGTGGCGGCGGCAGTCCTGGAAAACACTCGTGGAGATGTTCTGGGCGATAAGACCTTTGGTGATGGCTCGGTGCAAAAGCTCATTGAAGTGCCGGACGGCTCAGCCCTCATCCTTTCGATTGCGAAGTACTACACTCCAAACGGCAAGGTGATTCAAGAGACCGGAATAACACCTAACATCGTGGTGGCGGCCGCGGACGACATAGTGCTGCCGGATGACGAAGACAGCAATCCGAATCACGAGGATTTGCAGAAGCCGCCAACCAAAGAGGATGAGCAGCTTCGTCGCGCCATCGAAGTGCTCAAGAACAAGGCCCAGAAAGCCAGCTAGGCAAAAAATCGCTTTCGGAAATGGGCGTTAGCCGCAATGGCTTACGCCCATTTTTCTATTCAGCGCTCTTTAGAAGTCTCTAATTCACTAGTCTTTGCACCCGCAAAGCTACTCAGGACGCACCCTAAACCGTGCTATTCTGGCCTTGCTCCCTTCGCGCTCCAATGAGGTTCCTTTACTCACATCTCCCCGCTGTTCATGTGGGCGGAAGAAAGCTGGTGGGCCGGGTAGTGTTTGGCTTGCTGGTGCTGGCTTCTGCCCTGGTGGGATCGTTGGTTGGGCTGTTTATCGTCTACTCCACAGATCTCCCCCAAGTAGGGGAATTGGAACGCTATCGTCCCAGCACCATCACCGAACTCTACGACAACAAAGGGCAGGTGATCGGATCATTTGCTCTTCAGCGCCGAGTTCTGGCTTCCTATGATGATTTCCCCAAAGTGCTGCGGGACGCTGTAATCTCCATTGAAGACAAGAATTTTGAGCAGCACTTGGGCATTGATTTTTGGCGAGTTCTGGGCGCCACCTACCGCGACATAGTCTCAGGATCGCGCTCCCAGGGCGCGTCTACCCTCACCATGCAGCTTTCACGCAACCTGTTCCTTTCGCCGGAACGCCATTTCAGCCGCAAGATTCAGGAAGCCATGCTGGCCATGCAGATTGAGCGCCACTTTACCAAGCCGCAGATCTTCGCCATGTACTGCAACCAGATTTCACTTGGCCACGGGGTGTATGGGTTTGAGGCCGGCGCGGAATACTACTTCAACAAACACGCCAAGGAGCTGAAACTGGAAGAGGCCGCACTACTCGCGGGAATACCGAAATCGCCGGTCCATTATTCTCCCATTCTGAACCCGGAGCGTGCTGTGAAACGACGCAACCTGGTCATCAACAACATGCTGGAGGACGGCAAGATTACCGCTGAAGAGGCCACTCGCGCTAAGGCCGCCCCGCTAACGCTGAACGTGCAACCTGTAGCCGGCTCACTGGCTCCCTATTTTGTTGAGGAGGTCCGCCGGTATCTGGAAAAAAAATACGGCACAAACGAGGTGCATGAGGGTGGACTGCGGGTCTACACCTCGCTGGACCTGGAATTGCAGAAAACTGCGAACCAGGCGGTGCTGGATGGACTAGCGGCCTACGAACGCCGCCATGGCTGGAAAGGCCACCTGCGAAATGTGGTCCTGCCGGGTAGTTCGCTGGAAAAATACCAGCATCTTGACTGGGAACAACCTATGTCCGATGGGAGCTACGTTCATGCCCTGGTGGTAGAGGTCACTTCGCAAACGGCCCAGGTGAAGTTTGGACGATACACTGCCGTGCTTTCATCGCCTGAAATTTCCTGGACTGGACACAAATCTCCCCAGGACATTCTCGTTCCAGGCGATCTGGCTTACATAAAAATCGTTACTCTCAATAAAGACCAGACCGCGAAAGTGCTTTTAGAGCAGGATTCAGGGGCGCAAGGGGCGCTCCTGGCAATTGACAACTCAACTGGCGATATTAAGGCCCTGGTCGGCGGACGAGATTTTCAGGAATCAAAATTCAACCGCGCCACCCAGGCCCAGCGGCAGGTAGGATCTGGTTTCAAGCCGTTCGTCTATACCGTGGCGGTCGACCAGGGCGCTGAGCCGGATGACATTATTCTGGATGCTCCTACAACGTTTATAAGCGGGGGCGTGTCCTACACACCCCACAATTTTGATTACAAATTTCAGGGCAATATAACTTTGCGGCACGCGCTTGCCGATTCACGCAATATTCCTGCTTTGAAGCTGGCCCAGAAAGTCGGCATGCCCACGGTGATTGAATATGCCCGGCGCTTTGGCATCACCTCTTCTATCCCTCCGTATCTTCCTGTTGCGCTGGGCGCCGCCGACCTGACTCTTTATGAACAGACTTCAGCCTACTCTGTTTTCCCTAACGATGGCGTGCGCATCGAGCCCCGATATATCCGCAAGGTGACCGACTATGACGGACATGTGCTGGAAGAAAATTTTCCGGACGCAAAAGACGTCATCAGCACGCAGACGGCGCGGACCATGGTTTCTCTGCTTCAAGATGTCGTCCAGCACGGCACAGCGGCCAGCGCGGCCAAGCTGAAGCATCCTCTGGCCGGCAAGACTGGGACCACGAATGAGTTTACCGATGCCTGGTTTGTTGGCTTCTCGCCTTCAATTACCTGCGGAGTCTGGATCGGCTTTGACGAAAAAAAGACCCTGGGCAGCAAAGAAGCTGGATCAGAGGCGGCCTTGCCCGTCTGGATCGACTTCATGCGCGTAGCCATCGCCGATCCTGCGCGCAAGAACGAATCGTTCGTTCCTCCAGAGGAGGCCAAACCTGCCGTCCCCGTCAAGAAAGCTGAGATGTTTCCTCTAAGACATACGGGCGGCAGAGAGGTGCGGTAGCTGGTGCGGCGGCTGATTCGTTATCTACTGCTCGGTCTGATTCTTCTGCTGGTTTGTCTTGCGTCCGCGCTGCTGGCCATGCGTTTTGCTATTCATGGACGTGAAGTACGGGTGCCTAAACTGCAAGGCCTCGCTCCATCGGACGCCGAGCGCCTGACAACCGCTGAAGGCTTGGTCCTCTCGGTGGAGAACCGTTTTTACAGCCCGGACGTGCCCGAGGGCCACATCGTCTCGCAGTCGCCCGCGCCCAACACCAAGGTACGGCGCGGCCTGAAAATTCGCGTGGCCGAGAGCCTGGGTCCGCAGCGTTCTGGAATCCCCAATGTGATCGGGCAGAGTGAACGCGTTGCGGAGATCAACATCAGCCGTCGTGGGCTGGAGATTGGCACTGTCTCTACAGTCCATCTCCCAGGCGCACAGCCGCAAACCGTAGTGGCCCAGAATCCTTCCCCAGATGCCAAGAATGCTGTGTCTCCCAAAATCGCCCTGGTCGTGGCGGCAGCCGATGCTAATCAGGCATACGTAATGCCCAATTTCATTGAACACTCATTGACCGATGCCACATCCGCAGTCCAACAGGCAAAACTGACCTTGGGAAAAGTTGATCTGGTCCAGGATGCCTCCGGCCTGCCGGGAACGATCGTGCGGCAGTTTCCAGCAGCAGGGCAGAAGATCTCTGCTGGAACAACGATCAACTTCATCGTGCGGAAGTAAACTCTTACCAAAGAAAAACCAACTTCTTACCGCTGATTTGCGCCATCAGCGGTAAGGTTTTGATGTTCCTTTGCGACCATTGCGTCCGTAGCGGTGAAATTCTTTAAAATCGCTCTAAGATCGCAGCGAAGAAACCATCGCATGGATGTGCACCGGGAAGTGTCCGCAGGAAATTTTCGCTCACCAGATCGTCGATATTCTTCCATACAAGCTCACCCGCTTGTTGCAGCCTGAGCAGCTCTTCCCTGGCCGGCACAATCCTGAATTGTGAGTTCCCTTTCAAACACGACTTCACTACTTCCTCATTCTCTTCGATTTCAAGAGAACAGGTGGAGTAGACCAGGCGTCCTCCTTCACTTACATGCTTGAGTGCCGCGTTCAGGATGGCAACTTGTCGCTGTTGAAGATCAGTAATGTCTTCCAGCTTGAGTCTCCATTTGATTTCAGGATTGCGCGCCAGGGTGCCGGTGCCGGAGCAGGGCACGTCAGCCAAGACGCGGTCAAACTCGGCAGTGAACGGGAGCTTGAGGGCATCCGCCGTAAGCACCTGGACATTTTCGTTCGGAACCATGCTGCGTAACAGGCGTGCCCGATGGGGATGGATGTCTGCAGCCACAATTTCCGCTTCCGGCGAGATGGCAGCCATTGCAGCGGTCTTGCTGCCGGGCGCGGCGCAGCAATCGAGAATACGTTTTCCTTTGCCCACCAGCGCTGCCACCAGTTGTGATCCTTCATCCTGAATTGCCACTGCTCCGTTACGGAATAACTCAGTCGAGGTCACATCGCCATGCATGACTACACGCGCGTTCTTCATGAGACCGCCAGGAGCGGGTTGAACACCATTTTCGCGAAGCTCGTTTTCGCTGCTGGGCTTGGTCAAGCGCAACGCAGTAGCAGGAATTTGCTGGCCGTAGCGGCTGATTTGTTCTGTCTTCTCAAAGCCGAATTGTTGAACCCATCGTTCCAGCAACCATTGCGGGTGCGCATAAGTTTCTGCCAGTCCTTTGCCTTTAGCCGGGAATAGAGGGCGCTGGGCTTCCAGCTTGCGCATGACTGCATTGACCAAACCGGCGGCGGAGCGCTTTCTCGCCCGTTTCACCAACTCTACTGTTTCATGCACGATCGCGTGGGCGGGAATGCGGCTTAAGAATGCCAACTGGTAGGAACCCATCCGTAGCGCGGTGAGCACTTCAAGATCCAGTTTTCGTAGAGGCACTGAAATGGAACCAGCGATAGAGCTGTCCAGCAACGACCGCCAGCGAAGTACGCCCATGACGATGTCCGTGGCCAAGTTGCGATCGATGGCAGAGAGACCATCGAGCAGGGAGGAGTGCAACAGCTCAACTGCGTAGGACGACTCGCGCTCAACTCGCAACAGAATTGTGAAGGCCGCCGAACGCGCAGGGGAAACAGACATTGGCTCACCCCAGCCGCTCTCCGTCAGCAGGACGGTACCCACTGATGAATTCACGCGCGGAGATGGCTTTCTTGCCTTCAGGCTGCACCTGGAGCAACTCCAGCACTGTTCCCGCTCCGCATCCCAGCAAAAGCCTGCCATCGGTGATTCGCAGCTCTCCTGAAGCGCTCTGTGCTTGATCTTTGCACGGACGGGCGGCAACCACTTTAAGGTTCTTTCCTCTGAACTGTGTGTAAGCGCCCGGCCACGGCTGAAAGCCACGCAGCCGGTTGTGAATTTCCGGCGCTGTCCGGGCGAAATCGATCAAGCCATTTTCTTTTTTCAAAATCGGGGCAAGTGTGGCCTGCGAATGGTCTTGAGCAACGGCAGAAATTCTGCCCTGCTCGAGGCCGTACAGGGTCTCAATCAGCAACTCGGCGCCGAGTTCTGCGAGCCTCGGGGACAGGCTTTCAGCCGTATCGTCAGGACGAATCTCCATCTCTCGCCGCAGCAGAATATCGCCGGTATCCAGTCCTTCATCGATGCGCATGGTAGTCACGCCGGTTACAGTTTCGCCATTGGCGATGGCCCATTGAATGGGCGCTGCCCCCCGATACTTGGGCAGCAGCGAGGCATGGACGTTGATGTTGCCATGAGGAGGAAGTTGGAGCATCCAGGACGGAATGATGCGTCCGTAACCGACCACAATAATGGCATCCGCTCCAGCCTGCTGGAGCTGCTCCTGGAATGCCTCGTTCTTCTTGATCTTGTCCGGTTGAATCACGGGCAGACCAAGCTGCACCGCAGCTTGTTTGACCGGAGAAGCAGTCAATTCCATGCCCCGGCCCTGAGGACGATCCGGCTGGGTGACAACCACCTGGATATCAAAGCCGCTAGCGGCCAATTTTTCAAGAGACGGAACGGCAAATTGGGGCGTGCCGCAAAAGACCAACTTCATTCCCACTCGCCGGCCCGCATGAGCTTCTTGATCTTGCGTTTCATAAGGTCGCGTTTCAGGGCGCTGATGTGACTGATAAACAGCTTGCCGTTCAAATGGTCGGTCTCGTGGAGAAAGGCCCTCGCCAGCAGCCCCTCACCTGTCTCTTCGAACCATCTGCCTTCCAGGTCCTGGGCGCGCACCGTCACTTTGTTGGCGCGAGTTACGTTTTCACGGAAGTCAGGCAGGCTGAGGCATCCTTCTCCGCTGGACTGTTTTCCCTCTTTCTGAATGATTTCAGGATTCACCAAGACCAGCTTGGCGTTGGGATCTTCCTTGAAGGTAATGTCAATAACAACAATGCGCTTGCCGATGCCGATTTGCGGCGCGGCCAGCCCAACACCATGCGCCTGGTACATGGATTCGAACATATCGTCCGCCAGTTTGCGCAGTTCATCATTAAATTCAGTGACGGTTTGTGATGGTGTCTCCAGCACCGGATTGCCATATTTCACAATTGGATAGATCATCTTTGGTTGTCAGAATTCCCGCAGTTGTTTTTTATAGCCTTCAAAATTCCGGAGAGTCTCGGCCATTGAATCTCCGCCAAACTTTTCCAGGACGCATTTTGCCAGGGTAAGGGCGACCATGGCTTCCGCAGCCACTCCAGCCGCCGGCACAACGCACACGTCCGAACGTTCGTAGGCGGCCTTGACCGGCTCCCGGGTTTCAAAGCTCACCGATTCGAGCGGGCGGCGCAAAGTGGAGATGGGCTTTAAATAGCCGCGAACCAGAATATCCTGACCGTTCGAAATTCCACCTTCGATTCCTCCGGCATGGTTGGACTTGCGGGTAAATCCGGTGAAGCTGGCATCTCCATGCTCTCTGGGAAAATGTTCTCTGGAATAACCGATTTCATCGTGGACGGTCGAACCAAAAGACAGAGCTGATTCCACCCCCGTGCCGATCTCCACCCCTTTTACCGCTTGCAGTGACATTACTGCCATAGCTAGCAGACCGTCCAGCCTTTCGTCCCACTGCGCGTATGTCCCCAATCCCGGCGGAACGCCATGGCCAACCACCTCAAAAACTCCACCTACAGAGTCACCGGTGCGCAACGCCTGATCAACTTCCGCCTTCATGCGTTGCTCAACCTCAGGGTCGGCACAGTTGAGCAACACTTCATCTTTGCAGTGGAGACCTTTCAGCTTCTCCCACCCCACCTCGGCATGCGCCAAGGTAGCCTTACCAACGGCGATGACATGGCTGAGCACCTCAATCTCCAGCTCGCGTAAGAAAAGTTTAGCTAGCGCTCCGACAGCGACTCTGGCTGTAGATTCCCTGGCTGAAGCCCGCTCCAGCACGTAGCGGGCTTCAGGAAAGTTGTACTTCAGAGCTCCCGCAAGATCGGCGTGGCCCGGACGAGGTGAAGCCACGTTCTTATGCTTGGCCGGGTCTCCCGTCTCGACCGGAAGAGATTCTTGCCAGTTCTTCCAGTCTTTGTTCTCAAGAACCATCGCTATAGGCGAACCAATCGTCTTTCCATGGCGCACGCCGGAGAGGATGTGGGCTGTGTCCCTTTCAATCTTCATGCGACCGCCCCGGCCAAATCCCTGCTGCCGTCGCCAGAGCTCCCGGTCGATGAAGGACTGCTCGATTTTCAGACCGGCCGGAAGTCCGGAGAGAAAAGCGACCAGGGCTTCTCCGTGGGACTCTCCGGCGGTAAAGTAGCGCAACATATTGAGAAACTTATGATTGTATCTGAAGCAGGCCGGGCAATAAAAAAGGCGAGCGAAGCTCGCCTTTTGAAGTGGGTACCACGTCTGGGCTGGGGCCTAGGCTGCCTGGTGTATCTTGCTGCGGACTTTGTTGCGAGTGTCCTCGTCGATATTGGCGAGGTGGTGTTGCTGACGGCCATGCTGCTCAACATTGCGCAACACCTCTTCCGGGCTGGAACCCCGGGTTTCCCAGGAACAATCATTGAAGCCCGCATCAGCACACCGGAATGTATAGTTTCCGCTCTTGTCTGTTTGTGGATTCGTGCCGGCCGAAGTGCTGCCGAATTTAGTGCTGGTGGAAGTCATTTCAGGATTCGTGCGAGAGGTATTTTGTTCGGTCCTCTCACGATCAGGTTTATTCATACCAGTGCTGCGCTCTGTTTTTTCGCGGTCAGGCTTGTTCATAGCTGCCATTGACTCCTCCTTAGGATTATTTTCCGACGAATCCAGAGCGGGTTGGGGAAGATTCGAGAACTGCTGCTCGGAATTTTTCGCGCCCAGTGCAGCTCGTTTTGGTGCTCTGCTGAGATTCCCTCGCAACATCGGCCCAACTGGGAAAAAAGGCCGCAGCGCAGCGAAAAAGCACTTTTGTTTTGTTTTGTTTTGTTTTTTGCAGCCTGTGAAAATCATCCTTTGGTTGCGGAAAATCGCCTTAAATAAATTTTCGGCACTTCGCCGAACCACAACGACATGGCAGTTTGCCATCGTGGTGCGAGTCACCGTAGTCGCAAGTGAGTTCATCACCGACTTTTATATTTCGCTGGGCATAGAACTCGGCCCGGCCATAAGCAATCCGGGTAAATACATTGGGGTCGCAGGAATGATTCATGAACTGAAACGGTCCGCCGTTTACGCTGCCATCAATGGCTTCCTTCTCGTTCAATTCAACGATTGTGATCCGCCTCTGCGTTTTCGCTCTTTTTCTTGCCTGAGCAACAGAGATGCGTTCTCCTGTGTATTCGCCGATTTTTTGGCGGGCACGTATCGGACGATCTGTGTAAAGACCTGCCCCTTGGATACGACTTTTCCTGACTACCAGCATCCCCTTATCTCCAACCTCAACCACCAACAATAAATATTGTCACCAAATCGGCTCGAGCAAGATAGCTGCCCCTCGGAGCCACCCATGGAACGGATGGGCTATAGAGTTTTGTCAAGGTTCCGCTCTGCCGAGAGCCACGGAATGTTACCAGCGTTATCTTGACCCTCTGGCGGCGAGTGCAATAACGTCACGCACATTAAGGTTTACTAATATATAAGGCTACCCCGTTACCAAAACGGGAAACCTCAAGGAATAGGCTTTATGCGTATGTTTGTTTGGATCAAGAGGGTCATGCACGCGTGCCTTCTTTTTCTTTTCGCGCTGTGTTCTACCGCGCTCTATGGCCAGGATGAGGAGATAAAGCCCGTCCCGATCCTAGTCGGTTATCCCAGCTACTTTACCCGAGTAACGGCCGGGCAGGTACAAGACGCCCCTTCAGTGAGTCCTCTCCTCCTGGTGCCTTTCGGCGACAAGTGGCTCATCGAAGCCAAGGGAAATTTTTCCGAAACCTACGCAAAGAATGCCAAAGGCGACTACGCCGGTACAGCCTCCTATGGCCTGGGCTATGCCCAAGTCGACTACATTGCCAACCGCTTTGTGACCGTGAGCGGAGGACGGTTTATCACGCCCTTCGGCATGTATGGCGAGAGGCTGGCACCCAATTGGGTACGGGCCTTGCAGGTAAGCCCTCTGAGTCTTCCGATCATCAGCGGTTCCAGCCTGGGAGGAATGTTGCGTGGTGGTTTTCCCGCAGGCACGAACAAGGTAAATCTCAATTACGCCTTCTATTTCTCCACTGCCAACACCAATCACCTGCTGGCGACTGACCGGTCAACCGGAGGACGCATCGGGTTCTTCCTGCCGGGACCAAGATTGGAAATCGGAGCATCGTTCCAGCAGCTCTTGCAGGCGGACCGTTCCCATTCCGCTGGCCTCCATGCTGAGTGGCAGCCGAACGCCCTTCCCCTGACCCTGCGCTCCGAGTATGCGCGCTCGTCCGGAGTCAAGGGCAGCGGATACTGGATTGAGTCCGTCTATCGTCTCAGCCAGGTCCCCTACATGCGGCGGCTTGAGGTTGCGGGCCGGGCACAGCAATTTTTTGCGGATCCCAAACTCACCAAGGCGGCAGCCGGTAAGCTCGGCGCTCTGGGCCGGGACACGAACCAGGGAGACTTCGGCTTAAATTACTACTTGCACAGCGACGTGCGAGCTTCAGCCAGTTATGGCCGTCAATTCGCCCTTGGCAAGAATGCCAATATCTGGGTGGTTGGGATGACATATCGCTTCATCATGCCTCTAGCGCCCAAAGGAGGTACGTTGTGAGAATGAAAGCTTTCATTGGCGGATTATTTCTGCCATTGGCCCTTTTCCTCCTTTGCCTTGCCCCGGCAGCCCCTGCCAAGAACAGCGACGGCAAGGACAAAAACAAGGATGCATCCGCGGCCGCGACGGTGAGCCACAACGCTACGGACGATGACATGCGTCTGGAGGGTGAGAAACGGTTTCACTCCAACTGCGGGCGCTGCCATGCCGCCCCGCCGAAGTTTCCACCGCGCATCATGGCGACCATTGTCCGTCACATGCGAGTCCGCGCGACTATTACCGATGAGGACATGCACCTCATCCTCCATTACATGACGCAATGACCATGCAAAATCTTCGCCAAGAATCGAATCGCATCCTCGCGCTGGCCGCGGCCTGGGCGGTGAGCGGCATTTTTCTGACGACGTCCCTGCCGGCTTTTGGCCAGTCTCGGGTCATCGAGGTGCTGGCCGACCAGGACAGCCGCTTTAAGGTTATAGGCCAGGAGCGGACAGAAATTACAGTCAAGGCAGGCGAACCCCTGCTGCTACGCATTGAGGCGCGCAAAGGAAAAACCTGGAACCGCAACGGCGCCGTTCACGGATTCACGCTGCTTCGTGTAAAAGGCCGTGCCAAAGTACCGGGCTGGGACCTTGAACTGCAGCCCGGTATGCAGGAGTTCAAGCTGACAGCGCCTTCTGAACCCGGCCGGTATGAGGTTTTGTGTACCGTAATCTGCAGCGGGAACCATGAAGGAATGCGCATGAAGTTCCTGGTGCTGCCGTGATCACCGTTGGGCGTTGGCCCAACCTTTCACAGCCGCATCCGTATTGAGAAAGGATTGTTATGAAACACATAATGGATTTCAAAGCCGCCAGACTCTGGTTATTTGTCTTGCTGCTGGCCTGCTATACATTCGCTAAGGACAAAGACCCAGGCGTGCTTACGCTGCAGGGCGAAGTTGAGGATAGCCAGTGCGCATACAACGTCCATTCCGTCGACCACTCCCACGATTCGATGATCAAAAAGGGCGTGTACGGCCGCGATGCAAGAAGCTGCACTCTTCATTGCGTGAAGGATTCGGGAGGAAATTTTGTGCTGGTGGTGAAGGACGAAGTTTACCGGCTCGACAGTCAGGTTCAGGCAGAGCAGTTTGCTGGGAAGAAAGTTAAAGTCACCGGGACGTTGGACGCGAAGACCCAGACTCTCCATGTCTTGAAAATGGAGCTTGAACACTAAAATATCTTGCAGAGTTGGTATCGACCAGATGTTTTGCTTCGGCCCACAGGAAGCCCCTAAACTCTCTGAAAATTGTGCCGATTAAGAAAATAACAGCATTTGCGTAGTCTCTGGCCGGAGTTGTTTTAATGTCCCAGGTATGAGGAGGCCATAACCGTGGCCTCCAAAACTTCAACCTTAAACGCGCCAGCCCTGATGTGTGTTTCCTGTTCAGGCATCCGACACACATTTGGCTGGCGTTAGTTTTTCATTGGCCGATACTCCAATAAGCAATACTCTCTGCACAGGTTTTCTGAACGGCTCTTGAACTCCCTTATGCGTTAAAATCCGCGAATGGCGGCTTGCCCACGAACAAGAGGGAGTGAATGACCTGCTGGCCTGCAAAGATCATGGATTTGACAGTCTTCGTCCTATGAGCTGTACCCAGGTTTTTTCGTGGAGAGCTAGCGGAGGAGAGTGCCGTGGCAGATCAGGTCCAAATCAATCAAACTGATGCTCAGTGGTCCTTCGGTGAATCCCAGGTCGCGCACTGGAATCTTGCCCTCCGCATCTCGTTCCGCTTCATCTTTGCTTATTTCATTCTTGTCTGCCTGAGCCAGGGAATCCTCAGAGCGCTGCTCCCTATTCCAGGGCTGAAAATCGTGGATCTAGACACACTTTGGCCCATGCCCCAGATCACATCCTGGACCGCCATCCACGTTTTCCGCGTGACCCGGCCGCTTGTTAACAACGGCGGCAGTGACTCGACTTTTGGCTGGGTGCACATTTTCTGCCTGCTCATCATTGCGGCGCTGATCACTGCCGCCTGGTCCGTTCTTGACCGCCGCCGCGAAAATTATGTCACGCTTCATAAATGGTTCAGGTTATTCATGCGCTTCGCCCTGGCTTCCGTGCTGTTTGGTTACGGCTTCTTCAAAGTGGTCCCGCTGCAGATGACGTACCCCTCTCTTGTGCGCCTGGTAGAACCGTTCGGCCATTTCTCGCCCATGGCTGTGCTCTTTTGGTCGATTGGGACCTCCCGTCCCTACGAGATTTTTACGGGGCTCGCCGAGGTCATGGGTGGCATTCTGCTGGTTGTTCCGCGCACCACCGCGCTGGGCGCGCTGGTCTGCCTGGCGGACACGATTGAGGTCTTCACGTTGAACATGACGTACGACGTGATCGTGAAGGTCTTCTCCTTCCACCTCGTTCTGTTCTCCCTATTCCTGGCAGCCCCGGAGGCCCGGAGAATATTCAGCTTCTTTTTCTCGAACCGCGCAACAGCCCCGTCTGCGCAGCCACCACTTTTTCGGCGTCCTCGCGCAAACCGCGTGGCCTTGATGTTGCAGGTTCTGTTTGGCTTGTTTCTGGTGGGGATGAATCTTGGCACAGACATTCATATCTGGTATACCCTCGGCGGAGGCCGGCCCAAGCCCTCCCTCTATGGCATCTGGGATGTTGAGCAGATGTCCATCGATGGCCAAGTGCGTTCACCGCTCCTCACTGACTATGACCGCTGGCGCCGCGTCTTGTTTGACTACACAACTTCCACTTCATTTCAGCGCATGGATGATACCTTCGTCAGCTTTGGCTCTTCCATCAACGACAAGGACAAAACTCTTACTCTGACGAAACCCGGCAACGAGAAGGCCAGTTTCATCTTCGAACGGCCCGCGCAGGATCAACTCAATCTCGATGGCACTATGGACGGCCACAAGATTCACATGCACCTCAAGCTCTTCGATCGCAACAAGCTGGAGCTTGTCAATCACAGGTTCCACTGGATCAGCGAATAGCAGTTCCAGCGATGGAAAGATTGAGGAGTTCTTTAGGCAGGGAGGTTCCGTGCATCGGGAACTCGCCGATGCGGACGAATCGACTCCGGGCCTTCGAGGTCACTGATAACTGTGGGTATGTGCGATCCGTCATCTGGGTGTCTCGTAAAAGACAACTTCATCTTTCCCTAAATGGGACGCATGCGAATACAATTTCTTGTTCGGAATTAACTCGATTGAAGGAGCCCAAATGCCAGCCTCTCCGGAAAACACCGCACCCAAATACACTTCGCCGGCGCAGATATCTTCCCAGCAAGCATATATGCTGTGCCAATGGATCGATACCTTGACTTCATCCAGCCTGGGCACGAACCCGCCGCTGGGCGGTTGGACTCCTCATTGGACACCTGAAAGTAAGGCTTTGGACCAGGGGAATTTCGCCATACTACTCCAGAATCAAGCCAACCCTCTTCAGTTTGCACTCGTAATTCAGGGAACCGTCGATATCCTGGACGCTTTTGATGACGTGTGCGTGGAATTTCAAGCGCCGTTTGATCCTATCGCCAATGGGCAGGTTGCCGTCGGCGCGCTGGCTGGCCTCTACAATCTGCTCGGTCTGCAAAACGAGCCGACAGCGGGCAATACAAACCTGCCAGGAACCGGCTTGGCGAGGTACATCCAATCTACCCTTTCCTTGCAGAACATCGGATCATTATTCATCACGGGGCGTAATCTTGGGGGGACCTTGGCCTCATTGATTGCGCCATGGATCGCCTATCAGATTATGGGGCAGAAGCCCGGCCAACCACTGCCGTCGAACCTCGCGGTGATGGCCTTTGCTCCATTCGCGGCGTGGAATACAGCGGTGGAACAGTTCCTGTCCGGCAGTCTTAAGTATCAGGCATGGATCAATAAAAATGACGCAGTGCCGTATGCCTGGGCGGACAGTGGGCAATATTCACTGCCTAACATGTGCGTCTCATGGAGCCCAACCGTTACGATGCCTAAGATCGTCTCGGAGTGGCTCCTTGCCAAGTCTTCAGCAATGGCAGCCAATGGCGTCTCGTATTCGCAAATATCAAATCCCCAGGTTTTTACCACACCCATTGGGCCTCCGCCATCGGGCAGCGAGGTGCAGAATTTCGAATGGGAATTGGAGTACCAGCAGAATTACGCCTATTGCCAGCAATTCGCTGCGGGCAACTGTTCCCCGCCTCAGCTTGGCGATGCCGAACGGGAGGTCAAATACCGGCAAGACAACGCCTATCGCCAGAAGGTTCTTTCCGGGGCAAGCCGTGGTTCCACTCATCAGCCCGGAGGCAATGTCACGTTCAACGCCACGCAGGCATACATTCTCTGCTACTGGATGGACGTCGAAGCACCCGGCAGTCAGCCGCCAGCATTAGGCGGCTATCCACAATGGGATGTGATCTGGGCGCCGGACCCAGCTATTTACGCCCAGGCGAACTACGCCGCCTTGCTTGTGAATCCAGCGGACCCACTCCAATTTGCCGTGGTGCTTCAGGGGACGCACGATGCTTTGGATGTGTTTCAAGACCTGTGCTCGGAGTTTCAAGATTCCTTTTCGCCGGTCAGCGGGGCGTCCGTCGCAGTCGGAGGCTTGGCCGCCCTATACAATGTGCTTGGATTGAATGATCAAGGCATCAATCTGGCGACTGCCTTGCAATACTGGATTCCCTGGAACGAGAGGGTCACCGTGCTGGTCACGGGACACAGCCTGGGCGGAACACTTGCGTCATTGCTCGCGCCGTGGATGGCCTGCCAATTCCTCAACAACCAGCAACCCTATGGCCCGGATGACACGCTGCCGGGACAGCTTCAGGTTTTTGCCTTTGCTCCCTTCGCTCCCTGGAGCGCCGAAGTAGAGGCGTTCCTTTCCGGCAGTCAAAACTATACCGCCTGGATGAATGCCAATGATGCGGTGCCGTACGTGTGGCAGACCGCAGAAAACCAGGGCCAGTTTTACGTGGGAAACATGCCGCAAAATCTATGGCCGTCTGTGGTCTCCATGCCCCAAGATGTGATCAATTGGCTCAACGCAAAAACTCAAGCCATGGCGAAAAACAACGTCAGCTATGTGCAAATCAACAATCCACAGACATTTACTTATGCCCTGGCAGCCCCTCCCACGAGTTGCAGTTCGGATGACGATCAGTGGGGATGGGAGCTTTCCTACCAGCACAACTATGCCTATTGCCAGAAGTTTCTGTCTGCGCTGGGAATTAAGTGCCCGCCGCCGAAAGGGTGTGGCTCAGGGTCATCATAGCGGAAAAACAGCATTTAAAAAGCAAAAATCCAGGAACTGAAAAGCCCAATCTTTTACGAATCGTTTTCGGGGCATGAGCAAACTCATGCCCCGAAATCCAATCGATCCTGGTAGCGGATTGAAACGGCCGTCTCTGCCATGGGACGGGCGAAACAAATCCGGTTAAATCGGCTTCAAACAAGAGTCCGAAGAAGCAATCGATGACCCGACTTCGAAATTCATTATTGACTCCATTAGCTCTTTTCAAACCTGACGGCCAGGGCCGGCAACCAAAACAAATACGCACCTTACGCTGACCTATCGTTTGCGTTAAATAGAACCTAGGAGAATCCGCAAATGCAAGTAATCATGGACGTTAAGCTGCTGTGGACCTATCCCTGCCGGATCACCATCAGTCCCCGTACTGCAGTACAACTTGCATTTTTCTGACGTTTGCACCCTGGAACTGGCCGAGCACGCGGACTTCGGCCAATAGGGATTGAGCTTCAGTAACTGATTGTCCAGCATAAACCGCCACGAAGTTGTACGCATCATTGGTGTTCAGATACGCGACGGGAGTCATGTAACAGCCAAATGTTGATGCGAAGACTTTCTTGGCAGGGAAAAGCGTTTGGATTCGCTGCCGCTCATTTTCTGGTATTACACCCTGACCACAATTTGCCGTATCCGGTCCGTGATCAGCTACGGCAGGGTGGCTTTTCAAAATGACGGCATAAAAAGGGGTGGAATAATAGTTGTTCTGCCAAACGAGTTGTTGCGGTAGGTGAAATGAAAGATCATTGTCGCGAAACTTGTAAGGCGAGATGCACGGAGCAGACGGAGCAGCGCATATTTCACCGTTCGTCTGGACTTCGTGGCGACCAGTCGGAGGGTTCGGATTTCTGGCTACTCGGACAGGATTGGCGGATGACGGTTCGATATTGTTTGCTCTCACTTGTGGTGCCCGACCGCGTGATTGAGGGAGCTGATAAGCTCCAACGGCTGTTACGACGAGCCATATTACTGTCAGAACACCCCGCCAAATTATCTCTGAACGCCTTGGTTGTTTGCGGCACAAAGATATAACGAAGAACACTGGAACAATCGCAAACCAGAGCAGCCACAGAAAGAGCATTCCAACCCATTCGTATTTTTCGTGACCTTGATTGAGCTTGGTCATCCGTACCGGTCGCTCATTCGGCGGGTTAAACTTCCTGCCTGCTGCACCATCGTGATAACCAGCAGCGAAGTGGCCTCCTGGATCGTCTCGAAGTTTGCCAAGGACCGCTTGCGCAAGGTTGCCGCCGATGCTGTCACGGAGTCCTTGTTCGTACCCTTCGCGGTAGGCGTCTAGTGGTTTAGACATTTACTCAGACCAAATCATTCTGCGACGAAAGTTTTCGATGCGGCGGGTGGGGCTGGAGTTACGGGGACAACTTCTTCTGGAACTATGTACTCCCGCCACTCCACCCTTTTTTCCCGAATCGCGTTCCGCAGTTTTCTCTCAGCGGGGTTCAAGGATGATGTTCCCGTCTTAACTTCTAAAAACACCACATCGGTGATGTTCCCCTCGTCCATGCCCTTGAAGAAGAGAAAGTCCACCGGTTTGCCCAAGAATTTTGCTTCGGATGGTTTTAGATCTTTGGGAAAACCTGGCAGAAGTGGCGCGAGTTGCTCTGAAACGTTTCCCTTGATGGTGGCTCGGGATTGCTTCAGGGATTGCTGTTTCTCATGTTGGGCATTTTTTCGGGTGAAATAGTATGTGAGAACCAATGCGAGAGTCACTATGACAGTCACTACGATAATTACTACTATCAACGTGCCAACTTTTATGCTCAGGGTTTCCGCCATGGAAATGCATTATATCGGTTATGTTCCATTCCCGAAGGAATCCTGGGCGGCGTTTGGAAGCTTTGGCAACGGGAGGGGCGTTGGAACGTACGCGAGTGTCACTAAGGGCACAACCGTACGCAGTGTCGCTGGGAGCCGCAAGGGAAAGATTATCTCGTTTGCGAACTGGCGGTAAGTGCTGCTTCCCTAAGCCATCGTCAACTCACTATCTATTCCTACAATAGCCAGGATCAAAATTATTCGGTCACAGTAATTCCATCACCGGGAGAAAAGGCCGTCAAATAGCACTCTCGTTATTAGCCGCAACGTATGGACCTACATGTCCATCAGTGTAGTTAGCACTCAAGCATGCCATGTTAGAAACGTAACTGAATATGGCGATGGCGGGACAGAAAAGGTCCAGATTGAAAAATCAGAGGACAACGGGGCCCATTGGACTGTTATCAGACAAGCCACGGGACGCAAAATCGGCGAATAACTATCGCCGGTTCGTCAAAGACATCAAGCTAAAGTGGAAAAATATCTATGAATTTGGAGGCGCGGGTCGGAATCGAACCGACGCGTAAAGGTTTTGCAGACCTCTCCCTTACCACTTGGGTACCGCGCCCTACTTAAGAACCTCTGAGAGCATAAACCCTCGCAATGGCGAGGGGTAGCAGGAATTTTCGAGCTTTTATGGAGCGGGAGACGGGATTTGAACCCGCGACTTCGACCTTGGCAAGGTCGCACTCTACCACTGAGTTACTCCCGCTCAGAGGCCGTAATTGATTATATCCTCATGAAAATGAAGGGTCAAACCAAAGAAATCGGGTGATCCGGTGATCGGGTCATCTGGTGATCTGTGCCTCTTCCAATTGATCTGTGATTCATTCAATATTCTTGCCTCCCTAGCTCTGCACGAAGCGCATCGCCATCTCAGGATACCTAGCTCCGGCAGCTATGCCCTTGGGCATGACCGCTTCGATCTGCTCCAAGTCTGATTCAGTAAGCACGATTTGCACAGCCTGAGCATTCTCCTCCAGATATTTCCTCCGCTTGGTCCCGACCAGGGCGACGATGTAGCTCTCCTGCGCCAACACCCAGGCCAAGGCAAGTTGGGAGGCCGTGCAGCCTTTCTTGGCGGCCAACTCTTCGATCTTCTTGACCAGTTCCACGTTCTTCTGGAAGTTCTCTCCCTGAAAGCGGGGCGCCATGCGGCGGAAATCGTCTGGAGCAAGATCATCGAGGCTCTTGATCTGCCCGGAGAGAAACCCACGGCCCAATGGACTGTAGGCCACAAAAGTAATGCCTAGTTCCTTACATGTGTTGAGGATATCTCCTTCCACGTCGCGGCTGAACAATGAATACTCCGATTGCAGCGCAGCTATCGGATGTATCCTGGAGGCGCGTCGCAGAGTATCGGCGTTGGCCTCCGATAATCCCAGGTGGCGGACCTTGCCGGCTTGTACCAACTCCGCCATGGCGCCCACCGTCTCTTCAATTGGGACCTGCGGATCAACCCGGTGCTGGTAATAAAGATCGATGGTCTCCACGCCCAAACGGTGCAAACTGGCGTCACAGGCCGAGCGAACGTAGTCCGGACTGCCGCTTACGCCGATGATGCCCCGAGTCTGGGGATCGCGCATCACTGCAAATTTCGTGCAGAGAAAGGCCCGGTCGCGGCGGTCGCGAATGGCCTTCCCTACCAGCTTTTCATTCTCGCCGATGCCGTACATGTCGGCGGTATCGAGGAAGTCGATGCCCAGATCCAATGCGCGATGAATAGTAGCAATGGATTCCTGCTCGTCCCTGGCGCCATAGAACTCCGACATTCCCATGCATCCCAGGCCGATTATCGATACAGATACGCTCGAATTGCCAAGAGGAATGGTCTTCATAAACCCTCATTTCAACCAAATGTCTAGATTTCAAATTTAAATTATTTCTTGGTCCACTGTGGATCTTGTTCGGCTGCCACTATCTGGCCGTCCCGCATGTGGATGATGCGGTCGCCAATGGTGGCTGCCTCGGGGTTATGGGTAATCATCAGCACGGTCTGTCCGAACTGTTTGTTGGTATCACGCAGCATCTTCAGCACCACATCAGAATTCTTGGAGTCGAGATTTCCGGTAGGCTCATCGGCCAGCACCAGCGCCGGATGATTGATCAACGCCCGGGCCAGGGCCACTCTCTGCTGTTCGCCACCCGACATTTCTGAAGGACGATGGTCCAGCCGCCCGGCAATTCCCAGCATCTGCGTGACTCGATCGAAGAATTCGCCATCTACATGGCCATTCTTTCCGGCGATTTCACGGGCAATCTCGATGTTGCCACGGGCCGTAAGCGTGGGCAGAAGGTTGAATTTCTGAAAGACAAAGCCGATCTTGCGCTTGCGCATCTCTGTCCGCTCTCCATCCGACATGCGCGCAAAGTCATTCCCGTCGATCATGACGTGCCCAGAGTTGGGCCGGGTCAGTCCACCCAGGACATAAAAGAGCGTCGATTTGCCGCTACCGGAAGGCCCAACAATGCTGACGAATTCCCCACGCTGCACCTCAAAGCTCACTCCGCGCAGCGCCGGCACTTCTACCTTGCCGATACGGTAAACCTTGACGATGTTCTCAACCTGGATGATAGGAGCCACAGACTTTGATATTACCAAAGTTGACTCCACAAGCAACGCCCGGGGCGGAAACCAAACTTACCGCGGATCTGCGCAGATGTACGCGGATTCGTGCGGTTTACCACGACCGCTTTACCAAAAATGATATGGATGTTGCCGATCCGTAACGTTTTAACAAGCCGGCCTGAGGTTTTGCGGAACGGAGAGACCGGCTTTCTTAGGCCCGCGTTTCTTCACCAGCAGAATGCGGATGCGTTCCAGAAGCTCCGCCGGAGCATACATGCCTTTAGGCAGAAAGACATCGGCCCGCATGTCCTTCTCATAAACTTTGATCTTGCCTGAAAAGAGAATGGCGGGCACCTCTGGCGAGAGATTTTTTATTTTTTCAACCAGGCTGGCCCCGTCGAAATCGGGCATTACCAGATCACTCAGCACCAGGTCGATACCACCTCTTTTGAAAGCTTCCAGCGCCTCAAAGCCGCTCGTGCAGGCAATAACGCGATAGCCACGCGTCTCCAGCATGACTTTACGGATGGAAAGGGATTGTTCATTGTCGTCAACGCAAAGAATCGTTCTTTTCGGTCGCATTATTCTCCCCTCGAATTCAAAACACATCTCTGACGTGCCAGAGCGGGCCGCCTGGATGTGCTATTTAATTTTTGAGTGGCTGGGTGAAATCTGTCTCGACAAAACGTGATGTGAATCCTAGGCCCTTATCGCCTCCATGTAAAGTATCGTGGAAGCCAATAGGAAAATCTCCTAATTGAAAATTTCCGGACATTGTGAGCGACACAAAAATCGCAGCAAAATGCACCCTCCGAAAAGGTTCGCCTTAGAAAGATACCTCTCCGCGCACTGTTTCGACCGCATGGCCGCCAACTCGAATGTTTACTACTTTATAATCTTCTTTTCCGGCGGTCACATAAATCCTGCTCTTGCGTTTCATCTCGACGCCCTGCTCGATCAAGGCCTGCTGCTCCGGCGGTATTACTCCGTGCTGCACTGCCCAAGCCACGCATGGGCCTGCGCCTGAACCGGTTGCCGGGTCCTCACCACCATAAAAAATCATGCGCGCCTGCAATTTTGCCTCATGATTCGCGGCTTCACGGGAGACAAAATAAAAAAACTTTGCATCGGTCTTCTTCAGGTAGGAGTGCATGGAAGACCACGAGGGCGCCAGCTTGGTAAGGACTGCCAGCGACTTGAGCGGCACGATGGCGAACGCATTGCCGGTACTGACCGTCTGGATAGGAACATCATCGGCAATTTCATCGATCGAGATTTCCACAGCACGGGCCACATCTTCACGCGAATGGAGCTCTCCGAATTGCGGATCGCGCTGGACCATCTCGCCAAACGGCAGGCCCTCCTTCATGGTGAACTGCACGGGAATCTGGCCAACATTTAGATCCAGGTGCACCTTTTCTGCGCTGCTGCTGCCGCGCAAAACCATAGCTGTGCCTAGAGTTGGATGGCCTGCGAACGGCAGTTCTTCAGTGACGGTGAAGATACGCACCCGCACTCCCTTATCCCGCTCCGTGGCAGGGTCGCGCGGAAGGACGAATGTAGTCTCAGAAAGGTTCATCTCTCTGGCTACAGCTTGCATCTCCGCATCGGTGAGCCCTCGCCCATCAGGGAACACCGCAAGCTGGTTGCCTTCCAGCGGAATTGAGGTAAACACATCAAGCTGCACAAATGGAAAATGGCGTTTCTGGTTTGACATGATTTTCTGCGCACCCTATTCTGCTTTCAGTTTAACAGCCCAGATTTTGACGCCGTGAGGTCCTGTGAAGGCTTTTCGAAAATTGCTCCAGCGCACGCCCGTCTATGGTCTCTACAAAGCTCTGGGCCATTATCCCGATTACTGGTACTGGCAATTGCGCGGCAGACCGGTGCGCTCGCCTCATCTGCTGAAGCAGCGGACAGTGCAGGAATATGCCCAGAAATATGGGCTGCGTATTCTGGTTGAAACCGGTACCTACTACGGTGAGATGGTAGCAGCCATGAAGCGCCGCTTCGACCGGATCTACTCTGTGGAATATGATCCGCAGCTTGCTCAGCGCGCCATCAGAAAATTTGCCCGTTATTCCCACATCCAGATTTCTGAGGGTGACAGCCAGCAAGTGATACCCGAGTTGTTGAAATCGATTACCGCGCCGGCCCTCTTCTGGCTGGATGCCGGTTATTACGGATGGGCTGGTCTCCAGGGCGACAAACAAAGGCTTACAACCGAGTTGGAAGCCATCCTGCAACATAAAGTCCGGCACGTGATTCTCATGGACGACGCTCGCGGCCTGAATGGCCAAAATGGTGCACCCACGGTTGCAGAACTTAAGCAGCGAATCGAATCCGAATTCCCTGGACGTAAAGTGGAAGTGCAATATGACATTTTGAGAATAACCTAGCCCCTGCCCAGAGGAAATTTAAGGGCGTGAAGGAACGCAAAGGAAGACCGGGTTTGGGAGTAGGTGTCGAATCTGTATCAGAATCGAGCTTCTTCTGAGTATTTCAAAGATATTGGTCTCCTTTGCGTCCTTTTGCGGTGAAGAGCTTTTTGGGGTTGCGGCCAGTCTGCGCTGTGATGGATGCTTTGGATTTTCCTGTAAACTTTGGATACGTGCGGAAGCGCATGGGGTCCGGTGACCCTTCCGGTCTTCAAAACCGGCGAGACTTAGCTTTGCTGGGTCTGGTGAGTTCGACTCTCACACGCTTCCGCCATTCTTAGGTTCCCTCTCTTCCGCTCGGGATTTCACCTGCGGACTCCCGCTTCGCTCACGCCCGCAAACCGGCTCAACTTCAAAACCGGCGAGATTTAGCTTTGCTGGGTCTGGTGAGTTCGACTCTCACACGCTTCCGCCATTCTTAAGTTCCCTCTCTTCCGCTCGGGATTTCGCCTGCGGACTCCCGCTTCGCTCACGCCCGCAAACCGGCTCAACTTCAAAACCGGCGAGACTTAGCTTCGCTGGGTCTGGTGAGTTCGACTCTCACACGCTTCCGCCATTTTTCAATCACTTAGCGACGATCACGTGCCGTTTACGTGCTGTTCAGGGCCAGCCCTGCTACTTTCGAAGCGGCTTGCGCCATTTCATCGGTCACCACATCGCCATAGATGTTCATGGTGGTGCGGATGTCCGCGTGGCGCATGAGTTTCTGCTGCACAGCAACCAGAGTCCCTACCGCGTCAAGCCATGAACGGTAAGAATGCCTCATGCTGTGACTGCTGACTCGTCCAATTCCTGCTGTTGTCGCAGCCTTTAGGTATGCGTCATTCACATTCTGCGCACGGCGCTACTTCTGAAAAACATGAGCCGAACGAGAATTTCATAAGTTCCACGTTCTTTGACTTGGCACAGGTCAGGGAGGACATTCGCACCACAATCCTGCAACTGGGTCATGAACCGCTTCTCAATGGATCTCCTTTTCCTTCCCCATATCACCCAATGTCGACACGATTGAAAACTGCAAGAAGGCTGTCCGAAGTAGTGATTTTTTTTGTCTTGATAATTAAATTACGTGCGTACCGTTGCTGCCCAATCCGGCAGCGCACTACCATGGGAGCAAGGCTTGGAGGCATACATGACCGTCGTGGCGGTGATCCTGTTAATCGCGGTGATTGCACTCATCATCGCGCTACGCAAATACATCAGAGATGCACGCGCGTATCGTGAGATGTATGAGCAAAAGCAAGCTAAGGCGTTCCGACTCGGCGGCAGCAAGATGAGTGGCGACATTTGCCAGCACCTTGGGACGTTCGCCATGCTGCTTGAGTACGAGCAAGTGATGACGCTCTCCAGCACGTCCTCACAAGGTTCCCTTGACTTGCTGGCGATAGGAGCCGATTCGCTGGACTTCATTGAGTTCAAAAAGAAAGACACGGTCTTGAGCCGGACCGAACGGAAAATCAAGCGACTGATTGAGCAGAGAAAAGTCAATTACGTGGTCAAGGATGTGGAGTTTCCCGTTGGCGTATGCGTTTCAGAGCGGGTTCTGAAACCATCGCGAATTGCGGCCAGCAACCTCACCGAGGCGCAATGAGGAAATCATCATTGTTGAGCGGATCGCCCGTCAGTGCCCGCGTGCAGCATGATCTTGAAACGTGATTACGTGCCGTTTACATGCCGTTCGTACTGCCTTGCATGTCCTACAGTCTGATCTTGAGCGGATTGATTTTTCAGTTGATTTCTTACGCAATCGCGTCCAGAGTGATTTCCCTTAGACATGCCGACGCTTTCCACTTATCGTAGAGATGACTTCATCGGTTCTTCGAAGCAGTGCATCTCGCGATGTGGATATCCAGCGGAGTACACCACGCTCATACTTCTCAATCACAGGAATGACTTTTTTATCGCCAATCGACACAAGCGCATCAAGAACCGCATAGTGGGATTCGTTCGGAAATAACAGAAGAAATCTAGCGAGTGGGATAGCTGCCGCCGGGTCTGGCCGATTCTTGAGAACATCGGCCATAAAATCAATCGCCCGCATTCTGTGGTCATGGTACTTTCTGATCCATGATAACGCCTCAACCACATCCTTGATGTTGACGCAGGACTCAGCCCACGCGCCGACCAGTTTAGGGTTTATAAGAACGAAGGCCCGAAAAGCTGCCCGCCTAACAGCTAATTCACGGTCGTTCATCAGCGGGTAAAGTCCTAGAGCACAGACACCCAAAGCATCAGAATAAGCGCGGTCGTCACCGAATGGGATCGAGAAGACAAAGGAACCAATTGCATGGGCACCAACTACTCGAATCTCGTAGTCATCCGAGGCAAGCATCTCTAAAGCTGCCCTTAGCAATTCGAGGTCTAATGGAATTCGGTCGTACTCATCGCGTTCATCGCGATCCACGGCGACCTCGAATGGAACGAGCAAGTCCCGTCCCCTTGGCTGCCGCTTGAAGAGTCCTTTGAGCTTAGTCAAAATAGCGATGTGTCCATTTTAAGGAAGAAGGTCAGGTTTGGGTGGATTTTCACAGACCGTAAATTGTCATCTAACATGATGGCGACCACATTCTGCGCGAACTCGCCGGTCAGAAAAATCGATAGTGCGTACGTGCCGTTTACGTGCCGTTCGTAGTGCCTTGTATGTCCTAATAGCGTCTTACGTGCCGTCCGTTGCTTTGTAAGTTGTTGAATTTACGTTTTCAGGCGGATTCGACTCTCACACGCTTCCGCCATTCTTTAGTTCCCTCTCTTCCGCTCGGGATTTCACCTGCGGACTCCCGCTTCGCTCACGCCCGCAAACCGGCTCAACTTCAAAACCGGCGAGACTTAGCTTTGCTGGGTCTGGTGAGTCCGACTCTCACACGCTTCCGCCATAAGCGTTCCTTCTCCCGCTTGGGGTGGGATCAGGATTTCGGCTCGCGGCTCAGACGCCGCGATACCGCCTCAACTTTAATTTGGAAATTTGACATGATTTCCCGTCAGATGCAGGTTCATTTCTGCTTCTGGCGCAACGATTCCTTCCGGCAGCCGGCCCCCGTTGTACTCCATCAAGCGATTTTTCCATTTAAGAAAATCTGTTATGGTCTGCGGCTCAATACGGACTTCTACCCGGCGCAGGCTGGCCAGCAGCAGGTTCATCTCCCACATCAGTCCGATATCCGTCCTCTGGCTCTGGCGGTTTGCTTTAACGGCCATGCTGATCTCGCGGCCTTTGCACTCCAGCAGTCCCCAGCGCCTGGGCAACTCTTCTCGGTTGATCATTCCGCATGGGACCAGGTAGAAGCGCTCGCAACCCATGCCTAGCTCTGGTCTCTTGCGAAAGGGCTTTTCCTGGTCGGCAAAGAAATCAGCCCGCGAGGTTTTGCATTCGATCACCACAGAGCGGCAGGATTTTTTCCAGCCGATCACGTCCGGCATTTCTCCGCTGGCGCACGACTGCTCGGAAAGTACAATGCCGCAACGGTAGCGCCTGCGAAGCCACTGTTCGGCGAGAGATACGAGCTGCGGGTGGGTCATCAGGAGGGTTGTAACTCAGATTAGGGAAAGAAAACAATACCTTGTTGATTACTCGGGGTCGTGCAGCATTTTGGCCAGGGTCGTCTTGTACTTGGGTTTTCTCACCTGCTTCACGCTCTCCTTGCGGCGGACAGGCGGAGGCGTACCCAAAACCTCCCGGGCAAGAGACTTGACCGCAGTGGTAGCGCGAAATTTTCGGATTTTCTTTTTTCTGGCCACGAAATCACAAAAGATTACAAAGCAAATTCAGAGATTCAGGTTATTTATAACATGTCTCTACAACCATTCTACGGATGTGGCGCAGCTCTCCCCGCCCTTCCTGGCAGCTTCAACTTAGGGCCTGTCTTGCTTTTACTTCGTGACCTTTGTGTCCTTTGTGGTTAATATTTGATTTGTCATGGATGAGCGCGATTTCTTCGACGAGAAAGAAGCCAAGAAACCTCACACGCTGAATTGTCCGCATTGCCAGCAAGCCAATGAATATGAGCTGTCATGGCTGGTCCGCACCAAGAAGAGACAGCTTCCGCCCCGCGCAGATGAGCGGGACCGCGCCAAGTTTGCCAAGGCCCGCTCCTATATGGTCCGCCGCGACGATCTGGTGATGTGCAAGAACTTGCGGTGCCGCAAGCGCTTCGATGTTGCCGGCGTACAATCCGTGGCTTTTATCGAATGACCTTGTGGCTGCGCTCATATCGCCCGCGCCAAGCCTGACTAATTCCCAACGGACGTCCTTTCCCGCTTTGCAGAATCAGGATTGTTCGCCTGTCGGGTTCTACCTTTACATTACTTAAACTCCGAGAGAGCAACCAGTGCTCGATTAGGGTCTTCTTGCCTGTTGCGGGTAATTCTTTCCTGGTACCAAAGTACAATGAACGGTGCAGCAACTCTCCTGATTTCAGCTACTTATGTTTCTTGCTCCACCCTGGCACGCCAGTTGCACTGCTACACAGGTGGGGGAACTGAGTTTTGAAAAAGGAGATCTCAACAATGAAAAGAACCAAGGTTCTCATGGCACTCTTTGCCGCAGTTTTTTGTATGTCATTGACTGCCAGCGCGCAGTTATTGGGCGGCACCTTGAAAGGTTCGGTAGGAGCGGTAGGCAATGTCGGCTCTCAGCGCGGAACCCTGAACGGTGATCTGACTTCGGCCACCCAGATTGGTGGCGGCTTGCAAAATGGAGTCAACAGCACTATGAATTCCACCACCCAGGCAACCGCAAAAGCGGACAAGAAAAAGAAAGCCCAACAGGCCTCCTCAGATGGCAACAATCAGCAGTCGTTGCTGGCCGGTACGCAGGCGCAGGTACAGTCAACCACGCAAGCAGCAGCGCAAGCTGGGCATCAGACAGCTTCCTCTGCCGCGAACCAGGGAAGCCAGAGCGCCGGCAATGCAAGCGGCTCCCAGGCCACTCTTGGACTGAACACTCAGACCAATGCTAACGCCAACGCCAACGTCGGCGGAGGTTCCGCGAACGTGGACGCTAACAGCGACACCAGCTCCAACGCCAGTGCGCAACATCATGGGAAATCCGGCAACGCTCAAGCCCAGACCAACTCCAATGCCAGTGCGGATGCCAAAGCCAGCCACCAGCGAAAATCGCGCGATAGCGGTGACAAGAAGAATTAGTTAACCGGCAAGTTCCTCAATCCATTCTGCTCTTCGCGGGCTGCAATCAAACTTGCAGCCCGGCTTTTTTTGCCAGATCTCCCGATCATCAGGTCCCCGATGAACCCATTTTTCATTTATACCTGCCAGTTTCGTCCGATGGGTTGGCGGTAAATTTGCATGGGAACATCATGCTCAGCGCTGTCCGGCGGCCGGAGCCAAGGTGGGACTCATGCCCAGTCCAACGGTCCACGTTACTATGCGGAGCTTTTGCAGCACCTTGGTCACCGGCGTGTACTGAAGGAAATTCCATTTAAGACTAGGCGCTCATTAGCCGATAGGGTAAAGGTAAACATTTTGTCGTCTAGAGAGGAAACCCTATGGCCTGTAGAGACTGGATTCTGGCTTTAGCGCTTGTCTGCCTGACCGGTATTGTTGCGTTCGGAGCTGAAAAACCGATTAATGTTGGAATGCTACCTGAGACTGGAACCTCAGAGGCGGTGCTCCGTCAGAAGGAGCCGCTCAAGGTCTATCTGGCCAAAGCGCTAGGGCGGGAAGTGAATATCGTGATTCTCCCTAACTACAAGGCAACAGTTGAGGCGCTGGGGAACGGGACGCTCGACTTTGCCTACTTGGGAGGACTGACGTATGTCAAGGCCCATATGCAGTATTCCGTGATTCCTTTGGTGCAGCGGTCCAGTGACACTCAGTTTCATTCACTTTTCATCACGCGAGCAGATTCGTCTATTCGCTCCCTGAAAGACTTGAGAGGAAGGAAATTCGCATTCGGTGACGTCAATTCAACCAGCGGCCATATCATGCCTTATCTTGAGATGCGGCAGGCCGGGATCGATCCTGCCAAAGAACTTACCACACGTTATACAGGCAGCCATGTGGCAACCATCAAAGCGGTGGGGACGGGCGCCGTTGATGCCGGAGCCGTGGACGAGTCCATATTCAATTCCATGCTTGCGGACGGAAAAATTGGAGCCAACACACTTCGGGCCTTTTACGTATCAAAGCCTTTTGTCGACAACGTCTGGGTAGCGCGCAAGGAGATTTCGCCAGAGGAGAAGGAAAAATTTGCCCAAGCTTTCATCGCCCTGAAAGAGGGCCAGAACGATCAGATCCTGCAAATTCTTCGCGGAAAAGATTTTGTCAGGGCGAACAATGAGGAATATAACATCTTGCGTCTCCTTGCCCAGGACCTGAACATGCTCTAATGGGAACCGCCAACCCGAAAGCGATTCCGGTTAATCCATTCGTCTCTTCGCGGGCTGCAATCAAACTTGCAGCCCGGCTTTTTTTGCCAGATCTCCCGATCATCAGGTCCCCGTGGCCCCCATTTTTCATTTATACTTGCCAGTTTCGTCCGATGGGGCGGGCAGCCCCTACTTTATCCCTAAGATTCATCTAAGCTAGTGTTAGACAGGACTATTGCCCTATGAAAATTCTGGTCTGCATGAAGCAGGTCCCACAAAAAGACGCGCCATTGAAGCTGAACGAAAGCGGCACATGGATCCGCGAAGATGTCTCCTATGAAGTGAATGAGCCGGATGCCTATGCGCTGGAAGAGGCGCTACGGCAAAAAGAGAAACATGGCGGCGAGGTAGTGGTGATCACCGCCGGGCCCGCGCGAGCACAGCAAGTGCTGCGCGAAGGACTGGCCAAGGGCGCCGATCGCGCCATCCATCTGGAAGACAACGCCTTTGTGGGCATGGATGCCATGAACATCGCCAGGGCTTTTGTGACCGCCATCCATGAGGAAAAATTTGACCTGATCTTCACTGGCTTGCAATCCGACGACTATGGATACGCGCAGACGGGCGTGCTGATGGCGGAGCTGCTGGGCTGGCCACATGCCACCATCATCATGGAAATTCAAAAGAATGATGCCGGCATACGCGTAAAGCGCGAGCTCGAGTCGGGGTTCTTCCAGCATGTGACGATGCCTCTGCCCTCGGTGCTTACCATTCAATCCGGCATCAATAAGTTGCGCTACGCCACGCTGCTGGGCATCAAGCAGGCCAAGAACAAGCCGTTGCGCAAGGTGGCTCTCGACGAAGTAAAGTCCTCGCTGGGCAGCAACATGCAGAAGATTGAAAAGCTTTACATCCCGCAGAAAAGCAAGAAAACCGAGATGTTGGAAGGTTCTCCCTCGGAAGTGGCGAAGAAGCTGGTGGAAAAACTTCGCAATGAAATCCGCGTGATGTGATGTAAGGAGGAATGCCATGGAGAGAATGGAATACGATCCGGAAGGCGGAAATTACCTCCCTGTAACTGAACGTGAAACTGGCAATACGCTGATCGTGGTTGGCATCGTGATGCTGATTGCGGCGGCTGGATTCGGGCTGTATGTAGATTGGGACATTCGGGCCGGAAACCTGTTCATGCGCATTATCTTCGGCCTGGATGTTGTGGTCGCATTGCTGTTGATTGCTGTGGGAGCTCACAAGAAAAATCGCTCAAGAAAATAAAAATGGCAAACACTATCCTTGTAGTTGTTGAACAGCGCGACGGCAAGCTGAATCGCGTTTCCTGGGAAACCGTAACTGCGGCGCAGAACATTGCGGCGGAAACCGGATGGACCATTGAGGCCGCCGTATTTGGCAGCGGTGTCGTTGGCATAGCCACTGAAGTCGCAGGCAAGAAGCTGGCCAAGGTGTATGCGGTAGAGTCGTCCAAGCTTGCCAAATACACCCCGGATGGCGCCGTGGCCGCTTTAAAGCAGTTCATCCAGCAAAAGCAACCTGCCTTAGTGCTGATGCCCCATACCTATCAGGTGCGCGACTTTGCGCCGCAACTCACTACTGCGTTGGGGCGCACACTGGTGAGTGATGCCATCGGCTTCCGCAAAGAAGGCGAGAAGCTGCTCTTTACCCGGCAGATATTCCAGGGCAAGTTTGCGGCGGATGTCTCTTTCGCGTGTGAGCCGCCCCACTTTGTCACATTTCAGGCGGGCGCTTTCCGAGGCGATAAAGCTGAAGCCGGCGCTTCTGCTGCTCCGGTTGAGACCGTGAATGTAGAGATTGCGGATAGCGCAATCCGCACTCAGCCGGAAGAACCGTTCAAAGAGGCCAAGCAAGCCGTAGATCTCACCCAGGCGGAGATCATCGTCTCCGTCGGCCGGGGAATCAAAGAGCAGAAGAACATCGAACTCGCCAAGCAACTGGCTGACGCGTTAGGTGGAGAGATCGCGGCATCGCGTCCTATCTGCGACTCTGGCTGGCTTCCTATGGATCGCCAGATCGGCAGCTCCGGACAAACTGTCGCCCCCAAGCTTTATCTGGCTGTTGGTATCAGCGGGGCCATTCAACACATTGTGGGCATGAAGGGCGCGCGTAGCATCATTGCCATTAACAAGGATGCCGAAGCCCCTATTTTCGAGATTGCCGATTTCGGCGTGGTGGGTAACCTGTTTGATATTGTTCCCGCGCTCACCGAAGAAGTTAAAAAAGCCAAGGCGGGAGCCTAGAAGAGCCGGGGATCAGTACATCGGGGGATCGAAACCGAGTTGTCGAAGAAACAGCTTAGAAATAGGCCTTGCGCCGCAAAAAATCTTCAGCAATTACTTTTTTATCATGATCTATTTCCGCAAACCTCTTGAAGGAATCGAGCGCCCGCAGATGGAAGCCGACGTGGTCATTGTCGGCGGCGGACCTGCTGGTATGGCCTGTGCATTGCGTCTTTCTCAACTCATTGACGATCACAACCGCCGTCACCCTGAGACCCAGCTCAGCAAGGAAAACATCTACGTGCTGGAGAAGGCCCGCGAAGTAGGACAGCATTGCCTCTCCGGCGCAGTGCTCGATCCTCGTTCCATGGACGAGCTTCTCCCCGAATGGCGTTATGAAGCTCCTATCGAAGCTCAAGTAGAACGCGAGAGTTTTTATTTCCTCACGGAGCATGCGGAATACCGCGCCCCTCTCACTCCGCCTCCCATGAAGGACCACGGCAATTTTGTGATCTCCATCAACCGCTTCGTAAAGTGGCTTGGGAAAAAGGTGGAAGACGCCGGGATTACCGTCTTCACCGGCTTTGCCGGTTCAGAGCTGCTGTTTGAAAATGATCGGGTCGCCGGTGTTCGCACCGACGACAAAGGCATTGACAAGCAGAATCAGCCCAAATCAAACTTCGAACCTGGTTACGACCTGAAATCTAAGGTCACAGTTCTTGCCGAGGGCCCGCGCGGGTCGCTTACCAAGCAGCTCGTTGGCCGTTTCAATCTGGACAAAGACCGCAACCCGCAAATCTACGGCGTTGGCGTGAAAGAGCTCTGGGAGGTCCCTTCCGGGCGCGTGCGCAAAGGCGAGGTGATTCTAACGCTGGGGTGGCCGCTCACTACCAAAGAGTTCGGCGGCTCGTGGATGTATGGCTCCAAGGACAACCTCGTCTCCCTGGGTTATGTTACCAGCCTGGAATATTCCGATCCGCGAACTGATCCGCAGCATGTTTTACAGGAGTTCAAGAAGCATCGATTCATAGCCCATCTGCTGGAGGGCGGAAAGATGATCCGCTATGGTGCCAAGTCCCTGCCCTATGGCGGCTGGTATTCCATGCCACGGCTTGGCGGGAATGGTTGGATGATTATCGGCGACTCAGCCGGATTTTTGAATTCTCAGCGGCTCAAGGGCATTCACCTGGCCATCAAGAGTGGAACGCTGGCGGCCGAAACCGCATTTGAGGCGTTGCTTGAAAACAATTTCAGTGAAGAAAAGTTCAAACAGTTCAAACAGAAAGTTGACGCCAGTTGGATCCGCGATGAACTGTACGAGGTCCGCAACTTTCACCAGAGCTATGAAAACGGACTGCTCCCTGGCCTGTTCCACACCACTCTGCAAATGATCACGGGCGGGCGAGGACTGCATGAGGTCTATCCAACGCATCCGGGCCATACCCGCATGAAACATCTGGACCAATTGCCTGCGGATGGTGGCAAGCGCGCGCAAATGCTGGGCAGGGCCAAAGGCGATGGGAAGCTAACCTTCGACAAGCTGACCGACCTCTACCACTCCGGCACCAAGCATGAGGAAGACCAGCCATCGCACTTGGTGATTCACGACACCAACATCTGCAATACGCGCTGTGTGGTGGAGTTTGGAAATCCCTGCCAGAACTTTTGTCCGGCCAACGTCTACGAAATGGTGGAGGCCTCAGACGTACCGCACGGCAAGACCATCCATCTGAACCCTTCTAATTGCGTCCATTGCAAGACCTGCGACGTCATGGACCCCTACGAGATCATCACTTGGGTCCCGCCTGAAGGAGGTGGCGGCCCGAACTATGATGGCATGTGATTCGATCTTTATCCCGAGCAAGCGAGGGATCCCTACAGATGCAAGAATGTCTTTAGCGCAATTCAAGGTGCTGAGAACTTCGATGGAATGCTGATAGACGCAAAACCAAAAAGATATTCCTGAGCCCGTGCACCGATCTATAATAGTGTCAGGTTTCCGACCGTTCCGGCCTCCGGGAATACCCTGGCTGTTACGGCGGTTCTTTGCAGATAGGCTCTCGGCGCACTAGTTTGCAAGTTGCACAGAGATGGCAAGGACAAGGGTCCAGGTGGAAACGCGTGGGCCTCCCGTGTTTGGAAAGGAACCGAAGAGTCGTAATTCCTTCCTTTTCCTGCCTCCCTGCACTGAACACCTGTTGATCCAAAATGACGCGACTGCGCGACAAACACGGACGCTTTATCACTGACCTTCGCGTCAGCATCACCGACCACTGCAATTATCGTTGCGTCTATTGCCGGACCGGCAACGAAGGCGCCATCTATTCCGAGCTGCCGTTGGCTGACTATCTGCGCATGGTCCGCATTTTCGTTCAGCTTGGCGTTGAGAAGGTCAGGATCACCGGCGGCGAGCCTCTTTTGCGCCGGGGCTTGGTGGAATTCGTTCGCGACCTGGCCAAGATGCGCACGCTGGATGGGCAGCCCCTCGACCTGGCCATCACTACCAACGGCCATCTGCTGGCGGAGATGGCCCAGCCATTGAAAGATGCTGGGCTCACCCGAGTCACGGTCAGCATGGATGCAGTGGATGCCGAAAAATTCGCGCGGATCACCCGCGTCTCCAACGGCTTCGAAAAGGTCCTGGCCGGGATTCGGGCCTCCAAACGCGCCCAACTGGAGCCGGTCAAGGTCAACTGCGTGCTGTTGCGCGGCTTTAATGAGGACCAGATCATCGAGTTTGCCAGGTTCTCTCGCGACGAGGGCGTGGTGTTGCGGTTTATAGAATTCATGCCTCTGGAAGAAGACCGGGTTTGGTCTCCGGAGGTGGTTGTTACCATGGCCGAGATTCTGGAAAAACTCAACCAGTTCCGTCCTGTGCGCCAGCTTCCCAGCGGCCTCAGCGAGACTGCCCGGCGCTACACTTTTGACGATGGAATCGGCGAGATCGGCATCATTGCTCCTGTTTCCAACCCCTTCTGCGGCCATTGTTCACGCATCCGCCTGACCTCCGATGGCAAGATCCGAACCTGCCTATTTTCTTTATTCGATCATGATCTGGCCAGCCGGTTGCAGGCTGGGGCCAGCGACAGTGAGTTGGCTGAATATATCCATACAGTCGTGGACCAAAAAGAGGCCCGCCATCACATTGGCGAAGCTGGTTTTGTGAAGCCTTCGCGTAGCATGGTCCATATCGGAGGCTGACGAAAGCTAAGCGGACAAAATCAGTCCTTCAGGGCTGGAGAAGTCCTGCTAAACCACTATTTAGTTGCAAAGTAGTAACTAATCTGAGTACAATCCCTGAAATTCTCCCCTCCTGAGGCTCTTCCGTTGCCCGGTACGAATTCCGACCAACGCTTCCGGAAGATAGATTATTACTATTAGGGAACGAACGAACTAAGGTAGGATTCCGACACAGAGACATGACGCTTGCCGTTGAGGTTGCCGGAAAGACTGACGTGGGTTGCGTGCGCCCGAATAACGAAGACAACTTCGGTTACGATGCGCGTTGCGGGATTTTTGTGGTTTGTGACGGCATGGGCGGACAGGCTGCTGGCGAGGTGGCCAGTAAGATGGGAGTGGACATCCTTCTAAGCTATTTCCGCGAAGCAGGCAAATCAGGCAACTATCGGCAGGTGGGGGAACCCCTTGAAGGCCTTTCCCAGGATGCCAAAGCGCTTGCCAGTGCCATTCAGCTTGCCAACCGGACGATTTTCGAGACCGGCGCGAAACATGAGGCCAAATCCGGTATGGGATCCACCATTGTGGCTGCATTGATCCGGGGCAACGGACTTTCCATCGGTCACGTGGGGGACAGCCGTATCCACCTCATCCGCCAGGATTCGATCCACCAACTCACCCAGGACCATTCCCTGGTGATGGAACAGGTTCGCAGAGGTTATATCACCCGTGAGCAGGCGGAACGCTCGGAAATGCAAAATATCATCTTGCGGGCGCTGGGATCAGGGGAAAGCGTGGAGCCCGACGTGGAAGACCTCCTGATGCTTTCCGGCGATATTTTAGTGATGAGTTCGGATGGATTGACCCGGCATGTTCGCGATGAAGAGATTCTGCAAATCGTCACCTCTTCCCGTAACCTTGAACAGGGCTGTGCTGCTTTGATCGAGGCTGCTAAAGATCGTGGTGGCGACGACAATATTACCTGTCTGCTCCTGAAACTTGTGGAGCTGCCATGGTACAAAAGTATTTTCCACAGGTGGTTTTCTGGAGGGCCGCAATGGCAAAACTCTATTTAAAGTTTGAACAGGCAGTATTAAAAGAAATGACCCTGACCCAGGCAGCTCTGACCATTGGCCGCTTGCCCGACAATTCTCTCCAGATCGACAACCTTGCCGTCTCCGGCCATCACGCAAAAATTTACTGGGACCAGGACCATTACACCATTGAGGACCTTGGTTCCCTGAATGGGACATACGTAAACAGTCAACGGGTCGGCAAAGCCACATTGAAAGATGGTGACCAGGTATTGATTGGGAAACACGTTGTCCAGTTTAGGGACGAAGGCCAGAAGGGCGCCCCTGCCGCAGCCCCTCAAAAAACAGGACCCGCTACGCCCAAGCTGGAAGCCACCATAGTGCTCGATACTAAACAGGCCCAGGAGATGATTGCTGCCAAAACTGGGAATCCCACAGGCAGCCCTCTAGGCTTGTCCAAAGCTGCGGCTGCAACACCGGTCAAGGACCGCATCGGCATCCTCAATATCCTGCAAGGCAGGACCGATCAGCCTCAATATGTCCTTACCGGCAAAATGACCATGATCGGCAAGTCCGAGATGGCATCGATTCGATTGAAAGGCTTCTTTGCTCCCAAAACTGCGGCCCTTATCAGCAAGCGCGACAGCAAATATTTTATTAGCTCCTCTGAAAAGAAACATGCACTCAAGATCAATGGGGACGAAGTCTCCGGCCAGCGCGAGCTAAACGAAGGAGACATTGTTGAGATAGCAGGACTCAAAGCCGCATTCAGCTACCAGGACTGAGGAAGAATTTCCTAATTGGGTAATTCGGTAATTCGGAATTTGGGCCACCCTGAGGCGTGAGCGAGCGGTCCTGCAATGGGAATGGCCGAAGCGCCACTTTTGAATCATGCCCCTGGCAAAAGCGAACCTATATGCCCTCGATCAAAATCTCAAAAAATTCCCATCAATGACTGCCTTTCACAATGACTCGATTACAAAATTTCTCAATGACTCAAATTTTGGTAATAATATACTTGACAAAATGGCACGCGATTGGCGGGATTTCGCGGGAAATGACGGGAAATCGCGGGAGATCCACGGCCCAAACGACGCGCCAGTGAGGCTATAGCCAATTGCCGCTATATGGGGCCCGTTCACCCCTTTTGTAGCCTTTGTACGCCGACCAGAAAACCGCTAGGAATATACCGATGAGAATAGTCCAGAAAATTACTCCGAAAATTAAATCGTGCCGTCTACTCCTCTTTTCAACCTCTGGTGGAATATAGGGATCCCGATCCGATGTGAAAGGGCCTGAGAATTCCTCGAAAACATCTTCGCCGGGGCTAATCGGATTCTTGCAATCAGGGCGTATCTCTTGAGCTTCATTTTCCGGTGTTCCCATGCTTCTTTCCTTTTCTGCGCTCCTTCGTTCTTTGCTCTTTTGCCTCTGCTTTCAGAATGTCTGCTTTGGAGACAGTAAGTATCTGGCGTACTGCATTATCAAATCTCTCAAATTCTGTCTTGCCGGGAACGTTTGGCGCTGGCAATGGTTTCATGCTTTAAGCCTCGCCTCAATTGTAAACCGCATCTTGGCGCCATATAATTTGCAATAAAGGGAGCTGTACACTTTCAGATGAACTATAACTTGTAGTTCCTGGCATACTATATTCGCTTCCCATCGACTCTTTTCCGGAAATCCCAATTAACATTTCTAAACCATTCTATTGAAGGCCGCTTGGGAGTTTCACTTATCTTATGGTATTGTCCAAGAATACGCGCAGTTCCGTCCAGGTTAATAAGGAAATGGGAAGAAGCTAAAACCGTCTCATAAATAGTGCTTTTGAGTAGTTGCGCCGGAATAGTAACAAATTTAATACCATGCACAAGCATCAAGAAAGCTGTGCCGGCAAAAGTGTTTATGGGACCGTATTGTAGACGGCTAAATTCTGTCTCTTTTTAACCCTGGAGACGCGGTGAACACAGGAACAGAACGGCTGCAACTGGAACATCGGCGTGGTACAGAAACCATTCTTTTCGTTGAGGATGAGGAATCACTGCGTGTCGTAGTCAGCGATTTTCTGTCCCAACTCGGATACACAGTGCTCTCCGCCGCCAATGGCAAAGAAGCTGTGGTCTTGGGTAAATCCTATTCTGGCAATATTGATCTGTTGTTGACCGATGTCATCATGCCGGAAATGACCGGCCCCGAACTTGCGGAAACGCTATTGGCTTCCCGGCCCAGTCTTAAAATCATGTATGTTTCCGGATATGCCGAAAACACTCTGGAACTCCACGGGGCTCTAGGCTCCGGCGTCCTTCTGCAAAAACCCTTCACGATCAAGTCGCTCACCCTAAAATTGCGGGAAATCCTGGAAAGCTAACAAAATCAAGAGATCAGCGTTGATCAGCCGTATCAGTGTCATCAGTGGTAAAGTTCTTGACTTTACAGTATATTTCGATTATTCTAGAAATATTGGAGGATCATTGACCGATGGCAGCCAAGCCCAATGTAAAGGACGTTGCGCGCTATGCCGACATGCTTTCCGCCATGGGTACCGAAACCCGGCTGCGGATCATGCGGCTTCTTCTCACCGCCCATCCTGAAGGTCTGGTTGTAGGCGAAATCGGCGAAGAATTGGATGTTCCCAATTCCACCCTCTCGCATCACCTGGACAAACTAAAAAATGAAGAGCTGGTGTGTATTCAGCGTGAAGGCACTTTCCTCCGTTACACCGCCAATACCGCCGCATTGGAAGAACTGCTTGGGTTCCTGTACGCCGAGTGTTGTACCCGCAACAAGGCTGTTGAGCCACAGCGCATCGTCTGCTGTAGCTAGACCCAAATCAGGAGAGCACTTTTATGAGCACAGAGAACATCAAGGAAGTAGTTAGAGAGAAATACGGTGAAGCAGCCAGGCGGGTAGTTGCCGGAACCGGAAGCTCCTGCTGCGGGGCCTCACCCTGTGGTACTGACGTTGATCCCATCACCAAGGACCTTTACGACAGCTCGCAGGTAAGCGGGCTGCCGGAAGCAGCCGTCCGGGCCTCGCTGGGTTGCGGGAACCCTACTGCTTTGGCCCAACTCCATCCTGGCGAAACGGTTCTTGACCTCGGCTCCGGCGGCGGTATCGATGTGCTGCTGTCTGCCCGGCGCGTAGGCCCCACGGGAAAGGCTTACGGCCTTGACATGACCGACGAGATGCTCTCGCTGGCGCGCGAGAACCAGCGCAAGGCCGGCGTGCAGAACGTCGAGTTCTTGAAAGGCGAAATGGAGAACATTCCACTTCCCGACAATTCTGTGGATGTAATTATCTCCAACTGCGTCATCAACCTCTCCGCCGACAAAGACCGGGTATTGCGCGAGGCATTCCGGGTGCTGAAGCCGGGTGGACGTCTGGCCGTTTCGGATGTCGTGGTGCGCGGCCATGTTCCTGAAGACATCCGCAAAAGCGTTCTCCTCTGGGTCGGCTGCATCGCCGGAGCATTGAACGATACGGACTACGTAGGAAAACTCTCCAGTGCCGGCTTTGAAGCCATTGAAATTGAGCCGACTCGGATTTACAACATCGAAGATGCCCGCTCCATGCTCGGCGCTCAAGGCATCGATGTGGAGGCCATTGCTCCGCAGGTTGAAGGCAAGTTTATGAGCGCCTTTGTGCGCGCCACAAAACCTGGCCGCTGCTGCGCTCCCTCGTGCTGCGCTTAAAGCCATTTGGGAACGAGGATGAAGATGAAATCAAAAGTGCTGTTCTTGTGTACCGGTAATTCGGCGCGCAGCCAGATGGCGGAAGGGTTCTTGCGGGAGTTTGCCGGAACGGAGTATGAGGTCTTCAGCGCCGGCACCAACCCCGTTGGATTGAACCCGCTGGCCGTGGAAGCAATGCGGGAGGTCGGCATCGATATTTCAAGGCAAAGCTCAAAAAGTGTTCAAGAGTTTCTCGGCGCCAGCGTCCCTTTTGTGATTACCGTATGTGACCGGGCCAGGGAGTCGTGTCCAATCTTTCCCGGCGCCCTTCAGTCCATACATTGGAGCTTTGAAGATCCCGCTGAAGCTGAAGGAAGTAAAGAGGAGAAATTGGAAGCCTTTCGGCGGGTGCGTGACCAGATCGCAGACCGCATCAGAGACCAGTTTTTGAAAGCTCCGCTGGCCTCCCAAAAAGACTAGACGCATGAAAGTAGCCCACCACGGTTCGGCCCACCAAAAACTTTGGACTGCAAAGCTGCTTGGGCCGAACCCAGTGGTGGGGGAGGTTGTTAATCATTGAGGAGTCCCGCCAGGGACGATTGAACGACCTGCGCCAACACGACCCTGCGCCAAGACTTGCACTTACTCTTGATCTGTGCCGCTCTGCGGTCATCAGTCAAATCAGCGCCATCAGTGGTAAGGGTGTGATATTTCTTTGGTTGGATCGTCACGCTGCAGGCATGCGCCGATTGAGCCAGGCAAGCAGGTGCTTATAGGCACTCTCCGCCAGGTGGTGAAATTTAACTCCCACCAGTCCCTCTGAGCTGACCCAGGCAACTTCTCCCTTGCCCTGGATCGACCCTCCAAATGGAAGTTCGAAAGAGAAACCAACGGTTGCTCCCAATTGGTGCGGCTCAAGACACCAGAGGGCCATGCCTCCTTCACTCAGGTTCGACATGGTGACCTTGGTTTCTTTGCTGGTGGTCTTCAGATTCACCGGCACCATCAAAGGATAACGAAAGTAGCGCCGTTTTTCTGCGGCCATCATAGAGGCTGCCGATTGAAACACCTGGTCAACCTTCGCGAGGTTGAGGGGATGATGAATCAAAAAATTCGCCCCGGCCCCTAACGCCTGGGTAGCTTCGCTGGAGCAGGTGACACAGGCAAAGACCACGGAGAATTTGTTTGAGCTTCCCCGACGGACCGCTTCAATCAACTCCAGCGCCCCATCGACTCTCAGGTCAACGATGATTCCATCCACTTTTCGCCTGGCAATGTAGTCCTTAGCGGACGCCGGGCTGGGGGCGCAGCTCAGCTTGCCATTAATATTGCGGACGGCCGTGGTGACTGTCCTGAAAGCCGGATAATCATCGCAGACCACCAAAAAGTCCAGCTCCGATTGCGCACTTTGCACAACTCGGGCATCGGCTGTAGTTGCTGTTTGCACAATGACTCAATCAGAGTGTAGCTCAGGTTTTTCGGAGTGCAATTCTTTTGTTGGAGGTTTTTTGTAAAGAGATAAAGATGAGAGTTCACTAATAAAGAGCCCCTGTGGCGACCCATTGAGAACAAACCTTTTATCACCAATGAAATCTTTTTGGGTTGCGGCTTGCTGCGCTGTGTCAAAAAAAAGTTTTGGTTTATCAGCGTTGATCCGTCGAATCAGCGTCATCAGCGGTAAGGTTTTGATTTTCCTCCGCTTCCTCAGTTCCTCCGTGTTTCAAAGGTTTTGTTTTTTGGTTGTAGCTTGCCGCGCTGTGTTTCAAAAGTTTCGGTTTATCAGCGTTGATCAGTTTGATCAGCGTCATCAGCGTTAAGGTTTTGATTTTCCTCTGCGCCCTCTGCGTCCTCTGCGGTGAGGTATTGGCTTTGCTTTTTGGTTGCGGCTTGCCGCGCTGTGTTTCAAAAGTTTCGGTTTATCAGCGTTGATCAGTTTGATCAGCGTCATCAGCGTTAAGGGTTTTGATTTTCCTCTGCGCCCTCTGCGTCCTCTGCGGTGAGGTATTGACTTTGTTTTTTGGTTGCGGCTTGCTGCGCTGTGTCAAAAAAAGTTTTGATTTGATCAGCGTTGATCCGTCGAATCAGCGTCATCAGCGTAAGGTTTTGACTTCCCGATCTTCCCACCTTTCTCCCCATTCGGCTTTGCGTGCTTTCCGGTAGTCCTCTTTTTGTGACTTGGTTACCGTGCGATTCTCCAGGCCGTTGAGCGTACACAACCTGAGTTGCACATGTCCGCCGTGCTTTTGCGGATGGCGCACAATGCGCGCCGTGGCCGGTAAGAATTGTTTTCGGCTGGCTACAACATAAGAGAATTTCTCATCTTCATATCCGAGCGCGCCACCTTTCAACTGGCGATGCTCGGATGTGCGCTCCACTCGCTGGGAAAAATGGCACCAATCACCGCCGGCTGCCATAGGACACTCCGCAGCATGAGGACAGGGAGCCAGCAGATGCGCTCCGCACCCAATCAAAGCCGAGCGTGCCGCATGGACCACCCCGAAGCCGCGCCGTGTCCCCGGTTCCAGGACTACCAGGAACTCCTTTGCGCAGGCCCACGCCTGGCTGATCACCCTCTCGACATGGGTTTGCGGGAGTTCTCCCAGCGTGTACGAGATCACCACCAGATCATGATGCTCGAGCGAGAGGCCCGCTCGTAGATCTTGCCGGAGCCAGTTCGCCTGCCGGGCCGCCTCATGAACACTGTGCGCGCTGATAGATTGCCCGATCGCGATAAGTGAGGCATCTTCTTCAACCAATGTGGCCTGCAACAGGGACGGAAACACCTCGGCGGCGGCATAGAGCGCTGTGCCTGGCCCCGCACCCAGATCGAGAATGCTGCCAATACTGGCCTCCGGGGCCAGTTGGCGAATCTCAGAAAACACCCGCAGGTTCGCAGAAAATGTTGCCGGCGCCCGCACGGCCAGGTAGGCGGCGCGATGAGCTTCGCTCCTGATCGCGGGCGAAGAAAAATTGCCGGCCTGATATTGCTGTGTAAGCTGAGCACAAGCCTGGACCAGCCGGGGCCGGTCAACCTTCTCAACCTCGTGTTCAACCGCTCGGCGCAGCTCCTCCGGCAAACGCATACAAAAATAGTGTAAGCCACAGGATGAAAAAGAATTGCAATCGGAGAATTTCCAAAGGTGTTGGTTTATCAGCGTGAATCAGTTATCAGCGTTATCAGCGGTAAGAAGTTGGTTTATCTTCTCCGCGTCTTCGCGCCTCCGCGTGCGCATTGGGGGTTTTTGGTTGCGGCTTCGCCCTTGCTTCGTGTTCCGGAGGCCTGCACTGAGCGAACGTGTGGTTAGGTTTTCTCTGCGTTCTCTGCTCTTCTTGCGACCTTGGAGCCTGCCCTTGAGCGGAGCGAAGGGGTAAAGTTTTTGACTTTGCTTTTTTCCGTTGATTCCATAAAGGTGTTGGTTTTCCTCCGCTACCGGAGCCTGCCCTCGAGCGGAGCGAGGGTTCCTCCGTGTTTCAAAGGTTTTTGGTTTATCAGCGTGAATCAGTTGATCAGCGTTATCAGCGGTAAGAAGTTGGTTTGTCTTCTCCGCGTCTTCGCGCCTCCGCGGTGCGCATTGGGTTTTTGGCTGCGCCTAATCCGCATACATCCGCGCAGATCCGCGGTAAGAAGTTGGTTTGTCCTCTCCACGGGGACCTGCTCCCGCTGATAATATTGTTAGACGACAAAACAAAACCACGGAGGCCCCCAAGCTTATGCAACCTGATCAAGGCAATACAGTCTTACAGTTTTTGCTGCCCACACTTGAAAACGAGATCAATACCACCCGCAAGGTGATTGGCGCTGTCCCGGCCGACAAGGGCGACTACAAGCCGGATGACCGGTCGATGAGCGCGCTGGAATTGTGCTGGCACATTGTCGGCGCCGAATCGTTCTTTACCACTGCTATTACCACCGGCGCCTTCCCGACGCCCGGCAAAATGCCGGAGAACATCAAGAGCTCGCAGGACGTGTTGGTATGGTATGAAGGACAGGCCAGCAGCAATCTTTCAAAATTAAAGGCCCTGACCGGAGAGCACTGCGTGAAGGTCGTTGAATCCCCGATCGGGGCCCGTCCGGTAATCGAGTTTTTCCAGATCATGATCAATCACTCAATCCACCATCGGGGCCAGCTCTCGGCGTATCTGCGTCCTATGGGCGCCAAGGTGCCGTCGATTTACGGCTCCAGCAGGGACGACAAAGAAGCCAAGCAGGCCGCCGGAAAGGCATAGCCACAGCGCGGCAGGGCCGCGACCAAAAACAAAACCAACTTCTTACCGCTGATTTACGCGGATTAACGCTGATAAACCAGAAACCTTTGCAACACGGCCCTGAAACGACCCGGGCTTTTAACCCCTGAGCAAAAGCCAAGGATCGCATTAACAGTAACGTTTTATGGTGGAAGAACGGCCCTTCAGGTTTAGGGCCGTGGTAAGAGTAGCATTGAACCAGGGCGCTTTTAGCCTGGTGACGAAACGTCTATTTTTGAAACACGCTGTAGGGTACAGAATCAAAAGTTTGCCGCTGATTTTGGCTTGGCAAATTGCCAATTGCTATTTACTAATTGCTATTTGCTATTTCCCAGCTTCAATCAGCGGCAAGACTCTTCCCGGTAATCCTATTTCGCTCTCGGAGGATTACATTCAGGACAACTCAAAAACTTGGTATTACAGATTGGGTGTTGTGAAATATTGTTCTCTCTCGACCGATGGTCGGTGAGTCTTTTGATCGTTTCCTGGTTGAGCTGCAGCTTGGTCATTTTTTTTCTCATGGTTGGACCCCTTTCTTGGAATAATCGGCATTCATTATATTCGTGGCAGAGGTTGCATGGCGGATGGGAACGGAATCGTGGTCTGTCCTTGGCGCGCAATGTAGATTACGAGCAACTCCGGATGCCAAGTATTCAGTTGTCAAACCGGCATGACCTGCGGACACCTTAGGCAATGAGAATGGATTCTAAAACTATGTGTATTCAACAACATGAGAGTTTTAAAAGATCTGAGTGGCTCCGCCCCCGCGCAATGCTATTTTCGAAGCAAAGAACTGTTTTCCAAGCCGCCTGGGCAGCTACGGGTGTGTGAACGACCGTCAAAATCAAGGATACTATACAACATCTACTAAGCAAGCCCTCTAGAAATTTCACCCCCTAATTCTGACAGGCCGTTCTACATAATTGGGGATCAGGTTTTCCCGCTGACGGCTAGCAGGCCTTGCTTGGGTCGCAAACTGGCGGCAGCGAATGACAACTCGGCGGTATTGAAATGCAAAACTCGTTTCCCTTCTGGGAATGAGTGAGATTTCGGACCGTTTCCTGATTCAGGGCGAGTTTCGGTACCTTTGCATGTTTAAGATTCGCCTCAATGTTTATGTGCATAAAATCCTCCCGACAGTGACGCAACTCCAGCACGAGCGCCGACCATTGTACATAAGTTTCGCTGTCCGAGTTTTCCGCAAGTACAGCGCAAGAGCGGGTGGCAGTTGGTTATCGACAAGGAATTTCACGATGTCCGAAGCACAACGTGATCGGTCTGATAGGCGGCGTAGTCGATAGCAGCGAGAATGTCTTCACGTTCCAGGAAAGGGTAATCACGCAGGATTTCCTCAAATGAGGCTCCTGCTCCAAGCAGTTCAAGAACATCAGTTACGCGGATGCGCTGGCCGCGAATACAGGGACGCCCTCCACATTTGCCTTCTTCGACAGTGATTCGACCAAGACGCTCCAGATTCATGTGACGCGCTCCAGCTTTAAGATACGTTGTCTTCCTCTCTATGACAAGCGAAGAGCATGGAACGCGCATGGTGAGACCAACGCAAAGACCCTGATGACGGTCTTCTTTGGCGCCCCGGACCGCAAACAGGAGATCAAAGACCAGATCAGAAAGCTGCAAAAAAGCTTCGAGCGGCAGACAAAAGCTGTTCACCGGAGAGGCCGCAGCGGAACGTCAAAAACTTACCGCTGGATGACGCTGATTTGACTGATCAACGCTGATCAAAATCGAACATGGAGAAAAAGCGAAACAATGCCCTTCAAACTCGATGTCCACGTCGGAGCGCTCTTCGAGTGATGTTCAGGTCTAATTTCATTTATCGCTGCTGATGTTTCATGACCGATCGCAGAATCGCGTTGATGCGTGACGAGTAACCTGGACCGAAGCTTTGCAGCCACTCCATGACGTCTCGATCGAGCCGTGCTGCGACCAACCGGCGGGCCGGCCGCTTCGCCGACGCTAGTTGCTCTTCCGTCAGCTCCGGAATGTCGCTGAAGTCGATGTCGGAATCGTCACCAGCGTCCTGCTTGGCCTTTATTTTACGTAGTACTGCTTTCTGCTTTGCGGTGAGCGGCTTATTGAATATATAGTCTGCGCTCACGCTTACTAGCTTCTCTCGCCGGGATGATTCGGATGATTTCTTCTTCATTTTGACCTCGATAAACATGCGCCACGACCAGCAACGCTGCTTCTTCATCGACGGAGGCCACTCCAATCGCGTGCCAGCGCTGTTCGCCAGTCTCATCGTCGATACGATCTTTAATGAGAGCGAAGTTCGGATCATCGAACACCTTCGAAGCCAATGTGAAGTCGATGCCGTGCTTCTTGATGTTGATAAGCTCCTTTTCCAGATCCCATTCGAACCGCATCGTTATACGTATTGTATAACGTCCTGTCACCCCAAAAAAACAAAACCTGTTCACCGCAGAGGAACGTCAAAACCTTACCGCTGATTTGCGCGGATATACATATATAGGGAGCTCCCGGTACCGAGAATTAGGGGGTGAATTTTTCTCTGCCCCTGGGGAGGAATACTCTTACAATGAAAAGGCAAAACTCGAGGCGCTAGCGGGCGTTTGAGCCCGCTGCCGAGATCCTGAGCGGTAGCGAAGGACCTTTTAAACAACCTAACGTCATCCGCGAGGACTCTAAAATTCGCTCGCGCCGAAGCAGAATGTCCAGTCCTTCATCGCCGCCATGGAATTCCTGCACCCGAATCAACAGTTCGTTCAAGAGTTGCAGGGCGCTAGCGTGAGCGCTGTAGCTGGGGCTGTGAGATATCGCCTCCTGACAATCCCCGTGGTATTAGCTTGAAATAGACGGACGGCATTTGCGACCGAACCTGGCAACGCCTATCCTCAACACTTATCACTCCGATGTCTGTCGCACACTATCGACGACCGCCTTGGCTCCAGCAATGATCCCGCTCTCGATTATCCTGGGGATCGCATTTGATCCAATTACCAGAGAGTTTGAGCGGATTGAACGGGCCGTCGGTGTGGTTACTACAGCAAAGACGGTTGAGTTTGCCGGTTGGGTATCCGACTTGCCAGATGCACTGACGGGAATGTCACTGGACTTCGAGGCAGGAGCTGGACCCTTCTGCGCGGGAGTGTCAATGTTCTCGGCGACCGGCCCTGATGGCAATGTGGTGGGAGATGCAAAATATCCAGAAATATCCAGCACCAGATGCGTGGGATTCGTGGCAAAGGCACTAATGGAACCGCTGGTGGCCGGGACAATTCCCAAGTTCGAGGTGACAAAACCATCTCCGGCATTGAGCGTAGAAACCAAGGGTTGAGTTGCTCCTTGCGGCCACAATGTCAGGAAACCAAGCGTGCCCGGCGGAACAACCGTCGCGTTCAGCACATACGCTTGCGCGGATGCAGGGGCGCCGCATCCGCTTCCAGCAATATTCACATTCCGAGTTCCATTGAACGGAGGAGCGCCCGCTGGATTGCGAGTATCGAGCACGCGACACGGAGACAGATTGAAGAGCGACAGCCCTCCTGGACCAGGCGGCGCAAAGTAGCCATTGACATCAACCACCAGGTCCGAGTCATTGGTGACAAAGACCGAGATATCGCCATTGGCGTCCGCCGGGACGATCGCAGCATTGGCGGTGACCGCGCCTGTGGGCGCATTCAGGGTTGAGACGAGGGGTTGCGTCTGTCCTGCCGGCCACGTGGTCAGAAAGCCCAAGCTTCCTTTCGGGACTGAAGTGAAGTTCAGACCATACGCTTTGGCTGTCGTCGGCAGATTACACGAACTTGTAAGCAGCGGGAACGTCCGGGCGGTGTTGGCCATAAGAGAGGGACCGCCCAGTGGTCCGGCGGCCGAGCGGGTGTCGATCAGGCGACAAGGCGTGACAGGATAGAAGGCCAACGCGGATGTGTCCGTTGCCGGTACGAAATAGCCGTCGATATCTAGGACCAGATCGGTGTCGTTGGTAACAAAGGCGCAAACCGCCCCATTTGTGCCTGCAGGCACGATAGCAGCTACAGCCTTGACCCGGCCATCGATGGAGTTGAGGGTCGAGACCAGCGGTTGCGTCTGTCCGCACGGAAACGTCGTCAAGAATCCAAGCGGGCCGTGTGGAACTACCGTTGCATTGAGAGAGTAAGCTTGTGCCGTCGCCGGTATATTGCAAGCGCTGTTGGGAATAGCGAACCCACGCGACGTTTGTCCGCCCAGGAAGGGCCCGCCAAATGGACCATTCGGATTCCGCGTATCGGCGATACGGCATGGAGTGACCGGCACGAAATAGAGAGCGCCGGGTGTGACAACTGAGAAGGGTTGGGGCACATCGGCTGCGGCATTGAAATTACTGTTTCCACCTTGCGATGCGGTAATTGTGCACGTTCCCGCACTCGTGAGATGTACCGTCGAACCAGTCACGCTGCAGTTGCCGGCGGCACTGAAGTTCACCGCCAGGCCGGAGGTGGCGCTCGCGCCTACCGTGAAGTCAGGACCACCAAACGTCTTGTTCGCCAGCATTCCGAACATGATCGTCTGGTCCGCTTTGGCAATCGAGAACGTCTGCGGCACGTCGGCTGCCGCATTGAAATTACTGTTTCCACCTTGCGACGCGGTAATCGTGCACGTTCCTGCGCCCGTGATGTGGACGGTCGAACCGGTCACGCTGCAATTGCCGCCGGCGCCGAAGCTTATCGTAAGACCGGAGGTCGCGCTTGCGCTCACCGTGAAGTCAGGACCACCAAATATCTTGTTCGCCAGCGTTCCGAACGTGATCGTCTGGTTTGCTTTGGCAATCGAGAACGCCTGCGGCACATCGGCAGCCGCATTGAAATTACTGTTTCCCGCTTGCGAGGCGGTAATCTTGCACGGTCCCGCTCCCGTGATGTGTACCGTCGAACCGGTCACGCTGCAATTGCCACTAGCGCTGAAGCTCACTGTGAGACCGGAGGTTGCGCTCGCGCTCGCCGTGAAATCAGGGTCGCCAAACGTCTTGTTCGCCAGCGCTCCAAACGTGATCGTCTGGTTTGCCTTGATCACCGTCAATATGGGTGAGCTGTTACTGCCCGAGTGCACGCCATCTGCGGCAAATGTTCCGGTAATAACATGCGCTGCGGGAGTGGTCGTAGACGCTGTCAGGTTCACCGGGCAACTGGCCGTCGCGCCGCTTCCCGCCAGCATGCAGGTGGCGGGGCTAAAGGAGTCGCTGGGAACATTTGAACCAAGAGTGATGGTTCCGCTCGGGGTACTTGCAGTACCCTTGGGATCGTCATCGGTCACCGTCAGCGTCACCATCGTTTGCTGATTTACCGCTACCGGATTGATGGAGAAAGTCAAAACGCTCGTAGTATGGCGGGTGTTCACCATTTGGGAAAGTCCGGCCGAAGTCGACGAAACGAAGTTGGAGTCACCTGAATACTGCGCAGTGATGGAGTGTGGACCTGCCGTGAGCGCAGAGGTCTGGAACGTGGCCATGCTTCCGCCGAGTGTCCCGGTCCCGATGGAATTGCCACCATCGAAAAATGTAACCATTCCGGTCGGCGTTCCTGCTCCCGGAGCCATGGTTGAAACCGTCGCCGTAAAGGTCACCGGCTGTCCGGCTACCGAGGGATTCACAGACGAGGCCACTGCGGTCGTGGTATTGGCTTGGCTAACGACTTGTGGATTCCCGGTAAGCGGGCCGGTGCTGCCATTGAAGTTTCCATCGCCACCGTAGCTGGCAGTGATGGTGTGACTGCCTGCAGTCAAGCTTGAGGTAGTCAAGGTGGCCACCCCATTATTGAGCATTCCTGTGCCAATGGAGTTAACACCGTCGAGGAACGTAACCATCCCGCTGGGTGTTACCGAGCCTGGAGGCGCCGGTGAAATGGTCGCCGTGAAGGTTACCGACTGCCCAAATACCGCTGGGTTCAGCGACGAAGTCACTACTGTATTCGTATTTGCCTGGTTGATTACTTGCGGGTTGCCGGTGAGCGAACCGGTGCTGCCAGCGAAGTTTTTGTCCCCGTGGTAGATCGCGGTGATGGTGTGACTGCCCACCGCCAGCGTCGACGTAATGAGTCTGACCTGGCCCCCTCTGAGTACATTTGCTCCAATGAGGTTGCCGTTATCTAGAATCGTCACTCTGCCTAAGGGCCGCCTTCCGCCGGAGGCGGAGACCGTGACAGTAAACGTTACCGTCTGGCCTAGTACAGCCGGATTGTTATCAGAGGCTATCGTCGTGTTTGAAGGGTCGCGGTCCACGGTAAAGACTTCGGCAGCAATATTCCCAATGAGCCGTTGTCCCAAACCGGTAGAAGTGGCGTCTTCCCCGTCCGTGGCAAAGGCATACACAATGTGGGTCCCATGCGGCAATGGAGCGCTTGGAGTACCGGTGAAAGTTGCTCCGTTCGCCGTAGCGGCAATCCACGGCCCTTGCCAGGTGTCCACCTGGAAGAAGACATTTCGCACTGGGGGAGCGTTTGGAGAAAAAGTGCTGGAAGCAGAGAAGGTGAAAGGCTGGAGGGGGTCCGACGTTACACCGTTGGCAATTGGCGCGATGGTGGTGGTCAGTGGAATGGCTTGTACCTGTTGCTCCTCGATTACCGTCACGGTGTTGCTGTTTTTGTTGGCGATGTAGATCTGGTTTGTGACGGGGTTCACTGTAACGGCAGCCGGGGTCGCTCCGGAGTTCAACGTGGTCGTGGCGAGAGTGGCTCCGTCGATCACCGTCACTGTGTCGCTGCTGCTGTTGGCTACGTAAATCTGGTCGGTCACGGGATTCACTGCCACCGTGACCGGATTCATGCCGACGGCCACCGTGTTGGTATTGTTCGTGGCCCCGTCGATCACCGTCACGGTGTTGTCACCATTGTTGACTACGAAGATCTTGTTACTCGCCGGATTTACAGCCACCGCGACCGGATTCGCGCCGACAGCCAAAGTGGTTGTGAGATTCGTCGCCCCATCGATCACGGTCAGGTTGCCGCTGCCACTGTTCGCAACGTAAATCTGGTTCGTCACGGGATTCACGGCCACCGCGACCGGACTCGTGCCGGAAGCCACAGTGGTTGTGCTACCGAACACCCCGTCGACCACCGTCACGCTATTGTCCCCATTATTGACCACGTAGATCTCGTCACTCGCCGGATTCACAGCTACCGCAACCGGATTGGCGCCAACAGTCACAGTGGATGGGTTATTGGTCATCCCGTCGATCACGGTCATGTTGCCACTGCCATTGTTCGCAATATAAATCTGGTTGGTAACAGCATTCAGTGCCACCGCGACCGGATTGGTTCCAGCGGCCACGGTGGTAGTGTTATTCGTGGCCCCGTCGATCACCGTCACGTTATTGCTCATCCCATTGGCGACATAAACCTGGTTGGTGACCGGATTCGCCGCCACTTGTCGCGGACTCGTGCCAACAGCCACGGTGGTGGTGTTATTCGTGGCCCCGTCGATTACCGTCACGTTATTGCTCATCTCATTGGCGACGTAAATCTGGTTGGTCGCTGGGTTCACTACCCCGGCAAACGGAACAGTGCCGGCAGCCACCGTCGTGGTTTTATCCGTGGCCCCGTCGATCACCGTTGCGTTTTGGCTGCCGCTATTGGCGACGTAAGCTTTGTTGGTCACGGGATTCACCGCCACTGCGAACGGGCCCGTGCCAGCAGCCACCGTGGTGGTGTTATTTGTGTTTCCGTCGATTACTGTCACGTTGGCGCTACTGGTATTGGCAACGTAAACCTGGTTTGTTTCCGGGTCCACGACCACCGCGATCGGATTCGTGCCGGCGGCCACTGTGGTGGTGCTATTCGTGGCCCCGTCGATCACGGTCAGGTCGTTGCCATTGATCACCGCGTATATCTTGTTGGTTACCGGATTCACTGCCACCAGAGCTGAGGCGCTGAGAGTACTCGTACCAAGGACCACGGTGCTGAGACCGTTGGTCGTCCCATCGACCGCAACTACGTCATGCTCGATCTGTTGGCCGGTGTTACGCAGTATGGTGACGTAAACTTTGTTGGTCACGGGATTCACGGCCAGCGAGAACAAGTTTGGCGTAAAAAGGTTTACAGGCGTGACGTTATTTGTACTCCCATCGACCACAAACACGTGGCCGCTGGAGCAATCATTGGCCAAGACGTAAGTCTTATTGGTAACTGGGTTAACAGCAATATCGGATGTAAATATTGCAGTACACGTCGGGGCAAGAGCAATTGAGGTAGTGTTATTGGTGGCCCCGTCGATAACAACCAATCCACAGCAGCCGCCAGACTCAGCAACGTAGATCTTGTTCGTGACCGGATTCACGGCCACCGCGACCGGCGTTGAGTCGATGGCGACCGTGGTAGTGCTATTGGTGGCCCCATCGATCACAGTCACGTTGTTGCTGCCTTCATTTGCTACATAAATCTTGTTGGTGACTGGGTTCACCCCCACCGCAACCGGATGCGTACCGGCGGCCACTGTTGCAGTGGCGCTGGTTGCCCCGTCGATCACGCTCACGTTGTTGCTGCCGTTATTCGCTACATAAATCTTGTTGGTGACCGGATTCACTCCCACCGCGATCGGATTTGTTCCGGTAGTCACCGTCGCCGTGATCAATTGCGCGCTGGCCGGCGGCAACAGCGAGAAAATCACAGCCGTCAGACACACCAGATAGCGGATGCGGAGCATCTTGGCAGTCCGCCCGGCTGGCCGTTCCCGCGTCCTAAGCGATTTGCCAACAGCAAAAAAAGTCAGCGCGCGGAACACAATTATTGAGAGATTATTTTCTCTGCAACCCATGTCTCTCCAAGGTAGTAAAGAGTAATATCTGGCCGGCCGCAGTCATCGCTCGGCCACGGTCCTGCACCGGAGGTGCTTTCCGATGCATATCGGCGGCTGGCCATTTTCCATCAACAAAAATTCAAGAGTACGCGAATCTTATTGTCAGCAGCGTGGCAAATTCGGAAAAGGACTGATTCGAAAGCGTGCTGGCGATCGCATTCCAATAGCCACACGCAGGCGCCGGAGCAGCCCTGGGCATCAGGATGAGGATACAAGCCAGTTGCAACATGCCAAGGAAGTTAGTCTCCTTGTATTCCCAGCGGGTTACCAGACGACGAAAGTTGTGCACCAAGCAAAGAACCTTTCTACTTTCCAGACCGCTGAAACACGTAATTCTCCCCAGGCAAGCAAAACCTGTTCTCCGGACAGGGCGCAGAGGAACATCAAAACCTTGCCGCTGATTTGCGCGGATATACGCAGATGGGGAGGCCCAAGCCGAGAATTAGGGGGTGAATTTTTCTCCGCTCCTGCGGAGGAATACTCTTACAATGAAAAGGTAAAATCGGACGTCATCCGCGAGGACGTTAAATTGAGGCGTTAGGAGGCGTGAGCGGAGCGGGAGCCTCCTGCCGAAATCCTGAGCGATAGCGAAGGAACTCTATCGACAATCTACGTCATCCGCGAGGACGTTAAAACTTTCGTGGTCTTCATTTTGCTAGCCCCATCTCCATGACCCCCAGATGCACGTCACAGGAGAGATTTGAATTCAGGTTGTCCAGTTTTCCAGAGCCAAATTATGCACTCGCCCGAACTCCCTCATATTGTTCGTAACTAGCGTCAAGCCAAGACTGCAGGCATGCGCGGCTATGAAGAGATCGTTGGCTCCAATCATTGTTCCCCGCGTTTTCAGGTGGGCACGAATCTTTGCGTAATGCGGGGCTGCCTGGTCGGGAAAATCCAGAACCTCCACATAGTGTAGAAATGCTTTGAGTGCTGCTTCATCCTGTTGCCGTCGCGCAGATATCTCAACTCCGAACATGAGTTCCGCCTTCGTAATTACGGAAATACACACATCGCTGACATAGACTTTTTGCAGTCGGCTGAGAACTTTGGGGTTTGAACGCTTCATGATGTAGGAACAAGTATCAGTGTCCAGCATGTAGCGTGGCATTTAGGGTTCACGCTCCTGCACTGGCAAGTCTTCGATACTTTCCATGAAAGACTGTGAGGCTACTGGGCCAATGGCAAGATAGGAAGACCAATCCATCGGTCTTGGCGATAGCACTATATCGCTCCCCTCTTTTCGTATGAACACCTCCTGAACGTCGAACTGGAACTCCTTTGGCAAGCGGACAGCTTGACTGCGGTTATTCATAAAGATTTTCGCTTTTCGCTGCATTGCTGGATCCTCGCGATTTATAGTGGAGTATTTGGCATATACATAAGTATATGCCATTAGCTCGCGGCTTTGCCACCTGCTTAATTAAATCTTCCTCTCACTTCCCTGGGTCACAGTGAAATTAAGTCGCGGCAACCAGTTAGACGATGAGTGAAGGCGCGCACCTCTGCAGCAAGCGCTTGATGAGGCGACAAAACAGAAAGCTGCAAAAAGGCCTGGAGCGGCAAGCAAAAGCTGTTCACCGCGGAGGCCGCAGAGGAACGTCAAAACCTTACCGCGGATCCGCGCGGATGTTCGCGGATTGGTTAACGATTTGCCACTATATGTTTTGTCGAAAATGCTATGGCGTCGATCCAAGTCCCGGCAGGGACGCAGCGAAAATAGCCCAGCACGCAGTGCTGGGTAGGGTAAATAAGCGAGTTGAGTCCCGTAGGGACGGCTGAAAATCCTCGCGCGCGGAAAAGATTTCCGGGCATAGTGATATAGATGGGAGGTCCGGATACCGAGAATTAGGGGGTGAATTTTTCTCTGCTCCTGGGGAGGAATACTCTTACAATGAAAAAGCAAAACTCGAGGCGCTAGCGGGCGTTTGAGCCCGCTGCCGAGATCCTGAGCGGTAGCGAAGGACCTCTTCGACAATCGACGTCATCCGCGAGGACGTTAAAATTCGTGGCCTTCCTATTCTCGGGTTCGATCTATGCTCAAAAAACCGTGAAAAACCTGCGTCTACACAAATTAGAAATTACGAATTTCAAAATTACCAATTGGTTAATACCCCCCTTGAAGATACTCCAAGGATACTGTAAGGATATTTTGAGCCGGAAAGAGCTTTGCAATCGCTCATAAAGCACTGGAGCGAAAGCAAGTCAAAACTTTACCGCAGAGAGCGCAAGAAAGAGCGGAGAACGCAAAGGAACGTCAAAATCTTACCGCTGATTTGACTGATGCACGCTGATCAAGAGCAGAGCCTGATTTTTTGAAACTTTCATTTCCCCCAGCTAAAAAGCTGGGGGCTTCCTATTCTCTATTGTGCCCTCCGGCACTGGGCAGATTGGCGGCGAATGTTTTTTCAGTCCTTGTACTTCACTGAGCACCCATAAGGACGTGTCGCTGCCTCGGCTACTGGCTTGCCTCCCATGGCCTGCTGCAAGGCGGTGGAGACATAGTTCCGGGAAGAGGCGATGTCGCTGGGATCGGCGGTTGGATGGTCGTCGATGGCGCCGTTGTAGATCAACTGTCCTTTGGGATCGATGATGTACATGTGTGGGGTGGTCTTGGCCGCGTAGAGGTGCCCCACGGTGCCGTCCGGATCGAGCAGTACGGCGCTGGGAACGGCCTTCATCTTCTGCACGTAGTCATTTTCCTGGGACGCGGTCACGTATCCCTGGGTTCCCGGCGCGGAGGAGATCACGGTGAACCACACCACGCCTTTGCCGGTCCATTCTTTCTGCAGGCGCTGCATGTTGCCGCTCTCGTAGTGCTTGCGGGTGTAAGGACATCCCTGGTTGTGCCACTCCAGCACCACGAATTTGCCTCTGTAATCGGCGAGATGATGGCTCTTTCCGTTGCTGTCCGTGGCGGTAAAGTCAGGAGCAGCCTCTCCGACCCTGGCGGCCAGGGCGGAGGAAATCAGAATGAATAGAACACCTAAATGAAGGATTGATCGACGGAAGTTTCTCATAGTTTCTCGTTTCTCCTTTCCTGCCCATTCACGCTACAGGCGCGAATGGGCACCAAAATGCATCCTCGTTGACGGAATTTGGGAAGCTCTATTCTGGAGGTGGAAGCGCTGGGCCTTCAGCCAAGCGAAAAAGCAGCATCAACGACAACATGCGCTTCAGCGCTGGTGGGAACGCCTGCCCCGCCAAGTCGCGCCCGAGCTTCATCAGTTTCTATTCGCGGACAATCCGCGGTAAGACTTTATTTTATGCTCAACGCTGGGTGACTGGCGCCACAATTTGATAGGCATCTCCGCCGGGCAGCGCCAAAAGCCCTTTCAACTCTGGCACGGGCTTCAGTAGCTGATCAGACTTCTTCAGAGTGATTCTGGCGCCATACGCCGTGGCCTGCAGCGGCTGCGGAGCGCCATTGTCGATCTGGCTGGGCTCCAAAGGAAAGAACTCACCCTGATACAACGGTTTCCCTGTCTGAATGGAGAGCACGAAATCATCTTTCCCTGAAGTTGCATGGGCCTTCCAGCCGGCGGGCCATTGCTTGGGCAGCAGCTTGCGGGCGCCGGCAAAAAGCTTGGCATGGTCTTGGCCCGGATCGGAGGCCGCACCAGGCCCAACCGGCAACTGGAGGTGAAGCTGGGCGTGGTCGGCAATGCAGACCTCGCGGCAGATCAGCCATTTGACTTCTACTCCAAAGCTGATCGCTGTGCCGCGTTGCAGGCCATTCGGCGTATGGACAGGAACGAGCAGCAACACCTCGTCTCTGTAGCCATAGTCAGCAGACTGCGAGTGCTTGAGTTTCTCAGGGTGGGGCCAACGGATCTCTCCCGCATGGAAGCCCGCAGGAAGCTGCCAAATCAAGACCGGCGGCTGGCCTGAGTCTCCGGGATTGGTCCAATAGATATGCCAGTCTTTTTCCAGCAGGAAATGGACGCCCAACCAGAGCTGGCGGTTGGAGACAATGCTGGCCCGTTCTGAAAGCAGTTCCACGCGGGCATGATGGGCTTCAATGGACTGTGCAAGACCCTGCTCACCGGAGAGGACGCAGAGGGCGAAAATCAAAACCTTACCGCTGATGACGCTGATTAACTGATTCACGCTGATAAACCAAAAACCTTTGCAACACAGCGCAGCCTAGCCGCAACCAAAAAACAAAGTCAATACCTCACCGCAGATGACTCGCACTTTTAATTACACCCTGGCCATCAGGCTTCCACAGGAAACAGTGCCGCCACGCGGCGCATTGGAGCCGAGAGGCCAGTCATTACTTTCAAAAACTCCTCCAGATTTAAAGATTGCGCTCCATCGGAGAGCGCGCGCTCCGGACATGGATGGACTTCGATGATGAGGCCGTCAGCCCCAATGGCCAGTGCCGCGCGGCTCGCCGGCTGAATTAAGTCTCTTCGTCCGGTGCCGTGGGAAGGATCGACGATCACAGGCAGATGAGAAAGCTCGCGGACCAGCGCAACGGCCGCTAAGTCCAGGGTGTTGCGCACCATCTCCGAGTCAAAGGTCTTGATGCCCCGCTCGCACAGGACAACGTTGGGATTCCCGCCGGCCAGCAGATATTCGGCAGCCAGCAGCCATTCTTTCACGCTGGCCGAAGGTCCGCGTTTCAACAGGATCGGTTTGTCGGTTTTTGCAAGCTGGCGCAAGAGAGCATAATTCTGCATGTTGCGGGCGCCTACCTGAAGCATGTCTGCATGATCGGAGATGAGTTGGATATCTTCGGTGCTCATTACCTCTGTAACCACCGGGAGTCCAGTCTTCTCGCGCACTTCCTGGAGCAGGCGCAAGGCTTCAATGCCCAGGCCCTGAAAATCATAGGGAGAGGTCCGGGGTTTATATGCGCCGCCGCGCAACATACTGGCCCCCGCTGCTTTGATCGCCATGGCTGTAGAAAAAATCTGTTCGCGGGACTCAACCGAACACGGCCCTGCGATCACCACGGCCTCTTCGCCGCCAATGCAGACTTCGCCCACCTTCACGCAGGTCCTTTCCGGCTTGATCTGGCGGCTCACCAGTTTGAACGGATGGGCGATGGGCACAACGTCCTCCACGCCGGGAGCGGCCTTGAGTGCTTCAAGACTGCTCCGCAGACCGTTGGAACCCACGGCGGCCACAATGACTCTTTCTGCTCCCCGGGTAATATGCGGCTGAAATCCGCACTCCTTGACCCGGTCAATTACATGTTGAAGCTCAGCTTCAGTTGCGTTGAATGCCATATTGATCACCATTGCGATACTCCCCTTCCTGAAAAAAAGTGTTTATTTCAACTGCCGCATGGCAGCCTCTCCAATCTTGCGAAACTCATGAATGATTGAGCGAAAAACAGTGACAAGGCTCTCGCGCTCCAGTGGCCCCTGGTTCTCCCGGCACAAACGGTCGAGGACCTGCGCCTCGCGCTGGCCGTCATACGCAGGCAGGCCGGAAGTTTTCTTAATGGAGGCCAGTTCAAGCACAATCCTGGCCCGCTCATTGAGCAGCCGCAGCAACTCGGTATCCAGGCGGTCGATTTCTCTTCTTCGCTTTTGCAGCAACTCCAGGCCATCTTGAATCTGTGCACTCATCGCTTGAATTCTCCCCAAAAAGCAAAAGCCGCGACTTTTGAGTCGCGGCTTGCGGAATCTTTGATGTGTACTTTATTGATTGATTGCAGTCATCAGCACACCATCCCGCCACGCCGCTACTCCGTAGAAGTAGCGGTAAGTAAATCCGTAGCTAAATCGGTTGGCGTGCATGTTCAAAACGGGATAGTAGATTAGCCGTTCCCCAATGTCAAGAATGAATGTATCCTAATGAATATATCTTAATCCTGCACAGAGGAATTAAAATACGGCTTACACTTTGTAATTCTGCAACTGTGGCACGAGATGGACGACGTTAGAGAATTGGCCGCTTAAAGTAACCCAAATACCCTTATGAACAAAACAGATGGCCGTAAGCCCCTCACAGCCGCCACCGCACAATCAGGCCCTTCCAATGAATACGTTGAAGACTTCCGCCGGGCCGGGCATGAGGCCGTGGAGTGGATTGCCGAATACCTGAACAATCTCGGCAAATACCCCGTGGTGGCCGCCGTACAGCCAGGCGAATTGGTGGATTCCCTGCCCCGTTCTGCGCCCATCGAGGGTGAATCTTTTGATGTCATCCTGCGCGATTTTGACCGGGTGATTATGCCGGCGGTGACGCAATGGAACCATCCCAGATTTTTTGCCTACTTCGCCTGCACCGGTTCAACCCCAGCGATCCTGGGGGAGATGCTGGCAGCAGCTTTGAATACCAACGGGCTGCACTGGAAGACTTCGCCGGCGGTTGCTGAGCTTGAGCAAGTCACCCTGGATTGGCTGCGGCAGTGGATGGGACTACCCGAAGGCTGGTTTGGAATCGTATATGACACCGCCTCAGTCAGCACCATGCACGCCATTGCGGCAGCGCGTGAGCTGGTCGCCCCGGAAATGCGGGTGAATGGCAGCCAGCCCAACCTGGTGATCTACACCTCAGAGCAATCCCACTCATCGGTTGAAAAGGACGCCATCACCCTGGGCATCGGCCAAAGCAACGTGCGCAAGATTGCTGTTGATTCTGAATTCCGTGTCCGCCCGGATGCGCTGGAAAAAATGGTCCAGCAAGATCGGGCGTCAGGCAAACTTCCTTTTTGCGTGGTCGCAACGGTAGGCACAACTTCCAGCACCAGCATTGATCCGGTGCCTCCCATAGCAGACATTGCGGAAAAGTACGGCATGTGGCTGCATGTGGATGCCGCCTATGCGGGCGCAGCAGCTATTTTGCCGGAACACCAGCACATCTTGAATGGCGCAGACCGCGCCCACTCTTTAGTCGTCAATGCGCACAAGTGGCTGCTTACTCCCATCGACTTGAGCGTTCTGTACACGCGCCGTCCGGACATTCTTTCCCGGGCATTCTCTCTGGTGCCCCCCGAGTATCTCCGGCCGCAGGAGGACCCGCGCGCCCACAACCTAATGGACTATGGAGTTGCCCTGGGACATCGCTTTCGCGCGCTCAAGCTGTGGTTCGTGATGCGCTATTTCGGACTGGAGCGGATGCAGGCCGTACTGCGCTCGCATATTCAAATGGCGCAGCAATTTGCGGAACTAGTGGACAAGCACCCCGATTTCGAGCGCGTTGCTCCCGTCCCCTTCTCGGTGGTTTGTTTTCGCTATAAAGGCTCCGATGAAGAAAACAAGGCGATCATCAACCAGGTAAATGCCAGCGGCCGCGTGTATCTCTCCGATACAGTGCTGAATGGGCAATTGGTTTTGCGGCTGTCCGTGGGCAACCTGGCAACTACGTGGGAAGATGTCCAGGAAGCGTGGGAGTTGGTCCTGGAGGCAAAAAAGAATTTGCCAATGATCAACGCAGGAAAATCAATTTAGCCGCGAATGCACGCGAAAAACACGAATCGATTTTCGAGCTGATTGGCGGATCAGAATGACAGAATGATTTTTGCTAGTATTGCGGCTAAATTGGGTTCCCCTGACTGCTTACCCCACACTTCTCTCCAGCAGATAGCTTCCATAGGAAAGACCGAGCAGTCCCGCTTCAAACACTACAAAGACAATCCAGAAGCTGTTGTGCATGTGAATCAGTAACTTGTTTCCCAGACTGTAGTAATCGGACGGCGTGGGAAGCTGCATGGCCTTGTACAGATCTTTTGAAACGATAGAGAAATAGTAGATAAGCGCGGCATACACGGCCAGCAAGAACAATATCCACACAATCGGGCCGGGAGATTCAAACAAACCGCTCAGTCCATAGGCGCCTCTGCTCAGCGCAAGATGCAGGACAGCCACCAAGCCGCAGTTGATCCAGAGGCCACGTGAAACTGCGAAGTAGAGATAAAAACTGTCGGCCTGGCGCGTCAGCTTGGATCTGGGATAATCCTTCTGGACACCGCGTTTGAATAATTGGGCGGCAAACAACAATGCCAGTGAAAAGACAAACGGAGTGCCGGAATTGGCCAGGGCTAGGGCGTCTCCGACAGCATGAAGCTCGTGTTGCTTTACGAAGATGCGATATTTGTATTCCTGCTCGGATTTCCTGGTTTTCTCGATAAGGGACTCAAGCTGCTGGGTCGCCTCTTCCCGGGTGAGAGGCGTTGCTGATCCGGCAACTGCAAAATTTGTTTTCTTGGAAGGCTTTTTGAGCCTTTCAATTGCATCTTGGGTGGCAGCGATCACCCCTTCTTGCCGTTTCATCTCAATCTCCAAGTCGTTTTGCAGGGAGGTGATCTGTTCGGCCTGCTTGCCTCGGTCCTTGGTCAGCAGCCAGTTGGCGGCTGAGATAAGAAACGCTGCCAGCACCAGGCCTTGCAGGGCAAAAACCAAAGGTTGCGCCCATCCTTTGAGAGCGGAAAGTTCTGCATATTGCAGCAACGGAGCATTCTGGTTGATGACCTTGAGCTGGCGAAAGAAGTTTATCGGTCCGGTCTGTTTCTGCCATTGCTCGCGAAAGCGGTCAATAGGAGATTTGACCTCAATAAACTCGGATTCGATTGGGGTTTCCATCGGGGATGAAGCTGTGTTTATCACAGGAGTTCGGGTTGGAACAAGAGGCCGGAAGTTCATTGGTAATTTGAAAATTTCACCGGGAAGGACGCCGCGCGGCAAGCCGCAACCAAAACAAAACCAGCTTCTTACCGCTGATTTGCGCGGATGAACGCTGATAAACCAAAACCTTTGAAACACGGAGGAAGCAGAGGAAACGCTGATCAAAATTCTTCTACTGAACGACGAAATTCGGCAAGGCGGCTTGCACGCTGCGACTCTTCCGCTATATCGTGCATCAAGTACGCGATATGGGTAACCACGACTCTCACTCCGGCACTGAGGCATTTGGGCATCCCGGAATACCTCCGACATGGTCTCCTGGTTCCAAGGACGGTGTGGGCACAGCTTACTCGCAATCCAGCCGGGTATGGTTCACCTTGGCGATGGGGATCCTCACGGAGATTTACTATCCCACGATTGACCGGCCGCAAATTCGGGATGCCCAGTTCCTGATCAGCGATGGCAAGACCTTTTTTCACGAAGAGAAGCGCGACCTGGACAGTCACGTCGATCGTATTGAGGCGGAAGCGCTTGGCTATCGCATCACCAGCTCCGATCCCGGAGGGCGCTATCAGTTGATCAAAGAGATCATCTCAGATCCTTATCAATCTTGCGTGCTGGTGCACACTCGGCTGGTTGTTTCCGATGAGTGGCAGGACAAACTGCAGATCTACGCTCTGTTGGCGCCACATCTGGAAGTTGGAGGCTGGGGCAATTCAGCCATGAAGATGGAGGTTGCCGGACGCCAGATACTGACAGCATGGAAGAACCATACCTATCTCGCCCTGGGATGCGATTGCGGATTTCTCCGCAGCTCTTGCGGTTTTGTGGGCGCGAGCGATGGCTGGCAGGACCTGCACCACAACTTCAAGATGGATTGGGAGTTTGATCGCGCCGAGAACGGCAATATCGCGATCATGGGGCAAATTGATCTCCGCCAAGGAAACGAGTTCACGATGGGGATCGCTTTTGGGGACGGCCGGCACTCGGCCACTGCCATCCTCACTCAGTCGCTGGCCGTTCCGTTTGCCCGCTATCGAGCCAGATTCAGTGAACAATGGCAACGGGTGAGCGCGAAGCTGAAAAATCTTGAGACCGCCTCCGGCGATGGCGGTCATCTCTATCGGACCAGCGCCAACATACTGCTTGCCCATGAAGACAAGACTTTTGCCGGAGCGTTCATTGCGTCTACCAGCATCCCCTGGGGAGATGCCATGGGCGATGACGACCTGGGCGGCTATCACCTGGTGTGGACGCGGGACATGTTCAACAGCGCAACCGGCCTGATGGCCTGTGGAGATAGAACCACTCCATTGCGGGCCCTCATCTACCTGGCTTGTTCACAGCAATCGGACGGGGGCTTCCCCCAGAATTTCTGGATCGACGGCACGCCATACTGGAAGGGCATGCAAATGGATGAGGTCGCCTTCCCTATTATGCTTGCCTGGCGCTTGTGGCAAGCGGGCGCGCTGGAAGGCTTTGATCCTTATTCTCTGGTACGGTCGGCGGCTGCCTATTTGATTCGGCACGGCCCCAAAACCCAGCAGGAGCGCTGGGAAGAATGCAGTGGATATTCTCCCTCTACCCTGGCCGCGGTCATCTCGGCCCTGATCTGTGCTGCCGATTTTGTACGCCATCGCGGAGAAGAGCAGACGGCAAAATTTATAGAAGATTATGCCGACTTCCTGGAATCTCACATCGAAGCCTGGACGGTGACCACGCAAGGCACGCTGCTGCCGGAGGTCAGCCGGCATTACATCCGCATTCTTCCCGTTAGTATGGACGACGTATCTCCTGTGGAAGATCCGAATTCAGGGACCATTACCATCGCGAATCGACCTCCGGGCGAGCCTTATGAATTTCCTGCCAAGGAAATTGTGGATGCAGGCTTTCTGGAGTTGGTGCGTTATGGTGTCCGCAAGGCAGGGACTACGCTCATGGAAGACTCGCTGCGCGTGATTGATTCTGTCCTCAAGGTGGACACACCCTACGGCCCTTGCTGGCGGCGCTACAACCATGACGGTTATGGCCCCCATCCGGATGGCAAGCCCTACCAGGGTTGGGGCGAGGGCCGCGCATGGCCGCTGCTCACCGGTGAACGCGCCCATTATGAATTAACTGCAGGACGCGATGTCCGCCAACTGATCTCCGCGATGGAAGGATTTGCCTGTTGCAGCAGCCGGGGTGGATTGCTACCAGAACAGGTTTGGGACCAGCCGGACATTCCGTCGGCCTTCATGTATTTGGGCAAGCCGTGCGGCTCGGCCATGCCGCTGGCCTGGGCGCACGCGGAGTACATTAAGCTGCTCCGCTCAGTTGTCGATGGCCAGGTGTTCGATCGTATTGCACCGGTTGCTGACCGATATCTGCAAAAGCGAGGACGTAAAGACCTGGAAGTCTGGAAAACCGATCGCCGTGTTTTCGAGATCAGCGCAGGAAAGGTCCTGCGCGTTCAGGCACCCGGACACTTTCGTCTGCGTTGGTCAATGGACGAAAGCCAGGCGCCACAGGAGTCATCGTCAGTTCCCAGCGGCCTGGGGATCGGCTTTGTTGACATCGCGACTTCCCGGAACCAAACGTTGCCAGTCCGGTTTAGCTTCACGTGGACTGACACAGGTCAGCAGGATGGCAACATTTATGAAGTGCGCATTCGATAATTCTCTCTCTATATACAGTTAGTTCGGCGCCGTAGTGTTTTCGACAAAACCTGTTGTGGTAAATCGTACAAAATCCGCGAACATCCGCGTAGATCCGCGGCAAGGGTTTGGTTGCGGCTTGCCGCGCTGTGCTCCATGTTTTACTTGGAGTTCAATGCACGCTGAAGTGCGCAGGCGCCACCACAGCGTGCGATTCGGGGTTGTAGTAGTCGTAGACGGTGGAGGGGGCCGCCATGGCCTTCATTCCAAACCGTGGCCGGAAAACAAAGTTGAACTTTGTACCTCCGGCGCGTGGCCATAGATAGAAGATGATGCGGTCGGGCAGCACCTCATACTGCGAGAGGTCATAACCGCTTAATGCCTGCTCTAGCGAAGCGCGGTCCACATCTGCGCCCGGAGGCAGTCCCACTTCGGCCAGCATCATTCCATAGCCGGAAAATCCAATTCGTTCGGCCTGCACACTACAGCGGACCGGTTCTCCTATTTTTGTCTCAGTTGTATCGAATTCCACTCCCAGGCGCAGCGCTCTCGTATCTCCAGCCTTGAAAGCTGTGCGGTTGGTCGCTTGCGAATCGGCCCAACGGATGTAATGGGTGGCCACAACTTGAGCCTGAAGCAGGGAGCCTTCATCCTTCCGGACAACTTCTATTTTGTTCCTCCCTGGCTGCAGCAGGCTGGAGACATTGAAGACGACCGGCCCGGAAACCTCGGTGGTCGCCGGCAGGCGCAGATTTCCGGCATGTTGTCCGTTGATCAAGATCTCGGCTGTATCTGCAGAATGGTTCTTGTCATCCACTTGCGGCAGAGCGCTGATGATTGCCTTGAGTACATTCACAGTCGCATGGGTCGAATACCAGATGCCATAACGGTCCTTATTCTTCAGCAAGAACAACAGGCCGCGATTCACATCACGAGACAACTCTGCGTCCCCTGGGCTTTTTTGTAGAAGGATGGAAAGCGCCTGTAAGGCCAGTCCTGTAGTTTCCATACGGCCTGCGGTCCCCCATCCGTAAAAAGGAGAGGTATTGGCCTCGAGGTTCCAATACATGCCGCTGCCTTCTTCATGAGCAAGCTGCAGCAATCGCCCCCGCGCCTTCGCTATGTAGGCCGGCTGGCCGGTGGCCGCCGCAGTCAACGCGTATTCACCGACCAGGTAGGCATCATTCCATTCGGCAATACGCGCTTCCAGATATTTCATGGCCTTCTCGACCGTCGCTCCCACTTCTTTCTTGCCGGCTTCGCTCTTCATGCTTCCCACCAGGACGCGGGCGATCAATGCGGTAGCATTACGGTCCTCGTAAGAACTTGTGCCATAGGTATACAACCAGCTACCGTTCGGTTGCTGCGTCGTGAGCAGGTATTTGTGTGCCCGGGTAAGCACTGTGGCATCGATGGGCATGAATTCAGATGCCTGCTCCAGGAAATCCAGCACGTAAGCGCTAAGAGAGATGTTCGATTCCCCGTCTGCCCAATAAGGAAATCCTCCGTCGCCAGCCTGAAGCGCGGTAAGTTGATCGTAACCTTGCTTCAAATACTTACGCGCCTGTGCGGCGAGTTCGATGTTGGGATTGCCGGGTTTATGAGGGTCTTCCTGGCCGGCCTTTTTCAACACCTGCAACGCCAGCAGGCTGCCGAACGCCAGAGAGGTGATCTGTTCACCGCAACCCGAAGGACGCAACACCATGCCACGCAGCGCATCGAGAACGTGGGTGCTCAAGTTAGGATAGATTTTTATTTCAGCTTCCAAAGAGCCGGGAATGGCATTCGCAGGTATCTCAATGTCGAGACCAGCCCGGCTTCCCGAAAGCACCGCCGCAGCCACTTGCGTCACATCTTCTCCATCCGGGTGGACGGAGACAGTGCGCTCCACCGCGTCGCCTGTCTGGCGATTGGCTGCCGTCACGCGCTCCTTGCCATCATGGACGCTTTGGATTGCGCTGATCAGAAATGGCGCAACGGCATCCTGGTTGGCTGCCACTTTCACGCGCTGCTCCGGCGCGCTCAGCAAGGAGAACCATGCCGCCGGTTCGAGTTTCACATCCACTTCCTGGGCTTTATCCAGGTAGTTACGGAGCACCACCGGCAGTTGGATCTCATCGCCCTGGGTCAGCACCTTGGGCGGATCATGGTCCACAAAAAAGGGCTGGAAGGTGCGCAGCTCTTTTTCCGCCACTCCCAAATATCCGTCTGTAGTTGAGCCGATGACCGACATTTTCCAGGTCGTGATGTTGTCAGCCATTAAGAATTTTAGCTTTGCCTTGCCAGAGGAATCAGTGACCAACTCCGGCTGCCAGACAAGCGTCTCCGGGAAATACTTGCGCACCCTCGGTGTAAACGTCTGTTTCTCCGCGTGGACGGTGGCCGAGGAACCTCTCACAGTTCTTCCCGTCACCATGCTTTCAGTTGCTTCGACCAGCGGCGCAGCGGCGGTCACCTCTACGGTCTCAGAGCTTGCACCAACAGCCAGCCGGGCCTCGACCCTGGTCAGATTCGACGAAGTCACCAAGACCGAACCAATCACGCAGGTATTGAAACCCGGGGATAAAACTTCGACCTTGTAACTGCCTGGCGGAATGTTGCTCAATAGAAATTCGCCATTCTCATTGGACTCGGTGGTATGGACCGTACCCTGGTAAGAGTTTGTAGCTTTGATCAGCGCGTGCGCTATGACCGCTCCCATGGGATCGGTGACCGTCCCGGCAATGGCCCCTGTGCCGCCGGTGGAGAGTGTTCCCCGGCCGGACACCTTCTGCGCCACGGCATCTTTACTGCTCTGCTCCGTCAACACTTCACTGAACGATGCAACACTGAATCTCTGGTCGGCAGGGTCATTCTTTGGCCCATAGCTCATCACTTCAATCCATCCCAGGTGCTGGACGACCGGCGTGACATTCGTAGTCTGCTGGGGCTGGCCGTTGATTGTGTAAGAGCTCACATTCATTCTGTCCCAATACCGGTCCGATTGTGAAAACTCGAAATGATACGGTCGTCCCCACGGATCGAGCAGCGCCTCAGAAGAGAGTCCCGCCGCTTCCAGTACCGGACGCAGCTCGGCTTGATTGGAGGGAAAACTGTTGGTCTTGTGGAGGTATTCCGCCAATGCCTTGCCGATCGCGCTAGTCTCACGCTGGAAATAGCGGATGGAAGAGGTCCATTCATCCACATCATCGGAGAGACGCGCCTCTTTCGGACTGAAAATACCGTCGGGACCTGCGCTCTTGACCTGAATTACATAGCCGGCCCGGTCAATTTCAAATTTGAAGTCATAGAAATGCCCCCAGGGGTCCCGAACCGCATTCAGGTCGATGCCTTGGGCCTGCAATTCCTTCTTCAAGGTCGTAAGATCGCGAATATATTTGCTCGTCCGCTGGAAATAGATTTGTGACACCCGGTCAATGGCAGCGCCAATGGAGGTGAAATAGGGCAAGCCTAAGCGATAGGCCGTGAAATCATCGTTTGTCCCAGGAAGCTTGTCCGGCCCGTTGCTGATAAACTCCACGACATCATCTTTGCCGGAAACAAAGAAATTTGCGCGGTACGGCATGCCCCAAGGATCGCGCAGCTCATCAAAATTGATTCCACCGTGTTCCAGAATTTTTCGCAGTTGCCCCAAACTCTTTGGGAACTCATAGGTCTTGCGATAGGTGTTTCTCAAAGTTTCCTGCGCAGCAGCCAGGCCAGTTTGAATGGCCCGTTCAAAGACGCTGGCAGGGGATTTGCGATATTCCTCATCGCCTTCAAGAAATCTTCCAGTATCCAGCCAGATGCCGCCGCTCGTCGCCATAGTTTCCATGGCTTGCGCTACGAGCTCAAGATCCGGGGGCACCGGACCGGTCAGTTTTTTGTTGAGTAAGTCATGGTAAGTAATGCCTCCGATGGCATAGTCCGCTCCATTTTGGGAAAAATAGAGTCCATAGGAACCAAACTCTTCGTCGCTGCGCACCCTTTCGGCAACTGCCTTGTCGTACACTACGACTCCCAAGGCAGTTGTCATCGGCTTGCCATCCGGCGACCGTACATGGAACTCGGCCAGGGCAGGATCTCCTGGCTTGTAAATTGCTTTCTGCAGGCGCAGGCCAAGATCCAGCTCTTGCGGACCAGGGAAGAGCACTTCCGCCTGCGAATACACCTGTTCTTCAGAGTTTATGTTGTAGGCAACCAACAACAGATTGCCGCGGAAATCGGGATCGTAAGGAAATTCCACCTGGGCATGGCCATGCCGAAGAGCAAGCTGCTGCGATTGAGTAGAATCGCTGAAGCCCGGACCAATAAGGTCGACAAAGATTTTTTGGTCGGGCAAGGATGATTGAATATCGGCGATGATGCTCTCGCCTTGCCGGAGCAGTCTCTTTACCGGCTTGACCTCGAGGTAGGGTTGTTCCGGGATCCAAACCTGTTCGCTGTGGAGCCCGGCGTTTCCATGACCATCCCCCGCCTGCAATAAAAGCTTAAGTGAAGAAGAGCTGGAAGAATATCCACGTAAAAGAACTTCCTTGGGTGGAAACGGCGCCTGGACGTGCGCAACGCCATAGCGATTGGTATGAACATTGGCCAAACGCACTTGATCGGCCAGCGGCGGATTTTCAGGAAATTTATCTGCAGTGGGCTTCACTGCGCTGACAACAACATCCACCGAGGCGGGTACACCATCAGGGTAGGCAGTTGTTACATACCAATCCAACGGCCAGCCAGGATGCGGAGCATTTCCGAAGGCATAAATGTGAATGGTTTGTTTGCTAAGACGCACGGTAAAACGCTTCTGCTCGGTGCGATTGGTGGAAAGGTCGGTCACATAAGCGGCAAAACGGACATCTTCATAGCGGCGATAATCCTCGTCGCGCAATGATTCGAAGTTGCTGCTCACATCCAGAGTGGCAGTAAACTTTCCTGAACTGTCGAGTTCTCCCTGAACAAGATCTTCTTCCTCGCTTTCCCACTTCTGTGTTTTCGAATCCCAATGGCGCTCCTCGGTGCGGACGACACGCACTTTCCCGCGTGTCACCGGCTTGCCAAACAGGTAGTTGGCTGTGATTTCCGCCCGTGGCTGTTGTCCTGGCAGGTAGTACGTCTTGTCGGTTTCAGGGTGAACGGTAAACTCCGGCAATTCATACCGGCTGATGCGCACGGAGGCAGTCGCACTATTGTTGTTTCCCAGATCCGCAGTGATCTTGTAAGGACCAAGACTGGCCTTTTGTGGAATTTCCCAATCCGCCTGGGCAACTCCAAAACTCGAGGTCTTTACCTCCTGCTCAAACTCCGGATTGCGGTCATCATCTTCGACGGTAAACTTCATGGTCGCATCGGCCATAGCGTGATTGTCAGAACCGAGGGCAAGTATGCGCATGTGTAAGACCTGCCCGGGCTGGTAGATCGGTTTATCTGTAGATAAATTCAGGCGCAGCCTGTCGTCCAACTCCAGGTCTACAGACTCGGAATCGCGCCAGGAACCATGCCAGGCAGTTACTTCAACGGTTGGTTCATTTTCAGCGTCTGCGGGAATCTTGAGGCTCAGGAACGCATAACCTTGGGAATCGGTCCGCACCGGCTTCGAAGACACGCCTTCATCTGGGCCGTTGTTCTTCAGCCTGGCTTCCACATGAACACCTGATAATGCTTTGCCGGTGCGCGGGTCATCAACACGCACCTGCAAGCGGAGATTCGCCCCGCGCCTCGGATGTTTATTGCCGGAGATCAGGATTCGCGGAAGATTTGGAGTGATGCGGCCCAGTTGAACGATTCCTTCCTGTGGCGCGAAACTGTTCCCGGCCTGCGGCACAATTCGATAGCGCAGCCGATACCAATACAGATAGGAAAGCGGGCCGGATGGCAGAATTCCTTTGGGCCAGTCGATGGTCTGGGTCTGCGATCCGGGAGCAATGGAAATGTCCTTTTCAACCGTAGCCGAAATTGCTCCATCTTTCTGAAGAATTTCCAGACGGACATGCCCATCGAGAACTTTCTGTGCTCCGTTCACCAGCGGCAATGCCAGCCGCGGCCCCGGATCTACGAAGAACTGCATCTTCGCTTCCTGTACGCGAAGGACAGGCGCATGGTCGCCAGCCTCAAGACACAAAGCCGGAAGCGACAATAGCAATAGAACCCAAACTACGAATGAACGATCGACGCGCATGAAGCCTCCAAGGGGGAGGTTTTTATCAATCTGCACTCAAGAACGCGAAAATGAACAGAACTTGCGGAGAAAATTAGGGGAACCAAGACATCTGAAATACAGCACGGCCGGAAAACTCCACCGCAAAGGCCGCGAGGATAGCAACTGAAAGACGACATTGCAGGGTGGTAGCGTGAAAAGAAAGCCCGCCTGAAAATCCAAGCGGGCCCTCTTTTTGCCGGCAAGTGCAACTGAAACTTATTTTGTGTTTTCCATGGCCATCATGCTCTTGCGGAACTCGGGCACAATTACGGCCTGCTCCATGGTTGGCTCATAGAATCCGGCCAGTTTCTGCGCGGTGCGGCCAGCATCCTCCTTGTTTCCCATCTTTCCGTAAGCGATGGTCAACTGCTGTAACGAGAATGGATTCTGACTGTCTTCTTCCAACTGCGAAACCGCTTCTTCATATTTGCCCTGCGCTACGAGCATGGTCCCCGCAGCCCCATGATAGGAGAACTCGACTCTTCCGCCGGGGCTGTACTGTGAAAGTTCTTCAAGCTGCTTCAACATGGCGGTTGCCTGCTCCATCTCATGATTTTTAATGAGACGGGCCGTCCAGCTTCGCATGATCAGGGCGATCTCCTGCTCGTATGTAGCTTTGGGCATCTGATGTCCTTCGCTCAATGAGGCATCGGCTTTCTTCAGCAGATCAATGGCTTTGGCATGGTCCTTCTGGTACAGCGACATCATGCGATAGGCCTCGGCTTCCAATCCGCCCAAGTTCCTATCGTGGGCCAACCGGGCGGCCTCGCGAAAAGCCATATCGGCGGCGCTGAAATTACCTTCACGAACATAAGTGGCTGCCGATTGCATCATCCATTGCGTTGCCTGCGCCTTGTTTGGGGCCTTTTGAATCGCAACAGCATATTCAGCGCGTGCCCGTGGCTCATCACCCATCAGCGCGTAGGTATCACCCAAGCCAAGCTGTGATTCAATGAACCCTGGGTCGATCTTCAGCGAGGCCCGATAATGCGTGAGCGCCTCTTCGAGCCTGCCTGCCATTCTGGATATCTCGGCCAGTGAGTCCTGCGGGTTCGCTTCATTGGGCAACAAGTCCGCGTAGGTCTTCATGTCCGCAAAAGCCTTGTCGAAGTTCCCAGTGCGGGCGTAACAATAAGCAACCTGGTTCCAGGGATCGGCAAACTTAGGATCAAGCTGTATAGCGCGCTCAAAAAATGGGATGGCCCTGGGCGATTGTCTCTGGCCCTCAAGCCACAAACCAGTCAACCATGCCAAACGCTTATCTTGGGGAAACTCTGCAGCAGCTTCATTCATGGCCTGGATGGCGGGAATCCACTGGCCTTGGCTGGCTTTCCCAATCCACTCTATGATCAACTGCTCTTCACGGCCCACATTCTGCTGGGAAGCCATCGCTTTGTCGCGCTCGGAAAACTGCTCCAATGGATCACGAGAAAGCATAGCCAGCAATATGTGCGCCAGCGCGAATTGTGGGTCAGCCTGTACGGCTTTGCGCCATGACTGCAAGGCTGCATCCCAATGCAGCGTCTCCATCTTGGCCATTCCATCTTCAAAAGCGGCGCGCGCTTTGGCCGAGCGGGTAGTAACTTGCATTTCACTTTTGGGCTGCTGGGCACATGCCGATGCCAGCGAAACCAACAACAGGAACACCATCGAAATTCGAAAGTACACTCGAGACATCTCGGCCATCTTCTCCTTGGGCAGTTCACGCCCCACCAAACAGCGGTGGCAATCAGGACCACAACGCATTCGCAGGTTGCGCTGCGTAGTTAAACTTCAACGAAAGAGGCACGCAAGGTTACAGCAGTAACTTTCGCGCCTACCATTCGTATGCCAATTCCCTGCGCTCCGGCTTCACCTCTGAATTCGTTGCCCGATTCTTACGGAACGGAATGACTACAATCGCCTGTTCAATATAGGGCTCGTTGAACTTAGATAGCTTCTGTGCAACGCGCTCGGCTCCCTGCTTGTCGCCGGACTTTTGATACGCCTGTATGAGACGCTGCATGGAAAATGGGTTCTCATCTTCCTCTAAATGGGAGATTGCATCTTCGTACTTACCCTGGGCCAGCAGCATGGCCCCGGCGGCCCCATGATAATTGGACTGGACCACATCATCAGAATTCGAGTTGGCCAGACCTTCAAGCCGTTTCAAACTCGCGGATGCGACTTCTGTGTTGCCATCCTGGCCCGCCCGCTCGGTGCGTGTTCGAAGCACGGCTGACATCTCCTGATCGAGCACTCCCTGGGGAACTCTGTGTTTTTCATTGAGAGCCGCTTCGGCTTTTTGCAGCAGGTCCATAGCGGTGGCGCTGTCCTTCTGATAAAGCGCCATGCTGCGATAGGCCTCGGCTTCAATATTTCCAAAATCATTGGTGTGGGCCTGCTGGGCAACCGACTGGAAGGCGATATCGGCGCCACTTAAATTGCCTTCGCGGACGTAGGTAGCGGCGGACTGCAACGCCCAGAGACTGGCCTGCACCTTGGTGCCTTTTTGAACCGCGATGGCATATTCGGCCCGGGCCTTTGGCTCATCTCCCATTAAGGCGTATGTATCTCCCAGACCAAGCTGGGATTCGTTGAAAGTGGGATCGATTTTGAGCGAGGCGCGATAGTGCAACAGTGCATCTTCGTATCGGCCCGCCAGGCGCGAGATCTCGGCGAAGGTATCCTGCGGGTTGGCTTCGTTGGGAAGCAGTTCCGTATATCTCTTGATTCGCTCGAAGGCCTTTTCGAATTGTCCGGTCCTGGCGTAACAGTAGGCCAGCTCATTCCAGGGATCGGCGAACTGTGGATCGATGCGGATAGCGCGCTCAAACAGAGGAATGGCCTTGGCCGATTGCCTTTGCGTTACAAGCAACCACCAGCCGGACAACCAGGCTAGATGTTTGTCCTGAGGATATTTCTCCAGCGCCTCATTCATGGCCTGGATGGCCGGCAGCCATTGGCTCTGGCTGGCATTGGCCAGCCAATCGATAATCAATTGCTCTTCCGGACTGGCAGACTGCTTGGTTGCCAGGGCTTTCTCCCGTTCGGAAACTTGCTCGGCAGGGTCTTGCGTAAAGAAAGTAATCAGGATGTGGGCCAGAGCGAATTTTGGATCGGCCTGGACCGCCTTGCGCCAATCCTGCAAACCGGCCTGCTCATGCAAGGCCTCAATTTTGCTCAACCCCTCTTTAAACAACGCGCGAGCCGGCGCTGACTTGGTGGAAACCTGCATGTCGCTCTTCTGTTCGCCGTAAGCGAATGGCAAACACAGGAGAAACACGAAGATCATAGATATGCGGGAATATGTTCGATACATTGACAACCTTCTCTTTGGCTTACTCCGACAATACCAGCCGGCTTCTCTTTGTTTTTCCGGCTGATCGTGGAATTCAAGCTGGAAGAGTGGGCCCCTCTTCACTGTATGAGCAAAGTTTAAACTCAAATGAAATAACCACAACGTTACAGCAGTAACAACGAGGGGGATTCTCGGCCCAGAGCATTCGTACAGGGCAAATGCCTCCATACCGCCGCACTTATTCGCGGCAAATTCGTGTTCATTCGTGGTTGAGGAATCTTCTAAAGCTGCTTGTATCCGGTAATTTTTTCATCGGTACCTTAAGTCATGTCCTTCCGCGTAAGCTGCTGATTCTGAACAGCTTCATTCAACAACCCTGGTTGGCATACTATTTGCGATCAAGATATGTGCGAGGTGATTTTATGAAGACCCTTATGTTTCTTTCCGTATTGCTGGCCGGAATAGTGGTGCAGGCCAAAGACTTGAAGTCTTACGAAACCGGAGTACTCAAAGAGATGACTTCAGTCGAGTGTGGCTATGAGCAGAAGAGTGGCAACACTTTTGTAGGCGAAGTGCTCGGCACGGACGGCGCCCATACCAAAACTCGCCAAACTCTCTGCCACGAGTATGTAGTCAAGACGGACCACATGTTGTATCGCATCCGTCCACGAGACCAGAAGCACCCGGCGCTTCTGCCCGTTGGCGAGAAGGCCCACTTCCGGATGAAGAAAGATCTCATGGTCCTGCGCGTGCCCGAGGGCGATGACAAAGAGCGTGACTACGATGTTGTGTCCATGGTGCCGGTGGACAAGGATGGATCTACGGCCGTGGCCCAGTCGAAGAAATAGTTTTGATCGGGTGATCGAGGGTGACCGAACAACCATCGAATCTATTCAGGGCGGGACAAACCCGCCCTGTTTTCCTTCTGCGCTCTATTTTAGTTTAGAGCTAAGTACTGATGACTTCAGATAGCTGCCCTCCACACTCCCGGTTCGACTATCGCCTAAATGTTTGCTTTGCCAGAAGGTAATGACTCTTTGGGGAAGGCTTTTCCGCTTCCGGCAAGAACCTCAAAGTGATGAGGTTTCTCGAACAACTATTGTTGGACTCGTTGGCAAAGGTTTGAATTGTATAAACAGGAGATCTCGGTTTTTCCTGGTTGTCTACTAGTCGTGCAAAATAATATTGATGAGTGTTTTTAGGCTGGAATGTGAGCACTACCTGCAATCCCTTCTCCATTGGGACATGCCTATCAACACCTGCACCCCAGACTTGGAGAACCAGCCCCGAAGCCTGCAGGTCCTGCCGGTTGCCGTGCGAGTCTACCATCCGTGCCTCAACTCCCAGCCAATTGCACGGACGCTTGGCACTATACGCTGGCTTTTCCTCGTACAACTTGTATCGCGTGCCAGACCGGTCGGGTAATCCTTCCAGAGCTTTCTCCGGACTCCAGAGACAAACGGGGTGGGGCGATACAGTGCTCAGCATCTCCGGCGCATGGCTGAACGGCCGAGATTCCCGCTTTTCTTCGTGGTCGCGAATCATCTTGAACAGCTTGCCGGCTTCCTCTTGTGCGTTGGGGGACTCGTGGATCGGCGGCTTGGCCTTAAGGTCGCTAGCCTCGGCGCATAAATGGGCCTCGGCCAAGTCCCAGAGAACGTCATCAAAATAGGCATGGTTTGGAATCTGGTCTTCATTCAATACCTCAAGCGCTTCGTGCGGTCTGCCTTCTCCCAAAAGTACTTCAAGCAGAGTAGCTGCGGGGATCAAGTGGGCCGTGGTGCCGGTAGTTCCAGTCATTGCGTTTGCCCTGCGGGCAAAATCTTCGGCTTGGTGCGCGACAGAGGCCGAAGGCGGATTTTGAAGAAGTCTCAGACGCCAGTCCCAAAATGCGTTGGCGTAGTCATTCATCGCCTCTATATTGGCAGGATCCAAATCGATGGCCTTCTTGTACTCATCAATCGCTTCCTTGTATTTTTCCGGACTGTTTTGGTCACTTGCTTTTCCCCATAAACGATCGCCGCGTTTTATGTGCATGTAGGCATCTGCGTCCAGATCGTGCATTGCGTGGCTATTACCTGCCAACCAGCTATCGACTGCGAAATAGCACCTTGCTTCCCAATCTTCTGGCAGGATCGCCAATGCCTTCTGGTAATACTTGAGGGCATATTGGGTGTAAGGGCCTAATTGGTGGGGAGGCCGGGCATCGTCACAACTCCAGTCAATGTGCTTTTGCTCTTGATTCACTGGAGGAGGGGGAAAGTTATTACCAGCCAAGACCAATGTGCCGTCAAGGATTTTGCCGATTTGATTCAGTGCGGAGGCACGGGCGGCTTTGATCTGTCCATCAGCGCTAAGAAGAGACGGGAGTTTCGAATACAGATATTCAGCCCGCTTACAGTAGAAGAAAGCAGCGTAAGACGGAAACACTGAGTCGGCATACTTCGCTCTAGCAGATCGTGAGCTGGGCCGGTCCTGGCATGGGTCTTCGGTCGAGCTTTGAGATTCGTCCTCTTGCTGGCTCATGATGCTCTGGCAAAGGCCCGCATAGGCAGCCGCACGGTCAGAGACAGACGCCTCTCCGTCTAGTTCCTGGATGACTCGTCGCCATAGCCTTTTGGCTTCATTTTGATGGCCACGTTTTTGACATTGTGAACTGGTGGTATCGGTCTCCTTTAGCGTGTTCCCTGGACCGGTTTCAGTGTTGCTTGCCACTCCCGTAGCTAGCTCATGGTTCGAATCGCTGCTGCTTGAGACCGCAGGTGGCGGATAGTAGTAATAGTGGTCAAAATCGGAAAGTGTGCTGGCCAGGGCGATATGACCGGCCACAAAATCTGGGTAGGAATGCAAACTTTCGCGGTAGGCAGCCACTGCTGCACCTGGCTGTCCGTCCGCATTCAACGCCCTTCCTAACCGGTATTGCGCCAGTGCGAACGCTGGGTCCTCACACACTGCCTCGCGAAATTTGATGATGCTCCTGTTCAGGGCATTGTAATCCGTTGTCAATTCAAAGTTGTTCCATGCCACCATACCATCGTGAAATGGTTTAAGGGCCCTCCAAGAGGATGTCCCCCCTCGTTGGATCAGCATCGGATCGGAGCTGACGATTTGATAGGCGAGCATGTCCGCCAACTGGAGTTCTTCGGAAAGGGTCTCGGGTTGCTGGTCGCTGTTACTGCAGCCACTGGCTCTTGCGTTGCCCGACGGCTCGAGCTCGCTCGATGCCCGCCACGTTTGCCCATTCGATGAACTGGCCAGCAAGACGTATTTGTTGCCTTTGGCCTGGATGCTGCCATGGATGGTGCGAATACCGAGCAGGTTACGCATGGGCCCCTGGATGGGCGCCGTTAAGAACTCCAAGGAAAGCGATCCAGTCATTCCAGGTATGCTTAAACTGCTGCTCTTGGCCGCAGTTTCCAATCCATCGCTTTCTTCACTTGTGGCCGACACCCAGGCCACTCTCCTTTTGTCTCCGCGATCATCAGTACGGGAATCTCCTTTGGGAGAAACTGCTACCAGAACGTCGGGGCGAAGCTCCTGCCCTATCAGGGCCAGCGTGTTGGCAACACGGTCTGCTAACTCATGTTCAAGGTATTTGTTCTTCTCTTTGTCCCGATCGTTATTGTTCTTATCAGGACTTTCTTTTTCCGAATTGTCCTGGTTTGGCAAGCCTGTGATGTTGAACGAGTGGACGATGGTCTTGCCCGCGTATGGAATCTCGGCAGCGGCAATCAGCACCGCTATCGCCACTATAAGCCTGACAATAAGTGCCACCCAGGTTGTGACTGTAACTACTTTCTTACATAGGTTTCCGGCGCTTGAGCTAAATTTGCGCATACCTCCATCGGCCTTCCACAACCGCTCTATGACCGTCTCCGCTTTTTTGCGCACTGTGCGACGAAAGTCCACAATCTTTGCACAAGCAATCATTTCCAGCAGGAGGATCCAAAAAAAGATGAGGGCTGCCAGGTCCCAGGCGGGATCAAGCAGGATAAAGTGAGTCAGATCAGCCAGACTCAAGCCGATGAACAACAGGGCAATTCCAGCCATCGCATCCCCACGACGACCCTTCGGACTCAGCAAAGGTAGTCTGAATGATCCTTTACGTAGCTGAATCAGCACCCAACCAGCAAATACTACAATCCAAACGGCCCAAAGCATCCACGGCGGCAAGATCCGGGAAAGTTGGGATCCAGGACGAAATGTCCAGAACCAGGCGCTGACCAGCCCCACACATCCAGCCAACCCGACAATCACGATTTGCAGGCGTCGGCTACGTTGGTGGTCCTCTATTTTCGACCGCATCAAGACAAGCGGGCTGAGCACCATAAATAACGGCACGCCTACGCACACTATGACCTTCCAAAGTATTTCAGAACTCGGGTCACCGTACCGAAAGCCACCCTGGGTGCGGGAAACCGGCAGGAACCCGATACCAGTAACAAAGAACGTCGCCCATAAAATGCGCCCCAGTCGACTCAACACGCCGATGGTCGTGGCTACCCACTGGCTGAGGCAGACTACCAGCCACACCAGGAGAGGAGGCCACCACATGTCGTAAAAACGAATGCAAAATGGAGTTGGATCAAAAGGATTCAGGTTCCGAAATATATACGTGGCCGCTAAGCCGATAGCCAATCCCAGCAGCGGCACTCTGACTGGATGGCTTGGCAACTTTTTGACCTGGCGCGCGATTTGCCAGATGATTCCACTGGCGATAGCTGCTCCTATCAAGAGCAGGCAGGCCCATCCTCGCGCTGCGGTGCCTTGCACCATTAGCACGCCGTACTCCGGACTGGCGATAAGAGCGCCCGCCCGAAAAAGGAAGAAGGCGATCAGGCCTCCAGTAGCCAAGAACAAGTTTAGTATCCCGGCCAGCACCGTATACTTTGTTTTTTTTACACGTGAGAAGAAAGAGATACCCTGCAAGCTGACCAGGAAAATCGCGGTGAGGACCAGTGTCGTAGACATCCACGTCATGTCCGCCTCCATTGACTGACCGAATCAGAGGCCAATCTATCCCTAGTCTTGCGGCGCAGTGTCTGTCGAGTTGTAACCTCGAAAAGGGTCTTTGTGAGGATCTATTGAGAGCAGGACTACCCACCACAGACTCTTGCCACTCATTGAGCTTCTGATACTGAATAGTGATACTGGCCCTTCATCCGTTACAAAAATCTTCCCAATTCGCCAAGCAATCCATCTTGAAGGCGCAAATGTTGCGAGGCTGAAGTCCGCGGATAGTGGCTGGCCAGGTTTCCCTGCAATAGGGACGAATCCTGTTCGATCTCAACAAGTTAGTTGGAGGTTCAATAAATCCTTGTATAGATTCTAACGCTTGAGTTCTTTGGGAAAACCAGTTTTACAAAGATCAAATGCCCATCAACATTTGAATGATTCTGCGCCAAGATTTTGCACTTGCTTTGATCAGTACTGGTCAGTCAAATCAGCGTCATCGGCGGCAAGATTTGATGTTTCTAATTTCCCTTGAGGATGTATCCCTGCTGAAGCGGCAACTTTCCTTCTATTTTAATCACATTGACCCGGTTGGTAATGGAGTACACATCCACCAGGCCAATGGCTCCCGGGGTGGTTGCTACCAAGGTCAGCAACTCCTCTTCTGAGCTCGCCACTACGATTGCGCCCTTGTGCGCCGCGATCAAAGTTTTGAGTTCCTCCGGTTGCATCTTGTAGAGCTTCTGCAGGGCAGTCTGCATTTCCGGCGTGGAGAGGTCCCGTAATATGACCGTCACATTTTTTCCGTCCGGCCACTTGCGGCTCTCGCCTTTCAGGATTTTGATCAGGTCAGGGATTGTGATGTCCGCAGTGGTATTGGCCTTGTCCACGACCACAGCCACCTGCTTGGCCTCACACACTGCCCCCAAAACCAGCAGCACCATAAGAAGATACAAATGTCGCTTGCGAGAGACCATAAGTATGAGAAGAATTTAAGGCTAAAATATACAGCAAACAAGGTTACAGAGGTAATTTTTGATCTGGAGGCGGTTCATCTGGAGATCCACAGCTAGCCGGGACAGGTCCGGTGATCGGGAGATTGCAAGATTTGGTGCGTGAGCAAACAAGATTTGGTAAGTGAGTAAATTGGTTGGTATTATCCCTTGACACTAGGTATATATGTCCAGTAGATATGTGGCGTACAATCCTGAAATTTCGGCTGGCGCAGATATTGCTGCTGGTATTTTGGCTGTGATCAATGCTTTGGCAGTATTCTGGGACACGGCAGTAGCTCAGCAGGTAGAGCACTGGGGTGGAATCCCGGAGGCCGGCGGTTCTAGTCTGCTCCCGCTGTGTCTCCAGAACAAACATGACACAACTAAAATACATTATCGCTTTATGCCTGATGGTTGCCGGCGTTTTCACGCTAATCTGTGCTGGCATCTTCTTTCTCCACCTGTCAAGCACAGCGGACCAACTTAAACAAACTGCTAAAGATGCCGATACAGTGTTTCTCGCACTGAAAGATACAGCAACAGAAAGCAATGGAGCGATTCAAGACGGGCGTCAGCAAGTGGCAGACTTGGGCCGCGTGATGGGTAAAATATGGCTTCATTTGGACAAGGTTGCAGGAGAAGCGCAGAGAGAGCAGAAACAGTATTACGCAGAGATTTCCCAGAAAACATCTGAAGTCTTGGATAGCGCAAGCCAGGCCATCAAAGGTTTGAATACCACGCAAGAGAAAATCGGCAATGACTTGCATTCGAGCACAGAACATTTGAATACTGCCCTTGACGGAATCCCACCACTATTAACTCAGACAGATAAAACAATGGCCTCAGCTAAACTTGCTATCGATTCCTTGAATACGACTGTGAGTGATCCAGCAATCAAAACGAGCCTTCAGAACATTTCAGTAACAACCGAGAATGCGGCTAAATCTTCAACAGATATACAAGCAGCAATTCACCGTTGGACGAAACCGGCGAGTGTCTTAAAGTCTTTGGCGACGAATTTGCTTGGAATCGGAGTGAGAGCAAGAGCCTTCTTTTAGATGGAACGCAAGCCGGTAATGTGTGATTTGTTCTGTGTCTGTTACGGAAAGACATTTAAGGAAATGTCCACCAAGTTCTTCCCGTTTTCCAATTACGTAATTACCCATTGACTCAATTACCAATCCCCATCATGCTGACGTTTACCCAGGTCTATGCGATTATCGTCGTCGGGGCAGTCACGCCCTGCACTCGTCTCTGTCCGAGGAAGGACTTGTGAAAGTCGCCGCATATCAGCCTCCGCTATTTGCCGCTGGCTCCATGGACGCGCTCGGCCTCATACGGACGCGAGTCAAGTGGTGTGAGGCGGAGGGCATCACAATTCTCTGTTGCCCGGAGGCCATCCTGGGAGGTCTGGCAGACTACAGTGGACATCCCACCCAGTTCGCCATCTCCGCTGATGCTCGTCAACTCGACGCCGCACTTGCGCCCCTGGCAAGCAACACCGTCACGACCATCATTGGATTCACAGAGCTGGCGAATAGGGGCCAACTCTACAACTCTGCAGCGGTCTTTCAGCGAGGGTCGGTCGCCGGCTTGTATCGCAAGCTGTATCCAGCCATCCATCGATCGGTCTATGAGGCTGGCAGCAAGGTTCCAGTCTTCCAGGTTGGAGAGCTGACATTCGGTATCGTTATCTGCAACGACTCCAACTATTTCGAGCCGGCGAGACTCATGGCCGCTCGCGGCGCGACGGCCCTCTTCATGCCCACAAATAACGGTCTACCTCCGGCTAGGGCCAGCGCGGAGCTTGTGGCCCAGGCGAGGAACGTTGATATTGCCAGGGCGGTCGAGAATAGCATGTGGGTCATCCGCGCCGACGTTGCAGGCTGCACTGATGAGTTAGTGTCCTACGGATCATCGGGGATCGTTGATCCGGACGGGATGGTGGTGCAATCAGCGCGACAACTGGACGAGGATCTAATCATCGCAGAAATTGACACCGCGCCGTGTCAATCCCGGCGCGAATGAGCGCAGCAGAACCGCAACCAAACCTTACCGCGGATCTGCGCGGATGTATGCAGATTAGTTACGATATGTTTGCCAAAAAATGCTCAGCATAGGCAACCAGTCCCCGAAAGGGGCTGAGAATCTTCGCGCAGAGCAAGATTTCCACGAATAGTAATACAGCACGACAAGCCGCGACCAACAAACACTGATAACGCTGATTTAGACTGATCAACGCTGATCAAAACCAACTTAGCTCTTGCTTACTACAGGTGAGTTTGCAGCCTCGGCCAGCCGCTTGATGCCGTTCAGCACGGTGTCATCGCCATCCAGCGAGTCCTTATACCTCTGCGGGCCTTCAGCAACCTTGGCAAAATCGCCTTGCGTGAGTTCGAGGACTGAGCCGTGGCCGTTTTGTCCTGTGAGAAGGTAGGTCATGGTGAGATAGTTTTCCGGGACGTCCGGGACCGCCGAGTTTGGATCGATCACGGTAAACACCAGGCGATGAGGCGGATCGATGGCAACGACATGACCTTTCACATAGAGCCGGCCGTCGGTTACGCCTTTCCATAACAGCGGCGAACCGGGCTTCCAATCTGTCTCGGTATAACAATTGAACATATATTGTTGAATGAATTCATTGTCGGTAAGGACCTTCCATAGTGTTTCTACCGGGGCATCAATTTCGATCTTCTTGCGGATCAAGAGTTCGCTCATGTGGTTTTTTCTCCTCACGTACAATGTAGGCAAGAAGCCGCGCTCATGATTGGAAAAACACGCCAGAAGCCTGCCGAGGTTGAAGAATATTTTGATCCTGAGGTTGGCAAGGCCCGGGGAATTCTTAGCCGCCATCCGCCGGTGGAAGGGAAATTCAGGCATTCGCGGCGGAGCCCTGCGGCTGGCCTGACCTGCTGGATCGACCACTACTGGATGGTAAGCTGGGACCTTCGCGGCCACGGGCCGTATCGGCCGCAGACCCTGCCTCATCCTAATTTCCAAGTCGTGTTTGAAAAGGACCATTCGCTGGTCAGCGGCGTCTCTACCAGCCTGTTCACGCGCACCCTGGAAGGCAAGTCCCATGTCTTTGGAGTCAAGTTCTGCGCTGGAGCATTCCGCCCTTTCCTGCATGCTTCGGCCTCTTCTCTTGTCAATCGCACAATTGCAGTGAACCAAATCTTCGAGAAAGAGGTGGACGAACTGGAGGCAGTGCTGGTTTCACCCGACAAAGAAGAAGACCAGATGATTGAAGCAGCGAATGCATTCTTTCTTCCCCGCGTGCCCGCAGTTCCCGATGAGACGATTGTCCTGGCGGGACAGCTTGTCGATCGTATTCTTCAGGACCGCGCCATCAAGACCGTGGACGACCTCGTCAATAAGACCGGCATCGGCAAACGGACGCTGCAACGGACCTTCAATGAATATGTCGGCGTGAATCCTAAGTGGGTGATTCGCCGTTATCGGTTACACGAGCTTATTGAGCGAATCCATTCCGAATCCAGCAAGCCCATGGATTGGGCGCAGTTCGCCCTGGAGCTTGGATACTTCGATCAAGCCCACCTGATCAACGATTTTCGTTCCATCGTGGGCTATTCACCAGTCCAGTACCAGAAACGCTCTGGAAAAAATTCGTGAGCAAGATACTTTGAAATCGTGCTTTTTCGCGCAAATTTTCCGCAGCGGCGAAGCAAGGCTTGGATCAGTTCCGGCCCCTGATTCCGGCATTCTTCTATTCCGTCGCTCCCGTGCTTTATTAGCGATTGCAAAGCTCTTTCTGACTCAAAATATCCTTGCAGTATCCTTGGAGTATCTGCAGGGGGTGGGGATATCAGTAGGGTATTAATGAATTGGTAATTTTCAGTTGGAAACCTCTAATCTGCTGGCAGCTCTGGTTTTTTATCATGCTTTTGGCGGAGATGGAGCTAGTGAAATAAAGGCCACGAAAGTTAGAGTCATCGCGGATGACGTTAGGTTCTCTACCCCTCCATTGTAAAAGGATTCCTCCCCCAGAGCGGAGAAAAATTCACCCCCAAATTCTCCTCTGTCCGCGTAACATCTGCGCAAATCAGCGGCATACTTTTTGTTGCGGCTCGGTTGCGTTGTGTTCGGAGGTGTTGGTTTATCAGCGTTCATCAGTTCAGTCTAATCAGCATCATCGGTGGTAAGCTTTTGATGTTCCCCTGTGTATTTGCTCCTATTTCGGTGATGCGGGCGCTGGAGCAGCCGGTTTAGCGAACCTCGAATCGTCAATGGGAACATTCTGCTGCACCTGGTCTACCTGAATGGTAAAACGGCCTAGCGGACGCGCAATGGTCCAGCGGAAGGGGATCTTCACTCCGCCTTCATCGCGATAGTCGGCATAGTTGACCTCAGCAGGGTTGCGGCCCAGGGGCGTATCGGTATAGCGGACGGTGCGCACCAGGAGCCCTGATTGCTGGTCAAAAAAGAACCGCACCGGCGGCTGACCCTGCTTTGTTCCGATCACCTGGATTACGTCGCGGCCATCGATCTTGTCCGAGGGACGCACCCTAAGCTGGGTGAAGGCTTTCTTGATTTCAAGAGGAAGGTAAAAGTTGGCGTCAAAGCTGGCCGCTTCATTTTCTGATGCGTTCATGTCGCGCGGGGGCCGTCCTCCGGGATTTCCTAGCCATCCAGCATGGCCGTCGTAAGCGGTAATGACATCACCATTTGGCGTGTGCATGGTGCTGATCCGCTTGTTAGGGGCCTTGGCCAGGATGTCGATCGGGGCCTTTCCGCGGCCGAAATCAATCACGCCTTTTTCTGAACGAGTGGTAACTTTCTGCAGTGCATCTGCGCCGCCAACAGCCTGGATATATTTATCGATGATCTGCTCGGCGGTGATCGCGGGCGCCGCATTGGCGTCGGGCGGTTTAGGAGCTTCGGCGCGCTTAGGCTCTTCGTCGGGGATGATGGGCGTGCCCACCGGATCATGCGCGCCGCGATGGCAGGAGTAGCATGTCACTGTGCGCTCGCCCTCGAAATGGTTCTTGTTGATGGCGAATTGCATCTCGATCATCTTGCGGGCCGTCTGCTTGGGCTTTTTGTCGTCTTTTTCCAAGGCCCCCTGGACATGGCAGAACTCGCACTCCACCCCCAATGCGTTGCTGACAAATTGCATCGTTGGAATTATCTGGTCGGAGGGCGTCCCTTTCAGCACTTGGATGTTCTTATAGACCTGTTCCGCAGGTTTAGACGCAGATGCGTCTCCGCCCTGCGCGCTTCTTGCGATGATGGCCAAATCCATGGCACCGGCAAGCACCATACCGGCGAAGACCGCTCTTATCCACTTCCTGTTCATAAAGGTTTCCTTCAGCCTGAAAATGAGAACCTGAAAGTGTAGCAAAATAAGAACTTTTAACCACAACTGCAAGCCGCAACCAAAAAGCTACTCACGCCCTTCGGCTGCGCTCAGGGTAAACTTCGGTCGCAAAGAGCACTGAGGAAAACCAAATCTCACCACGGAGGCGCGGAGACACTGAGAAAAGCGAAACCGAAATTTAAAAACGTTCCTGACTCCTTCGCGTCCTGGCAAGAGATCCGATGATCCATGAAGCGAACTGCCAATAAGTTTACTTTCAATACAGGCTGCGCAGATAACCCCTGGAGCGCCAATTCAGCGCACCCCAGGGGTTATAAGTCTTTCTTAGGCCAATCGTTTTGCTTATTTGTTTTTGTAGTTGAACGTCACCTTGGTTTCTTCGTCCAGCACGAGTGGTCGAACAAAGCGGTATGAATTGCCGGCCCTGGGCACATCGATCCGCACTGGCAGGACGCCTGCAACCTTCCGCTGGAGATTCATAACGTTCGATGAGGCATTTGTCTGGAGCGCCTGCGCACTTTTTGACTTGTCACGTTCCTTGTGACGATCATCGGACCTCGGATTGAGGCCTTCAATTATCGGCGCCTCGGCTGTTACCTCTACTGTAGTATTTGCTTCTCCTACATTCAGTTTCACATCGTCTTCCAAGGGGCGGGTCGAATCGAGATCGCGGGTGCTTGCAGCTTTTTTGAAGCCTTGCTTGTCCACCTCAATCTTGACTCTTCCCGCTGGCATGCCTGCGATGGCCCAGCGGCCGGATGAGTCCGTGGTTGTCGTTCTCTGGGATCCATTGTCTAAGTTCGTCGCACGTACCTGGGCGCCGGCGATCACAGCACCCTGCGGATCGGTGACAAACCCGCCTAGCTGTCCAGGAAGCAATGGACCGGCGCTAGGGGTGCCGAATGAACCGCCGTTCGTATTCACGAACTGGGGCCCGGAAAACGTATTGACAGGCTGCGCGTCCGAAACGAAATAGGCGAGATGGTCAAGTCCCTCCGTGGCATCTTGAAATGACATTGGCAGCAGATTGGTTGCGATGGCGTCTCCGCCAAAGTCCTTCACTTTATACTGCTCAGGCAGGAATACCTCCCATTGCAGGAAGCTGATAGGAACATCCATCTTGGGCAAGGAGAGTTCCGAGTCTCCTTTTTTTGCAAATGGTGCGCCGGAGTGCATAAAAACAAAGGTGACTGCGTAGGAGTCCGTTGGGCGGAAACCGGGCCGCAACAACGGTACGCGATTGCCGTCAGGGCCTTCCACAGGTTTGACCTTCTCCCCGGCCACATCGGCGGAGAGAATACTCGCTCCAGCCGGCAGCTCGACCTTCAAGAACGGCTGGGCCTGGTTCTTGATGGTCAGTTTTACTTCGGTGAGTGATCTGCCTTCCGACGTAACCAGCGTGGTTACGACAGCGCGTTCGGCCACTGCCGCCAGTACGCTGCTGTCCGGAAAGCGGAGCCATTCCAAGGCCAAGGTCGGCGGCTCGGTCGGTTGGCGGTGATAACGGAACGCCGCCTGAAGCGGAAAGCGCGCCAGCGAGCGCAGGTAAGGATTGGTCTCCTTCAGGTCCATGCGCTTGAGGCTCCCGCCTTCCTTGGCCGTAAGCTCCATGGTTCCAGCACCCTCTACCAGGACTTCACCGGTCTCTCTTTGGGCCTCTTTGAAGCTAAGGAAGGGAGCATCGGCTTTGGCGGTATCGATGGATTTTTCCATGGAGATCAGGAATTGGTGATTGCGCAGTGCCGGTGCGCTGACCTTCAAAATCAAGACACCGGATTGCAACTCGCTCGATTCCAGCGATGCGCCTGTAACTCCTGTGAGTTCATATCCTGCTGGGACCTCAACAACAAATTGCGCAGGATCGCCTTGCACCACGGAAATGTCGGCCAGCGCGGCGATTCTAAGGTCCGCTTCGCTTACCGAAACAAGCGTCTTCACCTCAGAGAGAAAGCGCGCTTCGCGAGGCGCCACCGGGGCTGCGATCTCGCGGGTCGCCCACCAGATAGTGACAGGCTGCCCCGGCGCCAAGGTCGCTTCTATGGTCGTTTGCCCGTGGTCTGAGTTTCGTTCGGTAATCAGGCCGGGATTGATTCTTACATTCGTATGGTCACCGGGGATCGCCAATGAGAGGCGCACGCTGCCTGCCGGTGGGACGGGTAAACTGAAAGATGCACGGCCAGCTTCGATACCCAATCGCACCCCGGTGTCGAGTGTCACCGAGAATTCGGCGGCTCCTGGCAGGACAGCGGTATGCGTCCCGTTTTCCTGTTCCAGCGGCAACGCCTTGCCATCCTGGTGCGCGTCAAGCACGGTCATGCCGGTTGTAAGAGGGACCTTGGTCGGGCCTTTGGCGAATACCTCTCCTTGGAATTGGACCGTTCCCAGCACCGATTCGTTGTTGACCTTGAGCTTCAGATCTGCGCGTTTGATCGCGTAGGGTATCGGGGGCATCTCAGGCTTCTTGGCAGGCTTGGTTGCCAGTTCGACCAGTCGCGTGTATTCACCAAGCGTCAGCGTGACTTCTCCCGAATTGGGAAGAGGAAGTTCGTTTTTGTCCGTTTTGTCCATCGCCAGCAGATTGACGGACAGGACCAACATCAGAGCAAGCAGTTTCTTTTTCATCTTGAGCCTCCTTTTTTGTCGCGCTGGTAGGTAAGTTCGGCGGCTGGGGCCTGATTTTCGCCGGTAAGTTCTGAAACAAGAAATATCGATGGACCAAAAGCCGGAAATGAGACCCGGATGGGCAGAATCCCTGCGGCCTTTCCAGCCTGGGTACGGGCACGAAACTTTTCTACGAGGGTCTGGGTGGCTTGGTCCTTGGCATCGTTGTTATTTTGTCCATCAACCTGTTGGTCGTTATTGCGCCCGCGCAGCCCATTGGTAGCAAAAGCTCCAGGATTCAGCGCGACCGAAGAAGGGGCCTCGTAGGGTTCAATCCTGAATGGGCCTGGTTCAGTCGCTACCTTGAACAAGGGTGGATGGTAGAGCACCAAGCCGGTGCGCGATACAGGAAGATCGAGCGCCGGCAGGGAGAACTTGGTCCTGCCTTTCTCGTCCCACTTGGCCTCCCGGCTCAAATAAATAATTTCGACGGCGAACACCGGCGCTTCTTCACCGGCACGCGCCTTCTCCAGCGGCAGCAGCAAGCTGCCATCGGATGCCTGGCCCGGCCGGATCGGTCTGCCCGCCAGCGAGGCGCTCCAGATGGTGGCGCCCGCAGGCAACGTGACCTTGAGGAAATTCCTTTGGTTGTTTCGGACCGTGTACTGGGCCTCGACCAGCACTTTGCCTTCATTGCTCATCAAGACCATGTAGCGCGCTTCCTCCACATTGGCCATGAGAACAGCCTGCTGGGTATATCGCGCCACATTGACGGCCAGCGACCTGGCAGTCTTTGCGTCACCGGAGCGAAAGCGAAAAGCAACCATCGAAGGCGACTGGCGGCTCGATACCATCTCGCCCAGGTCGGTTGCATCTGCGCTTTCCAGCCCTTGCGGCTTGAAGTCCTTGATCTCGCCGGCCCCAAGCACCTCTACCGCCACTCCGCCTGTGTCGCGCTCGGTGTTCAGAAGACGGAGCAGAGGAATATCGATTTTTCCATCCCGTGGGAGGCGGGTCTCGCCGGTGATGACAAACCTGGCGGTCTGCTCAACCGGTTCCAGGAAGATCACCGTTAGTTCGCCGGTCTTCACTTCCCAATCCGAAACCATGGCGCCTAGCACCTGGTTGATAGTGACCTTGTCCGGGACCTGGATCTTTACCTCGTGCGCCGCTCCTTGAGTTATTTCCATGTTGACTTCGGCGTAGACCGACGTTGAGTCTTCGCCAAGGCCTAGCAACTGCGTCAGTGATCCACGCAGCCGTAAAGGCAGAGTGACCCGATGGTCCTCGGTCTTTCTCCGCCATGCAAAAGTAAGTGATTCGTTTCCGCGAGCATACGCCAACCATTTACTTTCCGCGCCGGACTCTGATTTCTCCGACAGGAAGCCTCCCGTGAGCTTTACGTCCACTCCTTGGCGGGGTAGTTGGACCGATGCGCGCGTGACCCCGGACGCAGTGGAAGGCAGAGAGATGCTTTCCTCACCGGCGGCGAATGCGACCGGCAGAGCTATATCCAGCAGGAGCACCGCGCGGCCGGGATGGGAAAGAACTGCTGATAGCTGCCCGCCGCCCTTTCCGGCCGGGCCAGAAACCAACGAAACCAGCTTGCCGTCGAGTCTTGCCTCGCGGACCAACAGGCCCCAGGGAATGGGAACACGTACCCAGCCATCTTTCAGAACATCCACGGTAAGGCTGGCACGGCCGGCGGCAATGTCGCCATTGATTCGCAAATCGTAGTCAACACGAGTCAGGGTTGCGTCGACTGGCGGTGGTTCTGGATCGCGCGCAACCGGAAAGGCTTTGGCGTGAAGGGTCCGATATTCCTCTACAGGTATCACGACCCATCCGGACGAATTGGATGGCTGCTGTGCAAAAGATTCAGTCGCCGCCAGCAAAAGAGCAGCCATGAAAGCAAAGAAAACCGCCAGCCCGCGTCTTTGGCGCAGCGATAAAGTCGAACCCTTGGAACTTCTCATAGATGATCCCCCTCATTTTTGGAAATACGATGGCATGTCATATCTGCGTGACCACCACAGGTTTTCAACGGTCGTCCGGGGGTAGTTAGGTACTGTTGCCGCAAGCGGGGCTTTTCATCGCGCCATCCTGTATTTGAAGATGACTCGATGGCCCTGGTCCCGCAGTGATCTCTGCTACATAGAACGAGTCTCTAACTTTTCTTGCAGACTTTTTTTGTTTTAATCTTTAAATATCTTTGAATGGATTGGGACGAAGCTCGTCGCCTTCATACAATTATTGATATTGTTGGTTTGGAAATAGTCTTATCTTTGATGGAATTGCCTACCATATTTTGTATCTTGCATCAGTGAACAAGCTGTTCGGCGGAGAAACGTTTCATGACGATAAAAGATCAAGTGGCGGTCGTAACAGGTGGCGGAAGAGGCATCGGGCAGGCCGTTGCGCAGGCCCTCGCTGGCGCTGGTGCTTCGGTGGCAGTGATGGCCCGCTCGGCAAGTGAACTGGAAGCCACTGTCGCGCTGATCGCCAATGCTGAGGGGCGAGCCCGCGCATTTCCAGCAGATGTGACCGATGCGGAGGCAGTTCGGAGTGCGATGAAGGAAATAGAGCAAACACTCGGGCCGGTCGATCTGCTCATTAACAACGCCGGAACAGTCAAGCCATTTGGTCCGTTTTGGGAGACCAACATCGACGAATGGTGGCAAGGTATGGATGTGAATCTGCGCGGCGTCCTCTTGTGTACCCATGCGGTCTTGCCGGGTATGGTTTCCCGCAGGCGCGGGACCATCATCAACGTTGCCAGTGGCGCCGGAACTGGCGCTGTTTCCCCGCAGTATTTCTCCAGCTATGTGACCAGCAAGACAGCTCTCATCCGCTTTAGCGAATGCCTGGCAGAGGAAACCAAACCGCATGGTATTACCGTTTTTGCAATCTCTCCAGGTACAGTGCGTACGGCAATGTCAGAGTATTCGCTCAACTCACCCGAAGGACAGAAGTGGCTACCATGGTTCCGCAGGATTTTTGATGAAGGCCTTGATGTGCCGGCCGAACGACCGTCACAACTTATGCTCACGCTTGCCTCGGGCAAAGCCAACGCACTCTCCGGACGATTCCTGTCAATCATGGATGACCTGGATGAACTTCTAAGGAACGTGACGGAAATTGAAAACGAAAACCTTTATTTGTTGCGCATGAGAAAACTCCAGGCTCCAAAGTGATTGTCAAGCAGCCATAAAAGACTTCACAGGCGAAGGGCATGAAGGACTCAAAGAAAAGACATCTTTAAGAATTAGGGGCAAATTCTTATCCGCTTTTTCTGCGGCCAACTTTTGGTCGCAGCTATGGGGAGGTGAGATTTTGACTTTGCTTTCTCCTCCTCCGCATTTCAAGAGTTTTTGAGTTTGATTTGTCAGGCAGCTATGCGCGGACCGGGTTGGATGCGATAATACGCGGAACCTTTGCCGATAGAGCCTTCGGTTTCCCGAGCACTTCCTCTTGAGCAAAGGATATCGTACGGCGACAGGATCCCGCTGCAACAACAGGTCGGTTGAGTCTTAATACAGATTGGCATTATGAGGTCGCATCGATGCGCCACGCTCTCTTGCTTTTCCTCCTGATTTTTTCGTTCCGGTTCCGGGCTGCAGGCCAGGAGTGTACGACTTACGTCGTAGTGAATGCCTTCGAGCCCAAGCTAGGCATCGACATTCAGACCTTAAAGGCGGATGATTTCGAGGCCCGGACAGACGGGACTCCTCTTCCAATTGTCAGCGCCACTACAAGTTACACTAGCCGACTCCTGGTTCTGCTGGAAACCGATGGTGCTGCCAAGGACTCCAAAATTGGCGATGTGGTTGACATGGTCACACGGATGGCCAGGCAGGCCCCGGAAGGACAACCGCTGGCTTTCGGTGTCTATGCGGAGCGGGCCGTATTTACGAAGAAATTCTTTGCCGATTCCAAGGAAAGGAATACTGCAATCGGTGCAGTCATCGAGGAGGCCAATTCGCTGGGCAACCGTGTGGCCATGTACGAGGCCTTGCATCAAGCCCTGCAACTCTTTGGCGAACATCAGCCTGGAGATACCGTCTTGCTGGTCGGCTATCCCTACGATGATAAAAGCCATCGCTCTGCCGGCGAAGTGCAAAAGGAATTTCTGGCAAGTGGTGTCCGTTTGCTGGTAATGCTCCGAGAGCCGTTAAGCAAAGCCAGTCGTGACTTCGCATTCAATCCCCACCTGTCTGAGAAGAATATGTTTCTCAAGGTAACCATGGCAACCGGCGGCGCTTACTCTGACTGGGACCCGCATTTTTTTGGCTGGAACTGGAGAGGGTACATGCTAGGAGTGAAGTTGCCTGATCACCAGCGTAAAAATAAGCCGACGAAATGGAAATTACGGCTTCGGGGCGTGGCTGGCGACAGTTTCAGGAAATCCAAGCTCTACCATCCGGAAGAACTGCCGCCGTGCAATAGCCAACCGACTGCGGCCCGCTGAAGAATCGTGCAGGACAAAGAAACAGCTATGGTGTGTAGGTAAATACTCTTGTTAGAGTGTTCTTTTGATTGTCAGGATTCACTACCTCCACATCTACCGCTCCTGCAGCATGAGCTGGGGTTGTGGCCGTGATGGATGTCTTGTTGATTCCCGTAACAGTAGCGGCCACGCCGCCAATGTTGACCTTTGCGCCTGCTGCAAAATCGGTGCCGGTGATCGTCACCGGAGTTCCACCCGCAGCCGGCCCTGAACTCGGTGAGATCGAGGACACCTTAGGGGCCGGAAGGACTGTATCTTTGCCTTGCTCGGACTTGGTAAATACTGCATCAGCCATTTGTTTTAACTTCAACACAGCCGACTCGCTGAACATTCCTACCAACGCGCCTAAAGCGGCGACCCCATAGGGAGTGGTGTTAGTTAATGTGGAAGGCAAAAAGCCGCCACGAATGGCAAAATAGAAAATCAAAGCGAGTAATGCACCGCTGAACGGCAGCAGGACATACATCACCGACCAGCTCCATTTCAACTCGCGATTTCCGGCGTACCAATAAATGGAGCGCAGAGCGTGCAGCAAACTTCCCAGCGCGCCCGACAGCAGCGCAATCAGCAATAGAGAAGTATTTTGTGAAATCTCGCAGGTTTGATCTGAGTTTGCATGGTCGCACCAAAAGAAATTGGCCTTCCAAGACGACGGAAGCGGCTCGGGAGAAGGCGTGGGAGTAGGAGTGGCAGTCGAAGCTGGGGCTGGAGTGGGCACTGGCGTTGGAGTAGGTGCTGAGGTTGGAGTGGGTGTTGGGGTCGGTGTAGGCGTAGGCTTGGCAGTCGCGGAAACCGTAGGAGGCGCCGGAGGCCAAACTTTGATAATGACGTAAAAGTCACAGATAGAAAATAGAATAAGATACGCTGTCAGCGCCAGGACTCCAGACAGGCCCACAAACTCTCCACCCCAAGGAGACCCACCTTGTCCTTTTGGTTTGTTTTCTGCCTCAGTCATTAGAGCGCTCCCTTCAAGCTGTGTCATCCCGCTGGGCGGGAAACCAGCATGATATTTTGTTTTCTACACAAAGCAAGCATTTGTTCAGAACCAATCTGCTTTGGGTTGAATACTCATTACTAGAAAACGCATTTTTTGAGCTTTTACCTTTTCCTGAAATGGGACCGTCGGGAGGGAACCAAGCTGAAAGTGTTTGCAAGCCCTTATGATGAAAAAATAATCAGAGGCAGAAAATGGATCAATATCATCAAGCGCTAGCGAAGGAACTGCTCCGCTGCTCTTATGGCTTAACCCACCAGCATCGCCTTCAACGTCAAATAAGGTTTGCCAAGTCAGGGCTGTGGATCATAGATTACCCCTGCAAACAGGACAGCTCCGGTTTGGATGTCGCATAGCAGCACGGCAAATGGCTTGTCGAAAACCAGCGTCTTCTTTTGCACCTTGGGTTGGTGAAATGCGGACAAAAAAACTGCGACGCCTGTGGCCGCAGCCGCAACCGTGCCCTCTTCATCTACTTCCAGCCTCGTTTTGTGCAGTACTTCGCCGATGTAAAACAGCGGCGAGCCCATCGGCGCAAAATTGGCCCCCGGATGAAACGCTGGATCCATGCCCATTTGGGCAAGCGGCCCTTTGAGTCCGGCACTGAAATCAAGGGTGAACCGGGGCAGTTTCAAATCGAGCTCATTGGGCTGAGAAGGAGAGCGCAGCTTTTCGACCGATATCTTCTTTAACACTTCTTCCGGGGCCTTCCCGGGGGCCGGCAAGATTGCGTAGAGCCGCATTCCGGAAGACCCGTAAGGCAGTGCGGCAGCCTCAAAATCGGGGCCGCTTCGGTACGCTCCGGGAAGCACAGCGCGGTGCATCAAAGGCGTTTTCTTTTGGCGGCCATTTGCCAGGTGGAAAATTGCATCCTGTGTTTAGCTCTTCGAAAATTGATAGAGCCACGTGCCCCGAAAATAAACTGCATTCGTAAGGATGGCCTGCGATGCCCGGACGAGTTCCGGCGTCACGATGCTCGATATCTTGCCTCTCGTCTTCTCCTTCACCCAGCCGTTGATGGTATCTACGGCCGCCGGTTTGTTGAAATCGAGGGTGGTTGCATCGGCATCATATAAGTGCTGGCAGCGTTGTACAAAGCTTGGAGCTAACGGCAGTTTCATGTCGGACCACAAAGCATTGGCGATAGAAAGGTCAATGCCTTTTTGTGATCGCAGTTCCTTCAACAATGCGGATGCGGCTTCATGTAAAGTGTCCTCGCTCATGGCTGCAGGTACCGATAGAGCATGCCGCATCGCGGCCCGGGTCTGGCCGACTGCGCCGTTCTCCGTCATGGTGAGAGCTGTAAAGACACTCAACGGTGACAGGAAGACATTTTCATGCTGCTGGCCGGCCACCACACCGGCAAGCAGCTTGAATCCGAAAGCATTGATTGCCGTTGCGGCTGTTTTCGCTTTCTCTATCTGCATCGGGTTGTCTACGGCAACGAGAGTGGATCTATCAGAACTTGGGGCATAAAACGCGGGAGCAACCGGCACATTCGGCTTCGGCGGCTGTGGTTCATCTCTCCGGTTCCTAGTCGCCTGCACAAGCACGACTGCCACCATGACCAAAAACAGGAACACCCGTCCACAGGTTTGCATGACTGACATGATTAATTATCCGCATACAACTGAGAACTACAAGTCATCTCAGAAATGGCTTTGTACTTTGCACCAGGGTTATTGAACTTGTAAGCCTATAAGGTTCTAACGTTGAGTTATTTGAGAAAACCAGTTTTACAAAAGATCGCTATCTGCCAATTGCTATAACTGTTTTGGACACCATTTGGTTACGCGAAGTTCCGCGCATTTGCAAATATTTTCTTCGCTGTCCGGCAATTGAAAAATCGCAAGAAGAACTATGCAATGCGTTCTGTTGCTGAGTGTGAGAAAGCTGGATCGGCGTTGAAACACATTCACGGAGACGCATTCGATGAAAATCCACAGCAAGCACAACAACCCATCAAGGCTTGAGTTCTTCTTCCTGGCTGTATTGCTGATTATCGCTGCCGTTGCGGTGGTAGTCGTGCAACCTTTCTACGCGGCAAGCGGCGAAACAGCCGGCGCAACTTATACGCATGGTGTCCTGCACGTGGCCATTCCTTACCATGCAACTCATGCAGGCGCCGGACAACTGACCGTCGAGGTCCTCGATCCGGAAGACCAGGTGTTGGGGCGCGTGCAACAACGCGTGGAAGTAGCCGAGGGCAAGGGACGCTGGCAGGAGGAGATCAAACTCGATAGGCCGCTTCCCTTGGATGACGTTGTGTGGGACCGCATGCGCTATCGCTTTGAATACAGTGACGGCAAAGAAGCAGCCCTGGAGGGCACAGAATCCATCGCACAGATTCTCCGCATGCCTGTGGTCCACATCCTGGGCCAGCAATCGTATTTGACTGGTGGACAAGCAGCGGTGCGGGTGATCGTCACGGATTCGAAGAATGAAATCATTGCCGGCTCTGGCTCGACCCGAATCGAACTTCTGGTCCCCGACCAGAAGCCCCGTCTCCTCTTTACGGGAAAACTGAACCGGCGAGGAACCACAGAAGCTCAGTTCCTGTTTCCTGCTGGACTGGTAGGTAGTTATCAGTTGCACTACGTTGTGGACACGCCGATCGGCTCGACAGAATTCACGCAATCGGTGCGATTGGAAGACAAGGTCTCCATTCTGCTCACCACTGAAAAACCGCTCTACCAGCCGGGCCAGATCATTCACGCGCGCGCTCTGGCGCTGGACCGCTCCAACCATGAGGCCTCGGCCAACCACAAGTTGACCTTTGAGGTAGAAGACTCTCGCGGCAACAAGGTCTTCAAAAAGCAGACACAGACCGACAAATTTGGAGTTGCGTCGGCGGAATTCGGACTGGCCGATGAGGTAAACCTGGGCACATACCACCTCCGTGCCTTGATGGGCGACGCCGAAGCGGGCCCCACAAACACAGCGGAGATCGCATTGAACGTTGAGCGCTACGTCCTGCCAAAATTCAAGATCGCAGTTGATTTTACCGGGAAGGACAACAAGACCAAACGCGGTTACCGGCCGGGTGACCATGTGACCGGCACGGTCCGCGCTAACTACTTTTTTGGAAAACCGGTGGATGGTGGTGAGATTACCGTCAAGGCTTCGGGAATGGATGTCGCGGTGTTTGAAGCCGCCTCTGTCCAGGGCAAGACAGATCATGATGGCGCATATCATTTTGACATCCGGCTGCCCAACTACTTTGCCGGACGTCCTCTGAGCCAGGGCGCGGCCCGCGTGTTGATCGAGGCCACAGTGAAAGACTCCGCCAGTCACTCCGAAACTCGCGGCGAGCCGATCACGGTGAGCGAGTCGCCTCTGCTGATCACCGCGGTTCCTGAAGGAGGCACGCTGGTTCCCAATCTGGAGAACCAGGTTTTCATCCTTACTTCGTATCCCGACGGAGCACCGGCCAAAGCTGACCTGAAAGTCCATGCCCCCGGTAATGCTGATCAGAATGTTACTACCGACGACGGCGGAGTCTCCGTGGTTCGCATTCACGCCGGCGCAGGAACCGAAACTCTGCAAGTTGACGCTATAGATAAAGAAGGAAATCGCGCGTCAAGCAATGTCGAGTTGCAAGCTCGCGATGGTCTGGACCAGATTCTGCTGCGAACCGAGCGTGCTGTCTATCGCGCTGGAGACCGCATTCAACTCCGGGTCTTCTCCACAAAAAAACGAGGCTCTGCTTACGTGGACATCGTGAAGGAAGGACAGACAATTCTCACCCGCGATCTGGACATTGAAAACGGCCAGGCTGAACTTGCCGTGATCGCCACGCCGGAAATGGCAGGGACAGTAGACTTCAATGCTTACATCTTCAGTCGTGACGCGCGCCCGGTTGGCGACCACCGGCTGGTCTTCGTACAACCGGCGGATGAACTCAAGATCGAGACGGTAACGGACGCGCCGGTCTACAAGCCAGGCGATGAGGCGCGCATTCGCTTCCGCGTGACCAACTCGCGCGGCGAAGGCGTGAGCGCTGCTCTGGGACTGCAGGTGGTGGATGAGGCTGTGTTCGCTCTGGCGGAAAAGCAGCCAGGCTTTGCCAAAGTCTTCTTCTACCTGGAGCAGGAGGTGTTAAAGCCTCGCTATGAGATCCACTCCATCGGGATGCCGGAGATTGTGGAGCCGGCAGAAGAGTCGAAGACGGAGCAGCGCGATCGGGCGGCCCGCGCGCTGTTCTCTGCTACAGAGCTAGTGAGCGCCAACAAGTTTGAGACGGAGTTCGGACGTACTGTTCCGGCTACGAAATATCAAGAATACGCCCAGCGCTACCAGAAGCGTTTTCTGGTTGAAGTGCGAAGGCTTGCGGAAAACCTTAACCACGCGTACCCGGCAGGCGCAGATCAAGGTGACCTCGTGAAGGTCTTCGCCAAGATGACACCAGTGCGCGATGTCTGGAACACCAACCTGCGCCTCGAAGCTGCCGGATGGGACTCCCAGAAGCGTTATTACATGGTGCGCAGTGCGGGACCGGACAAGCAATTCGACACCGGCGATGATCTTGGGACTTATCTGGAGGTTCGTCACAGGAAGATAATTGGACGTCCAACTTCAGGGCCAAGCGCCATCGACATCAAAATCGAACATGATCGTGGCGCCTTTAACGGTCGCGCCGAGATCATGGGGACGGCCGTAGATCAGGCAGGCGGCGCACTGGAGAGCGCTGTCATTAAGTTGCGCGAAGTTTCTACGGGAAAGATAAGCACCACGAAGGCCAATGCCAACGGACAATTCAGGTTGGTGGCCCTTCCGGCAGGTGAGTATCAGGTCGACGTTTCAACCGCATTAGAAAGTGTGTCGGGCCACCTTATGCTCGATCCGCGCGATCGCGCGATTCTGTCTGTCTTTCTCCGGAAAGAACCCGCTGGAACTGTTGTGGCGGTCAACGAAGGCATAGGATTCGGCGTTGGTGGTGGTTTTGGGGCTGGTCGTGGTTTTGGCGCGGGAGGCGGCCGCGATCGCATGGAGAATTTCAAACGCCCCATGATGATGGAGGCGGTGCCTGCGCCGCCCGCGAATGCCACGCTTGCACTCAAAGCTGCGGGTATAGCAGCCGACGTCAACGGGGAAGCACCTCTCAGTCGAAACAGCGCAACTCTAGCCAAAGACAAATCAGATTCCGGTTCGTCCGGCGCACATGTGCGCTCATACTTCCCCGAGGCGCTCTACATCAATCCGGAGATCATCACCGATCAGGATGGCCGCGCCACTATTTCAATTCCGCTTGCGGATTCCATCACTACCTGGCGCATGGCCATGCTGGCTTCCACGACCCACGGCGCGCTGGGCAGCGCTACTTCAAGTATTAAGGTCTTTCAGGACTTCTTTGTAGACCTTGATCTGCCGGTCACTCTCACCCAGGGTGATCAGGTCTGGATTCCGGTGGCCGTCTACAACTATTCGAGCGAGCGCGGCGACGTCAGCCTGCAATTGCAAGCCGATGACTGGTATTCCCTGGTCGATGACTCTCCTGAAAAGACAGTCGCAGTGGATTCCGCCCGCGTGGGCGGATCACAGTTCACGCTGGAAGCCAAGCGCATCGGAAAATTCAAGCTGACGCTCTCCGCCAAGATGAAAGGCGCTGCCAGCCGCGCAGATATCGTGGTCCGTGAAATTGAGGTCATTCCCAACGGACGCGAGCAGAGCCTGGTCTTTAACGGCCGACTGGAATCCGCAGTGCAGCATGAATTGAGTTTCCCTTCTGCCTCCATCCCCGACGCCAGCAAGATCTTCGTCAGACTCTACCCTGGCCCACTGAGCCAGGTCATCGAAGGCATGGACAGTATTCTGCGCATGCCAGGCGGCTGTTTTGAGCAAACCTCTTCAAGCACCTACCCCAACGTCCTGGCGCTCGACTACATGAAGCGTACGAAGAAGCTGACTCCCGAGGTGCATGCCAAGGCTGAGGGATACATTGCCAACGGGTATCAACGGCTATTGACCTTTGAAGTGCCTGGTGGAGGTTTCTCCTGGTTCGGTAGCGCGCCCGCCAACAAGATCCTTACATCCTACGGGTTGATGGAGTTCTTCGACATGTCGAAAGTTCACGACGTGGACCCCAAGCTGGTACAGCGAACGCAGCAGTGGCTCGCCAGCCAGCAACAGGCGGACGGAAGCTGGAAGCCGGACACCTCCTTTATCAACGAAGGCGCCACCAACCGTTACAACTCAGACCTGCTGCGCATTACCGCATACATTGCCTGGTCGCTGGAGAACACCGGGTATCAGGGACCTGCGGTGGAGAACGCCAAGCGTTTTATCGAGAAGCACATGGGTTCCAGTGCGAAGCTGGATGCCTACACCCTGGCAGTCCTAGCTAACTTTGCCGTTGACTATGCAAAAGACCGGGACTTCACCAGCCAGGCGATGCAACTCCTGCTGGACGCGCGCACAGAGAAAGACGAACAAGCGTGGTGGAACGCGGATGAAACCAGTGTCTATGCTACCGGCACGAGTGCCAGCGTGGAAACCACCGGACTGGCCGTGCAAGCTCTGCTCAAGTGGGGCCAGGCCTCGGGGACAGCGCGCAAGGCCATGACTTACATTGCCTCCAAGAAAGACGCTTCCGGCACGTGGGGCACGACCCAGGCGACGATCATGGCGCTGCGAGCGTTGCTCCTGGCCACCGAGAAAGGCGCGGCCGACGTGCGCGGCACACTGGAGGTATTGCTCAACGGCAAACCCGCCGAGAAACTCACCCTGACCCCGGAGAACAACGACCTGCTTCATCAGTTTGTGTTCAAGGGTCTTGATCCCAAGGGGGCCAACACCGTAGAAATTCGGTTTGCGGGAAAGGGTGGCCTTGCCTACCAGGTAGTGGGAAGCTATTTTCTTCCCTGGGACAAAAAACCAGCGAACGAACCACTCTCCATCGATGTGGCTTACGACCGCACGCATCTGGCGCAGAACGATATTGCTACGGCTACTGCCACCATCAGGAACAACCTGACTAAGTCCGCGAATATGGTGATGGTTGATCTGGGCATTCCTCCGGGGTTCGACCTGCTCAGCGAAGACCTGCAAGCCTACCAGGAGAAGAGCGCAGGCCAGAAAAGCGGCCATCTGGAGAAGTTCAGCCTCACGGCGACCCAGGCCATTCTCTACTTCGATTCTTTTGCTCCTGGCGACACCATCACGCTCCACTTTCGTCTGCGTGCCAAGTATCCTATCCGCGCCCGCACATTTAAGTCGCGGGTCTATGAATATTATGATCCGGAAGTAAACTCGGTCGCGCGCCCGGTGCAATTGGAGGTCAAGTAAACCTAAATCAGGGATCGGGAGATCGGTTCATCGGGTGATCCGGTGATCGGAAGAGCGTAAGAAATTCAGTTTATCCGCAGCATCTGCGCAACTCTGCGGTAGGTCTTCCGATCTACAGATCTCCCGATCAACCGATGAACCGATCTCCCGATTCTTACGCTCTCCCGATCCCCCGATGAACCGGTCATCCGATCTTTATCTTCCCTGGTACCGAAGTCACCGGGCCGATTCTTTTATTTCTCAGGATCTTGTTCTACAGTTGATGGCATCAAGCTGTCTCTATGTTTCTGGCGATGTATTGTTTTTCACAATCGCTAAATGCCCAGGCCTCATTTTTTCAACAACTTGCGGCCCGAACGGTAAGAAAAATCCTGTGATCATGCGATCCACAATCGGGAATAATGGAGGCCCATCGTCGCCTTCTGACTTTCAGCCCTATTCCCGCTTGCTCTGGTGGCATCCCCAGGATCTTTTTCGCGTGTGGCACAACTCGGAAACCTTGCGGGTGCTGGCGCTTTGGGCTGTGGTCTGTGTGATTTCAGTTGTGGCAGGCCTTCTCACCACTACCTGGAACGGCATGGCCATCAATCTGGGTCCCCTAACCATGGATGTGACCTTTTACCCTCCTCTCACCCTCTGCCTTTTGCTCACATTGTGGCTTGGGCCTTTTTGGGGAGTTGTTCCCGCTTACGTTACCAGTTTTTTTCTGGCCATTCATAATGGAATGCCGCTGACGACAACCGCAATTTTCAGCCTCTCCACCCCCATCACGCTCACCGTATTCTGGAGCTCCGCGGCCATGCTCGAGCTTTCACCGGCGCTGCGAAGATGGCGAGAGCTGCTCCGGCTTCTCTTTCTTTCCCTGATCGCCACGGGCGCGTCATCGGTGGGAGCGATGGTTTGGAGTTATAACCACAACGTGCCTTTCCTTAAGGCCCAGGCTGTGTGGCAAGGATGGGTGATTGGCGACTCCTTGCAGATCGTCCTGATTGTGGCGCCACTGTTGTATTTTTTTCACTCCCCAGTCCAGAAATGGCTGACGACGCAAGTTGCGACCGCGCCACGCAGCTCATTGAACGTCAGGTTTTACCTGGCGATATTCATCCTGGTCTTTGTTGCTATGATCGCCTCCGGCGCCGTAGCCGGGCATATTCTCCTCTCATCATTGAATGCCCGAGGCGGAGAAGTTATCGATCTCAGCACCTTGCGCAAGACTCTGAGCCAAGCCACGTTTTTCCTTGGCGCCTATGTCATTGTCTTCCTGGCCGCAGTGATTGCGTTCTCCTTTACTCTGGGCAGCAACTTCGAACGCATCCTTTCCGATATGCGTGCTCGCAAGAATGCCGAAGACGAACTGAACAAAGCCAAGGAAGCTGCCGAAGCCGCTAACCGCGCCAAGAGCGAGTTCCTGGCCAACATGAGCCACGAGATCCGGACCCCGATGAACGGCGTGATCGGCATGACCGACCTGCTGCTCGACACCCAATTGACTCCCGAGCAACGGGAGTATGCGGAGATGGTGCGCAGCTCCGGTGAAGCTTTGCTGACCGTTATCAATGACATTCTGGATTTCTCCAAGATCGAGGCTGGCAAGCTCGACATTCAGCCTTTCGCTTTCGATCTTCGGTCGGTAGTCGAAAAAGTGGCCGAAATGCTCTCTCCACGTCTGAAAGAGAAACTGCTGGAACTGGTGGTGAAGTATCCTGCCGGTGTCCCTTGCTATTTTGTGGCCGACGCCGTCCGCATCCGGCAAGTGGTCACGAATCTTGTGGGAAACGCCATAAAATTTACCTGGACAGGCCGGGTAGTGGTTGCGGTGGAGTGCGCCAGTCAAGATGCTGAGATTGCCCGCATACGGGTTTCCGTGATCGATACGGGCATCGGCATTCCCAAGGAGAAGCTCAGTTCACTGTTCCAGAAATTCAGCCAGGCCGATGCCTCGACCACGCGCCAGTACGGCGGCACCGGATTGGGACTCGCCATTTCCAAGCAGCTCGTCGAGCTCATGGGCGGCTCAATCGGGGTTACCAGCCAAGTAGGCGAAGGTTCCACCTTCTGGTTCGAATTGCCATTGCGGCTCGACCTCAGCCGTGTCTCACCATTATCTACAGTGAAGAGCTGAGCGATTTGCGTGTGCACCGGTTTCCAGTTCGCGGGCTCTGGCCATCGATTAAGCGATCACTGGATCTCCAAAATTCATCAGTTTCCATCGAGCACAGCCCGTATTTGCTTGGCATATTCGGCGCTCTCATGATCGTCCGTGAGAAGTTCTATGTGCCGCGGGCTGCTAACTCCGATCTGCAACTGGACCGCTCGCGCGATCTGCTCCTGATCGAAGATTCCGCCCTTGCTTACCTCCGGAGTCGTGCCGTAGTGGCGCAGGAGGGCCACGCCAACTGCATCCACCGCGACCCGATCAGTTCCAGCCAGGATGATGTTCGCATTCACCAATTTGCCCTGGTCGGGACCGCCGTTCACGAAAGCCTCCACGCCATCCAGCAGCACCAGATCAGGGCGATAAGCAGCATTGATCTCGGAGATCATGTGGCGCTGGTGAGGAGAAGAATGCAGCTCTCGCATAAAGTTGTAAGAATCGCCGGGAACATATTTTGCCGCCAGTCCAACGGAGTTCTTCAATGACAGGGTGAAATGACCGCCGAACCGGTGGGTCTTGAGGCAGCAAGTCTGGACGATACCGCCTGCATGCCGAACAATGCGTGGCAGAGCAAATCCTTGCTGCCAGTGGCTGTCCGCCGGCTTGATGATCTCCCACTGGTCGGCAGGCAGCTCATCCAGTACCACAACTTTGGCGTCCAGCTCTTTCCCAAGCTGGAATACGCTCTTCTTCTCCATGACCTCGCGGGTGTTGCCCATTCCGCTGCGGTCGCCGACGGTCAGTGGCCCCGCCCCCATGGCTTTGAGCTTGCGCACCAGGGCCAGCAGAGTTTCTTCATGCGTAGAGCCGGGAGCGGCATCGGCGCTGTTGAGGTTCGGTTTTACAAACAGGTCTTTCCCTCGGAACTTCTCAATACTCAGGAGATCAATGGCCCGGCTGACTCCGGCAGCGCGGTTGGTCGTCTTCACAAAGGCTACATGGGCGATTGATGCAGGCCGGTCATACGGTATTGCCTTCAGGAGGGAGGGCGCTAATATCAAGCTCCCGAAACCCGATGCGTTCTTGAGGAACTCTATGCGATTCATGGCTTCTCCTCCGCTTCGGCTGTTTCATATTGGACACCTATTCGTGCTTTCGATGCAATCCAATCAACAGCAAACGGCAGAGGTCCAAGAAAAAGCGCGGCACAACTAAGCTGCAACCAAATCAGATGTAGTTGTTCTTGCGAAGATAGCCAACCGCTATTGCCAGTAGTCCAACGGTAACGACTACCGCGCCGACTTTGATCCGCGTCATTAACGTGTCCCGCTCCTGCTGCTCCCGCCGCTCCCGTCGCTGCTGGGCGGTACCGCTTTCATGGTGCAATGCTGTGGTGACGGCATTCGCATAACCACCGAGCGCAACATTGGCCTCGTGGAAAGATTGCCCCTGCCCAGTCCCGTACATCTGGAAATACCAGCGTGGATCAGAGGCCGGATTCCCAAGACCTTCACCCCCGCGAGCGTAGTTCTCAAGCGTAACCGTATCAGAACCACTTTTGGCAACCACGCCGCCAAAATGGTACGGCCACCTGGGTACAAACGTCGTTTGTGTATGTAAGTCCGTGAGCCGGCCCGATTCGTCAGTCGCTCCCACGGAACCAATCACGTAGGCGTCGCCCACATCCGCGGATGCGTATTGATTGATTTTGAGCTCTTTGAGGATCGTATCCAGCTTGTTCTGATCGACGTCTTCGAGACCTTGGTTATACGCAACAGCAATTTCCTGGCTGATCGTATCCAATTCCAACTGGTTGTTGGCGTCGACGAACTTCTGGCCCTGGCCCTTTTCCGATTTTCCCATCAGCTCTGCAACCAAAGCTGCAATTTGAGTCAGACCGCCCATGTGCACTCTGCTGTATGTGTTCTGTACGGGCAGACTACCGGTGGAGGTAGGGTACATTTCGAGCATTGGAGCACCGACGACGCTCTCGACGATCTCATTACAGTTCTGTCTGGCACGCAGCATTAACGGGTTCTCCACAGGATCCTGGCGCTTCTGAGGAAGCAATTGGGTAAGCTGGCGTTTTGTAGAATTGTCGTCCCAAAGGGTAAGCTGCTTGGCCGTTTTGACCAGCGTATACTTGGAGTTTACTTCTTCCAGGTTGCTTGTGGAGTGCTGAAACACAGCATCAGTGGCATAAAATGCCTTCGGTTGGGTGGCAGTGAGATTCGTGTCCTGGATCGCCATTTGCCAATCATCGGAAACTCGCAATTGCACGCGCGATGCCCTCGCCAGGTTAGCATTGCCCTCATCATCCAAGAAGCTATTGGTAATTTGCCGCTGCCAGATAAAATTACTTTCGCTGTCCGCAATTACTGCCACTTTGCGCTTGGGAATGTCGATCTCCTCTTCGCTGGCAAAAATCCGTCCCGTAGCTAGAATCTCGTATCGCTGTATAGCCGAGTTGCCACGAGACGGCATTACGCCACGACGAAGTTTTTGAGAACCAACGCTTTTACTTGTGGGAAGCTGCGGCGGCGCTGGGGAGCCGCGGTAAGGTTGCAGGGCGGCGCCACCTGGACGCACGCCAGCCGCCCCAATTGCGGGTACCGGTTTTATAGATAAATCTGGCAGATAGACTGGCGGCGGTGCGGGCCTGGCCGCCTTTTTCTGCATAGATGGTTTCGCAAACGGACGATATACCGGAGGCGCTTTGCTGAATGCGGGACTTGCCGGCCTCTTGGGCACTCCACGAAAAGCAGGTGGTGGTAGCGGCGCAACGGCGTTTTGGGATCTAGCAGTGGATGGCCGGTAGACCGGTGGTGCAGAGGCGCGGAGTACGGTTCGTCCAAGGCTTGGCCGATAGACTGGCGGCGCTGAAGAACGAATGCTCTTTTGTTGAGTGACCGGCTGCTGCGATCCATAAACAGGACGGGAGGGTTGATTGATGTTAGTGCGGTTGGCCACCAAGATCCTGGGTGGGAGAGCAGGATGTGGCCCCAGGTTTACCGGCTGATGATGAAATCCTACCGCAGCAGTTCGCCCCAGGGCTATCCGGGTTGCTGCGGATAATGGAGCTGACTGTTTCATAACAAAGCCCAAATCCGAAACGATTGCGTTTAATAGAAGATAGCACTTTCTGGGGTCACATAACCAGCAGGAACAGCGTCGAATCAGGGCAGGCGGTTTTTACATGTCTCCGGGGCATAGTTGCATAACTTGCCGAACGTCGTTGGGTTCGCACCTAGAAGCGATTCTCATAAATAGTTCAAAATTGGGTTTGGTGGAAGAGCGGGCACTTCAGGCCCGCGTTAAATGCGGGTAAGAAGCAGGGGCTTTCAGCCCTGGTGTTTCAAGAGTGCATTTATGAGATGACTTCTAGTAGCTAAAGGCTAAGAACTCGGAACTAATGCAATACTTAAGAACGGCTTGTATTAGCAGCCAGCAGCTAGCAGCTTCTATACTGATTTGCATGGCCGATATCTTTCATGATTTTCCCATCAAAGTGCCTGCAGACCGCGTGTTTGAGGCGGTAAGCACTCCTCACGGACTGGATTGCTGGTGGACCAAGAAATCAACCGGCAAACCATTCGAGGGTGCGGAGTACGAATTGGGGTTTGGCCCTCAGTACGACTGGCGGGCAAAGGTGACTGAATGCGTGCAGAATTCAGGGTTTGAGCTTCAGATAGTGCGGGCCGATGCGGACTGGATGAATACACGTGTAGGTTTTCGTCTTGACGACGGGGTTGGAACAACCAACGTGCGCTTCTACCACACTGGATGGCCCAGCCCGAATGAGCACTGGCGAATCTCCTGCTACTGCTGGGCCATGTATCTCAGGATACTGCGGCGGTATCTCGAACATGGCGAGTTGATACCCTATGAGAATCGTTTGGATGTCTGAACGGCTCCCGTATCAGTATCAATGGCGCGGGCGAATCGCGAGAACATTGGGAATCGGCCAGGGCGCCGGGTTTACATCGTTCTCCGTGAACGATGTCTCGTAGCTTCCAAACATCTCAAGCTCCTCCTTTCCCACATGCAGGTAAAGCTGGGCCTCTGGACCGCCCTCCAAATGCTGGGCGGCCACCACTCCAATGCCGGATGACAATAGCTCTCGATTCAGATCATGCATTGAGAATGGCGAGCGCGAAAAGATAAAGAGGATATGGCCGGCGCTGTCTTCGCCGAGGGCTGCTTCGCTCCACTTCTTCTCCTGCTGCTTCCACTGGCTGGAACCCGGTCTCTTGATCAGCCTCAGGTTCTGCACCACCGAAGCGTAGTCCTTGAGTATGCTTTGGAAAGTGACTCCCGGGGCGTCCAAGTCAAAAATGTGAAAAGCAGGAAGTTGCCCGGAACCACGTGGGTCGAAGGCCGCAACCGACTGATACTTGGTAATGCGACTGCTGTTGACGTGCGTACCAGAGCGAAGATATCCGACGTGGGTTTTGCGGTCTGTTTCAAACATGCCTGCATTGATGGCCGCCGTAAATTTGTACTTCTCGCACCATTCACGGGCGGTGTGTCCTGATGATTCCCCCGTACGGCTGGCGCCGATGACTTCCAACCCCCAGAGGCCTGGATCAATGCGTAACACAGTTATTTTCGAATCACCGGTCGAACTCGGCTTGATGGCCACCAGGACTTTCAACTCGATGCCCGGAGCCAGGGACCGCCATCCGGCTGTCGCATCACTTGAGGAATGAGATGAAAGCCCGATCAGGACCGCGAAGATAAAGGTGCTGCGCATTTGCATCGTACGAACCAAGACAAGTATAGCGGCATCAGCTTCGGCAACAGGAAAACGATCAATGGCACAGCACAGTGGGCCGCAACCAACAGAAAACCAATGCGTGCCGCCGGAGGCGCAGAGAAGACAAACCGATTTTTACCGCTGATTGACGCGGATTCACGCTGATAAAAAAGCAGGCGCTTAACAATTCATTACACTGACGTTCCACCACATTTCTCGACGTGAATTATGGATTCGACAACATCGCTTCAGCTACAATTATATTAATCAGCACGTCAACAGTTGCGCTCGGCTTTCATTAGCTCTTCTCGGGAGCAAGAAGTCCGGCAGCGACAGGAGGTGAAACCGTGCTCCGTAAAGTCTCAGTCCTGTCCTGGGTCCTGGCATTCGCCAGCAGCCTCTGTATCGCACAATCGTCCAATCAACAATCCCCCGACACCAAGCCCGACACCAAGGATGACGAGCCCGTTTTCCATGGCGGGGTTGCCGATGACATCAACGCCATCGGGCATCGTAATGTGGGATGTGATCGCGGCTTCGCCAACTGGTATACGCTGGAAAAACAGGTTGCGATGGGCAGGGAGTTTTCGCAGCAAGTGGATGCGTCCTCGAAGCTCATTACGGATCCGAAGGTCAACGAGTACATCAACCGGCTTGGCCAGAATCTCGTCCGGAATTCAGATGCGCGCGTTCCATTCACCATCAAAGTGCTTGACGACGAGACGCCGAATGCTTTCACACTGCCCGGCGGATTCATGTACGTGAACTCCGGCGCCATCCTTACCGCCGACGATGAATCGGAGCTGGCCGGCGTGATGGCCCACGAAATCGGACACGTGGCGGCTTGCCACGCCGCCAGGGGAGCCACCCGAGGCACTCTTGCGAACCTGGCCACGATCCCGTTGGTTGTTTTAACAGGCCCTTTGGTTGGTCTTGGCGTTGGTCAGGCGCTCAATTTGGCTGTTCCGGCCACATTCATGAAATTCAGCCGCAACTTCGAGGCCCAGGCCGATTATCTCGGCGTTCAGTATGCCTACAAGAGCGGCTACGATCCTGTGGGGATGATCAACTTCTTTGAGAAGATCGAAGCGCTGGACAAGAAGAAAAAAGGCTTCATCACAAAAGCCTACGAAAGCCATCCCCAGACCCCCGATCGCGTCGAAAAGTCCCAGCACGAGATCGCGACTATTCTGCCGCCCAGGGACCAATACATTATTGACACCTCGGAATTCCAGCAGATCAAAGCACGGCTGGCGGCGATCCTGAATCACCACAAATTGCAGGACGAAAAAGACGAACATCCAAGTCTGCGACGGGCCAGCAATGTTCCCGGCAATGACAAGCCTCAGCAACAGCAGGATGATGATCGTCCAACTCTGAAACGCCACGCCACCGGAGACCGATAGAGCATTTTAGTTCTAGCGTTTGAGTTGTTTGGGAAAACCAGTTTTGCAAAAGATCGCTATCTGCCATTGCTATTTGCCATTTGCCTGCTTTATCAGCGGTAAGGTTTTGATGTTCCTTGCGCTCTCTGCCTCCTCACTGGTGAGGGCGAGTTCCTCAGTCAACCTTTCGGTATGTCGATTTGTCTCCGTCAGGAGCTGTGAGGGTCAATTGGTTTGAGGCGATCGAATAGGTGGCAACCATCGGACCAGCAAGAGCACCGATCCCGCCAAGTTCAAGTTTCAGATGGTTCTTGTCCGGGAAGGAGTAGGAACCACTCAAATTCCCATCTTTGCCTTTTATGGTGACGGTTCCGTCACGTAGAAATTCGATTGTTTCATCGCCATTGAGCTCTTTCCATTTGCCGGCAATGGCAGCTTTGGGGTCCTGCTGACAGGAAACTAACCCAAGAGATAAAAGCAGAATACTAGCAAGAAAAATTCTGTATGTTTTCAAGGCAGCACCCCAGCGCGCGTCATTCTAAAGTCGTAAACTCTGAGAAGTCAATTTTGATGAAGAGTAAAACAGGGTCACACGAAAGCGGATGTTGTCTTCATCTAAAGTTAGGCTCACTCAAGATGGCCCGCACATTATCGCATGAGCATTGCAGCCGGTCTGACGCGCCGGCATAGAAGAACTTCTAGAACCCACATTGACAGAGAAGCTCATCTACCCCTAAGGTTTTTGTAGAAGGCCTTGGGAGGCATTTGTGGCTACATCACTACATTCAATTCGATTTCCAGGAGAGAGCGTTGCATATCGGGAAGCCCGCAACGAATTGCTCGATGCTGAACGGGCATTACGTCAGAACCTGGAAACAGTAGCAGCATTGCGACGCAAACTGCCGCCCGGCGGACCCGTGCCCGAAGACTACATTTTTGAAGAGGGGTCGCAAGACCTCAGCGATTCCCAGTCCGTGCGCAAAACCCGCATGTCTGAATTGTTTGATCCCGGCCAGGACACTTTGCTCGTATACAGCTACATGTTTGCCCCGAACATGAAGTCGGCTTGCACGTCATGCACTTCCATCCTGGACGGTCTGAATGGAACGGCGCCACACGTAAGGCAGCGCGTAAGTTTCGTAGTCGTTGCCAAGTCGCCCTTGGAAAGAATTCGTACTCTTGCCCGCGGACGCGGCTGGAACAATTTGCGGCTTCTCTCCTCTGCCGGCAACACCTACAATCACGACTATCAAGGGGAGGACGCTGCGGGAAATCAACGTCCATCCCTTAATGTGTTTGTTCGCCGCGATGGCAAGATTCACCACTTCTACAACACTGAGCTGCTCTTCGTTCCTCCCGAGCCAGGACAAGATGGACGCCACGTCGACCTGATATGGCCGTTATGGAATCTCTTCGATTTCACGCCTGAAGGCCGGGGCGCCGATTGGCGTCCGAAGCTAACGTATAGCACTGATAAATAGAACCATCAACGATCTGCCGTTTACCGCCGGTTCGGGCCGGCACGAGGAGACATTCATGGCATCGACGCCAGGTAACGGAATCATCAGCAAGCCCAGCAATCATTCGGTAGACGAGACGGTGGAAAGACTACACCAATTCTGGAACCGCTATAAATAAATAGCTGACTGCAAATCCCGCTCCGTCAATGATGACTGTCTCCACGTGATCGGGCGTAAGTGGCTTTACAATCGAAGAGACGCAGTGTTCTTGGCAGCCTGTAAGGAATAACTATGCCTGAATCTCCCTCAAGACGTGATTTGATGTTTCCCAAGCTAGACGCGGAGCAAATCGCTCGCCTCTCCCCGCTCGGTCGCCGTCGTAGCGCAATGCCTGGTGAAGTGATTTTCGATGAAGGAGAGCACAGACGGGCATTCTTTGTCGTGATTAAGGGCAGTTTGGAAATCGTGAGCCCTTCCCAGGCAGGTGACATGCCGATCACGGTACACCACGCCGGCGAGTTTACGGGAGAAATAGACCTGCTCTCAGGACGCCGCAGTCTGGTGCGTGCTCGAGTCCTCGAACCAAGCGAATTACTCGAGATTGACCGGGATAACTTGCGCCGCATCGTACAGACGGATGCCGAACTCGGTGAGATCTTTCTGCGTGCCTTCCTCCTTCGCAGGGCTGAGCTCATCGCCAATACTCCGGGCGACGTTCTCCTGATCGGCTCCAGCCATTCCGCTGACACCCTGCGCCTGAAGGCATTTCTGTCGCGCAACAGCCAACCGCATACTTATCTCGATGTGGAGCGCGATTCGGGCATTCAGGAGCTTTTTGATCACTTCCAGGTCCAACTGGAGGATATTCCGGTACTAATCTGTCATGGCAAACCTCCACTCAGGAATCCCAGCAATGAGGCAGCAGCGGCCTGTCTCGGCTTCAATGCGGACATCGATGAAGAACGCGTCCACGATCTGATCGTCGTCGGCGCGGGACCGGCGGGGCTCGCTGCGGCAGTCTATGCCGCCTCGGAGGGCCTTGATGTTCTCGTTCTGGAGGGAAGTGCCCCAGGCGGACAAGCGGGGTCCAGTTCCCGCATTGAAAACTATCTTGGGTTTCCTACCGGAATTTCGGGGCAGGACTTGGCAGGGCGCGCCTTCGTTCAGGCCCAAAAATTCGGGGCGCAGGTGGCCATCGCGAAATCCGCGGCAGGCATCAACTGCGAGCGTCAACCTTTCAGCATCGAATTGGCCGGTAGCGGAACCGTCTCCGGGCAGACTGTTATCGTTGCCACCGGAGCGGAGTACCGCCGGTTGCCACTTCCGAACATAGCTCAATTCGAAGGAGTCGGCGTTTACTATGGGGCAACTCATGTCGAAGCCCAGCTTTGCGACGGCGCAGAAATCGTGATCGTTGGAGGCGGCAATTCGGCGGGCCAGGCTGCGGTGTTTCTATCGCGACGGGCGAAACACGTCCACTTGGTGGTCCGCGGAGAAGGACTCGCGGAGAGCATGTCGCGCTACTTGATTCGGCGCATCGAGGACAGCCCGGTCATCACTCTGCATGTCCATACCCAGATCGAAGCACTTGAGGGTAACGGAAGCCTCGAACGAATTCGCTGGCGCAATACAAAGACCGACGCTAGAGAAACACGCGCTGTCCATCATCTCTTCTCCATGACCGGGGCCAGCCCCAATACCATGTGGCTGCGCGAATGCCTGGTGCTCGACGACAAACAGTTCATCAAGACCGGCCCGGATCTTCACTCCGATGATCTCGCAGCAGCCCGGTGGCCATTGCGCCGCCTGCCATATCTCTTCGAGACAAGCATTCCCCGGGTGTTTGCCGTGGGAGATGTCCGAGCCGGCAGCGTGAAGCGAGTTGCTTCCGGTGTAGGAGAAGGATCGATCGCCGTTCAGCTTATCCACAAGGTCTTGGCGGAGTGAATCGAGCTGATTTCATAAATGATCTCGAACGGTCGATGGTTGGAAAAAGACACGAGTGATGACAATCTTCCGGCCTGCAAGTATTGGCTGGTTGATCCTGGGTTAGACTATTTTTCTTTGCGGACATCTTTCTTCTCCTTTGCTTCGATTCATAACCTCGACAAAGACGCCTTATTTTGATAGTCAACGTCATTGGGGCCGTGCAGTACAAAGCGCCAGATGCCGCCGGGGCCCAGGTCGAACTCGTAAAAAGTGGCGGTAAGGCCTTTCGGCCCCCACCAATGCACCAGATGGTCTGGATCGCTCCACGCCCTGAACACGAGTTCCTGAGGCACATTTAGAACGCGGGTAGTGACGATCTCCAGGCCTGAAGCATTCTCACCGTAGCTGTTTCTTTTTTCGATCATGTTTTTGCTCCTTCTCCTTCTTTTTCAGCCCACGCAGGTAATCGTCCAAACCATCGGGACTCCGCTCCCAGAAACGCCGATAGTGCTCCACCCACTCGGCGATGTTCTTGAGCGGAATTGCCGCGAGCCGGCAAGGTCTCCATTGCGCCTCTCGCGCCCGCGCGATCAGCCCCGCATGCTCCAGCACCTTAAGGTGCTTGGAAATGGCAGGCATGCTCATCTCAAATGGTTTGGCCAACACTCGTATCGCAGCGCCACGATGGGATCGACTTTCGTTGCACGCCGGGCCGGGATATAACCGGCAAGCGTGGCCACAACCGCCAAAATCACAATCACGCTGAGAAGATTTGCGCCGACCTGAGGGCCATTTGCGCCAACTTGAACCTCGTTTGCGCCAACCTCAGGGCCATTTTCGCCGACGCTGTAGAGAACGCGGAGGGTCTATCAGCTTGAGTCCCATTATGGAGGTTCGCAGATGGCCCGATACAGTTTGGGCGCGCATGAGATGCAAGCTGTCTCCTTACAAATGGGCGAATAGAAATTCACGCAAGCGTGCTTGTTCTGTGCTTTTAGAGTTGGTGTGTCCCATCACGGAAAAAGCGAAGGGGCTATAAAACTCCAATTCTTTTGCAATTGCGAACGAGTAAATTCATGCCCTCCCTGGAGGCGCGAAGACGCGGAGAAAACAAAACCAACTTCTTACCACTGATGACGGTGATTTGACCGATTAACGCTGATAAACCAAGAATCTTTGAAACACGGAGGAAGCAGAAAATTCTGGCGCCAATGCTGTAGATGTTAGGGTTGCCGTTCCGCTCCTACTTCCTCACCGGCTGTTCGGATGGCGGACTCGATGTGCTGAATTTCGTCGTCGGTTAATTCTGAAAAGAGGCGCCGTTTCCCCTTTGAAAGCCTTCCTTCATTTTGGTGAATAAGACGAACAAGCAGCGCGGCGCGCTGGTTTGGCATGTCCACAATGTTCATCACGGATCTGACTGCTGAATCGAAGAATTTCAAAAAAATCAGATCAGTTTTGAGATCCCGGTCTATTGTGTCTTCAATGCAATCGAACAAATACTCTGCTTCGCTGGTTGCGTCAAAGTAGCGATACAGATCCACAGTTTCATTTGATACAACGATCTGCTGCTCCGCATCCATCGTGTGCTGGATGAAAGGATGAATCGAACCTGAGAAGCCCTCGAGGACGCGGTCATAAGCGCCCATATCGCGGAGCATCGCAGCCGATACTGGAAATACAACACCTTGCGGTGTGAAGTTTTTCTTTGCAAGCACGTTATGTACCAGGAACCGATGAATACGCCCGTTTCCATCAATGAAGGGATGCACAAACACGAATCCAAATGCTCCCGCGGCAGCGGCGCAGACAGGATGAATTGTGCTTTCGGAATCCAGCAATCGGGCCATCATCCGCATCCATCCTTTCATAAGTGAATCAACATCCTGAGGTTTTGGGCAAATAAAATGGACTTCTTGAGAATAGTCGGGCAAGGTTCCGCCGACATACACTTGGACGTCGCGCCAGCCATGTTGTGCGTATCGGGGATCGACAATGGCGTTCTGGAGCTCAACAAACGACTCGTTCCTGGTTACATCGAACTTTTCAGCTCCCATTAAGGCTGCAACAAAACGCTCAGTACGATCCTTGTTTGGCGCCTCACCTTCAATGGCAAATGAGGATTTAGTTTCTTTCATGAAGAGATAGTGCACCGCTCGTTTCAGGATCGCCCGGTCCACTCCGGAAACGAGCATTTGCGCCCGCTCAGTCAGGTTCTTGGCGAGATCAGCCTCGAGTTTTTCTGTCCGGCGAATGAGAGGGCAGTAGTCTTTGCTCCCCAGAAGATTGTCGAAAATCCGTTGCCGTCTCACCCGCAGTGGTGGTCCGGCAATGTGGAGGTCTTTATCAAGTAAATCAATGTATGGGCCAGAGGTAAGGTTCGGGACATCGAGAGTTGCTCCACTAAGTAACTCATACAGGTACCAAGCCCGCCGAGCAAAGATTCCGTTGGGCTCGCTTTGAACCCAGCGCTCAAGCTCAGTTTTGTCGATACACTTGAGCGCGGCTTTGTAGACTCCTAAATCGAGCGGTTCATACCTGAGGGCAAACCGCAATTGCCCGATAGTTCCGGCGGCTGGCTCGTACACTCTGGGATACTGTTCTAGAACCTGTGCATTCGTAACCCTGGTCTTGCGAGTTCCAGCTACGAGTTCGGAACGAACCGCAGGATAAGGAACTCTGAGGCCAAGTTGATCAATTACAGCCCACAGCCCGATTGGGATTTCCCGGGTTTTGTCGCTATTCATAAAATCGGTCCTGCAGCTATAAAACGATCCCACAACCAATAAAAACGCTCCAGAGTATTGGATTGTAAATAAATACGTTCCAATTTTAGCATTCTGGGTCTTTTTCGACTGCAACAGCTCCACTCATCGGTTGGGGGAATCAAGCAGGAAAAACGTCTTCCAGGGGGAAGAAAAAACCAACTTCTTTACCACTGATGACGCTGATCAAAACTGATTCACGCTGATAAACCAAAAATTCTTTGCAACACAGCGCGGCAGAGCCACAACCAAAAGTTTGGCGCTGATTTGCGCGGATGCACGCAGACAGGGAGAACCCAGTATCCAGAGAATTAGGGGGTGAATTTTCTCCGCCTCCTGGGGAGGAATCCTCTTACAATCGAAGGTTAGAACCTGAAGTCATCCGCGATGACGTTAAAATTGAGCCGCTTTGCGGGCGTGAGCGGAGCGGGAGTCCGCAGGCGAAATCCTGAGCAGTAGCGAAGGATCTCTTCGACAATCGCAGTCCTCCGCGAGGACTCTAAATTTCGTGGCCTTTATTTCTTTAGCTCCATCTCCGTCCAAAACATGATGAAAATCCAGAGCTGCCAGCAAATTAGAAGTCTCCAATTGAAAATTACCAATTCGTTAATACCCCCTTAATACTCCCGCCCCCCTGCGGATACTCCAAGGATACCGTATGGATACTTTGGGCCAGAAAGACCTTTGCAATCGCTCATAAAGCCCTGGAGCTGCTCTAACTCTCAGCGGCTGAATGCGCTATTCTTTAGCTGATGTCCCCGTCCTCTCCTGTGCGAAAGAAGAAGAAAAAGCCGGCGCCTGTCAATCCTGAAACCGGCCTGCCCTACTCTAAGGGCACACTGAAGATGCGGCTGCTCAAGCGGCTCAAATGCACTCTGAAATATGAAAAGCTGGCCTGGGCGGAGGGCGCAAAACTTGTGGCTGGAGTTGACGAAGTCGGGCGCGGCTGTCTTTTCGGCCCGGTGGTTGCTGCTGCTGTAATCCTTGAACCGGACTATCGCATCTACGGTCTGCGCGATTCCAAGCTGATCGACGAGAAGAACCGTGAAAAACTGGCCGAGCGCATTAAAGAACACGCCATCGCCTACGCCTTTGCCGCCGTGGATGTGGCCCGCATCGACCAGCTCAACATCTATCATGCATCGCTGCTGGCCATGCGGGAAGCTGTGGCCCAGCTTTCTCCTGCTCCCGACCATTTACTGGTCGACGCGGTCCGCCTCCACTGGGACTGCCCGCAGACCAACATCATCCATGGCGACGCTCTTTCCTGCTCCATTGCCGCCGCCTCGATCATTGCCAAAGTCGAGCGCGATGCAATGGTCCGTCGCTGGGCCCCTGTTTATCCGCAGTTCGATCTCGCGTCCAACAAGGGCTACCGCTCTCCCAAGCATATCGCTGCGCTGCGCGACCATGGCCCTACGCCGCTGCACCGGCTGTCGTTCGCTCCAGTATGGATGGCGACCGCGCCGCAGGAGGTGTTTGAGTTCATGATGGAAGAGGAAGCGCCATTAGGATTCTAACGTTTGAGTTGTTGGAGAAAACTAGTTCTACAAAGATCACTATCTGCTAATTGCTATTTGCCATTTGCTGCCTTATCAGCGTTTATCAGTCAAATCAGCGTCATCAGCGGTAAGGCTTTGTTGTTCCTTTGCACCAATAAAAGTGCACCATCGAATCGTTGACCCTATGTTAAAGCAACGTTAAACTTGCATGTACCGCCCAGCCCGGACTGTATTCGTGATCCAACATTTGTGCTCCACCCATTTTTGCCGCTCCCGAAAACCGGAGGGCAGCAGGAGAAAACTCTACCCGATGAGCACCACCGCCGACATCTCGCCCGCCACCAGAATCGAATCCATTGTGGAGCTGAAACGTCTGGCCAACCGGTTGCGCATCGAGATCATAAAGATGATCGGGGCGGCTGGCAGCGGACATCCTGGCGGCTCGCTCTCTGAGGTCGAGCTGCTGAGCGCCCTCTATTTCCGCGTGCTTTGCCACGATCCTAAAGACCCGAATTGGCCCGGCCGCGACCGCTTTATACTTTCAAAAGGCCACGGTTGCCCGGCACTCTACGCGGTGCTGGCCGAGGCTGGATACATCGATCATTCAGTTCTAGGCACATTGCGCAAACTGGGTTCGCCTCTGCAGGGGCATCCTGATAAGCGTTTTCTGCCGGTGCTGGAAGCCAACACCGGCTCCCTCGGACAGGGGATTTCCGTCGGCATTGGCATGGCCCTGGCGGCCAAGCTGGACAAAAAAGATCACCACATTTTTGTGATGGTTGGCGATGGCGAGATCCAGGAAGGCCAGAACTGGGAAGCCGCCATGTTCGCGCCCTATCACAAGCTGGAGAACCTGACGCTGATCGTTGATTACAACCATCAGCAGCTCGATGGCTTTACCAAGGACATATTGGATGTCTCTCCCTTGCGGGAGAAGTTCGCCGCCTTCGGCTGGCGCGCTGTCGAGATTGACGGCCATGATTTCAACCAGGTCATTCCTGCCCTGGAAGATGCTCGGGCTGGAAAAGACGGCAAGCCTGCCTGTATTGTGGCCAACACGATCAAAGGCAAAGGTGTCTCGTTCATGGAGAACAATCCGGAGTGGCATGGAGTAGCGCCCAAGCCGGAGCAGGTAGCGGCGGCGGTGGCGGAACTTGAGGCAGCCGCGAAGCTGCTGTGAACAACGCAGCAGAGCCGCAACCAAAAGAAAAACCAACTTCTTGCCGCTGATTTTCGCGGATGAACGCTGATAAAACAAAACCTTTGAAACACGGAGGAAGTCGGGAATCGGGAGATCCGGAGATCCGGTGATCGGTGGATCGGGTGATCCACGCTAGCCGGGATAGCTCCGGTGATCGGAACTTTCAACGTATTTTCCAGGGTACGTAAAAAAAATTGAGGGTGGAGGAAGTTGCTTGAGCACAACCATAATCCCAAACACCAAACCCAAGTTCGAATTGAAAATGGGTGTTGCCACCCGCGAGGCCTACGGCCAGGCGCTGGTTGAGCTGGGCAAAAAAAATCCCAACATCGTGGCGCTGGATGCCGATCTGGCCAAATCCACCTTCAGCGCTAAATTCCAAAAAGAGTTTCCTGACCGCTTCTTCACCTGCGGCATTGCCGAGGCCAACATGGTGGGCATCGCCAGCGGTCTGGCGCTGTCAGGCAAGGTCCCATTCGCATCCTCTTTTGCCGTCTTCCTATGCGACAAAGGTTATGACCAGCTTCGCATGTGCGTGGCCTATCCCGGCGTGAACGCCAAGTTTGTCGGCTCCCACGGAGGCATCTCCATTGGCGAAGACGGCCCCAGCCAGCAGGCTGTGGAAGACTACGCGCTAATGTGCGCATTGGCGGGTTTTGTGGTTTTGAATCCGTCGGATGAATTCTGCGCGCGCGCGCTGGTGCATCGCATGGCCGAACACCATGGTCCGGTCTACATGCGCACCGGACGCGCCAAGGCCCCTATCATCTACGGCGCAAACGATAAGTTTGAAATCGGCAAAGCTAACCTGCACGGCGATGGACGCGATGTAGCCATCATTGCCTGTGGCTTCGAGGTCGGCTATTCGTTGCAGGCCCAGGCCCAGCTTGCTGAAGAGGGCATCCAGGCCCGCGTCCTCGACATGCACACCATCAAACCCGTGGACGAAGACGCCATCGCGAAAGCGGCCCAGGAATGCGGTGCGATCGTCACCGCAGAAGAGCACTTGCTGGATGGCGGACTGGGTTCACAGGTCGCTCGCGCAGTTGCCAAAACGCATCCTGTACCCATGGAGTTTGTAGGAATTCAAAACACCTACGCCGAATCCGCTACCCCTGATCAACTCATGGAGAAATATGGTTTGACCGCGCCTTATATCGTGCAAGCGGTGAAGACAGTGCTCAAGCGGAAATAACAAAAAACTTAACACTGATAACGCTGATTTAGACTGATCAACGCTGATAAATCAAAAGTCAGTAATCGGCCAAAGAAAAACCAAAACCCTCTTCACCACGGAGACGCGGAGAACAGCAAAGCAAAGTCAAAAACTTTACCCCTTCGCTCCGCTCAAGGGCAGGCTCCAAGGTCGCAAGAAAAAGCGGAGAACGCAGAGGAACTTAACCACACGTTCCCCTTCTCAATCCAACTGTCGCAGCTCTTTCCTGGTCGCGAATATCATGGACGATCCTACCCCGGCCATCGCGGCCATGCCGGCAATCACGTGGGGCGTGTAGAAGCCCCGCGCGAACAGTCCGGCAATCAGGCATCCGATAGGAGGTAGTCCCAGGAATGCCGTGGAATAGATGCTCATGACCCTCCCGCGCATGTGGTCTTCGGCCAGATGCTGGAGCAGTGAATTAATAGTGGCGATCGACAGGATCATGGAATAGCCAATGAACACAAGCAGTGCCCCGGAAATATACAACGAACGCGAAAACGTAAAGAGAACGATTCCGGCAAATGAAGCCAGTCCCGTCCTCAGCACAAACAACCCTCGGCGCGGCATTTTGCCCTGGTAAGCAATGGTTGCCGCTCCCAGGAAGGCGCCTGCGCCGGAGCAAGCCATCAATCCACCGAGGCCGCGCTCATGGGTATGCAGGACATCGCGGGCAAAATAGGGAACAAAGGTAATGAAAGGTATGGCCAGCAGGCTCCCGATGCCTACCACCATCACCAGTGACGACATCTCCGGATGCCTGTATACATAGGTGAACCCCTGCTTGAGCTTGTCCCAGAGATGGCCTTCGCCGGCCGGCTCTCGCTTGGTAGACCGGATCTGACTCAAAGCGACGATCACAGCCAGAAAACTCAGGCCATTCAGGAAAAAGTTCCCAGCCACTCCCACCAGTGCCATCGCAAAACCACCGAGCGTGGGGCCCAGGACGCGCGACATGTTGAACTGGGCGGAATTCAAAGCAATGGCGTTGGTGAGGTCTTCACGGGGCACAAGTTGCGGCACCAGTGCCTGGTAGGTGGGTGTATTCAACGACATCGCCATCCCGGTGCCGAAGGCCAGCAGGACAATTTCCTGGACGTTAATGATCTTCCAAAAAGCCAGGGCCGACATGATGAAGGCAAAGACCATCATGGCGGACTGGGTAATGATCAGCAGTTTGCGCTTGTCCATGTGGTCGGCAATCACTCCGCCAATCAGGGCAAAAAACAGAATCGGAATGGACGAGGCAAAGCCCACCACCCCCAGCCAGAAGGCGGAATTCGTAAGCTTAAGGACAAGCCAGCCCAGGGCGACATTCTGCATCCAGGTACCGATGTTGGAAAGAAAGTTACCGGACCAGAACAATCTGAAGTCACGATGACGCAAGGCCAGCGCGATGCGCGGAATCTCGGCCACCACAGGTTCAGCAGCATCAGTCAGCGCGCCCTGTGCCAGCCCATCGGCGGCATCGGCCCGAGGCAGGCCAAGATCATCTATTCCCGGCAAATCCGAGATTGCGCCGGGATTTGTTTCCAGTGGTTCCAAGTAAATGTGCCCAGGTGGCGGATTCGAACAAAAGCCACTTCATAGTGTAAGCTTTTTTGTTTCCCCCGTAGGTGGCTACAGCGAAAGACTGCCACAGGAGAATAAAAGATTGAAATACGCCAAGCTGATTGTGGTGCTCTCGGTTTTTGTCCTTGCCACTTTTGCCCAAAACTCCGGTGGCCCTGCCTCCGCCCAGGTCTTTGGATTTCGCGATTTCGCGCAGCAACGCCAGTGGGACCAGAAATTTGTTGCCGTGCCTGATGCCAGCCGCGCGGAAGAACATCTGCGCATCCTCACTTTAGAGCCTCATGTGGCGGGATCGCCTGAGGACAAGAAGACCGCCGACTATGTTGCCCAAAAGTTCAAAGAAGCCGGCCTGCAGACGGAGATTGTTGAGTATAAGGTTTGGATGAATCGCCCGGCAGAGATCAGCGTAACGGTTACCGCTCCTCCGAACGTAAAGATGAATGGCCCGTCCCGCGAACATGTCTCCAATGATCCTTTCCAGGACGATCCGCGAGTGCTCATGGCTTTCAACGGCTCTTCCCCTTCCGGGGACGCCGAGGCCGAAGTTGTTTATGCCAATTACGGCCGCCCGGAAGACTTTAAGAAATTGGAAGAGCTGAAGATCGATGTTCGAGGAAAGATCGTGATCGTCCGTTACGGCGAAAATTTCCGTGGAGTCAAAAGCTATGTGGCGGAGCAGCATGGCGCTGCTGCCCTGATCATCTACTCCGACCCCTGGGACGACGGCTATTTCAAAGGCGACCCGTATGGAAAAGGTCCGTGGCGTCCTGAAACTGCGGTACAGCGTGGCTCCATTCAATACATGTTCAAGTATCCGGGCGATCCGACCACGCCCAGTGTGGCCTCCCTGCCCTCGCTGCCTGACTCACAGCGCGTGCCACCAGCGCAGGCGGGCGATATGCCCAGGATCCCTACCACTCCGCTCTCGTACGGCGATGCTCAGCCCATTCTGCAAAATCTTGGCGGGCCGGAATCGCCGCGCGAATGGCAGGGCGCTCTACCTTTCACCTATCACGTTGGACCAGGACCGGTGAAGGTGAAGATGCATTTGAAACAGAACTACCAGTACTGGCCTATCTGGAATGTAATCGGGAAAATCCCCGGATCGAAGTATCCCAATGAGTGGGTGGTGGTTGGCAACCACCGCGATGCCTGGGTGTACGGCGCTGTCGATCCCAACAGCGGCACTGCCGCTATGCTCGAAAGTGTCCACGGCCTGGGAGAGCTGCTGAAGCAAGGCTGGCGGCCGGATCGGACCATCGTCTTTGGCAGTTGGGACGCCGAAGAAGAGGGGCTGATCGGCAGCACCGAATGGGGTGAGGAGCACGAGCGCGACCTGGCCGGCGCTGTCGGCTATTTCAATATCGACGTTGCAGTCTCCGGACCCAGCTTCAACGCCCAGGCTGTACCTAGTCTGAAGGGCTTTGTCCGCGAGGTCACCCGACAAGTACCCAGCCCTAGAGGTGGCACGGTCTATGACGTCTGGAGAGCCGAGAAGCAGAAAGATGCGCTGAAGCAGAATGAGAAAAAGCCGTCCAACGATATTGGCATGAACAATCGTGCGCCTAACGCCAAAGTTGATTCCGATGTGCCGGTGGGCGACCTGGGCAGCGGCTCTGATTACAGCGTTTTTATTCAACACCTGGGCGTGCCTTCGACGGACGTGACTTCCAGCGGGCCCTATGGCGTATACCATTCTGCCTTTGATAACTTCGCCTGGTTTAAGAAATTTGGCGACCCGACATTTGCCTATGAGCAGCAGATGGCCCGCCTTCTCGGATTGGAAGCCATGCACATGGCTTCTGCCGATGTGCTTCCCTACGACTACGAGCTATATGGAAGGGAGATCAGCGCCTACATCGAAGCTGCGCAGGCCAGGGCCGAAAAGATGCTGGGCTCCAACGCTCCTAGTTTCGGTAAGGCCTCAGAAGCAGCCAGGAGATTTACCAGCGCCGGAGCCAAGGTCCTCGCCATTCAGAAGAACCCTCCGCACGACGCAGCCAGGCTGAATCAGGCGCTCATTGCAGCAGAGCGCGCTCTGCTGATTGAGAAAGGACTTCCGGAGCGTGCCTGGTTCCGGCATGCCATCTACGCACCCGGACAGTACACCGGTTATGCTGCGGTGGTTATACCTGGCGTCAATGAAGCGATCGATGCAAAAAATGCTTCCCTGACCACCGAGCAGTTACAGGTGCTCACCGATGCTCTGAACCGGGCAGCAGGTGTGCTGGAGGGCTATCAGTAGCCCTAATAACAATATCAAGGTGAGGCATTTAGGCGGGTTTTCTATCCACGCTCGCAATAAAACAGCCGGCTTCGGCCATTCCGAATATGGATATGGGTTACAGCGAACGAAGGGCGGTTCTAAGGTCTTTGAATGATTTGTGGTTCTGCTCTGGGCTAGAACAATCAAATCCATGAACCAGAGGATTCTCGACAAATTCGTGGAAGCGCATGACCGGTACCTGGAGCTTGATCGTATCCGCACCGATTGCAAGACTGCGGCCGAGCGGGAGTTTATCCATATTGCGATCCTGGAGACTTACCTGGAGGTGCAGCACCACGCCCGAGCCATTACCGGCCTTCAGTTTGCCGATGGGATGGATTTTGCCGAAGTGAATTAGACCAACCCTGCCGTCCGCTCTAGCGTCTAAGTTGTCACGCCACTTCCTGTATGCAGTACAGGTGCGCTTCAGGCTTGGGCGCATAGTCTCAAGATCCTTCCCCGGAGGTGGACGGTCATGCCGTTCGCTCGCATCATTACTCGCTGTCCCGAGCATACCAACACTCTTTCGCAGCAACTGCAACTCCAAGGCTTCTCGGTTGAGATTGCTGCTCCTGAAGATACGCACCTTTCTCCCGCTGACCTGGAAATCGAATTTGAGATTTGCGATCGCGCCGATGTCCTGCGGCGTGCTTCGCAGATGGCGGCGCAGTTACAGACTGATGTGGTCGTCGCTCCCGGCGTCCTGGATCTTGTCCCTGAACCTGCTGCGGTAGTTGAAACGCACCCTCTAGAGGAACTCCAGTCGGTGGTTATCGAAACCCTGACGCAGCCTCCACAAACACCGTCAGGCGAAGAAGAGTTCAGCTACCCGTTGCCACAAGTCGATGAGGGCTTCTGGACAAGTCCGGGAACGAAACTCCACAAATCTTTTGGACACCTTTTCGGATACCTTGCAAAGGCCGGCAGCGCCACCCGGAATGGACTCGCCTCCATTGCCAGCTCTATCGCTACTCGCGCACGGGAATACCAGGAGCAAATGAGGGTGCGGAGGGCGGAGGCCCAGGCAGCCCACGAACGCCGCCTGGTGGAAGCTCAGGAACGCGCTGCTTTCCAGCAACAAGAGGCAGAGCGGCAAAAGCAAAGCGAACTCGCGCCAGCCGCAATAAGCCAGCAGTCGCAGCAGCAGCCCGTCCAACCGGCAGTGGATCTAAAACAGTTTCGACGCGAGCACCCCCGCCAGTCGCAGTTTCCTGGCATATTTGCCGGAGCAGCCGCTGCCAGCGTACTGTTTATGCTGGGCATGGTGTTGGCCCATATTCATCCGCGATCCCCTCTGCCGCCAGAGCTGACAAAGGCTGGGACTGAACAGCGTATGCCTTTCGGTGCGGTGATTGTCCAGGGGAAACCTGCCCAATCACGCAGTAACATCGGGAAAACCAACGCTCTGCCTCCTCGCAGGACTGGCCAGTTGCATGAAGGCACTCCTTCCGTTGCACCCAAGAAGTCGCAACCTCACCCCAGGCGGCGCTTTGCTCACGAAAGCGATGATGACGTGGTTACAAATGATGTAGTGGTCAGGCACTTCCCCACACAGAATAAGAAACCCATACAACAGGCGAGGCAGGCAAGCATGAAGCGGTATTCAGACCTGGAATAAGATTTTGAGGTCCCGAACGAACTAATTTTGAATCTTGAAATCCCGAGCGGAGCGAGGGATCTCTACCACTACCGAAAACTCAACCCGGAAAAATGATTGTTGGTAATTCTGGTTACCCAGCGCAGCCGGGCCAATCAAACTTTGCCGCAGATTTACGCGGATGCACGAGTTGTAGAGATTTTGCAACAATTGAAAATACAGTGCCGAAGGCACGTTGAAGAGTAGGCACGCACGTGAGTGCGGGATGGTAAAGAAAATCGCAGAGTCGCCGAAGGCGACGGCAGAGATTTTTGCACGAGGACAAGGTTTCAAAGATAGCAATAAAGAACGAGGCAGCCCAACTCGACCGAACCTTATCAACATTCGCTTCGCAACCGGCTAAAGAGGTCCACTCGGAATGTGATTACTTCCCCGCAGTGATCTTTTCAATCAACTGAGAGTAATCTGTCTTCTCAATCCCATACACCTGCTTGTTGAACTCATCCACTTTCTGGGAATAGTTCATGGAGCAGAACTTGGGCCCGCACATGGAGCAGAATTTAGCTTCTTTGTAGTAATCATCGGCCAAGGTCTCGTCGTGCATGGATCGCGCGGTTTGCGGATCGAGCGAGAGTTCAAACTGCTTCTCCCAATCAAAGGTGTAGCGGGCATAACTCAGCGCATCGTCACGATCGCGCGCGCCCGGACGATGGCGCGCCACATCGGCGGCGTGGGCAGCGATCTTGTAGGCAATGATGCCGTCTTTGACATCTTTTTCGTTGGGCAGGCCCAAGTGCTCTTTGGGCGTGACGTAGCAGAGCATGGAAGCCCCATGCCAGCCGATCATGGCCGCGCCGATGGCGGAAGTAATGTGATCGTATCCGGGAGCAATATCGGTCACCAGAGGACCCAACGTATAGAACGGCGCACCATGGCACCATTCAACTTCTTTGTCCACCTGCTCTTTGATCTTGTCGAGCGGAACGTGTCCCGGCCCCTCAATCATCACCTGGACATCGCTGCCCCAGGCCATGCTGGTCAACTCTCCCAGGGTCTTCAACTCTGCAAATTGCGCTTCATCGCTGGCGTCCGCAATGCATCCCGGACGAAGACCGTCTCCGAGGGAATACGAAACGTCATACTTCTTCATGATTTTGGTGATGTCGTCAAACCGCTCGTAGAGAAAGTTCTGCTTGTGGTGATGGGCCATCCATTGGGCCATGATTGCGCCACCCCGGCTGACAATGCCGGTGATCCGCTTGGAGACCAGCGGAAGATATTGCACCAGCACTCCAGCATGGATGGTCATATAGTCCACGCCTTGCTGCGCCTGCTCTTCAATGACCTCCAGCATGAGGTCTGCGTTGAGGTCTTCAATGCGCTTGACCCGCGACACCGCCTCGTAGATCGGGACAGTGCCGATCGGTACTGGAGAATTGCGCAGAATGGCCTCACGGATCTCGCGAATGCCGCCGCCAGTGGAAAGGTCCATGACTGTGTCCGCGCCAAAATGCACTGCGGTATGCAGCTTGCGCAACTCCTCGTCCACATTGGAAGTAATCGCAGAGTTGCCGATATTGGCGTTGATCTTGCAAAGCGAGGCCACGCCGATGCACATCGGCTCTAGTTCAGGATGGTTGATGTTCGCCGGAATGATCATTCGTCCGGCGGCCACTTCATCCCGCAGCTCTTCGGGCGATAGTTTTTCCCGCTCGGCAACATACAGCATCTCTTCTGTAATCAGTCCCTTGCGAGCATAATGCATCTGGGAAAAGTTCTCATCACCGTTGCTCGCGGCTGCAGCGCGCCGCCGGGCAATCCACTCTTCCCGAACCTTGGGTCTCGAATCATTTCCGTTGCCGTTGCTTGCCGTCATCACAGTCACCTTTGCAGATGGAAAACCTTTCATTATACGCGCCTATTCGTGCCGGAAATGCAGCGTTAACTATATTAAAAATAGCTAATAAAGCCTTGACCTGCTGGCCCGAGATGGATAACCTTTGTGGGGTCAAAACGGAGTACCATAATCCTATGAATCCTAAATACGCTCGCTTTGGGATAGCGATTGCTGTCATTGTGCTTACCTTGGGTTACTTGGCCTACACCGGAGTGCAGGAGAGCAAGAGTTATTACGTCACGATCAAAGAGCTGCGTTCGATGGGGAATGATGCTTACACCAAGCATCTGCGCGTGGCTGGCAGTGTGCAGCCTGGCACCATCCACCAGAACGGCACCAGTGCGGATTTTGTGCTGGTAGAAAACAGCCAGCTTCTGAATGTGAGCTATAAGGGCGCAGAGCCCCCACCAGACACATTTAAAGACAATTCTCAAGCGTTGGTGCAGGGTGAGTTCGGCAAAGATGGCGTGTTTCATGCCAGCCTGATCCAGGCGAAGTGTGCTTCCAAGTATGCCCCTCAGCAGCAGCAACAGGCAGGCGCGGCAGCTCCTGCTGGACAGGCGCCGGCACAGTCTAAAGGATACTGAGGTCACCACTGAAGCCTACGGCCCCGCCAGTGCAGGTTGAGAATGTCTCAAAGATTTACGGCCGCACGGCCGCGCTTCGAGATGTCTCGCTGGAATTGGAGAGCGGTCGTTTCTATGTCCTGCGCGGCGAAAATGGCGCCGGCAAATCGACCTTGCTGCGCATGGTCGCTGGGCTGAGCGAACCTACGCAGGGTAAGATCCGAATCTTCGGCCTCAAGACCAACGAAGCCTACGCTCATCTGGGCTACATGGCCCATGCTCCTTTGGTTTACGACGAGTTTTCCGGCCTGGAGAATCTTCGTTTCTTTGCCAAGCTCTACGGCATCGATTCTGATGGGCCACTCACCGAGGCCCTGCGCCTGGTGGGACTCGATCCCCAACTCACGCGGCGCTCCGGACAATATTCCCAGGGCATGCGGCAGCGTCTTTCCCTGGCGCGGGCCATCTTTCACTCGCCCAGCCTGCTGTTGCTGGATGAGCCTTTCTCCAACGTCGATCCGGAATCTGCGGCGCAGATCTCAAAACTGCTGGCAACGATGCGTACTTCCGGGACTACAATCCTTCTAATCACTCACCAGCTTGGTCTGCTGGCTGATATCGCAGATGAGTTCTTGTTTCTGTCCGCTGGCGAACTTGTAAGTCGCAGTGCGGCGCCACGGGTAAATGCATGAGTTCGATCACATCGCTTACAGTCGCTAACGTGGCCAAAGATCTGCGCCTGGAATGGCGCTCCCGCGATGTCTTCAACTCCATGCTGTTCTTTGCGCTGCTGGTGGTGGTCATCTTCAGCTTTACCTTTGATGCTTCTGTGGAAGAATCCCGGCGGCTGGCCGGAGGACTGATTTGGACCGCATTTCTCTTTTGCACCGTCATGGCCCTGAACCAGTCGTGGGCGCGTGAGTTACGGAACGGCGTTCTGGATGCCTACCGGGTCTCGCCTGCGCCCCCTGAGGCGCTCTTTCTGGGCAAGTGTCTAGGAAATTTCATGCTGGTGACCTTGCTTGAATGCCTTATGGCCCCGTTGTTTGTAATGTTTTACAATCTTTCGTCTGCTGGTTCGCTGTGGCAACTGGCGCTGGTATTCGTGCTGGGCACATGGGCCCTGGTGGTGAATGGAACATTTTTTGCCGCCATGTCCATCCGCACCCGGAACCGTGAACTCATGCTGCCGCTGGTGCTTTTTCCGATTTCGATTCCCGCAGTGTTGAGCATGGTCCATGCCACAATGGGAATTTTGACCGGCGATTTTTCGGCCATTGGCTCAATCAAATTGCTCGCCGGATATTGCGTGATATTTACCACGCTTTGTTTTCTACTATTTGAAACGGTGTTAAACGCAGAATGAAATCAAAACTTTTGCCCTTCTTTATCGGTCTGGTTCTTACGCTTCTGGCCTACGGCACGTATCAGGCTCTGTTTGGTGCCCCTACAGAAGAAACCATGGGACCGGTGCAACGGATCTTTTATTATCATGTGCCTTCGGCCTGGACAGCCATGCTTCTCTTCCTGGTGAATTTCTGCGCCTCTGCTGTTTACTTTTTCACGCGCAGCCCTAAGGCCGATGCATGGGCGCTTACCGCCGCCGAGGTTGGAGTCGTCTTCTGTACCATTGTTCTGATCACCGGCCCCATTTGGGCGCGCCCGGTGTGGGGCATCTGGTGGACCTGGGACCTGCGGCTGACCACCACGCTCATCATGTGGCTCCTGTACGTGAGCTATCTGTTGCTTCGCCGCTCCTCCGAACCCGGCTCCTCTTCCATGCTGGCCACGGTATTTGCCTTGAGCGCCGCAGTTGACATACCGATCGTCTGGATGGCGATCCGCTGGTATAGTGTCCACACCCAGCACCCCCAGCCGGTGTTTGGCAACAGCCCGAGTTCCGGCCTCGATCCACAGATGAGATATGCGCTATTTGCCAATTGGTTCGCCTTCATGGCCTTGGCCGCTTTGGTGTTCTGGTTCCGCTATAGCGTGGAGCGCATGTCGCAAAAAGTTTCTGCGGCGTTTGTGCGAAAGGCTTCTCGCAGCACTGCCGCGGTATTGGGGATGTCTACTCTCCTGTTCTTCCAAGGATCACCCAACAAAATTCCCGACCCGAAGCATATTTTTCTCTATAGCGCCTACGCGGTCACCTGGATCATCCACATCAGCTATCTGGCGATCATCGGACGCAAGTTCGCGCGCTTGAAGCAGGAGCAAGCTGAGTTGTAGGTGAGAAATCAACCTCCACCATTGAGAGTCTCACTCGTTCGGGCCGCCTGCCTTCCGATGAAATGCGGTGGCTGATGGGTGGAACGAGTTTTTTCGCATTCGAAAACAGCGCCCCGGCGTATTGTCTCAGTAGGTCTTGAGGAAGCTATGCGCATATTGGTATTCGCGTTGTTGATGCTGTCCAGTTGTTTTGGACAAGAGACCGTGCAGACGTTCCGGGCCAACACCAATCTGGTAAATCTGGCTTTCACCGTTCGCGATTCCAGTGGAAAACTGATTGACAATCTCACCAAAGAAGACCTCGAAGTGCTGGAGGATACCGTCCCCCAGAAAATCGCTTTCTTCTCTCGCAGCATTGACCTTCCGCTGACTCTGGGCCTCATCGTGGATTTTAGCGACAGCCAGCAGAAGTTCTACAAGCAGCATAAGCATGATCTGGAGGTATTTCTAAAAGACGTTCTTGGACCCAAAGACCGGGCTTTTCTAATCTGTTTTGGCAACCACATCCGGCTGGTAAGTGATTTCGAGCAATCGGGCAAAGAATTACTGGACCGCCTGCAGAAATTTGATCATGGTAATTTTGATTTTCCGGAGATAGGACCGCCCGAGGACCGGGAACTGGGCACGGCATTTTACGACTCCATTTACTATTCCGTGACCGAGAAGCTCGCTAAAGAAAACGGCAGGCGGGCGTTGCTGGTGTTCAGCGATGGTGAAGACAACTCCAGTTCGCACGACATGCTGAGCACCATCGAGGCAGCGCAGGCCGCTGATGTTCCCGTCTTCTCCATCCGTTATACTCAGACTGCTCACGGCAAACTAACAGCGCGCAATCAATATGGAATACGCGTTATGGACCGCATCGCCAAAGAGACTGGCGGAAGGCACTTTGATGCCAAAGCAATCAATCCACATACTTATCTTCAGGAGATCGCCGAAGAGCTGCGGACCTCGTACGAGTTGGCGTACTATCCCTCCAGACCGATTAAAGACGATGCGTTCCGAAAGATTCTGATTCAACCTCGCCAGAGCAATCTGACCATCCGCGCCAAGACCGGCTATTTCTCTCGTTAGAACTCACGTTCCGTGTCCGACTGTAACGGATTAAAATTTCCTAATTCTTTCGTAAGCCTAAGAATTTCGCTCATTCTATGAAACATATCCTCGTCTCTTAACACTAATTAAAGTGGACCTTCCCCAAACAAATAGTTCATCGATATTCCTGATATCAACTGCACACGTGGAATCTGCAAGAAGCTCAGAGATATTGGGTGAGTTTCAATATGGTGTTCTTGGGGAAATAGGACAAACGGATCCAAATCTTGATTGAAGAGGTTGGTGATTCGACATGAAGAAACACGACAAAGTGAGGATTTTCTTGAGTTATGCCCGCCAGGACAAGAACAGGGTGGCAGATTTGCATCGTCGCCTTAGCGCAGCCGGCTTTCGTCCGTGGGTAGACATGGAAAACCTCCTCCCCGGAAAACTCTGGGAACCAACAATCCAACGGGCTATCCGGGATGCTGATTTTTTTGTGGCCTGTGTTTCGTCAAACTCCCAGAAGCGAGGTTTCCTGCAGAAGGAGATAAAAAACGCTCTGGACATTTGGCAAGAAAAACTCCCAGACGACATCTATTTGATTCCTGTGAGGCTGGAGGACTGCAAAGTTCCTGAAGACCTTTCTGCTTTCCAGTGGGTAAACCTCTTCGAACCCGACGGCTGGAACAAACTGTTGCGGGCCATCGAAGCTGGGACAAAGCGACGCGAAGGCGCACCCCCGCTCGAAACGTCCTTGCCTGAACTAGATTCCAAATCAACCGAGCTGCCCACGCCGCTGCGTGGCGCAAAGGCGGCATTGTCGCCCAGTCCAGCGCAGACTCGAGGACTCCCTTTGGTGACCTTTCCTTCCGAGTTGGCAGGATTATTGTGCTGGCTTTCTCCTGCCGCTTGGGAAACGCTAGATGACAACACGCGACGCTTCCTCATCACTCTTGGCATCAAACTCGAACCCATCGTACAAATAATCCCTTACACGCCTGTCCCTCTTATCATAGGGTTCGAATGTCTTGCGCTGGGCGCCCTGGGCGAGAACTTCTCGCAGATTTGCCAGCAGACTGCGGGTGTTGATCCTGGTCACCTGCGGCTGCTGTTGGCCTTAGCAGCGATGAAAACCGCGACAAGACTGCGCACCTGGGCGACCGAGGATGGTAACCCTGGAGCGCGACATCTCCTTTTCACGCTTAATCTTGACCCAGAGATGCTTAACTGTTCTCACCTAGAGAAGTTCTTGGATCGCTATAGCCATATATGGGAGAACCAGTTTCTCTTCGAGGTTAGCGAAAGGACCACTGTTTCATGCTTGGCCCGCCTGCGGGAACTGCAATCCGACTTCAAGTTGCGTTACTGTGCCGATGACTACAATGCATGGAATTCTGATGCCAAAAACGCCCTCAAGAAACGCGTGGAGATGAGTAAAGTAGACAACGAGACTTTTCGCGTAGCCATGGATTTGCGCACCACCCAAACCAAGGCTGCCATAGCTCAACTAAGCGTTCACAAGATTGCGAACAAACCGCTAATCGTTGAGGGCTTGGAGAATGAGAAGCATCTCCGCTTTCTCAATGCACATTGGCCACATACAACACACGGCGGACTCTTCGGACAAGGTTACATGGTTGAACCTGGGCGGCCATGGGAAACCTGGACTGTCGACCTCAAAAAATTCGGGTTACCAGGCGGACACATTTTGAACAATGTTGCCCCTTCGGGAGCGCCGGTGTAACTAGCACTGGGAATATGGCAAATGCTCGCAGGAAGCTCCTCCGTCTGCCCAGTCCGCGATTAGCGGTGATGCTGAAGGCTGTTCGTTAAATGCCTTCCCGCTTGCCCGACCTTGGTTTTGCGCCAGTATTGACTGCATTTTAGTACCTAGTTTAGCAAGACCTGTTAAGTGCAGTAGACTGAATAGAAAGCTTCCTCCCACAATCGGGAGGAGATGCCAGAACTACAGAGGGTAGTAGGAGCAAGAATTCGTGAACTGCGGACGGCGCGCGGTTGGTCGCAAGAGGCGTTCGCCGATATCTGCGAAATTCATCGGTCTCACATGGGCGAGATAGAACGTGGCGAGGTCGATGTGGCGATCAGCACGCTGGCCAAGATCGGCAAAGGACTCGACATGCCCGTGTGGTCCGTCTTGAAAAATGTCATCTGAGCCCAAAAACCACTTTCAAATATTTTTTGATTAGTGTTTGAGATAATTTCTGGATGACTCCAGCTCCCCTAAAACCTGTGATCCCCTTCGACCTTCTCAGCAAAATCGACATACGTGTCGGCACGATTCGCTCGGTCGCAGACGTGCCAGACGCGGACAATCTTGTCCAAATGCAGGTCAGTTTTGGTGACCATGAGCGGACCATCGTTGCCGGATTAAAAAAGGAACGCGCCAATCCCCGGGAAATCGAGGGCAAGCAGGCCTTATTCGTGGTCAATCTGGAGCCGCGCAAGATGCGGGGCGTGGTATCGGAGGGAATGCTGTTCGACATCGGCTATGCCGACAAAATCCATCCCGTACTCGCCATGCCGGAAAGTCCGGTTCCCGACGGGGCCCGGGCCGGATAGGCGCCATTTGCTCAGCTGCCTCTGTGTTTCAAAGGTCTTGGCTGGCTTCATTCGCGTTCCTTCGTGTAATTCGCGGCTCAAGGTTTTCCTGGGGTTGATTGCGGCATGCCGCACTATGCAACATCATTGCTGAAGAACTGCGAACCTTTCGGGTGGACGCCGGTGCTTGGTTGCCTGCTCGTAGGCATACGCGTATTTGATGAGCATTGGTTCGCTGAAAAGGCTGCCGAGAAACGTCAGCCCGGCAGGAAGCGAGTCATAGGTAAATCCCATGGGCACCGTAATCGCAGGAAAGCCTGTTTGCGGGGAGAGAATCTGGCTATTGTCGCCGGCCGGACTCTGCATATCGCCCACTTTCCGGGGAGGATTGCTCCAGGTGGGATAGATGATCGCATCCACCTTGTCTTTCTCCATCGCGGCCAGCATTGCATCGCGAAACGCAATCTTGCGTTCGTTGTGGTAAATGTCGAAACAGGGTGCGCTTTTCTCTTTGGGATCAATTGCCGCTTTCAGCCGTCCTTCGATATAAGGCAGGTACAAACCTGAGCCCACGATTTCGGCCAGGTTCTTGTAGCGTGCATTCCTGGCGTGCGTGGTCAGGTAGGTATTTACATCGGCCTGAAAGTCACCGCACCAGATGTTCTCGGTAAGTTTCTCGAAGTCCGGAACCACAAAAGGATCGATAATTTCGGCCCCTTGGGCCTTCAAATCCTGGATGGCCTTCTCGGTCAATGCCTTCACCTGCGGATCGGTGGTTGGAGCGTCGATATACTTTCTGAAGACTGCGATGCGTGCTCCCTGAAGACCTTTCTTATCGAGGAACTGGGTATAACTCTTCGGTATTTTGCCCTGCGAAAGTTTAGTGATGGGATCAGCAGGATCGTATCCGGCGACCACTTCCAATACCCTGGCAGCATCCTCGACGGTTCGCGCCATGGGCCCGCCCATGTCATTGCCAAAGTAGAGAGGAATGATTCCATCACGGCTGGTCAATCCCATGGTTGGCCTGATCCCTACCAAACTATTATGAGAAGATGGACCCCGGATGGAGTTGCCGGTATCCGTGCCGAGCCCAACTTCGCCCAAGCTTGCGGCCACTGCGGCGGCCGTCCCGCCACTGGATCCAGCAGGCACCCGGTCCAGATCGTAAGGATTGCGGGTGATGCCGGCGATGGAACTCACGGTAAGATACGGACTGAAGGCCCATTCGGCCATGTTTGATTTTGCCAGCACGATTCCGCCGGCTTCACGAATTCTTTTCACCATGGTAGCGTCGTCTGTAGGGACGAAGCCCTTCATAGCCAATGAACCACCGGTAGTTTGCAAATCTTTTGTGTCGTAATTGTCTTTTACGATCACCGCAATTCCGTGCAAAGGACGAAGCTTTCCCGTGCGCTTGAATTCACGGTCGAGTCGATCAGCCTCAGCCAGGGCCTTGGGGTTGACTACCACGAGGGCATTCAGCCCGGTTGACTGGTCATAGGCACGGATGCGTTTGAGATATCCCTCCACCAATTGATGACAAGTTACCTTGCCCGCGCGAATGGCCGCATGGGTCTCTGCAATCGTGGTCTCCGTGAGCTCAAATCTGCCATGACTCTGGGCCGCTGTGTAGCCACAAAGCATCGAGACCAGCATAAAAACGAATAAGACCCGATAAGAATGATTGACGATGATCAATTTGGATAAACTCCTTTTGCATTTTGGAGGGGTTTGAAATTTTCAGATGCTGGTCTGCATCGACTTTGAATCTCGCCAGGTTTTCAGCCTGGAACCAGACGAACTTGATCGGTCAACACTTGAGATAGCGATTCAGGATATATCAGTAAAATTTCGCGAGCATTGTAGCAGACAAGCACCACTGACTTTTTTCCAGCAGATTTCGATAGCAGCACCAGCCCAGCATGGCCTTAACCAAGTAAAGCAAACACCAAGGCTCACCGGAGGCGTCGAAGACACGTTGTCATCAACTCGATCAGGGTTATAGCGATAGAAGTCTTTTGTCGAATGCGTGGTAAGGCGATCTTCAGGGCAACACTGGACTTGACCTCGTGTGGAAATCTGGGGCTCAAACTACTGTCTATCTCGAACAATCGCTCTATCTCATTGAAAATAATGTATTGACCTTATTTATGGGTGGTCTCTAATTTTAACCTAGTCTTAACATTTGGCTTCTTCGGGAGAGCCTATCATTGCCAGTAGGAGCCTTTCCATCTCTCAAGGCTTGACTGTGCCCCTGGGTCGCCGCACTTAGGAGGATGGATTCAGTGAGTAAGCGCAATTTTTGCTCTTGGCTGAAAAAGCCAAAGGCAGAGTTGCTGTTTATCTAAAGGAGAGAACCATGAGGATTGCCCAGCCCCCTTATTACGCGCATATCAGACCGCAATCTCGCCTGTCCAAGTTCTTGTGGCAATGCGTCATTCAGCGAGAGGGATCGCCCGATATCGTCTCTCGGCATGAGTTAGGCGTCAAGGAAGACGCGTGTTGTGTCGCTTTGATCGAGCTTAGCCGCCTGCAACAGTCGGATGCCGCATCACACTCAGTTCCGAAGAAACCAGACCAGCGATAGAGAATAACTGAGTTCATTCATAGCGCAGGATTATCATAGGGTCGATCTTGGGCAAACGCATCTAAATCAGGCTGCTGTCATAAATTTCACACGTTTCTTCGGAACAGGGATCGAGCTACGAAATAGAAGGGCCACGGAAGTTAGTCATCGCGGATGACTTCGATGGTCGATGAGATCTTTCGCTACCGCTCAGGATTTCGGCAGGAGGCTCACGCCTCCTAAGCGCCTCAAGTTAATGCTTCTCTTTGCGAACCAGGGAAGGAGTATAGAGACCATATTTTTCCATGCGACGGTAAAAAGATCCCCGGCTAAGTCCCAAGACCTCGGCCGCCTGGCTGATATTGCCGCTATAGCGCGCCAGAGCTTTGCTGATCAACAAGGCTTCCACTTCCTCAAGATTCATATCGCCAAGATTGACTGGGCGAGAATTGCTGGATTGCAAACCCAAATGACTTCCCTGGATTTTTTCCTCGCGACACATGATGACCGCACGTTCGATCGTGTGTTCGAGTTCCCGAACATTTCCCGGCCATGAATATTCAAGCAGTTTCCCCATTACGTCTGAGGCAAGCCCATCGATCTGCTTGTTGTATCGCGCCGCATATTTCGACAAAAAATAGGAGGCGAGAGGAGGAATGTCCTCGTGCCTTTCCCGCAATGGCGGTATGCAAATTTCGACCGTATTTAAACGAAACAGAAGGTCTTCCCGAAAGTTCCCCGCCGCGCACTCAGCCTTGAGATTGGCGTTAGTCGCCGATAACACGCGGACATCCACGCGCCGCGTCCGGGAAGAACCTACACGTTCCATCTCGCCAGTTTCCAGGACCCGCAACAGCTTTGCCTGTTGGCGCAATGGGACATTGGCGATCTCATCAAGAAACAGCGTGCCGTTATCGGCCATCTCAAAGCGCCCAATCCGATCGGCCCTGGCATCTGTAAAGGCGCCTTTTACATGACCAAACAGTTCACTCTCAAAAGTACCCTCGGGCAATCCGCCGGTATTGACGGTGATCAATGGTTTGTCGGCACGTAGCGAGACTGTATGCAACATCTGGGCAACAACTTCTTTGCCGGTGCCATGTTCACCCGTGATAAGGATGTTGGCGTCCGATGGCCCTACCTGAGAAATGGCCTCGACCACCGGTCGCATAGAAAGGGCTTGGGCTATGAATTTCGTCCGCTCATGGTTACGGAACAGTCGATTCTCCGCTTCCAAACGCTGGGCCTGGCGGAGTGCCTGGTAGAGCTCTGCGTTAGTCTTTATGGTGGCGAGAAGACGATCGTCATCCCACGGCTTTTGAACAAAGTCACGGGCCCCTCGCCGCACCGCCTCGACAGCAAGATCAATGGTGCCCCAAGCGGTCATGACGATGATCGGCACCTGACTATCAATCTCTCTGATTTTCTGAAGAAGCTCTATACCTTCTCGGCCCGAAGTGGTGTCCCGGGCGTAGTTCAGGTCCAGCAGAAGCGTATCGTATTCCCTCACCGCCATGGACTCCAGGACAACTTGCGGGGAGCGCACAGCGTCTACTTCAAATTTTCCGGAGCGGAGCAGCATCTTCAAAGCATCAAGCACCGCAGGCTGATCATCCGCCACTAGAATTCGATAAGATTTTTCGACAATAGGCATAATGCCGCTTAATTTTCTGCAAGGGATTGGCTCACCAAACCTTCGGCAAGCGATTTGTCGCAGGGCGGTGACGATCTAGAAGCGACGCTGCTTCCGTCACTCGACCTTCAATACCATCACCGGCCCCCATCACCGGTGTCACCTCGGCCCGTCCGTAACCTGGACAAATGTGACGAGCCTCCACAGGAGGAACGCAGGAACAAAGTACGCTTAAAGGAAATATTAGAAATTATAAAGCATGTCACCTAGGAATTCTGCCGTCCACGGGTGGACAGGCCTTTTGCCGGATGGACACCCTTGAAATGCGCTGGGACCGGACAAGTGGACCGATTTTGAATTTCAGGCGCTTCCATGCAAATACTCAGGAACTAAAGCTGTCTGTTTTCAACACTTTCGGCACAAGTGAATTCGCGCCTTAGTACTCATCTTCACGCAAGATGATCCGAAAACACCCCACGATTTGGCACATTAGTTGCTTTCTGCAATAGCGACCACTCCTAAGCTAGTCCAAATAATTAAGGAGAGAGTGCCATGTTTGATGCGTTAAGACCCCTGATTCTGCCCTCGGGTATCGCGCCGGTGGGGTCGGAGGAGATTTCGGTAAACACTGCGGTCACTTGTAAGCGGCAACCGTGCTGCTTAGCTGTAACTGGCCGAACTCGCCACACCGGGGAGGATGAAACATGCTGCGCATAATGCAAACGTTGCAAGCACCAGCGGCAAGACTCTCTCACCCGACCCTGGTCCGCGAAATTGACGGTGAAGCTCATGCGAAGCTCTGTCAGCGGCAAAACTAAAGATATGTGACTTCTTTGCTGGCTAAGTAAAGGCCCCAGGATTGGGGTAGCGGTGACTCCTGGGGCCTGCTGGAAGGCTGGGCGGTGATCAGAAACGTCATGGACATCAAAGCCTTAGGTTTTTTGCCGGAGGACTTGAATGGCGACGGCTTACCACCAATGAGCAGATGGGCCTGGAACACAATCTGCTCCTGCTGTCTACACCGGTTCTTGCAAACTGCACTGTTCGTCGTCCCATTTCCGACCAGGGACGGTTTTTCCAGCTTACCTTGAGAACTTTCGTTGGTTGATCTGCACGATCAGTCCGGAGATTGACCGTGAATTTGCCCTATTCATTTCCTGGAAAGCGAGCAACGCCCCTTCAGGAGTGAAGTTGGATCCTTGGATTTATCAAGGAGTGATTCAGAATGAGTACGCTCTCAGACCGCATCGGCCATCTCTCCTCAGAGAGACGAGCGTTATTGGAAAGACTGTTGAACGAGAAAGGTGTCAACGTTCGCCGAAGTTTAATCACCTCTCAAGCCAAGCACTCCGACCGTGCCCCTCTCTCATTTGCACAACAGCGCCTGTGGTTTTTGAGCCGTCTTGAGCCCGAAAATTCCTCCTACAATGTAGAGATTGGATATCAGATCGATGGCCATCTTGATATGGCTGCGCTTGAGAAGTCGTTCAATGAAGTATTCCGCCGCCACCACATCCTGAGAACAACGTTCCAAGAGATGGAAGGACATCTGCTCCAGATCATTGCTCCTGTCTCCCATTTTCATTTACCGCTAATTGACCTGACCCAGCTCAGCGAAGATCTAAAAAAAACTGAACTGCAACGTGTGGCAGCGGAGCAAAGTACCCGGCCCTTTGATTTGAGCGGGGAGCGGCTGATTCGGCCCATGCTTGTCAAGCTGGATGATCATCAACATGTGTTGTTGATGCCCATGCATCACATCATCACAGATGGATGGTCGATAGGCATCCTCAACCGTGAACTGGTCATACTCTATAACGCTTTCTTAAAGGGAGAGCAATCGCCGCTCCCAGAGTTGACAATCCAATATGCACATTTTGCTGCTTGGCAAAGAGAATGGCTGCAAGGAGAAGTGCTGAAGCAGCAGTTGAGCTATTGGAAAGAACAGTTAAACGGAGTCCCTGCTCTGCTGGAACTGGCAACCGATCATCCACGTCCAGCGGTATTGAGTTATCGCGGAAAATATATTCCAGTACATCTCTCTCGCAAGCTGACTTTCGATTTGAAACGCCGCAGCCAGGAAGAGGGAGCCACGCTGTTCATGTCCCTGCTGGCCGCATTCAGCGCGCTGTTGCAACGCTACAGCGGGCAACCGGACATCGTGGTCGGAACGCCCATTGCCGGACGCCAACGAGTCGAGACCGAAAGCTTGATCGGCTTCTTTATAAACATGTTGCCGTTCCGCAGCAACCTGAGCAAAGACCCGACTCTTTGCGAATTAGTGCGGCAAATGAGAGAGGTGACCCTGGGAGCTTATGCGCATCAGGATCTGCCCTTTGAGAAACTGGTGGAAGAGCTGCAACCGGAGCGCGACATGGGCCACACCCCATTCTTTCAAGTGGTGCTGGCCATGCAGAATGCGCCCGAAGCCAGCAGTCTGGAGATGAGTGGTCTTGTAATAAAAGATCTGGGGTTGACGGATGGAGCAGAGAATAAAACCGCAAAGTTCGATCTGACACTGTCCTTGCACGAAGAGAAAGAACGGCTGGAAGGAAAACTTGAATACAGCACAGATTTGTTTGAAGAGGCAACCATCCGCAGGATGTGGAGCCACTTTGAGCGTCTGCTCAGCGCCGCCCTGGCCCAACCTCATCAACCCTTGTCCCAATTGAGCCTGCTCACCCACTCCCAGCGCCAGCAGATCCTGGCTCAATGGGACCATACTTCACAACTCCCGCTCCACACGCTCTGCCTGCATGAATTAGTCCAGCAACATGCTGCCCATACACCTCAAGCCCTGGCCCTGATCGAATCTCAATACTCGCCACAACCGTTGACCTATGCCGAGTTGAACCATCAAGCCAATCAACTGGCCCATTATCTCTTGAGCCATGGAGTCGGGCTACACACCCGAGTCGGCCTCTGCCTGGAGCATAGCTCACAATTGCTGGTGGCCCTGCTGGGCATCCTCAAAGTGGGCGCAACGGTCGTGCCCGTGGATCCCAGCCAGCCCACTTCCCGCTTGCTCGGGATGCTGCGCCATGCCCAGGTGCGCTGCCTCATCACCGAGCCACCCCTCCGGGACCGTTTCTCTCCGTTGGCTCTGGATCGGGCGGATCTTCCTGCTCTTAGCTTGCTGTGCCTCGAAGAACTGCAAACCGTACTGGCACGGCAAAGCCCTCACAACTTGACCGTCACCATAGCAGCCGAGGCGGTGGCCGCCCTGCTCTATCACTCCAGTCCCAGTGACTGTCCTCAGGCGGTGCTCATCCAGCACAGCCAACTAAGCTCTACCCATTGGGACTCGGAGTT